>OLKZ01000163.1_pt1 | contig 146189 bp, 135 predicted proteins | sample 1604431 | NCBI WGS metagenome assembly OLKZ01 (sample SAMEA104055714, study PRJEB20765) | soil metagenome | isolation source: soil
AAGATGATATTCTTCAAAAAATAATTTCCCTTAACAGCAGCAGCGAACATCCACTGGCGCAGGCAACTTTACGTTATGGAGAAGAAAGGAAAATTGAAGTTAAACCTGTTTCCAATTTTGAAGCAGTAACCGGAAAAGGAGTGATTGCTGATCTTGATGGTGCATCACTGGCACTGGGGAACGAAAAATTAATGGAACAGGTGAAAGCGGCAATTGCACCCGATTTGGAGAAGCAGGTTATAGCCGAACAAAAACTAGGTAAAACGGTTTCCTATTTATCCCTGGGAAATGAAGCAATAGGTTTTGTAGTGATTTCGGATAAAATAAAAGCATCAAGCCAGGAAGCCATTCGCAAATTACAGGAAGAAGATTTGAAGGTAATTATGTTTACCGGCGATAATGAAGACACGGCAAAGGCGGTAAGCGAAACATTGCATTTGGACGGATACAAAGCACAGATGCTTCCCGAAGATAAATTGAATGAGATCAAACGTCTTCAATCGGAAGGAAAGAAAGTAGCCATGGCAGGTGACGGTATCAACGATGCACCGGCTTTATCGCAGGCCGATATTGGAATTGCGATGGGCACCGGAACAGATGTTGCTATAGAAAGTGCATCCATCACCTTAGTGAAAGGTGACCTGAATGGTGTTGTAAAAGCACGATCACTAAGCCACAAAGTAATGAAGAACATTAAACAAAATCTCTTCTTCGCCCTTGGTTACAATGCCATAGGAATTCCTATTGCTGCTGGTGTTTTGTATCCGTTCTTTGGACTATTACTTTCTCCTATGATTGCGGCACTGGCCATGAGCTTCAGTTCAGTTTCAGTTATTGCAAATGCGCTAAGATTAAGGAATTCAAAACTATAACAGAGAATAGAAATGTGGTTAAAATAAAAAATTATGGAAACAGAAATTATTAATACAAGGGTAGAAACTTTATCACCTGAATTATTACAAAAAATAAATGCCTATTGGCGTGCTGCAAATTATCTTTCGGTGGGTCAAATTTATTTGTATGATAACCCCCTGTTAAAAGAGCCACTAAAGCTTGAGCATGTAAAGCCATTGGTAGTAGGCCATTGGGGCACTACACCAGGACAAAATTTTATCTACGTACATCTCAACCGTGTTATTAAAAAATACGATCTCGATATGTTTTACATCGCTGGTCCCGGTCATGGTGGTCCGGCGTTAGTAGGCAATGTTTACCTGGAAGGCACATGGAGTGAAGTATATCCGGACGTTACGCAGGATGAAGCAGGATTAAAAAAGCTATTCAAACAATTCTCTTTTCCAGGTGGTATTTCCAGTCATGTGGCACCCACAACACCCGGCTCTATACATGAAGGTGGAGAATTGGGTTATTCATTGAGTCATGCTTTCGGTGCAGCCTTCGATAATCCTGGTTTGATTGTAGCCTGCATCATTGGTGATGGCGAAGCGGAGACAGGGCCTTTAGCAACTGCATGGCATTCAAATAAATTTTTAAACCCGATCAGTGATGGTGCTGTTTTGCCTATCCTGCATTTGAATGGATATAAGATCAGCAACCCAACTTTGCTCGCTCGTATAGAACATGAAGAGTTAGAACAATTCTACAGAGGTTGCGGATGGATACCTTTTTTTGTTGAAGGAGATGATCCCGCAATAATGCATCAATTGATGGCTGCTGCCCTGGAGAAGGCGATTGAAGAAATACATCGGATCCAGGGTAAGGCGAGGGATGCCAAGGACAATACAAGACCAAGATGGCCCATGATCATTTTAAAGTCACCCAAAGGATGGACCGGCCCAAAAGAGGTTGATGGTGTTCCCAATGAAGGAACTTTCCATTCACACCAGGTGCCGATATTGGTTGATACAGAACATCCACAACATGTTGAGAAATTAGAAAGCTGGATGAAAAGTTATAAGGCAGAAGAATTATTTGATGAAGGTGGAAGACTGATTGCGGAACTGTCCGAACTGGCTCCTATTGGCAACCGAAGAATGGGCGGCAACTTACATACAAACGGCGGCATATTATTACGTGATCTGATCATGCCGGATTTTCGTAATCATGCACTGAAAGTGACATCGCCTGGAGCCTTGATGGGGCAGGATACAATGGTGTTGGGCAAATTTTTAAGGGATGTTGCAAAACTAAATCATGAGCATCATAATTTCCGTGTATTTGGTCCTGATGAAACAATTTCAAATTTATTAGGTGCAGTTTTCGAAGTTACTAACAGGCAGTGGGAAGCAAAAGAAGAAGCAAACGATGAATTCTTAGCACCAACCGGGCAGGTGTTGGATGCTATGCTCAGCGAACACCAGTGCCAGGGCTGGCTGGAAGGTTATTTGTTAACGGGCCGTCATGGTATGTTCAATAGCTACGAAGCTTTTATACGCATTGTTGATTCAATGTTTAGTCAACATGCAAAATGGCTGAAGGTTACATCCGAATTGCCATGGCGCAGGAAGATTGCATCACTTAATTATTTGTTGGCTTCACATGTATGGCAACAGGATCATAACGGCTTTACACACCAGGATCCGGGATTTCTCGATCATGTAATCAATAAAAAGGCTGATGTGGTAAGGGTTTACCTTCCGCCCGATGCCAATTGTTTATTATCAGTTTTTGATCATTGCTTGCGAAGCAGGCATTATGTAAATGTTGTTGTTGCGGGTAAACATCCTCTACCGCAATGGCTTAGTATGGAAGCTGCAGTGATTCATTGTACGGAAGGAATTGGTATTTGGCAATGGGCAAGTAATGACCAGGGCTCTGAACCAGACGTAGTGATGGCATGTTGCGGCGATACCCCTACATTAGAGTTACTTGCTGCGGTTTCTATTTTGCGGGAACATTTACCAGATCTTAAAATAAGAGTAGTGAATGTTGTTGACCTGATGAAATTGCAACCGCATACCGAGCATCCGCATGGATTAAATGAAAGGGATTTCGATTCCATATTTACCAAAGACAAGCATATCATCTTTAACTTTCACGGTTATCCATGGCTGGTGCATCGCCTCACCTATAGCAGAACGAACAGAAACATACACGTAAGGGGTTACAAAGAAGAAGGGACGATTACAACTCCGTTTGATCTGAGAGTTCAGAATGATATTGACCGTTATCACCTGGTATTAGATGTGATAGACCGCTTGCCACAATTAGGAAGCAAGGGAGCTTACTTAAAACAGCAATTAAAAGACAAACTCATAGAGCATAAGCATTACGTGCACAAACATGGCAAAGACATGCCGGAAATTCTTAACTGGAAATGGACAATAACCCATGAATAAACAATTATTGAGAAACACTGCTGATGCATTGCTTGCAGGCAGCAAAGGCCTCTTGGCAATGGATGAAAGCAACAGCACCTGTAACAAACGTTTTGCTGCGCTTGGAATTCCTCAGACGGAAACATTTCGCCGTGACTGGCGCGAACTGATTGCAACCACTCCAGGTCTTAGCGAATTCATTAGTGGCGCCATATTATATGATGAAACGATCCGCCAAAATAAAAAAGACGGAACTCCTATTATCAAAGCAATCATCGATGATGGTATTATACCCGGTATTAAAGTCGATACAGGTGCAAAAGCTATGGCAGGTTTTCCAGCGGAAAAAATAACTGAAGGTTTAGATGGTTTGCGTGAGCGGCTGGCTGAATATTTTGCAATGGGTGCCCGCTTTGCAAAATGGCGTGCCGTGATTGCAATCGGAAGCGGCATTCCTACCCTGGCATGTATTGACGCAAATGCACATGCACTGGCTCGCTATGCCGCGCTATGCCAGGAAGCAGGACTGGTTCCCATTGTAGAACCGGAAGTGCTTATGGATGGTACACACGATCTACAGGCATGCTTTACCATTACAGAACAAGTATTAAAAACTGTTTTCGCTCAGCTCCACTTAGAAGAAGTGATGCTGGAGGGTGTCATTTTGAAACCTAATATGGTAATACCCGGATTGAGTGGTTCTAAGCTGGCAACTGTAGATGAGGTTGCCGACGCAACAGTACAATGTTTACTGCAATCAGTTCCTGCTGATGTTGCCGGCATCGCATTTTTATCCGGTGGTCAGTCAGGTGAATTGGCGACTGCACATTTAAATGCCATGCATGTAAGATACCAGTCAAAACTACCATGGCCGCTCACATTTTCTTTTGCTCGTGCTATTCAGCAACCAGCTTTGAGTATATGGCATGGAAAAGAAGAAAATAAATACGCGGCTCAGCGTGCCTTATACCATCGGGCTAAATGTGATGAGGCTGCACGACGCGGTGAATATAGTGCCGCGATTGAACAGGCATGATATTCGCACTATAATAATCATCTGTATAATAATAACTAAATTAATTTTTATGACACAAGACAAAACCACAGTGCTTCGAATATTCAATGATATGGTTGAAGCAACTGTAGCTCAGGAAAAACTGAACGCAAACGGGATAGATTCTTTTTTTGAAAATGAAAATCCAATCGGGCTAAATCCTTTAGGCGGAATAGAGCTGAAAATATTTTCAAAGGACAAAGAACAAGCGGAAAAAATTATTACACAATAATGAAAGTATAAATAAGGCTACCGGCACAGTTGTAATAGTAAGAGATTTGGTGTTTGTTTGAACCTTACCGCAACGAGTCACTCACAAATACACCCAATGAAATCAAATGAACCGGGTCATACAAATCCAAAAAGATCGGATGACGAAATGCTTGATGCTTTGCAAAGGGAAACGTTCACCTATTTTATAAAAGTGGTAAATAGCAAAACCGGGCTTATAGCCGATAAAACCCAACCGGGTAGTCCATCAAGCATAGCAGCAACGGGGATGGCACTTAGCTGTTACATCGTAGGCACTGAACGGAAATTCATGACACGGGATGAAGCCGTAAAAAGAACACTTAAAATTTTAAAATTCTTTTATAATAGTCACCAGGGAACCGAAGTGGATGCAACAGGATATAAAGGATTTTATTATCACTTTTTGGATATGGAAACTGGTAAGCGGGCATGGCAAAGTGAACTGTCAACAGCGGATACTGCTATATTATTGGCCGGAGTACTCACCGCAAGATATTATTACAACGGCCCAAATAAATCGGAAATTGAAATACGCAAAATTGCTGATCAATTGTATGCACGGGTAGATTGGCAATGGGCATTGAATGGCAAAGACTCTGTGTCTCACGGTTGGAAACCAGAATCGGGATTTCTTCGTTACCGATGGAATAAGAAATATTCTGAAGCACATATTATTTATATACTGGCACTTGGCTCACCTACTTTTCCAATTGGCGCTGCAGCGTATAAAAAATGGATAGCTACTTTTGAATGGAAAAAAATATACAATACAGAATGCATTTACGCAGGTCCGCTCTTTATTCACCAGATGTCTCAAATATGGTTGGACTTCAAGGGCATCCACGATGATTTAAATAGAAAGATTGATATTGATTATTTTGAAAACAGCCGCCGTGCTACTCAAATACAGCAACAATATGCCATAGAAAATCCGTTAGGCTTTGCTCACTACGGAGTAAACGCATGGGGATTTACCGCAAGTGATGGTCCGGGACCAGCCACACGAAGGATCAATGGCATTAAAAGAAAATTTTATGATTATAAAGCAAGAGGCGCTCCATTCGGGCCTGATGATGGCACCATTTCACCATGGGCAGTTGTATCTTCTCTTCCGTTTCTGCCAAAAATTGTGCTGCCCGCGATTCGCCATGCGATTGAAAGACGGGATTTTGAAGAACATCATGCCTATGGTTTCGATGCCAGTTATAATCCCACTTTCCCGGATAAGAATAACAAGTACGGTAGCTGGATTTCTAAATGGCAATTAGGATTAAATCAGGGGCCTGTTATTTTAATGATTGAAAATTACCAAACAGGATTAATATGGGAGATAATGAAAAGATGCCCGAATATTATCACAGGTTTGCACCGGGCGGGATTTTGCGGTGGCTGGCTTGACCAGGTGCCACAAAGAATGGCTTCTCATAAAACGGATAAATAAAGCATTTAATAGAAACACGATAACAACTACAACTTTTTTTTCGAATGAGCTAATGGTTGTGGCTTCATACGAATATTCATACTACGATCTTCCTCAAATTCTTCGGGGAAAGTCGCAGACTTCTTTCCTGCTGAGCCGGCCTTCGCGTCGGCAACAACCTTGTTATTCAAGCCAGCCTTCTTACTTTGAACTACTTGATCTTTTTTACTCTTTTTCATTTGTAAGATCTTTTGTGCTGATTTAATTTTTCAAATTCTGCGTTCATATACAGCATAACCATTAAATAATAATTCTCAACTCTATCTGGCAAGTAAATAGTTAGTATATAAATTTAAGATTGCTCAAGTGCATCACTCTTACAAAATTAGCATTAAAAGTTACATCATTCACATGTTAAGGAGGATCGAAATAGGTAAAGAGGATCTAAGCTTAGTCTTCGGTATGTTATACGTTTGGCACTTGTATTAAAGGCCCGTCACATAGCTAAGTGCCGCAGTGAATTAATGCCCCGCCAAGCCCCAATAACTGAAGATTAGTAGTGTTTAGTGCCATTCTATGTTTACCCAAATGTCGTGTTGACGTTGTTATTCTACTTTATGCTAAAGCCAGTACATCACTCGAATTTGCCACTTGTATAAAATGCCTCAATATTCATTTAGATATTTATTTTATTGTGCAACTAAAACTTCTTTCATGAGATATATTTTAACCGTTGTAGCCATAATGATTTCTACGCAAATCTTTGGACAAACTTTGCCGCCACCGAGTCCTTGCCTCACCGATAAAATTTATAGGCAATTTGATTTCTGGCTTGGGGATTGGGAGGCTTTCAACATCAAAGGCAAAAAAGCTGGCGATAGTAGGATAACGTTAATCCTTGATAGTTGTATAATATTGGAAGAATGGACCAATGTGAGTATACCCGGAGTGCCTTCTTATAAAGGCAAAAGCTTTAATACCTATGATGCATCAAGTAAGCAATGGCAACAAACCTGGGTTGATAATGTTGGAGGTAGCACACACTATATCTTTGGAAAATTTGATCAAGATAAAATAATATTCCAAACAAGTCCGGCAAAAAAGGGAAAAGATTCAATACAAGTAATGAAGCTTACCTTTTTTGATTTAGGACCAAATAAGGTTCGTCAGTTAGGTGAAATATCGAATGACAATGGACAAACTTGGTCAATACAGTATGATCTTGAATATAGAAGAAAAAAATAGCTATCTGAAAAACAACGTTGAATCAACTCTTGCATGGGCTTCGGCTATTTATCGCCATTCAGTTGATTTTTTAAAATAAATAAAGATCCTTTGATTTCAAGTAAAAAATGGAGGACACTATTTTTTAATACTTACCTTTCACGTTCAGATAAGAGTTTTTATTCAGTTAAAATTCTTGAGCTCACGTGTCAAACTCTGATAAAAATAAGTAGAGTCCCAACTCTAACAGGGTTCTGACTATTCTTTTTTGAGGCTGCAGGTGAATACTTTGTGTAGCTGATATTCTCTGGCGAAACAATTTTAAATAAAGCAACTAAAATACCTATGCAATCGAAGAAAAGTTACGATTTAAGAAATCTATTAAGAATAATTGCCCGGCTTTTCTAATTTAGGATAAACCGGATTCTTGTGAGAGTGGCGGGGAAAAAAGACAATCTAACAAATAAGGCATTGAGGATACACAGTTATTTATAATAAAAAATCAATGGAATATTTTTAACCAGTCGGGGTGCAAAGAAAATATAAAACACTACAACAGCGATGATAAAACAGAAACTTAGTATAACGCTCCAGGTACTTGAGATGATGGTCAATAAATAACAGGTGGGCCCGACTGCAGCTATTTTAATAGAATTATTAAATGTAGCACGAGAAAAATCTTTTTCAATCTGAGCTGAATGTTTATGTAAATAAACAATCATAATAATTTGCTGAATTCCGCATAAAAACAAAATTGAGGAATAAAATATGATGGCTATTGTAAAAGTCGGGTATTGGGCAAGAAGAGATGCTGGAAAAGGAATAATAGCAATGGTCAGCAAATAAAATAAATTGCTCCATAGAATAAAATGATCCACTTGTCTAACGATTGAAATAATTCGGTTGTGCGCCACCCAAAAGGTGCCAATCACTAAAAAAGTAAAGATAAATGTAAAGAGATTTGGCAATACCCTATAAAGCATATTTTCTAGTTGCTCACCTGAGTGAATTTTGGTTATAGGAAGATTTATGTTAAGGACTAACAACGTAGCGGTAATAGAAAAAATACCATCCGAAAATGATTCTAGCCTGTTCTTTGTCAACATATAATTGAATTAATTATGAATACCCATGTATTATTCATACTGCCACTCCTCCTATCATGTTCCAAGGATAATGAAACCTTTGGTAAATCCTGAAATACTTTATTTAATTAAAATATGCCCGTATCATCCAAGCCATTTTTTCATGCTTTCCAAGTAATTGTGTTACAAAATCGCTGCTTCCAATATCATTATAATCATCATTGAAAACAGGGATTAGTTTGCGTAAATTCCGGATTATAGTTTCCTGGGATCCTAGTAGCGTTTTCAGTTGCATATCCTGATCATTCGAGTAGGGCTGTTCCACTAAATGAGTTAGTTTTAGGTAATCAGTTAGTCTTGCTTCTGTATAATGTCCAATCATTCTTATTCTTTCAGCAACTGAATCCATAATTTCATTCAATTCAGTAAATTGTCTTTCAAAGAAAAGATGCATTGCATTAAAATTTGGCCCTTCAATATTCCAATGATAGTTCCTGGTCTGAATGTATAATACGACCTCATCGGAAAGTAATTTATTCAACTCAACTGCTACAGCCCTCAAATGATCTTCGTTAATACCTATGTCAGGTTTCATAAATATTTATTTTTCTGTTTACTACTGTAGATTTTATATAATATCACTGGGGATTAGTTCTGGGGAACTAACAAACAAATCATTTAATTTTTTCAATATTACGGGTGGGTTCTTCTGGCAATTTTTTGAATAGTGCCTTATTAGGATACCTTTCGCGTCGTGGTAGAGTGCAACTATTCCAAATATTATAAGGCCAGCTCCTTTTTGTGAAAGATCATTGAATTGATGACATTCTTTAATAGTAAAGTCCCCCGCCCTGACAAAAAGTTGTTCCTGTATCCAGAATAGATCATTGCCAATTATTTGGAAGTCATGAATAAACCCTTTTTCATGCATACCACAAATTGCATCTTGCTCCGTTAAATAAATTTTCATAACCTGGCTAATTGTATTTTAAAACAAGACCCGAAAAATTATAGGGCATCAAATTTGATTTTATCAGGATTCAATGCCCTATAATACTTTAAGCTTTTAGGATGTTATTTGGCCTTCAATGCATTTTCAGCCGCTTCAATAATCACCTTTGAAACAGCTTCCGGTTGAGACATGTATACCACATGACTGCCTTTGATCTCTGTTACCTTTGTGTTGGAACGTTTGTACATATTACGTTCAATTTCCGGAGCTATGCTTTTATCCTCTGTAGCCACAATACCAAAGGCGGGTTTATTTTTCCAGGCAGCATTTGTAATGGGTGTCGTGAATCCTTTTGCATAAAAAGCACCTTGTGATGCATACATAAAGTCTGCTTCTTCCTTACTTATGTCGGCACAAAAACCAGCATGATATTTGGCTTTATCATAATAGACTATTCCTTTATCATCTGGAGGCAAAACACCATTTTCCGGCGCAGGTGGAGCTGTTTGAAGCCATTGCAAGGCAGACTCTCCATTGTCAGGTTGGAATGCCGCCACATAAACTAATCCTGCAACTTTTGGATGATTTCCTGCCTCTGTAATCACAGCTCCTCCCCACGAATGACCAACAAGTATTGTTGGGCCATCCTGGTTGTCTAATACAATTTTTGTTGCAGCAACATCATCCTCGAGTGAGGTCAAAGGATTTTGAACAATCGTTACATTATAACCTTTTTTGTCCAAGACATTATAAAGCGCTCTCCAACCTGAGCCATCAGCGAATGCGCCATGTACGAGTACAATATTGATTTTCTTTTTCATTAAATTAAAATTTAAAAATTTGTAAAATTCTACTGAGTTCATTAATGATGCCATCCAGCGCACACTGATCCCGAGAAGACTTTCTTTTATTTGCTTAGTGCTTTTGCGGCTGTTTCTATTACGTCTGCAACAGCCTTTGGTTGTGAAATATAGACAGCATGACTACCCTTAACTTCGGTCATAATTGTACCGGAGCGCTTATACATATTGCGTTGTATAATAGGATTTATACTTTTATCCTCAGTTGCAACAACGGCATAGGCTGGTTTGTCTTTCCAGGCTGCATGAGTAATGGGAGTTACAAAACCCTTGGCGTAAAAAGCACCTTGCGATGCATACATAAACTCTGCTTCCTCTTTACTGAGATCGGCACAAAATCCGGCATGGTATTTTGCTTTGTCGTAGTAAACGATACCTTTTTCATCTGGAGATAAAACTCCATTTTCAGGAGCAGGGGGAGCTGTCTTTAACCACTGCAAAGCTGATTCACCTGCATCGGGCTGGAAGGCCGCTACATATACCAAGCCTACAACTTTGGGGTCATTTCCTGCTTCCGTAATAACAGCACCTCCCCAGGAATGGCCTACAAGAATAGTTGGTCCATCCTGCTGGTCCAATACAACTTTCGTTGCAGCAACGTCATCCTCGAGTGAGGTCAAAGGATTTTGAACAACTGATACATGATACCCCCTTTTTGTAAGTATATCATACAGTCCTTTCCAACCTGAGCCATCAGCAAATGCCCCGTGAACAAGTACGATATTTTTTACAGTTGTTTGCGCAGTAACATTTTTTACACGCACAAATGACATCATCATAAGAATAGCTATGATGAATAGTGAAGGTTTTAAACTTCTTGATAGAATTGCTTTTTTCATTTTTTTTGATTTTAAATTGTAATTAAATATTTGATTTTATTCCCTGCAGCCAATAAAGAATAAAGTCCGCATCTTCTATCCATGTTGGCTGACCCAGGACAAAATGATTACGGCCCTTAAACTCTTTATAATGCGTAATTGAAATATCTTTTTTGTATCTCTTATAATTGTTATAATTAATTGAAGGCGGTATTAATTTATCATTGGCACCGGAAGTAAGTAATAATGGAGCATGTGGCTTTTCGAAATTAATCTTTGCGCCAATAGTCATTGTATCTTTCACAACCAGTCTTGATTCGGGAATAGCATATTTGTAATAGGATTGCTTTTGTTGGTCACAGGTCATGCCATTAGTAATTGCATGTTTCCATTTTCTAAAAGATATTAGGTAGGTTTTTTTAGCAGATGTAAAAAAATCGCAAGCACCCCAAACGGTTTTCAGAAATGTAAAATGAAATTTGACAACCCCCTTTGGAGGAAATGAATGAATTGCAATACCTGCCGCCCCGAGATCAAGTTGCAATAACAACTGAACAATCAAGCCGCCCACAGAATGGCCAATCAGAATAGGTTTTTCTGGTAATGCTTCTACAATCCCTGCAAAATGGTCTGTCAAAGTTGTAAGCCTGTTTGATGCAATAGCAGCATCGGGATGTCTATTGCGTAATTCTTCAGGATCTGCATCTTTGTGTGGCCACGGAGGTGCTATACATTTGTATCCTTTACTTTCAAAATAGATCTTCCATTCGTCCCAACAATTATTACCAACGAAAGCACCGGCTATAAAAACAACAGATTTCGATGAAATATTTGACATAATTATTGTTTGACTCATACTGGTAGCCAAACAAAATGCCATACAGGTAAAATGTTATTAATCAACTAATTGGATTGTTGCCTATTAGGATTTCATCACTAAATATCGCGATATCATCTATTTTTTCACGAAATAAAACAATACATTTGTTTGGATATTCTAAAATGTCAAAGCACAAGTTCATAGCCTGGATAATGTTTAATGCTCTTTTGGATTGATACACAGGACTTAACTGCATTGCAACTTGATGCATTTCTTTTTCCGCACTACCCTTCAAGAAATTGGCTCTTTTATAGCTTATTCAAATAAAATGAAAATCATGTTCAAGTCTTTTATTATTATTTGCTTGCTTCTTTGTTCAGTTATGCCATCCTCCGCCCAATTGAAAACGGATAAAACTCTACCAGAGCTACTTTCGGATTTAAAAAAAAGCAAACCTGACACGAGCCGTATAAGTTTATTCTTGGAAGCAGCTATGTCCTACGTACTGAGAGCCGGTAGCCTGCAATCTGATATGGACAGTGCCCGGCTATTCGTAAGTAATGCACTCGAACTTAATAACAGCATTCATTCCATTGAATGGGAAGGGAAATGTTTTTTTGTTTATTCCAATATATTCCGGGAAGAAAATAACAATGAAAAGGGCAAGCAATATGCCCAAAAAGCAATTGCAAATCTATCAAAAAGCGGTAAAAGAATTGACCTGGCTAACAGCTATGTCGAGCTTGCCAGGTATTACGATCCTTATAATGAAGATGATCTTAAGGAGAAAATAAAATTAAATGAGCAGGCTGCGCAGTTGTTCGGTGAGGCTGGTAATAAGGAGGAACAGGCGAATACAATCAAACATCTGGGTGACCTGCAACTTGCCAAAGGAGATTTTAAGAAAGCTTTGACTGAGCTACAGGAGGCATTGAATATATTCAAGGAAATACATTATCCTGAATTGCAGGGAGTTTACGATCTAATGAGTATTGTATCGATACAATTAGGAAATTATGCTGACGCACTAAAGTATGGACTGCTGGCTATGAAAACAGCAGAAAGTTTAAAGGATAGTAGTGCCCAATTAAGCACAATCTATAATCACCTGGGTCAAACGATGTTCTATTTGAACAATCCCGGTCAGTCAGCGCAATATTATCAAAAAGCGCTGTCCATTGTATTTAGAAATAAGGATACGGGTTCTGTCTTTGTTATCGTTCACAATCTTGCCAATGCAAATGTCCGAGCTGGTAAACTATCTGAAGCTATTGATATTTTAAAATCTACAGAAAAAAATTATGTATTATCAGACCTTTTATCTCAAGTATTAATTTACTCATCTTTTGTGTATGCCTACACAGAAATGAAACAATATGAATTTGCAAATCATTACGGAAAGAAATTATTAGATATTTCTTCAAAGCGTGATGTAACTGATGGATTGCAAGGAGATATCTATAATTCCATTATAAAATATTACCTGGCAACAAAGCAATATAAGGAGGTAGTTAAGTATTGTGCCTTTAACGAATCCTATTGTAAAAAGTACGGGGTGGTCAAAAATCTAATTGCTAATTATCGTACCTGGTACCGGGCAGACTCTGCATTAGGAAATTTTAACTCAGCGCTATCTCATTATCAAATGCTTACTGCTATAAATGATTCCTCGTTTAATGAAGCTAAAGCCAAACAAATTTCCGAATTGCAAATACAGTATGAAACAGAAAAAAAAGACAATGACATTCAATTGTTAACCAAACAAGACCTGTTGCAAAAAAACCAATTGCGGCAGGCTGCCATTCTCAGAAATGCAACGTTAGCTGGCATTGCCCTCCTAATCATTATCGTCGCTTTACTGTACAATCGCTACCGGCTAAAGCAAAAAAACAACCGGCAACTTGAGCTTCAACAAAAAGAAATTAATGAAAAAAATATTTCTTTGCAACATTTGGTTAACGAAAAAGACTGGCTTGTAAAAGAGATCCATCACCGGGTTAAAAATAATTTTCACATGGTTATGGGATTGTTAGGTACGCAATCCGGTTACCTAAAGAATGAAGAGGCGAAATCTGCCATATCCGATAGCCAACAACGAATACATGCAATGTCTCTTATCCATCAAAAATTATATCAGTCAGACAACCTCTCTGACATAAACATGCCAGCTTATATACATGAACTAGTTAACCATTTACGTGACAGTTTGAATATTGGTAATAACATCACGGTTAATCTCCAAATAGACCGTATTTCATTAGGCCTCTCACATTGCATTCCTATTGGGCTTATACTAAATGAAGCCATTACTAACTCCTTTAAGTATGGATTTCCGAACCATCACGAGGGAGTCATTGATATTTCATTTAAACGAATTCCGGAAAATAATTTATTGTTAACTATTAATGACAATGGGATTGGGTTGCCTTCGGAATTTAATATTGACAAAACAGATTCAATGGGATTGAATCTTATGCGTGGGCTCAGTGAAGATATCGACGCACAATTTACAATTAGTAGCCAAAATGGAACACAAATCTCACTCGCCTTTGTATATGATCCTGATATATCATTAAGTATTACACATTAAAAACCGAACCGAATCAATCTATATGAAAGAAAAAGTACTTATTGTAGAAGACCAGTTTGTAGAAGCCGACTACCTACGCCTAATGTTGACAAACGCAGGTTATGGAGTTACTGGTATTGCCCGGTCAGTATCAAAAGCACAGAAAATGATAGAATCGGAAAAACCGGATTTTGTACTTCTCGATATTTTTCTGAGTGGAAAACTTACAGGAATTGATTTAGCAAAACAGCTAGCTGAAGATAATATTCCATTTGTGTACTTGTCTGCCAATTCAAATGAAGAAGTCCTGAATGCAGCAAAAGCCACACAGCCTTATGGCTTCCTGGTAAAACCATTCAGGGAGAAAGACTTGCTCGTTACCCTTGAAATCGCTCGGTATCGTCATGAACACAGCCAGGAAGCGATATCCAGAAGAGAAACAAAATTGCAGAAACAATTAACTGGTATTTTTTCTGAGAATATTCCATGGAAACAAAAGTTTCAAAAGTTAGGCAGAGCGTTCCAACCATATCTATCTTTCGATTACTTTACTGCAGGTTTTAATACAATAGATAAGGTTTCCAGTTATGCCCAAAGTATTTTGCGGATTGGCTATGATGAATATCAACAGATCGGCGTCAATGAATTATTGACGATTACCGGCTTAACTATGGGGAAGTTGTTAGCTCTCGCCGATGCGACACCAAGAGACAACGAAGCAGGAATTTATAATGATGAAGCATTTAATAAAATTAGCAGCGAACCTACATTGAAAAAGTTATTTGCCAATACCTTTAAGTTGAAGTCATACCTTTTTTTCCCCCTGAAACTTTCTTCTGATCCATTTTTTAGTTTGAATTTTTATAGCCGCAGGCCGAATGCATACGATGGCGATCAAATCGCATTGCTCGATCGTTTGCAACACTCATTGACAAGTAGCTTGGCAAGTGTGATGCAAATTGGAAAAGAGAGCAAAGAGACCGAGCAAACTGACCCAGTTAAGAATTCCGACGGTATAGAGGGATTTGAAGGAATAGTAGGTAAAGGTCACTTATTACTTAATGTATTTGACCACGTAACCCAAGTAGCACCTTCAGACACTTCTGTACTAATATTAGGCGAAAGCGGTACTGGCAAAGAAAGAATCGCTGATTGCATACATAATCTTTCACCCCGAAAAGGAAATCCATTTATTAAAGTTAACTGTGCAGCATTACCTGCTACATTGATCGAATCTGAATTATTTGGTCATGAAAAAGGGTCTTTTACGGGTGCTAATGAAAAACGTATCGGCAAATTTGAAAAAGCGAATAAAGGAACAATATTCTTAGATGAAATTGGAGAAATGCCGGTTGAGTTACAGGTAAAATTATTACGGGTTTTACAGGAAAAAGAAATAGAACGAATCGGATCTAAAGAAACTACCAAAGTGGATGTTCGCATTATTGCTGCTACTAATCGCAATCTGGAAAAAGAAGTTGCAGAGGGGCGTTTCCGACTCGATTTATATTATCGACTTAATGTTTTTCCCATAGTATTACCGCCTTTGCGGGAACGAACCGAAGATATACCTGCACTTGCTTATCATTTTATGAATTATTATAACCGTAAAGCAGGAAAAAAAATTACCGGGTTCTCCGATAAGGTATTAAAAAATATGATGACATATAGATGGCCCGGAAATATCAGGGAGCTTGAACATTTAATTGAAAGAAGTGTGCTGCTTACGAAGGGAGCGACGATAGATGATATCCCATTACCTGTAAGCCCTAAAAAAGAAACGGCTTTAAATGTTGAGGAAGACCGTATGAAAACAATACACGAAAATGAACGAGATTATATAATCACTGTTTTAAAAAAATGTAATGGCAAGATATGGGGTCCGGGCGGAGCAGCTGAGATACTTAATATTCCAGGTTCAACTTTGAAATCCAAAATGAAGAAGCTGGGTATTAAAAAAGAGTTTATAAGTTAGGCAAAAATGGTTCGATGCAGGCGCAAACGCACAACATAGCATTGTTGAAAAATTAAATCACACAACAAAAAGTTTGCCTGGGTAACTATTCAATGTTAAAATAGAGTTTTGAAAGTAAGTAGGGTCCTGAACCCGTCTTAATTCGCACACAGAATCAGCTGCTTATTTTGGAAAATAAATATTGGTGAAACAAAAAGGTTAATTTGTCAATTTCGGGAGAGTTACGATATGTCAGTTCTGTTTTTCTGACCAAATTTAAGACTTTGGGGAAATCCAATGGAATTTTACTCATTTGTCATCAATACACATTTGCCAAAACGTAGGTGAGGAAAGTAATTCAAGTTCAAGAAGAGATTTCCAGTAATTAAACCCAAATGCTTTTCGATTTCTATTCGCTGTTTTTATAGCAACGTCCACTGCTTCCTCAATTGTCAATTTCTCAAGACTAGAAGAAATATTGTGTTTTAAGGGTGTTATCACCTTGTCAGTATTTTCCGAAAAGCGTCTGCATAGTTGAAGTTTGTCGTAGTGAAAAGATATCTTTTTATAAATAGGAAGATCGATTCCATATGGATTTGAAACAGTGAATGTAGTATCAATATCTCCGGGATTTACAGTTGCTGCAACGAATAAATATTGCAAATCTGGTAGCTGATCTAAATAAAGGTTAAGAAACACCCGATTTCCGTGGCCTCGCCAGATGTTGCTTTTATGCCCATTGCAACGGGTGCAGCTCGGGAATAAATTTTTGGGATGGACCACAAATTCCGGAAACTCACTTTGTGGCACTGCGTGGTCGAATGAATTTATTTCTCCAATGGTACAGTTTTGGCAGGTGCTTATCACACGTTTAAGCTCTAAGGTTGTAACGCCTTTTTTTAGCTTCTGCATTATGGCACTGTGATAGGAATATAGCTCCAAAATATCTTCTTTGTTCTTCCCATTGTATCCTGCGGGGGCTAAAGCCTGCAGTGAATCAACTGCAAATAAAGTATCGTATGCTACAAAATGAGTTTTTATATCAGCTTCCAGCGCCTGTAGCCTAGTCTTGTAATCGGGATCTTTGGGGGAATTCCGTTTGCTTTTAATAACGGCATCCAGGAAATCTAATGCTGATTCTGCGTGATGTTTTAGGTTAAGCATTTCTGAGTTTTACGGAACTGCGAATATAAAGTCTTGTATTCAGGCTGAGAGGGACATTCTCAGATTCAAGTTGGGCAACAATTTGATCGAAGCTGTTGCCCACAACTGCTAATGAGTCAATTATTTTTTTGTATTGTTTTGGAACTTCCTTATTACCAAAAACTTCGTCAGTCAATATTCCAATATCCTCTCCGAATGACTCAATTCCGATTGGATGTATTGATGGAATATCTTCATCTCGTTCCAAAACATACACGTTTCTGGAAAATAGCTCCCTCACTATAACCGGTGAATGTGTGGCAATTATACAGTAAGATTGAAATTCATTAACCAGCTCATAAATAATATAAATTAACTCCGTAATTGCGTTTGGATGAAGATGAGTTTCGGGCTCATCATAAAGTAAGAGTGAATCAAACCGGATATTAGCGACAATTTCAGTTATGATATAAAAAACAATACTTTGACCCGAGCTAAATTTCTTTTTCGTTTCTTGAAATTTTGTGGTGTCTATCTTAAATGCTTGTTCACCTGCCTCGGTGTTGCCATCAACAATGAAATATTCGATTAAAGCAAGATCGATGAAGCTAGATAATACTCTCTTCCAGCTTTCAAGACGTTGCTGGGTTTGAATTTTTTTCCAACTTGCATAAAAGCGAAGTACTAAACCCTTTTCTGAGAATTGGTCATCAATGCCCTTTCTAAGACCACAATAGGCGTAATTGAAAGATGTCGATTTTTTAGGAATTTCAAATTGATCGAATATTGAATAGGAAACAGCTATCACCTTACTGAAAAAAGGAGTCCTAGGAACAAATTGATCATCTTTGTTTTTTGAAATATCCAATGGCAGGGATGTAATCAATTGAGTCTTGCCCGTTCCGTTTTTCCCAATGACAGCATAAATTCTATTTCCCACCACTCCTTCTTTTGAAAATTCAAAATCTACCTCGATTGGCTCTTCAGCATAACGAGGTTTAAAGGAGTATGTAAACGTATATAGATTTTGGAGATCATAGTCATAGGAGATATACCGTGCTGTTCTGAGAAGTTGTTCAGGGCCATCGTAGCGGATAATTGAATTAATGAACTTATAGTTTTTTTCAAAGCGGTCATGATTGTCTGGGAATAAGGATGCGTCTCTAAGGGCAAATAGAACACTTTCAAAATCCCTGGCTACCGCTTGTTTTAAGTTCTGGTAAAAGTCTGTTGTTTGGCCGAGTGAGCAAAAGGTATCAGAGAGTTGAGTAAAAGGAGAAGGCAAATCTGTTTGAATGCTACTATTTGAGGAATTTGAAATTATTTTTATTTCACCGATGTAATGCCTGGATTGCCTTTCATCATAAAAATATAGATCAAAAGTCGATTGAATCTGGTAGTCATTCCATCCGTCATTAAAGACCAGAACAAAAGAAGGAAATTCTGGTGGAACTCTATGAGACGAGGCTGCATTAGACCTACCCGTTTTATTCCATTCAGCAAAAAATGGAATTGTGTTTGGTTTGAGATCAAATAAAAAATCAGTGCCTTCTTTATTTTCTTTGAGCTTGTAAACTGGCAGACCGCCTTCAGAATAAGAATCGACTGCGAAAATATAGCTCTGCTTTGCAATAAATGGTTCTATAAGAAAAATATACTTAATGATGTCGTCCTCGTTTTGTCTGACAGCTGGGGAAACTATCGTCTCAATAAATAAATTATATTTTTCATCATTTTCAAGTATTTGGAGCCTGGTCAGAAAGAGATAGTCAATATCCCAGTCATTATTATTGACTAGGTGCTGATAGGCATCGCCGTATGCATCATCGTATCTTGGGTCTTCGGAGGGCATCGTCCTTAAAGGCCAGATCATTTCCAAAAAGGGAATAATGTCATTGGCTCCGCTTAGGTCGCCAAACGGCTCAGGTTGAGTTTTTAATAAGTTGAATAGCTGTAATTTCAGCTCTTTGGGTAGTCGTAGCATGTTTAGTGGCTATCGTAATATAGTAAAACTATTTGAGATCAATTAGTTCAACCTATCCCACAATCTCTATAAAGCGTTTTTAAAGTCTCTATATTTAGATTGATACCAATTTCATAACCACGATCTCTTGTAAACTCAGAGAAAGGAATACACGATTGAAAAATATGCTGGTCTGCCTCGGCGCCTTGTAAATCGAGCCTTACGTGCTGATGATATAAATCCAATAGATCAATTAAATTTAGCTGGCCAGTTTCAAAATGGTGGAGATATAGTATTAACGTATCTATTTCTACTAGCGTTACAGGCATAATACGCGAATAATCAAAACCTGGAAAGACATCGAGCTCCTTTAATGCACCTATTTCATCAACGATCCAAGTGTTTACCCAATAGTTTAAGCAAGGCGCACTGTACAATGAATCATGTACAATGATTACGGGATAGATTTTAAGTAGCGTAACATCGTAGTCAGTGTCAAGTATCAGTTGTTTTGCTATAGCTCGTTCAATATTTCGGTTTAATTGTTTGACTGCCTTTCCTAATCTCCCATCCTTTCTTAATTCCCCTTCAATGGTTGCAAAATCGTAAGAAAGTTTACTCGCGCCCGGCATATAAATGTCTTTCGACTCAAACAATAGGATATTATTGTCTTTTCTAGCAAAGAAGTCTGGCTCACGATCAAGTCCTGCCGCATTAAATTCACTACCGGTTTTTATAATTGCACATGTGGGCTTAAAAGTTCTTGACAAAGTATCATATACTAAAACTTCTTCTGAAAACTCACCTCTGATTTTACCCAAGAACCCCTTTATTAGAGTTTCATCTTTGTTAGAATAATCCGAAAGTTTAAATATGAGCCCGTTATAAAGTTTCTTGACAAGGAATAAATCGAAAATAACTCGATACTCACCATTCTCCAATTTTTGAAAAGGTTTGTTGCGTAATTGTAGGTAATCATTTTGATCTATTGTTACTTCATCAGGCTCAATAGTAAGTTTATTCAGAAAATCTTCCGATTTCTGCATATCATTTGCTTTGTCAATAACCAGTGCAGTCCACCCTGGCACTTTCCCTTTAAAGGGCAAAAACACAGCACCGCCAATAGCTTTAATGAATTCTTCTTTTGAATTACAGCCGAAATCATTTAAAAAATACTTATACAATAATTCATAAGATTTTGTTTCTTCTAAGAACTTCAGTAAATGAACAAGTTTATAGAGTTGGGCGAAAATCAATTGCGCATAGTCCACATTTACTAAATCGTTTTGAGGAAATGAAGTGGCCAGTAGCTGGCGTTGCATATGTTTATCCTCGTACAGCATAGAAGAATCGACAGCCTTTTGATAGTTACTCAAAACATCTTCATTGAAAATTAAGTTAAATTGAAAAAGACGAAGCATAATAGTTGCATCTACATGTTCGAGTTTAGCAGGAATATCATTGTTACTATTTGCCCATAAAAACATATTGAGTAACGCTTCCTCAGATAAAATAACATGTTCTTCCCCTGGATGTGTTTCGATAATCCTGATATATTGATTTACAAGTTGCCAGTAGCTCGGACTTGCTAAATAAGACCTATCCATAAACGTAAACCAAATCTTCAATAACCGAATCGGTGCCGGTATAGCACCATGCCTAAAAAAGCCAAGGAAAAAACAACAAAATGTTTCGATCACCTCCCTCCCAATGTGCATTGCGCATGCATCCTTGGTGTCTTGATTGTCACCAGGAAAGAAATCCTGATATCCTAGTAACCGAATCATTGAAATTTCCTTTGCCACAATTTCAAGTTTTTTAGAATATTAAAGTGTTGTATCAAGCTTCTTATGCACGAATGAAATTAGCGTCATAATGTCAAGAGCTTCGTCCTCGTCTATTACAAATCTAATTTTGGGAGTATGCGCAGTAGGATTTCGAATTAACCCGAACAGGCCTTTGATCATATTTGCGAGACCTAAATGTTCGCTTCTGTGTGTATCATTCTGTAATAAATTAATTCTAATTAGAGGAGTGACGGTTGAAAAAGCCACATCTATCAAAACGTTACCATCAGCATAAACTCCTGTCATATCTCTTATCCGGTCAGCAATACTTTTCACCGCTTCAAAAACAGAATGAAAATAATTCTCAACCAATAACTCTGCATCACAATATTTAATTATTTCAGAATGGATATTGCGTAGTCCTAATTTATGCTTAAAATGACTGGCTCTTTGTTGAGCCTCAGAAAGTGTAGTAGCTTTAATAACATCTCTGTATATAGCTTGTTCAGTTAATTCTATACCAATAAGTGAAAGTCGCTTATTTAATTCGTTCAGCCTTGAGTGAAACAATTCGTCTTTACCAAAATATCTGGAGGGTTGCATAGCATACGAAAGAAAATCAAGTATTTTATTTGACGATTGCAATTGATTTTGGGAATGAGCAAATGCATTATACAAACGTTTCCACTTTGTCAGATCAGGATCTGTGTCATTGATACCGCAATCTCCCAAAATCTTTCCTATTTCTGTCCCAGTAAGACCATCCGTCGTAGCTGCTATGGTTTGGCAGATACTTTCTAGGTGATAAGGTGCGATTACCGGTGTGCTCATAACTGATTTTGGTATTTTTATGTTTTGTAATTCTAAAATAGACTATTTCTTTAGCAACTTCACCCTTGTAGTTAGTCTCAAATAATTTTGCAAACCCTTATACACAGAAATAACCATAAAAACCCACAAAGAAGCAAAGGAAAGTAGCCTGACGGTGGCTTCGTTTTCCTTCCACCCAGCTCACCCCGTTTTTTTAAAAGGATTTTCCAAAATATTTTTTCGTATTTTTTCTAGCTGCATTTCTCTATTAAGGATATTATGACTTAACAAAGGCAGGAACGGACTTTGATCCTTAGTAATCACCTTTGTTTGTTTAAGCCCAATATCAATTCTTGCATGATTTCTAGCCTGATTAATGGGCGATGCATCAACAAAATGAATACGATTTAGCAACGGCCCAAATTTATATATTGAATCAAAGGGAAACCCTTGTAATATGACTTGTAAATGAGGTATATTTTCAAGAAAATACCTGACAATTTTTATGTTCTCGTTAATATAATAATCCGGCTTTTCTAATTGACAGTTGATTGTAAAATATTTTACACCAGGATTTAATAAAAACCATTTGGCCCAACGTTTAACTTGATAAGAAGTTATTGCATATACATGAGGAATTGTTTGAATGCCATTTTGTTCAAGCAAGTAGGATGAGTAAAGACTTCGTTTCTGATTTAATGCCTGGCCAATAGCACATTCACCCTCAAAGAGAGAAAAATTAAAACCACTAACTGCAATAAAATTCATATCTCGTAATATTCGGAAAAGATCACAGTTGATCCTTTCCCGCCACAAATATTCTATACCGGTGTCAGTGCCAGTCAAAAAAAGGATAAGCTTGGGTTTTTTCGAAAATGCTGTGAATTCTTGATTTGGTCGAAAAGATATTTGCCGAGCTTCTCTGAGACCGCCGCCTGAACCAAACCTTGTAAGGCTCTTAACGATATCCTTTAAAGTAACCCCTATGATAGGGTGTTGTTCCGATTTAGCAAGCATTGACGCTGATTCAACACTGAGCGATGGAATATAAAGCGGTAGTTCTTCTATTACAGGTGGGTTTAATGAAAGGTCAAGCTGAAGGCCACCAACTTCATTAATGAATGATGGCAAGTTTTGAGACTGGCAGGTAATGAGATTAAAATCATGCGGATTATTGCAAGACTTAGTAACATAGTTTGCTTCTACCGGTGAAATATCCGGCATAAATTGTCCTGTTTCTGCCATACAACCTGACGAAAATAAAGATATAGTTTTAGGAGATTCTTTGAAATCTTGCATATACAATTTCTTTTTCAACGACAATTTTCCCCTTGTAACGTATTCCCAATTCGCTACAATTCGTGATTGTTCTAGAGATCCGTAAATCCAGTGTGCCTACAGACCTTCCACCAATCATGATTTCATAGCGTTCACCGCTTTTTTCAAGTTCGACGGGAACATTATTAACCGTCAATGGGGACTTTTGTAACTTAGCTTGTAAGGTAACAGGACACTTCTCAGCGGAAACTCCTGCACCGCCGGATGAATTTGTCGTTATTGTGTTTGTTGTTTGTGAAATCCTGATTTTGGGTTGATCAGTTTTTTTACGTTGAGGCCCTTTTCCCATAAAAAAAAATTTAGTTTGTTTGTATTCTTAGTTGTTATTGAATAATTGTTAATCTAAACACTAGGGCATTTTAGCCGTTTTTTTAGTCAGTTAATATTGTATGTCTTCCAGGGTATTTGAGAAATATGTAACTGGGCGAGATATTTTGCAATGTCCTTGCGACCCTGGTATATAGGGGTTCCATCGCTTTCCTGTGCCATTAGTACAATGGGAATACCCGGAAAGACAGGATCAAAGCTGCGCCTAGCATTATCTGATGCTTGTGTACTATTAATTACATGCAGTTTAACCACTACGACCGCAAAGGTTGTGTTTTGCTCTTTTATGAGCGCTCCTTGAAATTGCATAAATTCTATTTTTTTTAAAGTTTGATATTAATATGAGAATAGGTTATTCTACCTCCATATTGTTTACAATTCATTATCTTACTTCAATGCGCCCGTTGGTATTTTCATGACCAATCTTGCCTGGAGGTATTGCTACAATTCTTCCATCCCTACCTTCACGCGCTATGTGACCTGCAGGAATTTCCACCATTCTCCCATCTCTACCTTCCCTTCCAATACTGCCTGCTTTAATTTCTACCATTCTCCCATCTCTACCTTCCCTTCCAATACTGCCTGCTTGAATTTCCACCATTCTCCCATCTCTACCTTCCCTTCCAATGCTTCCCGCTTTAATTTCCACCATTCTTCCATCTCTGCCTTCTCTTCCAATACTACCTGCCTTTATTGCTACCATTCTTCCATCTCTGCCTTCTCTTCCAATTGCTCCAACGGGAATATTTATTGGTACCCCGTCTCTACCTGTTCTTGTTGCCATTGTTTTAATTTTTTATGTTATTTAATTAATTACATAGTACTCCTGCCACCTATACCATTTTAGTGGCATAGATTTAGCTTGCTGGTATTTGTTAATACCAGTACTTGTTTGTGCTCTTAAAAGATGGGAGTAAAAAATGAGGCAGGTGAAGCTGAACTAAAATTGCAGGAGCAATTGATTAGTTTTTCACTATTTTAGCGATAATTTTTAAACCCCGGAAAGATGTGCAGCCTGTGAGGGCTGCGGGCCTACGAAACCTATCTTTTCCGTTTTTATAAAAGCACCCGTTGCGAAAGCACCGGGGCTTTTTCTTTTAAAGAACTTGTGATTTGTTCATCAAATACTCAGCCGTAACGAATTTTTAACAATTACTGCCATGAAATACTGCCAAATGGGCGATATTATATATATTATCTGTCATGCATGTCAATTTTTCCCTTCTTCAACGGTCAGATCTGTCAGCTTTTTAGGGTCAATAACCGGCAATATAACAGCATTAAGCGCTGTACCCTGCGTACGATTCATTACGATACCGCGAACAGTTGAATAAGCTATTCCAGCAAGGGTACCCAATAGGATAGGATCGATATTCTCCTCTTTTTCTTCTGTCCCTTCATTTTCTTCTGGAACATTAACAAAGTCATTTAAATTGTCAACCCTGAATATAAACTCGTGGGTGTAGGATGCCCTGATCTCCAGTTCTTCCTGTTTTTTGTTTAATGTGTCAATATAAATGGTATGTTTAAGACCAACAATTTTCTCGTCGAGATTCAAAGCTACAGCAAGCGCATTTTTATACCGATAGCCCACAATCGCTGATGAGGATGCATCTTCATTGTTTTCTATTTTCCCTTTAAGGGTCTTGATACTTAATATGTGTATCTTTTCGGGTTCTATTTTTCTTTCCTGGTTCATATTTATTCCATTGATTAGTAGGCTACTGCTGCTCCAATTGCATTGATCTGTTTATATTTTATTGATATCACTTTGGCGTTATAATTAAGCTCGGAATGTTCATTATTAATATATTGGTCTATTGTTTCAGCTTTCCTGCGACTGCTGTATTTTAAACTGACAGCTTTGTAACTCTGGGGTGTGCAAATAATTGTTTCTTCTAATGCAGCTTCAATTTTAGAAAGGGAGCGCAGGGTATAGTTATGCATACCTGCCAGCCACTTACTTATTTCTGCTTCGGTTTTGCCCAATGCTGCAGCCAGGTCTTTTTGTTTCATGTTCTTTGATTCCATGACATGAAAGATATAGGTTGCTATCTCAAGGGATTTATCTACAAATATCCTGCTATCTGCGGGCATGGATTCGATGGATGCTTCAAACTCAGGAACATCTTCTTCTACAAGTATCTTTTTCTTTTTTATCATTGCGTTTATTTATAGAGTTAATTCAAAGTCTTCGCATATATCAATTTTTTTTTCATCGTCATTAATTTCAATATCCCCGTTAAGAATTGCCGCGGTTATCTTTTTTGCAAGCGCAACCGCTTTTGTAAAATGGGGTTTACAATTCTCACATTCTGCTACTTTCAGTTTTGTTTTTCTGTCACCATTCAATAGGATAACTATTGAATGGCTGAGCCTGATGCAGTATAGCCGTAAGCCATAATCATCCGGGTTATCACTTTCTATAAAGTGATGGTAGGGAGCTGGTAGCCTTTCAGCGGCATCTTCATTTTTAAAATGATTCTCATGTGCTCCATATTTTTGACCGATAAGTTGAATATATCGGTTAATCTCTGCTAATTCAACTTGATTTCCCATTTTGCCCATTCTCACCCGAAAATCTTTAAACTCTGAGTTTACTTTATCTCCAAAGCGAACGCTGTAATAATGCACTTTTTTGAAAGCCAGGGTCGGTATTGGTATTATCTCTACTATCAACTTAACTTATAAGTTAAGGCAAATTTAATGCCTGTTTTTGAAATGACCAAGTTTTTATTAGGATTACTGAAGACATCCGGGGACTTTTAAAATTTCGAAACTATACAGACGCATCAAGTTCCCTCCACGATCCTTATCTCCTCCTCAGTTAACCCATACAATTCATATACTTTTTTATCAATCTCTTTTTCCCATTGACTGGTATCGGCCTGTGGATCGGCCTTTTTGGCGGAGAGGATCTTATCGACAAGGGTGATAAAGGGGAGTTGGGAGGAATTATCTAATAGGGTAACAGGTAATTCTTTGAATTCACCAATCTTAATTTTAGGAAATAGTGCATCAAATTCGTTATTAGAAAACCTGAAGTAATAAGAATATAATTTTGAGGCAAATAATGCTAAAATATACTTTGAACTTATCTTTTCTTTATATTCTTCTTTAACCTTCGAAATAAAAACACTTTGATCGATAATTATTTTTTCTTCAATTACAGTACATATAAGTGTTTCTCCCAAAACTTGGCGCATTATTAATCTCTCACCTTCAAAATATTTGCTTTCTCTGGGTGCGGCTAACCATGAACCATAACTGATATAATTTGTGTTATCCCACTTGTAAGCATATTTAGACAAATGCCTGCCTCTAATTTCCGGAATAAAAGACTCGTCTTTTTTAAAGTTAGCATGATAAATTTTATTCTTTATAGTTTCTTCGTCTTGTCCTCTATATTTATCATATGAGTTAACGCCTCTTGTTATATCACAAATAATTTCATGTTTTATTGCTTTCCCTTTTATTTTAGTAAATATACTTCTTGACGCGTTATTGATTTCCACATCAAAAACATATCGATCATTTAACAAAAAATTATTCTGCACTGCTTGATGTTTGAGTACAAATATCTTTTCTTCAACGAAAAGAATATTAATTATATTTTCTTTTTCATAAATTTTAGTTGCTACAAAAATCATTGTGTCAACAGAAGCTTCTTCAAATACATTTTCTAAATTCGGTATGATTATTCCTAATGAAGTAGTTTCTAAAAAATATTTTCTACATTCTGTAAACATCATGTTTTTTAGCCAAGAATTTGGTGTAATAAAACTTAACTGACCTTTAGGTTTAAGGACATTCACGGCTCTTTCAATGAAGGCAACATAGAGATCTAATTGATATTGAGAAGTTCGATAGTTCTCTTTGAGAAATTTTCGTAGCTGTTCATCAAAACTTTTTGCTACATAAGGCGGATTCCCAATCACTACATCAAATCCAATAAACTTACCATCGCTATCCAACACCTCCGGAAACTCAAAACGCCATTCAAAAGCATCTTTGTAGATTGCAGAGCTTTGTATATCCTCTTTTTCTTTTTCCAACATAGTAATAGCAGCACTTAAATTTTCCAATTCCTTATTGGCCTTGTTTTTCTTTTTTGTATCGGCACTAAACAAGTCGGTTCTTTCTAACAGCCCCAGTTCTCCCCGCAATTTGCTCAGCTTTTTATTAATGGGATCGTAGGTAACTACATCTGTTCTAAAATCTTTTTTAATGGTATCGATCAGATCTTCCATCTTCCGTTTTTCTTCCTTGTTCTGTGCATTTCGGTATGCCTGAACGGTGCTTTTGTAGCCATCAATATTCCATTTGCTTTTTTTGAGTGTCGTACTCAGATCAGCATCCAGTTCAAAGCGGCTTATTAAACTATTGCCTTGTTTTATATTGATATCAATATTTGGCAGGGTTTCTAATTCGCGGTACTCGCTTTCTTTGGTGTAGTAGGCGTTTTTTAAAAGCTCTATCCATAAACGCAAGCGGCAGATCTTTACACTATTGGCATTAATATCTACCCCAAACAAACAATTCTCTATCAGGCTTTCTTTTTCATGAAAAAGGGTTTCCTGTAAATACTGTAACTCTGGTTTAATATTTCCTTTTTGATTAAGGGTATATTCAAAGAGATCTTCGGTTTCTATATCCTGTATGATCAGTTCATCATTTACAATTTCGAGGCTATATTCTTTGATGCGCTGGCCATTGTGGCGGTATTGTAATATTTTAAGGTCCTGCTTAATGCTGATGAGTTCATTCAATGCACTTACCAAAAAGTGCCCGCTACCTACCGCCGGGTCACATATGGTAAGGCTGTTGATGATATTGTTGGCAGCCTGCCTTTTTTCCTTGTCCTGGAATTCTACTGTGCTTTGCAGTTCTTCGAAACTTTGGCAGTTCCAGTTATTGACTTCATTGAACTTTTGTACCACGGCCCTGCGCAATGTTTCGCGGCACATGTACATGGTAATAAATCCCGGGGTAAAAAAAGAGCCGTCTTTGTAGCCATTGATCTTTTCAAATATTAATCCTAGTACACTGGCGTTGATAAGGGCTTTATTCTCTTCCTGTATCTCGGCATTGCCCTCACTGGTGAAATCATAGCTGTCGAGAAAGGCGAAGAGATATGGAATGGTAGCAAGAGCCCCCTGTTTTCGTTTACCCTTATCGTCTTTTAATACGGTGCTGCTCAGCAGGGGCAGTGGTATATTATTGTCTAATGCACTGATGTCGATCGTTTTTCTTTCCAGTTCTGTTCTTTCAAAGAGGCTGCTGTTGAGATAAGGTACCTTGCTGAATTTGGTTTGCAACCTTTCCCTTCGTGCGGCCGGTTTTTCGGCAAGTACCTGCAGGAAAAGATTATTCAATTCATCAAAGTCGGCAATAAGGGTATCGTTTAAAAAAAGACAACCTTTATCTGTTCCCCGGTGATAGGCGAATAACTGAGCTTCCAGCAGTTTTAAAAAGAGTATCCTGTTTATCCATGTAATGCATAGCTCCAGGGCAATATGATATAACTGTTCATCTGTGGTAAGGCCAAAACTTGTTGTATCGGGCAGGTCGCGCAGGCAATCCTTATCTTTTAGTTTGATAATGGCATTTTCGATCAGGGAAGCCTCACTGCTGACCTTTTTTCTTTTAATGAGTTTTTTGCTGCCGTATTTTTCTTCTTCCAACCCGATGATATGCAAGAGTTCGGTATAGAAGTTTTTATCAAGACTGTTGCTGTCATTAGTAAAGGAAAGTTTAATTAGATGTACGGGACTGAGGATTTTATAAAGTGAGATCAGTTTTTTATCGTCAACCTTATCATCATTGGCGATGACCTTCTTATAATCGCTGAGATTGAAGAAAGTAGCGGCGATAGTGTCGTCCGTCTCTGCAATGATCTTTTTTAATTCATCATAAAAGAAGGGATTGTCTTTCTTGTCATTTACGAATACATCATACAGTTTCCTGATCTTGGTGTTACGGTAGATCTTTTTGTCGAACTCATTTGCATCTATAAGTACCCATGTATTTACATCAGTAGCCAGCAGGTATTTTACCTCGTTGTTACCGATCGTTACTCTTTCCTGTAGGTAATATAAAACTAGTTCGTGCAGTGCTTTTACATTTGGCTTGCCGGCCGTTATCATTTCTGCACCGTTGGTCTTTTTTATTTCAGCGATAACAGCTACGGGGTCTTTGGCGGTTTTGCCTGTATGTATGGTAAGGTCTTTACGTTCTTTATTGATGGTAATGGCATGGTCGGGAGTGAACCAGGTATTACGCAGAAATTCTGTGATATAATCTTTTAAAGTGTCTTCACTGATACCTGGCTGTGCATTGTTAAAAAGTGTAACCAGGTTCTCTTTAAACTTTTCAATATTATTACGACCCACTTTTTCTTTGAAATAGGCTTTGTTTAAAGATTTTACTGGGCTCTGAACTGTAAGAATCATGGAGGTTTATTATCAGCATGTAAAATAAGGAACTTATAATAAATAAATGGGTAGATGTATCTGCGAGGTGGTACTTAAGCCACGAACCAAGGCGAAAAAATATAGTAGAGTCCTGACCGGGGGTTGTTTTGCCCCGACAATCAATCATTTATCTTATGAAAAAAATACTGGTGAAACATTCTTTATCAACGATTGATTACACAGTTATTTTAAATTTTTAATCTTAATGCATCTACACTCATTGATTCGTATTGAAATATATAGCAACATTTTGATACAAATTGATACGCATTGATTTGCATTGATTTGCATTGATTTGTTTGCATATGTAAGGATGAGTCATTCAAGTTAAAATATTGTCTCGTCCTAAGAAGAATGAAATAGACTTAACTTAAGGAATCTGCCTGGTATTCAGTTTCATTTGTTGCAACGGCGAATCGGAGCTTATTCAACTCCCTTCATTCTTTTTTCTTATCTCCTCCCTTTCTTTCTCGACCTTTTCCATTAGTTTTTTCAATTCATCGCATTTTTTCTTACAGTCGGGACATTTAATGGGACAGCGTTTCCCGGTCCTTAGTATTTTAGAAAAGGTAACATTGTAGCTTCCGTTGCCTGTTCCTCCATGCATTGCCTGGAAAAATAATTTTAATTTATACTCGCCCGTGCAACAGTCTATCTCCCATCCACGGGTGATAAGCAATGAATTGTTCGATGCATTCTCAACGGTTTCGCCTTTAACGGTTCTTGATTCTGCCTTTCCTTCAAAAACACTGTACACATCTCCCCAAAACACATTGAATGCGGCAGTCTTATTACATATCCTGGTAAGACTGTCGCAGTCAATATCCGGTGCAGGATAATTCACATCAGAATATTGTGATAAAATCTCCTGCATAGATGCATTGTCGGGATTAGTCACATCAAACTCGCCTATGAATAATCCGTTAAAAAATATCCTGATCGTATTACCGAATATATATATCTGCTCCTTTTCTTTTTCTTTTGTCTCAACATTTTGGCCATCAGACTCTACACTTACATCATTTCCATCTAATTCCATGCGGAGCTTTATGTTGTAAAGTGATGGTTGAGTTTGTATCGTGGTGCTGACAGGTTCAGTTGAACCGGCCTCCGGGAGATCAAGGCTAACATTTACTTTAAAAGCTCCTGTCTTTATACTTTGCACATTGAAGCGCCGGGTATAAGTACCGTTAGTGCTATTGGATGGAGGAGGGATGGAAATAGCAATATTGTTACCGTCTGTCATTGTAATAACATTCGTTGAAATATTAGTCAGTGTTAAAAGAGCCGTATCAGGTAAGCGAAGAAGATTGGTGATCTTTATATCAATATAAGTTTGCTGTCCCCGCGTTAAATTCAATTCGCCAGCCGTAATATTCATCTCCACGCCCGTAACCTGTTTGGAACATGGTGGTTGCCCGCTCTCCTGGTTATTGAATGTATGCATGCCTCCCGCAGTTGAAGGATAGGAAACAATACATTCCCTTGGCGACTCGGCAAGTATCTCCACGGGTTTATTATCGAGCGTGCAATTGGTGTTGGATGAATTGCCATCAAAAGGCCCGGTTATTCGAAACGGTGAACCGGTTAGGGCTTGTGATGGAATATTACATCCACCGGTTGTACCTGGCTGGTCTTTTTCCGGGATTGATGGAACAGTCACCTCAGCTGTTTTAGTACCTGCAGCATTTGTTAATCCAACCAGGCAACGATTTGGTTTGCCTGCAGGAATTGAAATTTGAAAAGGTTTACCTGCATTATCAACAGGAAATTTTTCATTGTTAATGTGTATGGAGTAACTATTAAGTTCGGCAAGGTTATTACTGATTTGCTTTGCATTTTTACCAACCGGTTCAGCAATGACACGACCGGAAATAATATCACCCGGGCGAATATCGTCGGGCAGGTAAATTTTTATGACCCCTTGCTGAAGCTTAAAAACTGCCGTGGTCAATCCCTTTTGGGATGAAACGGTTTGCGCCCAGGTTATTGATGCGGGTACAAGCAGGAATAAAGAGAGCACAGCAGAAAGTAGCTTATTCTTTTTCATTACTGTACTGGTTTTGGGAAAAGTAAGGTACAAAAGAATGATCTAAAATAAAAGGTGCTTTTTGTCAGGTATGGGAAGGTTACGCCGCAATAGGTATCCTCCAAATTTTTCGTAAGCCCACTTCAATTCCTCGCTCACGTAGCGGCCTGGTCTTCGACGAATACTAGTGCTTTTTAGTTCTCTCAGATTGTATCCGGGCTATCACCTATCCCAAAACTGATACTGGTTAAAATTCAAGTATTTTGCCTAAATCTCTTCGCAAAATGTTCGAACTCTGTCTACTCCTGTCCCCAATATGTCTCCATGATGATAATTTCCTTGCAAATTCTCTGTTGCCTTTATGAATATTATGATATAAATTTCTCGTGAATTCTCGAAAAACTTTAGGTTCACGTGAATACACGAATCTTCCCATGAATTCACGAGAAAGCCTAAATTTTCACGTGAATTCACGAGAAACGAACGAGAATGAAAGGTTTTATTATTATAGCTAAATCTCCTTGGGAATACAATAGCATATCCTTGGATTTAGGGTAGATTATCTATTTAAAGTATTTGATTGTCAATTCCACCTGTTTGAGGTTGGGCATTGTCATGGGTTTTTCCGGAATGATCTTCGGCAGAAGGGCTACTGATAGTTGTTGGTTCTTTATTTGGAGTCAATTGATTAATTTCCTCCCTAAGTTTAGATATTTCTTCATCTTTTATGAATACCCGATTCTGTAGAAGAACATTTGCTACCGTTAATGAAGCATTCGTTTTACCCGCTTTTTTGGTTTTTGAACGTTGGATAAAGTATGCTGTAATACCACCCGCGACTCCAACAATAGATAAAAGCCATAAAAAATTGATTTGTTTTCGTTGGCTATTATTCTTACTTACTTGGGATAGAATTCCCATTAACGCTTGATTGTTCATGTTCTTTAATTATATGTTGATTGGTAATCGGATTTGAAATAATTAAATGTTCGAGAAAATACGAGATTAAAGTTCCATCACATTCCATCTCAAATCTTAAGGAATCTGCTAGACTTATATCATAGGCATCAAGGTCGTCTGTCGATACCGTATATCCCTTTTTAAGGACCATGCCACTAATTCGGTTAGTGATGGATTTATGATGGTTGATAAGGTTACTATGATTTAGTCTTTCAGGCTTGTCATTAATTCTATGATAATCAGTTTTGCAATCATGAACTTTACCACACTCGTCATAAAATTTTTCGCAGAACTCTCTGGTCGCGTGTTCATGGTCGGCTATAGGCTCGCCACAATGAAGACATTTTCTGTTTTTTTCGAAAGTGAGTTTAGATGGGAGCCGCCGATTTTTGGCACTTTTTGATATTTGATGATCTTTCATGTTGTATATCTTTATACCTATTTTTGAAGTTAGGTATAAAATTATACCTTTTTTTGTATATTTACATATGGCAAGTCAGAAATTACAATTTGAGGCGTTAGATCCTGGGTGGATGGAAGAACAGTTTCTAACAAATCCAATGCAGATTTTCTCATTCCTGGATAGCCTGTATGAGCCGAGGTTTTCAATAGGCCAAATTGGAATATCCCGGCAAGAACTCCAATATTGGCGCAAAAATGACTTAATCGGCCCAATTGAAAAAGGTGATGCTCGTACCTGGGTAAAGGTTTCTTTCTTTGATTACTGTTGGCTTAAGTTGATTGCGGAAATGCGCAAGTTATTTATACCAATTGATCACATTAAAATGGTAAAGAAAGTTCTGTTCTTCTTTGATAAAGAAGCGTTCATTGAACAAATGAAAACAGACTTAGAAAAAATCAAGAATTCGGGGACAGCAAGCGAACTTACATTAGAATATATTCGGGAAGCAGAAGAAGCAGAAAATGATCCTGAAATTTATAAAGAAGCATTCAAACATTCTTCATATTTTATTATCCTTTTAATAGATCTTCTTCGAAGAAATAGTCCTGCGACCCTTATCATAGATAAAAATGGGATCAGTAACATGATATTGTTAAATGAATTTAATACCCCAGAAAGATTTTATGATTTAATGACAGTTTTTGATGAGTCTTTCACATCCATCAGACTTAATGGATTATTGGATGAGTTTTATATAAATCCCAGAATTAAAGAAACGCACATTCAAGATATTTTTAAATTGTCCGACAAGGAAACGAAAATTCTCTCACTGCTTCGCAAGGAAGGTGTCAAGGAGGTCCGTGTGCGGATTGGAAGTGGAGGGAAAGGCCTTGTGATGGTAGAAGTGGTTGAAGAAAAAAATATTAACTCCGTCAAGGAAAAGATCAAGGCAATTCTGGATAAAGAGAAGGTTCAAAATATAAAGATTTCAAATTTTGAAGGCAACCTGCTTTTATTTGAAGAGACCACCAAAATAAAATTATAAAAGACATGTACTGGACAAACCAGGCAAATAAATAATAAGGAAGTAATACGGAACAAATCCGATTCCATCCACAATCCTAAAATATTATGGATAGTGGAATTGCAAAAAAAGAAAAAGATGAGATAGAAGAAAATATCGATCACCAGGAAAAAAAAGATCAACCTGAATTAGATATTGATGCTCAAATTGAAATTTTCGCATCAGTACTGATCGAAATTCTACTCAAGGACTTTACTTAAATAATTAACATGGCAAAGCATCAAACTCAAAGTAAAGAAGGCACAGAGATCCAAGCTTTTCTTGCTGGTCGTTATACAAACAAAACCGGCAAGACAGTAAGGCGATCGGGTAATATTTCCGTTAGCTACAACCGCGTTTCCTCTAAGGATCAAATGGAAAATGGGAATAGCCTATCCTGGCAGAATGAACAAATGGACTTGTTCGCTCAAAAAAATAATTACTTTTTGCGAGGACGTTATGGGGGAACTTTTGAGTCTGCCAAAACGGACGAAAGAAAAGAATTTCAACGTATGCTTGCTGATATTAAGAAGGATCAGACCATTGCAAATGTTTTGGTGTATAGTTATGATCGATTCTCCCGCTCTGGTTCCAATGGCATTTTTCTTTTGGAAAATCTGAGGAAACTGGGTGTCAGGATCATAGCTATAACGCAGGAAGTTGATTCCTTTACGCCTACAGGTATGTTCCAGGAAAACCTATACATGCTAATTAGTAAGCTTGACAATGACATGAGAAAGGATAAGAGCATGGCTGGCACTAAATCAATCCTTCAAAAGGGCTACTGGCCTTATTCAACGCCATTAGGGTATGACAACACCAATAAATATGCGACAGCAGATAAGCATCAATATGTCATTAACTCCATGGGCCTAATGCTTCGCCAGGCTTTTAAATGGAAAGCTGATGGTAAATACAGCAACCAGATAATTTTGGAAAAACTGAAAGCTAAAGGCGTAAAAACTACCCTGCGCAATATGACGTGGATCTTTGCGAATGTCTTTTATTGCGGATATGTTACCAGTTCATTACTTCCTGGACAACTCATAAAAGGAAAACACCCACCCCTGATTGACGAAGACACCTTCATGAAGGCCAATGAGATCAGTCAGAGCAACCCAAGAGCAGGTGTTCCCAGGGTTCACCAAACCGAACCTTTGCCTTTAAAGGTATTTGCCAAGGATGAAGTAAGCCTGAGTCCCTTCACCGGATATTTGAATAAGAAGAAGAATTTATATTACTACAAGGCACGGGACAAAGGAGTAAAAATAAACGTCTCAGCAGTGTATCTGAATAAAAAATTCGGAAGCTTTTTAAAGCAATTCGAATATGATGAGAGTCAAAAACTAAAACTTAAGGAAGCCTTGCTCAGGGGCCTACAAGAAAGATTAAAAGACAACATTTCTAATAATCAACATAACAGCAAACGAATAGCTGAATTGCAAGGACAGATAGACAAATTGGAAGAACGGTTTGTACTGAATGAAATTTCCAAGGAGCAATTTGAAAAATATGCTCAAAAATTTGAGCAGGAAAAAAGGATATTAGTTGAAGAATCCAGTATTTCTGATGACCTTAGTTCGAACCTTGAAAAGGCAGTAAATAAAGGTCTAAGTATTGCTCAAAACATCAGTGAAACATGGCATTCCAGCGATTATGCCATGAAGCAAACATTACAGTATCTTATATTTCCTAATGGAATTATGTACAATAAAAAAAATGACGCAGTTCGAACCTCTAAAACAAATACACTGTTTAGCTTAATCCCTTATCTGACTGGACTTACAGGGAATAATAAAAAAAGCAATCTTCTTCAAGATTGCCTTTTTGGTAGTAGTGTCGGGATGACAAGATTCGAACTTGCGACCCCACGCCCCCCAGACGTGTGCGCTACCGGGCTGCGCTACATCCCGAAACTATTTTTTTAAATAATTATTACCCCAAATGTGTGCCCCGCTCAGCGGGGCTACATCCCGAAACAGCGGCAAAAGTAAAGGCAAAAATCAAGAATTCAAAAACGGATTACCATCTCTTCAATTCATTTCTGTAAAAGGTATATTCCGGGGTTTGGATGATATCATTTTCATTCAGTTCATACCAGGGCGATAAATTTTCATTCATTGGATTTTTAAGCACATGAATATCCTGTGCCGGCATATAGCTCTGTGCCAGTAAATATATTCTTTTGCCTGCTGCATTTTTGGCTACATCCATCACGAGTACCGCATGGCCGGGGAAGCCACCACGTATCAACACATCACCGGGTTGTATTTTGGAGAAATCAACAACCGGCTTTAATTGTTTTGATAAAGATGCAGAGCCACACATACCAAAGACCCTGTTGAGGTAGCCCGTAAAATTATTCCTGGTATATGGGGGCAAAAATTGATACGCGGTATTATCATTATCATAAAAAATGATCTGCTCATATTTTTTTTGAGCAAAAAGAAATTCGGCCCTTACACGCATTACGGCGTCTGCACATTGTTGCAGGTCTTTATTACCCACCGAAATATTCAACACTGCAAATTGTGCAGATTGGTTGAACTTGGGAGTTCCGTTGAAGAGGTAAACGGTCTTGTCTTTTTTTAATAACGTATTTCTTAAAAATCCTGCAAAAGGATCCATATTAAAAGTATCCCTTTCAAAACCGGTGGGTAAAGGAATAGCTGCAATATGGGTATATGGATTGTCATCCGGGTCACTGGCGGCGCCTGTTCTTTCACTCTTATTTTTTTGCCGGGTTGATCCCGCATCGTTACTACAGGAATAAGAAAACAACATTGTGAATATAAACAATGCTTTGAACTGCATAAATTGGTAATTTTGTTCAAGTTGAGGATGCAGTTTCGCATTTTGTCCACAAAAAAGTTTTGTTAAAGCCTATGGCCAGTATCTTAATTATTGATGATGAAAAAGCAATCCGGAAAACCTTATCCGAAATTCTCAGCTATGAGGGATATAAAATTGATGAGGCGGGTGATGGGGAAGAAGGGCTGAAAAAATTCAGTGAAAAAATTTACGATGTGGTGTTGTGTGATATTAAAATGCCCAAGGTAGATGGTATTGAATTCCTGGAAAAGTCAAAAGACATTAACCCGGATGTTCCCATCATCATGATCAGCGGGCATGGCAATATAGAAACCGCTGTCGAAGCCGTTAAAAAAGGTGCTTTCGATTATATCAGCAAACCGCCCGACCTTAACCGCTTATTGATCACCCTGCGCAATGCATTGGATAAACAAAGCCTGGTTACAGAAACAAAAGTATTGAAACGCAAGGTGGGTAAGGCCCAGGAGATGGTTGGCGACAGCGGCCCCATTAAAAAGATAAAAGATACCATTGAAAAAGTAGCGCCCACAGATGCGAGGATCTTAATAACAGGAGAGAACGGTGTGGGTAAAGAACTGGTGGCCCGCTGGATACATGAAAAAAGCAATCGCAGCAGCGGACCGATGGTGGAAGTGAATTGCGCTGCAATACCTGGTGAACTGATCGAAAGCGAATTGTTTGGCCACGAAAAAGGATCTTTTACTTCAGCAATAAAACAAAGAATAGGTAAATTTGAAACGGCAAACGGAGGCACTTTATTTTTAGATGAGATAGGCGACATGAGCCTTAATGCACAGGCCAAAGTTTTAAGGGCCCTGCAGGAAGGGAAAATTACAAGGGTAGGAGCCGATAAGGATATTAATGTAGACGTAAGGGTGATCGCTGCAACCAATAAAGACCTTTTAAAAGAAGTAGATGAAAAAAAATTCCGGATAGATCTGTACCATCGTTTGGGAGTGATCATCATTCATGTACCCTCATTGAATGAAAGAAGGGAAGATGTGCCCGCGTTGGTCGACTATTTCCTGGATGTTATTGCTACCGATTACGGCCAGCCAAAAAAGACCATTGATAAAAATGCCATGGACGCTTTAACGGAATATAACTGGACAGGCAATATACGTGAGTTAAGAAATGTTGTGGAACGATTGATCATACTTTCAGGAAAGACCATCAGTTTTGAAGACGTGGAAAATTATGTGTTACCGAGGAAGTAAGACAAGTTCCAAGTCTGTAGTTCTGAGTCAGGGGTTAAGAACGTATAACGATTGACTCCCGGCTACAGACTATGAACTCCTGACTAGTGACTCCGGGCTAACGACTCCTGACTAATAACGATTAACTGCAGACTAACTGATAATGAACACCATCTATTGCATAAGTGGCCTGGGAGTAGATGAGCGGGCGTTTTCCCATTTAAGGATTGACGGGTACCGGCTACAGGTTATTCAATGGCTGGAGCCCATTGATAGAGAAACGCTGTACCATTATGCCAAAAGAATGCGTGAAGAAATTGATACCGACAACCCGATACTGATGGGCCTTTCTTTTGGTGGAATGATGTGCATCGAGATCGCCAAGCAGATCCCTGTTTCAAAGATCATTATCATCTCCAGCATAAAATCTTCGCTCGAATTGCCTACCTGGATGAAAACAGTTGCCTGGCTAAAACTCAACAAAATAATACCTGTAGGCTCTTCCAAACTAACCGAGCCCATTCAGAACAGGATGCTGGGCATTTCAAGCCGCGAAGAAAAAACAATTGCCGCGCAATACCGGAAAAATGCCAATAAGAAATATGTGACCTGGGCGGTTAAGCAGGCCATTAACTGGAAAAATGACTGGGAACATCCGCGTATTTATCATATTCATGGAGATAATGATAAAATGTTTCCCATCAGTAAGATAAAACCAACTTACACTGTAAAAGATGCCGGCCATTTTATGATCATGAACCGTGCCGAGGAAGTGAGTGAATGTATCAATGATATATTGAAGACCACCTGATCTTTTGTTAAACATTTCAAACAATTTTCAGGCAAAGCCTTGTCAAACGGTTTATTATGGTACTTTTGGCACTTCTAAAAATCTAACACATGAGTATCGGATGGATCATTTTTATACTGGCCACATTAGGGTGGCATATTGGTATGTACGGGATGTTTAAAAAAGCCGGTATTGAAGCCTGGAAGGCTTTTATTCCCTTTTACAACACCTGGTGTATGGTGGATAAAATGCAACTGAAAAAATATTGGTTCTTTTTTCAATTGATCCCTATCGCTGGGCAATTCATCACCATCTGGATCACCATTAAATTTGTGGAGTATTTCGGCCGTTTTGGTTTCTGGCAGCATGCAGCAACCGTGTTGTTCCCTTTTCTCTATTTTCCTTACCTGGGATTTTCAAAAACAGAGCGTTATGCAGGCATTGGTGTGGTTAAAAATTATAAAAAATCCGTGGCCAGGGAATGGATAGACGCGGCAGCATTTGCAGTGGTAGCGGCTACGCTTATACGCACTTTTGTGTTTGAGGCTTATGTGATCCCCACACCATCTATGGAGAAAACCCTGCTGGTGAATGATTATTTATTTGTGAGTAAATCGGCATACGGCCCGCGTTTACCCAATACGCCCATTGCGATGCCATTTGTACACCATACCATTCCGCTATTAAATGTAAAATCGTATGTGGAATGGATTCATCTTCCCTATATCAGGTGGTTTGCCTCCCCGGTAAAAAGAAATGACGTGGTGGTGTTTAATTTCCCGGTGAATGATACTTTAATTAATGATGAAGAAAGATTCGGTTCCCAAAGGACCTATTACGAGGAAGTAAGAGCAGTTGGGCGCGACAGGGTTTGGCAGGATCACGGCGATATCATCATCACAAGACCGGTGGATAAAAGAGAAAATTTTATTAAACGTTGCGTGGCAATACCCGGAGACTCCTTACAGGTTATAAATGGCATTGTATATATCAACGGGAAACCGCAAACAATTTTCCCAAATTCAGAAAGATTTTATAAGGTCATCAATCCGGTTGCTACTTCTGTTGATCCCGAAAACCTGAAACTGCTGGGAATAAATATTCGGGAAGAACAGGGAGATATACGAACCAGTGCGAATGGGGAGGTTTCTGTAAATATTACCAACGAAGAATGGAGCAAGATGTCGGAAGCCAACCGTGCTTTATTCAGTTTTTATATTGACCAGGAGCTGGGCCGGGTATTTCCTTACTATGATACAGAACATAAATGGTGTGCAGACAATTATGGGCCGATATGGATACCTAAAAAAGGAGCAACAATTGAGCTGACTGCAGATAATGTTATCCGTTATGAACGTTCTATTGAAGTGTATGAAGGCAATACGTTTGAAAACCGGGGTGGAAAATATTTCATCAATGGAAAAGAAAGCAGCAATTATACTTTTAAAATGGATTATTACTGGATGATGGGGGATAACCGCCATAATTCACTCGACAGCCGCTATTGGGGATTTGTGCCCGAAGATCACGTGGTGGGCAAGGCTTCTTTGATCTGGTTTAGCTGGGAAGGCGGCCCGCGCTGGAAACGCCTGTTCAGGTGGATACAATAATAATAGTACGTGAATTCAGTTTTTATAATTAACTTTAAGATATGGATGGGTCCTCTCTGCAGCAATGCAGGGAGGATTTTTTGTCTGATTTAAAATTCCCCGGAAAGAGAGAATAACTCAATGAATATTTCATTCAGGCTTGTCCCTTTCCCTCCAGTTGACATTTAAAAAATAAAAAAAATGAACAAAGAAGAATACCGTTTTGCATTTGAAGTGTACAGTTCAATTGAAGAGCTCAGTCCGCCCGATGCCTGGTTATTGAATGAGGCCAGGGGAGTTACCGAATCGGCTTATGCCCCTTATTCCAACTTTAATGTGGGTGCAGTAGCCAAATTGGCCAATGGGGAGATCGTAGCCGGCACCAACCAGGAAAATGCTTCCTATCCTGTAGGGCTATGCGCAGAAAGGGTCTTACTGGCTTCGGCATCTACCTTATACCCCCATATCGCCATTGATACCATTGCTATCAGTTATAATAATAATAACGGCGACAGTAATCACCCCATCTCTCCCTGCGGCATTTGCAGGCAAACATTGGTGGAATATGAAGAAAGGGTGAAACAACCGATACGCCTCATTTTAAGTGGAATGGAAGGGAAGGTATTTGTGATAGAGAAATCTATTAATCTTTTGCCACTGTCATTCGGAAGTGTGGATCTGAAATAAGGTAGTGGTTAATAGCGAGTAGCGAATGGATAAGTACCTGTCAAATAAAGGCCTCTTCCTACTAGCCACTTGCCACTCCCTATTTGCCACTCACCACTTGCGGTCAGTTAATTATCGAAACCGGTATTTCCAATGTAATCGTAACGTCATCGCTGATCTCATCATCCGCTTCACCAATATTATAATCACTTCGTTTGATATGGAATGAACCTTTGAATGTCCCATCCTTTTTTGTTCCTTCATACACAAACGGGATGGCAATTTCCTTCGTGGTTTCCTTCAACAAAAAATTACCTGTTGCCGTATAACCCGTTGCCGTTTTTTCGATCTTTGAAGAGGTGAATTTGCTAACCGGTGAAATGGCAGCCCCAAAAAAACCTTTCGATTGCAGATGCTTGTCCCGTGCTTCAATGCCGGTATTAATGGTAGCAATATCAATGGTACAGTTGAAAGAACTTTTGGCCGGGTCATTTTCATCAAACTTCACTACTCCTTTTGCACCCTTAAAATTACCGATCAGTTCCTGCCCATGTGCGGTGAGTGAAAATTTAACCATCGCTTTTTCCGAATCAATTTTCCAGTTGATAATGGCCTGCAGGGTAAATGCCGACCCAATGATCAGCAGTGTGGATGCCACTGCAACCAAAAAAACTCTTTTCATATTTTAATTTTGTGTAAAATTAATCCTTCAGAGGGGTACAATAAGAAAATTGTTGTTAAAAAGATCAAAATAATGTTTGAACACCATTTGCAGTTTTCGCTTCGTGTTCCAGTAACCATTTTTTTCGCCACAGGTCACCGCCATAGCCTACAAGGTCGCCGTTGCTGCCAATCACCCTGTGACAGGGCACAATGATACAAATGCTGTTATGTCCATTTGCGGTACCCACCGCCCTGATCGCTTTTACATTGCCAATACGCTTACTGAGGTCAAGGTAACTGATGGTACGGCCATAAGGTATCCTGGATAATTCGGCCCAAACGGTTTGCTGAAACTCGGTTCCTACCTGCGACGTGTGTACATTGAATTCCGTTCTTTTTCCGGAAAAATATTCATCCAATTGTTTGGTACAAGTTTTTAATATAGCTGTCTTTGGTTTAACAAAACTGAGTTTGTCTTCAATTATTTTTGCTCCCTTCCATGAATTCACAAATAAAACAGCGGATATTGCACTCCCGGTGCTGCGTATTTCCAGCACACCCAGGGGAGATTGATAATATATGATTTCGATATTCATCAGCAGGGATACCAAATTTACACGATTTCTTTTGCGGGATTGAATAAAAAATAATTTCTTTGAACCTGATAAGCCGGCTAATATGACGATGAAGAACGAAAACAAATTTTTTGAAAAAGCAATGTCTGCTATAGCCGATCCTTATCGCCTGTCTATTTTGCAGGAAATATCCAAAAAAGGCGCCATGCGTTGCTGTGATGTGGTTGGGCTCACCGGTTTATCTCAACCCACCTGTTCACATCATATCAAACTGCTGGCAGAAAGTGAACTGATCGAATGCAGGAAGGAGGGGCGCAATAATTTCATTACACTGAATAAAAATAATTTTAAAAAGATCGGGCAGTATTTTGAGAGGTTTGGGGAGTAATGGTCAAGACTTCCGAAGTTTTAAAAACTTCGGAAGTCTGTATACATTCTTGATACTAGATACTGGATACTGGATCAGTGCCTGCGATTGTATGGTATATTCTGTTTACTTGCGCCATACTCTTCATGGTATTGAAAGTTCTTTTAATTAAGTCGCATCCAGTATCTAATATCCAGTATCCATTTATCCAATCCTGCCCCCATTTTGCACCGGCAATGAAGGCTGCAATAACACCACATCATTATTTTCATTATAAATTCCCAGCACCAAACATTCACTGAAAAAATTGGCGATCTGTTTTACAGGAAAATTAACCACGGCGATCACCTGTTTACCAATCAATATATCCTTTTTATATAATGTAGTTATTTGTGCAGAAGATTTTTTAATTCCAAATTCTCCAAAATCAATGCTTAGCTGGTATGCAGGTCTTTTTGCGTTGGGAAAATCAACGGCCTCAAGGATGGTGCCCACCCGTATTTCTATTTTTTCAAAATCATTCCAGTTTATCATTAGTTAGAGGTTATCATCAAGACAACCGTAGTTTTTAAAACTACAGTTGTCTTATATCGTTCACAATTCCACCACTTCCACCACAGCATCCAAATTCAATATTCCATAAATATGCGGAAACTCTTCATTGACCGTCAGTGCCAGTTCGTATTTGACTGGTGCTGTTAATTTATTTTCATCAATATGTATCAATAAAAGTTCCCTTTGGTTTGGAAAAAATCTTTCCAATACGCCGCTCACCTGTTCTTTCCCGCTGCAATGAATAAATCCTTCCGTTGCCAGTGAGTCGGTCGTGTAAAAGTCCTGCTGCTGCGCATTCTGCCATTCTTCCTTAGTAAGCACACGATAGATCATTGTTGGAAATTTTATTAGGACTCATAAGACTACCGTAGTTTTTAAAACTACGGTAGTCTTATGAGTCCACATCAATCCAGTAAATTAACAAGCGACATGAGTTCCTCCATTTTATATTTGTTCCGGTCATCATCAAAACATTTGCTCAGCTCTTCCAGCAAAAAACGGATGATCCGTTTATTATCCATTTGCCGGAAATAAGATGTGGTAGGTGGCACCGATATGCGTTTAAAATAACTTTCCACGTCTTTATGGCTGTACATCTGCCCGTTCAAAGGATCGATATAAAAATTTATTTTTTCAGAAGCATGGCCAACCGGGTTGAGCAAATCGTGCTGCGGATCAAAATAAGCGAGTATGAATTGCCGTGGAATATGGATGGCTTTTACAGGCAGGTCCAGCATTTCGCATAATACGATATAAATGATCCCGTTGCTGACGGCATTGCCTTTTTTACTTTCCAGGGTTTTGTTGATCAGGTAATCGTCGGGGTTAGTATAGGCAAATTCTACACCCTTTTGTTTATAATAATTGTATAAAATACTGGTCACCACATTGATCTGCTCCATCGGCGTAAGATAATTATTCAGCTCCAGCCAGGTATTGCGCCTTAATTTTTCCATCTCCTGGAATATGGTGGTAGACTGCATCTCGGGGTAATGGTACCTGGCCACCAATAAAGCACCCTGCAACAGGTCGGCATCACCGTCCTTCCAGGTAATAAAATCATTCCTGAGGTCCCTGAAATGCAACCGGTGAATCAACAGTTCAATTCTTTCCTGTATTTCTTCACTGGTGGTATTCTCCCAAAGACTTTCCAGGTTGGGAATAATGGCTTTGCCAAAGGAAATAATTTTGTCACTGACCGTATTGTACACATCCTCATCAGGGTCGTCAATGAGGTGAAAAAGGGCTGATATCTCTTTATTCTCGGTCAAGGATAGTTTATTTTAAATCAATATCGGGAATAGATTCCGGATGCAAAAATTATAATTTTCCACAAATGTGATAAAATAAAAAACGTGGAGGGTTCAATGTGTGCAGGAACATAAAATTGTTTAATTGCTTAATGGTTCAATTGTTATGGGGTTCAATGATTGAAGGCGCTTCGAATATATAAGCTGCATGACAATTAAACAATTAAGCCATTTAGCCATGCAATAATAAAAACCTTTACACCTTTTTCTTCCTGTAACTTTTCTTTGGCGGATTGGCCTTTAACTCTTCAATGATCGCTTTTACCTCTTCAATGTTGAGCTCGGTAACTTTTTCCTGCTGCTCTTTATTCAGTTTGAAATTGCGCAGCCCCTGTTTGATATATGGGCCATAAGGGCCGCGGAGTAACTGTATCTTTTCTTTTTCAAAAACTTTGATCGTGCGTTCATCCTTTGCCTTTCTTTTTTCTTCGATCATCGGTGCCACATCTGTTAACTCCACCGTGTAGGGGTCCATCTCCTTGTTCAGTGAATAAAACTTTTTATGATGTGCGGCATAAGGCCCAAAGCGTCCAATGTTCACCGTTACTTCTTCCCCTTCAAACTGGCCAAGTACCCGCGGTAATTTGAACAATTCCATCGCTTCTTCCAGTGTAATGGTTTCAATGCTCTGGTTCACTTTCAGTTTTGCGAATTTAGGTTTCTCTTCATCGTCCGGCAGGCCGATCTGAACCATGGGGCCATAGCGCCCCATCCTTGCTAGTATGGTCTTTCCCGAAACCGGGTCGGCACCCAATATCCTTTCGCCAACAGCCCTGTCGGCGGTTTCCAGGGTATGCTCCACACCGGCATGAAATGGCGTATAAAAATCACTCACCATTTTATTCCATTGCATTTTGCCCTCTGCGATCTCGTCAAATTCTTTTTCAATATAGGCTGTAAAAGAATAGTCCATTACCTGGTCGAAATGCAGGTTTAAAAAATCAGTGACCACCAATCCTAGGTCTGTTGGAAAAAGTTTTGATTTTTCCGCGCCCGTATTTTCCTGGTCAGTAATTTTTTCAATTTTATCATCCCTGAGTTTCAATATCCTGAAATCCCTTTTCACGCCTTCCCTGTCTTTTTTTTCTACATAATTGCGTTTAATGATCGTTGATATGGTAGGAGCGTAGGTACTGGGCCTGCCGATGCCCAATTCTTCCAGTTTTTTTACCAGCATAGCTTCAGTGTAGCGGGAAGCATGCTTGGTGAATCTTTCTGTAGCGGTCATTTGATTGAAATCAAGCACCTGGCCAATGGTTAAATTCGGCAGGCGGCTTTCATTTTCTTCTTCATTATCATCATCATCTGTACTTTCTATGTACACTTTTAAGAAACCATCAAACTTTAATACTTCACCGCTTGCACTTAATTCTTCATTATTGGTACTGATATTTATTTTTGCAGTTGTCTTTTCTAATTCCGCATCACTCATCTGCGAAGCAATGGTTCGTTTCCATATCAATTCATACAAACGGTTCAGGTCGGCATCATCCACAGAAGAATTTTCAATGTAAGTGGGACGTATGGCTTCGTGCGCTTCCTGTGCGCTTTCATTTTTATTTTTATACACCCTTATCTGCAGGTATTTGTCACCGTAATTTTTCCCGATCGCTGCTTTAATGGCATCCATTGCAGTTTCACCAAGGCTTACACTATCCGTCCGCATGTACGTGATCTTTCCGCTTTCATATAATTTTTGCGCAAGCAACATCGTTTTGCTCACCCCATAGCCCAGTTTTCGGCTGGCTTCCTGTTGCAGTGTGGATGTAGTGAAAGGTGCTGCGGGCGTACGTTTTCCGGGCTTTACCTGGATGTCTTTCACCGTATATTTTGCACCAATGCAGCTTTGCAGAAATTTTTCCGCATCATCAGCAGCATTGTACTTATTTCCATCTGCCTTAAAAGAAACGGATCTTTTATTATTATCAGTGGCCGCCAGGAAAGCTTCCAGTTTAAAACTGCTCACCGGGGTAAATTGATTGATCTCTCTTTCTTTTTCTGCAATTAATTTTACGGCAACACTCTGTACCCGCCCTGCACTTAACCCACCCTTCATTCCAATTTTTTTCCATAATACCGGGCTCAGTTCAAAACCCACGATCCTGTCCAGTATCCTGCGTGCCTGTTGTGCATCCACAAGGTCCATATTTATTGTACGGGGATTTTGCACAGCTTTTTCAATAGCAGGTTTCGTGATCTCGTGAAAAACAATTCGCTTGGTGGTCTTTGGGTCCAATCCCAATACTTCCGCTAAATGCCAGCTGATACTTTCTCCTTCCCGGTCCTCATCCGATGCCAGCCAAACCTCCTCACTTTTTTTTGCAAAGCCCCTCAGATCCTTCACTACTTTTTCTTTATCCGGCGGAACAATATAAGTTGGCTGAAAATTATTTTTGATATCAATGCCCATATCATTCTTTTCCAGGTCACGGATATGACCATAGCAACTCTTCACTTCAAAGTCTTTTCCCAAAATTCCTTCAATGGTCTTTGCCTTTGCAGGTGACTCCACGATCAACAGATTTTTCGCCATAATTGCCTTTATATTTTTTCTGTAACCAGCTACAGTGCTATGTTTCAACATCGTTGCCCCGCCGCGGCGGGGCTCACTTGTACAGCATGCCTTTACTCAACATCACGTACCAAACTTACCGTCGGTTCTACTGCAATATTAGTTTAAAATTGAAAAATCAAAATATTTCTTGCGAAGAAGGATACCGGAAACTAGGTTTTAGAGGAAGCTGATCACTTCATTTTTTATACCGGCATCATGATAGATCTTTCGGTGTCCCAATCCTTTTGTAATAACGAAATGTATATTCGGATGGTTGTCTTCTTTTACTTTTAATGCATCTCTCCAGGGCGTAACATCATCGTCTTCATCATGGATCCAAAGTACCCTGGCCCTGATATGTTTCATGGCCCTTCGTATCGAAAACCATGCCGTTTCTTTTCCACTTATATTAAATATGATGTTTTCAAATTCTTTTTTCACTGCTGCGTTTTTTATTTTTAACATGGCAAATGCGCCTTCCACTGCCGACGTGGTTTCGGTAGCAGGGGCGATAAAAACAATTTTAGTGTTTGCATCATGCGCTGTATTTTCGAGGGCAAGGCTTAAAGAAATACCACCGAATGAATGCGCAATGAATCTTTCTACCGGGCCATATAATTCCATGACCTTCCTGATCATTTCGGCATATTCCACGGCATTGGTGGTCTTTCCTTCACTATCACCATGCGCAGGGGCGTCAAAAGCCAGTACTTCATATCCCTTTTTTATTAAGGGTGCCACATACCGTTCAAATTTGTATGCTGCGGAACCAAAGCCATGCAGGATCAATACCTTAACCGGCTGTGGATGATTCCAGCGGTATCCTTTTACGGTAAGCTGATGTGCATGGCCACTGCGCTTCACATTATATTCGGGAAGTTTTAATTTAAAACTTAACAGCTCTGCATTTTTGGGTGGTTCGCGCCTTTTTGATTTTAAGTAAGGCGTACTGAATAGAACAAATGCCTGTTCTGCAGCTTTTCTTTTTGAAATAAATGTTAACAGTTTAAATTTTGTTTGTATGTAACCAATAACTACCTTTTGCGTGAGTTTCATATCAGTCAAAGATAATACTATGAGGGTTGTAATTGTTGGTTCGGGGAATGTAGCCACGGTATTGGGGCGCCTGATCAGGAATGCCGGTCATGAAATATTGCAGGTGGTTAGCCGTGATGCAGCACACGCAGAAGCATTGGCAACAGAATTGCAATGCGGTTTTACAGACCATGATGGTATGACGGATAAGAACGCAGACCTTTACCTTATTGCTGTAAAAGACAGCGTTTTGTATGAGCTGAATAAAGTTTTCAACGTAGGCAAGAAGCTCATCGTGCATACTGCCGGCTCTATCCCCAAAGATGTATTAAAAGATATCTCGCTCAATTTTGGTGTGCTCTATCCTTTACAAAGTTTAAGGAAAGAAATGGATACGGTGATCGGGATCCCCTTGCTCATTGATGGAAATACCAGTGAAGCAATTGTTTTGATTGAAGATTTTGCGCGCAGCATTTCAAATAATGTGGCCGTGGCGGGTGATGAGGAAAGATTGAAATTGCATGTTGCCGCAGTGATCGTCAGCAATTTCACCAATCATTTATATGCCCTGGCAGAAGAATTTTGTGAAAAGGAGAAGGTTGATTTTAAAATGCTTGTTCCATTGATACGGGAAACAGCCGAACGTCTTGTCAGCAACTCGCCCACAGCAGTACAAACCGGGCCTGCGATCAGGAATGATATTTTTACATTAGATAAGCACCTCCGCCTGCTGAACAATTATCCAAAATTGAAATACCTCTATTTAAAGTTTACGGAAAGTATCATGAATGGGTAATAGAAATGTAAAATATTAAATGCTGAACGTAAAATGTAAAAGTTGAAGAGTTCAATAATTTAAAAACCTGCTGGTTAAAAGCAGCTCTACTTTTACATTTATTATTTTACATTCTACATTTACTTTCTGGGAAACACTATCTCCGTCTGCACTTTGTAAGGATCAACCCGTTTACTTTTTTTATCAACCGGGTCATTTATATAAATCTCATAAGCGGTGCCCGATGCCGTTTTATTATGATCCTTCATCCATTCTTTTAAAGCATCATAGCCCATATACAGCAGGTCATACGGTCCATAGAAATGAGCCACTACGGTACTATCTGCAGCCAGTTCCCTTAGGTTAAGCCCCGGCGTTAGTTTAGCGGGTTTTTTATTTACAGGCAAACCGGCTTCAAAAAAGAAAGGCGCTTTTTCGGTGCTGTACCATGCCATCGGTGGGCCCATGATCTTCAGTTCATTTCTTTTAAAAAATTCCGGCAGCTTAAATGCATATATCTGGCCTAACTTCATCCTGATCCTTTCAAATGTGGAAGCACTGTCTTTGATATATACAATCATCCGCTTCGGCGAAACGGTATCCACAATATTGATGATGGGCGGTTTCTTGCTGTTCGTTTCGGTTTTTTGAGATGGTTTGTTTTCTTTTTTAGGTGGAAAACTGTCTTTTCTTGTTTCGGGAGTATTTTTACTTTCATTACCTGTGCAGGAAACGACCAGTAAAATAGGTATTAGCATAAAATAGAAAAGTAATTTCATATTTGCCGGCTGAAATTTTATTTGGCGGAAATTAGTAAATCATTTTTTAGTTTGCAAACAATTGGTTGATTAGTTAAGTAGTTGACTGGTTTATGCGTTGACAGGTTGATAAGTTGACAGGTTTAAAGAACCTTGTTGACTTGGCAACCCATCAACCGGCACTGCCAAATCAATTTTTTCCTTAATTGGTAATTTAAACTAGGTTTGCAATCCGAAATTTGCAGGATATGTACAGAATCACATTTAAGTTTGAACAGAAAGGGCTGGAACCGTTAAGTCTGGCTGGCATTGAGTCAGGTCAATCTATTTTAGAAGTAGCTTTAAAGAATGATATTGATTTACATCATAATTGTGGCGGGGTTTGTGCCTGTAGTACCTGTCATGTATATGTGCAGCAAGGAGAGGATTTTTTGGAAGAATTAAGTGATAAGGAAGAGGATTTTATTGACCGGGCTGTAAATCCGCGGATCAATTCAAGGTTAGGTTGCCAATGTGTTTTACAGGATGGAGACGGGGAAGTATTTGTTACCTTGCCAGACCAGACACAATTCCTCGGGGAATAGCAGGAATGTGCAAATTTGCAAATGTGCCAATGTGCAAAATTCGAACTGAAACAATATTGTTTAACTGTTACAGTGCAAAATTTGCATATCTGCATATCTGCATATCTGCACATTTGCATATTTGCCAATTTCGAACTCAAACATTATTAATTAACTGTAACGCTAAAAACTTTGCACATTTGCACATTTGCACATTTGCAAATTGGCACATTCATTATGACATTTGAGCCCCCCATACACTGGAACGATTATGAAGATATTGCCATGAAACTCTATGAACGTTTTGGCGATGAATTCGGTGAAAGTAAGATTTACCGTATCCGTTTTACTGATCTGCACAAATGGGTAATGGAAATCCCAAAATTCGCGGGCAGATCAGATGAAAGCAATGAAGGCCACCTGGAGATGATCCAGAGTAAATGGGTATATGAGTGGAGGGATAATCAGAAATAAGTTATTGGTTACGAGTTACGGGTTATGGGTTGATATGTTTGCGAACGATTGCAAACCCCTAACCCTTAACTCCTAACCCGCAACCCGTAACTCCTAACCCGTAACCCGTAACCGTAATCTGAGCAACCATTTTTTATGAACATTCTCGAAAAATTTAAACCTGTCCGCACATTTGTCTTTGACGTTGACGGTGTGCTTACCGATGGAACTTTATTGATACTAAATGACGGGCAAATGGCCCGGCAGATGAATATAAAAGACGGATATGCCTTACAGTTAGCCATTAAAAAAGGGTACCGCGTTTTAGTGATCTCAGGAGCGGAATCGGATGCTATGAAATCGCGCCTGGATAAATTAGGCGTAACGGATACTTTTTTTCAGGTGGGGAATAAAAAAGAAAAATTGAAAGAATATGTTGATCAGCATCAATTAAAATGGAAGGAAATACTGTTCATGGGAGATGATATACCGGATCTTACAGCAATGCAATTGGTTGGCTTGCCCTGCTGCCCGGCTGATGCGGTGATGGAAATAAAACAAGTAGCAGAATATATTTCCCCGGCGGATGGCGGTAAGGGCTGTGCAAGAGATGTGATAGAAAAAGTACTCAGGCTGAACGGGCATTGGGACCTTGATACTGCGGTGGCTGCCAAATAATAAGAATGGAATGTGTACTGAGCGGAGTCGAGTACTGAGCGGAGTCGAAGTATGATTCTTTACGATATTGAGCGCAGTCGAAATATCGGTTTACATTACTTATTTTCGTTCCAGAAATCATTTCATGAAATTATTAACTGCCTTTCTTCGCCTGGTTCGATGGCCTAACCTTCTTTTTATTGCCCTCACGCAGTTTTTGTTTTTATATTCCATTATACAACCAAAGCTGTTAGCCCCTGTTGATTCATTTTTCACAAATACCTATTTCATTTACCTGGTCATTGCATCCGTATTGATTGCCGCCGCAGGCTATATTATCAATGACTATTTTGATCTGAATATCGACTCCGTGAATAAACCCGGTAAATTAGTAGTGGATAAAATAATCAACCGGAGATGGGCTATAGCTTTGCACATCCTGATCTCATTGGCAGGCGTTTTGATCAGTTTTTATATCGGTCTTCATTTTCATTACAATTGGTTAGGCCTTTCCAACCTGCTTTGTGTTTTTTTGTTGTTCGGTTATTCGCTTATTTTAAAAAAGAAATTACTCATTGGTAATATTTTAATTTCGGCATTGACTGCCTGGGTGATCATGGTGGTATTCTTTTGTTATGAAAATTCTTTTTACAGCCAGGTGAATGATGGTACACTAAATTTTCAACAGCTTAAAAATAGCCTGACAAAGATCGCGTTCCTATACGCCGGCTTTGCTTTTATCATTTCTCTTATCCGTGAAGTGATAAAAGATATGGAAGATATGGAAGGAGATGCCAGGTTTGGTGGTAAGACCATTCCCATTGTTTGGGGTATCCCGGCATCAAAAATATTTGTAGCGGTTTGGATAATCGTATTAATTGCTGTGCTGGGTATTGTACAGTTTTATGTACTGCAACTGGGCTGGGGATGGAGTACGGTGTACTGTGTACTGCTGATCATTCTGCCCTTGCTTTGGATACTCTATCAATTGTACAGGGCAAAAGTGGCGAAAGATTATCATCGTTTAAGCACTGCCGTTAAGCTGGTCATGTTTACCGGGATCCTGTCGATGTTGTTTTTTAAAATTTATTCGTGAATCGTGTAAAGACTACCGTAGTTTTCAAAACTACGGAAGTCTGCAGTATAAAAAATTATGCAAAAGATCATTTTAGCATCACAATCCCCACGCCGCAAACAATTACTTGAATGGGCCGAAGTGGAATTTGAAGTATTAGTTAGTGAAACAGATGAATCTTACCCGGAAAATTTAACCCCTTCAGAAATTGCCATTCACATTGCCAGGAATAAAGCATTAGCCGTAGGGACTTCCGAAGTTTTTAAAAACTTCGGAAGTCTTGACAGGCTGCCCATTTTAGCCGCTGATACCATCGTTGTCCTCGATGATCAGATCATCGGTAAACCAAATGACAGGGAAGAGGCCATTCACATTTTATCGGGTCTATCCGGCCGGCAACACCTTGTTATCACCGGCGTGGTCATTTTATATCAGGACAAGGAAATTGCTTTTGCGGATACTACTTCAGTCTGTTTTCATGAACTCAGCAAAACGCAGATCGAATTTTATGTTGATAAATACAAGCCTTACGACAAAGCAGGTGCCTATGCCATCCAGGAATGGATCGGCGTGGTGGGAATAAAATCTGTTCACGGTGATTTTTATAATGTAATGGGATTGCCCGTGAGCAGGGTAGTGCAGGCTTTGCAAAACTTGTAGGGGAAGAAAAATACCCCTTCGCTATGGCCTTTTCAACGCAGTAAATACTGCTTTCTGTTTTATTTTTATGCCATTCGTGACAGCTATGACAGAGCGCCTGCTGCAGTATATATGGCAATTTCAGCACTTTAATAAAAGTGAATTAACAACTATTGAATGGGAGGGTCTTCAGATCATTCATTCCGGTACATACAACAGCAACCAGGGCCCCGATTTTTTGGACGCAAAGGTCAGGATAGGTACCACCACATGGGCAGGAAGCATTGAATTGCACATTAACTCATCCCATTGGAAAAATCATAAACACAGTGCAGATAAAAATTATAATAATGTGATACTGCACGTTGTGTGGCAGCATGATGTTGACCTGCAATTACCTTTTCCAACCCTGGTGCTGCAGGATAAGGTTTCCAAATTACTCCTGAAAAAATATGATGAGCTGATGATCTGCCCGGGGTTTATTCCCTGTGATAAAAGTATAAAGACCATTGATGAATTAACCTGGACATCCTGGATGGAACGATTATTAGTGGAACGCATGATATCAAAAGCACAACATGTTTTTGGGTACCTGAAAAAAAATAACAACCACTGGGAAGAAACTTTCTGGTGGCTGCTGGCAAAAAATTTCGGAGCAAAAGTTAACAGGGATGCTTTTGAAAAAATAGCCCGTTCTGTTCCGGTATCCATTTTGTCTAAACATAAAAATCAAATTCACCAGGTGGAAGCATTATTATTTGGCCAGGCTGGTTTGCTGGATGCATCATTTACCGATACGTACCCCATATTGTTACAAAAAGAATATCGCTTTCTAAAAAGCAAATACAAACTTCAGCAGATACCTGGTTCACTGATGTTTTTAAGGATGCGCCCATCCAATTTTCCAACTTTACGATTGGCGCAACTGGCCATGCTCATTCATCAAAGCCTGCACTTATTCTCAAAAATAAAAGCATGCCATTCACTTCGGGAAATAAAAGGCCTTTTAAATGTAACTGCGAACGATTACTGGCATTATCATTATATGTTTGACGAGGCCACCGTATTTAAAAAAAAGAACCTTGGGGCGCAAATGATCAATACCATCCTGATCAATGCCATCCTGCCTGTTATTTTTGCCTATGGCCATCATCACAATGAAAATGAATATACACACAAAGCACTCCAATGGCTGGAAGCCATCGGGGCCGAAAAAAATGTGATCACCAGGGGATTTGAAACATTGGGTATTGACAATAAAAATGCATTTGATTCGCAGGCATTGATTCAATTAAAAAATGAATACTGCAACAAAAAACGTTGCCTGGATTGCGCTATTGGAAATAAATTGATCAAGACCCCCTCCGCCCCCTGAAGGGGGAACATGGATCCTAAAACTTTATAGAATATTTTATTATCGCAGTCTTCAATAATTAAAGGCTTTAAAAAGTATTTTACTCTTCGAAGTTCCCCCTTCAGGGGGCGGAGGGGGTGTTCCACCGATACTCAATATTCAAATTCAATTCCGGATGCAAACTTTTTGCCACCGGGCAATTATCGCCGGTTCTTTGTAAAATTATCCTGTCTTCTTCCGTTGCCTGCACGCTGGCCGGTAAACTGAGTACCACATCAATTTTACCGATCCGCCTGGGATCACTCAGCATGTATTTGGTAACAGCAATGGATGTATTGGCCAGTTCGATCTGCATATCAGTGGCCTTTAAAGCCATGGTAGTTACTACACATGTTGCCAATGCCACGCAAAGGGTATCCGTAGGACTAAACCTTTCGCCCTTGCCCCTGTTATCGGTTGGCGCATCAGTTTCAAACTCAGTGCCACTTTGCAGATGCGTACATTCACACCTTAGCTGGCCTTTATAAACAATCGAAGCTGTCATTTGTTAAAATTTAGTTGTTGTCATTTATTATTATTCAAAAATGCAGCAGTTCTTTAAGCAAATGTATCATCTTTAGATGCCAGATAGTATTTTTGCATAAATTTACGTAAGTAAACTGTATACATGAAGCAACTGATATTTATTTTAATTACAGCAAGCCTTTCATTCCCGGCTGTTGCACAGGAGACCAAAAAGCAGACCAAGAGTCGCAAGGAACAAAAGCGTGAGCGGATCAATGCGCTGATAAAACAGGAAGAGGAAGGTGTAATAGCATACAAAAAACATTTTGCCTTCGGGGCTAAATTGATCAGCGATGGCTATGGCATATTCTTCGAGAAAGGCAAAGCAAAATCGGTTAAGAAAGCTACTATGTTCCAGTTGGAAATAAGTGAACGCAAACATCCCAAAGAAGAAAAGCGATCTAACGCCCTCTCCGCCACATCACCATTTATATATGGCAAACTGAATTTCTTTTACCCCATCAAGTTAGGTGTGCAGCAACAGTTCTTATTGGGCAATAAGAGTAATAAAAATGGGGTGAGCGTTACCGGTAATATCGGCGGCGGACTTTGCATTGGTTTATTGAGGCCTTACGAGGTTGAAGTAACCGACAACAATGGTAACAGGCGTTATGTAAAATATGATTCTCCCGACAGTTTACTTTTCATTAATTCTTTTAACGACCCCACTACAACCGGTCCTGGTATTGGAACGGGATGGAATGGCCTGAAAGTAACTCCCGGGATATATGTAAAGCCTGCAGTGCGTTTCGACTATGGCAGTTATAATGAAATGATCAATGCAGTGGAAGTAGGCGTAAGTGCAGAATTTTATTCCAAAAAAATTCCGCAAATGCTGTACAATAAACAAAAACAATTTTTCTTTTCAGCATATTTTGAAATCATGTTTGGGAAAAGGAAGGGAAAGTGATGTTTACTATTTACTGTTTACTATTTTGTGTTCCCGGCTTTTAAAACTTTATTCAGCTTCAGTGGCGTCGCACTCTTGTACAATATATCTTTATTCAGCACAGCCAGGCTCATCATTATTATTTAGTTTCTACTTTGTACCTTTGCCCAGCAATAATTTCAATAAATGACAGAACTACCGGTGATAGACGGGATGATAGAGCAAACGCCAAAAAAGCCAAACTGGCTCAGGGTTAAATTACCCATCGGCGAAGAATACCGCCACGTGCGCAACCTGGTGGATACCCATAAACTGCATACCATCTGCGAAAGCGGCAATTGTCCCAATATGGGCGAATGCTGGGGCGAAGGCACGGCCACGTTTATGATCCTGGGAAATATCTGCACCCGCAGTTGTGGTTTTTGTAATGTAGCCACCGGCAAGCCGCTGGAAGTTGACTGGGACGAACCCCAACGCGTAGCCGAAGCCATTAACCTGATGAAGGTGAAGCACGCTGTGATCACTTCGGTGGACAGGGATGAACTGAAAGACGGGGGCAGCATTGTCTGGTACAATACCATCAAAGCGGTGAAGGCATTGAATCCAAATACCACTTTAGAAACACTCATTCCTGATTTTAAAGCAGAAAGAGAGAATATACAACGCATCATTGATGCATCTCCCGAAGTGGTAAGCCATAATATTGAAACTACGGAGCGCCTGACCAAACAGGTACGCATACAAGCCAAATACTGGCAAAGCATGGAAACATTGAAAATACTAAAGGAAGCGGGTATGCGCACCAAGAGCGGTATCATGCTGGGGCTTGGCGAAGAAAAAGAAGAAGTGATTCAAACACTTAAAGACCTGAAAGCATCCGATGTTGATGTAATAACGATTGGGCAATACCTTCAGCCTACCAAAAAACATTTACCGGTTGCCCGTTTTGTGCATCCCGATGAATTTGCAGCATTCAGAAGGATCGGTTATGAACTCGGATTCGATTATGTTGAAAGTGGACCGCTTGTACGTTCTTCTTATCATTCAGAAAAACATGTAATACCTGGTTATGGAAGAAACAAATGGATGGGAGAGCAAGTGGGAGGAAGAAAAAGTTCATAGTTCATAGTTATTAGTTCATAGTTTTTTCAATTCAAAGCTTTAAGTTGAATGGGAAAATGTGTTCAAGTTATGGAGTCTATTATGCTGAGGAACGCAACATCTTATTATATTAAAAGAAAAATGCTATTGGCAGCCGGGTTATTACTGGCTGTTTGTTTTTTTATACCCATAGCTTCTCGGGCACAGTTAAAATGGATTAATGTGGATACAGGATTTGCACCATTGCCTGCTTCAGTTCATGTCTATAAGACCACGGATTCCCTGGATGGCAAACCCTTTATCGCTTACTATGCAAAGGCGAAGTTGAAAGACAAAGATTTGAATTTTACTGTCGATACTTCAAAGAACAGGAGGCTTACCCCTTTACAATTCTTCGCAAGAAATGATCAGCCAATATTGGTAGTGAATTGCACTTTCTTCAGTTATGAGACCAACAGGAGTTTAAATATAGTAGAGAAGGATGGAAAAATGCTTGCGTTCAATACGCACACCATTCCAATGAGGGGCAAGGATACTTTTCAGTACAAACATCCGCTGGGAAGTGCTATTGGCATTGATAAAAGGCGAAATGCAGATGTTGCCTGGCTTTATGCTGATTCGTCCATGCAAGTTCCTTATGCATTGCAAATACCAGTTAGGGCACTTAAAGATTCCAGTTTGATTTTCACTGAAGAAAATGCCTTCAAATATTTTACTCCTTCAATAGAACCCTACCAGGGTTTACCATACGGAAGCTTCCTCAGAAAATGGAAAATGCGAACGGCAGTTGGGGGTGGACCTGTACTTGTCCAGGATGGAAAAATAAAAATAACCAACGAAGAAGAAGTAAAGTTTGTTGGCAAAGCCATCAATGATAAACATCCCCGAACCTGCATGGGATACACAAAAGATGGTTATCTCATAGTCATGGTCATCCAGGGAAGATTTCCCGGCATTGCAGAAGGCGCAACATTGGAGCAGGAAGCGAGGCTAATGATAGACCTGGGTTGCGAAGAAGCATTGAATTTAGATGGAGGTGGCAGCAGTTGTATGCTCATCAATGGAAAAGAAACAATTAAGCCCAGTGAAAAAGGAGTAGAACGGCCAGTGCCGGCAGTTTTTTTAATACAAAAACATTAAAATAAATCTGTAGTCCATAGTCGGTAGTCTTTAGTCCGCAGTTATTAAATGAAGTAATTTCCTGAAATAGCCGCGACTCCCGACTCCCGACTATCAACTACCCCTTCATCTCCCACACCAATGCACTCGCTCCCAATATCGCCGCATCCGCTTCCCTCAATTCACTGAAGATAAGTTTTACTTTATTTTGAAAAATGGGCAGTAGATTTTTTTCCATGTGTGCTTTGGTTGGCTTCATGATCAGGTCGCCGGCCTTGGTGAGTCCGCCAAATAAAATAATTGCTTCGGGAGAAGAGAACATTACAAAATTGGCCAGTCCTTCACCTAAAACTTTTCCGGTAAAAGCATACACATCTTTGGCAATGCTATCTCCTTTCATGGCACAATCATACACCACAAGACTATCAATTCCTTCGGTATTGTAAGCACGGAGTAAACTATCCTCAGATCTTCTTTCTGCCAAAAATTCCACTGCTGTCATAGCCACCCCTGTTGCACTGGCGTAGGCTTCCAGTGAGCCGCGATGGCCGGTGCTCCAATGCATTCTTCCACCAGGTACAATGATCGTATGGCCAAGTTCTCCTGCAAAGCCATCATGCCCTAGTATCAATTGGCCGTTTGCCACAATGCCGCTTCCCACACCCGTTCCCAGGGTGATCATGATAAAATCTTTCATGCCCTTTGCAGAGCCATACATCATTTCACCGATAGCAGCAGCGTTGGCATCATTGGTGAGTGCGGCAGGTACTCCAAATTTCTCCTGCACCATTTTTGCTAAATGAATAATTCCCTTCCAGGGCAGGTTGGGTGCGTATTCAATGGTGCCGGTATAAAAATTTCCGTTGGGTGCACCGATGCCAATACCTTTGATCGTTTTAATTCCGCCCACTTCGTGTATGGCCGGCGTTAGTGCCTGTGATAATTCTTCCAGGAAAGGCTCAACCGTAGCATTATTATTTGTAGCAATAACACCACGGTATAAAATATCGCCACGGTGGTCAACAATGCCAAATTTTGTGTTGGTGCCCCCGATGTCTATTCCTATTGCGTATTCGGATCGCTTTGACATATTTTTAATTGATAATGGGTTAATGGATAATTGATAATGTTTTCAATTTGAGAAATCTTCACTTTCCGCCCAATATTCCTTTCGAAAATATAATAATCACTGAATTGAAAACATTATCAATTATCAACTAATTAATTATCCATTTTCTTAATGTCCACTTTCTTTTGCCTTACTAAGCATATCCAGATCTATTCCCTGCGTTTTTAGATCTTTCTTGGATCTCATTGCGTAATAAGCCAGGTATATAAAACAGGCGATACCTACAAAATAAGAAAAACTAATTCCCAGCAAATGGTCTGCGGATAAATAACCTTGCAACACACTTATAAAACCACCGCCCATTATCATGAAGATTAAAAAGTTAGATCCTTCGCTCGTATGTTTTCCTAAACCCGATATGGCTAAGGTAAAAATGCAAGGCCATAAAGTAGAACAAAATAAACCAACACTACAGATTGCGAAAACACTTACATGATAATCCGGCGAAAAAATGGCAACAAGCAAAGCAATTATTCCACACATGCTAAAAACCAGCAATTGTCTTGCAGGGTTGCCCAGGCTTAAAAAGTTTGCAATTATTAAAGCAATAATAACCAGGGCGTAAACATAAAAAGGCTGCATATCGGTTTTTGCAATGCTATTAACTAATATGTAAACACCAAAAGCCAGATAAGGCATTAAGAACTGCAATATTTTTTTTGTGCCATCAGAAAAACCAAGTGCGCCTGCCGAAGCTGTCCATCGGCCGATCATTAAACTTGCCCAGAACAGAGAAATATAAGGCGCGGTACCACTTGCCGGAGTACCAAGTTTTTGTTTCATAAATTCCGGCAGGTTCGCAGCAGTGCTAACCTCCACTCCAACATAAATAAAAATGGCAATCATGCCCAACAATAATTGAGGATATTTAAAGGGTGATCCCCGGTCAACCCAGCTTGATTTTGCCTCTACCAATTCTTCCGTATTGCTAACTAACTGATTGGGCACAGAAGAAAAATAAAATATGGCCGCTACAACTAAGAAAGCAGCTCCCAATACTAAATACGGAATTTTTACATCACTTAAAGAACTTACCATCACGGTAGAAACACTGCCAAAAATTGCCAGCTTAACAATTAAAGGACCGATTGTTGTCCCAAAATTATTTACTCCACCAGCCATGCTTAATCGCTGGGAACCTGTACTGGCACTACCCATATTTATTGCAAGCGGATTTGCAGCGGTTTGTTGCAACGAGAAACCCAAGCCGATGGTGAATAGGCCGGAAATGAACAATGGAAAAGATTCTGCACTGGCAGCAGGGATAAACAATAAGGTACCGCAAGCTGATACAATTAAACCAACGCTGATACCATTTTTGTATCCGATCTTGTTTAATAGATCCTGCTTAATGATCTTACTTATCAAAAAGTACAGCAGTGACCCGACTGAATACGCAACATAAAATGCAAAGGATACCATTTGCGCCTGCACTTGGGTGAGATGTAGTTTTTCTTTAAACACCGGGATCAGGATATCATTGCTCGCTGCGACAAACCCCCAAAAGAAAAATACACTGATAAGTGTTCCAAATTGGCCCCATTTAGTCTTATGGCTGCCTGCTGTTTGCATAATCGTCGTCTGATCGTTCTGTTCATTTGGCATAATCGTAAATTTAAGTTGTTGAAAGTAGAATAAATTGGTGACTGGGAAAAATTTTGATTTCAAATTGGTTTGAATCGAAATGATTGGTAAATTGAATTGGTTTAGAAGGTTTAGGAAGTTTAGGCGGTTTAGGTTTAGTGCTGAACTTCTAAACCATCTAAACCTTCTAAACTTTCTAAACCTAATTTCCATTATGGAGATAATACACGTAAGTGCTGAATGTTATCCTGTGGCAAAAGCCGGAGGCCTCGCTGATGTGGTGGGTGCCTTGCCTAAATACCAGCAGCGATCGGGACATTTTGTGAAAGTGGTAATGCCTATGCACCGTACTAAATTTTTGTACGATAATGAGTGGATGGTGGACCATAAAGGCCACTTTACAATGGGCCCTCATGAGTTTGATTATACCATCATCAAAGAAAAATACAATACTCTCGGGTTCGACCTGTACTGCGTAGACATCTATGGATTGCTGGACCGGGAAAAAATATATGGATACGATGATGACACCGAAAGGTTCACTGCTTTCCAGGTGGCGGTGGTGGATTGGCTGGGCAACTGGGAACACCAGCCCGATGCCATACATGTGCATGACCATCATTCTGCACTGATACCATTCATGTTGCAAAATTGTTTTGCTTATCGGCACATGGCTGCCATACCCACGGTGCTCACCATTCACAATGGCCAGTACCAGGGATGGATGAGTTGGGATAAATATAATTACCTGCCCGCCTGGGATAGCTGGCAATGGGGAAAATTAGATTGGGATAATATGATCAATCCACTTGCCTGTGGCATAAAATGTGCTCAAAGGGTTACCACTGTCAGCCCCAGTTATATGGAAGAACTGATGCATCATGCAAACGGGATAGAAAAATTATTTGAGTACGAAAAAGGAAAATGTGTGGGCATACTGAACGGAATTGATACCGAGATATGGAATCCTGAAACAGATACCTATATTTTAGACAATTTTTCTGTAAAAGATTTTGAAGATGGCAAGCAATTGAATAAGAAAAAATTGTGTAGGGATTTTAAGCTGGATATTGAAATGCCTTTGATCGTATACATAGGAAGGCTGGTGGAAGAGAAAGCCGCTGACCTTTTGCCCCAGGCCATCCACGAGGCAATTTACCAGGTGAATAACAAAATGAATTTCTTAATTTTAGGAAGCGGGGACCCGTCTGTGGAAGCACAATTGGAAGCCATGAAGAGCAGTTTGGTGGGGTATTATAATTCGCAGATCGGGTACAATGAAAAACTGGCACACCAGATGTACGCCGGTGCCGATTTTTTATTGATGCCCAGCAGGGTAGAACCCTGTGGCCTTAACCAGATGTACGCCATGCGGTATGGAACGGTACCGGTTGTACGCAGTATAGGCGGTTTAAAAGATACGGTGACCGATTTTGGAGAGCCCGGTGGCTTTGGTATCCGTTTCAATAATGCTACTGTGTGGGATATCGTGTACTCCATTCACCGGGCTGTTGAATTATATGATAATAAAGAAAAACTGCTGGAGATAAGTGAACGAATGATGCAGATCGATCACAGCTGGGAACTAAGCGCTGAAAAATATATTGACCTATACGCCATATTACAATTACAATGAGACCAAATCAACATGAGATCAGCAGATCAGTTGTTGCCGTGATACTGGGCGGCGGTGCGGGCAGCCGTTTGCACCCGCTAACGGCTACACGAAGTAAACCCGCTGTGCCCATTGCAGGTAAATACAGGCTGGTGGATATTCCCATTTCCAATTGTATCAATTCCAATATCAACCGGATGTTTGTACTCACTCAATACAATTCGGCTTCATTAAATAAACACATCAAAAATGCCTACCAGTTCAGTGCATTCAGCAGCGGATTCGTGGATATCCTGGCAGCAGAACAAACGCCGGATAACCAGGGATGGTTCCAGGGAACGGCCGACGCCGTGCGGCAATCTTTAAAACATATAGGCAATAATGAATTTGAATACATTCTGATATTAAGTGGTGACCAGTTATACCAGATGGATTTTGGAGAAATGATACAAAACCATATTGATAAAGACGCGGAGATCAGCATTGCCACGATCCCTGTGGGTGACCGGGAAGCCACCGAATTCGGAATACTGAAAGCAAATGAAGAAAGCTGTATTACTTCTTTCATCGAAAAACCTGGCAAAGAACTGTTATCGCAATGGATAAGCGACACAGGAGATGAAATGAAACAACAGGGCAGGAATTACCTGGCTTCCATGGGCATTTATATTTTTAACAGGAAACTATTGTTTGATCTTTTGATGACAGACAAAAAAGAAGCTACTGATTTTGGTAAAGAGATCATACCTTCCTCAATAGATAAATATAAAGTGGTCAGTTTTCAATATGACGGTTATTGGACGGACATCGGTAATATATCTTCTTTTTTTGAAGCCAACCTGGCATTAACGCTCGAAATTCCGCCATTTAATTTATTCGACAATAATAAAACCATTTACAGCAGGTCGCGTATGTTACCCCCGGTAAAGATCGCAGATACAAATATTAAAAGCAGTATCCTGGCAGAGGGCTGTATCATTCATGCAGCTAAAATTGAAAATAGTGTAATTGGCATCAGAACCAGGATCGGCCTGGGCACAGAGATCATCAGCTCTTACCTGATGGGCAGCGATTATTATGAAACCATTATTGAAATGGCTTATTCACTGGAAAGGGGGATACCCAAAATTGGAATTGGCGAACGTTGTAAAATCAGAAATGCCATCGTAGACAAGGATTGCCGGGTGGGCAATGATGTGTCGATCATCGGTGGTAATCATTTGCCTGACTGTGATCATGCATTATATGTTGTAAAAGACGGGATCGTGGTGTTGAAGAAAGGAGCGATCATCCCGGATGGGTTTGTGATATGATTGTAAGATCACGCTACAATAAAATATTCCAGAATAATTGTTCCATCCATTTTTTTGAATCCGGATCATCTGCACTCACCCAGTCTTTGGTACGCTCTTGTATGGTGGATTTCAGTGAAGCAAGCGTAAAGTATTTTTTTGCAGTGACCGGCTTAATATCAGCTACCACTACATTGTTCAACATTATTTTTGTAGCGATGAACGAAATATACATCCTGGGAATGGTTACACCCAGTATCATCCCAGGCAAACCGTTGATGGAGCAGGGGCCACCCGGAATGGTGATCTCATCAGTATAAAACGCGAATACGTATACGCTGTCACCTATTTTCCCCATCGCCTTCCTGCAGTTGAATCCCGCTATTATCCGGTTTTCATTTGTGATCTTCCAGTTGATCACGGGGATGGAATCTGCAGTAATAAAATTAGAACCGAAAACATTTTTCTGCATGAAGAACTTATTATTGTCATGATCAAAATACCACACATTATCTTCGTCATTTTTTCTCAGAAACTCCGGGATTTTTCCATTGGGATCCCAGTGATCAAACTTATAGATGCTTTTGTTGTCGGCAAAAGTATAATGATAATAAGCCGTCTTGAACTGGGGCATGGCATCTTTCAACATCTCATCCCATGAATTGTTGCCCATTGTTTTCTTTATATTGGTCTTTACTTCATATTCAATCACTGCTTTACTGATAAACTGTTGCGCGGTGGATTGATATGCGCAAAACAATACAGCAGCCATAAGATATATCCTGGTACCGGTTTTTGCTGACTTAAATAATTTCATGATCATACTTATTTTATAGATGCACCTTTGTTTTTAAAATTCCATGTAAAGCCCAGTAACCCATATCTTTTCAGCCGGTCATTTCTTACTTCAGTAAAAGTGTTACTGACAAAACTCCTGTCGATCCCCACATTTTGATTTAAGATATCCCGTATCATCAGGTAAAAAGTAAATTCATCATTCTTAAAAGTCTTCTGCAACCTGGCATTCCACAATTTAGTACTGAGGTCACTGGCAAGCTGTTGTGTTTTCTGTTGCACATAAAACGCGAAAGAAGAATTCAAAGACCATGTTTTGTGAAGATATATTGTGCCATCCATAGTTACCGTATTGGTATAATAATGAGAACTGCCGGTAACCTGCGATGTGCTGCTGTGGTTATAACTAAAATCATTACCGATGCTGATGTCATATTTCTTTTCCTTCGACTTTGATGCATTGAAATTAAAACCCGCGCTGAGGGTTTTAAAATAATTGAGCACACTGTTAAATACATCTGCAGTTTTGCTATACCTGAAAGTGGGCCCGATATTAATCCGGGTATCAATTTTTTTGATCTTAAAACCCATACCCGACCATAAGGTCATGAAATAATTACCCCTTGTATTGATCGGTTGGGTAATTGTTTTTCCAGAGTCAAGATCAATGATCCGGTTATTGGTGATAGCATTATTGATCAGCCTGAGATTAAAAGAATTATACGTATAAATGTCTTTTAAAAAATTATAGGTATTGAGCCCGATACCGAATGAATTGGTGAACGATGGCTTTAACTGCGGGTTGCCGATATATTGGTTAAAATAGTCGTTATTATTACGCAACGGCTGCAATTGGTTGATCGTAGGTTGAGTAGTGTACCCGCTATAATTGAACCGGAGGTTATGCTGACTTTTATAGCTATAGTTGAAACTTGCCGAAGGGAAGAAATTGGTGAAATCCCTTACATAATCTTTATTCAAACTGTTGTCTTTTAAATCAAAATGGGTAAACCCAAATCCGGAAGCAATATTGAATTTGATCTTTTTATCATTATAACTGATGCGCACGGAAGGTTTATTGATCAGGATGGATTGCGTAAAATCATTGGTTAACGAATCAACCGGTACGTCATATTTCTGTGAAGCAGGCGAATAAGTATAGGTGACCTGGTTGTTTTTGCCATGATTATAAGATATTTCATAATCCAGCTCCAGCGAATATTTTTTGCTCAACGGTTCTGTATACACAAGTCTTGAAGAAACTTTTTGAGTGCCTTTTTCATTATCTTTCTGCTGATCTATGTTTTGTGCAATGGTGGGCGTTCCGTCAAAATAAGCCTGGTTAAACGATTTTAAAAAATCGGTTCCCTCCAAACTTAAACTATTCCAGTCTGTATTGAGCGATAAGGTTCTTCTTGCTTTTTTGAACTTATGTTTAAATAACATGCTTCCATATAAAGACTGTTTGTCACTATTGGTTCTTAAAAAACTGCTCATTGAATTTTTAAGCGTACCGGTATTGCCGGTACCCACCGATGTTTTTTCTTCTTCACTTTCTGTATGATAAAAATTTGCTTTTGCCGTAAATTTTATACTGTTGTTTGAATCCAGTTTTACATCATATGTGCCGCTGGTTTTAAAATTGTAACGGTTAACGTAGGTTTTTGTAGTGCTTTGGTCTATCAGCACTGAATCACCATACTGCGACTGTGAGAAACTTTGCTGCTCGTTATTATAGATCTGGTTATTGTATTTTGGAGAAAGGTTTACGGTATTTTTATCATTCCATTTATTACTGTACTGTAATCCTGCATTGATATTCCTGATAAACCCGTTTTCGGTATTAATATTAGGTTCGTCATCAGTATTACCTCCGTTCCAGGTAAATGAAATGTCGCCATTGTCATCCATCGACATACTCATATTTTCATTTTCATTACCAAATTTTTCATTATCCTGCCAGCTTAATCCATCCTGCCCGGTGTTTCCGGTTAATAAAAACCCGGTGATCTTTCTTTTGCCTTTGAATGAACTCAGCATAATATTACTATTATACCTGTCATCGATATTTTTTATAGGCCCGCCTGCAAGGTCAATCTTCCCGAAATAACCTGTCTTTTTATCTTCCTTTAATTTCAGGTTGATGGTTTTTTGGGTCTTACCGTCATCAATACCCGTAAATTCTGCCTGGTCACTTTTTTTATCAAATACCTGCACTTCTTTTACCGCATCGGCCCGCAGGTTCTTTACAGCCATTCCGGGGTCATCGCCGAAAAATTCTTCTCCATCCACCAGCACCTTCGTCACCTGCTCGCCCATGGCAGTGATCTTACCATTCTTATCCACCTGTATACCCGGTAATTTTTTTAATAATTCTTCTACATTGGCATTGGCGCTCACTTTAAAACTATCCGCTGTGTAAATGGTGGTATCACCTTTTACCCTGATGGGGTTGCCGCTTTTAACGATCACCTCCTGTAATAACTTGCTTTTTGAGGTTATTGCAATTGGCGGAATGGCAGCAGCATCGCCTTTCACCGAAATAGTATCCAAAAAATCTGCAAAATAGGGATGAGTAGTCATGAGGATATAATTCCCTTCCTTTACATTTTTAAAAGAATAATTGCCTTTGGCATCTGTACGTGTAAATTTGTAAAGAACAGAATCAACCGGTGTAAGCAGGGCCACAACAGCATTTTGGATCCCTTTTTTTTGGCTGGTATCAGATACAGAACCGGTAATAGAAGTTTTTTGTGAAAAAACGCTGATTGAAAAAAATAACATGATAGTCAGCAGCAGGGTTAGTTTGTACATACAGTCGGGTTGGTTAAAAAACTCCGGATGATAAAATCCTTGTTAAAAGTCCGCAATAAAAGTGTAAATTCCTTGCAGGTATTCATAAATTTACGTTAAACCAAATATCAGTACTAAAGCTACACCCGGAGATAAAATTCCATATATGGCAGTTTCCAAAACACAGGAGGTAAAAAAGGGGCAAAGGGCAATGCATTCAACTGAAAAACCTGCGCCATCATTGAAATATGAAGAAGTACATTTCATTGATAGTGTTAAAACGGTTTGGAATTATTCTTTATTCACCGATGAGGATATACGCAATTTTCAAAATGGGACTTTGTACAATGCCTATGAAAAATTTGGCAATCATCAAATAGAGGTATTGAATAAAAAGGGATTTTATTTTGCAGTATGGGCGCCCAATGCAACCGAGGTTGCTGTAATTGGTGAATTTAACGACTGGAAAAAAGACAGGCATCCTTTATTTGTAAGGTTGGATCAATCGGGGATATGGGAAGGATTCATCCCGGGGTTTGACAAAGGAGTATCGTATAAATATCATATTAAAGGATTCAAAGGAGCTGAACTTAAAAAAGGCGATCCTTATGCCAATTATTGGGAACTAAGGCCTGGTACAGCTTCCCTGAGCTGGCATTCGGAACCCGGCTGGAAGGATGCGGCGTGGATGACAAAAAGAAAAAAAAACAATGCGCTTACCTCACCGTGGAGCGTGTACGAAGTGCACCTGGGATCATGGATGCGCCCGGTAAAAACGGACGAGGAAAGTTTTAATACCTATGCACAGATCACGGAACGCCTGGTTCCCTATGTAAAAAAAATGGGCTTTACCCATGTGGAATTAATGCCGGTGATGGAATTCCCTTTTGATGGCAGTTGGGGTTACCAGGGCGCCGGGTATTTTGCCCCCACCTCACGTTTTGGCACACCCGAAGATTGTATGGCAATGATCGATGCCTTCCACCGGGAGGATATTGGTGTGGTGCTGGATTGGGTGCCTTCCCATTTCCCCCATGATGCACATGGCCTGTTTATGTTTGATGGAACACATACGTATGAATATGCGGATATGAGTAAGGGTTATCATCCCGACTGGAACAGCTATATTTTTAATTACAGCAGGGGAGAGGTAAAGTCGTTTTTGATCAGCAGTGCAAGGTACTGGTTCGATAAATTTCATATTGATGGTATCCGGGTGGATGCAGTGAGTTCAGTGCTGCGCCTGGATTATTCGAGGAATGAGGGACAGTGGACACCCAATGAATTTGGAGGTAACGGGAACCTGGAAGCCATTGCATTCATCAAACATTTTAATGAAACCATTTATCGTGATTTCCCCGATGTGCAAACCATTGCGGAAGAAGCAACAGACTGGCCAAAGATATCCAAACCAACTACGGCGGGCGGGCTTGGCTTTGGGATGAAATGGATGATGGGATGGATGCATGATACACTGGACTATTTTAAAATGGATCCTTTGATGCGGCAATTTCACCAGGATAAATTCTCCTTCAGCATGATGTATTTTTATGATGAGAATTTTATGTTGCCGTTGAGCCACGATGAAGTGGTGCATGGTAAAAGTCCGATGATCCATAAAATGCCCGGTGATGAATGGCAAAAATTTGCCAGCCTGCGTTTACTCTACACGTATATGTACACACATCCCGGAGGCAAGTTGTTATTCATGGGCAACGAATTTGCCCAAACTACCGAATGGAATTATAAAACGGAATTGAGCTGGGAATTGTTACAGTTTGATTGCCATCAGTTGATGCAGGATTGTGTAAGGGACCTGAACCATTTGTATAAAAATGAACCTGCTTTATATGAGCTGCAATTTGATATGGGCGGCTTTGAATGGGTAGACCTCCATCATCGGGCAGAATCCGTGGTAGCTTACCGGCGAAAAGGGAAAAAGAAAAAGGATGATATGCTCGTAATTCTAAATATGACACCCGTAGTTCGCCGCGACTGGAAACTGAATATAGCAGGAAAATCAGTATGGACGGAGGTCTTCAACAGCGACAGTAAAAAATACTGGGGTACGGGTACCGTATTTAACCCCTTGGTTGGAGTGAAAATAGTGGATAAAAAGAAGCAAATTTTTGAAATAAATGTGCACCTTCCTGCGTTAGGAGCAGTAATATTCAAATAGTCTGATCATCCTTGAGTTTATAATTATATGAAAAACATATTTATCATCATTTTTTTACTGGTATCTGCATCTGTATTCTCCCAAACCACCGATAGTGCTGTTTATTTTTATCAAAAGGGGCTTGAAGAGAAGACCGCCAAAAGGTTCCTGGTAGCTTCACAGTATTTTGACAAAGCTATCCGCTTAAATCAAAAATACACTGCCGCTTATATCGAAAATGGTTATGTGAACCTGGAGATGCACAAAACAGATGCCGCTAAACAGAATTTTACAAAGGTTACCGAATTAGATCCGGGAAACATTATTGCCAACCAGGAACTGATCAGTCTTTTTTTTGCTTATCATCAATATCAAAATGCAATTGACCTGGCGCAAAAATGTAAAAGTTGTGCCAATAGCGACAAGATAATCGCCTTTTGTTATTTTCAACTGCAGGATTTTGACAATGCCGAAAAACTGTTACTGAAACTGGTAAAACAAAATCCAACCGATGCGGAAATGATGTATACTTTGGGAAGGACCTATATGGAAATGGAACTGGAAGCAAGAGCCATACCTTTCTATCAAAAAGCCATACAGTTAGACGGCAGTAAAAATACCTGGTTCTTTGAACTGGCCATGTTATATTACGTTACTGATAATTACAAAGATGCAGTGATATTTTTTAATAAAGCTACCGATCTGGGGTACCCGCAAAGTGCTGAACTCAGGGAAAACCTGGGTTATGCCTATTTGTACAGCGGTGAGTTTGATAAAGGCGAAAAGATATTATTGAACATTCATGAAAAGAAGCGTGGCGATAAAGACATTATGCGCGATCTTGCCCAGGCCTACTACGATCACAAGTTATACGACAAGTCCCTGGAATTCTGCCAGAAATTAATAGAGTTGGATCTTAAAGATGGTAAGGCCCTCTACCAGGCCGGGCTTTGTTTTCAAAAGAAAGGCGAACTGGAGAGAGGTCAGCAGATGTGTGATAAAGCGATTGAACTGGATCCCTCACTCAGAGGATTGAAAACGAAAAAAGCAGGCCTCGAATTTTAAACTGTTCATTAAATTTTTGCGATTGATATTGCCAGGGAGATTTTTCTCCCTTTTTTTATTTTGGCTGCAAAAATATTTCTGCCATCATGCACCTGGCACTTCCGCCACCCGCTGTTTCGATATGGTTTAATGTGGAATGCAAAATGCGGTTATATTTTTGCAAACGCAGGATCTGGAGTCCGCTTAATGAGGCATAGGCCTGTGTAGACATAATCAGCAACAATTCATGATCAGCATTAATCACCTGCAGCATATTGCCTGTAAAACAGCGGAGTTGATACAAACTGATATCGATAATTTCTTTTCCGGTACTGATCAGCCAGGCAATCACTTTTTCCTGTTCTTTTTTATCAGTGACCGATGCAAGGCAAATCACGGCATAGCGGTCAGCCATGCACATCATCACATTGGTATGATAAATATCAGCACCAGTTTCATCCCTTGCAAAAAAAGTCACGGGGCTGTAATAGCTGATCCGGCAGAATTCATGTAATAATTTCACATTAGTCCTCGGAGAAATACACGCGTAGGCTATGCGGTTAACCCTGTCCAATACCATGCTGCCCGTTCCTTCCAGGTACACATCTTCTTTTTCATGATGGCTGAGATCGATCATTTCATCAATGATGAATTTCTCTCTTATCACATTCAATACCGATTCCTTTCTTTCCAAACGGCGGTTCGCTGCAAACATCGGGTACAGATAAAGGTGACCATCTTCATGAAAAGATATCCAGTTGTTGGGGAAAATGGAATCAGGCGTGTGTGGTGCCCCCGTATCTTTTACCACGGTTACATCAATTTTATTTTTTTGGAGTAGAGTTACCAGGCCCCGGAATTCTTCCAAAGCTTTTTGCTGAATATCGCCTCCATTGTTTTTTTGAAAGACATTATTGACGGCAGTTTCCGCATTGAAACCGAACTGAACAGGTTCTATCATCAAAAGCTGTGAAGTGTTTTGCTTCATGGACTGTGCTTTTTGCCAAAGTTCATTTCACCTGCCCTTACCGCAACAGGCAGGTTATTTTCTTTTGGCGGAAAAGGGCAATGGAACCCTGTAGCATAAGCGCAATAAGGATTATAGGCCTTGTTAAAATCCAGGTACAGGGTATTGTTTTTTATTTCCGGGATATAAAAATCAAGATAGCGGCCACTGCCGTACGTTTCATCGCCGGTGGTACTATCAGTGAATGGAACAAACAAATAGTCTTTGTATTTTTCTGTTTTCATCAGTTTCGGGCTCTGGTAAACAAAAAGCCTGCAGCCTTTACCCAACAATATAAATGACAATTGGCCATATTTATAATAATGTTGCAGGCCATTGTCGGAGGTCTTCATCGTAAAGCCGGTACTGTCTATAATCTTTTCAAATCTGCAGCTAACATAATACTCGCTGTTAATTGGGAAAAAACGAAAATATTTTTCGCCTTTTTTCTTTACCACTTCATGCGTAGCAACATAATTGTTCCGAAAGGATTGAAGGGAATCTATGTAGATATTTGTTTCTTGCGCACGTGTAACATGCGAAATAAAAAAAAGTAACGTTAAAAAGAATACTCTTTGCATAAAAAAATCTGCGAAATCATATCAATCGGAAAAATCTGCGATCCTAGTTCATCATCAGTACATTCACACTTCGCTGCAGGATATTAAAAGCAATTTCTGCCATCAGGTTTTCCTTATCCAGTGTAGGATTCACTTCTGTGATCTCAAAACAACATACTTTACGGTTCTGCATGAATTTACTGATCAGGTCTTCGGCCTCCCGCTCCTTCAAGCCATTATTAACAGGGGTTCCGGTGCCTTTGGATATGGCAGAATCGAGGCTATCCACGTCAAAACTTACATAAATATCTGTGCAGTCGCTCAAATAACGCAGTACTTTCCTGCTTACATTTTCTGCACCATTTCGTCTTACATCACCAGTGGTGATCACTTTCATTCCATATTTTTCAATAATGGCTTTTTCTTCTTTTTCATAATCACGCAAAGAAATAAATACCACATCTTCCGGTAATACTTTCTGGTTGATCTTCCCGATCCTTTTTAACTGGTCCCACAGTTTCGTTGTTTTTTCATCCAGTTCATGCACTTTGTTCTCTTCATTATCTTCGGCAATAGAAGCCGCCAAAGGCATTCCATGCAAATTACCGGATGGAGTGGTGTAGGGGGTATGCAGATCGGCATGGGCGTCTATCCATATCACGCCCAGTTTGCTTTTGGGTTTTGCCATTTTGATGCCTGCGATTGTTCCGCCCGAATTACTATGGTCGCCACTGATGACCACCGGAAAAAAATGTGCTTTCAGGGATTCACAAACCGCCTTGCTCACCCTTTCATACATGGTCAACACCCCCTGGATACGTTTGGCATAAGGAGATTGGATCGGTTCGAATAATAATTTATTTTCCACTTCAATTTTTTCAGAAGGGAAATGCACAAAGAAATTGCTCATAAAATCCAATGCAGCAATTTTTATGGCATCAATGCCCAAACTTGCACCGCGGGTACCCGCGCCGATCTCTGATGGAACCTCTATTAACTTAATATTTTTCATATATTTTATACGACAATTTTCAAATTTACAACTTTCTATGCACGGATGATAATGTCATTCAGTTAAGTGCCATTGTTGAAAATGGAGCATGATCAAATAAAAAACATTCTTATCTAATGGCCTTGCTCCACCGGATTAATTCCCCTAATAGTTCCTGTAGCAGCTGTAATTTTAAAACGCGTAAACATATCCTCGCTATACCATTTCTCCGACCTTGTTTTCTGTATCACGGCTGCATGTTCTTTCATTTGGTAGGCGAAATCTTTCATCACTTCTTTGTTTTGCCAGATGCTGAAAGTGGCTTGTTTTATCCAGGGAAGTTCCCCAATACCTAACGAACTTACCAATCCTTTTGCTCCCGCCATTTGTTTTGCCACGCTATTCACATTCGACCAGAAATTTTTTAACCTCGATAAGCGTATAGTCGCCCGGGTGAGCACAGCAATTTTACCTTCGTAGCCTGTCTTAACCGGCAGTTCGCCAAATACTTTTCTCCCGTCCCAGGTGCCATGCCCTTCAATGGGCTCTAAAAAAACCGTCCACACTTCGCAATTAAACAAACGGATCCATTTTGAAATAAATGAACCGTACATTTCCTTCTTTAAATCCTTACTCTGCAATTCATCCGGCCCCCGACTCTGAACTCTGAACTCTGCACTATGAACTAATAATATCCCCCATTGCTGCCAATCAGGATTTTTATCAAATGTGCCGTTCTTACCCGACCCCAGTAATTTCCAAAATGATATTTTTTTGTTTGTCCATAGCGGGAAACGAAACAGGATCATTGCCAGTAATGCAAAGGGAATGAATCGTTTGCGATAACGAAGGATGGTCAATGTAACTGTCATCTTGATTTGCTGACGCAATATAACCCAATCTTGAGCGTTGTTAGGCAGGACTATTGCAAACGAGCCCTTTTCATACCTTGTTTGTACACCTGTTTCTACCTGACCTTAGTTTGTTTGTGCTTGATTTCCAAAAAAATGGCCTCCCGATTCTTCGGGGGGCCTTTTTTATTAATAAGCAATAAGCAATAGGCAATAGGCAATAAGCAATAGGCAATAAGCAATAGGCAATAAGCAAGAAGCAATAAGCAATGGGCAACAAACAATGAATTCCAAATTGCCGATTGCTTCTTGCTTATTGCCAATTGCCAATTGATTATTATTAATACTGCTCCAGCTTACTAAAAAAGAAATCTCCCTCAATCACTGCGTTCTCATCACTGTCGCTGCCATGCACTGCATTCTCGCCAATGGAAGCAGCATATAATTTACGGATGGTCTCTTCCTCAGCATCTGCAGGATTTGTAGCACCGATCAGTTTGCGGAAATCTTCCACTGCATTTTCCTTTTCCAAAATGGCTGCAGTAATGGGGCCGCTGCTCATAAATTTCACCAGCTCACCATAAAATGGCCGTTGTGCATGCACCGCATAAAATTCACCGGCTTTTGCAGCACTCAGGTGCGTCATCTTCATTGCTGCGATCCGGAATCCTGCAGCATTAATCATTTGTAAAATAGCGCCGGTATTTCCTTTAGCTGTTGCATCCGGCTTGATCATCGTAAATGTCCTGTTATCCATCGTATTCATTTTTTGAGCCGCAAAGATAATCGGTTTTGGGTTTATGGTTTTCTGTTTATTTATAATTCGTTGATTCTTTCCTGTTCAGGAGACTGCAGCAAGTTGAAAGAACTGAAAACCAAAAACCAAAAACTGAAAACTTTAACCTACTTTTGCGCGCTTTATGCAGCCGATACAAAATATATTTCCTTTACTGGGCAAAAAAAAGAATGTCGTGATCACTACTCACCAGAAACCTGATGCTGATGCGATGGGATCTGCATTGGCGCTGTATCATTTTTTGAAACAGTTTGACCATAACCTTACAGTAATCTCTCCCACCAACTGGGCTTCTTTTTTAAACTGGATGCCCGATAGTAAACTGGTATTGGATTTTGAAATTCAGACCGGCAAAGCCAGTGACGCCATTAAGGGAGCCGATTGGATATTTTGCCTGGATTTTAACACACTGACGAGGACCAAGCGGATGGAAGAAAAATTACTGGCAGCAAAAGCAGAAAAAATATTAATTGATCATCACCGTGAACCCCAACAGGATGTATTTGCATACGGCATCAGTGATACCGGCAAAAGTTCAACGGCAGAAATGGTATATGATTTCATTATTGGATCAGGCCATGAAGATAAAATAAGTATAGCCATTGCAGAATGCCTTTATGCCGGCGTGATGACGGATACCGGTTCTTTCCGTTTTCCTTCTACCAAGGCAAGCGTGCATAAAATGGTAGCTGACCTGAAAGACCGCGGATTGGAACACAGCCATATTCACGAAGAACTCTTTGATAATTTTTTGGAGAATCGTTTCCGTTTTTTTGGCCAGGTGTTATTGAACCGGATGGAAGTTTTTTATGAATACAATACAGCATTGATCGTGGTTCCGCAGTCCGACCTGATCAAATACGAAGTTAAAACGGGGGATACCGAAGGATTGGTAAATTATCCGTTAAGTATAAAGGGAATAAAATTAGCAGCAGTAATTATCGACAGGGGAGAAGAACGAAAAAGCTCTTTTCGCAGTAAGGGAGATTTTGATGTAAATAAATTTGCACGGAAATATTTTAATGGTGGCGGTCATTTTAATGCAGCCGGCGGCTTCAATAAAGAACCATTGGAAGAAGTGGTTGCAAAATTTAAAGCAGCCATTAAGGAAAACATGGCACAATTAAGTACTTATCAATTTTAAATAAACACGACAATGAAACAGTTTTTTTATCTACCGGTTTTTTCCATGTTGCTTTTGGCGTCCTGCTCATCAGGATATAAAAAAGGCGATAAAGGGCTTGAATACAAGATCATTTCCAGCGGCAGTGGTAAAACACTGGTACAGGGAGATTTCCTTCAAATAGACGTTCAGCAAATGTATAAAGGCAAAAAGAAGGATACTTTGCTGGGAGACAGCAGGGATTTGATGCCGCAATTGGTAAGCTTTGATACCGCTACCACACCACCTGCGTATGTTAAAATATTAAAAGAGGTAAGAAGAGGTGACAGTGTGGTGATCAGAATATTGTCAGACAGCGCCTATCCGGCCAGTAACCCACAGCCCATGCCTCCGTTTATGGAGAAGGGTGGTTATTTATATACTACTTTAAAGGTCCTGAATATTTTCAAAACCAGGGAAGAAGCCGACAGCGCTAATAAGGCAGAAGTCAAGCTTGCAATGCCAAAAATAAAGAAAAAGCGCATGGAGGATTACAATAAGCAACTGGTGGAATTTGAGAAAAAATTAGCGATAGATAATGGCCAGATCGCACAGGATTCGAAGGTCATTGAAGATTATCTAACGAAAAATAATATTAAGGCAACTAAAGCAAAATGGGGTACCTATTTTACCATACATAGTGAAGGCACCGGGGATAAAATAACCAGCGAAAGTATTGTTACAGTTAATTATACCGGGAAAACGCTCGACAGTGGAAAAGTTTTTGATTCGAATATCGACCCTCAATTTCAGCACGTAGAACCTTTCCAGGTTACCATGAATCAATTGACCAGAGGAGTGATACCGGGATGGTTAGACGCTTTAATGCAACTGAAAAAGGGAGACAAGGTAACGATCTATATTCCTTCATCACTTGGTTATGGCAGTCATGGCAACCCGCCTAAAATAGGTCCAAATGCCAATTTAATTTTTGATATTGAGATCACGGATGTTGACACAGAAGAACAACTGATGGCTAAGGAAGAAGAAAACCAGAAAAAAATGAAGGAAAAGGAAAAAATGCTGCAAGACAGTTTGAAAAATGCTTCCGGAGGCAAGTAATAAAAGTGATTAAATTATTTGAACGCGCTTCAGCTTTGAGGCGCGTTTTTATATGCATTAAAAAGCAGTACTGCTTCCTTAGCTGCTTGAACGTCATGCACCCTAAGGATGGAAGCGCCATTCATCAAAGCTATTGTATTTAACACCGTAGTGCCGTTCAATGCCTCATCAGCGGTTATGCCCAGGGTTTTGTAAATCGTGCTTTTCCTGGAAAGCCCTGCTAAAACGGGCTTGCCTGTAATAGCAAACACCGAAAGATTTTTTAGTAGCTGGAAATTATGTTCAATCGTTTTACCAAAACCAAAGCCGGGATCAATGATGATATCGGTGATGCCCGCATTTTTACACTGCTCGGTTTTGCGTATAAAAAAATCCAGTATTTCACTAACCACGTTCGTATATTTTGGTTCACGCTGCATATCAGCAGGTGTACCCTGCATGTGCATGCATATATAAGGAACACGCAAATCGGCTACAGTAGCAATCATGTTATCATCCATATTTCCGCTGCTGATATCATTTATTAGAGAAGCCCCTGCATCCACTGCGGCAATAGCTACGGCAGGGTAGTAGGTATCAATGGAAATAATTGTTTCAGGGAATTTCAGGTGAATGGCTTCCACCACCGGCAGCACTCTTTGCAATTCTTCATTGGCAGAGATGCGCTGGCTGCCGGGCCTGGTACTTTGTCCGCCTATATCTAAAATATCGGCACCATCTGTTATCATTTTTTCAGCCACTGTTATCATTGTATCAATCCCCCCCTCCAAATGTCCGTGGTAAAAGGAATCCGGTGTGGCATTGATAATACCCATCAGCAAGGGGTGATCAAGGCTTAAAATTTTTCCTTTGCAGTTTATGGTGAACATCAGTTGATTTCAATTATTTTTGAACTATTATACCACTAAGTTACAACCGACCAATGACTTAATGACCTAATGACCATTCACCAATGACAACAAACGAACAATACGATAAAGCCATACAATTCAGTAAAGAAATTTTTTTACAAAAGACTAAAGATTACGGCACTTCATGGAGGGTGTACAGGACCATTTCGGTGGCCGACCAGATCTACATCAAAGCAAAGCGTATCCGAACCATCCAGGAAAACGGTGAACAAAAAATAGGTGATGATATCATCAGTGAATTCAGCGGTATGCTTAATTATGCGATCATTGGTTTGATACAATTGGATATCCATGATGATGAACTGGAAGACCTTCCAGTGGAAATTTCTGAACAATTCTATACTGAAAAAGCTGACACGGCAAAGCAACTGATGATGGATAAGAATCACGACTATGGGGAAGCATGGCGGGAAATGAGCCAGGAAAGTTTTGTAGACCTGATCCTTGCAAAGATCTTGCGCATCAAACAGATCTTATTGAATAAAGGGCAAACGATCGTCAGCGAAGGCATTGATGCCAACTATTTTGATATCATCAATTATGCAGTATTTGGCTTGATCCTGATCGATGAAAAAATTCACAGTTAATCATAAAATGTATCAGCAAATATGAAACATGTAGTCAGCACCGCAAGAATTTTAGTCGGATTGTTATTCATTTGTTCGGGACTTGTAAAAGCCATTGACCCGTTGGGGCTGGCTTATAAAATGCAGGAATTTTTTGAAGCATGGGCCGATGATGGATTCATGAAAGGGCTGATGATGTGGCTTCACAGCCATGCCGTATTGTTTGCCGTGAGTATGATAACCCTTGAAGTAATGTTAGGGATAGGATTGCTTTTGGGGATATGGGAAAAAATAACGGCCTGGATATTATTGTTGCTGATGCTGTTTTTCACATTCCTTACCAGTTATGTTTTATTCAGCGGAAAGATCAGGGCATGTGGATGTTTTGGTGATTGTATCCCCCTTACACCAATTCAAACTTTTACAAAAGATATTATTGTTTTACTATTGGTATTGCTGATCCTCTTTGAGCGAAAACACATTAACATTGTTTTCTCAAAGCGCATTAGTGTATCCCTGCTGCTGCTTTCCTTTTTTGCAGTTGCATTTTTGCAGTGGTATGTATTGCGTCATTTACCTTTAAAAGATTGCCTGCCTTATAAACCCGGAAATGACCTTTTAAAACTCCGCCAGATGCCGGCTGATGCGGTGCAGGATAAATACGAATACGTTTTTATTTATGAAAAAGACGGCGTTAAAAAAGAATTTACCAATAATCTTCCCGACAGTACATGGAAATACCTTGACCGCAAACAAACCCTGGTACATAAAGGAAAAAACAATGTGCCGCTGATCAATGATTTCTCGTTTACTACGGAATCGGGTAATGATACCACAGCAGCCATCCTTGGTCAAAGCGGGGAATATTATTTATTTTTTATAAAAACACTGGAAGATTATCCGCAGCATTGGGACAAGGACATTAAACTGATCAATGATATTACGAAAGAAAAGAAACCGGTTTACATTATCACTGCACAGCCCGACAGTGTAAAAGTAAAATTTGCCGGAAAACTGATGCTGGAAGGAAAAGAATATCTCCCCCCGGTATTTACCTGCGATGTTACTGCAATAAAAACCGCAGCCAGGGCCAATCCTGCAGTTTTTTTAATGAACGGGCCTGTGGTTAAAAACAAATGGAGCTGGGCCGATTTCGATGAGGTGATAAAGCAGTAAATGGCTGAGTAATGGATAATTGATAATGGGTTAATTGATAATTCTTTTAATCCATAACATTAATTCATTTTAGTAAGTATCTGATGCGTTTAAAACATTATCAATTATTAATTAACCAATTATCCATTAACCCCTAAACAATTATCAATTCTTACATGAACTGGTTCTTTAAAAAGCTTTTCTATTCCTTCCTGGTGCTCCTCGGTGTGGTAGTGCTGGTCTTTATCATGTTCCAGGGCCTGGGCGATCCTGCAAGAATGATCGTTGGCCAAACCGGGGATAAAAAAACAATGGATAATATCCGCAAGGACCTGTATCTCGATCAGCCCAAATGGAAACAATTTGTATTGTACCTTGATGATGTGTCACCGATTTGTATACACAGCAAGGCAGATATTGAAAAAAAACAACTCAGGGGCTTTTTTATAGGGGGTGATATTAAATTTGGATTAAAGATTCCTTACCTGCGCCGCAGTTATCAAACTAAAAAAGAAGTAGGGCAGGTATTGATGGAAGCGCTCCCCGGCACCATCATCCTGGCATTGGCCGCGATGCTTTTTGCCACTGTAATAGGCATACTGTTAGGGGTAACCGCAGCAGTCAAAAAAGGAACATGGATGGATACTTCAGCCATATTTACCAGTATTGCCGGTATTTCCGCACCTTCTTTTTTTATGGCCATTATCATTGCATTTGTATTTGGTGTGGTGCTGCACGCGTACACCGGTTTAAATTTAACGGGTAGCTGGTTCAACATTGACGAAGTAACCGGGGAAAGATACCTGACGCTGAAAAACCTTATCCTTCCTGCATTTACCCTGGGGATCCGGCCGCTGGCGATCATCACCCAGTTAACCAGGAGTGCTATGCTGGATGTATTGAACCAGGACTATATCCGTACCGCATATGCGAAAGGATTGCCCCGCAGAACCGTTATTTTTAAACACGCATTGCGCAATGCCCTCAACCCTGTAATTACTGCTGTTACCGGCTGGTTTGCAGAATTGATGGCGGGCGCATTTTTTGTAGAATATATTTTTGGGTGGAAGGGAATTGGCAAACTCACCGTGGATGCTTTGGAAAAACTGGATTATCCTGTAGTGATGGGATCCGTATTAGTGAGCGCCTCCATTTTTATTCTTATTAACTTACTGGCAGATACATTGTATGCCATAGTTGATCCAAGGGTACAACACGCTTAATTAAGTTTTCGTTTTATTCATTAATTTTATGTTATCCGGTTCAATTTTAAAAACCATTTTATGAAATTAAAACATTTCCTGCTCTTTGCTCTCGCGATCAGTTGCGCTACTGCAACCAGGGCACAGCAATCTCCTGAAACAACTGATCATATTTTAAAAGAAGCTTATAAAAAAGCCGGTGCAGAAAATAAAAAAGTATTTATCATATTTCATGCGTCCTGGTGTGTATGGTGCCATAAAATGGACAGCAGCATGAATGACATCGCATGTAAAAATATGTTTGTATCGAATTATGTCGTTTGCCACCTTACAGTAGATGAATCTCCCGAAAAGAAAAAACTGGAAACACCAGGTGCAGATGCTTTCAGAAAAATATATCATGGTGAACAGGCTGGCTTACCTTTTTGGCTGATCCTTGATAAGAACGGAAAATTTTTGGGCGATTCCAAAATGCTGCCGGCGGGTGCAGCGGCAGGTACGGAACCCCAGAATATTGGCTGTCCCGCTACTCCGGAAGAAGTGGCTTATTTTATTAGATTGCTTAAAGCAACCTCTGCGATCAAAGATCCGCAATTGAAGATCATTGAAGAACGGTTCGGTAAGAATAAGTAGTTGACAGTTCTTCGATTTTAATTGTAAAAAAGTAACGCTTTACCTGGAATGATGATCATAAGAAGCAAGTGGTTAGTGGGGAGTAGCGAGTTGGATGCAGTTCAACTAATAAACAATCTCCCCACTTGCCATTTTCCACTAACCACTTGCGATTAATATTATTTTTGTGCAGGAGTCCCCGGCGGAGGCATCATCTTCATCATATCTGATGGTAACATGAACTCCCAGTGGTCCGTTGCTTTCCCATCTTTGAATTTAGAAACATGAATGACCATCATGTCATATGGGCTTCCCGCAGGCATTGCGCCCATTGGCATTTTAGAATTTCCTGTATAACGCATCCATTGCATCACGTGAACGCTGTCGGCAAATTCCTTAATGGTTTCAGATTTCATATTGGTGCCCTGGTTATGAATTAATGCCAGTTCGGCTTTAATGCTGTCCAGGCCCTTTACTTCACCTTTTTCGCCTGAATGGTTAACAGCATCTGCTGCAATATAGTCGCCTAATTTGCTGACATCGCCTGTTTCAATGGCTTTATTGATACCATGAACGGCGTCGAGGTTTTTTGCAGCCACTGGATTGTCTGTGCTTGCTGCAGCCCCTTTGTCATTATTATTACAGGAAACAAGGGTGAATAACAACCCGGCGGGAAGAATCAACAATAATTTTTTCATACAATTTTATTTTGGTTAAGTAATGATTTTGCAAAAAGTCATTTTAAATTTACAGGACAAGGTATTAACTTTTTTTAATTTTTTATATAGTTGTGTGATTAGTTTTTTAAGGAAGTAAAAAACGGTACAAAAAAAACCTTTACAGTTCACCGGGCAAATGAAGAGCACGGTGAATTGTAAAGGATGATCAGGTATTTCTCAAATAATGTTATGAACTTAACTACAATTGCATAATTTTATTTTTCCATCAGGCCGTCACTCACCCATTTTTTAAAAGTTTTAATTTCATCTTCTGATAATTTGGCGTTCTTAAAAGGCATAAAACCCTTGTCACCCGGGTTTCTTTCAATACGGGTAATCATGTCCGGGCCATATTTAGCTGCTGAAGCATAATTTTCAAAACTGGCCTTATTGCCTCCTTTTGACGGAAGATGACAAGGCGAACACTTAGCCTGGATCAATTGTTGAACCCCACCCATATATGTGGTTTTCATCGCCATATGCGTTTCTTTTTCTTTATGTTTTTCTTTAACTGTGGTTGTAGGATTTGATTTTTGGGTACAGGCAACAAAAATGATAATTGCCAATAAGCTAAATACAACGAAGATTTTTTTCATTTTGAATAATTTAGTGATTAATAAAAAGGGTACAGCAATATAAGTACAATTCTTTAAAAAAAAATAAATGTTGGATGGATGGATGGGTGGAATGTTTAGATGGTTTGGGTATGTTTAAATTTAAATACTATTCGTGTTATAATGCAGCACCGCTAAACCTTCTAAACCTCCTAAACCTTCTAAACATCCTGAACTGCAAACTCCTATTAACATTTCTTTTGTAAACAACCATAAATCAATCCCATCTTATATGCATTAATTCACAATTTAAATTTTACAGTTATGAAAAAGATTATTACACTATTCGTTTCAGTTACAATGGTAGCTTCTGCGTTTGCCCAATATAGTCAGGGTAATCAAAAGGATTATGGTTATAATAAAGGGAAAGACGTTGTGTACAACGATAGCAGGATCAAAGCAGAAGATAAAAGTTTCAATGATCATTATTCCTTTGGCATGAAGGAAAAAGAAACGCAGATCGCACAGATCAACAGGGAATTCGATTTCAAGATCCAGTCTGTGAAGAACAGGTTCTTTATGAGCCGTTCTAAAAAAGAACAAGTGATCTGTATGTTGGAAGACCAACGTAAGAATGAAATTAAAATGGTATTTGCAAAATTCAGCGACCCTGGAAATCGGTTTGATGACCATTATTCAAAAAAGAATTGGTAAAATGGATGACGAAAGATCAGCCTTTAATAAAAACCCCGCTTTGGGTTTTTTTGTTTTGTTATTAAGACTGATCTTAAAAAAGCAGCTAAAATATGGCTATTATTTATATATGTTAAATATATGCAACAATATTGCAACAATTTGTTTTTTTAGTATTTTTGGTTTTCAAAATTATTAAAATCATCTTTATGAACAAGTTTAAACTCAAATTCCATTTTGTTTTTATGCTGGGGATGGCCCTCATTTTTTCTACAGCAGTAAATGCACAAAACCGCCATCACAATTATTACAATCATAATTATTACAACAGCGGACATTATTCTCACCATAATTACCCGGTAAGATATTCAAGCCCGTACCGCTATCCGAATTATTTTTCCCGTCCAATATACCGTTCTCGCAATTATTATCCTTTTGTTTACCGGCTACCACACTATAATCATTATGGGCCTTCATTTGGCTTTAGGTTAAGTATTTTACCATTTGGATACAATACCATTTATTTTGGCCCATCGCCTTATTATTACAATGATGGAATATTTTACCGCCCTTATTCAAGCGGCGGATATGAAGTTACTCCTCCTCCCATTGGAGCTACCGTTCCGCACTTACCCACCGGTGCGAAACTAACCATGATAGACGGCCAGAAATATTTTGAATTAGGAGGTACTTTTTACCAGGAAGAAATTTCTTCCAGCAATAAAGTTGAATATAAAGTGGTGGGTGCCGATGGTGTTTTAAATACAGGTACTGAAAACCAGGTTGGGCAAACTGAAGAGAATAATCCTGCACCAATAACAGGCTCAAGAGTAGACCAACTGCCTGCTGACAGTAAAGTGGTAGTGATCAATCGACAAAAGTATTATTTATCTCCCGACGGCGTGTATTACAATGAAGTGATCGAAGGCAATACGGTTAAATATGAAGTATCAGGCGTACAACAATAATTGTATATATTTTTGATAGATTTAAAAAGACGGTTCGCATACCGTCTTTTTTTTATAATTTTTTTTCTGCTACCTATCTAACAACCGGTGATATCATTCCCATATTTTAGAGCCTGCTATGATAAAAGGCCTTGCAGAAAATAAAAATCAAATTATCTTTATGCAAAACTTATTATGCGTAAAGCTTTACTGCTGTTCCTATTATCTTTTACTGGAGTATTCGGCTGGACACAGCACCTGGCCAAGTATTCCATCAGCAATACGGGCTGTTCCTTTTATACATTTTGTGACCCGGGTGAATTTAAATTCAACCCCGGTGAGGACTCTTCAAAATTGTATACCGCTGATTGCGAGAATGACGGAGTTTTGTATGGCGTGATCTGTATTAAATTTCCTTCTGTTGTCAAAGATCTTGATTCGGCTCAATATTATGAAATAGCCTATCTTGATTATTTAAAGACCTTCTTTAAGATCCAAAAATCGGTGGGTTATGGAAAGGGTAATCACCTTCATAATAATGAAAACACGAGAGGCGTTACAGATTACTGGCAGGATGGGGACAATCAAAACTGGAAAATCAAAGGATGGACAGATGGTAATTTTATTGGAATCCTGTATGTCCACAGCAAAGCAGAATTGAACGAAATAAAAGTGAATGTTTTTTTAGATAGTTTCCGGATGCCGGGAATGTAAATGAAATGTTGAACAGATCGCTTTCTCTTTTTCTGCTCCTCTCTCCATCCTGCATCATTTGTATAATTCATACCTTTGCATCTTAAACGATTTTCCCAAATGAAAGAAGTATATATTATTTCGGCGGTTCGTACACCCATAGGTAGTTTTGGCGGTTCCCTTAAAGGTTTTACAGCAGCACAATTAGGTGCCATCGCCATTAAAGGAGCGTTGGCAAAAGCGGGTATAGAAGCCGCATTGGTAAATGATGTATTGATGGGTTGCGTGATCCAGGCTAATCTCGGACAGGCTCCTGCACGACAGGCTGCCTTGTATGCGGGACTACCCAATGAAGTGAATTGTACAACCATTAATAAGGTTTGTGCCAGTGGCATGAAAGCGATCGCACAGGCAGCTCAAAGTATTTTATTGGGTGATGCTGATATCGTTATTGCAGGTGGCATGGAAAGTATGACCAATGTACCCTATTATTCGGATGCACTGCGCTGGGGGAATAAATATGGCAATACGCAATTGATCGACGGCCTCGCAAAAGACGGGCTCACGGATATGTACGACGGTAAAGCCATGGGTAATACGGCAGAATTCTGTGCGGCTATCTGCAGCATCAGCCGCCAGGAACAGGACGCATTTGCGATTGAAAGTTACAAACGCAGCCAGGCTGCTATTACTGATGGAAGATTTGATAATGAAATTATACCGGTAGAAATTCCTCAACGCAAAGGAGACCCCGTTCTTTTTGCAAAAGATGAAGAACCTTTTAATGTGAAGTTTGAAAAGATACCTGAGCTCAAAGGAGCATTCCAAAAGAACGGAACAGTTACGGCTGCCAATTCAAGTACCATGAATGATGGTGCCGCTGCATTGGTATTGATGAGCGCAGCAAAAGCTGATGCACTGGGATTAAAGCCCATTGCAAAGATCATTTCTTATGCAGATGCAGAACAGGCCCCGGAATGGTTTACTACAAGCCCTTCATTGGCCGTACCAAAAGCCGTTGCCAAAGCAGGGTTAAACATGGAAGACATCGAATTCTGGGAATTGAATGAAGCCTTTGCAGTTGTTGGGATCGAAAACAGCAAACGCATGAAATTGGACCCCGCAAAAGTGAATGTAAATGGCGGTGCGGTTTCCATGGGGCATCCATTAGGCTGTAGCGGGGCGAGGATCATTGTTACCTTAATAAATGTATTGAAGCAAAATAATGCAAAGTATGGCGCTGCAGGCATCTGCAATGGGGGAGGCGGTGCCAGTGCAATGGTAATACAAAATGTGTAGAATCGGAAGATACTTGATACCGGATACTTGATACTGGATACTGGATAGGGTTCAATTATCGAAAAGCTTTTCCTGTTTCGAGCTGCATCTAGTATCAAGTATCCAGTATCTAGTATCTGCATTTCCTCTTCCCCGATGCCATAATCATCAGCAATTTTATTAAGTCCTTGTTAAAAGGCATTGTTACTTAAATAATTTTGATTAATTTTATTGCCAATTCAGTCAAAACTTAAACTAAAAAATATGAAAAAAATCTGCTTATTAGCTATCGTTTCATTCTTTTCTGCAATGGCATTTTCACAGTCTGTTGTAACTGAACCTGTAGGGGTAAAGCAAAAGACCGGGAAAATGGTAACGCCCATATCCACTTTCAATCATGCTCCTGTTCAGAAAAGTACAACCACATCTTTAAAAAGTACAAATACAACTGTTGTTGCTAAACCTGTTACCACCACGCACAAGGTTGTTGCAAGGAGAACCACTACCAGGAAAACTACAAAAGTTTCTAAATCTTAAAAAAATAAAGCATTTAAAAAAAGCCTCCTGGAATTTTCGGGAGGCTTTTGAATTATCTGCAAAATGAAGAGGGCTTATGCATTGTAAAATAAAAATATGTTGCATCAGTTCTGTTGAAGAAGCCAGGCTGGCGGTACATTCCGGTGCTGATGCTGTAGGATTAGTTGGCAAAATGCCCAGTGGACCTGGCCCCATTTCCGATGAATTGATCGCCAACATTGCAAAAACCATCCATCCACCCATCGCCTCTTTTTTATTAACCAGTGAGCAATCTGCAACAGGCATTATTGGTCATGTAAACAGGGTTCATACCAATACGGTTCAGATCGTTGATGAATTAACAGAAGGTACATACCAGGAAATTCGAAATGCATTACCACATGTAAGAATTGTACAGGTCATTCATGTAAGCGGAGAGGAAAGTATTGAACAGGCTTTAAAGGTTCATGATCATGTGGATGCAATATTACTGGACAGCGGCGATCCCAAAGCTGCTATTAAAACCCTGGGAGGTACCGGTAACACGCATAACTGGCAGATCAGCCGCGAACTGGTAAGATCGGTTCGTGTTCCCGTTTTCCTGGCCGGGGGCCTGCACGCAGGGAATGTAGCCGAAGCCATTGCGATCGTGCAACCCTTTGCTGTAGACGTTTGCAGCGGGGTAAGAACAAATGGGAACCTGGATATTCAAAAACTGGTTGATTTTATAAATGCCGTAAAAACGGGGTGAGCTCATCTTTCGAATAACAGGGCGCCCTGTTCGGTAATGGCAGGGGTCTGGCACGCACCTGCCATGCAACTCCTTCGGGACTCCTTCGGTAAGGCACCGAATAAAAGCGAAGCAGTTGCATGGAAGTAGCGAAGAAGTACCGAAGCAGGTGTATAGAAAATGTGTGCATGGGCTATATAAACAGCGAAAGGTCACTTTCACCCAATAAGATCAGGAAATACATTAAAATTGAATCTGTGTAGTAAGATGCCCGGTTGACTTACTGCTAACTATCGGATTTGTTTGTATCCCCCTGATAAGATAAATTTGCAACCTGATAAATAAATAGCTATGCGACAAATTGCATTTAGAGAGGCACTTAGAGAAGCAATGCAGGAAGAAATGAGAAAAGACGAACGCGTTTTTTTAATGGGGGAAGAAGTGGCAGAATACAATGGCGCTTATAAAGTGAGCCAGGGTATGTTAGATGAATTTGGCGAAAGGAGGGTGATCGATACCCCCATTTCCGAACTTGGCTTTACAGCAATTGCTGTAGGTGCAGCACAAAATGGGTTAAGGCCAATAGTTGAATACATGACATGGAACTTTGCCGTACTTGCTTTAGATCAAATATTAAATACCGCTTCTAAAATGCTGGCAATGAGCGGGGGACAAGTTGGTTGCCCAATCGTTTTTCGTGGCGCCAACGGAAGTGCGGGGCAGTTGGGAGCACAACATTCCACTGCTTTTGAAAGTCTTTATGCAAATATCCCCGGGTTAAAAGTTATTTCTGTTTCCAATCCTTATGATGCCAAAGGTTTATTGAAAAGCGCCATCCGGGATGATGACCCGGTGATCTTTATGGAGAGTGAAGTGATGTATGGCGAAAAAGGAGAGGTGCCGGAAGAAGAATATGTATTGCCCATCGGCAAAGCCTTTATTAAACGTGCAGGCAACGACATCACCATTGTTTCTTTCAATAAAATGATGAAAGTGGCCCTCGGAACAGCCGAAGAACTGGCCAAAGAAGGCATCGAAGCAGAAGTGATTGACCTGGCAACCATACGCCCCATGGATTGGTTCACCATCCTGGAAAGTGTAAAAAAGACCAACCGCCTGGTGATAGTGGAAGAACAGTGGCCATTTGCATCCGTATCTTCAGAGATAACCTACCGTATACAAAAAGAAGGATTCGATTATTTGGACGCACCCATCCGCAGGATAACTTCCGCAGACGCCCCCATGCACTATGCGCCTAACCTAGTAGCGGCTTACCTGCCCGACGTTCCGAGAACAGTGAAGTTGGTGAAAGAAGTGATGTATATGAAGAAGTAAAGTTCTTAGTTCATAGTTTGTAGTTCATATTGAGAATATGATTATATTATTTTTGGCTTTTAATAAAAGCTAAAAAATAATCTCACTTGTACAACATAACTTTATTCAACCTCTCTTCAATCAAAAGATTTTACAAAAATTGAATACTGTTCAAATTTGTAAGCATTATCCATTAACCAATTATCCATTATCCATTCTCCATTCTCCTTTACCTTTGCAGCACAACACTACTCAATGGCCTATCGCTCACTGGAAGAATGTTTGATTGACCTGGAAAAGAACGGGCAACTCATCCGTATCAAAGAGGCCGTTGACCCTTACCTCGAAATGGCAGCCATACACTTACGCATACACGAAGCTGGCGGCCCGGCGGTACTGTTCGAAAATGTAAAAGGCAGTAAATTCCGGGCAGCTTCCAATATTTTCGGTACATTGGAAAGAAGTAAATTCATCTTCAGGCATACTTTGCAACTGGTGCAGCAACTGATAGAATTAAAAGCCGATCCCATTAAAGCCATCAGGCATCCCATCAATAATTTCACGGCGGGAATGGCAGCATTAAAAGCCAGGCCCTTAAAAAACCCGGCGAATAAACCGGTTTTATATCAACAAATACAAATTACCGACTTACCCCAGGTACAACACTGGCCATTGGACGGAGGCGCATTCATCACCATGCCACAGGTATATACAGAAGATATGGATCAGCCTGGTATCATGCATGCCAACCTGGGCATGTACCGCATCCAGCTTTCCGGAAATGAATATGAAATAAATAAAGAAGCAGGGTTACACTACCAGATACACCGGGGCATTGGCATTCATCAAAGCAAAGCCAATCGGAAGGGTTTGCCATTGAAAGTAAGTGTATTTGTTGGTGGCCCACCCGCACATGCAGTGGCCGCAGTAATGCCCTTACCTGAAGGCATAAGCGAAATGACATTTGCAGGCGTACTGGCCGGCCGGCGATTCCGGTATATTTATGAAAATGGATTTTGTATCAGTACCGATGCGGATGTGGTGATCACGGGCGAGGTTTTTCCGGGGGATAATAAACGGGAAGGCCCTTTTGGCGATCACCTGGGTTATTATAGTTTACAACATCTCTTCCCGGTAATGAAAGTGCGAAAGGTCTTTGCCCGAAAAAATGCCATCTGGCCTTTTACTGTAGTGGGCCGCCCGCCACAGGAAGATACCAGTTTCGGGCAACTCATTCATGAAATAACAGGCAAAGCGCTGCAACAGGAAATACCAGGTCTAAAAGAGGTACACGCCGTGGATGCAGCCGGCGTACACCCCTTATTGTTAGCCATCGGAAGCGAGCGGTATACTCCCTATATGCCGGTGAAACGGCCTGCCGAAATTTTAACTATTGCCAATCATATCCTGGGTACAGGCCAATTGAGCCTCGCTAAATTTTTATTTATCACTGCCGCTGATCCGCTGCATGACGGGAATGAGAATAAGCTGAGCACAAATGATATGGAAGGTTATTTTAATTTTTTTTTACAGCGCATCAACTTAACAAGGGATATTCATTTTCAAACCAATACCAGCATGGATACGCTGGATTATTCCGGTACGACACTGAATGCGGGCAGCAAAGTGGTACTGGCAGCTTATGGAGATATTATAAGAGAATTGGGTACTACAATACCTTCATGCTTACAAAATCTGCAAAGCTTTGAAAATGCAAAACTGGTAATGCCGGGAATAATTGCAATAAAAACTTCTGCATTTATTGATTATGAAACTGCTGCAAAGAAAATAGATATGCTCAATGCTCAATGCCTGCCTGCCGGACAGGCAGGCTCCATGTTTGCGCAGCATCCTGCGGACAATGATCAATTAAAAAGTATCCCGTTTATTATTATATGCGATGATGCTGACTTTGTAAGTAAAAACTTCCGGAATTTTTTGTGGGTAACGTTTACCCGTTGCAATCCGTCGCATGATATTTATGGAATAGATAGCTTTACTGAAAATAAACACTGGGGTTGCAATGGCCCGCTGGTATTTGACGCCAGGATAAAACCCCATCATGCACCAGCAGTTGAAAAGGATCGGGCTGTTGAAAAAAGTATTGACCGCTTATTTGAGAAGGGAGGCAGTTTGTACAATATTTTAAAGTAATCAATAAAGACTTGTAAGGTTGAATTAATTCCCGATACTGGATACTGGATACAAGATTCTGGATGCTGGATGCTGCACGTTAAATAAAAAGCATCACGAACCTGATTACTCTTATCCAGTATCTGGTATCTAGGATCAGGCATCCCTTGACAACATGTTCAACAAAAAAGGCCATCACGCTTTATGCGTAATGGCCTTTTATTATTTATCGATCAGTACTGTCTCTAATGAGCAATGACGATCCATTTGCTATCTATTGGCGTACCTGTTGAATCAACTACTTCCACAAGATAAGCTCCGCCACTGTCCCGCGACAGGTCTACATCATTTCTTTGATAGGTACTTGTGATCGTTAAGATTTGGTTGTAAACCCTTGCTCCCCTTGAATCAAAGATGCGCAACGTAACTTGTTCACCCACATGATTATTGATCCTCACCTGGAAGTGCCCGTTATTTGGAGTCGGGTAAACAAAGACCCTGTTTGTAACCTTCGGTCCAATCACTAAGCTTGCCGAAGTTACCGAACAACCATTTCCATCTGTAAATACCACGGTATAGGTTCCAATTCCATCTACGCCAATCACTAAACTCCTGCCGTTAAAAGCGAGGATGGTTCCATCTTTGGACCATACCAGTGTGCCACCGGTTGAAGGTGTGGTTACGGCTGTTATCGTTGTCTGATCACCCGGTTGTAACAGGGTAAGCGGAGACGCTGATAAAGTTATAGTAGGAAGGAAGTTAACCGTTAATGAAGCAGCATTGGAAGTAACCGTTCTGCACAAACCTATTACATTAACACGGTACAGGTTACCCGTCATAGCAACAGTAAGATTACTTATCGTTACTGAGGCTGATGTAGCACCAGCGATGTTCGTGTAGGTGGCTCCTCCATTGGTACTTACCTGCCACTGGTAACTTAATGCATTGGTTGCAACAACACTATATACCACACTACCTGTTGCGCAACCTGTTTGGTTGGACGGTTGTGTCGTGATCACCGGTAATTGGGCATCATTAACAGTAACCGTGAATGAACAGGTAGCTGTATTTCCTGATGCGTCTGTTGCCTGTAGTGTAACAGTCGTTACTCCGCTTGGGAAAGTTGAACCACTCGGAAGCCCGGCAATCACCGTGATGACCGTACCCGGGCAGTTATCCGTTACCGTTGCGGCATACGTAACCACTGCTGTACAGGTTCCCACAGGAGGATTGGCTACAATATTTCCAGGACAGGTGATCACAGGCAATTGGGTATCATTCACCTTCACAGTGAATGTACAGGTTCCTGTATTACCGGCTGCATCGGTTGCTGTGGCAGTAACAGTGGTTGTTCCTACCGGGAAGAAAGTTCCTGAAGCAGGGCTACTCGTTACCGTTACACCCGGGCAATTATCAGAAGCTACCGGAGCCGGATAATTCACTATTGCACCGCATTGATTCAGCGTATTGCTTACCACAATGTTGGGCGAGCAGGTGACCGTGGGTAACTGTGTATCATTCACCTTCACGGTGAAGGTACAGGTTGCCGTATTGCCCGCTGCATCCGTTGCAGTGGAAGTAACCGTGGTAGTGCCTACGGGGAAGAAGCTTCCTGATGCAGGACTGCTCGTTACCGTTACACCCGGACAGTTATCCGTTGCCGTTGTTGTAAAATTAACTATTGCTCCACACTGGCCGGTGGTATTGCTCACCACAATATTTGCAGGACATGTGATAACAGGTAGCTGGGTATCATTTACTTTAACAGTGAACGTACAGGTTCTTGTATTTCCCGATGCATCTGTTGCAGTGGATGTTACCGTGGTAGTGCCTACAGGGAAGAAGCTGCCTGAAGCAGGCACACTTGTTACCGTAACCCCAGGGCAGTTATCCGTTGCCGTTACTGTAAAATTAACATTCGCTCCGCACTGGCCCGCGGTATTACTCACGATGATATTGCCGGGGCAGGTGATCACCGGCAATTGCGTATCATTTACCCGTACCGTGAAAGTACAGGTTGCCGTATTGCCGGATGCATCAGTTGCAGTATTGGTAACCGTGGTGATCCCTACAGGGAAGAAGCTGCCCGATGCAGGGTTGCTTACTACGGTCACACCCGGACAATTATCTGTTGCAGTAACAACAAAAGCTACAGTTGCACCGCATTGGCCAAACACAGCCGTTGTTATAATATTCGGCGGGCAGGTTATAGTCGGTAACTGTGTATCATTTACTCTAACAGTGAATGAACAAGTGGTGATATTATTGGAAGCATCTTTTGCAGTAATGGTTACTGTAGTCGTTCCTATCGGGAAGAAGCTACCTGAAGCAATACTGGACGTAACAGTTACACCCGGGCAGTTATCTGTTGCAACCGGGGCTGCCCATGTAACGTTGGCCCCGCATTGGCCTACAGTGTTGCTCACTATAATATTAGCAGGGCAGGTAATGGTTGGATACTGCGAATCAACCACCTTCACCGTAAAGGTACAGGTTGATGTATTTCCTGCAACATCGGTTGCCGTAACTGTAATGATCGTTGTTCCAACAGGGAAGAAGCCTCCTGATGCAGGACTGCTGGTAACGGTAACTACTCCCGAGCAATTGTCGGTTGCAGTAGGAGCCAGGTAATTCACTATAGCTCCACACTGATTGGATGTATTGCTAACAACCACGTTAGGAGGACAGTTGATGACAGGAGGCTGAGAGTCACCGATTGTGATCGTAGTGGTAGTGGTGTATTGTGGACAAATGCCAACAGCCCCGACCGTATAAGTAACAACGTAGGTTCCTGGTGTGCTTGTGCCAGTGTTTACATTACCAGTTACCGGATCGATAACCAATCCTGGAGTAGATGAGTATGTGCCTCCGGGAGTGCCTGTTTGCGTAACGAATGCCGTGCCCGGATTTGGACAATAAGGACTACCTGCATAACTGATGGTTGCGGAAGCACCTTGTACTATCGTGATAGAAGCGGTCGTTACAAATTGCGGGCAATTTCCCGAAATAACGGTGTAAGTAACTGTATAGGTTCCCGCTGTGCTGGTTCCTAATGTTACATTTCCGTTTGCAGGATTCAAAGATAAACCAGGAGTTGACGAATATGTTCCGCCGGGTGTTCCTGTTTGGGTCACTGTAGCTGTACCTGACAAACTACAATATGGCGATCCGAGATATGCTATCGTAGCACTTGGGGCAATACTAGTAAATTCATCTGCTCCCATATCAGGTCCATTTGGTGCAACACCTACACTACGAACATCGCCATCAATATCATTCAGAACGGTGGCAAGTGCAAAACCTTTTCCATCAAGACCGCAATTGCTGGCTGGTGCAAGGTGGAGGTCTGTTGCTGAAACAAAGAAAGGTTGCAGACTAAGAGAATTCGCATCCTTAGTGGTAGCCGTCTGCCATGCAGCAAGATTTGCCCTGTTCGATCCAAGGAATCCCAAATTAGGTCCGGCGGTGTAGTAATCATTGTAATTGATGTCTGTATAACTTGTAGCCGCAGCAATTGAATACACACAATAGTGTTGTGTACCACCTGCCGTTTGCGTGTTTGCAAAAATATTATCGCGAACATCCAATGTTGAAGCTGCGGCAGCATAATTTACCATCAGTGCGGCAGGATTACCCGCAACTGTTTGGCTGGTATTCATTAACACGGTATTAAAATAAAGGTTATACCCGCCGCCCGAAGTAGCGATAATTCCGTAACCATTGTCAGCGACCCCGGTACCAGTGAATCCAAAACCAGCCACATCAGAAACAAAATTATTATACACGTTGGCCGTATTTGCTGTTGTCAGTGTACTGGCTAACTGTATGCCATTAGCACCCCAGCCACCAGCATTGGTATTCTTAATATTACTGATCTTATTCTTTTGAATAGTAACACCATTGGTGGCGGCAAAATAGTAGATACCAGTTGTTGTTCCTGTGCTGGAAGAGGTCAGGCCGGTAATCGTGTTACCACTGACATTAATGTTGACACCGGATCCTGCAGGTGAAATCACAATACCTCTTGGTGCACTTACTGTTCCACTCATGTTGGTGATGGAATTACCCGAAACTGTACTGTTTACCGTGCTGGTAGCTAACCAGATCGCTGATACGTTAGCTGCATCAAGCGTATTCGCCATATTCCCAATATTATTATTGGAAACAGTAGCACCATCAATACCCTGAACATAAATGCCTACCAGCCTGTTCGAAGTGGCCCCTGAAGTATTCAGGTCATTTCCTGTAATAAGTAAACCACTACCATTTCCAGGAGCAACATTGGCAATATTGTAATTGGCAATATAACAGTTAGAAATGGAATTGTTCTGAATGGTCACATTGGTGAAATTCCCCGCGTTTCCTAAAGTAGTATTATCAGAAACAATCACACCAGAAGCAACACTCGCACCATTGATCAGGTTACAATTCTTAAGCACTATATTATTGGCAACATTTGCTGCATTACCACCGATCCATACAATACTAGGCGCTGTAGCTGAAGTATTCTGGATCGTCAGGTTACGGTTTGTACCCGCTGTATTAGGATTATCACCATCAATAGTAACATTCGTAGTAGCATTTAATTTTACCACTGCTGCAGAAGGAATTGCACCGCTCACTGACACACCATCAACTGTAGGCCTCACTAATACAGAAGTATAGCTGGAACTTCCAGTGCCTGTTCGGTTCAGCACTGCTGGCGCCGTTTCTGTGCTGTTGCCATTTACATTAACTACTACAGTACCCTGGTGCGTACCGGCATTTATCGCATCAAAAGCCAGTTTCAATGTAAGATATGGCGTTGGTCCGGGGGTTCCTGCCGTTGCTGTAACTGTTATCGGCGGCGAAGTCTGTGTATCTGTATCTGTAGAAGTGTTGTTGGCCAGGTTAGGATCGGTTGTTCCAGCCGGTACAGCTACTGTAGCGGTATTAACCAGGTTGCCTGATGCTGCACCTGAAATAGTACATACAGCTGTGAAAGTTGCCGTTCCGCCTGAAGGCATATTTACCAGGGCACTAATATTTCCTGAACCTGAAGCCGGCCCTGTTGCACCGCCTGCATATACTGCTGTCCAGTTAACGGCAGTAATAAATGCGGGGAAATTATCTGTAACAGTAGCACCGGTAACGGTACTTGGGCCATTGTTTGTAACTGTTATTGTATAGGTGGTTGAGCTTCCGGGAATGTATACTGCAACATTGTCTGTTTTAGTGATAGACAGATCAGCAACCGGGGTTGCACTACAACATACAAAACTTGAGCCGCTAAGTGAAATATCATCAACCTCCACCTCGGCAACACCGGTTGCTGTTGCACTGTTATCGGTAGCGGCGCGCCACTTCAGAACAATGTTTTGACCGTTAGCTGCTGCCGGCAGGGTAACCGTAGTCGTTATATAAGCTGGAGCGGCTGCAGTTCCTCCTGAAAGCCCTGTCCAGGCCTGGCGGCCTGCGATCGGGCTGGCGAAGCTGGAACTAATCGTGCCGGTATAACCGCCCGCTACAAATACACCTCCGGCGGTGATGATATCCTGGTAAGCTCCTCCATTGATGGATATCTCCAACACCTCGCCATCAAAAGTTAATTCCATATTGAAGAGATTCTTAAAGGTCAGGGTCTTGGGTGTAGCACCTGCCGGAATCGCAATAGTTGGTGAGAATAATTCAGTATTACCGACATTTGAAACATCCGGTACGAAGGCTGTGTTCGGTACACTGTTTGGAGTAGTGGTTGAAGTTACCCAGTTGACTTCAACACCTGTTGCTGCTGTCGTCCAGCCAGCAGGTAGTGCCGGCGCAACTACAGCGTCAAAATTCTGGCTGAGGATCGTTACCGTGTTAAGTGCACCCAGTTGTAATGTATAAGTTATTGTACCAAGATTTGTGGCGCCATCCTGCATTTGAATAGATGCTGTGATCGTACTTCCGCATGTACCATTGGCAGTAAACGTAAAGGGCTTGCAAACCGCAGCACCATTTGCTGTCACCACGCCGTAAGTCTGCGGACCGGAGGGAGCAGTAACCCCACCGGTATTCAGCAAAGTTCCGACCAGGTTAGTTGTATTTGTTCCTCCTGTATTCAATACACAGAAATTAAGTGTTACCGTTTCTCCGGGATCAATAGCATTGTTTGGAGGAACGCAACTCTCTGCCGTTAGCACTGCCGGGGGAGACGCAACTATAACTGCGGGACCGCCAATCGGGCAAGTGAGTTTCTGGTTATCGTTAGTACCTACAAAAGCCGATTGTACAATAGAGCGGCCACCAATTACATAAAAGCTTCCACTCAATACCGCACCACCCATACGCGAACGTTCCCCGATCATCGTTGGTATTGCTGTCCATGTATTGGTAGCCAGGTTCCAGGAAATTGCAGAGGTAGAAATATTTGCTGTTGCTGAACCCGCCACATATCCACCGGCCATAACAAAGCCACTGGCATAGAAACCGCTTGCAGCACCCCAACGGGTTGCAGGCAGGTCGGCAATGGATGCATCATCCCAGGTATTTGCAACAGGATCATAGCGATAAGTTTTTACTGAAGCGTTAGCGCCATCATATCCGCCAGCCGCATAAATAAAGTTTCCCTGTGCATAGGCGCTCATGAAGCTCATTGCTAAAGGATAAGGGGCGCCTGCACTCCAGCTATTGCCGGCTATATCATATATTTCAAGTGCATTTGTAGGACTTGTACCAGGACCCGTGCCGCCAAATTTATAGATCTTTCCGTTCAGGTAAACCGCACAATGATTCCATGTTCCGGTAGTGAACGGTGCCAAAGTTGTATAAGTATTCGCAGCAACATTATACCGGTAATTGGTTGTTTGCGGCGTGCCTGCGGTGGAGGCACCACCCATGACGTAAATATTTGTTCCGTCTGAAACTGTGGATGCATATTCCAGACCCTGCGGGGTAGCTGCAATTGCGGTCCAGGTTGTCCCATCAAACTTATACGAATTAGCCACAGGAGCGCCATTGCTTACACCTCCGAAGGTGTAAAGCGTAGTGCCAACGGTTGCTGCCGGTTGATCCATTATTGGGATAGGGATAACCGTAGAGGCAACCCAGGAGCAGGCTCCGGCTTGTGTATCAGTATCTGTGGCCGTATTATCGGCGGGATTTGGATCAGTAACGCCTGCAGGAGCAGTAATTGTTGCGGTGTTGACAAGGTTGCCAGTAGCACCTGCAGAAATATTGCAAACCGCGGTAAAGGTAGCCGTACCGCCTACTGGTATGTTCACCGTAGCATTGATATTACCCGCTCCCGAAGCAGGGCCTGTTGCACCTCCGGCATAGGCTGCCGTCCAGGCTACTGAAGTGATCGCTGCGGGGAAATTATCAGCTACAATTGCCCCTGTTACAGGATCAGGACCTACAGGGTTGGTTGCTACGATAGTATATGTAGTTGTACCGCCCGGAGTATAAGTAGTAACTCCCGCACCATCTGTTTTTGTTATGTGCAGATCTGATGTTGTAGCAGGGGTACTTGTTATCGAAAAGTTGGCATCGTCAATATCAAAGAAGATATTACCAACAGCCTCTACTTTTATCCTTGCGGTAGTTGTGACATTGTTGGGTACTGTTATTGAAGCCGAACCATTATTAGGTACACTGGCAGCCAGAACAACAGGGAAAGTTTGCCCACCGTCGGTAGACAATGTTATCTTAACATTGGCACAACTAACCGGTGCAGCAGTAGTATTATTTACATTCCAGGTAACATTTTGGGTTGTACCGACTGTCCATGTAACATTTGTGTTAGGCGCAGTTACATTAAACGGACCAGCGGTATTGGTAACCGTAACCACCATGTCTGTAAAAGCGGTTTGGCCAACTTTTCCGGTACCCGGAACAGTAACCGGAACATAAGGGCTATTATCCCTTACCGTTAGCCTGAAGTTGAGCGTCCTCGATACATTGCTCAATGCTTCAATATTACAAATGGCATCACCACCTGGTAATGTTGGGGTGATTTGTAAACCGGCGAGTATTGTTGATAATCTCGGGAAAAGTCTTGTACCCGATACCGTAGGGCTGAAAGATAAAAAGTTTGGACCTCCCGCCTTGGAAGTAAAGGCCACACTATTAGCGGCGGTAAATGAGTTACCAGCATCATTTTGCTCCCAGCAATAAGTCAATGGATCGCCATTGGCATCCGTTGCAGAACCGGTAAGTGCAAATGGTGTTTGCATTGGAATAGTAGCATTGGCAACCGCCGCAACAACAGGGGTTGCATTGTTTGCGCTAATATTAGTGGCTATCGGGCAGGCTTTAGCAGCTAAATTGGTCTGGATCTGAAAGATATTATATGCATGGTATATATCAAGAGAATGTGGGGCGGGGTCATAGGCTGTAATACCTGCATAACCCATAATGGTGATCCCTGCGCCTACTTCTTTTTGTGCCTGGGTACCTTCGTTTTGAAATGTAAAGCTATGATTTCCCCCCATCTGGTGGCCAACCTCGTGCACAACATAATCAATATCAAAATTATCTCCCATCGGGATCCCGTCTGCAGGAGAAGTAAACCCGCTTCCTTTTTGCCCGTTTACACAAACGCAACCGATACAACCTGCGTTTCCACCGCCCCCTGTAGCACCGAACAGGTGGCCAATATCATAATTGCTCTCCCCGATGGTTGCAGTTAGATTAGCCTGCAATTCACCATTCCACGCGCCACCGGCTCCGGTAGCTGCTGGAGAATAAGGATCCGTATTCGGGTCATAATAAATGATCAGGTTTTCATTGGGGATCAGGTTGAGGTGTACTGCCAGGTCCTTTTCATAACATCCATTGCAACGCGTCATCGTGTTATTGATACCAGCCATAACCAACGCTATCTGAGCGGCATTGAAGGCACCGAAATAATTGGAATATTCTGCAGTAACAGACTGTGCAAGGCGCATCGTTCTTAATATTCCGTCACTGCTGGTAGTTTTGTTGGGATTGCCGATCTTTCCGCTAATGTCTATTGCCATTTGTTTATCCACAGTGGAACAGGTCCAGGGCATCTTGCCTTTCTCCCTCTGGGATTTATATACTGAATAAACGTGGTGGTCCTGGGAATATGGTTCCATAAACTCGGCTCCATTATCGGCCCTGAAAATCATTGTTTCTATTCCCTGAGGAGAGATACTCAGTTTTAGTGTGGCATACTTATCCGTGATACCTCTACCTGAATAAGCCCTGATCTGAGGAAATTGAACTTGCAGTGCAGGATCCATATTAGAAGCTTCATATACTTCAAATTGTTCGAGCCCGCCATCAGGATTGGGAAGGGTAATGATCGTTGAACTTTTGGCAGGATGGTTGCCAACGATAGAAAATAATTCCTGCCTTAAAGGATCAATATTTAAATTAAATAGTTTGAACTCCTTGGGATAGGCCAGTCTTGCAACAGCTTTGTCGGTGGTGATGCTGGTGCGGCTCTGCGTATTTGCAGACCAGTATTGGTCTGTTTGAGAAAACCCTAAGGTAGCAATCAATGCAAATAATAATGTGAATAGAAAAGCTTTTTTCTTGTTTTTAATTGTAATGTTTTTTTTCATAAAAAGCGTTAAGGTAATTGAGTAATAAAAATGATTAACCGGGGGGATTGGAAAAATGGTCTTTATTGGCGTTGGAAGTTAGTTCTGGAATATATACATAAAAATAGTAGAAATATTTTTGAAAACTAAATATATTTTTTAACTGATTTAATATTCTGTTCCCGGAGTAAAATAAAAGACAAATAATAGTTTATTGTAACATTAATTATACAATAAAACTATAAGCCTGCCTGCATAAGGCGGACTGTGAACATTAGGCTTGCCATCAATCAGTAAATATGATGAGAAGAATCAAAAAAAATGGTTATCCACAGCTTTGTGATGAATAAGTGAATGACAAAAAATCGGTATTAAGATAACCGGGATATATTGCAAACCCTTCCGGGCCGCCGGGAATGCGTTAATTATAAATGTTTTATCACGATCTTTTCCGTGTATTCTGCCAATACCTCAGTAAAGAATTTTTTTGTGGCCGGAAATTTTTCGACAGGTATTTTATATTCGTTCAATACCAGTTTCGCGGTTGTAATAATCGTCTTTTGCTCTTCATTAAAGAAGTAAGTAGCCGAAAAACTTCCAAATTCAAATTTTATTTCTTTTGACTTAGGCAATGTTTCCATCCCGTAGCCAACTGGCAATTTATAGGTTGTAGTATCTGTTTTAATGAACGGATGCTGAAAATAAAAGTCCTGTGTCCTATGCTCAGCTTTTGGCAACGCGTAGCTCCATAATTTATATATACGGGGATTTAAAAAGAGCTTGGTTCCGGCTGTAAAATCGGGGATCTTTTCAATTTCCATGTTCACGGTTGTAGCTGTGGGTTTATTATTCCTGTCGAATAGAATTTCAAATTTATCAGGCTGCAAAAAGCCAAGGTCATTGACAAGAAATTTTTTCTGCTCGTCTTTTACCCGGTCAGCAAGGGAGTGTAAAAATTCCTGCCTGTATTCGCCAGTTGTATTCAATATTATATTGGCGGTACCCGACCCATCTTCATTTAAGTTAATAACTGAATTTGAAGTGAAGGTATTTTCTGAAGCCTTGCTTTTTGGTGTGGCCACCAGCTTGCCGCCATCTTCCGTGATCAGCAAAGCGTTCCGGTTTTCCGTAAAATTTCCCAACACGCCAAAATCAGTTGTAGCACTGGTACATTCCAGCCAAACGGAATCCTTTTCCATAGGTACGCAAATGATGACATGATTAAAACTGTTGCGCGGAAAATCAGGGTCAACCGGTTCTTTATTATATTCGGCATTGATCAATGCCTGGTAGCTTTTTATTCCAACTGCGTTTAGGCATGCCTGTGTGTAATTGCTCAGCGCTTTGCAGTCGCCGTATTTTTTATTATCCACAAAATCAGCTTCAAAGGGTTTGTACCCGCCAATGCCCAGCTGGATGCTCACATAGCGGAAATTTTTTTGCAGGTAATTATAAATGAACCTGATCTTTTCTTTATCTCCGGCAGCGTCTTTTACCATGGCCTGGAAAAACTGTTTGCGTTCTTCGGAGAGATGGTTTGCATTTTTGGCCAGTGCACCATACCATTGCCCGAATTGCTGCCAGGTACTCATGTCTCCCGCATTTCCATCCAGTTCAAATTTATTGGGGGCCAGCAGGATCCGGGGATAGCGGCTTTCCCTGCTCACACTTCCTTCTTCATATTCGAGGGCAGGCAGGTTTTTTACCTCCCAGGTATAGGTCTTGTATTTTCCGTCGATGCCGGTAACGGGTTCGATGCTGCAGTTCTTTTGTTTATAACGGAGATCAATATCCGCAGGAACCCGGGCACTGAAAACAGAATGCTCCACAGCCTGTTCCGGCAGTTGTACTTTATAATCAGGATAATTAAGAATGCCATTGAATTTGATCTCATAATCGATGCTGATGGTTGCAGGAAAAGCCGGCACGGGGATTTTTATATAATACATCTTTCCTTCGGGCACTAACCCCTCCCCAAAAGCCACCTGGGAAAGGCCGGATTTTGAATATTTATGCAAATGCTTACCCCTTGCGTCAAATACCGATATGGCTGCATCTTCCAGTGAAAAGAACTGGTCGGCAAACTGCGCAAAGATCAGCTCGTCTTCACCTGCTTCGTTCAAAATGGTAATTACCCTGTGTACTTTATAATAGGCTTTGTCTGTTGACCTAACGTCAAGGCTTATCTGCTCTTCCCTGATCACGGAATAGGCATTTTTTTTCAGGTATTCCGGTACGGTGGAAGCATCATACCTCTCCGGCTGGGCATGCACCGCATACAGGGTACACAACGCAGCTATGGTGCAATAGCACTTTCTCATGGTGCAGGTTTCTTTTTAATGACAACCTGTTCATTCAGTTTAGCAATTAATTTTTTATAAAAAGCGGCAAAATCAAGATACTCCGCAGCAGGGTAATAACTGCGTTTAAAGGACACCGTTATCCTTGCGTTAAGCAGGTCATCTTCTGTCTGTAAAACCCTGTTAAACACAATACCGTTGTCCGGCGTGACCATCGATATATTTTCAGGGAGCTTTTCAAACGTGTATCCGTTGGGGATAGTATAGCTTCCGAAGATCGTATATTCCTGCAGGTAACCAAAATCAATATCGGCTACCCGCTGATCTGCAATGAACGGATTTTTTTCCAGTTCGGAAAACAGGTTGACCGAAAAGTAACGATAATCGCCCGATTTATCCAGCGCATAAGTGAATTGCACTTTTTGTTCCAGTGGCAGTGAATCCAGGTCTGCATTGGTCACCTTAAGGTCATTTATCTTTATGGATGCATATGGCCTGGAAAAATATTCTTCCCTGAATTTTTCTTTATCCTTTACCCATTTCTCGCAGCGCTGCTTTTTGGCATACTCATCAGAATTTACCAGACAATAACCTTTCATCACGCCATCGCTGTCTATGTCTCCATGCACGGCTGCCAATACTTTATACTTGTGGGTAAGGTCAATCACGTTTATCCATTCACCGGTTTCCCCCATCACAATAAATCCCTTCGTATTCACGATGGCTTCAGGGGTTAGTTGGTAACCCGATACCTTGTCTGTGGCATCCAACACATCAAATTTTCCCTTCACTTCCACATAGGCCATCACGGTATTGAACTGGTTAATGAAGGGATAGTAATTGTTCACCAGGCCGTTTTCCCTTGTACTGAATAATATGGGATATGCCACCAGGCCTGCCTGTTTTAAAAGGTTCACGAGTAAAAGATTGATATCAGCGGTACTACCTGTCTTTTTATTCCATGCTCTTACTATGCCATTCTCAGAATAAATATTCTCTTCCTCATTCCAGGTCATATTCTGCCTTACATAATTATATATAAGCCTGATCCTTGCTTCTAGATCCGGCAGCCTGGAAGCTTCCGCAATGATGAGGGCACATGGCTTCACTTTTTTTTCAAGCTGTATACCAAAATCATTCTTTTTCATCAGAGCAGCCACTACATCGCCCCAGTTTTTCCTCAACTCAACCAATTGCCCGTCACCATAATCAAGCTGCGATAACTGGAAGGAGAGCCTTTGCATGTAATCTTTTGCAGAACCCATATAAGGCTCATCCCTTACTCCGCGAAGGTTTTGCATGATATAATTCTTCGTAATAATTTTTGTAGCTACCAATCCTACATCATTCAACTGGATATTTTCCACGGTCTCGTCTTCTTTAATATCAATGGGGTCTACCACCGAAGGCTGCACGGTGAAATGAAACATGGCCGGTACATTAACCTGGTACTCGCTGAATCTTGTTGGAATCTGTGCCTGGAAATACCAGTCCTTGATCTCGCTCATGGTTTCCCTTTCCATCGAATACCTGTATTCCAACACACTTCCCACTCTTGCTTCAGGAAAAGCTATGATCATCGTACTATATTGCTTATTTATCTTTTTGGAAAAGATCGAGCTTTTTCCAACTTCTGTTTTTTTGATATTACCGGTTTCGTCAAGGTTGTAGGTGAATGCCTCTATATTCCGGATCTGCTCTTCATTGTCCTGGTCAAAATAAGGAATGGAAACATTTGCATAGGAGAGGCCGGATGTTTTCAATATTTTTATACGAACCCTTTTTTCAAACACGGTATTGAATAATTCTTTTCCCCTTCGGTAATATACATTTCCCCAGGAGATCAGGGTAAGGGCTTCTGCACCCTTATCAAAATCGCAGTCTTTCATTTCAAGGTCGGCTTTATCTATCTTGCCCATTGCGGGCTGACTTTTCTGTGCAGAAACTTCCACGGAAAACACAAAAAAGAGAAAAACAGATAATAACAATTTCATAAAACCGTCTAATTTTCATCTAATATAAGAAAAATCAAATAAAATATATGTTCAGCTAATCCGTACTTTTAACCATAACCATATCAAATGAATCTATTAAAGCTCGTTATACTAATGCTGATCATGGGCTCCTGTAAAGCCCAGCCACACGCCATATCACTACAGACCAATAAAGACAACAATACGCTGCTATGGGAGATAAGTGGCCACGGGCTGACATCTCCCAGTTATTTGTTTGGAACTTTTCACCTGCTTTGCAGTAATGATATCCACTTCAGCAATAACCTAAAGCAGGGGCTTAAAAATACGGATGAAGTGTACCTTGAACTGGACCTGGATGACCCCTCTGTATTGCTCAGCGGGATGCTGCTGATGAACATGAATGACGGGAAAAAAATAAAGGACCTTTACACACCCGAAGACTATAAACGGGTGGAAGGTTTTTTTAAGGACTCTTTGAACTACCCGCTCACCCTGTTTCAAAGTATGAAGCCCGCTTTTTTGGAATCGATGTTTTACCCCAAAATGATGCCCTGCAAAACGATCAGCGGGGTGGAGGAAGAATTGATGAAAATAGCCAAAGAAGATAAAAAAGAGATACGTGGCCTGGAAACCATGGCTTTCCAGGCATCGGTATTCGACAGCATTCCCTATGCAGAGCAGGCAAAGGAACTGCTGAAAACGCTCGACAGTATGGATGCTTACAAACATTTTTTTGATACACTGATCACGGTATATAAAAGCCAAAACCTGCAGGCCATTGAAACGATGTTCAGCAAAAGTGAATTTGGTATGGAAGATAACCAGGACCTGTTGCTGAATAACCGGAACAGAAACTGGGTAAAACAGTTAAAGGAAATCATGCAGAAAGAGCGTGTATTCGTAGCCGTTGGAGCCGGGCACCTGGTAGGAGAGCAGGGGCTGATCGCGTTGCTGAAAAAAGAAGGATACCAGGTAAGGCCGTTGGAGAATACGCAATGATTTTAATTGATAACTGATAATTGGATAATTGATAATGTTTTAAAGCCGATGCTTCCTGCTGATTAGGTAAGTTAATTGATAATTGATAATTGGATAATGGATAATTTTTTAAACGCAATGCTCTCTGCTGAATAAGTTAAGACATGATTAATAAAATAATAACGCACATTTTTCCGATTTTATTGAATCCTTCTAAAACTGCATGAACTATCGAATTGAAAACATTATCCATTATCCATTATACAATTATCCATTATACAATTATCCATTCATTTAATCACAACCTCCCTCACCAGTTTCTCTCCCAACGCTTCATTTACCCTTTCGATGATCTTTTCCTTTTGATAAAGCAATTCATTTTTTAATGGTGCCACGGTAGACGTGATGTATAAAGTATGATTGATGACCTGGATCTTATCGGTGTATTTGGCAATCGTCTTTCCCATGATCTCTTCCCAGATATCTTCAATGCGCAATGCCTGTATGCTGCTTTTTAAACGGCTATGACTTAAAAATTGCTGTATGGCTTCCTGTAATGAAATTTCACCCATGGAGTAAAAGTAGTTTTTTTATTTGTGAAGAAGGAATCAGGTATTGGTCATGAGGTCATAAAGTCATTGGGTCATTAGGTCATGAAGATAAAAATGAACTCCGTCGTTCGTACTGCACTTATGACCAATGACCTAATGGCCCAATGACTAAATATCCAATACTTTTCACAACTCGATCACCTGGAACTTTACATTCAATTCTTTAAAAGCATCCTCGAGCCTTTCTTTATGCGTATCTGTTATAAAAACCTGCCCTTCATTTTCATTGCAAACCCAATGCAGGAGTTGTTTCATACGGGTATCGTCTAATTTTTCAAACACATCATCCAACAGGAGGAGGGGAGCAAAACCCTTATCCGCTTTCAATAATTCAAACTCTGCTAATTTTATAGCGAACAATAAACTTTTTCGCTGGCCCTGCGAGGCCGTTGTTTTAAAAAACTGTCCGTTCAGTTGCATGCTGATGTCATCTTTATGAATGCCGGCATTTGTGCGTTGCAACAGAAGATCCTTTTCCCTGAGTTGGTTCAGCAGTACTGCAAAACTGCTTTCATTTAAACGGCTGTCATATTGTAAGCTCACCTGTTCATCATTATTGGCAATCTGCCCATAAAACCGTCGGACTAACGGTATCAGCTGTTCGCAGAATATTTGTCGCTTGTGGTGGATAAAATTACACGGTATATGGAGTTGCTCATCCAGCACTTCCAGCAGTGGCCAGTCGGTATTGCCCTGTTCGGCAAAGCGTTTTAATAAACTGTTGCGCTGCAGCAGTATCTTATTGTATTGTATCAGTTGTTGCAGGTAATCTGCATCCATCTGGCTTAGCACCGTATCCATGAACCTCCTCCTTTCTTCGCTGCCCCCGGTAATTAATTCAATATCATCGGGAGCGATCATGACCACGGGAAATTTACCAATATGCTTTGATAGTTTAGTATACACAACACCATTTAATAAAACTTCTTTTTTACCTGTTCCTCGAAATATGCAAACAATCTCATCATTTTTACGCTGTGATCTTTCGCTTAAATCTCCGGGATTTACTCCCCCTTTGGGGGAGATAGAGGGGGCCGTTTCTATCCTAAACCCATCCTTCTCAAACTGAACCGCCAGTCCGTCCGTTTTGGAAAAATAACTTTTGGTGAAACAGCAATAATAAATGGCATCGAGGAGGTTCGTTTTACCCTTACCGTTAAGCCCGCAAATACCGATCACCCTTTCGGTGAAAGCGAAAGAGGAGAACGTATAATTTTTGTATTGGGTAATGGTTATTTTATTAAGCTGTAGCATCGGGGGTGCAAGATAAGAAATGTATATGCTTGTATCGTAAGCTGTTGTTATAATAAAGCAGTACCATTTCAATGCATAGGATCAATTAGTGAAACATAGGCCCGGAGCCTTCATTGTCTTCAACCGCTACGGCGATCAGGTATTCATTAATATTGATTATTCAAAAGGTCGGGACGGCATCAGGAAGGGAAAGCCGCAACCAGTGTGAACTTAGGTGTACTGTATAAATTATATCAATACCTTTGGTTATGTATCGGAAAATATCGGAACAGTTTTATTGTTAAGGTAATATATGAAAGCGCTGCTATTTTTATTGTTTATTTTATTTGTCTCACAGTTACTTTGTGCCCAGGATGTAAATTTTGCATGGGCAAAACGAATCGGCGGTGCAATCCATGATGCTGGTAATTCTGTTGTGACTGATGCGGCAGGATATATATATACTACAGGAAGTTTTTCTGATTCTGTGTACGTATCCAAATCAGATGCAGCCGGCAATTTTATTTGGCTAAAATATATGGGTGGAACAGTATTTGGTAATGGCACTTCTGTTGCAGTTGATTCAGCGGGAAATGTATATACTACGGGAGGTTTTTATGGTACCGTTGATTTTGATCCTGGGCCCGGCGTCTACAATCTTACTGCTGATGGCATTGGCTCCGACATCTTCGTGTGCAAATTAGATGCAGCTGGCAATTTTATTTGGGCAAAACAAATGGGAGGAATTGGTGATGGTGACTACGGATACGGTATAGCATTGGATGCATTTGGGAATATTTATACTATAGGAAGTTTTGACTCTACAAAAGATTTTGATCCGGGGCCCGGTATCTACGATCTTACTTCAGCCGGAGGTCAGGACATGTTCATATCTAAACTAAGTTCGGCCGGCAATTTTGTTTGGGCTAAACAAATCGGGGGTGGTTGGATATCCGGAGGGTCGTCGATCGCTTTGGATACTTACGGAAATATTTATACTACAGGAAATTTCAAGGATACAATTGATTTTGATCCCGGACCCGGTATCTATAATCTTACTGCTGCTGCAAATGCAGGCGATATGTTCATATCCAAATTAGATACTGCGGGCAATTTCATGTGGGTAAAACAAATGAAAGGAACCGGGAACACATCCTCAAACTTAAATGGTTGCGTCCCACATTCCATCGTGTTAGATAGTTTTGGAAATATTTTTTCTACAGGAGTTTTTGATGGTACAGTAGATTTTGATCCGGGCGGGAGTGTTTCTTCTCTTCTTACCCAGTCCTGGAATATTTTTGAATTAAAATTAAATTCGGCGGGCAATTTTGTTTGGGCACTGCAAACGCAAGGAACTGGTAAGACCGAAGGATGGTCCATGGCATTGGATACTCTTGGAGATACTTACATTACCGGAGATTTTAGGGGTACGGTTGATTTTGATCCGGCTCCTATTCCTACATACTATCTTACCGCGTCCGGAAATTCAGGCGATATGTTCATAGCCAAATACGGCACTGGAGGCAATTTTCTTTGGGTAAAACAAATTAAAGGATCGGGTAATGAAGCTGTCGCATACGCTATAGCATTGGATGATTTTGGAAATATTTATACTACAGGAGCCTTTGATGGTACAGTGGATTTTGATCCGGGAACCGGTATTTACAATCTTACTTCGGCTGGTGATTATGACATTTTTATACATAAAATGAAACCATGTTCAAATGGTTCTCTCATTAACGCATCAGCATGTAACAGTTATACATTAAACGGGCAAACATATACTGCAAGTGGAGTATACACAGATTCGCTTAAAAATGCCGAAGGTTGTGATAGTGTGGTTGTACTGGTCCTGACAATTAACGGTAGTTCCACTACGCTTAGGGTTACTGCCTGTGATAGTTATTCGTGGAATGGCCACATCTATTCGAGCACAGGCACTTACCTGGATACATTAAGAGCGACCAATGGGTGCGACAGCATTATTACATTAGACCTGTTTATAAAATCAAAATCTTTATCTAAGATCAGTGCGGCAATCTGCACCGGGCAAAATTATTCGGGCTATACCACACCCGGCACTTATACAGATACGTTAGTTGCGGCCAATGGTTGTGATAGTATCCGCACACTTGATCTTACCCTGAAACCAGGGTCATTTTCTACCATTGATACGGCAATTTGCCCCGGTCAAAATTATTCAGGGTATACCACCACAGGTATTTATACCGATTCGTTTACAGCAGCTAATGGTTGTGATAGTGTACGAACACTTCATCTTACAATAAAAAATAATTGTATCCCGATCAGTATACCTAATACTTTTACACCCAATAATGATAGTAAAAACGACATCTTTAAACCTACTATCACCCAGGCAATTCAGCAATATAGTTTTTTCATCTTTAACCGTTACGGTCAGCTCATATTTCAAACCAGTGATTATGCAACAGGGTGGGATGGAACTTACAAAGGAAAGGAGCAACCGGTGGATACTTATGTATACCGGATCAGGTTCACCAATATTTTTGGTTATGTATCTGAGAATAACGGAACGGTTTTGTTGTTGAGATAAAAATCTGTTTTGAGCAGATTGAAAAATCATCCCGGTAATCTACAAGAATCTGCCTGCAGGCAAATCTCCGTTCAGACGTCTACGCTTCAGTAAAAACTCAATACAGGTGTGCCGTACAAGGGAGCCCCGCCGCGGCGGGGACGATGCCGACTATAGATTAGCAGCTGGTAACCACTTAAAACATCAAAAACTCAAAACTGTAAACCGAAAACTGAAAACCCTTATCTTTGCCGCCTAAAATTATACCCCTTGGCTACAAAGTTTTCGAAAGAAACTTATTTATACTGGTACGAACTGATGCTTTTGCTGCGCCGCTTTGAAGAAAAGACCGGCCAGTTATACGGTATGCAGAAGATCCGTGGGTTTTGTCATTTATACATTGGCCAGGAGGCTGTTGCCGCAGGCTGCATGACCGCTACCAATGCCGAAGATAAATTCATTACGGCCTACCGCGACCACGCCCTGGCCATTGCCAAGGGCATTACCCCAAAATCCTGCATGGCAGAATTGTTTGGTAAAGCAACGGGTTGCAGTAAGGGAAAGGGAGGAAGCATGCACTTTTTCGGGCTTAAAGAAAATTTCTTTGGAGGACATGGCATTGTAGGTGCGCAGATCGGTACCGGGGCAGGGCTTGCTTTTGCAGAGAAATATCGCGGTACAAAAAATGTGGTGATCTGTTTTTTTGGCGATGGCGCCGCCAGGCAGGGGATGCTGCATGAAACTTTTAATATGGCCATGCTTTGGGACCTTCCCGTGGTATTTATTTGCGAGAACAATAACTACGCCATGGGAACTTCGGTTGCCCGTACCAGTAAGGTGCTGGATATTTATAAATTAGCTGATGCCTATGATATGCCCGGCGACAGTGTGGATGGCATGAGCCCCGAAGATGTACACAACGGGGTAATGAGGGCGGTGAACAGGGCCAGGGAAAAAGGCGGCCCTACTTTACTGGAAATAAAAACATACCGCTATAAAGGGCACAGTATGAGTGATCCACAGAAATACCGGAGTAAGGATGAAGTGGAAGAATATAAAGAGCGGGACCCTATTGATCATGTGCTGAAAATTTTAAAAGAAGCATATTCAGTAACAGATGAAGTTGTAGAAATAATCAATATCAGGGTTAAACAACAGATAGATGAGGCGGTTAGTTTTGCTGAAGAAAGCCCATGGCCGGATGATAATGAGTTGCTGAAAGATGTGTACATGCAGCAAGATTATCCTTTTATTACAGATTAATTTAAATACGGCAAGAGGGAAGTGGAAATTGGCTAGTAGGCCTCCCACTCGCCAATCACTATTAACTACTAGCCTTAAAAAAACAAAATGGCAGAGAAGCAAGTAAAAGCAACGGTACCAACAATTGATGTGGTACAAAGGGCCAAAGGTTTTTGGGCAAAAAACAGTAAAGGCATCATCATTGCCGGAACCGTCGTGATATTGATAACCGGCGGTTACTTAGGCTATAAATATCTTTACAAATTGCCAAAAGAACAAAAGGCGAATGATATGATCTTCCCGGCGGAGAAATTGTTTGGTAAAATGGCCGAAACCGGCAGCTATAGTAAAGACTCGGTGAATATTGTACTGAATGGCGGAACTCCTGACAGTGGTGCAACAATGCTAACAGGTTTATTGAAAGTAATCAGTAATTACGGCAGCACACCAGCGGGCAACAGGGCGCAGTATATGGCAGGCGCCTGCTATTTGCAGATAAAGGAATTTGATAAGGCGATCAAATATTTAAAGGAATTTGATGGAAACGGTGCAAACCAGGTACAAAGTAAAGCGTATATCCTTCTTGGTCATGCTTATGCCGAACAAAAGAAATCAGACGAAGCAATGAGCTATTATAAAAAAGCGGCTGCTATATTAAGTGATGAAGATGCTACGCAAAAAGTTGTTGCTTTATTTATGGCCGCTTCCTATGCCGATTACCTGGGTAAAAGCAAAGATGCCATCGATATATTGCAGGATATCAAGAATAACCATATGGCGGGCCTGCTCAAAAAAGATCTCACTTCTCCTGAGCCCACGGTTACTATTGATGATGTAGATAAATTCCTGGCAAAATTGGGTGTTACCAAATAAGGTCATATTTAAAATTTATTATGTCGGTTCCATCACAAAATTTATTTTCCACTTCAGGCATCCTCGTACCAAAGGATGCCTGTGTTGTAATAATTAGAACCGAATGGAACGCCGCTACGGTAAATAAACTGGAAGAAGGCTGTAACAGGATACTGAAAGACCATGAAGTGCAGCACTGGAGTATCACCGTACCCGGCGCATTTGAAATTCCGTTTGCAGTTAAAAGTTACTGGGAAGCACACAAATATAAAGATGACAAGCCCTGTGCATTTATAACCCTGGGTTGCGTGCTGAGAGGCGACACGCCCCATTTTGAATATGTATGCCAGGCGGTAACGAGCGGTATATTGCAATTGAATTTAACTTTACCTGTGCCCACCATCTTCGGCATATTAACGGTGGATGATCAACAGCAAATTGATGAAAGAACAGGCGGTAAGCACGGGCATAAGGGAGAAGAAGCTGCTGTGGCTGCATTGAAGATGATCGCATTGGCAAGAAGTTTTAAATAAAAATATATGAGAACGCTTTGCATCATACTGCTGCTTTTTTGCCTGGTAGCATGTAATAATTCCGGTGATACCAAAGCAGTCACAATTAAAGATTCCCTATCAACAGATTCCATTTCAACCCCGCCGGTAAAAAAAGATTCCTCCTTAAGTTACGTGCATACTTTTGCTGACACGGCCCTGGAAACCAGGATCACGCAAGCCTTAATGAAATTGCCTTTCGTAAAAAAAACAAATGTATATATCGATTCCTTCAGCAATCACCAGCATGGGATTGCGTTTATGCTTGACAGTTTGGGTAAAGATGAGCAGGAGATCTCGGTGCAGGCAGGATATAACGGTGAACAACGTTTTGAGACCTATTACCGTTTTTATGTGAACCCCAAGACAATGGAAATAAAAGTATATGATGCGGTGAATGATAAAAAAATACCCCTCAAACTGTATTTAAAATCGCAGCATCAACAGTAGGGATCAATCAGCGAAATCAGTGTAATCAAGATAATCAGCGATCATGTAATCAAAATAATCAGCGATCAAGAAATGAAAGTACAGCTTTTTATACCCTGCTTTGTAGACCAGCTTTACCCGCAGACGGCTTTTAACATGGTTAAAGTGCTGGAGAAAGCCTGCTGCGAAGTGCAATACAATACCAATCAAACCTGTTGCGGTCAACCAGCCTTTAATGCGGGGTTCTGGGATGAATCCAGGGCGGTTTGCAACAAGTTCATGAAAGATTTTGCGGGAGCGGATTATATTGTGGCCCCCAGTGCCAGTTGTATTGGTTTTATCCGGAATTATTATCCCAAATTATTTGAAAATTCCGCCGTGCACAACCAGGTAAAGGATATGGGTAAACGCAGTTATGAATTCACGGAATTTTTAACCGATGTACTTAAAATTGAGAATTACGGCGCCACCTTACATGCCAAAGCCACTTACCACGACAGTTGCGCCGCCCTGCGGGAATGTAAAATAAAACAAGGCCCGCGCCGCTTACTGGGTCATGTAGAGGGACTGGAACTGGTAGAAATGAATGATGTGGAAACCTGCTGCGGCTTTGGAGGAACTTTTGCAGTGAAATTTGAATCCATCTCCACCGGCATGGCCGATCAGAAGATCATCAATGCACTGGCCACCGGCGCCGAATATATCATTTCTACTGACCTGAGTTGTTTAATGCAACTGGAAGGCTATATCAAATACAAAGAACTTCCTTTAAAAACGATGCACATTGCAGATGTGTTGGCAAGCGGGTGGGAGTAGGGGTACAAAATGTAAAATAGTAAATGTTCAATGTAAAATTTAAAAGGTAAAGACCCCATACTTTAAAATGTTCACAAGGCGAAAAGCTACTCAACTTTTACATTTTAGATTTATTATTTTTCATTTTACATTTCTTTTACAAACTTATATGGTTAAAAAAATATCCGTTGCACCGTCCAGTATGCCGCAATAACTGCAATAACGATGGATAGAGGAATTACAATTGCTTTCCTGTAATAGGGCTTATCGCCAAACCACTTGCCAATCAAAAAGAAGGCCGCTAAAATAATGGTAAGTTGTCCTAATTCAACACCAACATTGAACATGATGAGTGAAGAGAAGTAAGCATTTTTCGGTAAACCCAATTCACCCAATGCATTTGCAAAACCTACGCCATGCACCAGCCCGAATAAGAAAACAATACCGATGCGGGATCTTTTTAAACGGGGTGAAAAAATATTTTCCAGCGCTACGTACATGATGGATAACGCAATGAGTGGCTCTACAATATTTGCCGGGGGCTTGATCACATGATACATGGCCAGGCCAAGCGTAACGGTATGGGCTACTGTAAAGGCGGTGGCCTGGAATACTACCGGTTTTAATTTGGGATTCAGCAAGAATAAACTAAGCACAAAGAGGATATGATCCAAACCCAATGGCAATATATGCTTATACCCGAGTACCAGGTATAAAAAAGCCACATCTGTTTTGGATAAACTGGCAAGCTCACCCTGTACAGGGTGTGCAAAAATGGAATTGCTGATCACAAAAAAAAGTAAAAGCATGCCTAACGGTTTGGCGTAAACTTTTTTTGGTGATGTGGATAAATTGCACATTATTTTAGATGCATATTTTTAATTGGTCAGTGTATATGTTGTTAAGAAAAAAAGAATGCTATATGATACTGCTTTTTTCATTTTTTAAAATCATTATTCAATGCTTACATGGCAAAGTTGTAGGATCGTAAAATCTTTACAGAAAATTACTATCAGCTTTTAGAAATAACGGCAGCCCTTTTTAACAGTTCAGGGTTTTTTGATCCTGTATGTAAAGCTATTTTCAGGTATTCTTTCGCTTTTGCAATATCTTTTTGGCTATATGCTATCCAGGCCAGTTCTTTATTTACTTCAATATTTTTGGGACGTATGTTGTATTCCTGCAATGCATATTTTTGAGCAGAATCAAATTGATTCATCTTAATAAAAAACCTGGCCAGTTCCAGGGAAATAGAATGACCCGAAGCGGCATCTGCTTCAAATAGTTTTTTAACTTCTTCAAATTTTTCACCGGCTTTCTTTGTATCACCCATCTGTTGATAGATATCAGCTTTTTGTTCTTCATAAGCTACACCCGGCATGATTGCATTGGCAGAGTCGGTTAAAGCGATCGCAGCGGAAAAATTTTTATTCTTTGCTTCCAGTTTTGCCAATCCTGCCATACTGGGCGCATAGCTGGGCCGCAGGGAAAGGTTTTCGCGGTAAGTATTTTCCGCTTCCTTTAACTGGTTTGTATTAAAATATAATTCTGCCAGGATATTCCTGCACCAGCACTGTGGCTCAGAACCGGGAAGCCCCGCCTGCACGGCTAATTTCATGGCAGCAATGGCGCCATTATAATCGCCGTAAATTTCCCTCAGGTAAGAAGCCCTTGAATAGGCCTCCAATGATGGCCTGAGCGCCTGCATCTTATCTGACATGGCAATCGCCTCTTCATAATTTCCCAATTCCACATTTGCATCTACCAGTATGCCATAGACGTAGGCATTATTTGGATTGATATTCCTGGCGTCTTCGGCAATCTTTTTCGCTTCAGGAAACTGGTGCAGCGACATTTTTACAGAAGCTTTAAAAACCGTGGCTTCAAAATTTTTGGGGTCAATACTTAATATGCCATCGAGTATTTTTTCTATTGCCTTATAATAATAATGGTGTTCGCCGGTGACGCGCTGTTCATTTATAAAAATGGCTGCAACCTGTAAACGCAGTTTTATATCTTCTGGTTTTGATGCGATCTTTTCCTTTAATTCGTCAACTTTTGCTTTTGTTTTGGGCCATTCCGTAGCACTGGCAAGTTCCCCGCTTCTTTCAAGAAGGGAAGGGATCTCCAGGGGATCCTGTTCATTTACATAGGCCTTCAGTTGGGCTTCGCTATTGCTATTGCAACCTGTAGATGCCACAAGACAAAGTAAAAAAGAGAAAGAGACTAATAAGAATAATGGGGATAAAGACTTTTTCATAATCAGTTGTTTTGTTGACTTACGCAAAAAGAAGAACCGTGGTTCTTCTTTTTGCAAAAAAATCATATTTCCTTAATTCTATTGATTTATTTTCACTATTCCCACGGTAACGGATTTCAGGTTATCAGCGTATAACCTTGCATAATAGGCACCCGCAGATAAATTGGATTTAGACCATTGCAGGTAATAATCACCCTTTGTTTTGGCACCTTCATCCAGTGAGGCGATCTTTCTTCCAATGCCATCCACAATTTCAATACGCACATTAGTGGCATCCAGGCTCACCTTGTAATGGAAGGTCACCGAAGATTTGAAAGGGCTTGGAAATGCAGCAAGGGCAATAGGTTCAGCAGCGATACCTAAATTATACACATTGCTTTTGGGTCCTTCATACTGGGCTCCGTTAAATGCTCTCCAGGGACTTTGTTCAAACGGAAATACCGTTTTAAATGTGGTATCATTTTTAGTAACGCCTGCATTAAAGGTGATGGTATTTACCAATTGCGTTGTAACGGGGGAGCCTCCCGCAAAATCATCATACCAGAGGCCTATTGCAGCCAATACCACGCCACCTACTGCCTGTAATTCAATGGTAGTTACGTCATCTTCCAGCCTTCTTCCGTTTGGAAATCCATCCATATTGGGGATGAACTGCAGGTTGGCATTTGCATTAAACCTTGAATCGGTTAATCCCAGAACCGCCGCCTGTATAATTCCCAATGAGCTGAAGTCTGCACTGTTTCTTGGAGTAACAGGAACTGCCATATTCAAACGAAGGTAATCGCCTAAAGTAGGTAAAAAATTATTGATAAATGGTTTACCTGCAGCCAATGGATTACCCCCCTTGCCCGTAGCCAGTTGATAAGGGCGAAGGTTAGGAACACCGGTATAAAAAGTAGGAAGAATGTCAACAGCCCTCGGGCTGGCATTATCAGGTAAAAGTATGGTGCCAAAGATATTATCATCCAAAGCAGTACCGGCAACAGCCGCAGATCCTTTTAAAGGATATAAACCCGGCTTGCCATTTCTGAAATCAAATGAACCTAATGATGCTTTTTGTATTCTTAATTTAGCCAACCCCGGAACAGCGCCGCCAAATTGTGAGTCATCCATGTACAATGCCAACTCAGGGTTTTTAAAATAAGGGACGAACTGTCCGTCGTTTGCGGGAGTGGTAGCATTCCATTTATCTTTCATTCCAAGCGGAATGATCACTTCATTGGTTAAAGGCATACCCAGTCTTGAAACCTGTGTCCAGGCGCCTGTTGCAGATGGTTTGTCGCCTGCAGTGCTTAATGTGGTTATTTGTGGCCGGCTTGCACTTGCATACACACCAATCACGAAATCAGGGTCAAGTATATTAACCGCCTGTGTAGTATTTTTTCCATTTTTTTGTAAAGAAGAAATTGGCACTTCCAGTGCAATACTATGACAATTAAATTTTGCAAGCCCGTCTCTTGCTCCCGCAGAACGGAAACCACCCACGTCAAATGCCCCACCAAGGTCAACAAAGAAAGGATCATCCACCGGACCGCAAAAAACTTTTTCGCCGGAAGAAGCAGTGGAGATAGCCGCCTGCATCAGTGCATCATAATTTGTGGCAGCCAACCCAACCGTGCTGTTTTCAATAGAACGCAGGCCAATATTTGGCGGAGGGACCACACCTTTACTAACGATCGTGGTAAATGTGGTGCCACCATCTGTACTTTTTTCGCAGATATAAGTTGTCTTTATATTTTGCTTACCCAAACGGATATTGAAAAAGGTAGAACCATCTTCATTTACCTGTGTAAAAGTGAAGCGGTAAATAATATCATCCCCGGTCGTGGCCGTGTTATTATCGATATGAATTTCATACCTGATATTTTCACCAAATGTGTACCAGTTAGGCCCTCCTGCAGGATGTTCAAATGGTATATAATTTGCGATGAGTATAATTTTATTTGAATCTGCCGGGCTCCGGAAAGCGTACAGGTCCGTATTATCAGCCAATGGATCATTGGAGATGAGGGGTGCTTCGCGGTGGCTGGAAGCCGATGCAGTTATTACAAATGCTACAGAGCACAGTAAAAAGGCGGTAAAATTTTTAAAATATTGTTTCATAAAATGTGTTGTTTAAAATGATTTCAAATTTTTCTTAGAATCTTGATTGCAGTGTATAATCATAACCCCTCCATGGCGACTGCACATAAGGAAAGCCCGCCTTAAATGTGGTATCATTCTGTGTTGGCCCTGCAGAGAAACTTAATGCATTCACCAGGTTGGTTGTTACAGGACTGCTTCCGTCTAATTTATAATCATCATACCAAAGCCCTATTGCAGCCAAAACCACACCACCTACAGCTTGTAATTCAATTGTAGTTACATCATCTTCCAGTCTTCTTCCGTTGGGGAATCCATCCATATTAGGAATGGACTGTAACGAACTGTTACCGTTATACGCAGGATCGGTAAGTCCTAACACTGCAGCTTGTATCAGGCCCAATGAACTAAACTTGGGGTCATTGCGCGGGGTAGGAGGCACGGCCATATTCAGGCGAAGCATATCTCCCAATGTGGGTAAAAAATTATTGACAAAGGGTTTGCCTGCAGATAAAGGCCCGGCGGTTTTTCCAGTGGCCAACTGGTACGGTGCAAGGTTGGGAACACCGGTATAAAAAATCGGTAAGATATCGACTGCCCTCGGGCTTTTGTTATCAGGTAAAAGCACGGAACCAAATGTGGCTTCATCGAATGCTGAGCCTGAAACTGCCGAAGTACCCCTTAAAGAATATAAACCGGCTTTTCCATTCCTGAAATCATAAGCGCCCAAAGAATGGTTTTGAATCCTAAAAGCGTTTAAAGATGGAACTGCGCCGCCAAACTGGCTGTCATCCATATACAGCGCCAGTTCGGGATTTATAAAATATTTTGCAAACTGTCCGTCATTTGCGGGTGTAGTAGCATTCCATTTATCTTTATAGCCAACGGGAATGATTACTTCGTTGGTAAGCGGCATACCCAGCCTTGATACCTGTACCCATGGGCCTGAAAAAGCATTTACTCCGCCTGCATTGATCGTTTTGATCTGTTGCCTGCTGGCACTTGCCCAAACACCAATTACAAAATCGGGATCAAGGATCGTCGTTGCCTGTGATACATTCTTACCGTCTTTTTGTAATAAATTGATAGGAACTTTTATTGCAATGCTGTGTACATTGAAACGGGCCAGTCCATCTTTTGTTGGGTTTGTGGTATTACCCTGCGGGCGAAAACTTCCTACATCAAAAGCGCCGGCCAGGTCTACAAAGAAAGGATCATCCACAGGGCCACAAAAAACTTTTTCTCCGCTGGTTGCTGTTGCAATTGCTGCGGTCATGAGTGCATCATAGTTAGCAGCGCCCAGTCCGACTACTGCGTTTTGAATAGAACGGGGACCAATATTCGCAGGTGGCACAACCCCATTACTAACGATGGTTGTAAAGGCGCCGCCATTCACACTTTTCTCGCAGATATAAGTTGTTTTAATATTCTGCTGTCCTAAACGGATATTAAAAAAAGTGGTTGGATCCTGGTTAACCTGTGTGAAAGTGAAACGATAAGTAATATCATCGTTTGTTGAACCCGTATTATTTTTGATGTGAATTTCATAACGGATATTGCTGCCAAAATTATAAAAGTTTGGGCCGCCTTCAGGCGACTCAAAAGGAATATAATTGGCAATGATCGTTACCGTGTTGGGATCATCCGGGCTCCGGAATGCGTATAGGTCTGTATTATCCGCCAAAGGATCATTTGAGATCAATGGCGCTTCCCTGTGGCTGGATGCACGGGATACGATACTTACCGTAAACAATGCGAATAACAGGGCGAATTGTTTTGTTTGCTGGATTATTTTTTTCATTGTATCAGTTTTTATTTTAAAAATTTTCTTGATCTATTTATTGCAATCAAATAACAGCGAAAGCCTTAATGTATTTTTCAGGGCGCTTACATTTGATGAATTATTACCGGCAGGAACCAGGTAAGAAAAATTGATAGCGGTGATCTTATATTTCACACCGGCTCCCACGGTGAAATAATTCCGGTCGCCCTTGGTTTTATCTTCGGCGAAATATCCTGCGCGCAATGAGAACATATTTTTGTAAGTATATTCCCCGCCCAGCCCAATTTGAAATTCTTTTAGTTCTTCTTTAAAGCCGCCGGGGGCATCTCCAAAAGAGCTGAACCAGCTTCCAATTACACTTTTAGCATTGTATTTGGCCACATCTCCTGTATTGGAAGGATCTGGTGGAGTGGGAACGAGGAGTTTATTGATATCAAGGCCAAAAGAGATCTTATTTTCCTCGTTAATGGTTTTAGTGTACGCTGTACCGATAGAAAGGTTTGCGGGGATATAACTTTTGGTATCTGCAGATCCGCCATAATTGATCTTCGAACCTAAATTGGTAAGGGCGGCGCCAAAATTCCAGCCGTTTTTAAGCGTATAAAATGCAGAGAGATCCGCTGATACAGCACTGCCTGATTTATAATTGGGGTCGGTAGAATTATCAGCCAGTTTGGAATGGATATAGCGTAAAGACAGGCCAAGGCCAAGTTTATTGGATAGTTTACGGGAATAGCCGGCTTCAAAAGCAATATCATTGGGTTTAAATGTGCTGATTTGATTCCCGATATTGTCTGTAAAAGTAAAACTGCCTTCACTGAAATAACGCAAGCCAAAAGAAAAGGCTTCCTTATCATTTAATTTATAATAACTGGCAAGTGAAAGAAGGTAAATACTGTTCAGGTCCAGTTCCTTTAACCATGGTGTATAGGTAACACCGATACCGTATTTTGATTCGTTAAAAACCGTCTTGCCCCCATTATAAAAAATGGAGTTCACATCGGGTGCAGTAGCCACGTTTACATCACCCATACTTCCCGACCTGGCATCAGCCGATACTCTTAAAAAAGGAACAGCGGTTGTGATCGGATTTGTTTTTGATGATTGTGCCTGCGCAATTTGTGTAATGGCTGAAAAGAAAAGGAAAATAACAAAGTAAGGCACTGTTAGTTTTGATTTCATGATGTTTTATTTAGTTAGTTAAACACGCTGACGTTCAAACAAATAATTTGTTTTGATCAGCATTGCTGGTAAAGTTTGATCTGGTTATAGCTCATCTACGATAGTAGTTATGAATTGGTTTTAAAAAGAAAAAAAAATTTTTATATTCCCTGTCGGCGGTTGAAACCCCGACAGCGGTTAACACAACGAATTGGTTTATTTTTTTTGTCTAACCGCCGACAGGCCTGCCTGCCGGTAGGCAGGGTCTTTGACCACTGTCGGGGTTAATGAATCTTTTTCCCGCATCAATTAATATCTCTACATTTGAAAGGAATTCATAACTCTTAACTCTTAATTACTATGTCATATTGGTTAGTAAAATCAGAACCCTCCACCTACAGTTGGGATCAGTTGGTAAAAGACAAGCAAACTACCTGGGATGGTGTTCGCAATTATGCAGCGCGTATCAATTTAAGGGCAATGAAGAAAGGTGATGAGGTATTATTTTATCACAGCAATGAAGGAATGGAGATAGTTGCCATCGCAAAAGTATCCAAAGAATCATACCAGGACCCCACCACCACTGATGATGCCTGGGTAGCAGTAGACCTGAAGCCCGTAAGAAAATTAAAAAACGCAGTTCCACTAGATATCATAAAAAAAGATAAGCGCCTTGTAAACATGGACCTGGTAAGGCTTGGAAGGCTATCTGTGCAGATGGTTAAAGATGCTGAATGGAAAATAATAATGGAGATGGCGGGAGAATAACCGCAGATTACATGATTAATGGATTACGCTGATTTTTCCTTCCCGGTTAATATTATAACATTCGTATAATTCGTATAATTTGTGTAATTCGTGTTTTAAAAAATTACGCACTCCCAAAATCATTCCGCCGAATTCGTAAGTTTGAGGTATGAATAAAAAACACATCGTGGTGCTTTCCGGCGCGGGCATCAGCGCCGAAAGCGGCTTAAAAACTTTTCGTGACGGTGATGGTTTGTGGATGGGTTATAATGTGGAAGATGTTGCAACACCGCGTGCTTTTAAAAAAGATCCGCAACTGGTTCTGGACTTTTATAATCAAAGAAGAAAAGATGTGACGGCTGCCCAGCCCAATGCTGCGCATAAAGGCCTCGCCAAAATGGAAAAAGATTTTAATGTTACCATCGTTACACAAAATATCGACGACCTCCATGAAAGGGGTGGATCAACAAATGTGTTGCATTTGCACGGCGAAATTTTCAAGATGAGAAGTATTGCTGATGTAAATACCATGTATGAAATAAGAGGAGATATTAATGTGGGAGATATGGCAGCCGATGGTTTTCAGCTTCGGCCGCATATTGTTTGGTTTGAAGAACCTGTGCCCATGATGGAAAAAGCTACCCGACTATTGCATGACTGTGATTATTTTGTTGTGATAGGCACGTCATTGCAGGTTTACCCCGCAGCATCGTTATTGCATTATGCACCACCTTTTTTGCCCAAGTTTATTATTGATAAAAAAATCCCTGTTGTAAATAATTATCCTAATCTGCATGTAATAGAAAAACCGGCCACGGAAGGAGTGGAGGAGTTGATGAAAATGATCTTGCCCTGAATACTTCCGGTGACTCACCCGGAGATAGTGGTTTCACTGAAGCGAATACCATTCCTTTCCAGTTCTTCCAGTACCGGTTCATAGATTTCCTTATGCGTTGGGATATGCAGCCCCGTTAGTTTTATGGTTCCGTTCAAAATTAATTTTGCAGCAATACCCAGCGGCAGCCCAACAGTTTTGGCCATTGCCGTACGGGTTCCGTCTTCGCCCTTTACGACCAGGCTGCTGTGGATGATTTCATTTTTATCATTAACGACATACTCCATTTCATGCAGCATCACGATCATATCTTTATCTGCAGGGGATAAGGCAAGATTTTTTTCCAGCGCAAATTGCAACACATCGGCAGCACTGCAAAAGCCTTTGTTGATGAGGGTTTTGTCATCATCCATCCCCAAAAAGAATAACTGTTTTAAGGTCAGGTTGGCTTCGTGCATTTTGTGTGCAATGGCATAAGCGGCACGGTCTTTCATTTGCTCAATGTCGATCTGCTGCAGGGCACCTTCTTCATCCACAACAGAAAAACCCTCTACTATTTCCATTTTGGGGTCTTCCATTTTGGCTTCCTTCATTTCTTCCTGCGCTTCCATCAGTTTGGTTATTTTTTCTGTCAGGTCTTTTACAAAGGCAAGTCTTGCTTCCAATTTCCTGTTCAGCCATTCACCAAAATTTACTTTTTCAAAATGCTTTTTAAAAAAAGCAGCGATACTCATTCCACTGGTATCATACACTGCTGTTTCATCTGTTAATTTTAATTCAATGACATTATTCCAGCCATACATAAAATCAGGATAACGGAGTGTGGTCCGTATAAATGTTTCCGCATCATGCAAACCATACATGTCCATATAATGCAGGGAATCCCTGTTGGGATAATAAGAAAGAAAACCGATCTCTTCACCCGTTTTAACGCCCCGTTCCACTTCAAATAATTCTTCATAGTTTTCTTTTACAATATGCCCGTTCATTTTATAAACCGCCCCCGCTTTGCCCGCCATTACAATATTGCGGGGATTCCAGCTGATCTTATAATGCCAGGGATTATCATCACTTTCGGGCGCAACCAAGCCGCCGCAATGGCTCTTAAAGGAAGTGATGTTTCCGCCCTGGATTTTTATTGCATCAATTATTTTCATGGCGCTCATGTGGTCAATACCGGGATCGAGACCCATCTCACACAAGAATAATAATTTTTTATTTTGAATTTCAGATTGCAGGCTTTTTATTTTATCATCGAGATAAGAAGCGGTCAGCAGATCTTTCCCGTATTCCACGCAATCTTTTGCAATTAAAAAATGAAGATCGGGGGGCATCATTGAAATTACAATGTCCGATCTTTCGATCAGGACGCTGCGGTGTACTTCATCATGTATGTCCAGTTCAACGGCTTCAGCAAAAATGGAATGGTTGGTTTTGGCTAGCACCAGTTCTTTATTCACATCAGCGATTACAAACTTCCAGTTGTTCTTTTCAACTTCTCCGATCAAATAATCAATCAGTACCGTAGCTGATTTCCCGGCGCCAAAAAGTAATATCGTTTTCAATACAATTATTTTTTGCAAGTTAATTTATTTAGCCAATCTTTTTTAAGGTCACACGGTATCGGGGGAAGCCAGGCCGGGTTATTTATTTTTTGCAGTTCTTGTGTAAAATCCCTGCTGGATTCATCTTGTATTCAGCAACGGAATCCAGAACTGTTGTCATAACTATTTAATCCGTGCCAATTTTTATTTAGTACCCCGATTTATTTCGGGGTATTTTTTTTTGCTGTCATGCTGAGGAACGAAGCATCTCAACGTAAATATTATTATACAATGCTTGCATTTCAAGTCATTAGACAGCCTGATTTCGCTCCATTCTTTGCTTCGCTAAAAGCCAAATAGCAGTGCAGCCGATGAACGGATTGGTTATAATTTCATTTCCACAGGAAATAAAATTATAACAGAACAAAGTTCGCAACGATGATGCCATAAAAGATAAATGCTGGTATCAAAACATCTTCTCCACAACCTCAAAATAAATGTGTAAAAATATACCTGAAAAAGGCCCGTTTTAATGCGGAAAACCGGCCAAAAAACGATAGTTTCGCATCCCGGAAATACCGGGGGAAATTATATGGAAAATACTGAAGATTTTAATGAGGAAAATCCACTGCCGGATCACAGCAGCATCAATAACCGTGGAAGGATAATTCCGGTGAATATTGAAGAGCAAATGAAGACCTCCTACATCGATTATTCGATGAGCGTGATCGTTGGCCGTGCCCTGCCTGATGTGCGTGACGGCCTCAAGCCTGTTCACCGCAGAGTACTCTATGGCATGAACGAATTGGGCAATGCCAGCAATAAAGCCTACAAAAAATCTGCGCGTATCGTAGGGGAAGTGATGGGTAAATACCATCCCCATGGAGATGCATCCATTTATGATACCATGGTGCGCATGGCGCAGGACTGGAATATGCGCTATACCATGATCGATGGCCAGGGTAATTTTGGCAGCCAGGACGGCGATCCCCCGGCAGCAATGCGATATACCGAAGTTCGGTTTGAAAAATTTGCTGAAGCCATGCTGGACGATATTGAAAAAGAAACGGTAGACTTCCAGCTCAATTTCGACGATTCCCTGCAGGAACCAACGGTATTGCCTACACGCATTCCGCAATTGCTGGTGAACGGGGCAAGTGGCATTGCCGTGGGTATGGCCACCAATATGATGCCGCATAACCTCAGCGAAGTGATCGATGCCTGCGTGGCATATATTGATAATAAAGAGATTTCCATCGATGAACTGATCAAACACGTGAAAGGGCCTGATTTTCCTACAGGTGGCGTTATTTATGGTTTTGAAGGAGTGAAAGCCGGTCTGCACACGGGCCGTGGGAGGGTAGTGCTGCGTGGTAAAGTGAATATTGAAACAACAAAGAACGGGAGGGAGAAGATCATCATTTATGAAACACCTTACCAGGTTAACCGCGATACCCTCACCGCAAAGATCGGCGACCTTATCAATGATAAACAGATCGAAGGCGTTGCGGATGTAAATAATGAAAGCAATAATAAAGAAGGAACCCGTATCGTGGTTGACCTGAAGAAAGATGGCGTGGCGCAGGTGATCATCAACCAACTCTACAAACTTACAGAACTGCAAACATCTTATGGTGTCAACAATGTGGCATTGGTGAGAGGAAGGCCAAAAGTGTTGAACTTAAAAGACCTGATCGCTGAATTTGTATTATTCCGGCATGAAGTGATAGTGCGTCGCACGCAATATGAATTGAGGAAGGCAGAGGAACGGGCGCATATCCTTGAGGGTTATATCATTGCCCTCGACAACCTGGACGCAGTGATCACACTGATACGCAATTCATCCACGCCAAATATTGCGCAGGAAGGCCTGGTGAGTAATTTCGGGATGAGCGAGATTCAGGCAAAAGCCGTACTGGAAATGCGCTTGCAGCGCCTCACCGGGATGGAGATCAACAAGATCAGGGAAGAGCACGCCGAAGTGATGAAACTGATAGAACATTTAAAGGAAATACTCGCTAATGAAGGCATCCGCTACCAGATCATCAAGGATGAACTGCAGGAAGTAAAACATAAATTCGGCGACGAGCGCAAAACAGAAATCGTGTATATCGGTGACGAGCTCAACATGCTCGACCTGATCGAGGAAGAAGACGTGGTGGTTACCATCTCGCATCTCGGATACATTAAACGCACTTCGGCTGCGGAATACCGCCAGCAACGCAGGGGCGGGCGCGGTGCAAAGGGCAGCAGCACGCGACAGGAAGATTTTATTGAACACCTTTTTGTGGCGTCCACGCATAATACCTTATTGTTCTTTACAGAAAAGGGAAGGTGTTTCTGGCTTAAAGTGTACGAGATCCCCGAAGGCGATAAAACCAGCAAGGGCAGGGCATTGCAGAATATGATACAGATACCGCAGGATGATAAGGTAAGGGCCATCATTGACGTAAAGAATTTCGATGACGAGGAATATGTAAAGGGCCATTACATTGTATTGTGCACCAAGAAGGGCATCATTAAAAAAACCGACCTCGAAGATTTCAGTCGGCCAAGGCAGAATGGCATCAATGCCATAAATATCCTGGATGGCGACCAGTTGCTGGAAGCCAAACTCACGGATGGCAATTGTGAGATCATGATGGCCGTAAAAAGTGGCCGTGCCATTCGCTTCCCTGAAGAAAAAGTGCGTTCAACCGGCCGTGGGGGAATTGGTGTAGCGGGTATTGAAGTGGAAAATGAAAATGATGAAGTAGTAGGCATGATCTGCGTGAACAAGGAAGATAAAAGTAAAACGGTGCTGGTGGTGAGTGAAAAGGGTTTTGGCAAAAGAACTTTTTTGGATGATCCACAAACCAATGAGGCCAATTACAGGATCACCAACAGGGGTGGCAAGGGAGTTAAGACGATCAATGTAACAGAAAAAACGGGATCGCTGGTGGGTTTGCTGGCCGTAACTGAAAAAGAGGACCTGATGATCACTTGCGTATCGGGCATTACCATCAGGATGGCGGTCAACCAGATCAGTGAGCAGGGCCGTGCCACGCAGGGCGTAAAACTGATACGCGTAGACGACGGTGATGAGATAGCAGCGATAACGCAATTGGATGAAAAGGAAGAAGAGATCGCCGAGGCCCTGGAAGGCGAAGCAGCAGCAGATGATACAATTGACCCAATAGTTGATGCAGTTGAACCAACTGATCCTCAGTAGAGCACTGAGCGAAGTCGAAAGTATTGCACTGAGCGAAGTCGAAGTGTGTATTCTGCTAATTTCGAGCGAAGTCGAGAAATAGCTGAATTAAATGAACCTTGTCACCAATTATTTTTTTTTGTTGCGAGCTACATCGCTTTGCTCATCATTGTTGTGTCACTCACTTGTGCTGTATACCATTGTGCAACTTTTATTGTAGCGGAGATCGTCTGAACGGGGATTTGGGTGGATTGAAAGGATAAAAACGGATGCATTCTATGTCCAGCCATGCGCTTTCAGGTCTTCAATAAATGTATTCTTATTCAAAGTATACGAAAAGTATTCATTCAGGCAGATGGCCAATGATCTTTTTGATTCTTCTTCATCTTTTCCATAACCGGAAATGTCAAGCACCGGGATATAGGCAATGTGGGTATCAACTTCTTCAAAAAGCATTACGGGTAAATTAACGATAACAGAATTTTTGCCTTCTTCCCATTTACCCGTTAAACCCGCATGTTTCATAATAAATTTCTGAATGATGTTATACTATTGTAAATGCAATATAGTATGTAAATATCTATCCGTGTAAAACCGGGTAATTATTTCTTTAAATGTATCTTTAAAACATGGATAGCGAAATTTTTATTTACCAGGCAGAAGATGGGGTGACCAGGGTAGAGGTTAGGTTAGAAAATGAAAATGTGTGGCTTACTCAAAGCCAAATGAAAGAATTATATCAAAAATCAAAATCCTCTATTAGCGAGCATATAAAACAAATTTTTATAGATGGGGAATTGGAAGAAAAAGCAGTTGTTCGGAAATACCGAACAACTGCATCAGATGGAAAATCCTATGATACATCATATTATAGTTTAGATGTTATTATTTCAGTTGGTTATCGGGTCAACAGTCATAGAGGTACGCAATTCAGGATTTGGGCTACCCAGCGGCTACGTGAATATATGATCAAGGGTTTTACCATGGATGATGAGCGCCTGAAGTCGGCAGGCCAAATAAATTATTTTGATGAACTAATCAATCGTATTCGGGATATTCGTAGTTCAGAGAAAATTTTTTATCAAAAGGTGAAAGACATTTATACAACCAGTATCGACTATGATCCCAGGTCTGATATTACGCATAAATTTTTCCAGACGGTTCAAAACAAATTACATTGGGCAACTCATCAACATACGGCTGCCGGGTTGATCACCGAAAGAGCAGATGCTGAAAAAGAAAATATGGGCCTGAGATCCTGGAAGGCCGGTAAGATCCGGAAGACTGATATCCTGGTTGCAAAAAACTACCTGACCGCAAATGAGCTAAAGCAATTAAATCTATTGGTTGAGCAGTACCTTGCATTTGCAGAAACCCAGGCGCATTTGCAAAAGCCCATGTACATGAAGGATTGGATAAAAAAGCTGAATGATATCCTTACAATTAATGAGCGGGAAATATTATTGGACGCCGGTAAAATAAGCCATAAGATGGCAGAGGAGTTTGCTGAAAAGGAATTTGATAAATATGTAAAGAAGCTAAGAAAAATTGAAACTACAAATAGTTTAACAGAATTAGAAAAAGAAATAAAAGCTATTTCCAAAATTAAGAGATCCCGAAAAAAATAATCAAGCCATTTTCTTAAATCTTCCCAACAATACGTTCGACAGTGGCAGGTTTTAAGTAATTAGAGCAAAAAATAATAATTATAACTCCATGTTATGATAAGTAGGTTAGCCTCTGGGAGGCTGGCGTTTTAAAAAGGATAGTTGTAGCTACCCATTTATTAACAGGCGAAAATATGCCTTTCGCCGTAATGTAAAATTGCGGTGAAAAAAAGAAAAAGGCAAAGAGTAAATCCGCTCCTATTTTGCCTGGGGCAGGGTATCAAAATATAGTTGCAATGAATCGGCAACATTTGCCAGGGCTATCTTGAGTTTTTCATTAGCCAGTTCCACATTATTATTTTCCCGGGCTAATATTTGTTGAAATATCATTTCTTCCAACAAATATTCGATTCTTTTCACAGAGGTTGTCACTTCTGTATTGCTTAAAGATTTGTCGTCCATGTTTTTTCTGTTTTTATATTTTAAACCGTCTATTTAAGAAGGCGGGTTTTTAATAGTTACAAAGATATGTGTGAAAACCAATAAGTTTGGAAAATCATAACACGGCTGGCACGTTTTGAAATAATTAGAAAGAAAAACAGGAGGGCTACAATTTTTTTGTATAACGCTATGTTATGATAAATAGGTTGGCAGCCGGGAGGGTGGGGAATTTTTAAGTTTTCCCAGAGAAAAAATTCCCCTGTAGCGTGGGCGTTAGCGAGGGGCAGCGTGGAAAGGAGGCGAGGGAACTACCCGCATGTTTTTTTTCTTAAAGCTGCGGAGCATGATCGCGATAGTGGGCAATTTCTTTCAAGTTTATTGCTCATTGGAGCGAAGCGACAATAAAAAAAGGGTAGTGCTAACTACCCAATTAAATTGAACCGTTTGAGGTCACAATTTAATCTTTTTAGGTGAATCAATGGCGGATTTTTCTTTCCTTATTTCGCCGGTCGAATCCGGCTGAGTATCGTTTTTTTGCTTGGTCTCTGGTGGTTTCCCTTCTGTCTTTGGCGTTATCTCTTTTCGCCCTGTATCATTCTTTTTAAAATAAGCAAACACAGAAATTACAATTGCTATTCCTGATACTATATAAGGAATCCACCTTGCCTTATAAATAAACCTCTTTTGAAGAAAATCATATCTGTTTTTATTTTCTTCCTCTGTTGCCTTTTTATCTTCTATCATTAAATGATATGAATATGGCTTTTCTTTATATTCTCCAAATGGTATTCTGTCTGCAAAATGAATCCCATTCATGTTAATTTGATAATCATAAGATGCGTGTTGAGCTCCGCTAAATTTGGTACGGTTTAAGTTTTCTATTTTATCAACGTACTCTAATTTACAGAGTATTTCACAGAATGTTTTTGGAGCGGTATTTATAGTATGTCCTTTATACTTTAGGAATGCCTCAATTTTATCAACGGTTGACGGGTGCTCAGAATGTGCGTATAAGTAATTAAAAGTGTCGTTTATTGAATCTATTTCAAGCATAATTACAATATACTCAAACCTAATCATAAAACATAATCTCAATCAATTTGCATTTATGGCAGTATTAGTGATGTTCTGTCGTATCGAATATTACCATGGAAGTGTCTCTTGTAACCATTCTTGGTGTATATGAATTAACATTAGAATTAAGCACATAAAAGTTGGATAAAATACCTAAATGCTTTTTTGTGTACCCATCGTTATCACTTTCAAAAGTTGAAAAAATTAAGAAATTCGAGGTACGTTTAAGGTTTGCAGCCTCTATCCCCAAATACTCTCTATACTGTTTCATACTTGGGTTCAGTAGCATAAATATTACCAAAACTGCAATTAAGACAGTTAATAGTATTTTCCATTTTTTCATTGCAATGATTTTAGGGTATTAAAAATACTCATTTCAATCAACAAAACCCAGTCTGCTTGTATTTGTGGGAAGTGGGCAGTATATTGGAGAATGATGAATGAGCAACAATTAGATGCCGCATTGCAGTTCCTTGCTACACATGGAGCCAAAGGGAACAGTTTTGATTATTACGATAAAAGAAGGGCAGAATGGAATGGGTTTACTGAATACTTGTTTAAATATTTAAACCAACAATTTGGCTTATCTGAATCTGAAAGTCACATACTTTTAAATCACTTAATTGCGGACGGATATGTGGCTGCGGTTTGGGAGCCACCAGAAGGAGAGAAAACAGGACAGCAGCCTAACCAAATAAAAATAACCTTTAAAGGATTAATGCGAGCTGATTCGGGTAGGTTATCCGAAATGCAAAAGAAGGAAAATATAAAGGCGCAGTATGATGAAATAACAAATTTGCAGAAAATAGTTTTTTCAAATCAAATAACCGAATACCAAAATAAGGAGAAAGATTATTGGAGAAAAGTTAAAACTACCATATTGTCAAATAGCATAGTAGCGATATTAGCGGCAGCGTTATCAGCAGTGCCACTATTGATCCTAAATAAAGAGCATGAGAAGATAATTGTTCTGCCGAATATTCAAATAGTTCACGATACTGTTTCCGTAATAAAAGTCGGCACATCTTTAAAAAAAGGAAAATATTCACATAAGAAGCCGTAACACTTTTTCGCTAAAATCTCCTTAACCGATATTCGCTCGTGGCGATGGCTAAGAAAAAAAACAGGTGGGTGATTCCCGAAGTCTCGTGTTTCAAGCCTGTGCGTCTATTTAACATAATATTAATTATATGCAAAAAAATGACGTAACAATGATACGGCTCAATCCTTCGCCTATTCGGTCAAGGAGTTACGATTTTTTGATGATTATTTTCTTAAACAAAAAATCGTAACTCCTTGACATGGAGTCACTTTTTTGACATATAATAAACATTATGTGGTAAACAGGCGCTCATTCCTCTGAATTGTGGGTCAGGATACTTCGCTTTTTTTTCTTTGCCATCGCCACGAGCGAACGTATTGCCTGGGAGATTATGTTTTGCCATTTTCTCTAATTATAGCATACCCCAATAACCCACCAGCTATAAAACAAATTGATTTCAATACATTCCTATTTTCAAAGTTTATAAATATTTCAACTGAAAAGAATATTACTATTGACAATAGAATTAAGACAATAATAGATTTATATTTAGGTACTATTAATGTGCCTACGGCAACAAATGACAATGCAGAAATAAAAAACATAAATACTGCGTCAAATATGCCATCTAACTTTGGCGTATCAGAAAAGGTTACAGAATTATTAATTAGACCAATAAACAAAAATGGTAAACAAGCAACAATTAAAGCACAAGGCAAAAACATAACCCATCTTAACAGTATATAACTTTCATTATTACTCATTTTTAAAAGCCTTATGGCTCTCAACAAATATAAATGAAATTAGTAACTCAAACCCAAGCTTTCATGATAGTTAATGACTATCAGCACTTAAAAAACACCTATTTAACGACACAAGTGCCATTAAATAACACTATAATTGATGAAGTTATTGGAGTTGAAATAGAATTAGGTTGGCAGGTTCAGTTAATAGGTAATTATCAAGATCAGGAGTATATAATGGATTTTTTCAAACACATACAGGAGTTTGGTATCGAGTTCGATTTTGAGAAATATGGGTTAACTGCTCAACATGACAACTAAATTTAACTTTACCGTTACTCCATTTTACATTCTCTAACTGTATTCCGTACATTTCGTTAACCAAAGGAGCAAATTCTTCTATACCCATATTAAATGATTTTGATAATTCTGTTATCTCATTAACAACCTTAGTACAAAATTCATCCGGGGATAATCTATTATTGAATAGGCAAAAGTCCTCAAACATTTGGTTTCCCATTTTGCATACATTTTAAAAAGTGTACGCATATAAATACTTCGTATTTTTATTATTATTGCTTCGCAATAATGGACATTAAACCGGAAAAGATTTTGCCCTGTCGGGCAAGGTTCCACCCCTTTAAGAAAAAAAAGCAAAGCACCCTAACCCACAATGGCTTGGCTTCCCTTCGCTACACAGCCTACGCACCGGGGATTTTTCCTTCTTGGAAAACTTAAAAAATCCCCTGCTATTCTTTCCCTTCCTGTTTAACATAACGTATAATTATAGGTATTATGCGTATAAGTACTTAATAAGTATGTTAGTACAATTACAAGTTAATCGTAACCTATATAAAATAAGCCATTTTGCAAGCACTTTCCTGCATCAAAAAGCCTGGCTGAATTTTGAAACGCTAACTATTACAATAATAGCAACTTAACCACTAAAGTGAAACCGTTTTGGTTTGGGATTGTTCTATTCTGGGATTGTTCATGGACTGGTCTTGGTTTACTCAAGGTTTAAAAAAAGGGCCTTTTCTAAAAGAAGGGTAATCGCAGAGTAAACCAAAAGTAAACCAAGAGTAAATGAATTCTAATACAATCCTAATACAATTCTAAACCAAACCTAATCCAAACCCTGTAAAAAGACCTCCTGAAGCGAAAGGCAGAACAAACTTTCTTGGCCCTGTGCTACATTCAAACAAACTATTGGACAACCACAACCACCTGGTGGTAGAAACTAATAATAGTTCCTGCGGGTTTATAGGTAGGCGGAGCTGCCACATGATTGATCACAATATCCCCAAAGGGTTGCCATCCTGATTTTAATAATACGCAAACCGCTGCCTTAAGTTCTGTAATGCTTGAAGCTACTACTACATCATAATTCTTAAATGTTGACATATAATATGATTTAATGATAAAAAAATGGTTTAAAAGATTATTTAGTAATAAAAGAATGATAATGGCTTCACCCCGCCACGGAGGGGCTAAGATCCGCAAAGCCGGGAAGTTATGATAGCGACTTTGGGTGAAATATGTTTTGTTTTTTTTCTTCAGTTCATTTCTCATCCCACTCCATTCTTAAGTGTCGGGACATAAAAGTCCGGACTAAAAGTATAACCAGTAGGGTTATACTAAATTAATGTAATGAATCAGAAGCACCATATATAAAAAATTTAGTGTACCCTTCCCCGTTGGTTGGAAAATAAAAGCAATAAATAAAAATGAATCGCTGACAAAAAAGACTACTTTGATCTCCTGAACTGTACTACTTTATAAAACTTTAAAAAACCGTTTATGAAAAAAAAAATTTGCCTCTTTTTTATTTTAGTCGCACTGAGCTCCAGTTTATTTGCACAGCAAGCCACCGGTGACCCATGGATCAAAAAGGTATTTAACGTAACCTGGGGACGGGATCCAACCGCCATGGAATATAATATCAAGAACTACAACGATGGTCACTGGAACAATTATAATGAATTGATGAATTATATTTATGAATACCGGAAGAATTTCGACAAATCAGGGATAACTTTTAAGTATTCATCAAAAATAGTTAACAACAAGGTAATTGTTGGCGTCTTTCAAAACGGAACACAGGTTGCAGCCAACCTGATCACTAATGATGGTGGCAGTATTGTGGCCTCGGGCGGTGGTAATATCATTTCAATTAACGGAAACGGTATTGTGGCGTCGGGCGGCGGCAATATAGTTGCGTCAGGTGGCGGTAATATTATGGTGAATTCCTCCACAAAAGGAGCTTCATTCGGCAGCTCCAGTACTTACAGAACTTTGTCTACCGGCACACCACCGGTCAAAACCTCGGGTGGCGGAATATTCATTATTCAATAAGTAATGCTCAAGCCACTCTCTGAATATTTTGGCCTTATAATTTTTATCATTTTAAATCGCAGTGTAAAGATCAGGTACTACACTGCGATTTTTTTTTAAACCTTACCAACATGAAAAAACTATTTATTCTTTCAGTAATCACCGTAATTGTAATGAGTACACATGCACAAACATGGAGCGTAGGTGATAAAGTGCAGATAAGAACAAGTTCCATGGACAAATGGGATAATGCCACTATTTATCTCGTACTTACAGACAGAACGCCCACTGCCTATAAAGCCAAAATGGATGTACCCGGAAAATATGCGGATGATTATCCATTGTTGCGTGCAGAACAGATAAGGTCTGTAAATACAAAGCCTGCTTCAAAACTTGCTTTGAATAGTCGCGTAGATCTTTATTACCCCGATGGTGCGCCGCATACAAGAGGTTCCATCATAGAAATAATGGCTGATGGAAGATACAAAGTGGGAATAGATGGCTGTCAGCCTAAATGGAATGAAGTCGTGGACTGGAACCAGGTTAAACCTGCACCTGCTATTGATAAAACACATCCGGATATTGCTGCGGTTATCGGTAAATGGGCCATGTTCACCCCCAGTTATCCCAATACCGTTATTCATGATAATAACTTATACAGGCAATATGGCACCGGGGCCAAAGCGCCACCATTGCTGATCAATGCAAATGGTACTTATGTATGGTATAATGAATACAATAAACCGCCTGTGTCGGGATCGTGGATAACAGATGCAAAAGTGGAGGGATTAACGTCCGGCATCGAATCCTTTAATGGAATTATCATGGCAGATCATGATCACTATTATAAAGTATACCGGGACAAGCCCGATCATATTGTAGTGGAACGTTTATGTATGGGCACTACTGATATGGGGACAAGGATCAAATAAAATGGTCATTAAGCTTTAGAGCAAAAACAACGAAGAGTTAAATAGGTCATTCGTCATTGAGTCATTGGGTCATTATGACCAATGACCTCATGACCTTATACCTCCCCTATTCAAAGTTTAGCCCATCCCTTAAACTAAGCTTACTTTTGCTGCTATGCAGCCCATCCAAACATCAGACATTTTAAGCAATTTAAAAATTGAACGGCTCAATGAAATGCAGGAGGCATCAATAGACGCTATTAAAGAAAATGAGGCAGTTATTTTATTGGCGGCAACGGGCTCCGGAAAAACCCTCGCGTTTTTATTACCGCTTGTTCAATCATTGGATGCAGGGCTCAGCGATGTGCAGGCTTTAATTATCGTTCCTTCCCGTGAACTGGCCATTCAAATAGATGATGTATTCAGGAAAATGGGAACAGGATTTAAAGTAACGCTATGCTATGGCGGCCATAAACGCGAAACAGAAGAAAATAATTTAAAGCAGGCTCCTGCCCTGATCATCGGCACGGCGGGCCGCCTTGCCGATCACCTGCGAAGGAATAACTTTTCAACCCAACATATCACAACCCTTGTGCTCGATGAATTTGATAAATCACTTGAACTGGGTTTTAAAGAAGAAATGTTGTTTATCATCGGTGCACTCAAAGGTTTGTCAAAAAGGATATTGACATCAGCAACTGAATCTGTTCCCGTTCCTGATTTTATCGGGTTGCAGGATCCTGTACGGCTTAATTTTTTATCCGGCGCTGCGGATATTGACCTTGCTGTAAAAATGGTTTTGTCTGATGACAAGGATAAATCCGATACACTTTTTAAATTGATATGTTTTTTAGGAAACAAGTCATCCATCATATTTTGTAACCACCGGGAATCTGTGGAAAGAACCAGTGATATTTTATCCGCTAAAGGAATTGTCAATGAATTTTATCATGGCGGCATGGAACAACAGGAACGCGACAGCGCATTGTGCAAATTCAGGAACGGAACCGTGAATGTACTGGTGACCACCGACCTTGCCTCGCGTGGATTGGATATACCTGATATCAAATACATCATTCACTATCACTTACCCGCAACCGAAGATGTATTTACGCACCGTAATGGCCGCACCGCCCGGATGGAAGCAAGGGGAACATCAATATTAATATTATCTGCAGAAGAAAAACTGCCTGCATATATCCCTGCTGATATTGAAAGAATAGAACTACCGGAAACGGATACCATGCCGGAAAAACCAAAATGGTCTACCCTCTTTATTGCCGCCGGGAAAAAAGATAAAGTGAATAAGGTGGATGTGGTGGGCTTCCTGTCCAATAAAGGAAATTTAAAACAGGATGATATCGGTTTGATAGAAGTAAAAGATTTTTTTTCTTTTGTGGCTGTGCGTAAATTAAAAGTGGGGCATGTACTGGAACTGATAAAGAATGAGAAGATAAAAAATAAAAAAGTGAAGATAGAGATTGCAAGGTGATCTTTAGCTTTCATTGCCGTTGGCTTAAGCCAACGGCAATGAAAGCTAATCTTCTTTCTTTAATGTGCCGATATCTTCTGCAAGCCTGTCCATTTCAAGCGGCAGGGTACCATTGTAAACACCCCGTATCCTGCGGTGCTTATCAACAAGGATAAAATTTTCGGTATGCAAAAATTCATTACCCGTTTGATAATATCCGATGGTATCACCGGCGAAATATTGTTTTTTGGCAAGTGCATAAATATCTTCCCTCTTCCCGGTCAGTAAATGCCATTTGCCTGTGATGACGCCTTTCTCTGTTGCATATTTTTTTAATACAGGTACGCTATCCATATCGGGTGTTACGGAATGCGACAGGAATATCACATCATCATCATCTTTGAATTTTTCCTGGAGGATACCCATATTACCCGTCATTTTAGGACAAATGCTTCCGCACTTTGTGAAAAAGAAATCCGTAACATAAATTTTCCCATCCACCGTTTTTTCCGTTATGGTCTCCCCGTTTTGATCAGTGAATGAAAATGCGGGTATGCGGTGAATGGATGTATAACCAGGATCTGTTTTATTGATCCACTCCGGGGTAAAATCCGGTTTATTGATAAAGGGCAAGGGCAATTCTGCCGGTTTGTTTTTACAGGCAGCCAGCAGTATCAATATGATGAAAGCGCTATTTTTTATTGATCGAGTCATTAGGATTTGCGCATACTTTTAAACCGATGAAACCATATTTTTTACCATTCCTGATCACATAGTTGGCCCTTATGGCACCATTATCCCACCACAATCTTTCACTGCCTTCTTCCTGCCCGTTCACATAATGAAAGTCTTTACCTAAAAGCCCGGAAGCATACCATTCTTTAAATTCGCCGTTGTATTCATCATTGAATGCTTCAAATATCATTTTTTGTTTCCCGTCAGTCCACCAGGTTTTATGGGTGCCTTCTTTTTTTCCATTGATATAAAATCTTTCTTCGGCTATTTGATTATTGGGATACCATTTTTTTTGCGTGCCCTCTTCTACCCCATTGAAATATGATTGTAAAAATGCTGTATCTCCATTTTCGTATAAGGCATACCGGTAGCCTGTAAAAAAATGATCGCCGTAATATACCGTATCCTGGTGATTCACAAAACCGCTGTCGTGGGCATTCCTGTAAAAAGCCGGGACGGTCTTTGCTATTTTAGGTTCCGCAGGAATGGCCGCTTTTTTTTCATTGCAGGATGTACAGATCAACAGGGCAAAAAAAACTAAGGTCGCTATTGATCCTGAATTAAATTGCTGCACGCACATTTTTTTTGTTGAATATAGATCAAAGGTACAAGAGTGCGACGCCTGTGAAGCGGAATAATGTTAATAATGCTGGTAACATAATATTTATATCGGTCAGACGGGGACTCCCGATATAATCGGGACAGGCCGTCAGACCGGGTTTGCAAACTTCCCAGTCAGACGAGGGCGTCAGACTGGGAAGCCACCGGTCTGACGTCCCCGTCTGACCGGCGAATTATTGTGTAACCGTGCCCGCCGTACCATAAAATCCATTCCCATTCAAATAAGGAGCAGCCGTTGTAAAATGATAATGGTAAATGCCCGCGGGATAATCCACAGTTGCATGCGTATGACCATGATAAACATCCAGGCCTGCAGGATCCGAACCATCGGTTTCCTTTGGCCCATATACCGGGAAGCCATCCAATAAAAATCCCATCAAGGAAGATTTTGTGGCTTTCACGGTAGTTAAATAAAGCGGTTCCACGTGATAGTGATACATGCCCGTCATTTGCGGGTGTCCCCACCATTGGTCGAAGCTGTTTATTTCTCCGCTCAATGGAGAACCGCCGGCAGCATATTGATTAAATAACGGAACCCCATTCAATGCAACGCCCATCACGCCCATTGGAGTAGCTGCGTGCGTGGCTGCCACAACAGGATTCGCAGGAATTTTAAGGGTGATGGCTTGTGTAGAGATCGAATTGGGATTCTTTGAAAATGTTCCGCCGCCGAATGTGGTGCCGCTGAAGAATTCGTATAATGGATTGGCAGTGGGATAATAAATACTTTTATGATCCGGCAGTGCATTGCATTTGATGGTTACCCATGTACCATCATAAGTAATGCTGGTGGCGCCATAAATTTTATTGTATACTGCTGGTAAGATTGGACCACCTGCACTATTAACGGTTAGGGATAGACTACAAGTTTGTCCGCCAAAACTAATTGAAAATGTTGCCGTGCCAGATGCAGCAGGTGTGCCTGATACGGCATAAGATAAATTACCGGCACCACTGGCTAATGTACCCGCCTGCAATGTAGCCGTTAAACCTGTAACACCAGTAGACGCAATTGCGGTACCGATCGTATAAGCAACTGCATTTCCGCCCGTGTAGGGAATTGTACCGGTGGCAGAGTATGCCACATTAACAGTAGCTGCTAAAGAAAATGACCCGCTTCCGCAAGCCAATGCAGTAATACTTGCAGCTGTTGTACCACCATAACCTCCGGATGAGGTTGATGTATCAGATTTTGAGCAGGAAGCGGCAAGTAATAATGATACTCCTATAACTGCTAATAACTTTACTTTAATGGATAGCATAATCGATCTTTTTTTTATTAGACGTACATAATATATAAAACCTTCTCTTTTAAAAACTATTTCTGTGGTGGCGGCTGATCCTTTGGATTTTGCGGTGGTGGCATCATATCCCTTTGCGGCCTGTCTCCTTCCCTGCCCGGCGGTGGTGGCGGGCCCTGGTGTTTTGGAGGCGCCATCCTCCGCAACACATCCTGGATGATCGTATCAAATTTTTTCTGCTGCTCCGCATTACATAAGGCCCTTAACTTTTGAAAATGTTTAAAAGTCAGTACATCCAATTGCTGCTCTGCTTCACCTGCCTTTTTACTGTATGCCTGCATCATGGAATCCGGTACATTGCCTTGCTGCAGTAAAGCAAAGAATGCGTCTTTGGCATTACGGATACTGTCCTGCAAAGGTTTTTGCCCGGCCTGGTGTTCATCCCGTAATTTTTTATAGGCTTCCTGTTGTGTGGAATCCAGTTTTAATTCATTGGTCACAAACTCAAAAACCTGTCCGGGTGGCGGTGGTGGATTCCGGTCTCCTCTTTCAGTTCCTTTATGTGTCCACAATAAAGCAAGTGTTACCATATTGGCGGTGAGTAAGAGCAATGTGACAACTGAAAGCCAGGGGTTATTGGTAAAATTTTTCATGTTCTGCAATTTATTGGTAAAGCGTTTCCATATCCAGGTTATAAGCTTTTGCAAAGGATTCTATAGTGGCAGGTTTGTCGGTTTGAATTACTGCTTTTTGTTCCGGTTGTTTATTCATCTGGGTTAAGGAAACAATATTTATGATCAGCACAACCGATAGTGCCGCAGTTACAAATACAGGTCGCAGCAGGATGAATGGTTTTCTTTTTGGCTCCCGTTCCTGTTGCATCCTGCCAATGAGCCTGGTGTAAAAGAAGTCGGGTGCTGCCGCTTTTTTAAGCTTGTCGATACTGCCGAGTATCCTGTCAACTTTGTTTTCTGTGGAATTGTTTTCCATCTTTTAAAAATTGTTGTTATGAATTAGATGCCGTTTATAACAGAAACCTTCGCTAGGGTGAATTATTTATTTGCCCGCTGAGTTTTTTGCGAAGATTTTGCTTTGCCCTTTGCAATAAGGAATCCACGGCTGATTCGCTGGTTTTCAATATGTCCGCGATTTCCCGGTAACTAAGTTCTTCCACTTTATTCAAAATAAAGGCCGTGCGTTGATTTTCGGGGAGCAGGTCCACCATCTTAAACAGCAGGGCGGCGTCTTCTTTTCTTTCCTGCTGTACACCGGGGTGGTTAAAGTCTCCGGGCTCATGGATGGCCTGGTTCCTGTCTCCAAATAAGCCACTTACAAAACCAAAACGTTTTTTTCTTTTTTTACTCCGAAGGAAATCGAGTGATTTGGTAATGGTGATGCGATATATCCAGGTTGATAAAAGAGCATCTCCTTTGAATTGTTTGATGGAGCGGTATACCTGTATAAAAACCTCCTGGGAGATATCCTCGGCATCGGCATGCTGCTGCAATAAACCCAGGGCGGTATTGAATACCTTGTCCTGAAACTGCGTTACCAATTCCCTGAATGCAGGTTCTTCGCCGTTGCAAAGGGCAATGATTAATTTCTTTTCCGTCAAAACAGTTAATGGTTTAAATTAAAAATTAGGTGATTATGTAGTCAAGACATATTTCACGCAAAGTCGCAAAGAACTCGCAAAGCCGCAACAATAACTTTGCGTCTTTGCGGGCCTTAGCGTCTTTGCGTGAAACCGTAATATTTATTTGTGTTCTGAATACACATCTACCAAAACTTATTCATAAGCCTTGACTCCGAAAACCGGGAACGGTATTAAGTTAAAGTTGTTGTACCTAAAAAATTTCCTACTAAGATTCTAAGCACACAAAGAAAAAACTTTGTGGCTTCTGTGTCCCGATAGCTATCGGGATTGTGGGACATACCCAACTTACGAAAACCTTTATCAGTTACCGGATATATTTTTATCAAAGCCCGAAACAAACCTGGTAATGCTGCTGTTGAAACCTTCCTGCTCATCAAAAAGAAATGAATGTTCAATGGGAATCACATAAATGGGAAAATCATTCAGTTCACTTTCAAATTTCTGCAGTCGAACAGCGTCTTTTTCAGTGGTTAAAATGATTTTTCGTTTCGACTTTATTTTTCCAAACTGCTTTTTTATTTCTTCCAGGTCATCGCTGTTAAAAATGTGATGATCGGGGAAACGCAGCATGTCGTATGTATTTACCTGTGCCGTAAGAAAATCTTTTAATGGCCTGGGATTGGCAATGCCGCATACCAGGAGCGTATCCATACCCGCTTTGATGTTGATCTCCTCTTTAGTGAAAAGATGATAAGGAGCTCCATAATTGATTCGTGTAAAATAAACGGTTTGCTTTTCCCCGGGGCTGATCTCGGCAATGATGGAATGCTTTTCTACTTCGGTCAATTCGGGTTTACATTTTGTTACAATAATGATGTCTGCCCTTTTACTGCTCAGCCTGATATCACGAAGGTCGCCTGCAGGCAGCATCAGGTCTCTTGTATATAAATTTTTGCACTCGGTGAGTAATATATTCATACCTGCCTTCACGGCCCGGTGCTGAAAGGCATCATCAAGGATAATGACCTGGGTACCGGGTTTTGCCTGCAGTAATTGAGGAATGGCCACCAACCGTTCTTCACCAACGGCCACCGTGATGCCGGGGAATTTTTGGTGAAACTGCATGGGTTCATCTCCTATTTCCAGCGCTGTGGTAGCCAAATCGGCGATGGCAAACCCTTCGGTCTTTCTTTTGTATCCGCGACTAAGGGTAGCCGTTACAAAATCATCTTTCAGCAAACGGACAAGGTATTCCACCATCGGTGTTTTACCGGTTCCGCCTGTAGCTAAATTTCCCACACAGATTATCGGGAAATTAAATGAGGAAGATCTGAATATATTTTTGTCGTACATCCAGTTCCGTAACCACACAATAATGCCATAGATGAGGGAAATGGGGAGTAAAACATATCGGAAACTGCGGAGCACGAGGTGTTTAGGTGTTTAGGTGTTTAGTCGTTTAGTTGTTTATAAAGATAGAAAAGATAGTTGTGCCGTAGTTCCGTTCTGTTTTATATTGAGGAAATTTTTTGTAATCATTCCTGGGTGTATGTTCCAGCACAAACCAGCCTTTGGGCCTTAATAATTTTTTTTCAACTATCTTTTTTGGCAATTCGTCTATTGTGGCCAGTGCATAGGGCGGACCGGCAAAAATAAAATCATATTGTTCGGTGGCAGTATCAATGAATCTAAACACATCCGACCTCACTACCTTAAAATTCTCAAAATCCAGTTGCAGCATGGTTTTTTTAATGAAGTCGTACATCTGGCTGTCTTTTTCCACGATGGTAATATCCGCTGCTCCCCTGCTGGCCAATTCATAGCTGATGCTGCCGGTTCCGCCAAAAAGGTCCAATGCTTTCAGTTCGGCTATGTCAAGATTATTCTGTAAAATATTAAAAAGGCCTTCTTTGGCAATATCCGTGGTGGGCCTGGTATAAGGCATTTTTGCAGGTGGGCTTATCCGCCGGCCGCCATGTATGCCCGCAATTATACGCATATTGCCATTTCAAATAAATGACTGAAAAAATGCTCGGGATAATTCTTTATTGCTTCGTTATATAAAACATTAGCCGGTAAAGTTTCAAATTGAATGGTCAAAAAATATTTATACAAAGCAGCATATAAAGGGGAATTCAAGTCGGTCATTCCGCTAAGCTGCAATACCACACGATCAGCTGGCACATCAAAACTGCTGCACACATTCAATAAATGATACCCTGCATCTTCCGGGCTTTTATAATGAAAATTCTGTATTACCTGCAGTTTCCCTTCTTTATGCAGCATCACCGTTAAACTGTTATTGTAAAAGATCACATACAGGTGATCTCCTTCGTGATGATGCAGTTCGGGCAATAATGAGTATTGATGTGTTTGACTGGCAAATAAAAAATATTTGGAAAACACATCACTCACGGGTTGCGGTATCCTGTATACATTATGCAGGTCGTACCTAAACATAAAATCGCTCCTGACATCTCCCTTGTTCAGATCGCCATACACCAGATCGATCATTTCGCCTGCAATAGCAGTATTCATCCATTCATTGGGAACGAGGATACTTTCCGGGAAGGCCCAGGTAATATCCGTCTTTTTAAATTGCTTTTGTAAAAGCGGTTCTGCATGTATGACCGCTTCCATTTTTTCAGCAATACCCACGACATTCAAATCAAACGGGAAAGCATACACTATAACTGTACAAAAACAATTATCTCTGTCTGTAATTACAAATGAAATACCCGCCGGACCTGCTTCTATAAGCAAATGAGCTGCCGTAGTATCCATTTCCGTGGTCCTTATTTCAAAAGATGGATTCACATATTAAGTTTGGGGAAGCAAAATAAGATAATTTTGCTGACTTTATGGAAAGTACAGCAGCAATAAAAGACTTAAAAGTTCAGGTAACCAATAAACAGATACTGAGTATTGCATTGCCTATCACGCTGGCGATCCTGGTACCCCAGATCAATATGCTTACCAACAGCATCTTCCTGGGTAACCTCAGTACCGAGGCATTGGGTAATGCAGGGATCACCGGCGTATTCTATTTAATATTTGCCGTGGCCGGGCATGGATTGAACAATGCCCTGCAATCTGTTCTTTCAAGATATGCAGGCAGGGATAACAGTGCTGCTTTTAAAACAATACTGGCACAGGGGATCAGAATCAGCCTGCAGTTTGCCCTGGCAGGCGTCATCATTACCTGGTTCATTGCACCTTTCATTCTGCAACAGGTAGCTGACCCCAAAGCATACCCGCAGGAGATCAGTTTTTTAAAGATCAGGATACTTGGCCTGCCTTTTTTATATTTATTCCAGATGGGAAATGCATTTTTTGTGTCATCACTCAACAGTAAATATTTAATGATCGGGTTTATCTGTGAAGCCGCGCTGAATATCCTGCTTGATTTTTTACTGATCAGGGGGCGTTTTGGTTTTCCGCAGCTTGGGTTTAACGGAGCAGCCATTGCTTCGGTTATTTCAGAAGTGGTTGGATTGCTGGTGGTGCTCATTGTTTTATTCAGGACCGGGTTAAAAAAACAATACAGCCTGCTGCAAAATTTTTCTTACAATAAATCACTGACCAAAGAAATTCTGAAAATATCTGCTCCGCTGATGTTGCAATATGTGATCAGCGTGACCACCTGGCTGGCATTTTTTATTTTAATAGAAGGCAGGCACGATGAAACATCAAAGGCCATCAGCAACACCATGCGTAATGTTTTTGGACTGATCGGCGTTTTTGTTTGGGCATTTGCCAGCACCTGCAATGCGATGGTAAGTAATTTAATGGGACAAAGAAAGGAAGAAAAAGTTTTGGAAGCCATCACAAGGATCATGTTATGGAGCGTTGGCCTGTGTGTGGTCATGTGCCTGCTGATCAATTTATTTCCAAATATATTCTTCGGGCTGTTTGGACAAAACCAGGCCTTTGTGGAACAGGGAATTCCCGTGATAAGAGTAGTTTCCTTCGGATTGTTGTTCATGAGCATTGCCAATATCTGGCTCAATGGGGTTACGGGTACTGCCAAAACAAAAATGAACCTACTGATAGAAATAGTCGCCATCACCGTGTACCTCGTCTATACCTGGATATTTATGAAAGTACATTATATTTCCCTGGCAATGGCATGGAGTAATGAACTGGTGTATTGGTTCACCATTTTCGTGATGTCATTTTTATACCTGCGAAGCGGGA
>OLKZ01000109.1_pt1 | contig 131256 bp, 110 predicted proteins | sample 1604431 | NCBI WGS metagenome assembly OLKZ01 (sample SAMEA104055714, study PRJEB20765) | soil metagenome | isolation source: soil
GATCGTGGTCGGTGGGGACACCGACCACGGCGGTCCGCCCAGGCTGGTGTCCCCACCAGCCTGCGACAATTTTAAATGCACCCAAGCTTTTTGGCTGAATAGCATTAGCAAATATTTTAACTATCTTCCCACACCAAAATATATTGTTTTGAATTACCTGTTATTTGCTGTGTATCTTGCTATTTTCTGCTGGTGGGTGGTGCGGGCACCATTTATTAAAAAAGCGGGGCTGGACAGTAAAATGGTGCTGGTATTGTTCCTGTTTAAAATCATTGCGGGCATTGCGATCGGTTGGTTATCCCTTCATTTTTACAGCACCGGTAATGATTACTGGGATGTGAACAGGGAAGGCTGGAAGGAGTACCAGTTGTTGTGGTCGGACCCGCATGAATATTTCACCAATATTTTCAGGTCGGGCTATCCCAAAGGCTATGCAGGCTTATTTGATTCCTTCCAGTCTTTCTGGAACGATCTGAAGAACAACCTGATCATTAAAATGGTATCTGTTTTTAATATTTTCAGCAGAGGCAATTATTATATCAACAGCCTTTTCTTCAACTTTTTTGTTTTCTTTGGTCATGTGGCTTTATACCGCTTGTTCATAAAAATATACCCCGGTCAAAGAAGCCGTATCATTATTTGTTGCTTCCTGCTGCCTTCCATGCTTTATTTTACTTCGGGTATTCATAAAGATGGTATTGTTTTCCTGATGTTGGCCATATTGGTGTATACCATGTTTTTTTCACTGAAAGAAAATTTGTTCACCATAAAAAGACTGGTGATCATACTATTTGCATCGATGGTATTATTTTTAACACGGAACTTTGTGCTTATTGCGTTTATCCCCGCCATTAGTGCATGGATCTTATCTGTAAAAATGAAATGGCCTGTTTTCAGCACTTTTTTTATGGTGTATTTGATAACGGGCCTGTTACTGTTCAATTTCAATAACATTTTTCCTGCTGTCCATCCACTTGAAACCATCACACAAAAACAATCTGATTTTTTGAACCTGCCGCATTCCGTAACCCAGGTCAGCCTGGATACTTTGTATCCGAATTTCAGGAGTTTTATGCATAATATGCCCCAGTCATTCAATCATCTTTTAATGAGACCTTATCTTACGGAAATACCTTCGCCAATTTTATTCCCGTTAAATATTGAATTATTTGTATACCAGGTTTTGTTCATTCTATTTCTTCTTTTTCGCCGAAAGAATGGCAATGTGGCAAAGGACCCCCTCATCATTTTTGCCGTTTTTTTCACACTCACCATTTTTCTTTTTATCGGGTATATTGTGCCTAACCTGGGGTCATTGGTGCGGTACCGAAGCCTCTATCTCCCCTTTTTGATCACCCCCATTGTTTGCCAGATAGATTGGCCAAAAATTCGAAATATCGCAAAAGTTAAAAAATAAAATAATATTAATTATTTTTCCACATTTGGCATTTTTTTAAGTGAATTCAAAGAAAAATATTGGTTTATAATAAGAATTAATGTTTTTTTGCTGCTTAAACTTAAAAAAACATGCAATCTTTACGATTTAAGGCACTCGATAACCTGATCAGTAACCCGGTGGATGTAAAAGTAGAAGGCTCTGCCCGGATCACTGCAATTTTCAATGAAAATGTATTTACGCTTAAAATTGCCCGTAAATATTTAAGTGATGAGGCTTACAAAAGTTTAGTGGCTTCCACAAGGGGCGGCAAAAAAATTGACCGAAATATGGGTTCTCAAATTGCCAATGGGATCCGGGCCTGGGCAGAAAGCAAGGGTGTTACCCATTTTACACATTGGTTTCAACCACTTACCGGTTTATCTGCAGAAAAGCATGATTCTTTTTTTACATTAAAATCTGATGGAACACCCATTGAAGAATTTGAAGGTGCTTCATTGATCCAGCAGGAACCGGATGCGTCTTCTTTTCCAAGCGGCGGGTTAAGGGCAACTTTTGAAGCCCGGGGGTATACAGCATGGGATCCTTCTTCCCCGGCATTTATTATGGAAATTGGCCAGGGCAAAACTTTATGTATCCCCACGATTTTCGTTTCCTATACCGGTGAGTCACTGGATACCAAAACGCCCTTATTAAAAGCGTTGGTGGCGCTCGACAAAGCGGCCGTGGATGTGTGCCAGTATTTTGATAAGAATATCACCAGGGTAACGGCAACGCTTGGGTGGGAACAGGAATATTTCGTGGTGGACGCTGGCCTCGCCAATGCCCGCCCCGACCTGGTGCTCACCGGGCGTACGGTTTTTGGACACGCCCCCGCGAAAGGCCAGCAACTGGAAGACCATTATTTTGGTGCCATACCCGAACGGATATACGCTTTTATGCGTGACTTTGAGCAGGAAAGTTATAAACTGGGCATTCCCATTCGCACACGCCACAACGAAGTGGCACCAGCGCAGTTTGAATGCGCCCCGATCTTTGAAGAGATCAACCTGGCAGTTGATCACAATACCTTATTGATGGATATCATGGAACGCGTGGCAAAACGCCATAAGCTGAAAGTATTACTCCACGAGAAACCATTTGCCGGCATCAATGGCAGCGGCAAACACAATAACTGGAGCATGGCTACGGATACGGGCATTAATTTATTAGCACCCGGAAAGACACCAAAGACCAACCTGATGTTCCTCGCTTTTTTTGTAAATACCATTAAAGCCGTGCATGATTATGCCGACCTGTTAAGAGCTTCCATCGCCAGCGAAGGCAACGACCACCGGTTAGGCGCAAACGAAGCACCCCCTGCGATCATCTCCATCTTCATCGGTAAATTTCTCACAGAAGCTTTAAAACAGGTGGAATCACGGGTTTCCGGCAACTTTGATGAACAGGATGAGGCCATGCTGAAAATGGATATCCATAAAAGCATTCCGGAATTAATGCTGGATAATACCGACAGGAACCGGACATCCCCCTTTGCTTTTACCGGCAACAAATTTGAATTCCGTGCAGTGGGTTCATCTGCCAATTGCGCCTACGCAATGACAACTTTAAACGCGATCATGGCAGAAACTTTAAAACATTTTAAGATCGCCGTGGATCATTTGATTGAGAAAGGAGAGAAGAAAGAAGTTGCCATTATGCAGGTCATTCAAAAATATATCGTGGAGAGCAAAAAGATTTTGTTTGAGGGAGATGGGTACAGTGAAGAATGGCAAAAGGAAGCTGCCAAACGCGGATTGCCAAATGTGAAAACAACTCCCCTGGCGTTGGATGCTTATGTAACTGATAAAACGAAACACCTGTTTAAAAGCAATGAAATATACAATCACGCTGAACTGGAGGCCCGGCATGAAATCATGTTAGAGTCTTATATTAAAAAAGTACAGATAGAAGCAAGGGTAATGGGTGACCTGGCTACCACGTTCATTCTTCCTTCGGCCATTAAATATCAAAACGTACTGATCAGCAATATCAGCGGCTTAAAGGCAGCAGGACTTTCCGCAAAAGCCTATGCCCACCAGCAACAGGTGATGGAAAAGATCAGTGAACACATCGGCACCATCAGCGAGAGCGTGGAAAAAATGATCGAAGAAAGAAAAACTGCCAATGAAATAGCAGGAACCAGGGCGAAGTCTATTGCTTATTGTGATAAAGTGAAAGGACAATATTTTGATATTATCCGTTATCACGTGGATAAGCTGGAATTACTGGTAGATGATGCTTATTGGTTATTGCCCAAATACAGGGAAATACTTTTTTTAAGATAGTTTAAGGTTAACAAATAATTAATTGAGCTGTCGCGGAACCCGGATCAAAAACATCCAGGTTCTGAGACAGCGTTTTTTTAAAATATTGGTCTTATCATTAAACCTTTGGGTAAATTATCCATCTATCTGTAAGAAAATAAAGCACATGAAGAAAACAGGCATTTTTTTGGCCTTCATTTTTATTTCTTTTTTATCATTTGCCCAGGTACAAAGAATTGTTGCGCCTAAACAGGTCGACTCAACCGGTCACCAACCCGCTATAAATGACGGACGCAATGATAAAATCGGAAGAAAGCAAATGATGCGGGAATTAGAATTGTCAAAAGACCAGCGGTCAAAGCTAAAAGAGATCAGGCAATCCAATAAGGTGAAGAAAGATGAGATATCAAATGATGATAAGCTTACAACGGAACAGAAAGATGCTAAGCTGAGGGAATTACAAAGAGAGCAGGCCCAAAGTACAATGACGATTTTAAACGATGAGCAAAAAGCGAAGATCAAAACGATGAGACAGGAAATGAGGAGAAAAAGACAGCAAAATCAGAACAATTAAGTTTTCCATATAAGCAGTAAGGTTGAGCAAAAAGAAACCGTTCATTTTTATGAGCGGTTTACTTTTTAAGGACGATTCCAGATCAGCGCCCGCGAATTATATGTTGATGGCTGAGTTTTGAAATAGATATTCTTCAAATCTTTAAAAGATCTTCAATAATTGAGTTCTATCAAATATCAAATATCAAGTATCAAGTATCAAGTATCAAGTATCAGGTATCAGGTATCAAGCATCCATTCCTTATTTTTGTTCATGAACACCACCTACAGGCTGAAGCCCCAGATACTTCTTTAAAATAGTCTTAACCAAAGTATATTTGCACTCCAAAAAAAAAGGTAAATGAAAGTAATGAAATTTGGCGGCACCAGCCTGGGTAAACCCCATCGGATGCAGGAAGTGGCAAAATTGGTAACCAAAGATGAGGAACCTAAAATTGTGGTGTTATCTGCATTGAGCGGAACCACTAATGCACTGGTGGAGATCAGCGCTTCATTGGCGAGGGGAGACAGGGCAATGGCAAAGGAACAGATCGATTTGCTGGAGCTCCATTACCAGGATTTTATTACATCATTACTGAATGGAGAGGTGGCGTTATCCAGGGCAAAAGCTGTATTAGCCGAGCATTTCGAATTTCTTACCATCATATTGAAGATATCCTTCAGTGAAGCGCTCAATAAGGATATCCTTGCCCAGGGAGAATTACTGAGCACTAAATTATTCTGTATTTACCTGGAAGAAAAAAAGATTGGCCATGTTCTATTGCCTGCACTAGATTTTATGACCATTGACGCAGACAATGAGCCGCAGATCGGTACGATAAAAGTAAAACTGGCACAACTGCTGCAACGCAATAAGGATGCAACTATTTTTGTAACACAGGGATACATCAGCCGCAATGCAAAAGGAGAAGTGGATAATTTAAAAAGAGGCGGCAGTGATTACAGTGCTTCCCTGATAGCCGCAGCAATCAATGCCAGTGTTTGTGAAATATGGACTGATATTGACGGCATGCACAATAATGACCCAAGGGTTGTTGAAAAAACAGTTCCTGTTGAACAATTAAGTTTTGAAGAAGCTGCGGAGCTGGCCTATTTCGGTGCCAAGATCTTACATCCTGCAAGTATCTGGCCGGCACAGTATTTTAATGTTCCGGTCCGGTTGCTCAATACCTTGTTTCCTGAAGCCAGGGGAACAATGATCACGGAAAAAGCAGGCAGTGTAGGCGTAAAAGCAGTAGCTGCAAAAGATGGTATCACTGCCATCAAAATAAAGAGCAGCCGGATGTTACTGGCTTATGGTTTTTTGAGAAAAGTTTTTGAAGTATTTGAGAAATACCGCACTTCCATTGATATGATCACCACGTCTGAGGTGGCCGTTTCAGTAACTATTGATAATGACCTTTACCTGGCAGAGATTACAAAAGAACTGGAAGTTTTTGGAACGGTGGAGATCGATACCAACCAGACCATCGTTTCTATTGTGGGCAATGAAATAACAGCAACAACAAACATTATGCAAAGGCTTTTTGAATCCATTTCGTCTATACCTGTACGTATGATAAGCTATGGTGGCAGCAGGCACAATATCTCTTTGCTGATCGGGAGAAGTTATAAGGAAGAAACGCTGAGGTTGCTGAATGCGGGGCTTTTTGGGTTGGAGTAGATACTCGATACTAGATACTGGATACTGGATACTTGATTCTGGATGGAGTTCATTTATCGAAAATCTTTTTTGATGCATCGGAGAGCATCTGGTATCCAGTATCTAGTATCTAGTATCCAGTATCTAGTATCGTCATATCCCGATCCCCAGCTTCTTATAAATAAAACTCATCAGCCACGCGGGACCAATCAGTAAGAAATGCAGGTCTTTCAAAAATGATGGTTTTTTTCCCTCCACATTATGCCCATAGAATTGGCCGATCCATGCCAACACAAATAAACCGGCACTGACAATCCAAAGCGGTAAAATATTTAATTGTTCGATCAATTGGCAAACTACGAGACAAACCATTGCAAAAAACAATAGTCCTATCCAAAGCGTACGGGATAGCGTGATATAATAAATGATCGCGATCACTACTGCGATCATTGCGGCATTCACAGAATAACCTGCAATAACGAAAGGAAGTTTGATACTGAACAGTAGTCCCACTAACGAAAAGAAAATGATGGGAACGCAGATCCAGTGTATGGTTTTGTTGGTTTCATCCTGGTGGCTTTCACCATATTCACTGAGCCATTGTTGAATAGTTTTCATCAGAAGTGATTTTGTGGAGTTAAAGTTAGTAAAACTGTTTAACAAATTATTTGCAACAATTCACTAAGTTATGGCGTCTTAGTATTGGTTTTTCATAGGATATTGGATTAAAACGGGGCTGGATTTTTATCCTGGCCCTTTTTTATGACCGCCAGACTACCGTAGTTTTTAAAACTACGGTAGTCTGTAAAAAAAACTCCTCAAAAAGAGGAGTAGCGAAAAGCGATTTATTTTTTTGTATTATATGATCAGCATGGCATCTCCATAACTGAAAAAGCGGTATTTATCTTTGATCGCTTTTTTATAAGCTTCCATCATCAGGTCATACCCGGCAAAAGCACAGGCCATGATCAATAAACTTGTTTTTGGCAAATGGAAGTTGGTTACCATGGCATCGGCAATATTAAAATTATATGGCGGGTGGATAAAATGATTGGTCCAGCCTTCGGATGGCTTCAATAATTTTTGTGCAGTAAAAGAAGATTCCATCGCCCTCATGGTGGTAGTACCGATCGAGCATATACGATGATCACTTTCCTTGGCTTTATTAACAATTTTACAGGCGGTTTCTTCAATGCGGTAATATTCCGCATCCATTTTATGTTTGCTCAGGTCTTCCACTTCAATCGGCCTGAATGTGCCTAAACCGGTATGCAGGGTTACTTCTGCAAAACGAATACCCTTGATCTCCAGTCGTTTTATTAATTCTTTGCTGAAATGTAAGCCTGCAGTAGGTGCAGCCACAGCCCCTTCGTGCTTGGCATATACCGTTTGATAACGTTCTTTATCTTCTTCTTCCGGCTTGCGTTTTATATATTTCGGCAATGGCGTTTCTCCCATGATCTCCAGCATCTGCCTGAACTCATCATCCGTGCCATCCCATAAAAAACGGATGGTGCGACCGCGGCTGGTGGTATTATCAATGACCTCGGCAACCAATTCATCACTTTCTCCAAAATATAATTTATTGCCTACGCGGATCTTACGGGCGGGGTCCACGATCACATCCCATAATTTATTGGCCTTGTTTAATTCTCTTAAAAGAAAAACTTCAATTTTTGCGCCGGTCTTTTCCTTACGGCCATACATACGCGCAGGAAATACCTTGGTATTATTCACTACAAACACATCTTTGTCATCAAAGAATTCCATGATGTCTTTGAAATGCTTATTTTCAAGCTGACCTGTTTTACGGTGAACCACCATCATGCGGCTGTCTTCACGTTTTTTTGTAGGATGTTGTGCGATTAAATTGAGCGGAAGGTCGAAACGAAACTGGGATAATTTCATGTAACAAATTTTAATTTTATTCCTGTCACATGCCCGTACTGTAGATTTACAGAGATGGTAGCCCCGCCCCCGGCAGGACATTGATCATGTTACGGCATGATTTAAAGGGGGCAAAGGTACAAAATTGCAATCAAAACAGGAATTAATAAATGCACAATGAAAGGTATGCAGAGCAGGAGAGCCCATAAGGATCCGTTAAATATGGCTGTTTATTTTGTGGTATCTCCGGTTCTGCTCATCTTTATGAATACCCTTTACCGAACCAGTTATTAATATGTATTCAAAACGCTTTTTCCTGGCAGTTTTAATGATCAGCACCTGGTCATTTTTTGGTTATGGCCAGAAAAAAACCGTTTCTAAATATCCCAGCCTGTTTTGGGAGATCACCGGCAACGGTTTAAAAAAACCTTCCTATTTATTTGGTACTATGCACGTAAGCAGTAAAATGGTATTCCATCTCAGCGATTCATTTTATATCGCCATTAAAAATGTGGATGCTGTTGCATTGGAACTTAACCCCGATCTATGGCAGGGCGAGATGGTAAACATGGACAGACTGAAACAGAACTACATGAATTTTGTGCAGTCACCTGGCAACGATTATCTGAATGAAAATTCTTTTCGTATCAGCAAATACGAGGATGAATTAAAACAGGCGATGAGCTCAGAACCTACCGTGGTGAACAGCCTGCTTTACCGGAGTTATAAGGCTAAAGAAGATTTTGAAGAAGATACTTTTCTCGACCTCTATATTTTTCAAACCGGGAAAAAATCCGGAAAAAGGGCAACAGGCGTGGAAGATTATTTTGAAACGGAAAAACTGATCATGGAAGCGTATACTGATATGGCCACAGAAAAAAAGAAAAAATCAGTTGACATGGATGGTGAATCCGGTGATAATATCCAGGCAAAAATACAGGATGCTTATCGTAATGGCAACCTTGACCTGATGGATTCTTTGGACAAAATGATGGAGCGGTCTGATGCCTTCCGCGAAAAATTCCTGTATAAAAGAAACGAGATTCAGGCAAATTCCATTGATACCATCATTCAGAAAAGTTCTCTTTTTGTTGGCGTAGGCGCTGCGCATTTGGCAGGCAACAGAGGTGTAATAGAATTACTGAGAAAAAAAGGATACATGCTGCGCCCGATACAGATGGCTGACAGGGATGCCACGCAAAAAGAATCCATTGATAAAATAAAGGTCCCCGTTGATTTTATCACCCAACATTCAGATGATGGTTTTTACAGCGTATCCATGCCGGGGCCATTATTTAAACTCAGTGACGAGAACCAGCAACTGGACAGGAGACAATACTCCGATATGAGTAACGGCTCTTATTACCTGGTTACCAGGGTTAACACACATGCTGCATTCCTGGGGCAAAATGATAAGGATGTGTTGAACAAGGTAGACAGTATCCTGTATGAAAATATCCCGGGTAAAATTTTATCCAAAGAAATTATTAACAGGAACGGCTACACGGGGTATAATATCACCAACCGTACCAGGAGGGGAGACCTGCAACGGTACAATATTTTTGTAACCCCCTTTGAAGTACTGATCTTTAAAATGAGTGGCAACGAAAATTATGTGGAAGGAGCCGAAGCTGAAAGGTTTTTTTCATCTATACAATTAAAAGAAGCCGGTAACGCACCCGTTCTTTTTGAACCTGTGCAGGGAGGCTTTTCCCTGCAATTTCCACGGCTTCCCCATGAATACCTCAATTCCAATTCACCGGATGAGAACGACCGCTGGGAATACGAGGCCCTGGATCCAACTACCGGCGATGCCTACCTGGTATTTAAAAAAACCATCAATAATTTTCATTTTTTAGATGAGGATAGTTTTGACCTTAGCCTGGCAGAGGAATCTTTCAGGAGCTCCGATTATTTTGACAGGCAGCTTCAGCGTGTACCCGGTTCATTTCATGGTTATCCCTGCCTCGACGTGAAAGAAAAAATGAAAGACGGTGCAGAAGTACATGCAAAGTATATCATCAAAGGCCCGGACTATTATGTAATTGTAGCAAGAAGCAGGAACAAAAAAAATAATTTCAATACTTTCTTTGATTCTTTCCGGTTTACTGATTATAAATACCACGCGATAAGGGAATATATAGATACTTTTATGCACTTCTCTGTTACCACAACTGTGATCCCCGAACTGGATGACGGCCTGCGCAGGCTGATAGAAAAGGCAACTTATGAAATGGCCAATGGAAATAATTCTTCGGGGTATATCCCTTACTGGCCAAAACCCCAAAATGGTTTATTTAAAAGCGATTCCACGGCAGAACTGGTTGCAGTAAGTATCCAGGAGTATCCAAAATATTATTACGTGAAGGACCCGGCTGATTTCTGGAAAAATGAACTGTCCCCTTTTTATAAAAAAGATATGATATGGTATAAATCGGATTCCATAAAAATGGATAATGCGATATGCGGATATCTTTTTTCGCTCAGGGATACCGGCTCCTCCAGGGCCATATCAAGAATGATCATCCTGAAAGATAATTTTAAGTATAGCCTGGCAAGCATGGGAGATACCATCAACACGCAAAGCGATTTTACCCGGCGTTTTTTTAATACATTCAAACCGCTTGAAAAAAAACCGGTAAAAAATATTTTTGATAACCGGCTGGATGAATTTTTTAATGACCTGTTCAGTAAAGACAGCGCGGTACATGCTAAAGCGCAACAATCCATTCCTAATATTTACTTCGGTGAAAAGGGTATCCCAAAGATCATTGCAGCCATTGAAAAACTAAATATTTCGGATAAAGATTATTTTGATACAAAGACCAGGTTAATTGCAGAACTGGGATATATTAAAGATACCACTCACCCACAGGTGGTTGGCTATCTTAAAAAAATATATGAACAAACAGCAGATACCAGCCTCTTTCAAAACGAAGTATTGATGGCACTGGCAAAGCACAAGACCACGGCGGCATACCTGTTGTTTAAGGAACTGATTGTACAGGATCCGCCTTTATATGAGAGCAAGTACGATTACAACTTATTATTCTCCACCCTCGACGATTCGTTACTACTGGCAAAAACGCTTTTTCCCGACCTGTTGGAATTGTCTTCTCTCGATGATTACAAGGATAAAGTGTTGGCGTTGCTGGTTACCCTGGCTGATAGTAATATTATCAGGGCAAATGAATACGAAAATTATTTTTCAAAGATCTATTTTGATGCCAGGATCGAATTAAAAAAACAACAGGGCAAAGAAGAAAAGCAAATGGAAATGGATAGTAAAAGAAGTGATAACCGGGTAAGCAACCCCCGTTATAATAATAACGGCAACCTGAGTTTAAATGATTACCGGGATTTACTGATGCCTTTTTATGAGAAAAATACCAATGTGCAGCATTTTTTTGAAAAACTGCTTCAGTCAAAAGACCCTGATGTGCGGCTGAATACAGCTGTTGTATTATTACACAATAATAAAAATGTGGCAGACAGTATTTTGCAGATCCTCGCCGCCAAAGACCAGTTCAGGGGCAAATTATTTTCCCGGCTGGAAGCCGTAAAACGCCTGGATAAATTTCCGGTTCAATATAAAAATCAAATGGATATTGCCCGCAGTTATTTACTGGCGGATAAAGACCACAACAAAATTGATTCGGTGGTGTTCTTAAAAAAACAAACTGCGGCATACCAGGGAAAAAAAGGGGTGGTGTACTTTTTTAAATACCGGGTAAAAAAAGAAGACGAGTGGAAAATAGGGATCAGCGGCTTGCAGCCGGAAAATGAAAAAGAAGTCAGCAGTGATGATAAACTCACAACGATGACAGATAAGAAATTAAAAAAAGATGAACCACAGGATGAACAGTTGCAAAAGTTATTGAAAAAGGTACTTTTCACTTTTCATAAAAGTGGTCAATATTTTTATGGTTCCGATGATTATTACGAAAAGTTCAGGAAGTCGATGAATTACCAGGATTGAATTAAATTTTTACCGGGGATGGCATTGATAAGTTGCTGCGTATATTCATTACCGGGATGATAATATACTTTGTCGGCATCTCCTTCTTCTACGATCTTTCCTTTATTCATTACAATAATACGGTTACAGATATAGTGTACCACAGAAAGGTCATGCGAAATGAAGATGGAGGTAAAGCCAAATGTTGTTTTAAGGTCATTCAGCAGGTTAAGTACCTGGGCCTGTACACTTACATCCAGTGCCGAAACACTCTCATCGAAGATCAGGAAGGACGGGTTTAGCGCCAATGCCCTTGCTACACATATGCGTTGCCGTTGCCCGCCACTGAACTGGTGCGGGTACCTGTTGAAATGATCAGGAGCTAAACTTACTTTTTCCAGCAAGTCAATTACTTTTTCCCTGCGTTGTGCAGTAGTGTTGAACAGGCCATGTACCTTCAATGGCTCCAGGATGGCGTTGCCGATGGTGATACGCGGATTGAGGGAACCATAAGGATCCTGGAAAACGATCTGCAGGTCTTTACGCATGTTGCGCAGGACCGCAGATTTTATTTTGCTGATATCCTGCCCATTCAGTAAAATTTCGCCCGATGTGGGTTGAATCAATTGTAAAATGGCTCTTCCCAAACTGGTCTTGCCACAACCGCTTTCGCCCACCAGGCCAACTGTTTCTCCCTGCTTCACATCAAAGCTTACATCATCCACTGCTTTGAAGAATTGCCTGCTCTTACCAAAAAATTTTTTTTGTGCAGGAAATGATACCACGAGGTTCTTAACCTGGAGAAGCGTTATGGGTTGTTGGTTGTTGGTTGATGGTTGTTGGTCGTTGGTTGTTGGTCGTTGGTCATTGAAGCCTGCGGCTTGTATCTTACTACTTGCTACCTGAATCTTGCTACCAGCCTGCGGTTCCATAAAATCACTCACCACCGGCAATCGCTTTCCTTTAGGCTTACCCGAAGGCCTGCACGCTAAAAGTGCTTGTGTGTAAGGATGCTTCGGCGAATGCAGAATTTGGGATGCATTTCCCTGTTCCACAATTTCCCCTTTGTACATCACCGCAATTTTATCGGCAATATCTGCCACTACGCCCAGGTCATGGGTGATCAGGATAACACCCATATTATTTTGTTGCTGCAATGATGCGATCAGTTCCAGGATGGTTTTTTGTACGGTTACATCCAGTGCCGTAGTGGGTTCATCTGCAATTAATAAAGAAGGATCACAGCTCATTGCCATTGCGATCATTACCCTTTGCTTTTGTCCGCCACTGAGTTCGTGTGGATAACGCTTAATGATAGACGCAGGTTCGGGCAGTTTTACTTTTTCAAAAAGGGCAATCGTTCTCTGTTTAGCTATGCGTGTGGAAACCTTCCGGTGCTGCCGGATCGCTTCCATTACCTGTTGCCCGCAGGTAAATACCGGGTTCAGGGAAGTCATGGGTTCCTGGAATATCATGGCGACCTGGTTACCACGTATCAGGTTGATCTTACCGGTGCGTAATGCCAACAGGTCAACCGGTTCCCTTTCTTTTTGATAAAATAAGATCTCCCCGGTGACGATGGTTTGCTTTGGCAATAATTGCAATACAGAAAGTGCGGTAACAGATTTTCCCGAACCGCTTTCACCAACAATTGCCAGGATCTCACCGGAAGCAACTTCAACAGAAATATTATTTACAGCCCTGTTGATCTCACCATTATTGCTGAATTGTACAGATAGATTTTTTATGGAGAGGAGGGGCATGGGCGATTGTTTGGAAAGTTTAAAAGGTTTAAGAAGTTTAAGAGGTTTAAACCTATGAAACTTATGAAACCTCTTAAACCTTTTTTCAGAATTTTAAATGCCTCACCGTCAAACCATCATTGATCAGCTGCTTCAGCGAATCAATGCCGATCTTTAAATGCCGTTCAACAAATTCTGCCGTTACTTTTTTATCACTGGCTTCGGTTTTTACTCCTTCAGGTACCATCGGGCTGTCGCTCACCAGTAACAATGCACCGGTAGGGATCTTATTGTAAAAACCTACAGTAAAAATGGTGGCCGTTTCCATATCAATGGCATAAGCCCTGACTTTTTGCAGGTAATCTTTAAATACTTCATCGTGCTCCCATACGCGCCTGTTAGTGGTATAACATACCCCTGTCCAGTAATCGCAGGCATAATCTCTGATGGTGGTGGATATCGCTTTCTGTAAAGCAAAGGCCGGCAGCGCAGGCACTTCCGGAGGAAAATAATCATTGCTGGTACCTTCGCCCCTGATGGCTGCAATAGGCAATATCAGGTCGCCGATCTTATTTCTTTTTTTCAATCCTCCGCATTTACCTAAAAACAGGGCAGCTTTTGGTTCAATGGCCGTTAACAGGTCCATCACCGTGGCTGCTCCAGGGCTGCCCATTCCAAAATTGATGATGGTGATATTATTGGCAGTGGCGCATTGCATGGGCCGGTCGGTGCCTACGATCTTTACTTTATTCCATTGGGCAAAGAGTTCCACATAATTGCTAAAATTAGTGAGCAGGATATATTTACCAAAATTTTCCAGGTTTTCTCCAGTGTATCGCGGAAGCCAGTTCTTTACTATTTCTTCTTTTGTTTTCATATTTTTTTTGAATTACCCGAATAAATTCAATTACACTAATTTATACGAATTACACGAATTACTCAGCAGGTAAAAAGGAAATTAATTCGTGTAATTCGTGTAATTCGTTTTAATTCGTGTCTTAATGATTTATTCGTGTAATCAAAAATACACAAAATTCCGGCTTCACGGGCCTCTAACATGATCAAGATAGACTATCCCCCATATCAACCTAAGATCAAAAAAAAAGATGATGTGGAATACATCTTTGATGAAGTGCGTAAGCGATGGATTGTATTAACACCCGAAGAATGGGTGCGGCAAAACTTTTTACAATATCTTATTCACGTAAAAAAATACCCGGCATCATTAATTGCTGTTGAAAAAGAGATCCATTTGGATGATCAGAAAAAGCGTTTTGATATAGTGGTGTATGATAAGCATTCAACACCATGGATGATCATTGAATGTAAGGAAATGAATGTGGCATTAAACAGGCCGGTACTGGACCAGGTGTTGCGGTATAATATCAATTTGCGGGTATCCTTTCTTGTTATTACCAACGGCAGCTATTGTTTTGCATTTTTAAATGATGCCGGTCAATTGACAGAACTGGTTGAACTTCCGTCATTTTCAAGTTGAAATGCTCCGGGCGAATACGGCCATTTTTTCTGCAGTTTTGCATACATAAAATAAGCGATCAATCCGCATCCAAAAACAATCCCGAAGGAAATGATGCTTTTCATGCCCGTACAGCAGAATAATAATATCCAGATGATGATGGCAACAATAACCGGCAAAGGATACAAAGGCATTTTATAGGGAAGCTGTTGCGTGCCGTTTCTTCTTCTTAATAATATTACTCCTGCTGCCTGTGCAATGAACTGTACCACGATCCGCATCGCCAATATGCCGCTGATCACATCTGTCATGCGAAACAACATGCTGAACACGAAGCCCAGGGCTGCGATCACCAGTAAACTAACGTACGGAAAATTTTTTGTTGGATGAAGTTTTGCAAATACCTTAAAAAATGCACCATCACTGGCGGCTGCATAGGGTATTCGTGAATAGCCCAATAGCAATGCAAACAAGGATGCCAGTGCAACCCACAATATCATTACGGTTACAATGATCGCGGCCCGGTGCCCATATAACCTTTCAATAAAAATACTGACCAAATAATCCTTATTTCCTGATTGGTTCAAAGAATGGATTTCCTGCCAGGGAATAACACTGCTTACACTCATATTCATGGCCAAATACAACACGGCAATTCCGATTACAGAGATGAACATGCTGCGCGGTATATTTTTACCGGGGTTTTTTATTTCTCCGCCTAAATGACAAACATTGTAATAACCCAGGTAACTGTACACGGATTTTATACAGGCTTGCCCAAATGCAAATGATGCCAGTTGTCCCCAGCTGAAATCAGCATTGATATCTTTTAATGGCTGCAGAAAATTTCCATGGGCGATACCTCCTGTAATTATCCAGCCCAGGGTGAGTATCACACCCATCCATAACAGCACCCCGATCTTTCCGATGCTGTCAATTTTGCGGTATAACAAAATGGTAATTAAAATAATGACGGCGCCCGAAACTGATTTCTGTTGCCAGGCATCAAGGTGAACCAGGTAGCCCAAATATTGCGCAAAACCTATAGCCGCAGAAGCGGCTACCAGCGGGGCTTGTATAATAGTTTGCCAGGTATACAGGAAACTCATCATCCTGCCCGGGCCATTTTTGCCGTATGCCTCTTTCAAAAAATTATAACTTCCACCGGCCAGTGGATAAGCTGCTCCCAATTCACTCCATATCATGGCATCAATTAAAGAAAGAATGGCACCGGCGATCCATGCATATAAAAACATTCCACCCATTAATCCAATCACGATGGGCAAGGTCACAAAGGGGCCAATGCCCACCATGTCGATCATGTTCAGCACTGTGGATTGAAATAAACCTAAACTGCGAAGTAGTTTTGGAGCCGTTGCTGTCATGCAGGAAATTATACCGGAAATTACAATTTAAACCGTTCAGCCAATAAAATAGCATGATATTATTTAGTATCATTTCTTTTATCCTGCCGAAATTTTTATAAGTGGGTATGGCTATAAAAAACCGGGTCTTATTATAAGACCCGGTCAATCAAAATCAGTAAACCAATTCCTTGAAGAATCAATTTTATAGTCGGTCATTAAATTGAGTGGGTTGCATGTGCAAAAAATTTTTTTTACCAGGTGCCGGAAAAGTCTTTCATAAAGTCAGGGAAATCCTGTTTTTTATAAGAACCTTCGCCAAAATATTTTAATGGCGGCTCTAATTCCGAGGGTTTAAGAAAACCGGCCAATGGCGCGGGTTGGGCACCGGGTGAAGACAGTAAAACCGTTGTAGGATACCCCATCCGGCCACCCAATAAGTAAACCGCAAGGTCATTGGCATTGTAAGCGGGATTATACCCGTATTTTTTTGAACCCAGTACCGCCGAATCGGTTGATTCGGCATTGAACTTCACTGCATAAAAATTTTTATTGATATAGCCGGCCACCTGTTCATTGCTGTAAGTGTCTTTATCCATCACTTTGCACCAGCCACACCAACTGGTATATACATCTATAAGAATGGGCCTGGGGTGCTTTGCATATTCCGTTTGTAATTCATTCAGGCTCAACCATTTTATTTTTTCTTTTTTGGGAGCCGTAAATGATATCATGAATATACCCGTGAAAACTATTGCCGAAAACCTTAAAACCATTTGCATAAATAATTGTTTTGTAGCTTAGATGCCTATTAAACGGTAATGAATGAAAAAAATTGTTGTAGCCATAACCGGGGCAAGCGGGTCTGTTTATCCCAAATTATTGCTTGGTAAATTAATGAATCTTAAGGAACAGTGGGATGAGCTTTCTGTTGTAATGACCGATAATGCCAGGGAGGTCTGGAAAATTGAATTGGGAGAAGAAGATTATAAAAATATTCCTCTGAAGTTTTATTCACCCCAGGATTTTAATGCTCCTTTTGCTTCGGGGTCGGGACAATATAATACGATGATCATCATTCCCTGCAGCATGGGTAGTTTGGGTCGTATCGCTTCGGGGATATCGAACGATTTAATTACAAGAGCCGCTGATGTTATTTTAAAGGAAAGACGCCAGTTGATCTGCGTGATCAGGGATACGCCATACAATCTTATCCATATCCGTAATATGGAAACCATCACACTGGCCGGAGGAATAATTTGTCCAGCTACACCTTCTTTTTACAGCAAGCCGGCTACCATTGAGGAATTGGCTGCAACGGTTGTTGACCGGGTGCTTGACCTTGCAGGCATTGATATCAAAACCTATCGTTGGGGGAAGTAAATAGCAAATGGTTAAATGGCTGAATTGTTGAATTGCTATGAAGTCCTTGATTTGAAGATTCTATTCAACAATTTGACCATACAGCAATTAAACCATTGTTAATAAAAAATTACGTCAAAATTTCTGTGCTTCCGTGCCTTTGTGGCAATATACTTATCGCAGGTCCACCACTTCCACGCCGGGGTATTTTTTCTGGTCAAATAAAAACATCGCATCATCCACGGCTACATTGGTGTTCATGCCACTGATCGAATAAGTATAACGGTTACCCGCAGTTTCAAATATTTTGGTAGAACTGATCGATAGTGTGGCTTTGTTTACATATACTAAAACTTTATAAAAGGGTTTGCTCTTATCAATAGGCGTGAGCTCAATTTCTTGTATGCCTTTTACTATCCCGTTCAGCTTATACAAAAAATCTTTATCATAAAAGTTGGTGAATAATTTTTGCGGGGTGATGGTATTGTTAGAGGGGTCTAATTTGCTGATGGTAACTTCCTTTGCGGCTTTATCCAATGTCCATACATTGCTTCCATCGCAAAATATTTCCTGGCCGGTAATACTGACGCGGTACTTGCTGCCCTTCATATACACAGTACCCGTTTTATTACCCAGAACTTTATTGCTGCTATTCTCGATCTTTAAACTGAATTTTGACTGAACCGTTTTATAGGTTTTGAATTTTGCGCTAACCGCATCGAGTATCTTTTTTACATCGGGGTCGCTGTTTCCCATTCCTTTTGGCGGCTGGGCAGTTAAGGTTGAAATAATGGTAATCATCACCGTTATTAAACTTAAAAATTTCTTCATTTTTGTTGTTTAGTATTAAAAAATACAGCTTCACGGGCGGCTGCAAAGATATAGGAATAGATGGGTTTTTACAACCTTAGTTTAAAACACATGTTTAAGGAACTGTTAATGTATTGCCATTACAGAAATAATCCATTCACCACTTCGTTATTCCGTGAAAGAATGGCTATTTTGCAGTACTTCAACACAACTCCCCTATTGATCTTTTTTTTAGTAAGCTTTTAAATTATTAAGCAAAATGGAAAGAAATATCGCTGTTTCTCAAAGGGAAAATTATGTCCCTTCGCAATTCACGGAATTTTTATGGTGGCTGTCAACAGCCGAAAAAGAAATTTTAGTTGATTCTGTAGTTGACCGTAACCGTTACCGCATCGTGGGCATGACGGTACTGGCTACATGGGCCTTTGCCACATTTACCTGGACCTATTTTTTCAGCACCCTTGTAGATTCCCTTCTGATGGCGATTGCCCTGGGCATCTTTATGGGCGGGATCATACTTACCATTGACAGGGCCTTGATAAAAGGCATCACAAAATTCAATAAACGAAAATTCACGCCGCTTTTATTCAGGGGGTTGCTGGCATTGACCATCGGCACTTTTATGGCACAGCCTGCTGTGTTATATATGTTCAATAAGGAAATAAAAATGCAAACCTCACTGGACAATGAAAAAAGAAAGATGGTGAAAAGGCAGGAACTGGACCTTTTATATAAGAATCGTAAAGATGAATTGTTGCAGCAAAAAGAAAATATAAAAAACGAGTTGGAAAAAAAATATACTGATGTGTCAAAGGCAAGGACAAGTTTTTTAGCAGAAACGGATGGCAGTGGGGGTTCCGGAAAGGTTGGGATAAAGGATATCGCATTGGCCAAACAAAAAGAATATAAAAAATTAGATGGCGAATATCAGGTGATGCTGACAGCCGATCAACCCAAACTGGACAGTGCGGAAAAGGAACTGAATGGAATGGAAAATAAAATAAAAGCGGAAGAAGCCAGTTTCACACAATACCTTAATGATGGGTTTCTGACAAGGGTGGAAGCGCTGAATAATTTATTAAAGAATAGCCCTGCATTGCAGTTCCGGTATTATCTCATCGTGTTTATCCTGATGCTGATAGAACTGATGCCGGTGATCGCCAAAACCATGCTGCCTTCCGGTAGTTATGATGAAAAAGTGATGTTGCGGGAAGAAATGGAAGTGGATATAGCACACAGCAATATCCGTAAGGAACAACAACTGAAAGAAACATATAACCAGGCGGCTTTTGAAAATGACAGGGAAGCCATTACCACTTTCTTTTCTCTGACCAGGGATGACAGGAATGAAAAAATGAAAGCTTTCAGTAAAAGATGGAAGGATGAAAATCATCAGACCTTTGATGTACTATGGGAAAAAATGAAGAAAGAGATATTGACGAAGCAGGAGAACTGATCGCAGATTAAAGTGATTTGAATGATTTCGCTGATGAAAAGCTGCAGTTTTTCTGAACCCGTAGGGTTAAAATATCGGTAGCATAAAAATTAAAATGCCCACGGTGCCGTAGGTACCGGATAAAATATACCGCTCCTACGGAGCTTAAATTCCATCAATTTTCATTTTTCTACCAATATTATGTTCCTACGGAACAAAGATTTTATATTTGCCATCTGGTTTTGATTGATGAACAGAGGTATTCCGTACAAGAGTGCGACGCAACAATGATGCGCAAAGAACTTTTGCCGGGTACAAAAAAAACTATTTTGGCAAAGTCAACTGCAGATACCCCCTTAATGCAACAACACAATGCCATCAAGGCTAAATACCCTGATGCGATCCTGTTATTCCGAGTAGGCGATTTTTATGAAACATTCGGGCAGGATGCCATCACCAGTTCAGCGGTTTTAGGCATTACGTTAACCAAAAGGAATAATGGCAATGCAGCTTCTTCCGAGCTTGCCGGTTTTCCGCACCATGCACTGGATACTTATTTGCATAAATTGGTAAAAGCAGGCTACCGGGTAGCCATATGCGACCAGTTGGAAGATCCCAAATATGCAAAAGGAATTGTAAAACGCGGCGTAACAGAACTGGTCACACCCGGCGTGGCCACCAGCGATAAATTACTGGAACACAACAGCAATAATTTTTTAGCGGCCCTGCATTTTGAAAATGAAAAAATTGGTATTGCTTTTTTAGACATCAGCACCGGTGAATTCTTTGTTGCAGAAGGCGATGCCGCATACGCCGATAAATTATTGCAGAGCCTTCAGCCTGCAGAAGTGATCTTTCAACGCAACCGGCAAAAACAATTCAAGGAATTATTCGGTGCAAAATTTTTTATCTACACTCTCGATGAATGGATCTTTGCAGCAGCTTATGCTGAAGAAAGTTTGCTGAAACATTTTGGCACCCATAGCCTCAAGGGTTTTGGCGTGGAAAACTTACGGGAAGGAATAATCGCCGCAGGGGCCATACTCCATTATTTAAAAGATACCGAGCATCCGAACCTCGGCCACATCACTTCCATTCAGCGCATCGACCGGGAGGAGCATTTGTGGATGGATCGTTTTACCATACGCAATCTTGAATTATTCGGTGGTGGTGTGGGCAGCAGTACGTTGCTGACCATTTTGGATAACACGGTATCGCCAATGGGTGCACGCTTATTGAAACGATGGATGATCATGCCTTTGAATAATATTGCCAAGATCAATGAGCGCCTGGATACGGTTGAATTTTTTATTAAGGAAGTTGACCTGAGGAACAGGATGGCACAGCATATCAAGCAGGCCGGCGATGTGGAAAGACTGATCAGTAAAGTGCCATTGAAAAAAGTAAACCCGCGGGAAGTATTGCAGATCGCCAGGGGTTTGCTGCAAGCAGATGCCATCAAACAGTTGTGCGTAGCCGCTCCAAATGATTATTTAAAAAGACTGGGTGATTCTCTGAATCCCTGTACATTTATTTCGGATAAAATAGTAAAAGAGATCAATGAAAATCCACCGGCGTTGGCCAGCAAAGGCGGAATGATAGCCGCGGGTATCCATGAAGAATTGGATGCATTGAGAAAGATCTCTTCGGGCGGCAAGGAATACCTGGTGGAACTGCAGCAAAAGGAAGCACTGGCAACCGGGATATCTTCTTTGAAAATTAGTTTTAATAACGTGTTTGGCTATTACCTGGAAGTGACCAACCTGCACAAAAGTAAAGTTCCGGAAACCTGGATGCGCAAACAAACCCTTGCCAATGCAGAGCGCTACATTACTCCTGAACTGAAAGAATACGAAGAAAAGATCATCGGCGCAGAAGATAAGATACTGCAGCTCGAAATGCAGCTCTTTGAAAAATTACTGGATGAACTGCAGGATTATATTGCACCCATGCAGGTGAACGGGCATGTATTGGCCGTGCTGGATTGCCTGGCTTGTTTTGCCAACAATGCATTGCATTTTAATTATAAAAAACCGATTGTGTATGATGGGAATATTCTTGACCTGAAAGACAGTCGCCACCCTGTAATTGAAAGAAACCTTCCTGTGGGGGAACCATATATAGCCAACGACATTTACCTCGATCCTGCCACACAGCAGATCATTATTTTAACGGGCCCCAACATGAGCGGCAAGAGTGCCATACTGCGGCAGACGGCGCTTATCACATTGATGGCACACATGGGAAGTTTTGTTCCGGTGAGCCATGCAAAAGTTCCTTTAACTGATAAAATATTTACCAGAGTTGGCGCCAGTGATAACTTAAGCGGCGGGGAAAGTACATTCATGGTGGAGATGAATGAGACCGCGAGCATCATCAATAATCTTTCCCACCGGAGCCTGATCTTATTGGATGAGATCGGCAGGGGCACGTCTACTTACGACGGGATCAGTATTGCATGGAGTATCGCTGAATTCCTGCATAATTCCATACATCAACCCAAAACATTATTTGCCACACATTACCACGAGTTGAATGAACTGGAAAATAAATTGACAAGGATAAAAAATTTCCATGTGACCAATAAGGAAGTTGGTAATAAAATTATTTTCCTTCGCAAACTGGCGCCCGGCGGCAGTACGCATAGTTTCGGTATTCATGTTGCACGCATGGCCGGGATGCCGCCATCACTAATAGACAGGGCCAATGAGATCTTAGCCATCCTCGAAGAAACGCGGAACAGCAGTTCAACCGATAAGAAAGAACACCTGGATGATGCAATGAAAAAATTAAGTGCTCCCCAGGTTCAACTCAGCATATTTGATGCACATTCCGCTACTTTTGATGAGATCAGAAAAATATTGGAAACTGTTGACATTAATCGGTTAACACCCGTGGAAGCGCTGTTGAAGCTGCAGGAGATAAAGGGGAAGGTGAAGTAGAAAAAATTGCTACATTGTTTTAGGGTTTTATTTTTGAAGAGCTGCTGTTTAACCGGAATCACCTACAAAAATAAATTATGGCAAGACTTGCAGCATTAGCTTCTTTGATAGCGTCTTTTATTAACTTTACCATATATGTCATCGCAGAAAATATTGCTTTTACTGCTTACCTTTTTTTTGGTAAAGGTGGATATGGCACAGGTCTGTACCGCAGAAGGACAAAAACCTACTACAGCTATTAATGTTTGTGGCAATGTAACTATTGTCCAGGCAAATCCCTATGTCTGTGTTAACCGTGAGATATTTGTACCAGGCTGCACCGGTAAAACAATACAAGGCGTTCCACAAATTTTTCATGACACAATCCCTTTTTGGTATAAGTTTACCTGTTCTCAAAGCGGTACTTTAGCTTTCCAGGTAACTCCCGACACCCCTGATGATGATTACAACTGGCAATTGTTTGATTATACTGGTTATTCACCTGGCAGTGTGTATACTAACCATTCCCTGGTAGTTACAGGCAATTGGTCGGGTACATTGGGTTCCACAGGTGCCTCAGCAACAGGATCCCCATTTCTTATATGCTATTCAGATCCCGCAACTAATACTAATTCCTTTTCGCAAATGCCCACTTTGATCAGCGGGCACAATTATCTTTTACTGATCAGCCATCGTTTTGGTCAGGGCGGATACACCTTATCGTTTGGTGGCGGTACTGCAGATATCACTGATCCTCTTATGCCTCACATGGTGTCAGCAAGAGCAACCTGTAGTGGTTCTCCTTTAGTAATTACGTTCAATAAAAAGCTAAAATGTACCCACCCATTCATTGATGTATCAGAATTTGCTATCAACCCGCCATTGGCAAATGTAGTGGGTGGAGTAGGTATTGATTGCAATCATAGTGAGGAGATAGATTCGGCGGTTCTGACCTTAGACAATCCTTTGCCAGCGGGTAATTATACCATTTTCATCAAAGATCCCAGTACTATCTCGGATTTTTGCGGCCGGTATATTCCGGTTGGCGAAAGTATACCATTTGTTGTGTACCCGGTTATTCCTGTTGTAATGGATAGCCTTACAAGACCCGGATGCACACCCGATGAACTCGAATTGGTTTTCAAAAAAAATATCATGTGCAGCAGTATTGCAGCAGACGGAACAGATTTTGTTGTTACAGGTCCTTCGGCTGTTACAGTTACCGGTGATTCGGTTATTTGTTTCAATAACCCGTTTCTAAATGCCGTTGTAACTGTAATAAAGCTTAAACTGTCGGCGCCTATATTGGTAAAAGGAAATTACCATCTCAAGTTAGTAACCGGGAGCGATGGTAATACACTCAAGGATGAATGTAACCAGTCAATACCTGCCGGTTCCACGCTTGATTTTTCCATAGAGGAACCGGTCAATGCGGATTTTGGGTATACGATCCGGCCTGGTTGTAAATATGATACCATTGATTATTCGCATGATGGTTTACATGATGCGAACTTGTGGAAATGGGATTTTGAAAATATTGGGCAAAGTAACCTACAAAACCCTGAAATATTTTACGACCCATTCGGATTGCAACATACACAGCTGATCGTTTCCAACGGTGGATGCAGCGACACCAGTGATGTGGTGCCGATCTTCCTGGGTGATGAATTCAAAGCGGGTTTTGAAGCCACCAGCCTGGTTTGCCCCGGCCAGCCGGCTTCGTTTAAAGATACCAGTATTGGCCATATCGTTTCCTGGTTATGGAATTTTGGCAATGGGAATACCAGTACATTGCGATCGCCGGCTTCCCAGTCCTATATTCCATCGCAGGTATCCACTACCGTTATAGCCCAGCTTAGTGTAACGAATAATAAAGGCTGCACGAGCACAGCCACACAAAAGATATCGTTGCCCAATTTTTGTTACGTGTCGGTACCCGGCGCATTCACTCCCAATAATGACGGAATTAACGATTACCTGTACCCGCTGAATTTGTATAACCCGGTGGGCTTTGTGTTCAAGGTATTTAACCGTTACGGGCAAGTTGTATTTGAAACGGAAGACCCTGCAAAACGCTGGAACGGCAGGTACAGGGGCCAGGTTGCTGATCCCGGAACTTATATGTGGATACTGCATTATACCGATTTCAATACCCGGCAATTCATTGAACAAAAAGGAACTTCAATTCTTATCCGCTGATAAGTTTTAAAGCGTTGGCCCACCTGTCATGGCTTCCGGAAAACAGCTTTCAGATCGTATGTAAAAATGCCGGAAATGGCATCAGGCTATTTCAATAAGGCCTTATTAAGAATGTTAAAACCTTATTAACACCGGCAGCGATCCCCCTTTTGAAAGTGTCTTTTCAATAACTTTGTCGATCTTATGTTACCAAAGAAAATTATCCTTTTGTTATGTACATCTTTTTTGGTGCAGCCGGATTTTGCACAGACCTGTACCACACTTGGTCAAAATCCAAACACTGCTTTTCCTGTTTGCGGAACTTCGAGTTTTAATCAGAATACGGTGCCCGCCTGTGGTGGCCGTACGGTATTTGCCCCAGGTTGTAATGATGTTCCATTGAGCGACATCAATCCCTTCTGGTACAAATTCACCTGCTTTACTTCCGGCACACTTGGCTTCCTGATCACTCCCAATAATATTGGTGATGATTATGACTGGGAATTATTTGATGTTACGGGTTATGATCCTTTCGATGTGTATACCAATACTTCATTATTTGTGGCCTGTAACTGGTCGGGCGAAACGGGCTTAACCGGGGCCTCATCCGCAGGCACATCCCTGATTGTGTGTGCCAGCACAACGGGTGGGCCTTACCGCCCTTTGTTTAGTACAATGCCTACATTGATACAGGGACATAACTATCTTTTATTGATCAGCCATTTTACTGCAAATTCCCAAAGCGGGTATTCCTTATCGTTTGGTGGCGGTACGGCAATTATTACTGACCCCACAGAACCTCACCTTGTTTCGGCAAGGGCTGCCTGTGATGGTACCACGACAACGATTAAACTGAACAAGAGGATGAAGTGTAATAGCTTATCAGTGGATGGATCTGAATTTACTCTTACTCCGGCCCTGTCCAATATTATTGCTGCAAGCGGCTTTGGTTGTAGTAATGGGTTTGATATGGATTCTGTAATTCTTACCCTTGGCAATCCGCTGCCACCGGGCAATTATACCATTACCGTAAAGAACGGCAATGATAGTAATACCATTTCGGATAACTGTGACCGTTATATTCCGGTGGGAGAAAATGTTCCGCTGGTTGTTTATCCCGTTTTCCCCACACCCATGGACAGTATCATGCAGCCCGGCTGCACACCAGATGAACTGCAACTGGTTTTTAAAAAGAATATCCATTGTACCAGTATCGCGGCAGACGGGTCGGACTTTGTTGTTTCAGGTCCAACGCCTGTTACTGTTATCAGTGCAGCAGGTGTATGTGTGAATGACCTCAGCCCGATCATTAAAGTGAAATTATCCACTCCAATACTTACGAAAGGAACATACCAGATCATGTTGGTAACAGGCAGTGATGGTAATACAATTATTGATGAATGCGGGCAGGAGACGCCTGCAGGCGCCACACTTGATTTCTTTACAAAAGATACGGTGAATGCTGATTTTACTTATGCGAACCGGTTTGGGTGCCAACGGGATACAATCGATTATTTTCATGACGGGAGGAATGAAGTGAATATTTGGAAATGGAATTTCGATAATAACAGGAAAAGCAGTTTGCAAAATCCTGAAATATTGTATGCAAGCTTTGGGCAGAAACAGGCGCAGTTAATTGTGTCGAATGGTGTGTGCAGTGATACCAGTGCAGTGGTGCCAATATTCCTGGATAATTATGTAAAGGCTGGTTTTGAAGCAACAGCATTTGTATGTCCCGGTGATCTTGCTATGTTTAAAGATACCAGTATTGGCAATATCGTTTCATGGAACTGGGAATTTGGTAACGGAAACAGCAGTAATTTTCAATTACCTTCTCCACAGGCTTACATTCCGCCATCTGTAACGACAACAGTAACTGCGCAATTAACGGTAACAAATAATATTGGCTGTACATCCACTGCCACACAAAAAATAGTAGTACCGAATAATTGTTATATCGCGGTGCCCAATGCATTTACGCCCAATAATGACGGAATTAACGATTACCTGTACCCGCTGAATGCGTACAAGGCCCTTGATCTTCTTTTCCGCGTGTACAACCGTTTCGGCCAATTATTATTTGAAACAAGGGATTGGACAAATAAATGGGATGGTAAATTCAGGGGGCAGGGTGCAGATCCCGGCACATATGTATGGGTCTTGCAATACACCAACAGTGATACAGGCAATAGGGTAGAACAAAAGGGAACGACGATTTTGATACGGTAGGAATGATACTGGATGCTGGATTCTTGATACTGGATCAGAGCCTACGAGCCAGTTTACTTTAACTGAATAAACATAGACAATCTCTTCAAACTTCTAAAAGAGGGAAATAACTGATTAAGAAAAATACCGGGTTGATACCTTGAATATCTGTTTAGCATTTAAATTTGGGAGTAATGTTTCACAATTAGACGAAGAATCGTACCTTCGCCTATTAATCCTAAAGAACGCTGTCTAAAGCAAAATATTATCAAAGGAGTAGTTGAGAACTGCTCCTTTTGACATTTTATAAGGTAATACATTTTAATAATCTATCAAACACTACCCTTTTTCCTTTATTAATATTATTTTTATTACGCATTATTAAGGATGCCCCATGCTTTTTTATGAAACATCTTACATTATCAATTGTTGTAGCATTATTTTATTGTTCTGTTTCGTATTCTCAAGTTCTTACTTGGAGTTTTAATAAGATTGGATACTATAATGCAACGACGAAAAAAAGTGTTATTGATAGCATAACGAAGGGGAAAATTTCTTTAGTTAAATCATTAAACTCTTTCTTTATTACTGAAAATGGTAAAATGTCGTATATATCTTTTAATTACAAAGATGAGGTTGAAAGAGATTCTGATCATTTTGAATATGAACTGGGAGAATATTCATTAAAACAAAATCCAATTTTTATCAATATTACATATAGGAATAGTACCAATTACGGCAGCTTTACTTATTCCGTTGGTAAAGAATCAAAGACATTTTTTATTACACAAGTAGATTCAACTTTATCTCCCAATCAACTATATAAATTCGCAGATACCTCCTTGCATAACATACATTTTGAATGGGTGAAGGTATATGCAGGCAATGACGGAGTGGTATCTTTTATACATGATTCCAAACTTCCAGATAGAAACGGAGTAATAAAGGTTTGGGAAATATTTTATCAAAAAAATTATACTTACAAAGGTAAATTGTACAAACAAGTCGAAACTAAATCATTAATAAGAGTCGATTGTAAGGAGCATACGATGCTTGTAGAAGAAGCTCATTATTATGATACAGATCAAAAACAGATATGGAGTTATGAATCAGATTATGAAAAATGGTCTGCTATTATTCCAGGGAGTGTGGGAGAATATATTTCCAATGGGGTATGTAACCTATTTAATGAATGAGTATGAAATACTTTTTAACCTTAGCGTTATTAATCAGTTTAAGCCTAACCGGCACGGCACAATCATGCAAAGATTTACCCAATAGATTTAATTCTTATAGTGAGGCAATAACAGCTATAAATGATGCAGATTTTAATTATACGGATAAGTTGCCGGAAGGTAAAAGTTCATGGATAACGGACGCTACATTTTATAGCTGTGATGATAAGACGGGATACATGGTTTATACTACTGTTAAAGGTGGGAATACATACATGAGGGAGTGCCTAAAAGCGTATGGAATGAGTTTAAAACAGCACCTTCAAGCGGCTCATATTACGATTACAACATAAAGCACAAGTACCGTTTAGTACCCCAATAGCTATTTTAGTGTAAACATCTATATCATTGCCAAAGATTTTCGATACTTGAACTGCATCCATCCAGAATCTAGTATCATGTATCCAGTATCGAGTATCCAGCATCCCCCGGATCACCTCCCCAATAATCTTTTCTCTTCCCTTTCTTCCCGGAGCATGGCACCGAAATCCATTTTTCTAACCATTGTTTTTATGACCAATGCAATTCTTTTTGCTTTAGTGGTATCTGTTTTTGCGGATTCGATCCATTTGGTAAAATAATTTCTATGGCCTTGCGGGAGGGAGTTAAAATATTTCCATGCTTCAGGTTCGTCTTCCATGCATTCCAGTAATTCTGCCGGAGGGAGTATTGGAGTATCGTCCAGTTCCAGTTGCACTTTTAATGTTGCGCCAAAACGTTTACCCGTGGATTTCCTGATCGCTGCGTTGATGGCCAGAATAAAATCTCCGCCCCCCATGGGCACCAGCGCCACTTTTGTAATTTCATAATCATCCAATCTACCTTTTACACGATATGATTTTTTTACACCGGGGTTTAATTTTTTTGTGGCAAGAGCAGGAACGACAATATAGGTCCAGCCCGTCTTTTCTCCCTGGCTGCCAAATTTTAATATGGGTGCAGAAAATTTTACCATCAGTTTTTACCAACATTTTATTTGGCAATAATATATTTTCTCCATTTTTCTATCACTGCATTCATGTCATCGGGCAATTCGCATTCAAAGTGTACCGGCTTGCGCGTTACCGGGTGTATGAAGCCCAGTTCTTTTGCGTGTAAGGCCTGCCGTTGGCAAAGTTCAAAACAATTCTCTACAAACTGCCTGTACTTTGTAAATACTGTTCCCTTTACAATTTTATCACCGCCATAAGTATCATCATTGAAAAGCGGGTGGCCAATGAGTTGCATATGTACCCTGATCTGGTGCGTTCTTCCTGTTTCCAGCCTGCATTCCACAAGGGTTACATAATTAAATCGTTCAAGTACTTTATAATGGGTGATGGCGTCTTTACCGTAGTCACCATCAGGATATGCGGTAAACATTTTACGAAAACGCTGATGCCTTCCCACGTGTGCAATTATGGTTCCTTCATCCTTGTCAAAATCTCCCCACACCAGGGCAAGGTAACGCCGATGTACGGTGTGATTGAAAAACTGTTTGGCAAGATCGGTCATCGCTTTTTGATTTTTCGCCATTACCAGGAGGCCGGTTGTATTTTTGTCAATGCGGTGCACCAATCCAAAACGTGAAAGATCATGCTCCTCTAATTCGGGGTTTTGTTGTTGAAGATAATACGCCACCCCATTTACCAATGTTCCGCCGGGATTTCCACTTCCGGGGTGTACCACCATGCCCGCGGGCTTATTGATGATGAGCAAGGCATCATCTTCGTAGGTAATGTTAAGCGGAATATTCTCGGGAACGATCTCTGATCCTTCAGGGGCTCTGCTGGTAAAAACAATTATTTTATCAAAAGCTTTTACTTTATAATTATTTTTTATCGTTTTTTCATTTACCAGTACCATTTCATTGTCAATGGCCTGTTGGATCTTATTGCGTGTAGCGCCTTCTATCCTCCTCATCAGGAATTTATCAATGCGCAATGGCTCCTGTCCCTTGTCGATAGTAAGTACAAGTTTTTCATAAAGCTCTTCACTTTCCATTTGATCATCTTCCATATTTATTTCTACTTTACTCATTTCTATCTAGTATCCAGTATCAAGTATCCAGTATCAAGTATCAAGTATCTTGAATTATCTTTGCAAATTAAAACATTGCATTGGATAAGCAGACGGTGATATTTAAGGACCTTGGAATTATTGATTATAAATCTGCCTGGGATTACCAGGAGGAGTTGTTACAGGAGAATGTAAAGATCAAGTCGGCAATACGAAATGGACAAGGGTCATTGGTCATTGGTCATTCGTCATTGGATGAAGAGCAATCCATTAGCGGATTGCCAACTGCCAACTGCCAACTGCAAACTACCAACTTTTTTCTCCTTTGCGAACACCCACCCGTATACACTTTGGGCAAGAGCGGCAACAAAGAAAATGTACTGATGAGCGATGACGAACTGCTGAAAAACAATATTGAATTCTTTAATACCAACCGCGGTGGCGATATTACCTTTCATGGTTTGCAGCAAATTGTTGGTTACCCCATCCTGGATCTTGAAAAATATTATACCGATATTGGCAAATACCTGCGGAACCTTGAAGAACTGATCATCCTAACCATTGGAGAATATGGGATAAAGGGCGAAAGAAGCAAGGGCGAAACCGGTGTTTGGATAGAGCCCGGTATTAAAGGCAAAGAAAGGAAGATCTGTGCGATAGGTGTTCGTTGCAGCAGGTGGATCACGATGCATGGTTTTGCACTCAATGTAAATACCGACCTGGGTTATTTCAATCATATCATTCCATGCGGAATAGAAAACAAACAAGTTACATCTATCGAAAAAGAATTGGGATTTGCAGCAGATTATGAACAAGTAAAAGAAAAAGTGAAAAGGAATTTTGAGATTGTATTTGACTCCATATTAAAATAAGTACTAAATTTTTTATTTATTTCTTTGTGATGCATTTTCTTATTGCATTTGCCTATTGCCTATTGCCTATTGCTTTTACCCTTTTCAACATTTGGTACAGACTGAATTTTTTCATCATTCGGGATATAAAATTTATTCTTTTCCAGGAATTTCCCGCTTTCATATACTTCAAAATAAAACCACCCCGCGTGAACAAAGTTTACTTTATCAATGATCAGGTCGGATTCATGCAATTTGTTTAATATAAAAAGCAGTTTATTGTCTTCATCATAAAACCTGATCAGGTATTTTTTTGTTTCAGCATCCTGCAGGTGAACCATGATATTATTATCCTTGCCCGGATGAATGCGGCTACTGCTGTACGTTACCGGCTTGATATGAAATAAGGCGATACTGTCGCCGGTGCTGAGTTCAGTGGTAAAAAAAGATGGTTTACCCGGCCTTGCCACAGCACTGAAAAAGTAGCTGCCGCCATCAAATGCAATAAAAATGCGGTAATACATATTATTATAGGGCGGTTTCACATCTGCATATCCATTCTCCCTGTTTTCGGGATTGAGTACAGAGCCAATGGTAGTATAATTCCTGAGGCTGTCGAAGGAACGCTGGATATTGATCGTTTTGGGGACCTTTGTAAAATCATTAAGCCAGCTTACAATGATCTTTCCGCTGATATTTTTTACAGCTATTTGTGGAAGTGCATCCTGGGCATGAGCCCTGGAAGAGCCAATTGCTGTAATGCAGCATAATAAAAAGAAAGTCTTACGCATAAGGTTAAGCCGGAAATTACAATAGTATTCCCGGTGGTAAATATAACAGGATGTTAAAACAACTAATACAATAAAGTATCCACAGGCAGGGAATGATTTCCGGGCAGGCCTCCGGTATGCAGGCAAATGATCTTACTGTTTTCGGGGAAATGATCATTTTTTATCGAATCAAAAACGGCATACAACATCTTGGCGGTGTATACCAGGTCCAGGGGTAACTGAAACTGTTGCCAGCATTGATTCATAAAGCGGATGAGCTCCGGAGTTTTTTTAGCATACCCGCCAAAATGATGATCCTGGAATACCTGCAACTGTTCCATTTTGGCAGTACCGTTTGTGAGGAAATTTATCCTTTCTTTTATATCTGTCATCCCTTTTAAAACACTAACGCCAATCACCACCTGCTCTTTTTTTACAGCCATTAATAAGCCTGCAAGAGTGGTAGCGGTTCCGGCTGCTGTACATACATGCGTATAGTTATTATCTTTTACCATGTCCATAATTAATGCAGCCCCTTTTGCTCCGGAAGTATGATACCCTCCTTCCGGAACAATGACGCATTCGCCATATTCTTTTTTAAGGGATTCAATGAAGGGGGGATCTTTCTTTGCAGCATATAATTTCCTGGATACGAATCTTAATTGCATGCCAAATTGCATGCATTGTTGCAAAATAGAAGAAAGTACTGTGGGTTTTTCTCCCCTCACCATGCCGATACTTTTTAAACCGGTCAGTTGGCATGCATAAGCCGTTGCCAGCAAATGATTGGACCAGGCACCACCGAAAGTAAGGATAGTTTTACAATCAGATTCCATCGCTTCTTCCAAAAAATAATGAAGCTTGAATAATTTATTGCCCGATACTACGGGGTGTATCTCATCTAACCTTAATACATCAACGGAAACCTGTTTCTCAAGAAATAAATCATCCTGTAATACAGTTGTGCTGATATGGGAAAGATCAAAAAGCATTTAATAATAACTACACGGTTTATAGTAATTTCGCCTTACAAAAATGAATTATTAATTTTTAATTATTCATTCTTAATTAACTATGCAACCCACCTTACTCATATTAGCCGCCGGGATGGCCAGCCGTTATGGAAGCATGAAGCAGATCCAGGGCTTTGGCCCTTCGGGTGAAACCATCATTGATTATTCAATATATGACGCTATCCGTGCAGGTTTTGGTAAAGTGATCTTTATTATCCGTAAAGATTTTGCGGAGGATTTTGAGGCCATCTTTGAACCCAAACTAAAAGGGAAGATCGAAGTGGATTATGTTTTCCAGGAAATGGATTCTTTTTTGAATGGAATGGAAATACCGGATGGGAGAACCAAACCCTGGGGCACGGGCCATGCAGTGCTTTGTGCACAGAAGGCTGTGAAAGGCCCTTTTGCCGTGATCAATGCAGATGATTTTTATGGTAGGGATGCTTTTATGAAAGCTGCTGCTTTTTTAAATCATGAATGCAGTGAAAATAAATATGCCATCATTGGGTACGAACTGGGAAAAACATTAAGTGAACATGGAACAGTTAGCCGCGGGGTTTGTGAAGTAAATAGCGATGGCGACCTGGTAAGCATCAAAGAAAGAACAAAAATTTATACCGATAACGGTAAAATTGTGTATGAAGAAAATGAAGAGAAACATGAAGTGCCGCTCCACTCCAGTGTATCAATGAATTTCTGGTGTTTTCATCCGGCCCTGTTTTCGTTTACAGAAGATTTATTTCACCGGTTTGTAAAGGATCACAGTAATAATATCAAAGCAGAATTTTTTATTCCCATCATTGCCGAAGAATTCATGTTTAAACAGGGGGGAAGTATAAAGGTAATTCCTACATCTGCGCAATGGTTTGGGGTTACGTATAAAGAAGATGCCCCCGGGGTGAAATTGAGTATTGATAAATTGGTTGCTGATGGCGAATACCCGGTATCGTTGTGGGGGGTAGAAATGTAAAATGAAGAATAATAAATGTAAAATGTAAAAGTTAAGCAGCCCTGGGAATCGCAGGCATTTAAATTATTGAACGCTTCAACTTTTGAGTTTTACATTCAACATTTAATATTTTACATTTTATTTCCCCACCACCATAAATACAAACTCTTCCATCTTTTTAACCTGTTGTGAACGCTCTAATCCTTTGAGGCCGGAGTTATTGGGTAGTTTAATGGTTTGTGAATCATCAGCTTTTTTTACCGCATCCAGGAGTTTAAAAATATTTATAGATTTTGCTGCATACACAACGCCATCAGCATTTTTTTCTTTACTGGTGATGATACCAATCACTTCTCCGTTTTTATTTAATACAGGACCGCCGCTATTACCCGGATTTACTGAAACAGTAAGCTGGTATGCAGTGGAGTCACCATCGTTACCTGACTTGGCGCTTAAATAACCTTCTCCATAAACAATTTCATTTCTTGGAAACCCGAGGGTGAATATTTGTTCTGCGAGGTCAAGGTTATTTTTTCTAATGCTGTAAGGAAGATTGGAAACGGTTTTAAAAGCCGTATCAGTGATCTGTAAAATGGCCAGATCGGAATTGTTGTCAGCAAAAAGAGAAATGGCTTTATAATATTCACCCTTATTATTTTCAACATAAACTGTTTTAAGCCTGTTTACTACGTGGGCATTGGTGACAAGGTATCCTTTACCGTCAATTAGAAAACCAGTTGCACGGTAATCTGCAGCAGGTGATACAGGAGGAGGTGTTTTTGTAGATTGGCCAGACTGTAACGCTTGTTTTATGCTCTCCACCGTGGTATCGGTATTCTTTACGTGTTTAATGATCGCTACAAGATCCTCTTTATTGGATTCGTTTACTTTTTTTGTATAGGCAATGATGAAACCCGCAGTGGTTATAGACATCAGCCCGGCGATACACGCTGCCACAGCAATATTGCGTTTATATCTTTTCCAGAGATAGATCACTTTTGTTTTTCCTTTCAACTGGGATTTGCTCATCACGCCTTCTTCCGTTAATTTATTCTCCACTTCGTATAAAGAATGTTTGTAGGCCTTGAAAGCGGCATGCTTATCCAGTTCATTCAATAAAAAAGTATGTTCTACTACCGCCTGGTCAATTTCGGGATTGCTTTTACGCAGGTCCTGGAAAAAAGCCATTTCCTGGGCAGACATCTCTCCCTTCAAATATCTTTCCACTGCCTGTATAAGTAAAATATCATCCATATTATGATCCGTTTTTAAAATTTGCAAAAAATAATTTTTTCAGCCTCATCAGGCATTTGTATTTCTGGGTTTTTGCATTATCGGCATTGGTATATCCAAAATCCTTCGCTATTTCCTGCATATTCTTTTTTTGCATGTAATATGCATCCAATAAGCTTTTACAGGGTTCACCGATCTTACTCATGGCATTTTCCATAATGATAAAATCCGTATTGCGTTTTTCGTGTGCTTCAATCTCTTCTTCCACGGGCACGGTCTCTTCCATGTTTTCAGCCTGTCTGCTATACCGCTGTAATTGCTGGAGGCGTTTTAGCCAAAGCCGCCTGCAAACAGAGTAGATATAGGTCTTAAGCTGGCAATTCAGTTCAAAAACACCCGAAATGGCTTTTTCAAACAACACGATCATGGCTTCCTGGAAAATATCCCTGGCCTCATCCGGGTTTCCACTATTGTTCAGTATAAATGCCTGGATCATAGGGTAATTATCCCGGTAAATGGCTTCAATGGATTGCCTGTCATTTAGCGCCAAACCTTCCAGTAACAGCTTTTCTTGTTCTAAAGTACTCACCCTGTTTGTATTAATACGGTTATTATGGATTGGTAACCCATAGCAAAGAAAAAATAATTTTTTTAAACCGGGTTACCTTTTGCCAAATCGGGTATAAATATCAAATTATAATTTTAAAATTTAAACAAAACAAAATGAAAAAAGCAATCTTAGCATTCGCAGTTGTAACTGTGTCTCTTGCAGCTTGTAATAACGGCGACAAGAAAGTTGATGAAGTAAAGACCAGCGACACTACACAAGTAGTTAAAAAAGACACCGCTATGGTAGTTAAAGACACTACTGTTAAAACTACAACTACAATAGATACTATTAAAAAGAAGTAATTATTGACCAGTTAACCGGATTGCTTGTAATAATAACTGGTTTTATATAAAGATTTTCATATGGCAAGCAATCGTTGAAGCCCCTCTTATTCTTAAGAGGGGCATTTTTTTGCTGGTAAATTGAATACAGTTCCCTATTTTTGTTTTGAATATGACAAAGAACAATACATATAGCCGCCTTTATTATTATTACTATTTTAAGCGTAAGCCGGTATATTTTTGTTAACAATACAGTTCCCAACACATTAACATAAACGATCCCGGCTCATTGGCCGGGTTTTTAATTATTTTTATGACAGTAACAATTATCGGAACAGGATTGATCGGGTGCTCGATGGCATACCGTTTAAAGGAAACAGGCTTTGCCCGAAAGATCATTGGGGTGGATAATAACCAGCAGCATCTTAAAACCGCAATAGAACTCGGTTGGATCGATGAAGCCCTGGTGCCTGAAGAAGCTTTCCGGCAAAGTGAATTGATCATCATTGCCATTCCTGTTGATGCCACTTTACGTTTACTTCCTGGATTAATGGACAAAATCGAAGGCCAGGTAATGATGGATGTGGGATCAACAAAAAAAATGATCTGCAACTCACTAACGGACAGCAATAAACGAAAAAAATTTGTGGCTACACACCCGATGTGGGGTACCGAAAAAAGTGGCCCCGAAGCCGTGGTAAAGGATGCTTTTAAAGGCCGTGTTGCCGTGATTTGTGATAAAGAGAAAAGTGATCCTTTGGCATTGCAATTAGTGGAGCGTTTATACACTGCTATCGGGATGAGGCTGGTGTATATGGATGCAGGTGCACATGACGTACACGCCGCATATGTAAGCCATATTTCGCATGTGGCATCGTATGCGTTATCCCTCACCGTATTGGAAAAAGAAAAAGAGGAAGACGCCATTTTTGAACTGGCCAGCGGTGGATTTGAAAGTACGGTACGTTTGGCAAAAAGTAACCCGGATATGTGGGTACCGATCTTTATGCAAAACAAAGAAAATGTGCTGGATGTTTTAAATGAACACATTTCGCAGTTGAGAAAATTTAAGAGTTGCCTGGAGAAAGAGAATTATGAATATCTGAAAGAGCTGATCGAAAATGCAAATAAGATAAAAAGAATATTAAAATAGTTTGTATGATTTTCAGGGATGCACAAATAAGCGATATACCGCAAATACAGGTTGTAAGAAATGCTGTAAAAGAAAATATGTTATCCGATCCTGCATTGGTGCCGGATAAAGACGTGGAAGATTTTATCACTAACAGGGGAAAAGGATGGGTTTGTGAAATGGATGATACGATAATTGGTTTTGCTATTGCTGATTTAAGAGAGCATAATATCTGGGCATTATTCGTGGATCCTGGTCATGAAGCGAAGGGGATCGGTAAAAAATTACATCAACTAATGCTTGACTGGTATTTCAACCAGACAAAAGAAAAAGTTTGGTTAGGCACTTCACCCAACAGCCGTGCAGAAAAATTTTACCGAATGCAGGGATGGAAAGAAGTGGGCGTACATGGAAAGGGAGAAATAAAATTTGAGATGGAATTTGGTATGTGGATGGAAAAGGCTTCACGCAAAGACGCAAAGTAAGCGCAAAGATGCTAAGTTACTTTTGCGGCTTTTGAATTTTATCTTGGCGTCTTTGCGTGAAACAATCTGCGCTTAGATAAAAGATGAGTAATGGTATGTGGTAAAAGTGTGATTATTCTTTCTGTTTACTAAACAGAAAGAATAATAGAACAAGTTCGCAACGATGATGAACAAAGATTTAATGCCGGTTACATAATAAACTAATTTTGCAATGCAAATCAAATCAGGAACGATGAACAAATTAGTGCAGGAAAAATGGAACAAACGACCACTGATCATTAGCGGGCCCTGCAGTGCCGAAACGGAAGAACAAGTGCTGGAAACCGCTGTAGCACTGGCTAAAACAGGCAAAGTGGATATGCTCCGCGCCGGAATATGGAAGCCGCGTACCAAGCCGGGATTGTTTGAAGGTATCGGAACCAGGGGGCTCCCTTGGCTGCTCCAGGCAAAAAAAATAACCGGTTTGCCCACTACCGTTGAAGTGGCTACGGCCAAACACGTAGAGGATGCTTTACAGTTTGATGTGGATGTATTATGGCTCGGTGCAAGAACAACAGTGAACCCTTTCAGTGTGCAGGAAGTTGCGGATGCATTGCGTGGGGTTGATATCCCTGTTTTGATAAAGAACCCGATACATCCCGATCTTGAATTGTGGAGTGGCGGTATTGAACGCCTGCAAAAAGTGGGGATGCAGCAGGTAGGTATGATCCATCGTGGATTTTCTTCTTATGGCAATACTGATTTCCGGAATGCGCCGATGTGGCATCTGCCGATAGAAATGAAAAGAAGGTTCCCTGATATGTTACTGATCTGCGACCCATCGCATATTTGCGGAAACAGGACCTTGTTGCAGGGGATTGCACAAAAAAGTATTGACCTGGATTTTGGCGGACTGATGCTGGAAAGCCATATTGATCCCGACAATGCATGGAGCGATGCCAAACAACAGATCACACCCGAACGGTTATCCGAAATGCTGGATGCATTGGTTTGGCGTTTTGAGAACAGCAACGAAAAAGAATTTATCACCGCCCTGGCCACATTGAGGGAGCAGATCAACCAGGTGGATGATGAACTACTTACCTTATTGGGACAACGAATGAAAATTGCAGATAAGATCGGTTCTTATAAAAAAGAAAATAATATTACCATTTTACAAACCAATCGCTGGAATAATATTTTGGAAAGAGCTTTTCTTAAAGGAGAAGCGCTGGGACTGAGCAAGGAATTCATTACAAGGTATTTTGATGCTGTGCATTTGGAAAGTATAAGTCACCAGAATAAGGTAATGAACAGCCCCCTCTAATTTCCCTGGCAGGCGGAAGGATCTGGAGAGGGTGTGGAATATTACTAAGTTGAAAATATTTTTTTTGATAAACGATATCATTCTCCCGCTCCGCCAGGGAGGTTGGGGTGAGGCGAAATTTTAATTTATGCACGTAAAAAAAGCTTTTGAAATGGCAGTATCTTCCCAGGTCTTTGATTCGGGGGGAGACCTGGAGGGAAATTTAGTGGCTCCAACGGAAACTTCAATGGTGGGGGGCGTAACATATTATTTTGACGGGGAGTTTGCTTATCTCGAACAGATCGTTTCAAAAAAAAATGTGGTCATCCTTACTGATGAAAATGTACATGGTTTTCACAGCGATAAATTTTCGGGATACCCTGTGATACGATTTGCAGCCGGCGAACAAAACAAAACTCAGCAAACCGTTGATCATATCATTACAGAATTGATACAATTGGAAGCGGATAAAAATACTTTTCTAATTGGCGTGGGAGGCGGGGTGGTAACGGACATTACAGGATATGTTGCGTCGGTGTATATGCGTGGCCTGGATTTTGGACTGGTGCCCACTTCTATCCTCGCCATGGTGGATGCAGCAATTGGCGGGAAAAATGGAATTGACGTAGGCGTATATAAAAATATGGTGGGCACGATCCGCCAGCCCGCGTTTATTTTTTATGATTATTCTTTTTTGCAAACATTGCCGGTGGAAGAATGGGCAAATGGTTTTGCAGAAATAATCAAGCATGCATGCATAAAAGACGCCGTTTTATTTTCTATCCTGGAACGGTATTCCCTGCATGATTTCCGGGCTGATGAAACATTGATCGCAGAACTTATCGAAAAAAATGTGGAAATAAAAACAGGTGTTGTTACCCGCGATGAATTTGAAAAAGGGGAAAGAAAGTTATTGAACTTTGGACATACCATCGGGCATGCAATTGAAAACCTTTGCCACTTGCCGCATGGTCACGCTGTAAGTATCGGGATAGCTGCCGCCTGTAATTTATCAGAAAAGATCAAAGGTTTGCATTTTGATGAGGCCAAAAGGATAATACTTTTATTATCCAGGTATCATTTGCCTGTTGATATTGAAGCCGATCATGAAAAAGTATTTGAAGTTTTAAAAATGGATAAGAAAAGAACCAGTGATGAAGTGAATTTTATACTCATTACTAAAATAGGGAATGCGGTGATCAACCCAATTGCATTGGACGATTTGCATCAACACTTAAAAGAAATATTATAGTGACGGTTACCATCTGGCCATCAGTTTTAGGGGGAATAATAACTGCACCCGCCAGCAAAAGTGCGATGCAAAGGGCCTGTGCACTGGCTTTGCTGCATGATGGCGAAACCACTCTTATCAATCCCGGTAAAAGCAATGATGACCTGGCAGCAATAGGAATTATTCAACAATTGGGCGCTATTGTAAAAAATGACCCCACGGGTAATTTATTGATAAGAAGTAATGGTTTGGCAGGGTCTTCAAAAATCTCCTCCGCTAGGGAAGAGTCAGCCATGGCTATTAATTGTGGTGAAAGTGGTTTGGGTATAAGAATGTTTGCACCCATTTCAGCCCTGTTTGCTGATGAGATCACTATCAATGGCGAAGGGAGCCTGTTGAACCGCCCCATGGATTTTTTTGATGAGATCTTTCCGCAATTGGGTGTTGCCATATATTCCAATAAGGGGAAACTGCCCATACGGATCAAAGGGCCGCTGAAACCTGTAGCGATTACCATTGATGGTACTTTGAGTTCGCAGTTTTTAACCGGCTTATTGCTGGCTTTTGCAAAAGGCGCCACTAAGCGGATAACCATTACCGTGATTGGACTTAAAAGTAAACCCTATATTGATCTCACTTTGCAGATGATGCGGCAATTTGGATATGAAGTGGAGAATATTAACAATGAGAAATTCATTATTAAACACCAAATACCAAACACCAAACACCAAACATATACTGTGGAAGGCGATTGGAGCGGCGCTGCATTTTTGCTGGTTGCAGGTGCCATAGCAGGAGAAATAACGGTAAAGGGATTAGATATATTTTCAGCCCAGGCAGACAAAGCCATATTGCAGGTTTTGATGATGACGGGCGCCAACCTGTCCATAACAGAAAAAGAAATTATTGTTAGTCCGCCATTAGTGACTGGGGGCAGGGGCAAAGCCTTTCATTTTAATGCCACTGATTGCCCGGATCTTTTTCCGCCATTGGTTGCTTTGGCGGCATATTGTGAAGGCGTATCGGTGATCGAAGGAGTTGGCCGGCTGGCGCATAAAGAAAGTAACAGGGCATTGACTTTACAGCAGGAATTTAAAAAAATGGGCGTAGAGATCGTATTGCAGGATGACCTGATGATAATAAGATCAACTGAATCAGTGAAAGGTGCAGTTGTTCATTCTCAACATGATCACCGGATTGCAATGGCCTGTGCTGTTGCAGCATTGAAAGCAGATGGCGAGACAATTATTGAAGATGCAGAAGCGGTCAATAAATCTTATCCTGGGTTTTATGAAGATTTGGAAATGCTTGGCGCTGCTGTATCTTTACCATAAAGAGGCTTCAAGCTGAATAAACACACTAGTTAACTATGAACAGTTTCGGCCGCATATTCCGTGTACACATTTTTGGCGAATCACATGGCGAATGTGTGGGCGTTACCCTTGATGGTTGCCCTGCTGGTTTGCCTTTGGCAGTGGATGATTTCATAACGGATATGGAAAGACGAAAAGGAGGCAGCAAGGGCACTACTCCCAGGAAAGAAGAGGATATACCAAAAATAAAGACCGGTGTGTTCAATGGTAAAACAACCGGTGCACCCATCAGCATTTTATTTGATAATTCCAATACCAGGAGTGCTGATTATGAAAAGCAAAGAGATATACCCAGGCCTGGCCATGCAGATTTTGTAGCGCATAAAAAATCCGGAGGATTTGAAGATTACAGGGGCAGCGGGCATTTTAGCGGAAGATTGACGGTTTGTCTTGTTGCAGCCTCCGTGATTGCAAAGCTGCTGCTGAAGGAAATAAAAATTGTTGCTGAGATCCTCGAGATCGGAGGAGAGAAAAATATCGAAGCAGGTTTACAAAAAGCCATCAATGCAAAAGACTCCATTGGAGGAATTATTGAATGCAGGGTAAATGGCCTGCCCATAGGTTTGGGCGAACCGTTTTTTGATTCTGCGGAATCATTAATCAGTCACGCCGTATTTGCCATACCCGCTATCCGCGCTATTGAGTTTGGTACCGGTTTCGCTGCAGCCAGGATGTTCGGCAGTGAACACAATGATCCCATTACGGATGAAACAGGTAAAACAAAAACCAATCATGCAGGAGGGATCGTAGGAGGATTGACAAATGGCAATGAACTGGTTTTTCGGATCGCTGTGAAACCTACTTCTTCCACACCCAAACAACAGGAATCTTTGAACCTGGAGACAAATACAATAGAAAAATTTTCCGTAAAGGGGCGTCATGACCTGTGTATAGCGTTAAGGGTTCCCGTTATACTGGAAGCGGTAACAGCGATTGTGCTGGCCGACCTGATGCTGCTGGAACAAAAGATTCCCAGAGTGATCTGATAACCTGCAGATATCACCGCATAAAATAACCGGACAAATTCCCAGGGAGAAAAATTATCTTTTTTTGTTTGTGCAACAGTTATTGCCGCTTATCCTCAAAATAAACAGCAACCGATAAAATTTCTGTTCTATTTTATACCTTCAGGGCTTATTTATTTAAAACAACTCACAATGACTGCCAAACAATTGCTGCCCCTAATTGCCCTTTTATGCTTTCTTTCTGCCACTGGACAAGACAAGCCTGACAAAAAGAAATGGGATGTAAATAACCCCGAAGGGCCGTTTAAAGAAGTAACATTTACAGTAAACGAAGGAACCTGGATGAACATTGATGTTTCGCCCGATGGAAAAGATATTGTGTTTGACCTGCTGGGCGACATTTATTCGATCCCTGTTACCGGTGGTGAAGCAAAGGTATTGCGGCACAACTTTGCCATGGAAGTGCAGCCCCGTTATAGCCCTGATGGGGAAAAAATATTATTTACTTCAGACGCGGGTGGTGGCGATAATGAATGGGTGATGGACAGGGATGGCAGTAATGCAAAGCAAATCACTAAAGAAAGTTTTCGTTTGTTGAATAACGGCGTTTGGTCGCCGGATGGCCAATACATTATAGCCCGTAAACATTTTACTTCGGGGCGTTCACTGGGAGCCGGCGAGCTATGGATGTATCATATCAGCGGTGGCGAGGGCTTGCAATTAACTCCAAGAAAAAATGATCAGCAGGACCTGAATGAGCCTTCTGCATCTCCGGACGGCAGGTACATTTATTATAGTGAAGACATGTACCCAGGCGGTTTTTTCCAGTATAATAAAGATCCCAATAACCAGATATTTGTTATTAAACGCTTTGACAGGGAAAAAGGTACCAGTGAAACAGTTACAGGCGGACCGGGCGGGGCTGCGCGTCCTCAAATTTCTCATGATGGGAAAACATTGGCATTCATAAAAAGAATAAGGACCAAAACTGTTTTGTATTTGCGCAACCTGGAAACAGGAGAAGAATGGCCCGTGTATGATAAACTGAGCAAGGATCAGCAGGAGGCATGGACGATCTTTGGCATTTATACGGGGTTTAACTGGATGCCCGGAGATAAAAATATTGTGATTTGGAGTAATGGTAAAATTTTAAAGATCGATGTGAACGGAATAAATGCTGCAACCGAAATTCCTTTCACCTGCAATGTAAAGCAACGCATCACTGATGCAGTCCGTTTCAAACAAAATTTAAACCCCGATAGTTTTAGTGTGAACGTGATCCGCAATGCCATCACTTCGCCGGGTGGAAAACTACTCGTATTTAATGCGGTGGGCTATCTCTGGAAAAAAATGTTGCCGGACGGGAAGCCCGAACGTTTAACAACAGGCACTGATCAGGAAGCAGAACCATCTTTTTCTGAAGACGGAAAAATGATCGCTTATGTAACTTGGAACGATACTGCAATGGGGGCAATTTATAAACTGAATATGGCTACCGGGTCTAAACCGCAGATGGTTACAACAGAAAAAGCCATTTACAGAACACCTTCTTTTTCACCGGATGCCAAATGGATCGTGTATGGTAAAGATGGGGGAGATAATGTGATGGGTGTTACATTCAATGTAAGACCGGGTGTATATTTAATTGATGCAAATGGCGGCAAACCGGTATTTGTAAGCGATAAAGGAGAATCTCCAAAATTCAATGCAACAGGGAACCGCATTTACTACCAGCTCAATAGGAATTCATTTGGCAGTTATAAAACGGATGGCACGGATGAAAAGACAATTTTTAAAAGTACTTATGGCAGCCAGTTTGTGGTTTCGCCCGATGGCAACTGGGTAGCTTTTGTTGACCTGCATGAAGTGTATGTAGCCGCATTTCCTGAAACTGGCAAAACGATAGATATTTCTGCCGGCACAGCCGCTATCCCGGTTAAAAAAGTATCACTCGATGCCGGTATTAACCTGCACTGGAGCGGCGATAATAAGCAAATTCATTATACACTGGGCAACCAGTATTATTCCATCAACCTGGATGACCGTTTTGAATTTCTCGCTAATAAACCCGATTCATTATTTAAAATGCCGGGGAAAGGAATCGATGTTGGATTGAAAATAAAAACAGATAAACCAAATGGTCTTATTGCTTTTACAAATGCAAGGATCCTCACCATGAAAGATGATGAAGTGATCGAGAACGGAACCGTATTGGTAGATGGTAATCTTATTAAAGCAATAGGCAGAGCCGGTGAAGTAAGCATTCCTTCCGGGGCAAAACAAATTGATTGCAGCGGCAAAACGATCATGCCCGGTTTTATAGACGCGCATGCACACGGTGTACATTTCCGGAGCGGGTTAACGCCGCAGAAACACTGGCCTTATTATACCAATCTTGCGTATGGCGTCACCACCATGCATGACCCTTCTGCTAACAGCGAAATGGTCTTTGCGCAAAGTGAATTGATAAAGGGAGGGCAGATGGTTGGTCCGAGGGTATTTAGTACCGGAACAATTTTGTATGGTGCTGATGGAGATTTTAAAGCTGTGATCAATTCTATTGATGATGCGAGAAGTGCTTTGCGCAGGACAAAGGCATACGGTGCATTCAGTGTAAAAAGTTATAACCAGCCAAGGCGTGAACAAAACCAGATGATCATACAGGCTGCAAGAGAATTACAGATGGAAGTAGTTCCCGAAGGTGGCTCTTTTTTTTATCACAATCTTGCCATGATCATGGACGGGCATACCACAGTAGAGCATAACCTGCCCGTACCTGTTTTATATGATGATGTGGTGCAACTTTGGCGTAATGCGAAAACCGCTTACACGCCTACACTGATAGTTTGCTACGGTGCGCCTTTCGGCGAAAATTATTGGTACCAGCATACCAACGTGTGGGAGAAGGAACGTTTGCTTAGGTTTACCCCGCGTTCGGTAATTGACCCCCGCAGCCGTTTTAGAACAATGATCCCCGAAGAAGAATATGAAAATGGCCATATCCTTGTATCTAAATCTGTAAAAAAATTAAACGACGCCGGTGTAAAAGTTAATATGGGTGCACACGGGCAAATACAGGGCATCGGGGCCCATTGGGAAATATGGATGATGACACAAGGAGGCATGAGCAACCTGCAGGCACTGAAAACTGCTACCATCAATGCTGCGGAAAGTCTGGGTTTTGATGACTGGATCGGTTCTTTACAACCTGGTAAACTGGCCGACCTGATCGTAATGGATAAAAATCCGCTGGAAAATATTTACAATACAGAAACTATTCGTTACACGATGATAAACGGAAGACTGTATGATGCTGAACAAATGAATGAGATCGGAAATTATAATAAAACCCGCGGTAAATTTTATTGGGAAACGGGCAAAAGTTCAGAAGCATTTCCATGGCACCAGGAAACAAATAGTTTTGGAGAAGGGGATATTGATGATTAACATCATTCAAATTAATCTCCTGTGATAATTGATCTGCCCCAAATGATAGTTTAAATGTGCAGCCAGGTGAACCAGCATATAACCTGTCTTCACTGTCCTGCCAAACATCTCCAGGGGGAAATCATTTTCCAGGTCTTCAGTGGATAATCCATTGACCGTATTTTTCACAATACGAATAGTGTTTTCGATATTTATGATCAGATCTGGACGGGGAATATTTTTCAATGCAAATTCATCGTCGCGGTGGCGCACATAGCCCGAGTGTCCCAAAACGGCCCCGATAAAATGATTGAGGTTGCCCACCAGGTGCAGGGATAAATTTCCTGCGCTGTTGCTGATGCCTTCTTTGACCGTCCAAAGCTGGTCTTCATTCTTATACAAATTGATCTCCTCAATGAGTTTACGAAGGTCTCTTTCAAAAATGGCGGGTAATATCTCTTGTAGCATCATCGTGACTTTAATGTGAAATATTGATTTATTTTAATTTTTTCAATGTGGTAAAATCCAGGTCCAGCAATTCAAAATCGGCTGCATTAAATAAACTGTAATGCCACCATTCCGTTTCCAATGCTTTGAAGCCGTGTTTTTCCATAATGGTTTTCAAAATTAAGCGGTTTTGCAAAATGTCCCCAGACAAATTGGTAAATGTATGGTGAGCAGTATCAGTAAAATTATCAAAGCCGGTACCCATATTCAATTCCGTACGTGATCTTAAATTAATGATGGTGAGGTCTACCGCGATACCACGGTTATGGTTACTCCCTTTTTTAGGATCGGCTGCATAACGATCGTCTTTTACCAGTTCCCACATTTTTTCTGTAACCGAATAGGGGCGGTATGCGTCAAATATTTTTAAACCCAGGCCGCTTTGTTTCAATTCATTTTGTACCCTGAACAATGAATCTGCTGCAGCCTTCCTTAGCCAGGCAGAAGTACCATCAGGGTATAATTGTTGCCGCATGAAATTATTGGCAGTGGCGTACCTGAGGTCAAACAACAGTCCCGGTATCTTTTTTTTAAGATCACTCATTGCCTTCGCCGGGTCATTGCGGATGGAATTTTGTAATACGGTGGCATCATGAATTACAAGTAAACCATATTTATTCAAGGAGCTGTCTTGTGCAACAGCTGAAAAAGCCACAGTTAAAAAAACAATTCCGTAAATTACCGTCAAATGAAAGCGAAGTATTATCTTGTTCATAAAATGTTCCCCCGGAAAATCCTCATTGATAGATATTATTTTCAAGTTACTAATTTTTGACCCGATTTATGCACCGAAATAAATACCCATATTACGACCTGGCCGTTCTGGTAATATTGGTATTCTTTTTTTCCTGTAATAATGCCGACTCATCAAAAGATAAACAGATCGTTTCCAACCGGGGCCAAATGGATAAACGTGCTGCAGAAAATATAAAAGCCGCAATGAATTTTGCTGTAAATAATAACGGCAAAATCGACGACAGTATACGTTTAAGCTTTGCCGGGATAGTTAATGAATTTTATAGCAGTACCGGGTATGCGCCGATATGGAGTAAAGAAGAAAAATGGCAGCCGCTGGCAGATTCTTTATACCGCTTCATCGCAAATGCAGAGTTGGAAGGGCTTTTCCCGAATGATTATCATTTCAGGAACCTGTATTCCTTAAAAAATAAGCTAGACGGGGATTCACTTAAACGGATGGATGCTGCCCTGTGGACAAGGGCTGACCTGATGATGACGGATGGCTTTATGCATATTATCAAAGACCTGAAACTGGGCCGTTTGAAACCGGATAGTCTTTCTTTGAACAAGGATTCTGTTTTGGCAAATAATTTTTTTGTGGCCAAACTGAAGGAACTGACGGATAAAAAAGCATTTAACTCACTGCTTACTGATCTGCAACCAAAGTATAAGGGGTACTGGGAACTCAAAAAGGGAATTAAATCCTTTATAGACAGCATGGACAGGAAGACCTACACTTATGTAACCTATCCTTACAAAAAAGGGGATGCAAAGGATTCTGCTTTCTTCATTAAAACCCTTCAAAAAAGATTGAGTGAAAGCGGCGTGATGGATATCAGCGGCCACCTGCCCGATTCGGGACAATTAAAAGCAGCTATCATAAAGATCCAGAAGCAAAAAGGTATAACAACAGACGGGAAGATATCATCAGCCCTGGTCCGTTCTCTCAATATCAGCGATGCAGAGCGTTTCAAGCGAATTGCCATTACGCTTGACCGTTATAAACTGATGCCGGAGAAGATGCCCTTAAAATATATCTGGGTTAATTTGCCGGGTTTTTACCTGAAGGTGATCGATCATGATACCGTTGCTGTGGACTCAAAAATAATCTGCGGCAAACCGGATACGCGAACCCCCTTACTGACGAGTGAAATTTCGGACATGGTAACTTATCCTACCTGGACCGTGCCCAACAGCATTATTGCCAAATCTTATTTACCCAGGTTGAAACATAATCCCAATTACCTTTCCAGGTTAGGGTTAAAATTAATTAACGGAAAAGGCGAGACGATTAATGCCGGAGAGGTAAACTGGAGCAAATATTCAAGAGGGATACCTTTTAAAGTGATGCAGGCAAGTGGCGATAATAATGCATTGGGCGTGATAAAATTTAATTTTGATAATCCTTATTTTGTTTATTTACATGATACCAATCAGCGGTATCTTTTTAAAAATGCATCGCGGGCTTTAAGTCATGGTTGTGTTCGGGTGCAGGAATGGCAAAAACTGGCATTTTACATTGCCCGGAACGACAGTATCAACAGCACCAGGAAAGATTCTCTCCGGTATACGGCCGATTCCATCCGGAACTGGATCGCACATAAACAGCGTCATCGCATTGATGTAAAAAACCAGGTGCCGCTTTTTATACGTTATTTTTCCTGCGAAGGGAAGGATGGAAAGATCCTTTTTTATGATGATATTTACGGGGAGGATAAAATATTAAGAGAAAAATATTTCGCCAATAAAGAATAATTGGGCAAATTGGATAATCAGGCAATGCAAAAGGGGTTCAAATGGGGTAAGCTGGTATGGCCGGATCAGGGACAGGCACCCTTCCTAAAATCAAATGAAAGACGGCCCGGTGATGGATAAGAACCAATGATAGCTGACATGGAAAGGGAGCGTTTAATGGGCTTAAACAGGGTATTGGACGGAAACTCACTCCAATAAAAGCTTATATTGCAGCATTATACGGTTTTTAACTGTCTTTTAGGCAACATATAATAGTTCGAATTATGTTGGTAAATTATTTTATGTTTTGAAACTAAGCGACTATTTTTGTTCCGATTTAGAAAACTAACTTATATGAAGAAAATCTTATTATCATTTCTAGCTATTGGCTTGTTTGTAACCTCCTTTGGACAAAGTGATCAAAAAAAGCGTCCGGCTTTAGCAATACACTTTACATGGACAGACTTTAAAACTGCAACTGACATAAGAACAGCCGGCCTGGCTTCTGTATTGAAATCAAAGGAATGGCATAAAACAAACCGCATGGCTGCAGGACTTGCAGTTAGCTATATTGAGGGGCTGAGTAATCATGTTGATTTTTCCACTACCTTATCCGGCACTTTTTTGGATTATCCTGTTCCGGGTCACCCTGCATTCAATGCCAATAACGTGTTGCTTGAACTGGTGGCCACTGGCAATTTAAAAATGATGCCTGATAGTTATTGGTTTAATCCTTTTTTAACCGCGGGGGTTGGCGCGTCAAAGTATAAAGGTTATTATGGTGCTTTTATACCCCTCGGTATTGGTATCCAAATCAATATTTTTGATGAAACTTTTCTTTTATTGAATTCCCAATATCGTGTACCCGTAACCGAAAATACGAATTACCATTTTTATCACAGTATTGGTATAGCCAGCAATATCCGTAAGAAGAAAGAACCCGCTCCTGTTGTTATTGTGGAGCTGCCGAAACCTGTTATCGAATATGATCGTGATCATGATGGTGTACCTGATTCTATCGACAGGTGTCCTGATACACCCGGTTTGGCTTCTTTAAAAGGTTGCCCCGACAGGGATGGTGATGGCATTGCAGATATTGATGATAAATGCCCGGATGTGTTTGGCTTTGCACGTTACCAGGGATGCCCGATACCCGACAGGGATAAAGACGGTATCAATGATGAGGAAGATAAATGCCCGGATGTATTCGGATATGCCCGTTACAAGGGATGTCCGATACCTGATACAGATGGTGATGGTGTAAATGATGAAGAAGACAAGTGTATCAATGAGCCCGGCCCTGCATCCAATTTCGGCTGCCCTGTAATTCCCGAACCAATAGTTAGTAAAATGAATTTATTGGCTAAAAAGGTATTCTTCTCTACAGGAAGCTCCAAGTTGTTGCCAAAATCATTCCCTTCTTTAAAGGCAGTTGTACAGATACTAAAGGATAATCCAACCTATAAACTTAAAATTGAGGGACATACTGACAGCACCGGCAAACATGATATGAACATGAAATTATCTGATGACCGTGCAGCATCTGTGGCCACTTATTTAAAGGAAAATGGTATTGACGAAAGTCGCCTCAGTTCAGAAGGATTTGGGCCCGACAGGCCAATTGCGCCAAACAGAACAGTGGCAGGTCGTGCCAGCAACAGGAGAGTGGAAATGAAATTGAGGAATTATTAATAAACAATAATAACATTTATCAAAAGCCCTTTGTAATTGCAAAAGGCTTTTTTATGCATAATGCCCTTTAAAGGATGAGTTATATAAATGTAAAATGTTGAATAATAAATGTAAAATTTTAAAGTAAGCAACTTTTGAATTTGTGGAATACTTAAATTATTGGACGCTTCAACTTTTACATTTATTATTCAACATTTAATATTTTATATTTATTGGCTATCTCCATAGACCCTGTCTATCTCACCTAATAATCATTCGCCGGTTTTGGTTTTACAACAGGCTTGGTTAGCTTTTTGTTTTTATCATCCGGTAATTTAATTGGCGGGGTTGGTTGCTTATTTTCTTTTTTTTCGGGCTGTTTTTTAGTAGTAATATTGTTTGTATCCGGAGGCGATTTAGGAATCTCACTTTCAATTTTAATATTTTGCGCCACTTTCAAATCCTTATCCGGCATTGGCGGGATAATGAAATCATTGGCATCACCATTGCCTGCATCCTGTGTGGTACTGTCTCCTTCGTGGAAAAGCCTGGTCATATTCTGATCGGCATAAATGGGATCATTACTTAATTCTGCAGGCTTCTCAAATTCTTTGATCTTTCCATATTGCAGTTTTTTATCAGCATATACCTTGTTCATAAAAATACCCCATTTGGGGGCCGACATTTCTGCACCACCCGCATTGTTCACATAAATTCTTATAAAGGGATCATCACATCCAACCCAGGTGCCGGCCAGTAATTCGGGAGTATAGCCAATGAACCATCCGTCGGCGTTACCGGTAGTGGTGCCTGTTTTTCCTGCCTTTTGTACCGGTATGGAATAATTATTCAGTATTCTTGCCGTACCAAATTTGATTACACCCTGCATCAGGGTTACCATTGTATAAGCATCAGCTTCACTGATCACCTGTTTTGGTGTAGAGCTAAACTCCTGCAAAAGATTTCCGCTCTTATCTTCGATCCTTGTCATTATGATTGGTTCTATATTCAACCCTTTATTTGGAAACATGGTATAGCCCTGTAACATTTCGAGCATAGGAATTTCTGCAGCGCCAAGTGCGATGGAGTAATAGGGCGGGATTTTGGTTTTAATGCCACAGGTTTGAGCAAACTCAATAGTACGCTTTACTCCTATCTGGCCAATTAAGCGCCAGGCTGCTATATTTTTTGAATGCGCCAGGCAATAGGCCAACGTACCAGCTCCGCCGGAAATAGTTTTTCCGCCCAGTGTTAATGAACCTCCGGGAATCACTGTTTCCGGGGTGTAACCGGCTTCTTCTACCGCCAGCGTATAAACGAAGGGTTTAAAAGAAGAGCCCACCTGCCGTTGTGCAGTAACATGATCAAACTTGAACCATTTATAATCTATTCCTCCAACCCAGCATTTTACTTCACCGGTCTTGGGGTCCATGGCAGCGAAAGAAGTTTGTAATATTTGTTTGTGATATTTTATGGAATCATAAGGTGTCATCACGGTGTCCAGTTCTCTTTTGGCATTCCATGCAAATACTTTCATTTTCACCGGCACATAAAATGATTTTTTTATATCCTCTTCAGAAATACTGTCCTCTTTCATATTTTTCCAACGTTCTGTATATTTGAATGCCGCCTCAATCACGTTCTCATGCCCCTTCCAGACCCTTGCGCTATTGTTTTTCATTAACCAGTCAAGTTTCTTTTGGATCACAGGCATATGCTGCACCACGGCTTCTTCGGCGTATTGCTGCATTTTGGAGTTGATAGTAGTATAAACTTTAAGGCCATCCCTGTAGAGGTTATAATTTTCACCGGTCTTCGGGTTTTTATGGGTATTACACCATTCCTTTAAATAATCGGCAAGCACGGCACGGAAATAAGGTGCAATCCCTACATTCTCGTCTATTTTTTTATAAGAGGTGATGAGTGGTTTTGCTTTATATACTTCTGCTTCTGCTTCAGTTAAATAATGTTCTTTACACGCCGCCATTTGGTTGATGACAGTATTCCTTCTGTTGAGTGAAGCCTCCTTATGACTGATAGGGTTGTATACAAAACCTTTTAGCATCCCTATCAACACAGCGGCTTCTTCTACTTTCAGGTCCTTGGGTTCTTTTTGAAAATACGTACGGGATGCATTACGAATGCCGTATACATTGCCCCAGGGAGCCCTGTTCAGGTAAAGAGTGATGATCTCTTCCTTAGTAAAATTCTTTTCTAATTTTACTGCAACGATCCACTCTTTTAATTTATCAATACCACGTTTAAAAACATTTCCTTTTCCCTGTCCCAATATCATTTTGGCTAATTGCTGCGTAAGCGTACTGCCTCCGCCCTGTGTTCCGAAAGTAAATACCGCACGGGCAAGCGCCTGGGCATCAATACCCGAGTGATCGTAAAATCGTTCATCTTCTGTTGCTATTAAAGCCTGGATAACATGCTGAGAGATCTCACTGTACTTCACTTCGCTCCTGTTTTCTGCATAGTATTTTCCCATTAATACCCCATCACTGGTATAGATTTCACTGGCGAGATCGGCTTCGGGGTTCTGTAATTCTTCCACAGAAGGCATCTTGCCAAACAACCCGAAATTGGCACATAACAACATGATCAACAGGAATAGAAAACCACCTAAAAAAATGCGCCATAAAATTTTTACTGAACGTTTCATGCAATAAGTAATGAGTTGAAGGTTATAAGTTGAGGGTTGAAGATTGTCAGCATAACTAATAACATTACAAAATTATTGATTGATTTTTGCAGACACAGGAGTTTATTGTTAAAACCTGTTGGGATATTGTGTATTTAACAAGTTTTTGTAACCCGTCATATTTTTATTGGTTTTAAGCAATTGCAGGTTTTGATCCGTAATGATCAGGAATGAATATTTATTGGCAGGCAACCAGGATATTTCATTCTTTGCTTGTTTTTTTATTTTGTCGTAATACCGGAGTGCAGATTCGGCATCAGGAAAAGATGATATGACCAGCAGATTGTGGTCAGCATCCAGTACTTCTTTATTGATTACAATGGGTTGCCCGTAATAATTTTCCGTATTGTAGCGGCTTAATGCATTTTTTGCTTCATTCACATACACCTGGTCTACTTTATCCAGTATCATCAATACAACATGCGGCGATGTAATTGACATGGTAAAGGTACCATTGGTCAATGGAGGCATTATTTTTTTGGCACTGTCTTTTATTACGGGTGTGATCACAGGATTTTTGTTCACCACCTTATCATCTACAGGTGCTATGATCTGGTCATCAGTTGCTCTTGTTACCTGCAGGTTGGTCAAATAGGTTTCAATTTCTTTCCTTCTTTTTAACACATTGATCACGTTGCCTGCTTTTTCTTTAAGCGGAGAGGATGGGTATGTGTTTATTATTGTTTGTAAACCCATTATGGCAATACTATCATTATGCTGCCTGATATTATATAGCGCTTCGATGTACAATAATTGTGGTGTCCAGTAATTTACCCCGTACAAACTGTCTGCTTTTTTCTTTTCCATTATTGCCTGGTCAAAATTTCCTTCAATAAAAAGGGTATAAATATTTTCATACAATTTTGTCGCTTCAGGATTTTTTATTTTTGTGTTCCCGGAAGCAGGGTTATTCAGCAGCTTGCCGGATTTGGAACTGGCAAATTTGCCGTTGAGGAGATTTTTATAATAATCCGCTTTTGCAGTATTACCCAATTTAGTGTAGCAATAATAAAGGGCAAGATAAACTTCACCATCCATTAAACGGTTAGGGAACCGTTGCAGGTAATTTTCGTAAGTGGCAGCAGCCAGTTCATATTCATCCAGTTCATTCTGGTATAGTTTGGCGAGGTCAAGTAAACTGGAAGCAATGGTTTCATTACTGGAAGCCAGCTTTTCTTCCGTTAATGGAAGATTTTTCATCAGTTCATCATAGCTGATCTCCGTGGTTTGCTCCTTGCCGTTGGTATTTTCTTTCGGGTTGTTTTTTATTTTTCCTTTTATATCAACGGGGTTATTCTTGTCGTTGGGGTTATTGTTTGATCCGGTAACTGCCACACGGCGCCAGTTATCTACATTGGTACGATTGCCCCATTTGGTTTTGAAATCATTATAACCCCTTGCTTTGAGCGAGCCATTGTAAAAATACCAATCCCCCTTGGCATTGTTATCGGCAAAAAGATCCGCCTGCTGCTGGCTATTGTTGAACGGGTTAGTAAAATCATTGCCGGTATTATTATTATCTTCTTTTAGACCTTTTTCTTTAAGCAGCCTTCTCAGTAATTTTTTGACGTAATCCTCACGTTCCGCAGGCGGCATGGCTGCAATTCGCTGTAAACTATCTTCTCTTTCAATGTTGTTAATAGCTGCTACGATCTTTGATAATGCATTTTTCCTTGCTTTGATCTGCTCCAGCCTGTCGGCCAAAGTAGAGTCACTGGTTTGAAGACTATCATACAAAGAAGCGGCTAAGCGGTACTGTTTGCGTGAAAACGCAATATCAGCCATTTGCAGAAAAGCTTTGTTCTTGTACACAATATTGTTTTCATTGTGCCGGAGGCTTTTGCCAAAATAAATGATAGCGGTATTGGTATCGGGTTTTTGCAAACTCAATTGTCCTGCGGAGTAATAAATAATATCACGGTAGGATTCATATTTATCTTGTCTGGCCATTTTTAAAAGGTTACCAATGCTCTTGTCCAGGTCTTTTGTATTACCGGTACCTTTTAACATTTTTGCTTCATTCAGCCTGGCATAGATATCTACCAGCGGGGTAACGGTATGCTTCGCTGCTTTCAAATAATAGGACGATGCTTTGGCATACTGGTGGTTCATTTCGTATAGCTGTGCCAGTAAAAATTCCCATCTTGATTTATCTTCTTTTGTATCGGCATTGCTCAATGCCTTCTCGAGATGTGAAGCGGCGCTGTCGTATCCGGCCTGTTTATAAAACCAGTATGCACTCACTTCATCCAGGTCATTGCGCAAACGTTTGGGAAGGTTAGGGTCGTTTTGCAGGGTATTGATGAGGCCGCCCGATTCGCCAAACTCATTCTGCTCAATTAAAGTACGGGCCAGCCATATTAAAGCATCATTGCGGCTAGGCGGCAATGTTAGTACCCTTTGCGGAAGGTTTCTTTTTTCCTTATTTGCTATGGAAATACTGCTGCCGCTTGCAGCTGAACTGGTGCCCACTACCCGGTCATCATCTTCATTCTTTTTCCGGGGAAAAAGATTATAGTTGATAAACTGGAAGGTCATCGCTGCCGAATCCAATTCTTTTCGGAAAAAATAAGCTTTGCCAATCAGCAGGTACAAATTATCGATCCAGTCATTTCGAAGGTCATGTATCAATATCCCGGCCGTACAGGTATAAATTACGGAGTCGAGGTCCGATTTTTGGGTAGCCGTATTATCCAAAGAATAGGGGTAAAAAGAAAGTAGCCGGGAATAATCATCTTTGAATGCCATCTTTGATTTATCTATTACGTTGTTCACCTTATTATTTGCGTTAAAATAATAATTATAATGGGTGATGGTATTTTGAATAAAATGGCGGGGTACAGTAAATTTTTTAGTTGCGGTACGCTCTGAGCCCAGTGTCCTGTTCTCAAATTTTTCAGGTTTTTTTTCTTTTCCAAATGGGTCAAGCGTCCAGGTAGGTTGTGCAAATCCGGATTTTGCAAATGCAAAACAAATAAAAAAAACAATCAGGCCGGTTGTAGTTCTCTGAAGCATGAATCAAAAGGTTAAATAGTAGGGTTAAATATCGGTTATTTTTGCTAAATATGGCAGATATGGGTGGTCATTTAATCTACTTTAATGTTTTTTTATGAAGCAATTGAATAGTGGAGGGCAAATCCCCCTTTAACTTCTATATAAATACGTCATTTGTGAGTATAAATTGCTTTTTTAGCTGCATTTCTTTAATTTTAACGTCCAACAAAAAATTATGGCAAAATTATTAGATGCCAACAGTACATTAAAACGTTTGCGTAACCGTTACCGCCTGGTGGTAATGAATGAGGATACTTATGAAGAAGTGGTTAAGTTTAAACTCAGCAGGCTGAGCGTATATATTTCTTTAAGTACATTATTTGTTGTATTGGTGGGCCTTACCATTGCACTGATCGTTTTTACGCCGCTTAAGTATTATTTGCCCGGTGTGGGATATGGCAATGCAAAACAAATAAAAGAGTATAAAATGCTTAAGATCCGGACAGATTCAATGGAAGATGCATTAAAGTATAAACAGCAATATTATGATGACCTGCAGAAAGTATTGCAGGGGGAAGTCCCGAAATTAGATACCAACAAACTGGTATTGCCAAAAGTTGATAACACGCAGGAATGACCAAAACAAAAACCAAAACCTAAAACTGATACATATGTTTAATTTAAAATTAAAAGCCCCGTTTGATGAAACAACTGTCGGTGCAAACACCATCATCGGTGCCGGTACCAGCATCACAGGAAATATGGTGAGTAACGGTGATATCCGTATTGATGGTATACTAAAAGGTAACCTTAACGCTAAAGCGAAGATCCTGATAGGCCCGGATGGAATGGTAGAAGGCGATGTGGAAGGCCAGCAGGCAGATGTATTGGGAAAAGTAGTGGGTAAGATAAAGGTAAAAGAGCTTTTGCATCTGCGTGGAAAAGCCACCGTACACGGCGATATTCATGCCGGTAAATTACAGATAGAACCCACTGTTACTTTTAACGGGCAATGTCATATGGGAGCCAATATCGTGGAATTGAATTCCGAAAGGGTTACTGCTGTCAATCAATAAAAAAGTTCATGAGCCCAGGTTTTAAAGTGATATTTCCATTGGTGATAACATTTGTTTTATTTACCTTATTTCTTTTTTTTGCGCAATTGTTTTTTAAAGTATGGAGCGTGGATTTTACGGTGCTGATCGCTGCCAATTGCCTGTTTTTTTTTACCAGCCTGGTCGCATTCAGGATGCAACGGAAGGTTATGGATAACCCTAACCCCAATGTTTTTATAAGGACTGTCATGGGAGGGATGTTGTTGAAAATGTTCGTATGCATTGCAGCCGTGATTGCATACGTACTGCTGAGCGGTAAAAGTTTTAATAAACCCGCAGTTTATATTTCTATGCTGATCTACATTATTTACCTGGTGGTTGAAGTAGCCCTGGTGATGAAGCTGAATAAAAGAAAAAATGCCTAAAGCCGAAGCCCCGATTGTACAGTTGCAATCGTATTTACCCGAAGGAAGTTTTGAGGAGGTGTTGCTGTACCTGCAACAATATAAAGTTCATCTAACCATTAGCCGTAAACGACAAAGTATCCTGGGAGATTACCGCCATGCACTTGCCGGAAAGACCCACCGGATAAGCGTTAACGGTAACCTCAATACCTACGCTTTTTTGATCACACTGCTGCACGAACTGGCCCATCTTTTTACCTATGAAGAATTTGGCCACCGGGTGATGGCACACGGGCCCGAGTGGAAAAATGAGTTCAGTAAGATACTGGCCCGGTTTTTATTAAAAAAGATCTTTCCTGCGAACATCGAAAAAGCTTTATTGCGAACCTTGCAGAACCCCGCAGCCAGCAGTTGCGGGGATGAAAAATTATTAAGGGTATTGCATGGTTATGATGAAAAAAAAGAAGGCATGCACCTGCTGGAACAAATACCCGCAGACAGTTTGTTTCGTATCAAAGGCGAACGTATTTTCAGAAAAGGGGAGAAGGTGCGCAAGCGATACAAATGTGTGGAAGTAAAATCCGGTAAATTGTATTTGTTTAGCCCGGTGTATGAGGTTTTTATTTTACCCGCCGGACCGGGTCGTTAATTTATTCTTCCAGTTCTTTTATCATCCAGATCTCGCAGCCGCAGTGCCCGCTGTTACCCTGGGCAGCTGTTAAATAAGTAAAGCCGGATTTCTCATACATGGGTATGGCGATGATCAATTCAGGCATGGTTTCGAGGTATACTTTTTTATAGCCCATTTTTTTGGCGGCGGCTAAACTTTTTTCCAGTAACAGTTTCCCGATACCTTTACCCCTTGCCGTTGGAGCCAGGTAAAGTTTTACAAGTTCGCATGTACCCGGGGGTAAGTAGTCGGTTGGGTAAATACCGCCACCTCCAATGATAATGCCGTTTTCTTCCGCAACATAATAAATACTGTGTGGGCACGAAAAAATTTCAAATAAATGATCGGTCCGCTCATCAAAATAAACGGTGTTGGGTTTATTGGCCTTAAATTCTTCGAGGGTGTTGCGAACGATCTTTGCCAATGCAACGTTATCGCCCGGGCCAATAGTTCGTATGATATAATTGCTCATAAAAATTCAGGATCGGATAGCTTCGCCAAACCTTAATAAATTACCATTGTTATCAATGACCGAGAATTCTTTCATGCCCCATGACATGGCGGTCAATTTGCCGCTGGGATGAATAATATCAAGGGCAGATAAATGTACATAGAAGTCTTCGATATTGTTCACATAAATATAGCAGCCAGACTGTGCACAAAGGTATTTATCAGTGCATTTATAAAAGTGTAAAAGGATACCCTTATTCTGCATGGTCACATAGCTTCCATAATTACAGGCAGAAAACCCCAGGTTTGTTTCATAGAACAAAATCGTTTCCCTGATATTTAAAGCCGGTAAAACCGGAACTGCCTGCTGTGTCATTTTATTTTTATTATCCTGTCAAGGTAATGTTTTTTTAAAAAAATCGATTACTTTCGAATTGAAATTAACTGTGCATACCGTTGACAGATATTAAAAAATACAGTGAGGAAGAATTGGTGACTCTTTTGCAAAGCAAGGATCAACAGGCTTTTTCGTACCTGTATGATAATTATGCAGCTGCATTAAACGGTATTATTTACCGGATGGTGGAGAACAGGGAACTTGCAGAAGACATTTTACAGGAAGCTTTTATCAAGATATGGAATAATTTTTCCAACTATGATACCGCTAAAGGCCGTTTATTTACATGGATGTTAAACATTACCCGTAACCTCACTATTGATACTTTGCGCAGTAAAGGATATAAAAAGCAGGGTAAAATCTCAAACGATGAAAATTCCGTAAGTAATTACACAGATGACAGCAAAATTGCTGAGCGTTTTGATGCAATGGGTTTAAGAAAACAATTGAAAAACCTTAAGCCCGAGCAAAGAAGTATTATTGACCTGGCATATTTTAATGGTTATACGCAAGACGAGATATCCAAGTCACTGGGCATCCCATTGGGAACGGTTAAAACAAGAATGCGGACGGCTATTTTGGAATTAAGGAAAATTTTGCAATACAATTAAAATTGAAAGCACAGGAAATTATATCATCAGGACTACTGGAACTCTACGTGATGGGCATATCCTCACCCGGTGAAACCAATGATGTGGAAGTGTGGGCCAAACAATATCCTGAAGTAGCCACTGAAATTGCGTCTATACGGTCTGGTATGGAAAGCTATGCACAGGCATATGCCATCGAGCCAGGTGCGTCGGTAAAAGAAAAATTATTTGCCTCCTTAAATACCGCAGCTGCGTCACCGGCAATCTCAGTTGAAAAATCAGCTTCCCGCGAGGCAAAGGTTTATTCGATCCGGCCTTTCTGGAAATATGCGGCTGCAGCCGGCATTGTTTTATTGATCGGCAGCGTACTGTTTAATTATACTTATTATAATAAATATAAAACTGCCACCGATAACCTGCAGGCCACCCAAACAGCATTGGATCAACAAAAAGAACTGGCTAATTCCATGCATAATGATATGAGCGTAATGGCTGATAAAAATGCTATGCCGGTGTCGTTGAATGGAATGCCCGATGTGGCGGATGCCGCGGCCAGGATATACTGGATGAAAAATACCGGAGAAGTGTATATTGATCCTTCTAATTTACCGCAGGCGCCCAATGGCATGCAATACCAGTTCTGGGCAATCGTAGATGGCCAGCCTGTAAGTGGTGGTATGATCAGTACATCAATAAACGGCAAAACTGTTCATGTGCAAAAAATGAAAAGTTTTGGAAGAGCGCAGGCCTTTGCTGTTTCTCTTGAAAAAGCGGGCTCCGAAAGCCCCGCGCCAACCAAAGTTTATGTAATGGGTAAAATATAATCTTTTTACCCGTTCACTGCTATTTATCATTTCCCCCTTTTAGTCAATTCTTATTTTATTAACAGGAAACTATTTTCCTGTTAAGTGAGGCTTTGCCTATTCTCCTGAAAAATATTTTTATAAAAAATAAATCCGAAGTTTTTCATCTGCCGTACATGTATCTGCAATCATTAATTAAAAAAAATAAAAACATTTTTATGAAACAGGTTAAAAAATTATTCTTTGTTGCACTTACAGTTTTTTTTGTAAATGCTTCATTTGCTCAGATGGATAACATTTCTGAGAAAACAGTGATGGTAGGCGGTGCCGCAATGTATCCCAGTAAAAATATTGTGGAGAATGCGGTAAACAGTAAAGACCACACTACATTAGTTGCAGCAGTTAAAGCCGCAGGTTTGGTAGAAACGTTGGAGAGTAAAGGGCCATTCACTGTTTTTGCACCAACCAATTCGGCGTTCGCCATGTTGCCTGCGGGAACTGTTGATAATTTACTGAAGCCCGAAAACAAAGCTTCTTTAACAACGGTATTGACTTACCATGTGGTTTCCGGCCGCCTCGGTTCTGCAGATCTTGCCAAACTGATCAAAGCAGGAAATGGCACGGCAGAATTAAAAACTGTTGCCGGTGGTAAATTATGGGTGATGATGAAGGGAAAGAAAATTATTTTAAAAGACGAAAAAGGTGGAATGGCAACAGTTACCATCAAAGATGTCAATCAAAGTAATGGAGTGATACATGTTATTGACCATGTTGTTTTGCCAAATATGTGATCCGGTTACCTGATACATAGCATTAAGTAATAGCCCTGTTCTGCATATAGAACAGGGCCATTTTTTTAATGTACCTAATAGACCAACAGGGGATTATGGCAATCCGCCCGACCTGCTGCCCAAGCTGTTCCATAAAGTAATATTTCCGTCCAGGTTGTCCTGGGTACCAATATAACCAATACGAATATTGTTTTTATTGTACACACCTACTCTTCCACCGGCTTCGGGTGAAGATAAACGGACGGTTTCCACATTGTTATTCAATAAAGAAAAATATCCTCCTCCGCCTTCGGTATAAGTGAGCCAGGCGATCTTATTTCCATTACGGTCATTTAAATTGAAATAACCCGATTCCCCGGTGGTGACACCAAATTCCGCAATTTCTTTTTGGGCGCTGTTGAAGAGGGCCATGTATCCACCACCTTCTTGTGTTCGGGTAACTTTAAACAATACATCCCCGTCGGTATCAAATGTATTGATCGCGCCAGCTCCGCCACTTGAAGTAAACAATGAAACAAGCCTTTTGCCCGCAGGAGTATAGGTTGATACCTGGCCATTCCCGTTTTCCTTGTTAATTTCCACAATGGTGGTGCCGTTATCATTCACTACTTCAAATGCCTTTGCTTTTATTACATCAGGTACCTGAGATTTTTTTCCGGACGCCATCAGGAAAACGGCAAGAATTACAATGATGGAACTCCCGAAGAAAATGCGGTAAGCGCGCAGATTTTTTTCAAGTTGAGCAACTCTTTGTTCTAACTGGTTCATAAAAAATTTTTTATTTGAAAAAAGTTGTTTAATACTACTTTATAAAGTAACGCATTTGTTTTAAAATATGCAATACCCTCCCACGGGTATTTTACTTTACCAGCAGGGAATATATTGCAGAATCAATAAAATCGCCCCTGAAATAATAATCTTCTTTAAAGTAAGCTTCCCTTACAAACCCCGAAGATTCCAATATGGATGCTGAAGCGGTGTTTGCGGGATTGATATGTGCTTCAATACTGTGTAATTGCATTTGCCTGAACCCAAAATCAATCACAGTAATCAATGCCTCTTTCATGATCCCCATTCTCCAGTACAAAGGGTTGAGCATATAGCCCACTTCTGCACGGTAATGTTGTTTTATAAGGCGCCAGAAACCAATCGTGCCGATCAGTGTTTGGGGCTGATCCATTAATGTAATGGCCCATGTGATACCATTATTGCTGTCGACTCCTTCATTTATCAATTGTATAAATGCTTCAGCGTCCTGCAATGATTTGGCCTTTTCCCTGTCGATGAATTTCATCACAATATCATCCGACCGAAGCGATAAGATCTCCGGGGCATCTGCTATAGATACCCGGCGCAGCAATAACCTGTTGCTTTGTATTTCGGGAAAAGGAGAGAAGTTTGGTTCGAGCATAATAAACCTGGTATTTGGATCAAAAATAGTTAGTAAATGAATGTAAAATGAAAAATATTAAATGTAAAATGTAAAAGTTGAGCAGCTTTTCGATCTTGTAAACTTTTGAATTATTGAACACTTAAACTTTTACATTTTACATTCAACATTTAATATTTTACATTATGACCATACCGGATTTTATCGTATCCCTTTTAATGATCTCCTTTTTTGCAAAAAAGCTTCAAATGCCTTCAATCCCATACTGCTTACATTTTGTTCTTTGGTGAGCAGCGCTTTTTGTGCAGCCAACACACCATACCGGGTATCTTTAAATCCCTCAATGGTATGTGCATCGGGGTCAATGGAGAGCAGCACATTTTTTTCCAATGCATATTCGATATAACGCCAGTCAATATCCAGGCGGCTGGGGTGGGCATTCAGCTCTATTACCACATGATTGGCAGCGCAGGCATCAATGATCTTTTTATGATCTACCGGGTAGCCTTTGCGGCTCAGCAATAATCTTCCTGTCATGTGGCCGAGTATTGTCGTGTATGGATTTTCGATTGCAGTAAGTAAGCGATGCATGGCTTTATCTTCCGTCATTTTTAAATTACTGTGTACAGAAGCTATTACCAGGTCGAAAGTGGAAAGGATGCTGTTGCTGTAATCGAGGTTGCCGTCATATAAAATGTCAGATTCAATACTTTTAAAAATTTTAAAGCCGGCCAGTTTTGTATTGAGCTCATCAATATATTGTTGTTGAGCTGCAACTTTTTCTTCAGTCAGCCCCTGTGCATAAAAAGCAGTTTTACTGTGATCACTTATCACAAGGTATTCCAATCCCTGGGCAATGGCAGCCCGGGCCATTTCTTCAATAGTATTGCTGCCATCGCTCCAGTTGCTATGGCTGTGAATGATGCCTTTAATGTCTTCGGGTTGTATCAATACCGGTAATGCACCTTTTTGGGTGCGCTCTATGATCGCAGCAGATTCTCTTAAGCATGCAGGGATATAACTGATCCCGGCCGAAGAAAATATCAAACTGTCATCGGTTCCGATGGTATTATTAAGATCCACTTTGGGAAACCTGCGGATAAAAGCTTCCGTAAATTCGGCAGACCCGGTGGTCATAAATATCCTGCCTGGCATATTTCCCTCCCCGGAGTACAGGCGCAGCTTTAAACCATTGTGCAATTTGTACAATAGGCTACCGGGCAGATCTTCCATTAATTGGGGTGGGTTTGCCGATTGGAACCCCCGTTTTATGGTCTCATTGCTGCTGTTTATTATGAATTCCAGCTCATCAATGATCTCTTGCTGGCGTTTGTAATTACCCGTAATGAATACATTGCCCGGTGAAAATAATTTTTCCAGGTACAGCGTGATCTGTGGCACTACCTGTTCCACCTGCGGGTATAAATAACTTCCCTGATTGTTCAGATAAAATTCAATGGTCTCAATAACGTTCTGCTGTGTTTTTTCTCCAAAGCCTTTAAAGAGTTTAAGGCGGTTCTCTTTGCAGGCATATAACAATTCACCGATACTTTCTATTTCCATTTCTTTCCAGATGGTAGAAATTTTTTTTGGACCGATGCCTTTGATATTTAACATTTCAATTATGCCCGGAGGTGTTTTAGCGATCATTTCATCTAATACTGCAAGCTTTCCTGTCTCCAGTAACTCAATAATTTTTTTTCCGGTTGATTCACCGATCCCTTTTATTCCAAAAATTTTTTCTTTGGGCGTATCACTTAATTGATCCGGCAATTTTTCAATATTAAAAGCTGCGATCGCATAAGATTTTGCCTTAAAACTATTTTCTGCGTGTATATCCATCAGCTTTCCCAGCAGGGAAAAAAAATCGGCTATTTGGTAATTATCCATGCTTCAAAAGTAATAAATGCAGATTAAGGAGGAAATTTCAATTTCCCCAAAATCAGTGAAAAGCTGAATTTTAATGATTTTTAAACCCGGCTATTTGGTATAAAAACGAAAATTTTTCAGCAGGAAAATAAAATGTGAAGCGTGATAAATAAAATTTGCGAAGCGGTAAAAAAATATTTTTTAATCGGGAAGAGAATATGCTTATTTTTTTTAAAATAAATATTACGGATACCTCCGGTAATCCAAGCATGATAAGCTGTAATGCAGGGTGGGAAGGGATTGTATATAAAAAAAAGTCCCCCGTTTTGCGGGGGACTTTCATAATATTTTGCTTTTTCAAAAAGCGAAGACTACTTCTTTTTTGCAGCTTTCTTTTTAGGAGCAGCTTTTTTTGCAGCTTTTTTAGGAGCAGCTTTTTTAGCAGCGGCTTTCTTTTTAGGAGCAGCCTTTTTTGCAGCTTTTTTCTTTGTTGCCATTTTTTTAAAATTTAATTGGTTAGTAAATAATACTTAAAATTAAAAATATTTTTTAAACTACCAAAAAAAATTATTAAAAAACTAGGCTGTGGCTTCCACAGCATTTACAGAAACAATGGTTTTATCACCTTTGGTTTTTTTGAATTCTACCAATCCATCTGTGAGTGCAAAGATGGTAAAGTCTCTTCCCACACCAACATTTTTTCCGGGATGATAAACAGTTCCGCGTTGACGAATGATGATGTTTCCTGCGATCGCGGGTTGTCCACCATAAATTTTTACACCCAATCTTTTGCTTTGTGAATCACGACCGTTCTTTACGGAACCTTCACCTTTTTTATGTGCCATCTTTTATAAGTTTTGAGTTTTGAGTTTTGAGTTTTCAGTGATGCGCTTTTAAAGTGCAACAACTTTCAACTATCAACCATCAACTTTTTATTTAAGCAATTGTGGTTACTTTAATTTGGGTGTACTGTGTACGATGTCCGTGTTTTTTACGGAAGCCTTTTCTTCTTTTCATTTTAAAAGCAATTACCTTTTCGCCTTTTATAAGCTCATTGATAATTTCCGCTTTTACCACTGCTTTTACTGATTCGCCCAAAACAACGGATCCGTCGCTATGTGTCATCAATACATCAGAAAACTCTACGGTGTCTCCCGCCTTGCCCTCGATATGGGGTACGTACAGGCTGTCGCCTGCTTTTACTTTGAATTGCTGGCCCGCTATTTTTACTATTGCTAACATAAATATCCCAAGTTTAATCCCGATTTTTTCGGGAGGCAAAGGTAAGGGTTTCCCTTTAAAAATAAGCAGACGGGATAAAAAATATATCCGCCCTTTATACTTATACAATGATCTGCCAGCCTTTAAAGCCTGGAAATCAATAATAAGCCGGTTAACAACTAATTTTAATCTATCTATATTCGCTTTTTAATATGCGTTATTTAACCCGGTTTATACAGATCATTTTCACCCTTTATGCCTTTATCCTGTTTGTGGCATTCTTACTGTTAATATTCCCATTAGTGATAATAGCTTCATTTTTTGGCAAAATAAAAGGGGGTAACTTTATTTATAAACTATGTCATGTTTGGGCAGATTTCCTGTTTTTCATGATCGGTATCGTGCATCATACCATTTTTGAATCGGCACACGATGAGAATAAGCAATACGTATTTGTATTCAACCATATATCTTTCCTGGATATACCTGTTTTAATGAAAGCCATCCGTAAACAACAGTTCAGGATCCTGGGGAAAGCAGAAATGGCCAGGATACCCATCTTTGGTTTTCTGTATAAAAATGCCGTGGTATTGGTAGAAAGGGATAATGTTGCCGCCAGGGCAAAAAGTGTGCTTCAGCTTAAATCGGTTTTAAGAAAAGGTATTTCTATTGTACTTAGCCCCGAAGGAACTTTTAATATAACCCATCGGCCATTGAAGGATTTTTATGATGGTGCTTTTAAAATTGCTATAGAAACACAAACACCCATCAAACCGGTTTTATTCCTGGATACTTATGACCGGTTGAATTATAAAAGTATTTTTTCACTTAACCCCGGCAGATCAAGAGCCGTATTTTTAGATGAAATAAATGTAGACGGGCTTTCCATAAAAGATGTTTCCTTTTTGAAAGAGAAGGTGTATACCATTATGGAAGAAGGGTTGACCAGGTACAAAGCAAGCTGGATACAAAACGAAATTACACCAGGGAAATAAAAAAAGATTCAATACACTTTGGATAATACAGATTCAAACATATTATTTGGGGAAACCGGTTCACATCTTTGGGCAGAGATCATTCTTCCGCTGGCGCTTCCAACAACCTACACTTATGCTGTCCCGTTAGATATGGCAGAAAGAACCAAACCAGGTTGTCGGGTAGAAGTGGTATTTGGAAAACATAAAAAATATGCCGGTATTGTAAAATTGTTATCGGGTAAAAAGCCAACTTATGCAACAAGGGAAATACTCAATGTACTGGACGATGAGCCCATTTTGTACCCGCAACAATTGCTGCTGTGGCGCTGGATAAGTGAATATTATATGTGCAGCGAGGGAGAAGTGATGGCGGCTGCTTTACCCACACATTTTAAACTCAGCAGTGAAACTGTACTGATCTATAATGAAGCCATCGGGGAGGATTTTTCCCAACTTTCTGATGAAGAATTTTTAGTGGCTGAAGCATTGCTGATAAAGAAAGAATTGCGGTTGGGGGAAGTGCAGCAACTATTGGATGTTACGCATGTGTATCCTCTTATCAAAAGACTGATCGATAAAAAAATATGTTTTGTCTGGGAGGCGATGGAAGAAAAGTACGCTGTTAAAAAAGAGATCTATGTTTTGCTCAATACTGAATATCAAAATGAAGAAAAGTTAGCAAACCTCCTAAATAGCTGGAACAAGGCACCCAAACAAATGGAGCTGCTGCTGGCATACCTGCACCTGCAGAAAACCGAAGGCGATGTTACGCAATCTGCATTACTGAAAAAATCCGGCGCTTCGGTTGCACAGTTAAAGGGACTTGTAGAAAAAAATATCCTGCTCATTGAAAAAAGAGCTGTGGACAGGATCAGGGCCATTTCTAAAAACGTGGATATTGATTTTGAATTCAGCACGGCACAACAGGAAACCTCTGATGCCATTGCCAAAAGTTTTGAATCAACAAATGTTTGCCTGCTTCACGGTGTAACGAGCAGTGGTAAAACGCAGGTATATGTTAAACTGATCGAAAAATATTTTTCACAGGGGCAGCAGGTCTTGTACCTCTTGCCTGAAATTGCACTAACAGCTCAGATTATCCGAAGATTACAAAAACACTTCGGGGGCAATATCGTGATCTATCATTCGAAGTTCAATAACAATGAACGCATAGAATTGTGGAATAAGATACGAACCGGCGAAGTGAAGATGGTACTGGGTGCAAGGAGCGCCCTTTTCCTGCCCTTTAAAGACCTTGGACTGATAATAGTGGATGAAGAACACGATCCTTCATACAAACAGCAGGATCCTGCTCCCAGGTACAATGCAAGGGATGCCGCTATTTATTATGCATCCTTATTTAATGCAAAGGTTTTGCTGGGAAGTGCCACGCCTTCTGTGGAAAGTTATTTCAATGCCATGCATAATAAATATGCATTGGTGGAATTGAATGAACGTTTTGGCGGAATTAAATTACCCGAAATAGAGATCATTGATACCCGGCAGGTGGCACAGAAAGGTAAAGTGATGATCAGCCCGCAATTGAAAGAAGCCATGCAGAAAGCACTGGAAGGAGACCGGCAGGTGATCTTATTTCAAAACCGGAGGGGCTATAATCCTTATTTGATCTGTGGTGTTTGCGGCTTTATTCCACAGTGTACACATTGTGATGTATCCTTAACACTGCATAAATTCAGCAATAAACTGCATTGCCATTATTGCGGCAGCACGTACCCTAAATTAATAAGCTGTCCCGCTTGCGGCAGCAACAACTGGTTAGAGAAGAATTTTGGCACCGAAAAAATTGAAGAGCAACTGGAAGAAGATTTTCCCAAAAATAAGATTGCAAGGATGGACGTGGACAGTGTGCGCGGCAAGAAAGCCCACGATAATTTGATTCAGCTGTTTGAACAACACAAGCTGGATATCTTAGTTGGCACACAAATGGTGGTAAAAGGTTTGGACTTTGATAAAGTAAGCCTGGTAGGTATATTGGATGCAGATGGTTTATTGAGTTTTGCTGATTTCAGGGTGAATGAACGGGCTTTTCAACTGATGGAACAGGTTAGCGGGCGCGCGGGTAGAAAAAATGAACAGGGTAAAGTGCTGATACAGGCTACCAATGTAAAACATCCCATTCTGCTCCTGGTGCAGCAACACGATTACAAACAATTTTATGCGTATGAGATCATCAGCCGCAAACAATTTTTTTATCCGCCATACAGCCGTATTGTTTTGTTAACTTTAAAACATAAGGATAAAAATATCGTTGAAGTGGCGGCGGAAAAATTAGCAGCATTGCTTCGGCAAGACCTGAAGGAATATATTGTGGGACCGGCAGCACCTGTTGTGAACCGCATCCGCAACCAGTATTTGATGGAAATTTTAATTAAGTTGCCTAAAGAAACGGGTATGAGTTTAACTTATAAAAAAGTGATCCGTAATCATATCAATTTAATGGGTAGCGAAAAAAGTTTTAAAAGTGTAACGGTGGTGGCGGATGTGGACACGAATTAATTAAGAATTAATAATTGGTAATTAATAATGAAAATACGGGAGGGTATATCGCTTAAGCAATACAATACATTCGCGATAAATGTATCTGCAAAATATTTTGCTGAATTTAATTCTGTTGACGAATTAAGCGAACTCCTCGAATTTAAAAAACTCAGAACTCAGAACTCAGAACTCAAAACTCTGATCCTTGGCGGGGGCAGCAATATCCTCTTCACAAAAGATTTTGACGGCCTGGTCTTAAAAAACAATATCTCCGGGATAAAAATATTACATGAAGACAACCATCATGTACACGTTCATGTTGGTGCGGGTGAGAACTGGCATGGCTTTGTAGAGCATTGTATCAAAAATAACTGGGCAGGCGTGGAGAACCTGTCGTTGATACCCGGCAATGTAGGTGCATCACCCATGCAGAACATTGGCGCATACGGTGTGGAAATAAAAGACGTTTTCTATTCATTGGAAGCTTTTCATTTAAAAGAAAAGAAAACCGTTCATTTTTCGTTGAATGATTGTGAGTTCGGTTACAGGGAAAGCGTGTTTAAAAAAAAGCGTAAAGACGAATTTGTGATCACCGGTGTTACTTACCAGTTAAATAAAATACCGTCTTTTAATATTTCTTATGGCGCTATTGAATTGGAACTGGGGAAAATGGGCGTGAAGGAATTGAGTATAAAAGCGATCTCGGAAGCGGTGATAAAGATCCGCACTATAAAATTGCCTGACCCGAAACTGATTGGCAATGCAGGAAGCTTTTTTAAAAACCCTCATGTAACTGCTGAAGAATTTGGAAAATTAAAAGAAAGATTCCCTAAAATTGTAGGGTACGTGCAGGAGAATGGCGATGTTAAATTAGCTGCAGGCTGGATGATCGAATATTGCGGCTGGAAAGGATTTCGCAGGGGTGATGCCGGTTGCCATGCGTGGCAATCATTGGTGCTGGTGAATTATGGCAATGCCAGCGGCAAAGAAATTTATGACCTGAGTGAAGAAATTCTGCAAAGCGTGAAAGAAAGGTTTGGGGTGGTATTGGAAAGGGAAGTGAATATTATTTGAAAAAACTTTGGCAAAGTTCTGAACTTTGCCAAAGTTTAATTGAAATACTAATTAAAATCTTCTTCATTAAAATCCTCTTCACTGAAATGCTGGCTGCCGATATTGAGCATACTTCCCATCAGGTCTTTGAATTCAATTTTTCCTTCAAACACTTTTTTACTGATCAATGAATGAGCTGCCAGTCCATGCAAAACAAATTCCATCAAAAGGGCATTCTCTTTTTCGTTTGCCGATTTAAAATGTTTTTTTACCAGGGCATGCAAGCCATCCACTTTATACAATAATTGAATTTTATCCTCATCCTTATTTTCAAAAAATGTATTTAATGAGTTGCCGGCGTCAAACCACCGGGTAATGGCTTTGTAAGGATTGTCTTCGGGCACGGATTCTTTTGTTCTTTTCTTTTTTAATGTATCAGGATTTGGAAAATACTGTCCGAATTGAGTGCGGATCGACCGCTCCAGTAAATTAAATGCTACCTGGTAGGGGCCTTCCTGTTCGCCTTCATATACCAGTTCGATCTTGCCGGTAATGGACGGGATGATGCCCACGAGGTCGCTTAACCATACCTGTGTTTCTTTTTCATCATTGATGATGGCCCTTCGTTCGGCCGCACTCACTGCATTCTCATACGCGCTGATGGTAAGCCTTGCACTGACGCCGCTTTTTTTATCTACCAGTTCACTGGCCCTCGCTTCAAAAGCCACCTGTTCGATCAGTCGTTTGATAAGGTCACTCACTTTTACCTTTTGCTGCTGTGCTTCATTGATCGAAGCTTCCTGTTCAGTGATCTCCAGCGAAATTTCAATGGTCTTTGGATAATGCGTCAATATCTGGCTTTCGATCCTGTCTTTCAACGGTGTTACGATGCTGCCACGGTTCGTGTAGTCTTCGGGGTTAGCGGTAAAAACAAACATCACATCCAGGGGTAGACGCAATTTAAATCCGCGTATCTGCAGGTCACCTTCTTCCAGGATATTGAATAAGGATACCTGGATACGCGCCTGGAGATCGGGTAATTCATTAATGACAAAAATGCAACGGTTGCTCCTGGGAATGATCCCATAATGGAGCACCCTTTCATCAGCAAAACTTAATTTTAAATTGGCGGCTTTTATGGGATCAATATCGCCAATGAGGTCGGCCACGCTTACATCGGGCGTGGCTAATTTTTCTGCATAGCGCTGGCTGCGGTGCAACCACTCAATGGGCGTATTGTCGCCCTTTGCTTCGATCACATCAAGCGCAAATCTTGAAACGGGTTTAAATGGGTCATCATTGATCTCACTGCCGGCAACAACAGGAATATATTCATCCAGCAATTCCGTCATCTGCCTTGCCATCCTTGTTTTGGCCTGTCCCCGCAATCCCAAAAACAAAATATTGTGTTGCGATAACAAAGCCCGTTCAGTATCCGGTATCACTGAATCTTCATAACCTAAAATGCCGGGAAAAGGGTTTTCTTTTGCCTTTATCTTTTTAATAAGATTTTCACGGATCTCCTGCTTGATGCTTTTGGAAACATAGCCGCTCTTTTTTAATTCGCCGAGTGTTTTGATTTTCTTAATATCCATTTTTATTTTTTATGTGGTCAACTTTTGTAATCCTGATCAACATCATCCCCGCCACGGCGGGTCTCACTTATACATCATCACGCTATTTGTCATGCTGAGGAACGAAGCATCTCACACTAGAATTATCTTTGCGATGAGATGCTTCGTTCCTCAGCATGACAAAACGTATAATATTTATACATTCCAATTTAATACACCGTCTTCCGCTTTCCACTTTCAAAATCTTTAAATATAAATGCCCCCAGCCTGTCCAGTGATGCAAAGAATGCTTTTCCATTATTGCATTCTGTAAACTCCTGTACAAATCTTTGCAGGTAAGGGTCCGATGCGATCATAAAAGTAGTGATGGGTATTTTCAGCTTTTTGCATTGCGTGGCAAGACTCATGCAGCGGTTCAGTATCTTCCTGTCAACACCCCAACTGTTTTTATAATAACGTTTGCCCACTTTTAAACAGGTTGGTTTGCCATCAGTGATCATAAATATCTGTTTGTTGGGGTTGCGCCGCTTTCTTAAAATATCCATGGCCAGTTCCAGGCCAGCAACAGTATTGGTATGATAGGGCCCCACCTGCAAATACGGAAGGTCTTTTACTTCTATCGTCCAGGCATCATTGCCAAACACCACAATGTCGAGTGTATCTTTCGGATATTTTGTTTGTATCAGTTCACTCAAAGCCATCGCCACTTTTTTGGCCGGCGTGATCCTGTCTTCACCATATAATATCATGGAATGGGAGATATCGATCATCAATACAGTGGAGGTTTGCGACTTAAAATCAGTTTCCCTTATTTCCAGGTCGTCTTCCTGTATTTTAAAACTATCAATGCCATGATTGATCTGTGCATTACGGATCGACGAAGTAAAATCGATCTGCTCCATTGTATCCCCGAATTGAAATGGCCTTGTCTCGGGATTGATCTCATCGCCACCACCAGGCTTAAAAGTATTGTGGTTGCCTTGTTTTGTCTTCTTCAGTTTGCCAAAAATTTCTTCAAGGCTTTTTTTGCGGATACCCTGTTCCGTTTTTGAAGTGATCTTTATCTCGCCGGTTTCTCTTTTCTCGTCAATATACCCTTTGTCTTTTAAGTCTTCTATAAAATCGCCAATGCCATAATCATTATCGGTGAGTTTGTATTCCTTGTCCAGTTCATTCATCCATTGCATGGCTTCATTAAAGTCGCCATTGGTATAGGTGAGTAATTGCAAAAAAAGGTCCAGCAATTTCTCAAAAGGAGACTTGCCTTGCTGATCGGGATCATATTTAGAGAAATGAAAAAAATTCATTGGCGATGATTAAGCGTCAGACGGTTTGGAACCGTCAGGACGCTTATCTAAATTACGAAACAATTGAATGTACGGCTTGGTTCGCTTGTTAAATTAATGACAGACTTCTGAAGTTTTAAAAACTTCAGAAGTCTTATCAAAAATGCTTTTTAATCCTTATTTCCCCTTCCTGGGTGTATCTCCTTTTTTGGGAGTGGGTAGTACTACAGGTGGACTTTTTATTGGCAGCGGATTTTCTACAGGCTGTGGTTTTTTAAAATGCTCTGCATAATTCTGTAATTGCGATAACATGTATTCAGCTTCATTTTTATCGCCTCTTTTTTCTCCCCTTGGGCCTGTATAATCGAATGCAGCTTGCCTGTCTTCATCTAATGAAGCATAATAACTTAACTGTTGTTCCAGGTCTTTCTTTACACTCTTTGTTATTTTGGCAGCTAACACAGAATCGTCGGCCAAATAACTTGCCTGCAGCATTGCCATTGAAATAGAATTGTGTTCCTGTCCGCGGCATACCATGCCATAAGGGAAATTTTCCTCCAGCATCATCTTATCACATTTATCCAGCATTTTTCTTGCCTTTTCTTTCTTAACACTATCACCACTCTGCGCCAGGTTGATAGCAGCAATGGCATAAGCCCTGCGAATAGTGTTCAAATGCCGGCGGTTCTCTTCATCATAATACACGCCCGGCTTATCACAGTTGCCAAAAGCAAATTTATTCATCATTTTATCATAGACCCAGTCCTGGTTTACCTCACTGTTCTTAACCGGAACCAGCCGGTAGGTCAACCCATCCATCCGGATATAATCCTGGAATCCCAGGCCCGGATTGGGGGAAGTAAAATAAATGGGCCGTTTCCAATTATTGGCCGCAATGATATTTAATATTGCCGCATCATTTTTATACAAATAATTTTTTGGTATTTCAAATTCAAGTTGTGATACCACGCTGTCATTGGCATTTACAGTGCCATTTTGTTTTACCAGGTTAATATCTACGGGTACGAATACTTTTTTTGATGGAAAAGTATTCAATATCTGGCCGTCATCGCGGGTCACTGCTCCTTTCGCCGGATCATCACTGCCGGCATAATCTTTCATCATGGTAAACAGGTCCATGGGTTTACTCTTGTCCACATTGGTATTGGGGTTATATTGAACCATGTCCCTTGTGGTTCCTTCGATCTGTTGAGAATTCCATATCGGATCAATGGGGTCGCTTTGATTAACTTTATAACGCAGCTGGTTGATGTACCAGTCTGTTCCAAGTAAACTGGAATTGATCACGCGAATATCCCTGCGTATGCCTTCCACTTCCTGCGCATACCAGAGGGGGTAAGTATCATTATCACCAAAAGAAACCACGATTGCATTGGGGGCACAGCTTTCCAGGTAATCTATTGCAAGATCCCTGGCTAAAGTTTTATTGCCCCGGTTGTGGTCATCCCATTCCTGGCAGGCCATTAATACCGGTACAGCCAGAATGCATATTGCAGCTGCGGCGATATTCGTCCCCATCTTATTTTTTACAAACCTGGAAAACATGTCCTTTACAAATAAAACGCCGATACCAATCCAAAATGCAAATGCATAAAAAGAACCAACATAAGCATAGTCCCGCTCTCTTGGCTGGTTACCGGCCTGGTTCAAATAAAATACTACTGCAAGCCCGGTGAAGAAAAACAATAACCCAATTACAAGGGCATCCCGTTTATCTTTCATGACGTGAAAGATAAATCCAAGTATACCCAATAACAATGGCAGTCCAAAAAGTTTATTATTGGATTTATTATTTTTTAAGCTATCCGGTAAATTATCCTGGTTGCCGAGCAAAGCATTATCAATGAATGGTATACCTGTCTTCCAGTTTCCGTCCCTCACATTGCCCATGCTCACACCCTGTAAATCATTTTGTTTACCAGCAAAATTCCACATGAAATAGCGCAGGTACATCCACCCAACCTGGTACGAGATCGCAAATTTTAAATTTTCAGCCATGGTGGGTTTTGGATCTCCGCCATCCGGCCTGGCATAGGCTCCGTTTTTATCTTTTACCAATCCCATCCAGTCGGCATAATAATCTGCATGATTCTGGTCATTGCTTTGATCCCACATGCGTGGAAATAAATGTTGTTCTTCAGACGGATATTGATAAGATTGTTTTCGCCCGGCTTCTACATATTTCTTTCCACTCCTTACATAAATAGGTCCGTCATCATTCATTAGCGGATTGCCCTGTTCATCCCTTTTTACATCCGAGGTAAAATCCTGTCCGTATAAAATGGGCCAGTCACCATACTGTTCACGGCTTAAATAACCAACAAGGTTCACGGGATTGTCCACGTTGAACATATCCACTGCAGGGTCTGCATTGGAGCGAACCAGTGTGGTAAAATAAGTGGTATAACCCAGAAGCATAAACGTAAATGTCCATAAACCTAACTTCAGAAAATTCCAGTTCTTTTTCCTGGCAAGGCGTAAACCGAAATATACCAATACTGCGACCAATGCAAAGAATATTGCAAAGCCTGTAAAGAATGGCATGCCCATACTGTTCACGAAAAAGATATCAAAATTTCCGGCCCCTTTGATGGTCCATACGATCACTACTTTTTGAACAACCCCGGTAATGACACAGCCTACAAGAAATGCCCAGAATGTGCCCCATTTGGTAACCTTGTAACGTTTATAATAATACATCATTACAATTGCCGGGATGGTCAGTAAGTTCAATAAGTGAACACCGATAGCTAAACCGATCAGGTAAAATATCAGGATGATCCACCGGTCGGCTCTTGTAAAATGTCCCTTTATACCTTTTTGTTCTTCAGCATCTACACTTTGTTCCCATTTCACCAGGGCCCAGAAAACAATGGCCATGAAAAAAGAAGACATGGCGTACACTTCGCCTTCTACAGCGCTGTACCAGAAGGAATCAGAGAAGCAGTAAGCCAGGGCACCCACAACACCCGCAGCCATGACGCCAAAAATTTTATCGTTATCTAACTCAGCTCCGTTTTTTATTACAATTTTCCGGGCAAAATGGGTAATGCTCCAGAATAAGAATAAAATGGTGAAACCACTTGCCAGGGCGCTCATCAGGTTAATGCCGGTGGCGGCATGATGCGCATCAAAAGGAGCCATAAACAATCTCCCGATCAATACAAATAGCGGGGCTCCCGGCGGATGCGGGATCTGTAATTTATAGGCACTGGAGGCAAATTCTCCACAATCCCAGAAACTACCTGTCGCTTCCATGGTCATAATGTAAACTGCACATGCAATAATGCAAATAACCCAGCCGGTAATGTTGTTGATGCGTTTAAAGCTCATATCAATTTTGGTTAAAGGTTGGCAAATATAAATTAGTTTGGGGTTTGTAGTTGTTAGTTAACCGTTTTTTATGATTTTTTTCAGCCTCACCTCCCTTCCTCCTCTCCAAAACCTGCCTGTCGGCAGACAGGGAGTGGAGGCGGTGCATTAAACATATCCAAACATTATGGCCTCACCTCCCTTCCTCCTCTCCAAAAGAGAGGAGGCGGTGCATTTAACATATCCAAACATCATGGCCTCACCTCCCTTCCTCCTCTCCAAAAGAGAGGAGGCGGTGCATTAAACATGTACAAACATTATATCTTCCACATCAATTCTACATCTTTTTTCATCTATAATTCGAACAGCATATATTTTTTGCAAAACATAATCTTCGCTTTAATCTTCCAGTTCCCTCTCCGACAGGAGAGGGGTTGGGGTGAGGCCTCTTGGCTTTATCTTTACATTGATGAAAAAAGCCCTCATACAATTACATATCGCAGTTTTCCTGGCAGGCTTTACTGCTATTTTGGGTAAATTAATTACCCTTAACGAAGGGTTGCTGGTCTGGTATCGCTTATTGATCACCGTTGTTACATTGGGTTTAATTTTATTTTTAAAAAAAGAATTACTTCGGCTTGCATGGGCAGATGCATGGAAGATATTTGGTGTAGGGGCCATCGTTGCCATTCACTGGGTAACATTTTATGGCAGTATAAAATATGCCAATGTTTCGGTTGCCCTGGTTTGTTTCAGTGCAACAGGTTTTTTTACCGCTTTCTTTGAACCCCTGATCCTGCGAAGAAAAATTTCGGCCATTGAAGTGTTGCTGGGCTTAATGGCTATCGCAGGCATTTACATCATTTTTAATTTTAACCCGCAATATAAAACCGGCATCATCTTCGGAATTATTTCTGCAATGGGAAGTGCATTATTTCCCATCTTCAATAAAAGATTAGTGGTGAGATTTAATCCGCAGATACTTACTTTATATGAATTGGGCGGGGGTTTGATCGCGTTAACATTTTTAGTGCCGCTGTATCTTTATCAGTTTCCTGCGACGTATTATTTACCTACTTCTTCCGACTGGATATGGTTATTTGTGCTGGCCTGGTTCTGTACTGTTTTGAGTTTTAACCTGCAACTGAATGCATTGAAAAAAATATCAGCCTTTACCGCCAACCTTACGTATAACCTGGAGCCGGTGTATGGAATTATATTGGCATTTATTTTTTTTAAGGAAAATAATGAATTGAATATGTCATTCTATTTTGGAGTTGCATTGATCTTATTGGCTGTGGTTTTGCAAATGCTTAGAATAAGCAAGAAGGGAGTGGCGAGTGGCTAATGGCTAGGGCCACCAGTATCAAGTATCCAGTATCCAGTATCAAGTATCCAGTATCAAGTACCAAGTATCCAGTATCCAGTATCAAGTATCCAGTATCAAGTACCAAGTACCAAGTATCAAGTACTTATTAGGTAGACATAAACAAAGTCCATTCACCACTAACCTACAAAAAGTCTATCTCGGTATCCAACTTTGAGAAGGCCTTGAACATAGCGCTCACTCCGCAATATTTTTCCTGTGATAAGGCAACCGCATTTGCCATTTTTGTTTTATCTCCTTCAGCAACTTTTATTTTATACCTGATCTTTACCAGGTTATATATCTTGGGGTATTCATTGGTAAGAGAAGCATGCACATCAATACTGAACTGACTGAATGTTACTTTCATTTTATTAAGGATGGAAACAATGTCCATACCCGTACACCCCGCCAGCGAAGCCAGCATCAGGCGTTTGGGGCTTGACCCGCTATCCTGCCCGCCATCATCGGCGGTGGTGTCCATTACTATTTTGTGGCCACTGATATCAGCGGTGAAGGCCATCCCTTCGTTGAAATTTGTTTGTACAAAATGTGTTATCATAAAAAAAAATTTCCTGGCCTTACCGGTCTGACCATGTTTAAAGGTTTTCAAATCCGTTTAATTAACAAGTGCCTCTGTCATTACGATAAAGGTAGTTTTTTCACAGTTTTTGGTAAAATCAGGGACCCATAGACAAAAAATCTAAAATTTGTACGGTACCGGCATCAATTATTCATTTAAAACCTTACCTTTGCCGTCCAAAAATAAGCACTATGGCCAGAGTATGTCAGGTTACAGGGAAGAAGCCGATGACCGGAAATAAGGTTTCGCATTCAAATATTAAGACAAAGCGCAGGTTTTTGCCCAATTTGCAGACCAAACGTTATTTCCTTGCTGAAGAAGATAAGTGGGTTACCCTTAAGGTTTCCTCAGAAGCTATAAGAACTATTAATAAGAATGGTTTGTTTGCAGTGGTAAAAAAATTACGTGCTGCGGGAGAGAAGATATAAATGGTTGATAAGTTAACAGGTTTACAAGTTATAAACTAAATAAAAATGGCAAAGAAAGGCAACAGGGTACAGGTAATATTAGAGTGTACCGAACATAAAACCAGCGGTAAGCCCGGCACCAGCCGTTATATTACCACCAAGAACAAAAAGAATACACCAGAACGTTTGGAGTTGAAGAAATTGAACCCCATTTTAAAGAAGGTTACTGTTCATAAAGAAATTAAGTAGTTTAAAGTTTATAGTTAACCGCTTGACTTTTTAAACCTCTAAACCTCTAAACGTATTAAACATTTAAACTGATTCACCATGGCAAAAGCAGCTAAAACAGCGATAAAAACAAAAGACCAGAAAGCAGCAGCAGATGCAAAAAACTGGACTAAAGTGATACGGTCTTTGCGCAGCCCTAAAACAGGAGCATATACTTTTAAGGAAGCGATCATTCACAAAGACAAGATCAAAGAATTCTTAGCCAGCTAAGATTTTTAAAGCAAGAGAAATTATTAAAGCTGTTCTGTATACCGGAATGGCTTTTTTCGATAATGGATACCAGATTCTGGATCCTGGATCCTGGATCCTGGATAGAGCTTAATTATCGAAAAGCTTTTCAATATTCGGAATGCATCAAGTATCAAGAATCAAGTATCAAGAATCAAGAATCAAGTATCAAGTATCAAGAATCAAGAATCAAGAATCAAGTATCAAGAATCAAGAATCAAGTATCAAGAATCAAGTATCAAGAATCAAGTATCAAGAATGAGCCTTTTCAATAAAATTTTTGGAAAAAAACAACAGCAGGAAAGCCTGAACCAGGGATTGCAAAAGACCCGCGAAGGTTTTTTTTCTAAAATGACCAAGGCAATTGCAGGTAAAAGCACGGTTAATGAAGAAGTACTTGACGACCTGGAAGATGCATTGGTAAGTGCTGATGTGGGTATTGAAACCACGGTAAAAATTATTGACCAGATAGAGAAAAGAGTGGCCAGGGATAAATACCTCAATACTTCTGAATTAAATACGATCCTCAAAGAAGAGATACAAACTATTTTGGTGACTGCTCCGCAGGACAGCAGTTATATAGATTATGAATTACCCGCAGGGCACAAGCCGCATATCATTTTGGTAGTGGGGGTGAACGGTGTTGGAAAAACAACTACCATCGGCAAACTTGCACATAATTTTTCAAAAGCAGGCAAATCGGTTTTATTGGGAGCAGCAGATACTTTTCGTGCTGCTGCAATTGACCAGTTAACAATATGGAGCGAACGCGCGGGCGTACCCATTGTAAAAAAAGAAATGGGCAGCGATCCGGCAGCTGTTGCATTTGATACCGTAAACAGCGGGGTATCAAAAAATGTGGATGTTATAATAATTGATACAGCAGGCAGGCTTCACAATAAGGCACACCTGATGGATGAATTGACCAAGATAAAAAGGGTGATTCAAAAAGTGGTCCCTGAAGCGCCGCATGAAGTAATGCTGGTGCTGGATGGCAGCACCGGACAAAACGCACTGGAACAGGCCAGGCATTTTACAGCTGCTACAGATGTCACCGCGATCACCATCACAAAATTAGACGGAACAGCAAAGGGTGGTGTGGTGCTTGCCATTGCCAACCAGTTTAATATCCCCGTAAAATTCATCGGCGTGGGCGAAAAGGCCGAAGACCTGCTCGTCTTTAATAAAGAACTTTTTGTAGAGAGTCTATTCAACCCCGAAAAAGAAGCCTGATCATTCGTCTTTGGCAAGTATCTAAATGCGTTCTGTTCCTACTCAGTTCCTACTCTGTTCCTACTCTGTTCCTACTCTGTTCCTACTCTGTTTCCTAAAACCTGGCACCTGTAGGGAAAAGAACAGGAGCAAGGCAGGTTCAAGCATGGAAGGAATACCTATCAGTTATATGTCATTTGGCCATCAGGTCATTCTCAGCTATCTGAATCCCGAAGTCCAACAATGCCCCATGACCTAATGGCCAATGACCTAATGACCAATGACCTAATGACCAATGACCTAATGACCAATGACCATTGACCTGTATCCTTTCAAATCATACAATAAAAAAGCCCCTGTAGAAACAGGGGCCGGTTACCAAAACTAACTGCTTATGAGAAAATTTTTATTGTTATTATTGAAACACAAATATCCGAACTATTCATTTATACTGCTGTTAAAAAAAGATAAACGGGGGTTAAAATCAAGTTAAAATGATTTTGGATTTGTCGTAAAAATTCTAACAATTAAAATAAACGAGATCCCTGTCGGTGGTTAAAAAAAGCCACTTCAGAAAAGAAGTGGCTTTGGTATTTTAAATTTGTAATGAGTTGGTTGGTACTTAGTTTCCGCCGATACCTCCGCTGCTTTGCGTCCTGTTATTTTCGTCTTCAATAGCAGATTTACGCTGGCGGCTGGCTTTTATCTGGGTACTGCCAAAACGTATATTTGCACTCAATTTGAACTGGCGGCTTTCAGGTTTTCCGCTAAATGTACTTTGCTGGCCACTAAAATCAGCATAACCTGAAAATTTAAGAATATTAAAAATATCACTCACAGCCGCTTTGATCGTACCTTTTCCTTTTAAGATCGTTTTCTGTACGCCGCCATCTATATTATAAATAGACTTACTTTTAAATGCACCCTGCCAGATGGAAGGGGAGTTGAAAAAACCACTCACTTCTGCCGTATAACCCTTACCCAGTTTGAAACTGTTTTGCATAAAAAAGGCATATGAAAATACTTGTAAATTCACAATTCTGTCTCCACCACCAAAATTGGCTTTGTATATTGTATAGAATGAATTCACATTTGCAAAAAAGCTATACCATTTGTATTGAAAAGGATAACTCACATTAAGACTTATAATATCCTGTGTAGCCAGGTTCTTTTTAGTTAAAAAACTTTTCGACTTTTCCGTGGTGTCCGGTAACTGGGTAAATATATCTTTTACATGACTATAGTTCAACCTGGTATTCAGTTTGTATTTATAAGTATTGGTGATACCAAAACTGCTTGTGTATTGCGGGCGCAATTGGGTATTCCCTTTCATGAATGTGTAATCGTTTAACTTAAATTCAAAAGGATTCAGATCCTGGTATGCAGGCCTGTCGATACGGCGGCTGTAGGTAAGTCCCCACTGATTCAATGGGTTTTTATTGTAGGTAATGGCAAAGCTGGGGAAAAAATCCACATAATTACGATTTACTGAAGAATCATAATTTTTGAAAGAGTGGATAATCGTATCATATTTTAGACCGTTTGACAATCCTTTTGAATTGGTATTTTCCACTCTTACCCCGGCCTGTATAAAAAAACCGCCTTTTACACTTCGGTTATAATTAACATAGCCTGCATTGATATTTTCTTTATAAGTAAAACGATTGCTACGGACGGTGTCATATACCTCACTACTGCCGTAAACGGTATAACGCCTGAAATCATTATCTGTGTTCACAAATCCTATCTTGCCGCCAAAACCAAGCCTTCCTTTCTTAAAATTCTGTTCATAATCTGTCTTAAAAGAATAAATAGTGATATCGGTTGGTGACAGCATATGGTATACATTACTATTTAGCTTAACGCCGCTGGGATCATAATAGTCATTGGGTTGAAACTGGTCATTGCGGAGATTATAAAAGCCATAGTCTCCATCAATGTTCAACTCCTTGCCGCCGGTTATGGCATACCGGTAGTTGAGATTAAAGTTGACGTTGTCTCTTTTTGTATTGTTATCACCTGTTGCAAATAAAGTTTTGACAAGGGTATTGGTTGGTGCGTAAATGATCTTCATCGGCCCTTCTGTGGTCGTCTCATTATCAGCAATATTCCCGTTTATGACAACTCCAACTGTACTGTTTTTATTAATGAAATAATCCAGGCCCGTTTTAAAATTGTGAGCACCCTTATTGCGATTTGTAATGTGATTGCTCTGATCAAAGATACTGTCGGCCTGTACCCTGTATAAACTGATATTAAATTCGTTTAAGCTTTCACTGTAATTATAGTTACCGAAAATATTGACATGCATATTGCGGTGATTTAAAGCAATACCACCATTATATTTTGCATAGGTTCCAATATTATATCCTGCATTTGCAGAACCATTGGTGCCGATAGTAAGGTTTTTCTTCAGTTTAATATTGATAATGCCGGCATTTCCCTCTGCTTCATATTTGGCGGATGGATTGGTAATGATCTCTATGGATTCGATCTGTGCAGATTGTAAAGATTTCAGGTAACTGGACAGGTCGGTGCCGGATAAAGGACTTGGCTTTCCATCAATATAAATTTTTACACCATTCTTTCCCGATAAACTAATGTTATCGTCTTTATCGATCATTACACCGGGTGATTTGCGTAAGAGTTCCAGGCCATCATTTCCAATGGCATTAATGGTGCCCTCCACATTAACGATCATTTTGTCGGCTTTTACTTCCACCATTGGCTTTTTGCTGTTTACGGTAACAGCTTCCAGGCTTTTGGCAGCGGGTTTCAATGTGATGGAAGGAGCAGTAATTGTTTCGCCGTCTTTTATTGCGATCACGGCCGACGAGGTTTTTTGCATCCCCACCACACTTGTCCTGATATAATAATTACCTGTTTTTACCTGGGCAAATTCATAAATACCTTTGGGGTTAGTTATTTCGGTTTTTACCAGGGAAGAGTCTTTGGCCCTGAACAGCAGAACTGTTGCGGCTTTTAATGCATTGCCGCTATTATCTTTGATCTCCCCAGTTATTTTAGTTGGGCTCTGTGCCTTTGCGTTCAGTGCAGAAAACAGGGTTATAGCTGCAATAAACAGTAGTTTGTGTGTCATGGTTTTATTTTATACTTTAAATAATTCTTATATACTTTAAAAATACCCGCAAATTTACTCATCCCGAATTGTAATAGAACTGTCATAATTCATGATCGTGCATTTTTAAGGATGAATGGTCAATTTAAATGTTTTACACTTGCTTCATGGTTACACGAATAAAAATTCAGCAGGCAGGCGTTTATTTCTTTCACAAGATTACCTGATTAAAGGATTCGGGAAATGATACTGTCAACAGATATCGGATTATTGTATACAAACAACAATAAAATGCCAATCACTGAAAGCAATATCTCTTATTCTTGTAGCTGCTCATAGCCTTTTTGAGGATTTTGCTGTATGCTTTTTCAATGACAGGTTTTAGACTCTATATTGTTTAAATGGGTAACCATTCAGGAAGCAGGAATTTAATGTGTTGTGCTATTGAATACCCTGGTACCCTATATACGGAACCTAAAAAAACGCTGATTAATATAATTAATCGTGATTTCGCTGATTATTTGCGAAGCAAATAATCAGCGAAATCAGCTCCCATCAAATCAACCTGCCTGCCGGCAGGCAGGTCAGCGATTCTAAAATAGAAGATCGCTGGCTGCTTGCATGTTAGATTAATACAACACGTAAGAATTTATTCTTTTTTAAATTCCTCTATTTCGTAAAGGAAATCCCTTGCCCTGGTAACGGATTTATATTCGGGGCCCAGGTTCATGAATACTTTCAGCCATTTCTTATCCATATTTTTCAGCGAAATGTTTTTATACAGCCAGATCGCAAGCAGGGTAAACAACAAAGTGATGGGAAATGAGATCAGTTGAAATGTAAGATCACTGCTAACTAATTCGGGCGTCCAGAACCAGGTACAGTAAAATGGCATTTGTAGCCATAGGATGCGAACGATATTAATGGTAGATGCCTGTAACCCGGCCAGTTTTTTTTGTGTTTCGGTGATACTGGCACTATAATCCAATTGCCTGATCAGTACAATATGTTTGATGTACACCACGATAGCAATAATTGAAAAAAGCATGATCATACCAATGGACACAGTAAAATAAATATTTTTACCGTGATTGCCATAGATCAGCAAACCCAACAACGCACTCCATAACACTCCTATGATCACCGCCACAGTTTTAAATGCCGCCAGTGCATTCAGTTTTGATTGTGTTTTTTGTGTTTGCATGGATGCAAGGATAAAGAGATTAAGTTTTAATGACCGCTCAATCTTTTCATCCTGCGTTTTCCAGATATTTTGTAAAGTGAGGTCTTCCATTTTTTTATTTATTTATGGTTTCAAATTTTTGCTTCAGCTTTTCTTTTATTCTGCCAACCTTAGTGGCCACATTTGTTTCCGTGATACCCAGTATTTCACCTATTTCCCGGTAGCTGTTTTCTTCCAGGTAAAGTATCATTAAAGCTTTGTCCAAAACTTTCAGTTCATTGATGAATTGCTGCAATAAATGAATATTGGTTTCCAGTTCACCGTGTTCATTATCGTCGGCTATATCAATGAAATGTTCGGTTAATGGTGCATGCCTGTCTTTTCTTTTGCTGTCTTTCCTGTAAAAAGAAATAGCCACGTTAAGGGCTATGCGATACATCCATGTGGTAAACTTATACCTTGCATCAAAACTGCTCCATGATCTCCATAACTGGTAAATGATCTCCTGTGCGAGGTCCTCGATATCATCTTTGTTTTTGCAATACCCGTTGCCGATCTTATATATAATTCTCCTGTTCTCCTGTATCAGGTTCACAAATGCTTCCTTGTCCTCTTGTACGATCATACCTTTCTGAAAATTTTACTTTTCTTATTATTCGCGGCAGGGTACATAAAATCACAGTTAATGTACTTCTTTTTTTATTGTTACGACTGTCCGTAAACTTTTTGGGTGAGTCACCCTCTGTGGGTGACTCACCCAAAAAAGTTTACCTTCGCCGCTAATATTATGAAGACGAAAACAATCAGGAAGGATAAGGTAAATATTATCACGCTCGGCTGCAGTAAAAATATGGTGGATAGCGAAGTGTTGAGCGGGCAGCTACTGGCCAATGCGATTGACGTGGTACATGAAAATGCAAAGAAAGATCACAATATCGTAATTGTAAACACGTGTGGATTCATAGAAAAAGCAAAAGAAGAAAGTGTACATACTATTTTGCAACAGGTGGAGTTAAAACGAAGGGGAAAAATTGATAAAGTGTATGTAACGGGTTGCCTGAGCGAGCGATACAAAAATAACCTGGAAACAGAGATACCCGAAGTGGATGCTTATTTTGGCACGATGGAACTGCCGATGATATTGAAGCAGTTTGACGCGGATTATAAAGCAGATCTGATTGGCGAAAGGTTATTGTACACGCCTCACCATTACGCCTACATGAAGATCAGCGAAGGTTGTAACCGCACCTGTTCTTTTTGTGCCATCCCTTTAATGAGGGGACAACACGTAAGCCGTACCATTGAATCTTTGGTAGAGGAAGCAAAGCGGCTGGTGGACCGGGGCGTGAAAGAAGTCATGCTGATCGCGCAGGAACTTACCTATTACGGCCTGGATATTTATAAAAAAAGAAAATTACCGAAACTGTTGCACGCACTGGCTGATGTAAAAGGATTGGAATGGATCCGTTTGCATTATGCCTATCCTTCTAAATTTCCTTTGGAGATCATTGATGCCATGAAGGAAAGGGACAATATCTGTAACTACCTGGATATACCACTGCAACATGCATCAAATAATATGTTGCGCGCCATGAAACGGCAGATCAGCAGGGAAGAAATGGAAGACCTGATAGGGGAGGTCCGTAACCGCATCCCGGGAATCTGTTTGCGAACCACCCTGATCGCGGGTTTCCCGGGTGAAACAAGAGATGATGTGGAAGAGCTCAAAACATTTTTACAAAAAATGCGCTTCGACAGGGTGGGCGTTTTTACCTATAGCCATGAAGAGGGCACCAGTGCTTATGATCTTGATGATGATGTGCCGGCTGAAGAAAAAGAAGAAAGGGCGCAGGAAATAATGGATGTACAGCAGGAGATCAGTTTGGAAAAGAACCAGGAGAAAGTGGGAAAAATATTTAAGGTGTTAATTGATAAAAAAGAGGCAGGCCGTTATTTGGGCCGCACAGAATTTGACAGCGTGGAAGTGGATAATGAAGTGATCATTCACAGCCCGCCTACCGGACAGGCAGGCAAAAATAAATTAGTCATCGGCGAATTTGTACCCGTGAAGATCACCAGGGCTTTCGATTATGATATTGAAGGTGAGGTGATATAAATTTTTCAGGCAGGAGTCGCATTGATTTTTCCGGATAACAATTGCCTCAATGAAAAAATATGAAAGCTATATGCCAGTACCACTAAAACGCCGGGCAGGTAAATGAACGGGAATTCCGCTAGGATCTTTACAGAAGGCTCATTCATAAAATAACGCATGGATGTGGGCATGGAAAGCACCGCAATGATCAATACATTCAGTAACAGCAATAATCCTGCAATATTAAAGACAAGGGCTATGGATTTGGGCCAGCGCTTTTTTACAAAACAATAGTAGCCAACAGGTAAAGCCAAAAGGCCGGAGATGAGATCAAAATTCCTGCCACCGAATGTCATTTGTTCGGGCAGCAATGTATTAAGATAGCCTGCAAATAAAATAACTTCTACGGCTATCCGAAAAACCTGAAAAAATATCAGCCATCCGGGGGGTATCACTTTAAGCAGTTGTGTAAAACTTTTTGAAAAAGTCAATAATACAATGAAAGGCAGCGGAACAATTATTGCCAAAGCCGGCCTTGGCGGCAGTTTGCTGAAGTCTGAAAAAAAACCGGTGAGGGATAACACCGTGAGCAGGATCATCCATATAAAGATGATCAGGACAGTGCGAATGAAGAAATTATTCTGCTTTTTTTTGTCCCATCCCGTCATAGGTAAAACTTTTTTCAATCCCCGCAACAATATGAGGATGCAGGCAAGTGTTAAAACGGATATCAATATCCCGGGGATCAGCGCTACATTCATACAATTGTTTTAAAAATGATGCTACTCTCAACAAGTTTCAAAGATATGCACGATGGCCTTTGTGTCAAAATCATTACTGACTCCCTGCTGCATCGGCGGCAGTAATATTGGCTGACTGAGTACCGGCAAATTTCATTTAACAGAACAATCCCTGTTTATTTTTGAGGATTAATGTAAGTTTGTTGCCTAAACCGGGCTCGCCAAATATTATTCAATGGATTGTACAGCAACTTATCTGTCATACGAACAAACGGGTTATTTTTCAAAGATCATTCTGGATTATCTGAAGGGAGATGAAAAATTGAAACCTTTTTATGCGTATGCTGTTTCTACGGAAGGGATAAAAGCTGCGATTGAAGAAAGAAAAAAATATCCCACCAACAGGAAATTGCTGGTTGTTGAATTACAAAAGCAATACGGGGAAACAGTGCTGGCAGAAAAACAACAATTCCACATGCAGCAATTGGGCAATGACAATACGTTTACCATCACCACAGCCCATCAACCCAATATTTTTATCGGCCACTTATATTTTGTCTATAAGATCTTACATGCGATTAAACTGGCCGCACAATTAAAAAGCGATTTGCCGGAATATGATTTTGTCCCCGTTTTTTATATGGGCAGTGAAGATGCCGACCTTGATGAACTGGGACATATTTATTTATTTGGAGAAAAGTTTGAATGGAATACCAAACAAACCGGTGCTGTGGGCAGGATGAAAGTTGATAAAGCATTGGTGAATATCATTGATACCATCAGCGGGCAGTTGACGGTATTTCCTTTTGGTGAACAGCTTATCAGCCTGATGAAAGCATGTTATACAGAAGGCATTACTATTGAAGCCGCAACTTTTAAACTTCTCAACGAATTATTTGGCGAATATGGTTTGATCATTTTGCTGCCGGATACGGCTGCATTGAAAAAGACATTTATTCCTGTTATTGAAAAAGAACTGGATGAACAATTCTCTTATAAGATGGTTGCAGAAACCGCCGAAAAATTTCCGAAACAATATAAGGTGCAGGCCGGCGGTAGAGAATTGAATTTATTTTATTTAAAAGATGATACAAGGGAAAGAATAGAAGTACAAGGTTCGCAGTACAAAGTAAATAACAGTAATATTAAATTTACAAAAGAAGAATTAAAAAAAGAATTGCATAAAAACCCTGAACGGTTCAGCCCGAATGTTATTCTGCGGCCCGTGTACCAGGAAATGATATTACCCAATATTGCATTTATTGGTGGCGGGGGAGAGATCGCTTACTGGCTGGAGTTGAAGAAAGTATTTGAAGCCGTTAATATTCCTTTCCCGGTATTGGTTTTACGGAATTCTTTTATGATCGTAGAAAAAAGTTATGAGTTACGGGTTACGGGTTTGGGTTTTTCTGCCAGCGATTTGTTTACATCTGAAAGTGAATTGTTGAAGGAATTGGTGAAAAGAGAAAGTACGGTTCCCTTAAGCCTGGATAAAGAAAAACAAATCATAAAAGAATTTTACGGGCACTTAAAAAAAACTGCTGGTGCTGTAGATGCCAGCCTGCAAAGACATACAGAAGCCCTTCACGCACAGGCTTTAAAAAAAATTGAAGCATTGGAAAAGAAAATGCTGAGGGCGGAGAAGAAAAAATTTGAGGCGCAGCAACGGCAACTGCATAAATTAAAATCGCAATTATTTCCCCATGACATTTTACAGGAACGGGTAGAAAATTTTATGCCCTTTTATGCAAAATGGGGCAGCGATTTTATTAAGGTTGTTTGTGAAAATTCATTAGGTCTGGACCAACGATTTACTATTCTGATAGAACCTGCCTGACGGCAGGCAGGCGCTGATCGGCATGATTTTCATGATCGATCATGATCAATCTGCTTAATCATGAAAATCTGCGTTCCCCATTTCAGTTTCCCGGCATATACGTATCATATTTTCCGAACAGGTTGATCAGTTTGCTCATATCAGATGGCGGCCATTTCCCTTCTTCCTTAAATAATGCCGCCACTTCATCAAAATATTTCTCAAAACCACCGGGCGACATATGCACCAGGAATTTTGCAGGCACATCACTCATATTTGAAAATGTATGGAGCATGCCAACAGGAATGTAGATAAAACTTCCTGCTGCTCCTGTGATCTTTTTGCCATCCAGGTGAAATGATGGCGTTCCTTCCAAAACGTAAAATGTTTCTTCCATCATTTTATGAAAATGGGGTGGGGGCCCCGCAAAATTAGCAGGGGCATGGTATTCAATCAAAGACCAGGATCCGTTGGTTTCTTCTTTGTTTGCTTTTACAAAGAGCTTAACCCCGGCCAGTTCGTGGAGGCATCCTTCGCTGGAATGGAGGATGATGGGTGCTTTGTTCATAAAAAAAATTTTCGATTAATTCGTTTCCCGACTACGTTTGAAATTTCAAAAACATCCTTTACTCCGCTCAGGATTGGTATGCTGTACAAGTGAGCCCCGCCGCGGCGGGGACGATGATGCCATGAAAAACAAATGTTCGGCACATAAAATATTCTCTTTCACCATTTCCCGATCCGATAGCTATCGGATTCGCTCGAACTTTAAAAAATCACCCTTCGACTACGCTCAGTTCAAACACCCTTCGACTCCGCTCAGGGTAAGCATCCGTTCCATTAATCAAACTCATTCCTGAAACCAAGGCCCTTTACATTCTTCACGCTTTCCATTACAATATCATCCTGGTATTCTTTAAAGGCTTCTAATTTACCTGCAATGGAAGGATCATGGAGTGCAAGGATCTGTGCGGCAAGGATACCGGCATTCTTGGCTCCATTCAATGCTACGGTTGCCACGGGCACACCATAGGGCATTTGCAAAATGGATAACACAGAATCCCATCCATCAATACTGTTGGAAGATTTTACCGGAACACCGATCACGGGCAAAATGGTTTGTGCCGCCACCATGCCCGGCAAATGAGCAGCACCACCTGCGCCGGCAATAATGACTTTCAGTCCTCTTTCTTTTGCTTTGGTTGCATACTCGCGTAAACGCTCCGGGGTACGGTGTGCAGATACGATGGTAAGTTCCGGTTCCACTTCAAATTGCCGGAGAATTTCGGCTGCACCTTTCATGATTTCGAGGTCGCTTTCACTACCCATTATAATACCAACTAAAGGATTCATATTTTAATATTTAAGCAAAGAAAAGAAAAATAATAAACATCATATTCAATATAAGCAATTTAGCTGCCCCGTTTGCGGTTGCATTGTTAACTATTCAATAACCAGCCGTTTATATAATTTCTGTAATGCGTAAGTCCAAAAACTACTTATATTTGAGTTTACTTTATTCTTCAAAGTATTGGCAATGCAGTATAATCATATACCAGTTAAATCTTTTCTGAAATTATTTTTTTTGGGACTTATGCTTACAGCCTGTGGAGGTAAGTCGGCTTCCGACAAGCCTGTTGCAAAAGTAAACCCCCCAATAATTGTGGATGTGATGATAGCTGAACCACAGACGGTGACCAATGTTATTGAAGCCAATGGTACCGTGGTTGCCAACGAATACCTGGAATTGCACCCCGAAGTGAGCGGAAGGCTTACCTTTTTAAATATAGCAGAAGGCAGCCACATTTCGCAGGGTGCCGTTTTAGCAAAGATCAATGATGCCGACCTGCGTGCACAGGTTGCCAAAAGCAAAGTACAATTAGACCTTGCAGAAAAAACAGAAAACAGGTACAAGCAATTGCTGGATGCAGGCGGCCTTAATCAAAGTGATTATGATCTTGTGTTAAACCAGATAAATGGTTATAAAGCAGATATCGCCTATACGGAAACTTTGATCGATAAAACAGTGATCCGGGCCCCATTCAGCGGCGTTATCGGTTTAAGGCAGGTGAGCCCCGGCGCTTATGTAACACCCTTAACGGTATTGGCTACCCTACAACAGACATCGCAGGTGAAAATTGATTTCACCTTACCGGAAACCTATGTCAATATCATTAAAAACGGATTGCTAATCGATGTACAACTGGACGCTTCATCAGATCAAAAAAATAAAGCAATGATCGTGGCCACTGAACCTGGTGCGAATACGGATACCCGTAATTTAAAAGTGAGGGCAGTTTTGAAAGATGGTTCCTCTAACCCCGGGGCATTTGTAAAAGTATTTATTGATGCAGGGAATAACCGTTCTTCCATTAAAGTGCCTACCAATTGTATTATTCCCAATGATAAAAATAACCAGTTGGTATTGGTGAAAAAAGGGCTCGCCAGTTTTGTAAATGTACAGACCGGTGTCAGAGAGGAGAATGCAGTAGAGATCACACAGGGTATCAATGCAGGGGATTCTATCATTGTAACAGGCGTTTTGTTTGCAAGGCCAAACGGCCCTTTAAAAGTGCGTAGTGTAAAAAAATTGGATGATTTGCTGAAAGCAGCCAGCAATTAAATTTTATTGGTGAATGCTGTTTGTATTTTAATGTAAACCTTGAAAAAAGATAAACTACAAGTCGCAAGTCACGGGAAGAAGCATTGAATACGTATACTCCTCCCTGAAGCTTGCAGCTTGAGCCTTAGAGCTAACTTTCATTCATGAACATTTCTGAACTTTCATTAAAGCGGCCGGTTTTAGCCACAGTATTTAACCTCATGATCATTTTGTTTGGTGTGGTGGGCTTTACTTTTTTGGCTGTACGTGATTACCCGGCAATTGATCCCGCGATCGTTACTGTGAATACATCTTACACAGGCGCCAATCCTGATATCATAGAAAGCCAGATCACAGAGCCGATCGAGAAACAGGTAAATGGGATCCCGGGGATAAAAACAATTACTTCATCCAGTACACTGGGCAGCAGCCAGATCACAATTGAATTTGATTTAGGGATTGACCTTGAAGCTGCGGCTAACGATGTACGTGATAAGGTGGGCCAGGCTTCGCGAAGTTTACCGCAGGACATTGATGCTCCCCCTATAGTTACCAAGTCGGATGCAAATAGTGATTTTATATTGATCCTTGCTGTGCAAAGCCGCACCAAAGGTTTAATGGAGTTAAGTGATTATGCGGAGAACGTGTTGCAGCAGCAATTTCAAACCATCAACCAGGTAAGTTCGGTGAATATATTTGGCCAGAAACGGTATGCCATGCGTATTTGGATCGACCCGGATAAACTGAATGCATATAACGTGGCATTTTCTGACATCTCGAATTCTTTAAATAAAGAAAATATTGATCTGCCACCGGGAAAGATCTATGGCAATAATACAGAACTCACCATCAAGACTGTTGGCAGGCTTACTACAGAAAAGCAATTCCGGGACCTGATCCTTAGAGAGGATAGCAGCGGTATTGTAAGGTTAAGTGATGTAGCGAGGGTGGAAATTGGCCCCGAAGTGTTGGAACAGGCATGGAAGTACAATGGTGTAAATGCGGTTGGGATCGTGATCATACCACAGCCCGGTGCCAACAATATACAGATCGCGGATGATTTTTATAAAAAGCTGGATGCGATAAAAAAATCGAACAGGTCGGATATTGAAATGAATATCTTGCTGGATAATACCGTCAATATCCGGCATTCCATCAGTGAAGTGAAGGATACATTGATCATCGCTTTTAGCCTGGTGGTGCTGGTGATATTCTTTTTCTTCAGGGATTGGTTAATTGCTATCCGCCCCCTGATAGATATTCCCATTTCATTGATCGCTACATTTTTCATCATGTATTTTTCGGGGTTTTCAATTAATATTTTAACCTTATTGGGTATCGTATTGGCGACAGGGTTAGTGGTGGATGATGGTATTGTGGTAACCGAGAATATTTTCAGGAAATTAGAACAGGGGCTGCCCATAAAAAAAGCCGCCCTGGAAGGCAGTAAAGAAATATTCTTTGCGGTCATATCTACATCCATCACGCTTGCGATCGTTTTTTTACCCGTGATATTTTTGCAGGGATTTATCGGAAGGTTATTCAGGGAATTTGGAGTTACACTTGCTGCGGCCGTACTGATATCTGCCTTTGTATCACTAACCATCACGCCTGTACTAAATGTGTTGCTGAGCAGGAAGAAGGCGGGGCATGGAAAATTCTACATGAAAACAGAGCCGTTCTTTACCGGCATGGAAAATGGTTACCGGCGTTTGGTGGAGGGATTTTTAAAGGTAAAATGGATGGCACTCGTCGTGATTGGTATTTGTGCTGTGATCATAGTTTTAATTATGAGCACTTTGCAAAGTGAAATAGCACCTATGGAAGACCGTAATAGTTTGCGTTTTACCGTTACCGCCCAGGAGGGCACCAGTTACAGTAAAATGCAAAAGATATCTGACGACATCAGCAACTACCTGTATGATTCCATTCCGGAAAGAGATTTTGTTTTTGCCCGTACGCCCGCCGGTAGCATCAATACGTCACAACCCCGTCTTGGACTGGTAGACCCCAAATCAAGGAAAAGGAGCCAGAACCAGATCGCCAATGACCTGCAAAAAAAATTACTTCGCTTCAATGATGTCAGGATCTTTGCCATCCAGGAACAAACGATCGCTGTGGGTTCGGGCTCCAAAATAAGTTTGCCTGTGCAGTTTGTTTTGCAAAACCAGAACCTGGATAAGCTGAAAGAGATCATTCCCAAATTTTTAGAAGAAGTAAAAAAAGATAAAACATTTTCCAACGCGGACGTGAACCTTAAATTCAATAAGCCCGAACTGGATCTTACTGTTGACCGGATGAAAGTGAAAGACCTGGGTTTATCTTCACAGGATGTGATTTCAGCCATACAATCTGCGTTTAGTGGTGGCCGGTTGGCTTATTTTATCATGAATGGATATCAATATTCTGTGATAGCGCAGGTAGACAGGGGAGACCGCAACCAACCGGAGGATATCACAAAATTATTCGTCAGGAATAACAAGGGCGAAAGCATACCATTAAGTGCCGTGGTACACCTGCAAGAAAGCAGCAGCCCGCCCACTTTATTCCACTATAACCGGTACAAAGCCGCTACTATTTCGGCATCCCTTGAACCGGGTAAGACGATCGGCGATGGTATTAAAGCGATGCAGGCTATTGCGAAAAAATTATTGGATGAAAGTTTCCAGACTTCCTTAAGCGGCGCTTCAAGAGACTATGCGGAAAGTTCTTCCAATATCGCCTTTGCATTCGGGCTGGCGCTGATACTGATCTATCTTGTACTGGCTGCACAGTTTGAAAGCTTTGTTGATCCTTTGATCATTATGCTTACTGTGCCATTGGCGCTTGCGGGTGCTTTATTAAGTTTATATATATTCGGACAAACCTTAAATATTTTTTCAGAGATCGGTATGATCATGCTGATCGGCCTGGTAACCAAGAACGGGATATTGATCGTGGAGTTTGCAAACAAGAAAAGAGAAAAAGGGCTCGATAAGTTACAGGCTGTATTGGAAGCTTCCGCTCAGCGTTTACGCCCCATATTAATGACAAGCCTGGCTACCTCATTGGGCGCATTACCCATTGCATTAAGTTTGGGGGCGTCTTCTACCAGCCGTGTTCCCCTGGGTATCGTGGTGGTGGGAGGACTTTTATTTTCCCTGTTGTTAACTTTATTTGTTATTCCTGCCATGTATTTGATGCTGTCAGGTAAACACAAAGCAGAGAAGATTGAAATCATAGAATAACAAGTGTATAACCGTTTATATAATAGCTGATAAATTAGCCGGATGAAAAGTGCAACTGTCTTTATTGCTTTTATTTTTATTTCATTGTTTGTACATGGGCAAACTACTTTGCGTTTACCCATTGCCGTGAATATAGCCCTGAAAAACAGTCTTGATATTCAACTGGCAAAAAATAAGATCGAAGCCGACAGTATCAATAATAATTACGGCATAGCGGGCGGGCTGCCGCTGGTGACGGGTTCACTGTCTGATAATGAACAGGTATCCGCTATCAACCAGAAATTAAATACCGGCACCAGCATAGACAGAACCGGCGCTGCTACCAATACTGTGAACGTGGGGGTCACCGGGAGTATTTTATTATACAATGGAGGCCGGGTGATAGCCACAAAAAAAAGGCTGGCAGAACTTGAACTGCAAAGTAAACAGCAACTGAATTCGCAGGTACAGAGCATCATGGCTGATGTGATGACGGGTTATTATGATGTGGTACGCCAGCAGAGTTATAGTAAAACCATCGACAGGTCAATAGACGCCGCAAAACAGAAACTGGAAATCGTTAAAACGAGTCAGAAAGCAGGATTGGCCAATAATGCCGATCTGTTCCAGTCGCAAATAGACCTGAATACCCTGCTCCAGGCCCAACAGGCGCAGTGGCTGGTGATTGACCAGGCCAAAACAGAACTGCTGCGCATACTCACGCTGAAATCGGATTCCACCATTAATATAGAAGATACGATACTAGTGGACAGGGCCATTGATTTGAATACAGTATTGAACGGCCTGTCAAAAAATGCAGATATCCTTGCAGCAGATGAACAGATCAAAATAAATATGCAGGTGGTTAAAGAAACCACGGCGCAAAGATATCCAACGCTAAGGGCCACCAGTGGTTATAATTTCTCCAGGAACCAGGCAGCAGCAGGACAGGTTTTACTGAACCAGAATTATGGACCTTTTGTGGGGGTTACGGTGGGTATCCCCATTTATAACGGTTCCGTGTACAAGCGGCAACAAAAAACTGCAGTATTGAATGTCCATAACGCCGAACTGCAGAAAAAGATCTTATTTAGGGATTATAGTGCACAGGTGGTAAAAATGTATGAATCGTATACCGATGCTTTAAAACAATTGGAAACAGAACAGCAGAATTATAAGTTATCTGCTCAATTAGTTGACCTTACATTGAAACGTTTCCAGTTCAGGCAGGCTACCATTGTGGAAGTAAAGAATGCCCAGCAAAGTTTTGAAGAATCAGGTTACCGGTTAGTGAACCTGAATTTTGCAGCCAAATCTGCAGAGATCACATTGAAGAAGCTGGCGAACCAGTTGACGCTGTAAAATACAGATACTAGATACTGGATACTAGATCAGAGTCTGCGAATGAGTTGGCTTTTGCTGAGTAGGAAAAAGCCACTGGTTTAATTAAATAAAAGCTTTTCAATATTTGAACTTCATCCAGTATCCAGTATCCAGTATCAAGTATCCAGTATCAAGTATCCAATTCCTTATTCGTATCATTCTGCTCCTCCTTCATCCGCTTAAGTTTTTTTCCATAAGCGATCTTTGTGATCAGTACAAACAATACCGGCACTACAAATATGGCCAGGGTAGTGGCAGAGAGCATGCCGCCAAATACCGTCCAGCCAATTGTTTTGCGGGATTCTGCCGCTGCACCGCTGGCAAAAGCCAAAGGAAGCACACCAAAAATAAATGCCAGGGATGTCATAACTATGGGGCGTAAACGCAATTGGACGGCCTGTAATGTGGCCTCCACAATGTCTATCCCGCGATCCACCCGTTCTTTGGCAAACTCCACGATCAGTATCGCATTTTTTGCAGCCAGGCCGATTAGGGTGATCAAACCGATCTGGGCATAAATGTTATTGGTAATATTGGGCAAAAAAGTAAGGGTGAGGATCGAACCGAATGCGCCGATGGGTACCGCAAACAAAACAGAGAACGGAATAGACCAGCTTTCATATAAAGCGGCAAGGAACAGGAATACAAAAATGAGCGATATGGCAAAGATGGTAGTGGTACTGCTGCCCGCTTTAATTTCTTCACGGCTAAGGCCCGAAAATTCATAACCATAACCGGCGGGCAATGTATTGGCCACTTCTTTTAATGCATCAATGGCCTGCCCGCTGCTGTAGCCTTGTTTAGGGCTTCCGTTAATTTCAATATTGCGGTAAATATTAAAATGAGAGATCAGTGAGGGGCTCTCTGTAACTTTTGTGGTCACGAGTGAACTCAATGGTATCATATTGCCCTGGCTGTTTCGTACATAATATTTTCCCAGTTCGTCTATGGATGAACGGTAGGTGCTGTCGGCCTGGGCCATGACCCTGAAATTTCTTCCATACAAATTAAAATCGTTCACATAGCTGCTGCCCAGTAAGGTAGACATGGTGGCGTATATGTCTGCTACCGAAATACCCAGTTTCTTTGCCTTCTCTTTATCTACATCAACCTGGTAACTGGGGGTATGGGTGGTAAAGAAAGTATAAGCAGAACCTATTTCGGGCCGCTTATTCAGATCAGCCAGGAATTTTCTTGCTACCACTTCAAACTGCTGAATATTATCCGTGCTGGTGGTTTGCTGTAGTTCGAATGTAAAGCCTGCCGTTTGCCCCAGGCCCGGAATGGCGGGTGGCCCAATGGCCAATATCCTGGCTTCCTTTAAATCTGCTGTGTTTTTTTGGATCTGTGCAATAATACTTTGCAGTTGAAGTGCTTTACTTTCCCGTTTAGCCCAGGGATCCAGCATCACAAACATGGTGCCTACGTTGGATTTGTTTGCAAAACTGATAATGTTCAGTCCTGCCAGACCGCCTACCAGCCTTATTCCCGGGATATCCTGCACCCTTTTCATTACGGTCAGCAGCATTTCTTTACTGCGGGCAGTTGAAGTGGCTTCGGGCATTTCATAGGTAACATACAATCGTCCTTCGTCTTCTGTAGGGATAAAACCCGATGGTTTGTTTTTGAACAGGAAAAATAATCCCACAAACATACAAACCAGCATTACCAATACTAATGGAGTGGCTTTGATCCATTTTCCAACTCCCTTTGTGTACGAGCGGGTAAGTTTGCCAAAGCCTTTATCGAACCATGCAAAAAATTGTTCAACCCAGTTCTTTTTTTCATCTTCAGTTTTGGAATGTTTGAGCATGATACTGCATAATGCAGGTGTAAGCGACAAGGCTACAAAAGCAGAGATCAATACCGAAACTGCAATGGTTATTGCAAACTGCTGGTATAACCTGCCCACTATTCCGGGGATAAAACCTACAGGAACAAATACTGCCGCCAATATCAGCGCAATGGCGATCACGGGGCCCGAAATATCATTCATGGCCTTTTTTGTTGCTTCTTTGGGCGACAGGTTTTCATGGTCGATATAATGCTGTACTGCTTCCACCACGATGATGGCATCATCCACCACAATACCAATGGCGAGTACAAATGCAAAAAGTGTAAGCGTATTGATCGTAAAACCAAAAGGAATAAAAAAGATGAAAGTGCCGATCAGTGAAACAGGAATGGCCAGTACGGGAATTAAAGTGGCCCGCCAGTTCTGTAAAAAAAGGAATACAACCAATATCACCAGTATTAATGCGATGACCAAAGTACGTGCCACTTCATTGATAGAAACCTTTACCACTGTTACAGTTTCCAGCGGTATCAGGTAATCAATGTCTTTAGGGAATGTTTTTTTTAATTCCGTTAATGCATTGGTAAGGCCATCGTAAGTTTCCAGGGCATTGGCGCCGGGTGCCTGGTAGATCAGTACAAATGCTGCCGGTTTACCATTTACGAAGGCATTGTTTCCATAATCAAATTTTCCCAGTTCTACCCTGGCAATATCTTTCAGGTACACTATCGTGCCGTTGGAAGGGACAGTCCTTACAATGATATTTTCAAATTGTTCTTTGGTATTGATCCGGCTATTCGTCAGCACGCTATATTCAAAACTTTGAACTGCAGGCTGCGGAGTTCCTCCCACTGTGCCTGCTGCCACCTGCAGGTTTTGTTCTGTCAATGCTGCCAATACATCAGAACTGGTGATGCCAAGACCGGCTAACTTTTCAGGGTTTAACCAGATGCGCATGCCGAAATCATCCGCACGGGACACGATATCCCCTACACCTTTTACGCGTTGCAAAGCGTCTTTCAAATAAATGTTTGCATAGTTGCCCAAAAAAGTGGCGTCGTGCGTTCCATTGGGCGAATACAGGGCCAGGGCCACCATGATACTGGGATTACGCTTTCTAACGGTTAACCCTATACGTTTTACGGCATCGGGCAAAGTGGGCTGGGCCACACTCACCCGGTTCTGCACATCCAGGGCCGCAATATTTACATCGGTACCTATATCAAAATTCACATTGATGCTGCTTTGCCCGCTGCTGGTACTGTTGCTGGACATATAGGTCATTCCGGGTGAACCATTCACCTGCGTTTCCATTGCAGTGGTAGTGGTTTGTTCAACCGTCTGGGCATCTGCTCCGGTAAAATTACCAGCGATGGTTACAGTGGGTGGGGTGATGTTGGGATATTGTGCTATCGGCAGAATACTCATCGCAATGAGCCCCACCAATAAAATAACTATGGATATCACTATCGCTGTTACCGGCCTTTTTATAAAAGTATCTGCTATCATTAAATTATTTCTTTAACATTGGTTCCGCCCGTAGGTAAAATAATAATCAGTTATTGTCATCATTTTTTTTCAGGAGGAGAAGATTGTGTGGTTTGTATCTTCACGCCTTCATGTAAGTTTTGTACACCTTCCACCACGATCTTTTCGCCGGCTTTCAATCCATCTTTTATAATGATATTCAGGCCGATTTGTTTGCCCAGCACAATCTTGTGTTGCGACACTTTGTTACTGTCATCAGGCACATAAACATAGTATTCACCCAATTGTTCTGTAACCGCTTTGTATGGGATCATAACAGATTGCGTGGAACCATTATTCTTTACCCGTACTGTGCAATTCATGCCTGATTTGAGCAGGTTGTCTTTGTTGGGAAAGATCAGCCGGGATTTAATGGTGCCTGTTTGAGGATCTACTGCCCTGTCGATAAGGGAGATCACTCCCGGGTAGGGATATACGTCATTTCCAAAAGCCAGTGTAAAGGTGGAATCCGCTGCTGTATTCTTTCCGTTCATAAGCGTGTTGAAACGAAATATTTCTTTCTGGTCCACATTGAAATCAACGGCGAACTGGTTATCCGACGATACCGTATTGAGTAATGTCTGGCCTGCCGTAACAGCAGTTCCCGTTTTCACCATTGAAATGCCGATCAAGCCATCGAAAGGTGCATATACTTTTGTATATCGCACACTGGTTTGCAGCGCCTGTATATTGGCCCTTACTGCATCCGCCTGTTTTTTTGCAACTTCCAGTGCGGCATCTGCATTATCCACCAGTTGTTTGGCCACCGCATCATTTTTATCCAGCTCATGATAACGGTCTGCGTCTTTTTGAGCTTTGTTGATATTAGCTTCCTGTACTTTTAAATTTGCAGTGGCCTGGTCGTAATTGCCCTCATATAATTGAGCGTCTATCGAATACAGTAACTGGCCCTTTCTCACTTTATCACCATCTTTAAAATGTACGCCGGTAATAAAGCCACTGACCTGCGGACGAAGGTCAACCTGGTTCAAAGCATTTACAGTAGCAGGATATTCATCATAATACACAGCATCAGCCAGCATTACCTGTTGTACCGTAACTTTTGTGGGCGGAACCGGTGGCGGAGCAGTTTTATTATCACTGCAGGCCGCAATCAAAAGCAGCAGTGCAAAGCCTGTACATGTTGCGAATTGTCTTGAAAACATATGTTCAGATTTGTATTTTAGATTTATTAAACTGATCTTTTTTTTTTTGGCGATCTTAATAACTGATCTGCCCCAATGCTTTTTGTACGTCTATCTTGCCCGCCAATACCTGGTATAAAGCATTGTAATAATTGATTTCTGATGTGCGCAGATCCGTTTCAGAAGTAATTACTTCCAGGTAGGTTTTTATGCCCGAACGGTACTGCAGTTGTATCACATCATACACTTCTTTTGCAAGATCAATATTCGCTTTCATTGCCTGGTAGTTTGCCAGGTTACTTTTATATTCAGCCAGTGCCTGTGCATACTCTGCATTTACCACATCTTTCAATTTGACAATGTCCAGTTCATTTCTTTTTAATTGCCATTTTGCTGTTTCCAGGTTTGCTTTTCTTTTACCGCCCTGGAAAATAGGGAATGCCAGCGTGATTTCGGCAAATGCATTGGGATAATTGGTAGTATATAATTTAGTGAAATTATCATTTTGAAAATTAAGATTATATGCGCCATTCGCCGCAACAGAAGGCAGGTAACTCCATTTATTATAGAGCAGGTTCGCATTTAATAAACTCCTTTGCGTTTCCAGCAGCTTATATTCTATCCTCGCTTTGTAGTCCGGGACCTGTAAAGTATCCAGCACAATTTCTTTTTCCATTTGCAGGCTATCATACACAATATGGAGGTTTCCGGATACCGGGTAGCCCATCAGGGATTTAAGGAATTCCAGTTTTGCTTTTAATAATTCTTCATTACTTCTTTTAGAAGCTATTGAATTGTTGAGGTTGATAGTGGCCCTTTTATAATCGATTTTATCGGCGATCCCGGCTTTGTACTGGCTGGTAGCATCTTTTAAACTTCTTTCGATCCTGGTAATATTTTCTGTGGCAACTTTTATTTGTTGTGTAGTGGCCAGTACATCATAAAAGGCTTTGGATACTTCTGCCACCAGCGTTATTTTATTATCTGTGGTTGTCTGGGCCGCCTGCTGCCGCACATCATTCTTTGTACGTTTGGCCAATAATACATCCTTATTAAAAATGGTTTGAGAAGCGGAAAACTGGCCGGCCGATACATTGTCTACGCCGATTTTTACAGGATTACCTCCAATGATGCTTGTTTGTGTAAGAAAATTATGCTGCAGGTTATAGTTAAAATTAACCTGCGGGTACCAGTCGGCTAACCTGCTCCTGATGGCTGTTTCAGTGAGTTTTTCATCAATGAGCGATTGTTGTATAATGGGCTGGTGCCTGAGTGCATAATCCACGGCATTCTTTAGGGTAACATCCTGCAATATACTGTCGGGTATATTGGTTTGGGCAAAGGTAAACAATGGCGTGATCAATAAAAAAACAGCAGTCATAAATTGTAGCTGTTTTGGTATACCTGCTTTATCCTGGTTCATAAAGACGAATATCTTTTTTATTATTTTCAATATGCTTTTTTCTTTTCTCATTTTTCTCCCGATAGCTATCGGGAGAATCTCTTAGTCCCCAAAATCAGATCCTAACTTATAACCTTTACCGTTTGTTTGATCCTGTTGGCCTGGTGTACCAGTTCCTGTTTCTCTTTGCTCAAAATGGTAATATGTCCCATTTTTCTACCGGGCCTTGTTTCTTTCTTTCCATAGATATGCACAAATACATTTTCTATTTGTAAGATATCATCCAATCCTTCATAAACTGCCGCACCCTGGTATCCGTCGGCACCTAACAAATTTACGATAGCTGCGGGTAAAATATGCCTGGTACTTCCCAACGGGTAACCCAGTATCACCCTCCAGAGCATGTCGAACTGCGAAGAAAAATTTGCTTCAATGGTATGGTGTCCGCTGTTATGAACCCTTGGCGCGGTTTCATTCACATACACATTATCGTTATGATCTACAAATAATTCAATGGCGAAAATGCCGGGGCTTTGGAGGTCCTTCACAACTTTTCGTGCAATGGCTTCTGCCTTCCAAAGTATTTTATCGGGCAGGTCTGCCGGGCTTACCTGGTATTCCAGCAAATTCAACCTGTTGTCAAAAACCATATCCACTGCAGGATACATGGCGCTTTCATACTGATCATCAACAGCAATAATGACGGAGATCTCTTTTTTTATTTGTATCATTTTTTCCAATACCGCGGGGGCGTCAAATCCTTTGGTAATATCATCTTTTGTTTCGATGATCTGCACACCACGGCCGTCGAATCCACCCCTGGCCAGTTTGTGAACGGCTGGTAAAAAATCAGTGTGGCTTTGTACCTCCTGTAAACTTTGTGTGATCAAAAATTCAGCGGTGGGTATTTCATTGTCTTTATAAAACTGCTTTTGTAAAATTTTATTTTTGATGGTCTTCAAAGCAGCGGGTTTGGGGTACACCTTTACTCCTTCACTTTCTAATTTTTCCAGTGCATCTTCATTCACGTTTTCAATTTCAATAGTGATGGCATCAAGGCCTTTTCCGAAATGATACACGTCGTCAAAGTTGTTGATATCGCCTTTTATGAAATGATGACAAAGATGTGCAGCAGGACAATCCTCCTCATTTTCCATCAGGTAAGTTTCCACGGGGTAATTGGCAGCAGCCTGTAATAACATTCTTCCGAGTTGCCCGCCGCCGAGAATGCCTACCCTGGGTTGCCTATTTGCCCTGAGTGAAGTCGAAGGGTGTTCTTCCGAAGGCCGGGCGGATTCGGGGACTGAGTTATGAATGTTTTCTATGTCTTTATATTTATGATGTGATAAATTATTACATTCTGAAAGTAATTGCAGTTTGTGAAAATTACCTTCAATCAGTGCTTGTTTTTTTGCTTTTGACCATCCTTTTAATTGTACTTCCCTTTCTGTTGCATCTTTTAAAAATGGAATCGTTTCATAATATTTTAATTCCAGCGGCCTCCTTTTTAATTTATAACAATAATCATAAAAACCATTCGTGTGTTCTTCAAATCTCTTTACAAGGTCATCAGTTAGGCCCGTGTAATAAGTACCATCTGCACATAAGATGATATCAATATTCAAAAAGCTTCCTGTCGGGTATTATAGATCATAGTGCAAAATAAATCATTATGGGGAGATTTGAGTTTAATCGGATGTCGATAATTTGGTTATATTCTGGTTAATAGGAAACTATACGTTCATCACTTCTCGACTTCGCTCGAAGTGAAAAAAGCAACCTTCGACTTCGCTCAGGGCAAATGCGCCCCCCTTTGCTTCGCTCAGGACGATTGGAATACGGCCGGGATCAATTATCTTCGTTTCAACAATGATCCCCGATTATCCACATAAACTTTTTCCCGACAAACGAAACAGCTATTCCTTATTGATGCTGGCACTGGCCATGGATTCGGCATATTAATTTGATCAACTTAATAATTTCTTTATTTCAAATTAATTACAATGGAAACAATAAGCATACAAAGTTCAACAATCAACACTTCACCGGTTGATTTTCTTCCTTTGCTGGGAACCGATTATGTGGAATTTTATGTAGGCAATGCCAAACAGGCAGCACATTTTTATAAAACGGCTTTTGGTTTTCAGTCATTGGCTTATGCCGGCCCCGAAACAGGCATGAAAGATAAAGTGAGTTATGTGATTCGCCAGAATAAACTCACATTTGTATTAACCACTCCGTTAAGGACAGGAACAGCGATCGCCGACCATGTGTACAAACACGGTGATGGCGTGAAAGTAATTGCATTACAGGTAGATGATGCTGCAGGCGCTTATGAAGAAACCACCAAACGCGGCGGCAGCCCTTACCAGGAGCCGGTAATATTAAAAGATGATCATGGGGAAGTGGTAATAAGCGGTATTCATACATTCGGTGAAACAGTGCATCTTTTCGTGGAAAGAAAAAATTACAATGGAATATTCATGCCGGGATTTATTGCATGGAAATCAAATTATAATCCCCCTGAAACGGGCTTATTGTATGTTGATCATTGCGTGGGTAATGTAGGATGGAACCAGATGAATCCCTGGGTAAAATTTTATGAGGACGTGATGGGGTTTAAGAATATCCTGACCTTTGATGATAAGGATATTTCCACAGAATATTCTGCTTTGATGAGTAAAGTGATGAGCAATGGAAATGGTTTTGTAAAATTTCCCATCAATGAACCCGCAGAAGGAAAAAAGAAAAGCCAGGTGGAAGAGTACCTCGATTTTTATGACGGCGAAGGCGTACAGCATGTAGCCATTGCAACTGCTGATATTGTAAAAACAGTCACTGCATTACAACAACGCGGTATCGAGTTTTTAAATATTCCTGCAAGTTATTATGTTGATGTACTGGCCAGGGTTGGTCATATTGACGAAGACCTTGCACCATTACAGGAACTGGGTATCTTAATAGACCGTGATGAGGAAGGATATTTATTGCAGATATTCAGTAAACCTTTGGAAGACAGGCCTACCTTGTTTTTCGAGATCATTCAGCGCAAAGGTGCCAAAAGTTTTGGCAAAGGAAATTTTAAAGCATTATTTGAAGCATTGGAAAGGGAACAGGATGCGAGAGGAAATTTATAAACATTAACGTGTTGTGAATTGAATATCGTGGTACTCTATATACATAACTTAAAAAACGCTGATCAATCAGCGATTCAAAAATAGAAAATCGCAGACTGCCTGCTCGACAGATTAATAGCACAATGCGTTAACATTAGTTTGAACATACGGAATTGTAGTGTAGCATTTATGATTTAAACCATTTTTTTTCTATGAAGCTTGTTGAAAGATTTATTTTTTCCGCCTTATGTACCTGTATAACGGCGGGTAGTTTATTTGCACAAACTTCTTTTGTTCAAAGCCAGAAGTCATTAGTAAAGATCGCAGACGTATTTAAACGCGGGGAAGACAGCCTGAAAAAAGAATTTAAAGCAAAGCAGATCAGCTGGCCCCCCAAAGCTATTTACGTCCGTTCGTTTAAGTATGACCGTTTGATGGAAATATGGGTAAAAGGGGAGGACAATGAACGTTTCCGTTTTTTGAAATCCTATAAGGTCTGTATGCAAAGTGGAACGATGGGGCCTAAACGCATGGAAGGAGATTACCAGGTGCCGGAGGGCTTTTATTATATCAATGAGTTCAACCCCAACAGTAATTATCATTTATCCCTTGGGCTCAATTATCCAAATGCTTCCGATCACATCTTAAGTGATCCCCACCAGCCCGGCAGCGAAATTTATATTCACGGAAACTGTGTATCTACGGGTTGTATGGCCATCACCGATATTCCAATAGAAGAATTGTATATCATGGCCACTTATGCAAAAGCATACGGACAGGATTTCATCCCAGTTCATGTATTCCCGGTTAAGTATAATGTAAAAAAATCGATGGACTACCTTGACCAATCAGCAAAAGACAATAAAACGCTTAAAAAATTCGCTTTAAACATTAAAGAAGCCTTTGATTATTTTGAAGAGAATAAGCAATTGCCGGTCATCATGGTAAATAAAAAAGGTGAATACGTTTTTGATTAGCGCATCAGCACCTGTATCGTCTCCGGGGTTTTTTGTTCCAGTAAAATGGTCTTGCCTTTGGTCAATGCTTCTATGGTGGCGCCATCGTAATGCCGCACGGTTAAGAGGGTAAGATCTTTTTCCAGTTGTACATCAAAGATCGCAGATGCAGCAAGGGCCAGCTTTTCAATTTTTTCTGTTTGATCATCCAGGCAACATACCAAACTGATAGCACCGTTCTGTGAAAGGTTGGGGTGGATCTTAATATGGGCAAATATTTCATGCAGCTGGCTGATGGGCTTTTCTTCCACGAAAGAAAAATCCTTTGAACTCAGTTCCATTAACACCTGGTTATTTTTTAAAACAATGATGGGAGGAAGGTCATGTATGGGTTTATTGCTGATCACGGTGCCGGGTAACCGCGGATCCAGGAAACAACGTACCAGTAATGGAATATTTTTATTCTCTAAAGGCTTGATCGTTTTGGGATGTATCACCTGCGCCCCGTAATAGGCCATCTCCACCACTTCGCGGTAACTCAAGGCGGGTATCACCTGCGCATCAGCAAATATCTTGGGATCTGCATTCATCACCCCTTCCACGTCTTTCCAGATGGTTTGGCTTTCGGCATTTAAACTATTTGCAAAAATGGAGGCGCTGAAATCACTGCCCTCCCTTCCCAATGTGGTGCTTTCGTTTTCATCTGTGGCCCCGATAAAACCCTGTGTGATCACAAGATCATATTCATCAAACAAGGGTTCAATATCAGTCCTTATTTTTTCCTTTGTAAAATTCCAGTCAACCGATGCATCCCTGAAATTATCATCCGTACGAATGATGTCTCGTACATCCACCCATTTATTTTTTACCCCGGATTCATTCAAATACATACTCACTATGGAAGAACTCATCAGTTCGCCGCTACACACCACCTGGTCATAATAATAATCGTATCCCCTTACCGGTTTATCATGCAGCAGCCATTCCACTTCCGTAAAAAAATCCTTTAACTGGTTTTCGGCGGCATGCCGGTTTATCTTGACGAGGGGCTTAAGGGTATTGAGATGTGCCTGCTTCACTTCCTCAAATAACTGCAGTGCCACTGTATTATGGCCTTCAAAAAAAGCATCCACTACTTTTTCGAGGGCGTTGGTGGTTTTACCCATGGCGGAAATGATCACGAGTATCTTTTCGCCGCAATGATCCTTCAATATCCCGGCCGTATGTGCAATTCTTTCTTCCGTGTTGATACTGGCACCACCAAACTTAAAAACCTTCATAGATGTCATTTACTTGTGATGAATTCCCAAAAGGACCTGGTTTAGAAGGTTTAGACAGTTTAGGAAGTTTAGCCACTAAACCTTCTAAACCTTCTAAACCTTCTAAACTTCCCTAAACCTTATTATTGTTAAATGCTTATTTTTGAGTGCAAATCTACCCGGTATAACCAACGGGGCAAAATTGTAAATAAGGTTTCTTATGAATATTAATCGCAGAATACAAACCCTGGATGAATTCACGATTCAGCAAATGCGGGATTTTCCGCAGGCTACCGGTGAACTGGCAGGGCTTTTACGCGATATCGGGCTGGCGGCAAAACGGGTTAATGTAGAAGTGAATAAAGCGGGCCTGGTAGATATTCTGGGAGATGCAGGCAGTATCAATGTGCAGGGAGAGGAAGTGAAGAAATTGGATATCTATGCCAATAACCAGTTCATGGGAGTACTGCAGCATGGCATCAGTTGTGCAGGCATTGGCAGCGAAGAGCTGGATGATATTGTTGTATTTGATGATGATGTAAGCAACCACAGTAAGTATGTTTGTCTCTTTGACCCGCTGGATGGCAGCAGTAATATTGACGTGAATGTGTCCATCGGCACTATTTTTAGTGTATTCCGCAGGGTTAGTGAACTGGGTAAGCCTGCTACCAGTGAAGATTTTTTACAAACCGGCAACAAACAGGTTGCTGCAGGTTATATCATTTACGGCTCCTCCACGATGTTCGTATATGCTACCCGCAGGGGAGTGAATGGTTTTACGCTGGATCCTTCCATCGGCGAATATTCTTTAAGCCACCCGGATATCAGGTGCCCGGAAAGTGGTAAACTGTATTCCGTGAACCACGGAAATTTTTTCCAATACGATGAACCGGTCAAGAAATATATCACGGCCTGCCAGAAAAAAGACAAGACAAACGGTGGCCCATACACGCAGCGTTATATCGGCAGCATGGTATCGGATGTGCACCGGAACCTGATCAAGGGCGGCATTTTCATGTATCCCGGCACTACGGATAAGCCCAATGGTAAGTTGAGGTTGCTATACGAGTGCAATCCTTTTGCATTCATCGTGGAAAGGGCCGGCGGTGTTGCCACCAATGGAAAGATCCGCATACTGGATATCCAGCCCACAGCACTGCACCAACGTACGCCTTTTTTTATTGGGAGTAAACTGATGATGGAAGAGTTGGAGAGGTTTATGAAAGAAACCCCCTCCGCCCCCTAAAGGAGGAACTACGAAGAGTCTGATAATACATGAACTCTTTATCAATTTGAAAAACGGGTTGATTTGTTGTTGATGAGTATTTTTTAAAAATGAAATCACACTCCCTCTCCGCGAGGAGAGGGCTGGGGTGAGGCGAAAATGTATAAACATGAAAACGATCATTTCGGTAAAGAATTTAACCAAGAACTACGGCTCTTTTGCAGCAGTGAAGGGCATTTCATTCGATGTGTATGAAGGGGAGATATTCGGGTTACTGGGGCCGAACGGCGCGGGTAAGTCCACTACACTCGAGATCATTGAAACACTTCGTGAAAAAACAAGTGGGGAGGTTTTTGTTGACGGGCTGAACCTGGATAAGGAACCTGGAAGCATAAAAAAAATAATCGGGGTGCAATTGCAGACCTCCGGATATTACCCGGGCTTAAAACTAACGGAGCTGATTACACTGTTTTGTGGCCTTTATAATACCCAGGTTGACCCCCTTGAAATGCTGCGGCTGGTGAACCTCACCATTTCTGACGAAGAAAGGAAGCGGTTAAAGGACCCTCAGATATCTCCCGATGAAAAACGCAAATTACTGGATAAAGATAAGTCTGGCGCCAAATTCAAACAATTAAGCGGTGGCCAAAAGCAACGGTTCTCCATCGCCACCACGCTGATCAATAAACCCAAGATCATATTTTTAGATGAGCCCACCACAGGGCTTGACCCCCAGGCGAGGAGAAATTTATGGGAACTGATAAAAGATATCCGCTCAAAAGGCACCACGGTGATCATTACCACCCATTATATGGATGAAGCGGAACAATTGTGCGACAGGATAGCTATTATGGATGAAGGAAAAATAATATCTCTCGATTCGCCTGATAAAATGATCGATGACCTGGTAAATACCGGTTTTGAACGCCCCAAACAGGTGAAAGCTGCCAGCCTCGAAGATGTTTTCATACATTTAACAGGTAAGGAGATACGGGATGAATAAAATCCCTTTTATTTGCATTTCAATTTTTTCACAAAAAATATATTTTAATGAAGAAGGTATTACTTTGTACGTTAGTATTGACAACCATTTTAAGCGTAACTGCTCAAAAAAATCCAAAGACGCCTGTAAAGGTAGAGACCCCCGTAAAAGTAGCAGGCCCGGTGATCAGGAACCTGCTCGATAGTTTTAGTTATATGGCAGGATTTAATGTGGCTGCAAATATGAAGCAGCAGGGCATCACGGATGTGAATTCAGGGATGTTTAAAAAAGGCTTTGATGATTTTTTTAATAACCAAACCCCTTTATTAACGCAGGAGATCGGTAATCAAAGTTTACAAAGGCAGTTGGATATTTTTAATAAAGCAAAAGCGGCATCCGACAAAGTAAAGGCCGATGCCGACAAGGCAAAAGCCGTTGCTTTCCTGGAAACCAATAAAAAACGAAAAGAGGTGGTTACACTTCCCGATGGTTTGCAATATGAAATAGTAAAACAGTCAGATTCCATTACCCATAAACCCACTGCCCTGGATACAGTGGTGGTGAATTATATCGGTAGCCTTATCGACGGGAAAGAATTTGATAATTCTTATAAACGCGGACAGCCGGCAGTTTTCGCGGTGGGCCGGGTGATCAAGGGATGGTCAGAGATATTGCAATTAATGCCCGTTGGCTCTCATTGGAAAGTGTACATACCTACAGAACTGGCTTATGCAGATAATCCACCTCCTGGTTCAGGGATCCCTCCCGGGTCAACTTTGATCTTTGATATCCTGCTGGAAGGTATTAAGCCGGTTAAAGTTTTGGAGAAACAGTAATGATGGAAGACTTGCGGTATCCCATAGGTGAATATGTCATTCAGCCATTTTCTGAAAAGCAATTGCAGGAATGGCTGAATGCTATCAGATATTTACCACTACACCTGGAAAATGCCATATTGAATTTAGATGAAATGCAACTGGCCACCCCTTACCGGGAAGGCGGGTGGACGGTTCAGCAGCTGGTGCACCATGTAGCAGATAGTCACATGAACGCCTATACGCGGTTTAAACTGGGGCTTACAGAAGATCGCCCCATAATTAAACCTTATGACCAGGTGGCCTGGGCCGAAATGGCCGATACAAAGACCTTACCCATTAATATTTCTTTGACACTCCTGCATGCCTTGCATAGCCGCTGGTATGCCATTTTAGAAAATATGAGTAAGGAAGACCTGGAGCGCACCGTGTTTCATCCCGAACATAAAAAAGACATGACGCTATGGGACCTCCTGGGCATGTATGCATGGCACAGTAAGCATCATGTGGCACATATCACTGCGTTGCGGGAGCGGAGGGGGTGGTAAAAAATGTAAAATGTAGAATATTAAATGTAAAATGTAGAAGTGGAGCAGCTCAATACTTTAAAAACTCTTCAAAGTATCCTACTGCTCCACTTTTACATTTAATATTTTGCATTTAATATTTTACATTTATCTATGAACTGGAAAAAACTCTCCTCCACATATCTCTCCGGTCACATTTATTTCACTGCCCGAAAAGACAGGTGCGAAAGGCCTGACGGTAAAATTGTAGATCCCTATTATGTAGTGGAATTGCCGCCCTGTGTTTGTGCCATGGCGCTGACAGAAAACAATGAGGTGATACTGATAAGACAATACCGGCATCCCATGGAAGAAATTTTGCTGGAGCTGCCGGGCGGATTCATTGATGAAGGAGAAGATGCTGGAAAAGCCATTGCCAGGGAATTAATAGAAGAAACGGGCTATGCCTTTTCTTCGTTTACCCCTTTGGGTAAGCTTGCAGCCAACCCGGGGGTACTCAATAATTATACGTATCTTTTTCTTGCCACCGGCGGAAAGAAGGTTTCCACACAAAGTCTGGATAAAAATGAAGAGATCACGGTCTGCCTTTTTTCATTGGAGGAAGTGCGGCGGATGTTGCTGCAAAATGAAATAAAACAGGCTTTGCATGCTGCCTGTATATTCTATGCATTCGAAAAAATAAAAGAGATATAAGCTAAGAGTATAAAAGAGAAAATGAGATGAAGGAGTTGAAAACGCATACATATTTCTCTTTTTTCTCCTTTTCTCTTTTGACCTCTTAGCAAAAACTTGACTCAGGAAAATAATTCAACATTCACTTCGCCCACAACAAATACACTTCCGCATACTATAATAATGTCATCTGGTGTTGAATTTTTCCGGGCTGCTTCCAATGCCACATTCACATCATCAAAGCCTTCGCCCTTTAATTCAAAACCCGCGGCTTTTTCTTTCAGGTCCAGGTAAGGCAGGGCTCTTGGAATATGTGCATTGGTAAAATAATACGCAGCATCTTTTGGCAAAAGAGATAATATTTTATCCGGGCCTTTATCTTTTACAATGCCTATTACGAAATGTTTTTTCCTTTGTTCATTGCCCATTGCCAATTGCTTATTGTCCCTTGCTAAGTGCTCATTGCCTATTGCTAATTGCTCATTGCCCATTGCCCATTGCCTATTGTCCATTGCCAATTGTTCCAAAATCTGTCTTATCCCGTCTTCATTATGAGCAACATCCAAGATGATGTCGGGCTTTTCATAGATCAGGTCCCACCTGCCATACAAGCCGGTCAATTTTTTTGTGTGGGCAAGCGCAAATTTTTCATCCATATTTTTTATTGAAAAACCATGTTCCATTAAAATCCCTTCTGTGCATAAAACAGTACAAAGGTTTTTTGTTTGATACAAGCCATTCAGGTCAAGTACAAACGATTCTGTGATATCATGTGCAGTGCTTCTTACATCACAACAAAGCGCCCTGGCTGAACAGACAATATTTGAAACCTCGTATTCCTCCTGCGCAAAATATATGGGAGCATTCATTGCCCTGGCTTTGTTGATAAAAACCGATCTTGTTTCCGGCAGTGATTCCCCGATTATAACAGGCGTATCTGGTTTTATTATTCCTGCTTTCTCTGATGCAATTTCTTCCAATGTGTTGCCCAGTATATTCATGTGGTCGTAACCGATATTAGTGATCACCGAAATGATGGGATCGATCACATTAGTACTGTCTAAACGTCCGCCAAGCCCGGTTTCAATAACAGCGATATCAATATGTTGCTGCACAAAATATTCAAATGCCATGGCTACAGTCAGTTCAAAAAAAGAAGGCTGGATCTTTTCACTCAGTTCTTTAGTACGTGCTACAAAGGCTGTCACGAAATCCTCACTGACCATTTCGCCATTGACCTTTATGCGCTCCCTGAAATCTTTTAAATGCGGCGAAGTGTATAAGCCCGTTTTATAGCCAGCCTGTTGTAACAGAGCGGCCAGCATATGGCTGGTGCTGCCCTTGCCATTGGTGCCGGCAATATGAATGCTTTTGAATTTTTTATGCGGATCATCCAATGCCTTGCATAAGGCCAGTGTATTGTGCAGGTCTTCTTTGTAAGCTGCTGCACCAATCCGGCTGAACATGGGCAGGTGCGTGTACAGGTAGTCGATTGTTTGCTGGTAGTTCATCAGCGCAAATATAGTATATAGAAAAACCTGCAACTTTTTATGCTGCAGGTTTTCTGTAAATATATTTTGTTGTGATTAATTCACATTAAAGTTAAACTGAACTGTAACCATGGATTCATGGTCTGCCTTATCAAACTGGATATTGCCCAGGTGATCCACGATGGCATTTCTGTAAGCCGATTCTGTAGTGGTAGAGTTTTTGGCAAAGCCCGCAAATTGTCCTTTGCCATCAGGAGAAACTTTTATGACGGCATAAATTGTTGCTCTGTCCAGTTCACCGATAAAAGAATAATACCGGATGATCTTCCTGTCACCGCTGGTTACTCTTGGTCCGCCTGTTTTTCCGCCGAGGCTGTTGCCATAACTGTCGGGCTTACCGTTAGGGTTACCCGCATCTCCTTTGCCACCCGGGTTATTACCCTGGTATTTATATCCATTGTCTTCCGTGGCACCGTTACCTACACCATTTTTAGGCCCGCTGTAACCGGCGATCTTTGGTTTTTGCGGTTTGGGTTCAGGCATTACTACCGGTTGGGGCGTAGTTACTTTTACCGTGGTCTTGATGGGCTTTTCAACCGGTGCCGATTCTTTATCCGGATCGTCATCAGTTTTAATTTCTTTTTCAGGGGTGCTGGCAGCAGTCATTTGCTGGTGTTGTTGGGCAACCGCAACAGAAGGCGCTTTTTCTCCCTTGATGAGGGGCTGCACTTTGCCGAATCCCTCGGCATCATTACCTAAGTTGATCTCAATAAGATCCTGGACGGCGGGCACGGGAATGGTTGGAAGCTTCCATGATATTAAAATAGCGAGCAATAACAGGGTGCCGCATATCATTGCGGTATAAGCAAGTGCCTTCCTGTTTTTTTCTGCTTCAAACGTTGCGTGCATAGTGGTGTTGTAATACATATCAAAGTTATCTTATTATTCCTCAACGACACAAAATCGTGCCGTATTTTATATTGATTGTTAAGGTTTTAACAAAATCATACATTCTTTCCATTGTATTTGAAAAAAAATCCCCTTGACAATAGTAATTTGGAACGTTGTGATCCTTCAAAATAATGCTCTCCCCCAATTTGTTCCCATGGAACATTAAGAGCTGGCTTTCTTTGTTCCGGTAGGAACATATTGTGGGTAGAAAATCAGTGTTCATGGGTTTACGTTCCATCGGAACATTTTGTGTAAATGTCAAAATTCAATAGTACAACACGTTAGTATTAATCAATGATCAATGCTGCCGTTACCCGATCTTTTTATAGATCCCATACGGCAACCATTTCATAATTTTTGCGATTAGCCACCACCGTTTGGTGATGTAGGCCCTGCGTTTTTTATTTTGAATGGCGTGGAAGATCTGCCTGGTGGCTTTATCAACCGGGGCTACCCAAAACTGCCCGTTACCCTTGGCCATCTTTGTTTTTATAAAACCGGGTTGAATATCGGTGACGGCAATATCCAGTTTCATTTTTGCAGTTTTCATGTGCAGCCCTTCCATATACGTACTCATGTAAGCCTTGCTGGCACTGTAGGCCGGGGCCCAGCTATTGCCACGGATGGAGGCGATGGAAGAAATGCCTGCTATCTGGCCATGACCTTGTTTTGCAAAATAGTTGAAAGCAAAATTCACCGTTTCAACAAATCCATTCACATTGGTGAGCGTGGTTTGTTTATCAATTGCCCAATCCAGTGTTTGTGAAGTATCACCAAAGCCGCTGTTGTAAATAAAAATATCGAGGCCGCCCAGTTGATCAATCAGCGACTGAATGTGTTGAATATTTTCATTCCCTCTCACATCAAAACATTCCGTAAAAATTTTATGGGGGTATTCCTTTTGTAAAGTATCCAGCAATTCCTGCCGCCTTCCTGTTGCACCCACCAGGCAGTTATTTTGAACATATAATTTTGCCAGTTCCCTTCCAATGCCGGATGTGGCGCCAATGATAATGACCTTTTTCATTGAAGGGTATTTCTTTCGCCAAATAATAAACTTCCGATCCTTACCATATTGCTGCCTTCTTCCAGTGCAATTTTATAGTCGGCACTCATGCCCATGGAAAGAGTCGGTTGTTGGTTGTTGGTCGTTGGTCGTGGGGAATACTTATCAAAGAGACTCTTTAAATACTTAAACTCACTTCTTACCAGGTCCATATCATCTGAGAACGAAGCCATTCCCATCAAACCGTGTGTTTGCACATTTGCCCATTTGCTCATTTGGACATTTTTTAATTCCTCTTCATTCAACCCAAACTTGGTTTCTTCTTTTGCAATATGTACCTGCAACAGGCAATCAATGATGCGGTTATTTTTTAAAGCCTGTTTATCGATCTCTTTTAATAAACCCCGGCTATCTACTCCATGTATCAAATGGATAAACGGTGCGATGTACTTTACTTTATTGCTTTGCAAATGACCGATATAGTGCCAGCGGATATCTTTGGGTAATTTTTCATACTTCTCCGTTAATTCCTGCACATAATTTTCTCCAAAATCCCTTTGCCCCATTTCATACAATGCAAGTATATCTTCCACGGGTTTGGTTTTGGAAACGGCTACTAAAGTGGCTTTGCCATTCAGTTCTGCAAGGAGCTCCTGATATTTTTCTTTGTTGATGCTCATACCTCACCCTCCCGAACTTCGTTCCTTACTTTCGCTTTGCTCAGTAACCTCTCCTGAAGGAAAGGGAGCGGTGCATTAAATATATCTAAACATTTTGGCCTCACCTCCCTTCCTCCTCTCCAAAAGAGAGGAGGCGATACATTATACATATCCAAACATTATATCTTCCACATCATCACTAAACCTTTCGTCATCAATTATTCAAAGAGTATTCTTTTTTGTCGACTCCATTATTCGCACTAATCTTCGCTTTTATCTTCCAGTTCCCTCTCCGACAGGAGAGGGGTTGGGGTGAGGCCTTATCTCTTTCTTCGTCAAAAAGTCACCCACTTTTCAAATTAAAAAAAGAGCCACAGTTATAAGGCTCCAAAGTTCCCCCTTTAGGGGGCGGAGGGGGTAGCTACTTCAGTATACTCCTGCTAATTACAATCCTCTGCACCTCGCTTGTGCCTTCATAGATCTGGGTGATCTTCGCGTCTCTCATCATTCTTTCCACATGGTATTCTTTTACAAATCCATATCCGCCGTGGATCTGTACGGCTTCGGTAGCGGTCCACATGGCTGTTTCACTTGCAAAAACCTTTGCCATAGAACTGCTCATGGTATAATCCATTCCCTGGTCTTTTTCCCAGGCGGCCTTTAAACAAAGCAAACGGGCAGCTTCAATACGGGTAGCCATATCCGCTAATTTAAACTGGATGATCTGGTGGTTCATTATTTCCGTGCCAAATGCTTTGCGTTGTTTACTGTATGCCAATGACAGTTCATATGCACCCGCGGCAATGCCAAGGGCCTGCGAAGCAATACCGATGCGGCCACCGGCCAAGGTCTTCATGGCAAACTTAAAACCGAATCCATCTTCACCGATCCTGTTTTCTTTGGGCACTTTTACGTCGGTGAATAAAATGCTGTGGGTATCGCTTCCACGGATACCCAGTTTATTTTCCTTGGCACCCACTACCACACCGTCCCAGTTTTTTTCCACAATAAATACATTGATACCACGGCTGCCTTTACTCACATCTGTTTGGGCGATCACCAGGTACACACTGGCGCTGTTGCCATTGGTGATCCAGTTCTTAGTACCATTCAGTAAATAATGATCGCCCTTGTCTTCTGCTGTAGTTCTTTGCGAAGTGGCGTCACTGCCGGCCTCGGGTTCGCTCAGTAAAAAAGCGCCGATATATAATTCGCCGTCTTTTTTTCCATGTGCCAGGGGGGTTAAATATTTTTGCTTTTGTTCTTCATTGGCGTATTCCTGCAGGCCATAGCACACCAGGCTGTTGTTTACACTAACGCATACGCTTACACTGGCGTCAATTTTACTGATCTCTTCCATGGCCAGTACATAACTGATGGTATCCATTCCGCTGCCGCCATATTCCGGTTTTACCATGATACCCATGAATCCCAGGTCGGCTAATTTTTCAATTTGTGCTTTTGGAAATTTCTGTAATTCATCCCGTTCAATTACACCAGGCAGGCATTCATTTACAGCAAAATCCCTGGCAGCCTGTTTTATCATTAATTGTTCTTCAGTATGTTGGAATAGCATATACGATCTTTTGATGGTGGTACAAAAATAAGGTTTGGCGCTTAAGGAACTGATCTTTGCAAAAGATATTTTCAGGATATATTAGCGGCCAATAACCCGGCAAATGTTTCCCTGCTGATCATCCTTGCTCCCATTGTTTCCAGGTGCGGGGTATATACCTGGCAGTCGATAAGTTGCACATTTTCTTTTTGCAGTTGCGCTGCATAATGAATGAGGGCAAACTTACTTGCATTTTTTACGGAGCTGAACATGCTTTCACCAAAAAAGATATTGCCCATGCGGATACCATATAAGCCGCCCGCTAATTTATCATCCATCCATGTTTCTGCACTGTGCGCATAGCCCAACTCATGCAAACGTATAAACGCTTTTTGCACTGCTGCGGATATCCACGTTCCTGGTTGGCCTCTACGCATAATCGTTTTGCAGTGTTGTATTACCGCCGAAAAATCTTTGTTGCAGGAAAAATGAAATGACGCATTATGCAATACCGTATTCATACTCTTGCTCACTTTCAATTCACCAGGGAATAAAACAAAACGGGGATCGGGGCTCCACCAGCAAATGGGCTCATCTTCATTATACCAGGGAAAAATGCCGCTGCGGTAAGCCAGTAATAATCTTGCTGTGCCCAGGTCGCCGCCGATGGCCAATAAGCCATCTTCATCAGCCATTTCAATGGGAGGGAAGGCCAGTTCTTTGGTTAATAAAAACATGATTAAAGGTAAAATGTTTTCTGGCAAAGAGGCTAAGAAGCTAAGAAAATACAGATCAATTCAAATGCCCTTTGTCATGCTGAGGAACGAATCATCTCAACGAAATGTCTTTTGTCATGCTGAGGAACGAAGCGTCTCAACGAAATGTCTTTTGTCATGCTGAGGAACGTAGCATCTCAACGAAATACCCTTTGTCATGCTGAGGTACGAAGCATCTCAACGAAATGCCTTTTGTCATGCTGAGGAATGAAGCATCTCAACGAAATCAACACTCTCAACGATTCAAAGTTTTTCGGGTCTTTAAAACATAATAACAACACAGTGATACCATTACAAAAAATGTTTGCGTTGAGATGCTTCGTTCCTCAGCATGACAGGACGAAGAGTATTTGGCAAAACGAAAGATAATTATGGAGAAAATGATTTCATACAAAGAAGCGGGGGGAATCGCAAAGACACTAAAACATAAGCCAATCCAAACGCGTATTGTCATGATGGGCAGCCACCAAGGCTTTTGTCATGCTGAGGTACGAAGCATCTCAACGAAATGTCTTTTGTCATGCTGAGGAACGAAGCATCTCAACGAAATGCCTTTTGTCATGCTGAGGAACGAAGCATCTCAACGAAATGCCTTTTGTCATGCTGAGGAACGAAGCATCTCAACGAAATGTCTTTTGTCATGCTGAGGAAGGAATCTTCTCAATCAATCATCTTTCCGGTGATACAATTCTTTCGGGGGCCATTCTCCGAGTAACTCTTCATTTAAAAATTTCCATTCAGGGTTAAACTCAGTTATCAATTTCGCTTTTTTTACCCTTAGCCATCCTTTGATTTCTTTTTCTCTTTCAATTGCATCATTTATATAACTGAACGTTTCATAAAAGACGAGGAAATGACAATGATATTTACCAGTGAAAGTCTTTTGCTCTATTCTGTCAATGTAATGCTCTATTATCCTTTGTTCAAGATCATTCGTTACGCCTGTATAGAGAACAGTTTTGCGTATATTGGTTAGGATGTAGACAGAATATGTAGTTTCTGTTATTTTCATAAAGTAGGATGAACCGGTTGTCTGTATGCAAAATTAAGAATTATGCTGATTGAATTCCTGAGATAAGTCGCGAAGATTATTTTTTTTAAATACAATATCGTTGAGATGCTTTGTACCTCAGCATGACAGGACGAAGAGTATTTTGAGGAATGAAGCATCTCAACGAAAAGCCCTCTGTCATCCTGCGCAACGAAGTCTGCCTACCGGACAGGCAGGCATCTCAACATATACCAAAAACAGGGATGCTTCATTGTGAATAACAATTCAAACTAAAATACCATCCCCGGCCAAGGTGTATGGCCAAATTGAAAAAACCACGGTTTTCGCCGCATCCTAGATCATAAAAGAAGTTTCAGATCATCCAACAAAAGGTTCGACATTTGCCTGTATTTACCACCAGCTGGCAGGTGGCTTTTTATAATTGAAAAATTAGTGACTAACTCAAACATGCAGCCTGATCAATACTATAAAGAACGACTGCAAAAATTACAGCAGGAGCTAAAGAAGCTGATGCAGAAAAAGAAATCCCTGGGATGGCTGCGTTTTGGAACGGTAGCTGCTATCCTCACGGGCATTTATATTTTATGGACGCTGGGATGGATATATATTGTGGTGACGGCACTGCTGCTGGCCATTATTTTTTTAAGACTGGTATTTATTGACCAGGAGAATGCAACAGCCATAGAGCACGCTAAACATTTGATCGCAATTAACACAGATGAATTAAAAGCGCTTGAACACAATTATTACCATTTTGATGCCGGCACTGCTTTTATCCCAGCAGCACATTTATACGCCAATGACCTCGATATTTTCGGAAGGGCATCGGTGTACCAGTTTATCAACCGCACTACCAGTGAACCCGGGAGTGCCACCCTCGCCAGTTGGCTGCAACAGCCTGCTGATATTGAAACCTTACTGCAACGGCAAGACGCAGTTAAAGAATTGTGCAAAATGACCGAATGGAAACAGGAGCTGCAGGCTTTGGGTAGGGAAAAAAAGATCCAATACAGCACCCTCCAAAAACTGAACTACTGGTTGCAGGAAAAAGACCTGTTCTCCTCCTTCAAGCCCTGGAACTGGCTGAAATACCTGTTGCCCGCCATTATTTTATCTGCAACCATACTGACCATTTTCAGCTATATTTCACTGGATATCTGGTACATTTTTTTATTCGTGTTTGCCCTGATCGCATACAATATCGATAAAAAAGTGAAGCCCATCCACAGGCAACTTTCTAAAATTGTTGAAGAGGTGGACATATTATCCGGCAGCATCGGGCTCGTGGAAAAAACAACCTTTCATTCCCCGCTTTTACTGAAAATACAGGAACAATTCGGCCATACTAATGGAAGGGCATCAGCCACGCTTTATCAACTGAAAAAACTGCTCGACAGGCTGGATATCCGGTATAATATTATATTGTCGGCGCCACTGAACCTGTTTTTATTATGGAATCTTCACCAGGTGACCGCGCTGGAAAAATGGAAACATCAGCACGGCAAACAAATTACCAAATGGTTCACCGCACTGGGCGAACTGGAAGCGCTGAACAGTTTCTCCACCGCGGCTTTCAATAACCCGGGCTGGTGTTTTCCCGTTTTTGAAACCGGCCATTTTTTTATTGAAGGTAACGCTATCGGGCACCCGCTGATCAATGCTGCCAAACGTGTGAATAACCCCATAAAAATTGATAACAGCAGCGAATTGATGCTGGTTACAGGCAGCAATATGGCCGGCAAAAGCACGTACCTGCGCAGTATAGGCGTTAACGTTATACTCGCCATGGCCGGCGCCCCGGTTTGTGCAGGTGATTTCCGCCTCTCGCCTGTACAGGTCATCAGCAGCATGCGTATCGCTGATAACCTCGAAGAAAGCACTTCCACTTTTTACGCCGAACTGAAAAAACTGAAGATTATCATTGAAAAAGTAAATAGCGGCGAAAAGGTTTTCATCTTATTGGATGAGATCTTACGTGGCACCAATTCGCTGGACCGCCATACCGGTTCTGTAGCTTTGATCAAACAATTGATCAAACACCAGGCGGTGGGTATCATTGCCACGCATGACGTAGAACTGGCTGAACTTAAAAAAGAATTCCCCTCCAATATTTTGAACTATCATTTTGATGTGCAGGTGAGTAATGACGAACTGTATTTTGATTACCTCCTGAAGGATGGTGTTTGTACGAGCATGAACGCTTCTATTTTGATGAAGAAGATAGGGATCGAGTTGTGAACGAAAAGCCAGTTTAGAGGTTTAAGAGGTTTAAGAAGTTTAAGAGGGAAGGTTTAGATGGTTTAGGAGGTTTAGATGGTTTAGGCGGTTTAGATAGTTTAGAAAAAATTGGTGAACTTTCTCTATAATTAAATAAACTAACTAATTTATTAACTCTGAACTAATAACTCCTAACTCTAAACTCCCAACTATCTCCCCTTTCCCCATCCAAACCAATCGTTGCCATTTGCATACAGCATCAACGCAAGCAGTATTACGATACCCACTATCTGTGCATATTCCAAAAACTTTTCACTGGGTTTTCGGCCGGTGATCATTTCTCCCAAAGTAAACAATACATGCCCGCCATCCAATGCAGGAATGGGCAAAAGATTCATGAATGCCAGTACAATTGAAAAGAAGGCGGTGATATTCCAGAATGACTGCCAATCCCACTGGTCGCCCGAAAAGATGGAGCCCATTGTTTTAAAACCGCCTACTCCCTTATACGCCCCGGTAGAAGGTTTGAAGATCAGTTTGAACTGTTCAATATAATCCTGCAAGGAAGTCACGGCCAGGCCGATGCCGGCAGGAAATGCCTCGAAAAAACCATATTTTCTATGCTCTATCTTAAAGTAACCCAAGCTGTCGCATTGCATATCTTTCAGAAAGTGGATCCCCATCAGGCCGTTCTCATTGACCAGCACGGGCAACTGCATTTCTGTGTTATTTCGTATAAACGTAAGGGTGATGTGCTGATTTTTCTTGCTATCGGTATAAGCCATGATATCATCCATGAATTCAACGGGAACGGAATCTACTTTTATGATCTTATCCCAGTATTGCAGCCCTGCCTTTTTTGCATCGGAGGTATCTTTCGGATCAAACTCTCCCACGATAGCGGGAATACGCAGCATTACTAACGGTAACCTTGCACGCTTTTTTTCCACCAGTTTGCCAATAATGGCGATAGGAATATTGATGGTGGTATCAATGCCTTTGCGATTGATCTTCAGGGATGTGCCGCCCCCGAACAGTATGCGTTTGGGAATGTCTTCAAAATACTTTATCTCCTTATCGTTTACAGAAAGGATCTTATCTCCATTGCGTAAACCAATATCATACATCAGTGAATCGGTGACCCATACGCCATTCTTCAAACTGCTGTTCGGTGTTTTCTTTTCGCCCCAAACCATTAATATCATTGCATAAATTAAAAAGGCGAGCAACACATTAACGGTTACGCCTGCCAGCATAATGATCAACCGCTGCCAGGCCGGTTTACTCCGGAATTCCCATGGCTGCGGGGGTTGTTTTAGTGCTTCCCTGTCCAGGCTTTCATCCACCATGCCCGAAATTTTTACATAGCCGCCCAATGGCAACCATCCGATGCCATATACTGTTTCACCAATTTTCTTTTTTGCAATGGAGAACCAGGGATCAAAGAAGAGGTAAAATTTTTCTACCCTGCACTTGAACCATTTGGCGGTAATAAAATGCCCGAATTCATGAAGAATGACAAGGATAGAAAGGGACAATAACAGTTGCGCTACTTTTAATCCTATGCTCGACCAATTTATTGCTAATAATGTTATACTCATTTAATTATTTGATATGGGGCTTTATGTTGTCTCGGTTTAGGAGGTTTAGGAGGTTTAGGGGGTTTAGAATGTTTAGAGGGCCGCTAAACCTTCTAAACTTTCCAACCCTTTTAAACCAATCCTCACAGATTTATCAACGAAGCCGCAAAATTACGGGCTTCACCGTCGCTTTCAAAATATTCCTCTAATGTGGGTTTTTCAATGAAGGCCACATTTTGCATGGTTTTTTCCACCATCGCGGTCATATCCAAAAAACCGATACGGTTACGCAGAAAGGCCCACACGGCAATTTCATTGGCCGCATTCAGGATGCAGGGCATATTTCCGGCCTTATGCAATGCTTCGGTTGCCAAGGCAAGATTTCTGAAAGTTTTAACATCCGGTTCATCAAATGCCAGGGTTGGAAATTTCCTGAACTCGAGGCGGGGATAATCTGTCTTGATACGCTGCGGAAAAGCCATCGCATATTGTATGGGCAATTTCATATCGGGCAAACCCATTTGCGCTTTTATACTTCCGTCTTCAAACTGCACCATACTGTGAATGATACTTTGCGGATGAATGATAACCTGGATCTGGTCGGGCCTTAAATTAAACAACCATTTTGCCTCTATCATCTCTAAGCCTTTATTCATGAGGGTTGCGGAGTCGATTGAAATTTTTGCGCCCATGGTCCAGTTGGGGTGCTGCAACGCATGATCGCGTTTAACATTGACAAGGAAATTTGGTTTTTTTCCAAGGAATGGCCCACCGCTTGCAGTCAGAATTATTTTTTCGATGGGATTTCTTGCTTCTCCCACAAGGCATTGAAAAATGGCGGAATGCTCACTATCCACCGGGATAATGGGGGCTCTTTTTTCGATGGCTTTTTGCATTACGATATCACCTGCCACAACCAGTGTTTCCTTATTGGCCAAACCGATGGCTTTCCCTTTTTCCACTGCCCTTAATGTGGGTTTCAGCCCGGCAAATCCAACAATGCCCGCCAGCATCATATCGTAGGTATCAAAATCCGCCACTTCTTCCAAAGCCGCCTGGCCCGAAAATACTTTTATTGCTGTGGAACCCAATGCTACTTTTACTTTTTCATAGCGCGTATCGTCGCCTATCACCACCGCATTGGGTTTAAATTCCAACGCCTGGGTGATCAGCAACTCGTCATTGGTTTGTGCAGTAAGAATTTCCACTTCAAAAAGTTCAGGATTCACCCTGATCACTTCCAGGGCCTGTGTACCAATGGAACCTGTGGAGCCGAATATGGCGATGCGTTTTTTTGGCATTTTATTGTTGTGCGGTAAAGATAAGAGGATTCCCGATACTGGATACTGGATCCTGGATTCTAGATTCTGGATCAGAGCCTACGAAATAGTTGGCTTTAACTGAGTTGGCAAAAAACCAACTCTTCAATATTCTAAAAGGTTTTCGATAATTGAGCTGTATCCAGCATCCAGTATCCAGTATCTAAACCGAAAATTTTATCAACTCGTCAGCGATCGCCCTGTCATTACTTAATCGGGGCACTTTATTCTGTCCGCCCAGTTTGCCCACACTTTTCATATAATCAATGAAGCCGTTCTTTTTTATAACGGATACGTGTAGAGGCTCTAAAATATTTCCACTTACCAGGTCATCGTAATACACATTTTTTTTACGGAGATGGTCATCAATTTTTTTGGAAAATGCATGCATATCAGCCGGCAGCTGCTCAAATTCAATGAACCACTCATGAAAACTTTTCCCTCCATTGGATGCGATCATAGGTGCTACAGTAAACTCAGTGAAATGAATATTTTCTTCAGCGGCGGCATTCATCAATGCGGCTTCCACTTCTTCCCCAATGACGTGTTCGCCAAAGGCCGAGATAAAATGTTTTGTTCGGCCGCTCACGATGATACGGTAAGGATTAACCGAAACAAACTTTACTGTATCGCCGATATCATAACCCCATAAGCCGGCATTGCTGTTAATAATGAGAGCATAATTTTCACCGATCTGTACATCTTTCAATGTGAAGCGGGTGGGGGTTTCATTAAATATCTCTCCGGCGGGAACGAATTCAAAAAATATTCCGCTATTGGTATTCAGCAGCAAGCCTTCTGCATTTTGTGAATCCTGGAATGCAAAAAAACCTTCGCTGGCGGGGTATAATTCTATACAATCCACATGGCGGCCGATGCTTTCATATAATTTTGCCTTGTAGGGTTCAAAGTTTACACCACCCTGCACCATTACACTGAAATTTGGAAACAGTTCACCCACTTTTTTACCGGATACTTCAGTGAGGCGGTCAAAGTACATCTGCATCCAAGGCGGTATGCCGCTGATCAATGTCATATTCTGGCGCATTGTTTCTTCCACGATCTTATCGAGTTTCTCTTCCCATTCTTCAATACAGTTCGTGGTGTACGATGGCAATTGGTTCGCTCTTAAATATTTCGGCACGTGATGATTAACGATACCGCTTAAACGCCCCGTAGGTATCCCGCCTACCCTTTCCAGTTCAGGAGATCCGCTTAAGAAAATTAATTTCCCATCGGCAAATTTTGTATTGCCGGTCTCTGCCATATAGCAAAGCAGTGCATTGCGTGCGGTATTGATATGATTGGGAATGGAATCCCTGGTGATGGGAATATATTTTACGCCACTGGTGGTACCGCTTGTTTTTGCAAAATAGATGGGCTGGCCCTTCCACAACACATTGTGCCTGCCCTGTTTTATTTTTTCAATATAGGGTTTAAATCCTTCATAGTCTTTCAGAGGCACCTGTTGTACAAAATCTGTATGTGATTTTATATTTTCAAAACCATGGGCTTTCCCAAACTCTGTTTTAGTGCCAACTTTTATCAAATGATTAAAAATGGATTGCTGATCCTGTACAGCCGTTTCCATTCCCTTTTTTATCTGTTTATATATATAGCTGGCAAAAGGCTTTGCCAGGAAAGACTTTATTTTCATTATAAATTCCTCAATCGTTGAGGAACGAAATTACGGAGAAATTCATTGTTGAAAGTTCAAAGTTGAAAGTTCAAGGTTAGGGGTTCAATAATTGAAGGATCTTGATAATTACCAGAGACCAACCTTCAACCTTCAACTTTCAACCTCCTACTTACAATCACAACTCCAGTCCTTATCCAGATCAATACAGGTAACAACCAGTAAGCCATCATCCTTTGGAGCAAACACTACCCGCAGGTGTTGTTTGTCATGTGTAGTGCCTTCCAGCGGATAGGATTTGCCCCTGCCATCGTCTTCAATCTTGCTGTAATTTATTTCACCTTTTTCAAGTATCTCTTTTATTTCGCTTTCATCAATATGCCTGCAATCCATGCGGCAGCGGGCGTGTTTGGAATAAATGATATGACTGGTCCTCCTGTCAAAGCCTTCATCCCTGTTAGGATTTTCGCCTGGCGGCAGCAGGGCCGGAACGGTAATATGTTCATCGGATTGTTCTGTATTTGTTTTGTGCGGAGCAGGTCCGCGCTGGTGCATTTTTACATATATAAATAATCCTACGGCCGCTAATAAGGCGATGAAGGGAAGATATTTTTTAAGCATGCTGCAAGGTGCAAAAAAGTTTCAAGGGTTCCAAAAGTTCAAGAGGTTACAAAGGTTGAACCCCCAAACCTTTGAACCCTCTTAAACCTCTCAAACCTTTGAAACTCCTTATTATCTTACCTTTGCCCCGTGATCAAAACCGTTGCACTACATACCCTTGGCTGTAAGCTCAATTTTTCCGAGACCTCCACCATTGGAAGGTTATTGGAGAATGATGGCTTTGAAAAAAGAAATTTTGACGAAGTAGCCGATGTGTATGTGATCAATACCTGCTCTGTTACAGACAATGCCGATAAAGAATGCCGTATGCTGGTCCGCCGCATTCAACGCAAAGCCCCCGAAGCCATGGTGGTGGTAACAGGGTGCTATGCACAATTAAAACCTGAAGAGATCGCAGCCATTCCCGGCGTAGACCTGGTTCTGGGCGCTGCAGAAAAATTCAATATCACCCAACACTTAAAAGAGATCACCCGGGGCGACAATGCGAAGATCTGCAGTTGTGATATCGCCGATGTAAATGTATTTACCGCATCACATTCCATTAATGACCGCACAAGAATATTTTTAAAGGTGCAGGACGGTTGCGATTACAATTGTTCTTTTTGCACGATTCCGCTGGCAAGGGGGAAAAGCAGGAGTGATAGTATTAATAATGTATTGGCCAATGTAAAGGAGATTGCAAAACAGGGAGGGAAAGAGATTGTATTGACGGGGATTAATTTGGGGGATTTTGCCTCACCCCTCTCCGCCAGGAGACACAGTCCCGGTTTATCGGGTGGGGACGGGGGTGAGACGAAAACCGGCGCGATGAGCGAAACGAAGATCGCCTCATCCCCTGCCCTTCTCCTGGCAGAGAAGGGGGACGCGAAGATTGGAGCGGACGGTCGGTATTCGAAAGGCAATTTCTTTTCATTAATTAAAGCGCTGGATGAGGTTGATGGTATAGAACGTTTCAGGATATCTTCGATTGAACCCAATCTACTTACCAATGATATCATTGAGTTTGTAAGTAACAGTAAAAGATTTATGCCGCATTTTCATATTCCTTTGCAAAGCGGAAGTAATAAGATATTAGGTTTGATGCGGCGCCGTTATAAAAAAGAATTTTATGCAGAAAGGGTTGGCTTAATTAAAACACTGATGCCGCACTGTTGTATTGGCGTGGATGTGATCGTGGGATTTCCCGGGGAAACGGAAGAAGACTTTAAAGAAACGGTTAATTTTTTATCAGGTCTTGATATTTCTTACCTGCACGTGTTTACTTATTCCGAAAGAGCCGATACTTTTGCAATAGGAATGAAACCTGTGGTACCCATGACGGTGAGGCATGAACGAAATAAGATATTGCGGAACCTCAGTTATCAAAAAACGCAATACTTCACCAGTCAGAACATTGGCGAAACCAGAAAAGTGTTATTTGAAATGCATAACAAAAACAATATGCTGGAAGGTTATACCGATAATTATATTAAAATAACCACTCCGTATACAAAAGAGTGGGAAAAACAAATAGTAGAATGGAAAATATAGATGACGAACTGATCAACAAATACCAGGTAACCCTGCATTTCGACATGAGTGATGAATTCATGAACTTAGTGCCTGCGCACCGCTTATACATCAACAGCCTCATCAAAAAGAACATTATTGATTATTATACCGTAAGTTTAGAAACCCAGCGGGCCTGGATGGTGATCAATGCCATCAGTAAAAAGGAAGTGGAAAAATATCTCAGTAAATCTCCACTCTATAAATACTGGACGATCGAGATCGATGAATTATTTGTGTATGACGGGCAGTCGTATCGGTTGCCGGCGTTGCAGTTGAATTGAACGCAATCTTTCTGTCATGCTGAGGAACGAAGCATCTCAACGAGATGTCTATCACATCCACTAACTACAGGGAAGCTTACAATATCTTCATTAAATAGAAAAACCCACTAATATAGTGGGTTTGAGTGGGAGTTGACGGGGTCGAACCGCCGACCCTCTGCTTGTAAGGCAGATGCTCTAAACCAACTGAGCTAAACTCCCTTTAATTTTCGGACGGCAAAGATAAGGGTTAAATATTTCCGGCAAAATTTTTTAGAGACTAAAAGAGATTCTTCAATAAGTGTATATGCAAGGGCAAGGTACCCTTATTCAGAAGTTGATGAGGGTCTAATATGATAACTAAAAAGCACTATCCTATGAATTCAAGTATTTCATAGTTCCACTACTCCGTGAAGGAAAGCGAGGCAAGCCCCCTCGCGTCCTAAAGGGGGAACCTGCCATCCGCGAGGCTTTTCTCTTTAAAAAGAGAGTAAAAAAACATCTTCCCCCGGTGTTTTTCTCTTTGAAAGATATTATTTCTCCCCTTCTTTTGTTTAAGCATGATTCAAAAGTTATAATACTATGGCTACAAATTATTGACCACTTTTTAATAATGAGATTCTACGTATACATATTATTTTCTATTTCCAGAAACGCTTATTATATAGGTTATACAGCCGAAGATCTAAAAGAAAGAATACGAAAACACAATACAAATCATAATGGGGTTACAGGCCATATCGGTGAATGGATGTTGATGCATTATGAAACCTTTTATTCAAAAGCTGATGCAGTGAACAGGGAAAAGCAAATTAAAAACTGGAAGAGCAGGAAGCTTATTGAAAAACTTATTAATTCAGAGCAACCCGAATTATAAATCTGGGGGCGACGGTTTCCTCCATTCTTTCGGGATCAACTCCTAATTAAACCTCACAGCAATGCGGGGTTTTGTATTTTTGCATGGCCGGTACCTTCACTTACCCCGGATCAGTTTTTTAAATATTGACGTGTTGTGTTTAATTTGTCGTGCAGGCAGCCTGCGATTTTCTATTTTAGAATCGCAGATTGATTTGATTGGGGCCGATTTCGCTGATTATTTGCTTCGCAAATAGTGGCCCCCAGATGACGAAGTCATCTCAGCGAAATCACGATTATTCATATTAATCAGCGTTTTTTTAGGTTATGTATATAAGGTACCGGAATATTCAATAGCACAACACGTTAAATATTAATGAAAATGAAAAAAATATTCTTTTTATTCTTTGCTGTTAATTCAATCATCAACTGCTATAGCCAAACGGCTGATGAATATTTTAATAAAGGAACGGCAAAATATAAACTGCAGGATTATCCCGGAGCAATTGCAGACCTTACCAAGGCAATTGAGATCAATCCGAAAGATGCGCAGGCTTATTATAACAGGGGAATGGCTAAAATGAATGTACAGGACTTTAAGGGAGCGGTTACAGACAATGATAAGGCCATTGAAATTAATGCTAAGTATACGGAAGCCTATAATAACAGGGGCGTTGCAAAAAAAGAACTTGGCAACTACAAGGAAGCAATTGAAGATCTCACCAGGGCAATTAAAATTAATCCGAAGTATGCAGAAGCATATAACAACAGGGGTGCCGTGAAAGAAGTGATGCAGGACTACCCCGGAGCGGTAGCCGATTTTAATAAAACAATAGCCATTGATCCCAGGCATGCAAAGGCATATTACAACAGGGGGAAAACAAAAGATGAACTGCATAACTACCAGGGTGCTATAGCTGACTATACGAGGTCAATAGCCATTAATCCCAAAGATGCAAGTGCATTTAATAACAGGGGTATTATAAAATTTAACCTGCAAGACTACCCCGGGGCCATCTCAGATTATAATCAGGCGATTGCCATTGATCCAAATCTGGGTGAAACTTATAGTAACCGGGGGCTTGCAAAAATCAGGTCGGGGCAAAAAGAGAATGGATGTGCAGACCTGGATAAAGCCGGAAAATCAGGATATGAGAAAGCTCATGACCTGATAAAAAAATATTGTAATTAACTCACCCAATTATTTTTTTGAGTGTGAGGAGATGATATGCGTGACCAGGTAATATTCATTTCGTCCTGGGCGACGATTAATTTTTACCACAGATTAATGGGATTAATGCACAGATTTTAACAGACCATATTCCTTAAAATATCTGTGTTAATCTGTGA
>OLKZ01000076.1_pt1 | contig 129995 bp, 126 predicted proteins | sample 1604431 | NCBI WGS metagenome assembly OLKZ01 (sample SAMEA104055714, study PRJEB20765) | soil metagenome | isolation source: soil
CCTAAACCTTCTAAACCTACTAAACCTCCTAAACCTTCTAAACCTACTAAACCTCCTAAACCTTCTAAACCTACTAAACCTCCTAAACCTTCTAAACCCTCCCCCAACCCAAAACTTCTTCCTACATTTGCAAATTCAATAAAAAAGTTCTTTACGCAATGATCAGCAGAAGAAATATCCGGGTAAAAGTGATGCAGACCTTATACAGCATTGAAAGTATGAACGGAGATGTGAAGCCGGGTGAAGCCATTACCATCCTTACAAAAAAAATTGAGCAGAGCCGGTATCTTTTTACCTACCTCGTTTTTTTTATCACTGAAGTGGCAAGGTATGCTGAAACTGATGCACGGCACAAAGCATCCAAACACCTTCCTACCGCACATGACCTGAATATCAATACCCGCATCACCGGCAATGAATTATTGTGGAAAATTCTGGAAGAACCGGGTTTCAAAGCTGCACTTGCAGAATTTAAACCCCGCCAGATCATTGATGCCGACCTGTTGAAAAAGATCTACCTGCAACTGGCAGAATCAGCCGATTACAAGGAATATATTGAACTGGAGTCGAGAGATAAAAAATCGGAGAAGGATATGCTGGAATTTATTTTTGGCAGCCTGATGTTACCGAATGAAGATTTTATTTTGCACCTGGAAGAAAATTTTATTCACTGGGAAGATGATGCAGAAATGATGAACCTGCTGGTATTGAATTTTCTGCAAAAACCGGCTAACCATAATTTTACCGAAATGGTGAGTAAAGAAAAATGGGAATTTGCCAGGAGCCTCCTGCAAACGGTGTTGGACAAGAAAGACATTTGCCTGGAATTAATAAAACCAAAATTAAAAAACTGGGATGCAGACCGGATTGCGGCACTGGACCTGATCATTCTTGAAATGGGTGTTTGCGAATTCCTGTTTTTCGAGACCATTCCCACCAAGGTAACGATCAATGAATACATTGACCTTGCAAAAGAGTACAGTACGGTGCAAAGCGGGCAATTTGTGAATGGGCTGCTCGATAATATCCATAAAGAACTTACTACTGAAAATAAGATCAGCAAGAAGAGTTTTAAGAATAGTACCATATAAGGAAGGTTTAGAAAAGTTTAGGAAGGTTTAGAAAAGTTTAGGAGGTTTAGAAAAGCCTGGAAAACTGAATAGCCCAAAACTAAACCATCTAAACTTCTAAACATTCTAAACTGAACCTAATATCTTTGCAAAAAAAATCAGGCATGAAAAAATATATTTTGTTTTTGCTGGTACCCGCAATACTTGTATCCTGCGACGTTCGCAGGAAAGACAGGATCGCTGATGATACCGCAAAGGAAAGGGAGATGTCCTCAAAAGATTCCACTACAGTACTGGTCATCGACACGGTATATAATTTTGGTAAAGTAACCGACGGGGAAAAAGTAGAATACAATTTTCGTTTTAAAAATACCGGCGAAAAACCTTTGGTAATTATAAATGCTTCTGCCAGTTGCGGATGCACGGTGCCTCAAAAGCCCGAAATGCCCGTGCTTCCCGGTGATACAGGATTTATTAAAGTAGTATTTGACAGCAAGAGCAGGATCGGTACTGCACACAAGACCGTTACAGTGACTTCCAACGCACGCCCCGATTTCCCCGGGTTATTATTAACAGGCGATGTGGTAGGCAAAGAATAAAAACAATCAGGGCGTTTAGATGTTGAGTTGTTTAGGCGTTTAGAGAGCAGTTTACGATATTTGCAGACTCTCCGATTCAACAACTAAACAACTAAACAACTAAACAACTCAACAACAAACAACTAAACAACAAACAACTAAACAACAAACAATTAAACAAACAAATAAACAAATAACATGCAACTATTAAGTATTTTTTTGATGTTCGGTCAGGGTGACCAAAAAGGCGGCGCTTCAAGCACTTTGATCATGATGGGATTGATGATCCTGGTTTTCTGGATGTTCATGATACGTCCCCAGGCAAAAAAAGCAAAGAAACAAAAAGAGTTCATCAACAACCTGCAAAAAGGTGATAAAATTGTAACTATTGCAGGCATACATGGCACGGTAAATAAAGTTAATGATGATGGCACTTTGATGTTGGAAATAAGTCCGGGCAGTTATATAAAAATTGAACGCAGTGCGCTCAGTATGGAATGGACTGCTAATGTGAATAAGCCCATCGGGGATAAGAAATGAACCGCAGACCTGCCTGCAGTCAGGCAGATTTCTCTGATTAATTTGATTACGCAGATTAATGCATCATATTCCGGGATTGAGGTTTAACTTCGATTCCGGATTTTTTATTTTAAACCATTAAACCATTAAACCATTAAACCTCTTAAACCTTTAAACCCTTAAACCCATGCTTAGAGTTGGTCTTACCGGTGGAATCGGCAGTGGTAAAAGCACTGTGGCGAAAATATTTGAAGTATTGGGCGTACCGTTATATTATGCTGATGAAGCAGCCAAGCGATTGATGAATGAAAATGAAGACCTGAAACAAAATATCCGGCAGGCATTTGGAGAGGAAACTTACCGTGACGGTATATTAGACCGTAAAGCGCTTGCTGCAATAGTTTTTAATGCTCCTAAAAAATTAGATCAATTGAATGCATTGGTTCACCCCGTTACATTTACGGATGCCACATTATGGCTGCAAAAAATAGCAGCAGCCGGTGAACAATCCCCGCCCTATGCTATAAAAGAGGCGGCCCTTATTTTTGAAAGTGGTGCCCAGGAATGGCTGGATTATGTGATCGGCGTGTATGCTCCTGCCCCGTTGCGCATACAACGGGTAATGCAGCGTGACCATACCGGCCCGGAAGAGGTATTGGCAAGAATGAACAAACAGATGGATGAAGAATTGAAAATGCGTCTATGCAACTTCGTTATCACAAATGATGAACAGCAATTACTGATACCACAGGTGCAGGCATTACATGCTCACTTATCAGGGCTTTCAAAAGAAAAATAATTATGCGGAAAAATAACCGCAGATTAATAACTATTAGTGCAAATGGCGCAGATTAAGGCCGGACTTCGGCCAGCAGCAAATATTTAAGCCTGTATCTTTCTGTGTAAATCTGAGTAACCTGCCTGCCGGTAGGCGGTCTGTGGCTAAAATAAAACCCCGATTATGCAAAAAGTAAATATTGCCGAAAAAATGTCCTTGTTCAATGATTACTGCAACCCGAGGATCATCGGCGAATTAAATAACCAGCACGTAAAAGCAGTAAAGCTGAAAGGTGAATTTGTATGGCATAAACATGATCATGAAGATGAATTATTCCTGGTAATAAAAGGGCAATTGAATATGGAACTGAGGGATAGTCGATAGTTCATAGTCGGTAGTCGATAGTCTGTAGTTCACAGTCTCCTGACTACCGACTACCGACTACCGACTACCGACTGCGAACTACAGACTACCGACTAATCCACGTAACTTCATCACATGAAAATCTTTTCAGCACCTCAAATAAAAAAATGGGATGCATTCACCATTGCCAATGAACCCATAGCATCCATTGACCTGATGGAAAGGACTGCAAAAAAATGTCAGCGGTGGCTGTTGGAAAATAATTACAAAGAAAAACACTTCCATATTTTTTGCGGCAAAGGAAATAATGGCGGCGATGGGTTAGCGATTGCCCGGTTGCTCATGCAGGACCATTGCAATGTAACAGTTTATATTCTTGAATCCGGCAATGAGGGTACCGTTGATTTTCAAACCAACCTCGAAAGGCTGCATCAATGCAGTTCAGATATACATTTTATCCAGTCGCCCGGATTTTTCCCTTCACTTCAAAATAATGACCTCGTTATCGATGCCTTATTTGGCACAGGATTAAATAAACCACCGGAAGGCATCAGCGCCGCATTGATCGGTCATATTAACCAATTCAGTGTTCCTGTTATTGCAATCGACCTGCCAAGCGGCATGTTTGCAGATAGTTCTTCAAAAGGCAGCTATGTCATCAATGCAACCCATACCCTCTCTTTTCAAAATTATAAACTGGCTTTTTTATTACCGGAGAACGAAATGTTTTGCGGAGCAATACAACTCCTGGATATTGGCCTGCATCCGGAATTTGAAAAAGAAGAAGAAACCGTGTTTGAAATGACTGACCGGGCACTCATCAAAAAAATTCACAGGCCGCGGAAAAAATTTTCACACAAAGGAAATTATGGCCATGCGGCTTTATGCTGTGGAAGTTATGGTATGATGGGTGCGGCCATATTGAGCGCCCGCAGCTGTTTACGCAGTGGTGTTGGTAAACTCAGCAGCTATATTCCCAAATGCGGTTACGATATTTTACAGGCAAGTGTACCGGAAGCAATGTGTATCACAACAGGCGACGAATATCTTTTACACGCAGCCGGAATTGAAAAATTTGATGCTGTTGGAATTGGTCCCGGGATCGGCTTATATCCCACGCATATCGCATTGCTGCAGGAGGTTTTTAAAAAGACCGGCAAGCCAATGCTGATAGATGCCGATGCATTGAACACGATCGCCCGGGATAATACTTTGCTCAATGCTATTCCTCCCCTTTCCATCCTCACGCCACATCCCAGGGAATTTGAGCGTATATTCGGAGTCGTTAGTAATGATTTTGAACGGCTGCAACTGGCACTGCAAAAATCAGCAGCATACGGGATCTATATAGTTTTAAAAGGACACTATACTTTTATCAGTACACCAGAGGGCAGGGGCTGGTTCAACAGCACGGGCAATCCCGGCATGGCCACAGCCGGAAGCGGTGACGTACTTACTGGTTTTATTACCGGCTTGCTTGCACAGGGCTACCCGTCGTTACAGGCTGCATTACTGGGTGTTTACCTGCATGGACGGGCCGGAGATATTGCTGCGGAAAAATTATCTCCCGAAGCAATGATCGCCGGAGACATCGTGGATTGTTTAGGAGAAGCATTCAAACAAATTTCACATAAGGCTTACACTATATAAAAATATCGTTAACCTAATGTAAACGGGCCCGGGCATCATAACAATACTGTTTCATTTATTTAACTTTAGCCAAACCAAAAATAATGGACCTGCACGCATACTGGCAATACCAGTCTCAGGATGTACTCACTGAACTGCAATCAACTGTATCAGGCCTTACCACAACGGAAGCGACTAAACGCCTGGCCGCATCAGGGAGCAAAAAAAAAGAAAAGCCCCAACTGCTGAAGGATATCATTTTATTCATTGCGCAGTTTAAAAGTCCTCTTACATTATTACTGGTAGCAGCTGTGATCCTCTCTGCATTCCTCGGTGAGACATCCGATGTATTTATTATCCTGTTTATCCTCCTGGCTACTGGTATCATGAGTTTTATCCAGGAGCGTCATGCGGGCCTTGCCGTGGAAAAACTGCGTTCCATCATTCGCAGTAAAGTAAAAGTGCTGCGCAATAATGAAACAGTGAATGTTTTCTCAGAAGAAATTGTTCCGGGAGATATTTTATTATTTTCTGCCGGTGATATCATCCCGGCAGATTGTTTATTGATCGAAAGCAATGACCTCCATGCCAACGAAGCCACCCTTACAGGTGAAACCTTTCCTGCTGAAAAAGAACTGGGAATACTTCCTGCAGATACAGGCATGAGTAAACGAACAAATGTGTTGTTCGAGGGAACCAGCATTGTCAGCGGAACCGGGAAGGCTGTTGCCGTATTCACGGGTAAGGATACCGTTTTTGGCACCATTTCTGCCAGCCTTTCCAAGCCTCCCGAAGAAACCGCATTTGAAATCGGCATCCGCAAATTCGGTTACCTGCTGATGCAGATCACCATCGTACTTGCGGTAATTATTTTAACAGTAAACATTTTATCGGGCAAACCATTGATCGATTCTTTGTTATTCGGGTTAGCCCTTGCTGTGGGTATGGCGCCTGAATTATTACCTGCTATTATGACAATTGCCATGAGCGCAGGTTCCAAGCGAATGGCCAAACAAAAAGTGATCGTAAAAAAATTATCTTCTATCCAAAATCTTGGTGAGATAAACCTTTTTTGTTCTGATAAAACAGGAACACTCACGGAAGGTATATTAAAGATCTCGGGGATCACCGGTATTGACGGAAACGAAAATACCACGGTAAAACAAATGGCTTTTTTAAATGCTTTCTTTGAAACAGGATTCTCCAATCCAATGGATGATGCTTTAAAGGCGATGGAGAATGTTTCGGCTGATGGGTATCAAAAAACAGATGAGATCCCCTACGACTTCATCCGTAAGCGTTTAAGCGTAGCCGTGAAAAAGGATAATGAAAATAGACTCATCAGCAAAGGGGCTATCAATAATATTATTTCCATTTGTGATAAAGTGTTACTGGCCGACGGAACAACAGTGCCCATAGCGGGTCAGCAAAAAACAATCGATGACCTTTACCAGCAATACAGCAGCAAAGGATTCCGTACCATAGGGGTCTGTTATAAAGATTGCGCCGGAAATACAAAATTCTCGAAAGATGATGAAGTGCAAATGATATTTGCCGGATTTGTCTTACTCTTTGACCCGATGAAAGAAGGCGTGATCGATGTGATAAAAGAATTGAACAATAACGGGGTGCAATTGAAGATCATTACCGGCGACAATAAATTGGTGGCGGCTTATGTGGCAGAGCAAATAGGATTGCATACGATCGTTACTATTGCGGGCGCAGAGATCGCCAAAATGAGCCCCGAAGCCCTGGTGGTGCAGGTTCAGAAAGCCAATGTATTTGCCGAAATAGAACCACAGCAAAAAGAAAATATCATCAAGGCCCTGCGCAAAGCAGGCAATACGGTGGCGTATATGGGTGACGGTATTAATGATGTAGCTGCTATCAACGCTGCAGATGTGGGCATATCTACCAATAACGCGGTAGACGTGGCAAAAGAAGCAGCTGATGTGGTGCTACTCGAAAAGGACCTTGCAGTATTGAATGCAGGAATATTGGAAGGAAGAAGGACTTTTTTAAACACCCTCAAATATATTTACACCAATACCAGCGCTACTTTTGGAAATATGTTCAGCATGGCGGGCGCTTCTTTGATATTGCCTTTCCTGCCCATGTTACCGCAGCAGATACTCATGACCAATTTCCTTACCGATTTCCCATACATGGCCGTCGCGGCTGATAATGTGGATGAAGATGAATTAAAAATTCCGCAAAAATGGAATCTCAAACAACTTAAAAATTTTATGATCGTTTTTGGCCTCCACAGTTCGGTGTTCGATTATATTACCTTCTATGTGTTATATAAATTCTTTAAAACAGAAGAGGTATTTCACACCGGTTGGTTCATCGAATCCATCCTCACCGAATTGCTCATCTTATTTGTTGTACGCACACACAAATCATTATTAAAAAGTATGCCGGGTAAATTATTGATCGCGCTCAGCGCTTTGGGATTGGTCATAACGATTGCCCTGCCCTTCACTCCTTTTGCCACGCAATTAGGGTTCGTAGTGCCGCCATTTCAGTTGATGGGCATAATCGCGGGGATCTTATTTTTATACGTGCTCACTGCAGATATGATCAAAGTGATGTTTTTTAAGAAGACAGCGATTTAGTCCTTAGTCTCTAGTCGGGAGTCGTTAGCCGCAGCGTTTGAATTCAGACTCCCGGCTCCCGACTAAGGACTCCCGACTACCAACTCAACAAATCTGCCCTTTTTTGCCCCTTTTACCCTATTTTTGCCGTCCAATTTTAAGGATATATAAATAATATGGATAAGCTACTGTTTTATGCCGTTCCGGCAATGGGAGTGATAGGATTACTTTACACTCTTATTAAATTCAAATGGGTAAGCAAGCAGGATGCCGGCAGTGACCGTATGAAAGAGATCAGCACGTATATTGCTGAAGGCGCAATGGCTTTTTTAAAAGCAGAATGGAAGATACTGGCATATTTTGTTGTAATTGTTGCCTTGTTATTGGCCTTTATGTCGCAAAGCAATACACATTCGCACTGGAGTATTGCGTTGGCATTTATTTTAGGCGCCATCTGTAGCGCAACTGCAGGTTATATTGGGATGAAAGCAGCCACCAAAGCCAATGTACGTACTACACAGGCCGCTAAAACAAGCCTTGCAAAAGCATTGAATGTATCGTTTAGCGGCGGTGCTGTAATGGGATTGGGTGTGGCAGGCCTTGCTGTATTGGGCCTGGGCGGCTTATTCCTGATCTTAAAACATTTTTTTGCTCCCGGCACCGATGCCAATCCCGAAGGTATGTTGCGTACCATCGAAGTTTTGACCGGGTTTAGTTTAGGTGCAGAAAGTATAGCATTATTCGCACGTGTTGGCGGAGGTATTTATACAAAGGCTGCCGACGTGGGTGCCGACCTTGTAGGAAAAGTGGAAGCGGGTATCCCGGAAGATGATCCGCGTAACCCGGCTACTATTGCAGATAATGTGGGTGATAATGTAGGTGATGTAGCTGGTATGGGTGCCGATCTTTTTGGAAGTTATGTGGCCACAGTTTTGGCAACAATGGTATTAGGACAGGAAACCATTGCCAGGGGCGATGCATTCAATGGCCTTTCTCCCATTTTGCTTCCGATGCTGATCGCAGGAGTAGGAATTCTTTTATCCATCATAGGTACTTTTTTTGTTCGCATAAGTGATAAGGCCGGGCTTAGCACCGGTATCGTGCAAAAAGCATTGAACATGGGTAACTGGGGTTCGATGATATTGGCTGGTATTGCCTGCACAGGGCTGGTGTATTATATACTTCCCGAAAACATGGTATTGCGTGGTCACGATTTTACCCGCAATGGCGTAATGGGTGCGATTGCAGTAGGTTTGGGTGTAGGCGTGCTGATGAGCATTATTACCGAGTACTATACGGCAATGGGTAAACGTCCGGTGATGAGTATCATCCGCCAGAGTGCTACCGGTCACGCCACCAATGTGATTGGTGGTTTGGCAGTAGGTATGGAAAGTACATTATTACCCATTTTAGTTTTAGCAGGGGGCATCTGGGGAAGTTATGAATGTGCGGGCCTCTATGGAGTTGCCATTGCGGCGGCGGGGATGATGTCTACTACGGCCATGCAATTGGCCATTGATGCATTTGGCCCCATTGCCGATAATGCGGGTGGCATTGCCGAAATGTGTGAATTGCCAAAAGAAGTTCGTGAAAAAACAGATATACTGGATGCCGTGGGTAATACTACAGCAGCCAGTGGTAAAGGTTTTGCCATTGCTTCTGCAGCGCTGACGGCCCTGGCATTATTTGCAGCATTTGTGGGTGTAGCGATGCCCGAAAACCAGCACATTGATATTTATAAGGCAAATGTTCTCGCCTGCTTATTTGTGGGTGGCATGATACCATTTATATTTTCTTCACTGGCCATCCGTGCGGTGGGAGAAGCTGCCATGGCCATGGTGGAAGAAGTGCGCCGCCAGTTTAAAACGATTCCCGGGATCATGGAAGGCACGGGTAAGCCGGAGTATGATAAGTGCGTGGCCATATCTACCGAAGCCTCCATTAAAAAGATGATGCTGCCGGGCGCCATTGCGATCATATCCCCTTTGATCATAGGTTTTATGCCGGGCCTGGGTGCAGAGGCCCTGGGCGGTTTTCTTGCAGGCGCTACCGTGAGTGGCGTACTGATGGGAATGTTCCAGAACAATGCAGGTGGCGCATGGGACAATGCAAAAAAATCGTTTGAAAAAGGTGTGGATATCAATGGCGAAATGTTTTATAAGAAATCCGAGCCGCACAAAGCTTCTGTAACAGGAGATACGGTGGGAGACCCTTTCAAAGATACTTCTGGCCCATCCATGAATATTTTAATTAAGCTGATGAGCATTGTGAGCCTGGTGATCGCTCCTACCCTTGCTTCCATTCACAGCAGTAAGGCAGGCGGCACGGAAATGAAACATGAAATGACGAAAGAGATTTCCATCATTAAGAATGACAGCAGTAATACCATGAATCTAACGGTTACGGCTAAACCTGAAGACATCGCGGGGCCTTCCAATAAATTGATAGAAGCTTTGGCGGCAGATGAACTGATCAAAAAAGATAATTACGATGTAGCCGTTAAAAAAGGTAAACTTTCTTTGGACGGTGTTGAGCAAAAAGAAGAAATAACTTCTAAATATAAATCCCTGATCGATGCACTGGGTGGCGCTGACCTGGAAATTAAGAACAGCAAAAAATAGTCAGCATTGCTTTTTTATGCTTCTTCAAGTTTTTGAATATCCAATTTTTTCATTTGCATGATAACCGGCATTACACGTTTTACTTTTTCCGGATCCGACATCAGCTCACCTATATTGGATGGAACGATTTGCCAGGAAACCCCAAATTTATCTTTTAACCAGCCACACATACTTTCCTGTCCGCCGTTTGCGGTGAGTGTTTCCCAGTAATAGTCTATTTCTTCCTGGTTGGCGCAATTCACTACAAATGAAATAGCTTCATCAAATTTGAATTTAGGCCCGCCATTCAACCCCATAAATTTACTCCCATTCAATTCAAATGTTACTACCATGGCAGTATCATCTATGATTTTTGAATCTTTAAAAACTGTGCAATAAAATACTGCTGCTTCTTTTGCATTACCGTCAAACCATAAGCATGGATAAATTTGATTTGCCATTTTTTTAAATTAAGATTAAGAAATGATTTGTCATCACAAGTTAACGAGGCCATCCCGGATTGAACCAGAATAAAGCGACATTTTTAGGGTCAAATACGACAACATGATGTTTAATGGTTATCTGGGGTGTTAGAATGATTCAGTATCCGATTTATCCCAAACCTGTCTGTGCAGGTGCCAGAGTATCTTCCCCAAAACGTATCCTCAAGGGGCATGGTGGTATTGCCTCCATCTGAAAATATTCTGTACACGGCAGCAACTAAAAGTTAAACAAGAAAGTCCAGCGTCAAAATACAATTACATAAATGTTTCTGCAATGGCATAAGTATCCCAATGATTCTTTACATGTACAGGTTTCCCATCTTTAAAAGTCCAAGCCATGATCCAGGGGGAAACTCCTTTTTTACCTGTTGGCTTTGTAATGAAATGGGCAACTCCAAGAGCGATCACTGTATTGCCTTCTTCAATAAAATCCTGCGGTTCAAATTTTTCATAAGTCGTTGTGGCACCAACCTGGGCAAAAAATTCCATTGCACCGGCTTTGCCATTTCTTACTCCTGCCCATGGAATTAATGCCGGGCCAGGGGTATCCCAGATAATATTATCACTTATTGTGTTCAATATTCCCTGGATATTCCCTTGTCCAAAATCAACATACATTTGTTGAATGATAGCTTTGTATGTCATAACTGAAATGTTTTAATAAACGGCAGGTCCGTAACTCCCGCCTCAGGTGCGAGGCAAAAAAATTTTAGCAGCCATAAAATTTTAGTAGTAAGTATAATATACCTTTTGTCTGTCTGTTTGCTTATTGTTTGTGAACAGTAAAAATTCATATGCCAAGCCATTGGTATGATAACTGAATTTTTTTGTAGTAACCGTTTTTTTCTTTCTTAAAATAAAAACTGTTACTATTTCGTTGTTATTACCGTTTGAATCATATGCATACTCCGATGAGCTTTTAGATTCAAAATCATTTCTGTACCAGTGTAAAAGATTTCCCAAAGAATTATATTCCGGAATAATGATTGTTGAATCTGGTTTTTTATCGAATATAACAATCTTTGTCTTAATTCCTTTGATATCGTAATATGAGTTTGTTACAGTAGTATCTCCCATGTTATTCCAGATCATTGACTTTATTACACGGTTATTATTGTCGTAGTTATTGCCGGAATGAAAACTAAGGGAATCATTCATAAATATATCTATTTTCATTTCTTTACCTGTTATATCATTTGTAATGACAGATGTAGCAGATCTGCTGCCGCCATCTGAATTCAGCGTTTTAATAAGGTAATGATTGATGTCGTATATAAAAGTATCAAGGCCGGTTAGCTTGCCATTAGGGGCAAAAGTTTTAGAAGTCAGGGGATTACCGAAAGTGTCATACGTATTAAGCCTTACCAGGGAACTATCAGATTCATTTTGAAATGCATAGGTTTTCAAAAATCTCACCCGGTTGATCTTATACTTTTCTTTTTTATTTTTATTTTCAAAATTAAATTGTGCGTACATAGTTTTAAAACTGCACAGAAGGAACGGTAAAAGTATGATCATCTTCATCAGTCGAACTTTATGGCTGCTAAGGTTTAGGTATTTGCGAAGGCGGGATACCTGTCTGCCGTCAGGCAGGTTTTTTGCTGTGCCTGCCTGCCGGTAGGCAGGTCCGCCCCCATGATGATGTAAGTTAAAAAATGAAATGCTAAAAGCAAACGAAATTTGTCTTATTAAATGGTCGGCACATAACTGAAGATTGGTAGCGGACTGCCCACAGAGCCCGGTGGGCTGCTGAAGAAAGTTTGTCAGGCCCAAGTTGAGCCCGTGTTAGCGGCAGGGCTATTACCCTAACATCTCTTAGTCGTTTTTATTTCTACTTATCCTCTCCCCAGATTTCTTTCATTACCAAATTGAGGTCTATTAAGGCTTGACTACAATTACCATAGAAGGATGAACCATGCATGGTTGCAAGTGTTTTTGGTTTAAGATCCGCTAGTGAATAAAGTAGCTTAGCAGTTTGATGTGTATAAGGCGTATATTCCATTAAAGGCCCATGTTCGTATTCAAGCATTGAGCTTTTGTGTGAACCTAAAATGTCTTTGTCTGTAATATCCGCTACATCTCCATTTTGATGGAATAAATCAGAGCACAATAGAGTTTTATTTGTTTCTTCAAACATTACTCCCGCATCCCATCCATGCGGTAAATGAGGTGTTCTAATAAAGCGATAATTATACTTTCCTGTATTTAAAATAGTATTGCTTGCCATTGCATGTGCCGGCCTTATTGCAAAGTCAGTCATGTTAACAATGGCCCCTGCTTCGCTGCACACTGCTTTAGCATTTGGCGCTGCCTGAAGCCATTCATTAAGCGCGCCACATTCATCCACTTCAAAATGACTAAAGCCAATCCATCTTATTTGGGAAGGAGAAATAAGTTTACTTACTGCTTCCAATAATGCAGGAAACGTTTTCTTTAATCCAGCATGATAAAGCATAGGTTCATCGTCTTTGATCAAAAAATGGTTGAACTGTAAATTGATTTCTTGAACAAATAAGGAAATTCGATAAACATCTGGAGCGATTTCTGAAACTTTAATCATGGCATTATGTTTATTAATAAGCAAAAGGTATTGCTTTATATTGAACTTTGATACATTGAACCGGCTTGATGATGTAAGTTAAAAAATGAAATGCTAGAAGCAAACGAAATTTTCATTATTAAACGGTCGGCACATAACTGAAGATTGGTAGCGAGCCGCCCGCACGGCCCGGTGGGCTGCTGAAATGAGCTTGTCATGCCCTGCTTTAGTAAACCCTTGTTGGTGGCAGTCGTTATTTGAGCTACCTTACATTAGTATTAATTAAAACAAATCACCATGCCAATAGAAATTAAAGAAGTACAAATTAAAGCTACTGTAGCAAATGAAAATAATCAGCAAGAAAATACTACATCAAAACCCGAGGATATACCAAAACTAAAAAAAGAAATTACAAAGGAGCCAACTGATGAAGTAATTTTAACACGTCAGCAAAAAAAAGGAGAGGTAACTTAAATAATAAATGTCCTCCCGCCAAGGTTCGTGTCCCACGAACCTAATTATTCTCCATCAAATACTTCATAAATATCATATAGGAAACCAAAATCATCAATACCAGTTTCATAAAACCTGGCCGATGAATAATAATAATCCAGATCATCTTTTGCCAATCTCCACTTTCCACTTACAGGATTAAAATGAATATAATCAAATTTTTGTTGCCACCCCATGGCTATAAATTTCAACTCCTAATGGATATCTTTGCCATATCTCATGCTTTTTATTGGCAGCATTAACTTCATATAAAAATGAATTGCCTTCGGCGATTAATTGTTCTAAAAAGCAATGTGCGGTATATTTAAGCAAACTACCCTTGGGTGTTTCCTTGCCATTCAATGCGTCTTGTTGCCATAAAAGGTGTATGTGTTGGGCATTATCACAAACCCATAGACCGTAATAAGCTTTCTCTCAGAAAGGTTTTTTAAAGAACCAATTATTATATCTTTTCGGCCCTTATCTTCCAGTAAATTGTACCAATTATGAATAGTAGCTGTCCAGAAATAGATATTTCCTAATGAGGTATACGATTTTCGTTGTAGGGTATCCATATAGCAATTTAAGAATTTAAGAAAAAGGTTCGTGGGACACGCCAAGGTTCATGTTACGAACCTTAGCGTGATGAAAAAGGTTCGTGGGACACGAACCTTGGCGGGAGAGAAGTTTGTCGAGCCAGTGTTGCGCAAAGCCCGTGTTATGCGTTCGTGCTACTGTTTCCACGAAGGTCTGTCGTTATAAGTTTGCAGCCATTATTTTTTTGATAGATTCATCAGATAATAAATAAAGCCAACAACAAATATAATATGAACTATTGTTGAGGGAATCAGACTGGAGATTTGGGTAAAGATTCCTCGTTGATATGCAATCCAGTCAATCGGTATGGTACCAATGCCCATTATTATGTTTCCAATAATAATGGCGCGAAGCGCAATAGAACCTTCATCCTTTCGTGCCAGAAAAAGAATGACAGCAATAGAAAACATCATGGTACCTACTACTTGCAAAAGCACATTGGCTGCGTCACTTGGCTGACTGCCCATTTCTTCCATCATTTTAGCCGGGGAAGCAATCATAAATACAGCAAACAATGCACCGACTACTGCCGCAATAGTTAAAAATGTTTGTCTTTTCATTTTTGTTGTTTTTAAAATTATGGTTTGCAAAGTTAGATTACTTAAAGTTCCGTTGTCGCTATGAATACAGTTTGCCAGGTTAATTTCTTGCAGTCAGTTTCAAGTTAGCACTCTCTCAAGCATGACGCCCAACTCAAAAAAATACCTGATAATACCTTATTCCTACAACTCTTAATTATTAAAAAACGATGGTGATTCCATGAACTGTGTTGCAATGATGGCCCTATAGCACCCGTTCATATCAGTCTTTTAACCTTCCCATGGCAACAATTGCCGCGGGCAACCATCGCTTATCGGTATTGTATACACCCTTTCCGGAATCTTCGGTTTCAAATTCAAGGGCCAGCACTACAAGGGAAATAAGGCCTTTCTGTTTTTTATCCCAGTATTTGCTGTCGATCGTGATCGTTTTTGCAGGTAATATATTTTCACTATAATCAAAATGGTATTGCTCCATACTTATACTCCAGGGCGCCTCCGTAAAAGGTGAGCAGACCATGATCATTTTCAAATTTATTTTTACTGTACGCAGGGGAACTTTCAGGTCTTTGGCAGGATTGATCGCTGGCAGACCGATGTGAACGATCCATCCGCCCTCATCGCTAACCGTTATAGGAATTCCCCAGAAATCCCGGAGGTCGGCTTCAGGGTTTAGCTGGCTCATCAGGTTGTTCTGCGTTCTCAACTCCCATATAGCCGCTTCATTGTTGGCAGCATATTGATCACGCATCCAGCCACGCGCATGATTATAGGTTTCAATGGTAAAAGGAAAAAGAAAGCTTTCTCTCATCGAGCCGATCATACGGGTGCCAAACCTGGATACGGTACCAAAGATGGTATTAATAGGATTGGGCTTCTGCCCCCTTTTCTTTTTTCTTTTACCGGGTTTTGAACGGATCAGGTTCCTTCCCTTTACGATATAGAATACCGCCTTTCCTACCATCCCGCGGATACCCTTGTCTGTGTTGATTGCCATGGTAATGAGTTTTTATATTGATAAAATGAATTTATGGCCCCCTCCAAAAGGCTTCAAACAGGCTCCTCGTATATTACAAACATATACTTTACATATACCTGACAGGTACATAACAGTATATATAGCCATATTAAATATACAACAAAAACAGATCATACCACAAAAAATGTGGTTTGATGTGGTGATAATGTGGTTATGATGTGGTGTTAACTACTGTTAGGTGCCTGTCATGTATATGGTAGGTATATGTTTAAGGGGTCGGATACTTGATGCTGGATACTGGATACTGTATACTAGATTCTGGATTCTAGATCAGAGTCCGCGAATTAGCCGGCTTTAACTGAGTGTGAAGAGTTATAACCTTCAAAACCTTAAAAGATATCCGATAATTGAACCCTATCCAGAATCCAGCATCAAGTATCCAGTATCCCTTCAAGGGGGTGTTAATAGTTAATAAAAATTATACAAACGGATTTGGTAATTACGATTATAATCGTAAATTGTCGTACGAAATAAATCGTATTATGACACTAATTAAGAATACAAAGCCCACGGAGAGCGAATTGGAGATACTCCAGGTATTGTGGAATGAGCAGACTGCAACGGTTCGCACCGTGCATGAAGAACTTTCCAAAACAAAGGATTCCGGTTACACCACTACCCTCAAACTGATGCAGATCATGTTTGAAAAAGGCCTGGTAACTAGGGATGACAGTAACAAGACCCATATCTACCAGCCCGCGGTAAGCCGCGAAAAAACACAAAAACAGTTCTTGAATAAACTGATCGATACCCTGTTTGCAGGCTCACCCGCCAACCTGGTATTACAGGCATTGGGTGGCCATGCGGCCAGCGAAGAAGAATTGTTGAAAATTGAATCGCTGATCAACGAGCTCAAGAAACAGAAATAATAATTCGCTTTTCAGGTCAATAAACCAGTAACCGTTTATGTCACAACTCTCCTACAGTTTTTGCATGAGTATGTTGCACAGCTTATGGCAGGCGGGCCTGTTGCTGTTATGCTATATTATTGTGGACAGGCTTTTACTGCAAAAAAATTCTCCGCTGGCTAAAAGAAATTTTTTATTCTTATTGCTCAGCACACAACTGGCGCTTTTTATAATTACATTCTTCATTTACTTTTTTTCGGGCGGAAATAATATTACAGCAGGAGGTTTTGCTGAACTGGTGCCCCGGTTTTTATCCGACGGAACTATGTACCTGGTGACACCCTGGTTATTCACTGCATATATTTTTATACTTGTTTATAAATTAGTGAAAGCCATTTATACCTGGTACTGTTTTAAACGACAGTATAAACAGGGACTGCAAAAACCGGGGGTCGACCTTAAACTCTTCACCGAATCAAAAGCACACCAGTTCGGCATTAAAAGAAAAGTAAAACTCTGGCTGAGTACCAGCATTAATACACCGGTTACTTTTGGTTTTTTAAAACCCGTAATATTATTGCCGGTGGCATTGCTCAATAATATCAGCGCACAACAGGCCGAAACCCTTATCCTGCATGAGTTAACGCATATCAGGACAAATGATTACCTCCTCAATTGGTTTTTGCTGATCGCCGAAACCATTTTCTTCTACAACCCCTCTGTTGCAGTGCTATGCAGGAAAGTGCGCCTGGAAAGAGAGCAAAATTGCGATATCAGTGTAATCGCTTTTAATTATGCTCCGGCATTATATGCCGAGACCTTATTACAGGCTGAACGAATAAAACAAATGGTCCCGTGCACGCAGCTGGCTGCTGTTGGCCGCAAAAAACAATTGCTGCACCGCATTCGTTTTTTTTCAACGGATAAAAATTTTACTCCACAAAAATCAATCAGTTTTATTGCACCATTGATCGGGCTATTGTTACTCTTTACATTGTATTCCATTATATTATTCCGTTCTAATGGCCAATCCCTCATCGGCGGGATCACAACTATGCCTGCAGGCATGTTTCCTTTAAGCAATACTGAAATGAATGATGTTGCTTTTGAGAATACGGTATTGCCCAAAATTAAAACCAAAGACATCAATGCCATTCTTGCAAAAGTGGAAAAACAAAAACCCGTGATTGAAAAACAACTTAAAAAGCTGCAACCTCTTATCAGGTCTATTGAGCGCAAAACAGAACAAATTGCAGAAAGGGTGAGGGAAGATTATGTAATGCCCGCTACAATCCAGGAAAATGACGCAACCAGGCAAGTCATTATAAAAGAAGAATCTTCCGGTTCAAAATCAGCATCGGTAAAAGTGTATTGGTTAAGATTTAAAAAAGGAAAATGGGTATTGGAGCCCGACTGGATGGCTGCTGCCAAAGAGATTGCTCCAGACCCACTTGCTAAAAAACAGGATAGTGGGGTGAAGAGATTGTTGCCGGCGCAATAATTGACTAAATGTAAAATATTAAATGTTGAATGTAAAATGTAAAATGTAAAAGTTAAAAAGTTCAATAATTTAAAGGGTGTGCAAGTTATAAAAGCTGCTCAACCTTTACATTTTACATTTATTATTTTATATTTTGAATTTCTTCTACCAAATATTCCTCGGGCAGGAGTCCCCGTACTTATTACCGATCAAAAAACCGAGTACGATCTCGTGGGTATTCCCGGTATAGGTCCTGAGCCTTGAAGTAGTGGCAACTTCATAAGCATAACTAACGTTGAAGGTATTAGAAATATTCACACCTGCCATGGCCGAATAACCCGATACAAGGCTGGAAAAACGATAACTCCCTCCTATCCATAAAAGGTCCTGGTATTGAAATTTAATATTGGTATGAAGACCTGATAATTGCGGCTGCCAGTATTGGTACATCACCGATGGCAATGCATAAATCTCATCAGAAAGCTGTATCCTGTACCCTGCCGTTAAGAAATAATTGGGAGAAAAATAAGCGCCATACTTGTCGCTGGTAACAAACTTGGCTTTACCCGGAATGATATTCAACACCGACGCTCCGAGAAAATATTTTGAAGAATACAGCCAAAGGCCGGCGCCGATCTCAGGCATTAATTTTTTAAGGTCCCCGTTTGCGTAACCAATTGCAGGATCATTGGGATCGGTTCCTGCAAAATCAATTTTCGACTGGTCGAGGTTTACGCTGGAAAGGCCGCCACTGAATCCTATGGCCAAGGCTGTTTTTACTCCTAATGGCTTATGGTAAGCATAGGTTGCAGCAAATGACCAGCGATTGATATAACCTGCTTTATCATTCACAGCAGTAAAACCAATACCTGCATGGGGAGGGGAAACAGCATATTCGTCCCAGTATTTTTTGCCCCTTGGGTCTTCTCCCGGTATCTCGAAAGAAGTGGCGTTGGTACGCAGGTCTTTTTTGCCGATCGGCCCCTGAATGCTGAAATAAGCGGTTACCGGCGCTCCATTGATGCCTACCCATTGATTGCGGTAACTCGCTTTTACATCGGTATAATTTTCAATACCCGTAACAGCAGGGTTAAGAATATAGTTGTTTAAGATATACTGCGTGTAAGAAGGCTTTGCCTGTGCAAGGGCAAAAAAACTCAGGAGGCAGCCAGTAGTTGTAATCAAAAAAAATTTCTTCATGCTTTCAGCTTTTATAACCGGGGAGCTTGCAAATTAGTGCTCTTCATCTTTAAAGTTCCTGCTTTATTAATAAAATTAAAAGTTAATCTTCTTTTAAAAAATATCATAGCGGTGGGTACTGCCACCGCTATGGGTTTATTTATTTTACGATCGTTACATAACCTGTTATCGGGCCGCGCCCGTTGCCAGGTTCAATGATATAATAGTATGTATCAAACGGCAATGGTTTTCCCTTGTAGGTACCATCCCATGGCTGATTATAACCGTGCGATTCAAAAACAATCTGCCCGGTTCTTGTAAATACCTGTACCCTGTTATTGGGATAGGTATTGAGATAACCAATGACCCATGTATCATTTATGCCGTCATTATTGGGCGTAAAGGTGTTGGGTATTTTAGGAAATCTCAGCAGTTTTACAAACATCGATTTACTGATCGGGCACCCACCCCTTGCCGTTACCTTCAGCGTGTAGGTGATATCATCCAGGGGGGCGGTAACCGTTGGGTTTTCCAGCGTATTATCGTTCATATACAGGTTAGGCGTCCATAAGAACTGCAGGTCATTACCGGATACAATGGGCTGCAGGGTGATCGATCCGCCCTCCAATACGACCCTGTCGCCGCCCGCATCTACTACCGGGTAAGGATACACGGCGAATGGCCGGGTAAGGGTATCGCTGTTGCAACCGATATTGTTCACTACGTACAAACTCACATTAAATGTATCTGTTGTCATATACAGATGAGTGACCGGGTTGGTGGTTGCCTGCTGGCCATCACCAAAATCCCAGTTCCATTGATTAACTATTCCGTCCATTCCATCAGACTGATCCGTGAATGTAACATCATCAGCAATACAAACGCTGGGTTTATTGCTGGTGAACATCGCTTTGGGCTGAGGATGAATGGTGTTGATAACAATCATCGTATCATGTGCGCAGCCAACAGGAGAACTTGTAGCGGTAAGTGTAACATTGAATGGGCCTGCGCCGGAAAACAAATGTGTTGGATTTACAAGCGTAGATGTATTGGAACCACTTAAAATATCACCAAAATCCCATGAATAGATCAATGCACTGCCATCAGAAATAGTGGATGAAGAAGGATCAAATTTCACCAATGCATTGGGTAAACAATAAGCCGGTTTATCCACCGTAAAGTTTGGCCTTGGTCTCGGGCTGATGGCAACCGGCTGGCTGCTGATCGTACTCGGACAACCATAGGCCGACATATTTAACATGGTTACATTATATGTTGCAGCAGAAGGGAAAATATGTGTGAATACAGAACCTGGTGCATGATTTTCCACAGGAGAGCCATCTCCAAAATTCCATACAGTGTTTGCTAATACAACTCCCGGAGGCGCAGTGGACATTTCTGTAAAAGTAACATCATTGTGTTCGCAAACCGGGCTGTTGTATGAAAATGCTGCAGTTGCGGTATCCAAAACATTTATTGGCTGGCTAAGCGTATCAATACAACCACCTGCCGAAGAAGTGTACGTGTACGTAATGGTATGCGTACCAATACCGGCAATTGCGGGAGTGAATATACCCGTAGGCGTTACACCCGGTCCGCTAAATACTCCTGAACCCGGCACTCCGCCAATTTCCGAAGCCTGCGTGATCTGGTAAGGAGGGGATAAGAAACAGGCATCCGGTAAAGGATTAAACTGCACCTTGGGTGCGGCATGTACCGTGATGATTTTGGTTACTTCATTTACACAAATTATACCTGAATATGCCAGGTAACGTATACTATAGTTTTTGGTTAACGGCACCTGGAAATTAGGATATAAATGTTTGTACACTTTATTTGGCACTGTTGCGTTATCTACCTGCGGTGGGCCAGCCGGTGCGCCTATATTATCCCAGTAAATTTCCACTTTGGTGATTGAACCCGGAGCCACTGTTGATAAGTTCGTTATACCAACAGAATCATTTGCACATAAAGCGGCAGGATTATTAATAGAAAAATTAGCTGTAGGATTAGCACCATTCACAAATACATTTTGCTTAACGGTATCTGTACATCCGGTTGAACTGATGGCCACATGGGTAACCTGGAAATTGCCCACATTGGTAAATGTATGTGTACCATTTTGTGTTATTTGTGTATTTGCAGCACCTGATGCCGGGTCACCAAAATTCCACCACCAACCAATAATATTGCCTGTTGATATTTTGCTTGTATCAGTAAACATAGCGGCCACATCATTCAGGCAAATAGCGGGAATCATAAAGCCGGCCTGAGGATTAACGGCAACCGTAACTACCTTAGATGCTATGGGGAAACTAACGCATCCTTTATTTGTAGTAACAGTTAATGTTACGGTATAAGGCTGAGCATTTGCATAAACATGGGTTATGGGAGTAACATTACCGGTATTGCCATCACCAAAATCCCATTGCCAGGTATTGATAAGGCCGGTATTTGCTGTGGATGCATCAGTGAAAGTTATATTCTTGCTTTGGCAGTCGGGTGCACTGAAAGTAAAATCGGCAGTAGGTAAATCATCAATTGTAAGCGTGATGGTTTTACTGTTTTGTACACATAATCCGCCCGCAGTGGTTATTGTATAAACAGTACCAGGCGAAGCTACCGTTGGTGTACCACTGATGGTAAAAACACCGCCACTATACACACCCGATATTCCTGCTGGCAATGGAGGACTAACCGTTGCGCCGGTAGCTCCTCCACCTATTGCAAAAGTTATAGGCACAATAGTGGAATTTCTGCAAAGTTCCTGGATTGCTGTTGCAGGAACAGAGGTCATACTAATTGTTCCATCAGCATTTACAGTAATCGTACCTGATAAAGGCGGAGCCGGCTGGCAGCTATTTCCCGAAGTAGTTACTGTATAAGGATATGAACCAGCCACTGTTGGTGTACCGCTAATAGTAACAACACCGCCCACAGATACCCAGTTAATACCTGCGGGTGCACCTGCTGTAAATGTAACTATACCTGCATTACCACCACCGCCAACTGCATAGGTAATATTTACGATCGAAGTATTTTGACATATCGTTTGGTTAGCAGTGGAAGGTGCAGAAGTTAAGGTTAAGGTATGATCAGGATTTACAGTTATACTACCAGTTGAATTAGCTGGTATACATGGCCCGGAAATATTTATAGAATAATTATAAGGAGCGGGATTTGATGTGGTTGGTGTACCACTAATCGTTACAATTCCCCCACTGTAAACCCAGTTTACACCCGGAGGAAGGGGGCCTGTTACATTAGCAGTGGTACCAACACCACTAACAACATAAGTGATAGTTGTGATGGAGTTATTTACGCACACTGACTGCAAATTTGTTCCCGGTGCGGAGGTTAAAGTAACAGTTGCATTATCATTTACGTTGATCGTTCCTGAAAGAGAAGGATCCTGGCAGGGGCCGATAGGAGTTACAGTATAATTGTATGCGCCAAATGGTGTAGCAGTTGGTGTACCACTAATGGTAACAACGCCTCCGCTATATACGCCGGTTACACCAGGTAAGGGTGGGCTAAAAGTTATTGTAGCACCGGTACCACTGCCGCCTATTGCATAAGTGATATTAGTGATCGCGGTATTGATACATACCGTTTGGTTAGTTGTCGCAGGGGCCGAAGTTAAAGTAGTAGTAGCATCTGCATTCACAAGGATCGTCCCCCCCAATGAAGGATTTATACAGGTGCCGGTAGTGGATACCGTATAGGTAAAAGATCCACTTAGTGTAGGCGTACCCGTAATAGTGAAAATACCACCGCTGTAAAAACCTGATACACCCGGTAATGCAGGTGTAAAGGTCACCGCTGCTCCTGTTCCGCCGCCGCCGATAATATAGGTAATATTATTGATCGGGTTATTTATACATAACGTTTGATTAGTGGTTGACGGTGCAGAGGTTAAACTAATGGTTGCATTATCACTCACGTTGATTGTTCCGCTAAGGGGTGGATCCTGGCATGGGCCCACCGGCGTTACAGTGTAGGTATATGAACCACCCAAAGTGGGTGTGCCGCTAATGGTAACAACACCGCCGCTATAAACCCCGGTTACACCAGGTAAAGGAGGACTAAAAGTTACTGTAGCACCGGTACCACTGCCGCCTATTGCATAAGTGATATTGGTGATCGCTGTATTTACGCAAAGGGTTTGGTTAGTTGTTGCAGGTGCCGAAGTTAAAGTATTAGTAGCGTCTACATTCACATTGATCGTTCCTCCCAATGAAGGCATTTGGCAGGGGCCGGTAGTTGTTACAGTATAGGTGAAAGATCCACTTAGTGTAGGCGTACCCGTAATAGTAAAAACACCCCCGCTATAAGTACCTGATACACCAGGTAACGGAGGGGTAAAGGTTACGCCCGCACCTGTTCCGCTTCCCCCGACAATATAGGTAATAGCATTGATCGGCATATTGAGACATACCATTTGATTAGCGGTTGGGGGTGCCGAACTTAAGCTGATGGTAGCATCATCCGTAACGATAATTGTTCCGCCTACCGGTGGGTTCTGGCAGGGGCCAACCGGAGTTACAGTAAAAGGAAATGAACCAGCTAAAGTTGGCGTACCACTAATAGTAACAACACCTCCATTATATACCCAGTTTACGCCCGGGGGAAGTGGGCCTGTTACGGTTGCACTGGTACCGCTGCCACCTATTGCATAGGTGATATTAGTGATGGGGGTATTGATACATACAGTTTGGTTAGCCGTTGCGGGTCCCGAGGTTAATGTAGTAGTAGCATCAGCATTAACGGTTACGGTTACCTGCTGGCCCGATATACTTTGCTTGCATAAAGTGCCTGCCGGTAACTGATCACGGACACTATCCAGGGTATAAGTGAATGTTCCTGCCACATTTGTAAGCGGGAAAATCTGTGCAACACCGCCAACACTTAAAGGAGTTGTTAAAATTGGGCCCGGCCCTGAACCATTATCAATGGTATAACTAAAAATATATTCAGGACTTCCGTTTGTTCCTGTAAATGTAACAGGAGGCGCTGTTGAATTTATACATACAGTAGTTGTGCCACTGATCGTTGCCGATGGCAATGGATTAACAGTGATCTGATGGGGTAAGGTATCACTCAAACAGCCCGGAGTGGTAATGTCTGAAAATTTAACGGTATAAGTTCCCGGCCCTGAAAACACATGTTTTGGATTTCTTAAATTAGAAGTATTGGCTGCCCCGCTTCCCGGATCTCCAAAATCCCAGTAGAAATGATAGGTTGGTTTGGGAATTTGCGGAGTGGTTTCGGTAAAATAAACGGTATCTGCTACACATCCGGGTGTGGTGTTGGTAAAACCTGCAATAGGAGGCTCAGATACCTGCAAGGTAAAATCAATATCCTGGGCATTACCGCAGTTGTCAGGGTTTGCATTATTATAAGCAGTAATAGTAACAGAGAAATTTCCCGTTAAACCAAATGTATAAGTTGAAGGCAGTGAATACCAATAAATAGTTTTGGTGTTTACAACGGAAGAAGAATCAGGTCCTCCAACCGCCCCAGGGGTGCAGTTAGTGTAAATGACCGTCGGAGGTGCTGTTGGTGGTCCAGGTAAACTGCCGAGATCCCAGCGTATTGAATCAGCACAGTAAGGCAGCGAAACCTTGAATTTGAAAGGTGAGTTGGTACACACAGATGGCGTAGTTTCAATACCATATTGGGTTTGTACGCCTATTTGTTGGTAAAGGTCTTTAATATTTGTTCCTGCATTGTATCCATAAGATTCCGCATTTCCAAATCCATACGCAATAGCATTGAATCCTGAATCTGATTTAATAATATGTGTACCTGCTGTGACGGCGGGCCTTAAATAGGAATAGTTGGGATCCCACGGATCCACGATCCACCCGCCTATCGGCGCGCCATCATACGTAAAAGAACTCAGAGCCGTGCCTCCATTGGGTATAACGACATTAAAGTAGTGGTTCGTGATGGCGAAATTGGGCGTGGCATTCCACTGCACGGTGTTAATATTCTGTTCTACGGCGCTTAAATAGATCACTTCCGGATCACCCGGCATAGCATTGTTTCCACATGACCCCTGTGATGTGAAGTATTGGGCAACCATTATGGGTTTATCACCCTCGATCATTTGCGGCTGATTGGTTGCTGCAATTTCATAATAGAAACTATTCTGTAGCGGAAGTGCGGTAACAACGCCATTGATCTTTACTACCGTTGTGGGATCCTGAACACAGATCCTGTAAATGTTAAAAGACTGACCTCCAGCGGCAGGTATTGTCAGGTATTTCTTGCCCCACGCCGTCTTGGGCATCGCCTGAACCATATAATTATCCGAAGACGATGACGAAGTATTAGGACAGTTGATACTGATCCTTCCACTGCCGGAGAATACCGCAATTCGTTTACAACCCGATAAACCCAAACTCACACTCTTTATGTGTGAACCCGTGAGGTCTACACCAGTGTAAGGATTGCTTGTGTTATTGATCCTTGCACCCATAACATTGTAGATCTGTCCTTGGGTTAAGGAAACGGTATAGGGTGTCGCGGGATTGCCTGTCCAGCCACCTTCTGTATTTGCCGTCGGAGTGATCTCAAGATTAGTGGTTCCAGTATCAACAGCCACTACATAAAACCAGCAATTGGGATTCTGCGAATTAGAAATAGTTTTATAATTCACTGAGTAATATTCCTTACCAAGGGTATTGGTCGGATAAAGAATGGTAGCTCCCGAACAGTTACCATTATAGATATGCGCATAAGCCACCATTGGTTTGTCACTGGTAATATGGATGCCTTTATTGCTTAGCCCCTCCGAACATAAACGAGCATCATTTGCGCCTGTTTTAGGCATAACGGTAGATGTCGTTACATTAAACCCGGGACCGGTTGTGATAGTCTGTACAGTAAAAGGAAATCCAGGAATCGAGATTGTAATATTAGTTACCTGATCAGTAGCAAAGTACAAAACCATTTGTTGAGCTCCGCCACCGGCAGCAGAACAATAACCAGCGTTACCATTGGACATAACGGAGTGGTAACCGTAGCCTACCCAAAAGTCCTTCCCTTTATTACTGAAATCCTGTGAAAAAACTGAAAAACTAGCTATTAAAGCTATACTGATGAGTAGATATTTTCTCATAAATGCCTAGTATAAAGTTGAGTAACGCAATATAAACAATAAAATCTAAAAATAGACGTTGGAAACGGCAAAAGTGCAGCCTGTTAACAAAAATGGTTATGCACATATTTTGCAGTGGAAACATTTTCCTGAAAAAAACAAAAAACAGGCTGTCTCAAAAGTAATGGTTGACTAAAAAGCCAGAAAGTCGGTAAGTATTGAGGATAGGCATAATAAATTTTCCGTCTTAACGACTTACCGACTAAAATGATGCTTTTGACAGTCCTTTGTTAAGAATTCACTTCTCGCAATATGTTGAAACTTTGGATAAGAAAAAAAAGTAAATTTGTATTAAACTAAAATAATATGAATACCGCCACAACTTTAGATAAGGAAATTGCACAATCTCTTACGCATTTAAATGTAAAACAAAAAAAAACGGTATTAACGGTGGTGAAATCTTTTATGGAAGAACAAAAAGACTGGTGGGATGAAGTGAGCCACGGCCAGCAACTGGCAATTGATAAGGCATTGGCTGAAATGCAGGCCGGTAAGCTTACTCCGCATGATGAAGTGATGAAAAAATATAAGAAATGGCTGAAATAATCGTAGCTGAAATACTTTGGGCAGACAGCGCAAAATTGAGTTTTAATAAGATTGTAGAATACCTGAGGGAAAACTGGTCGGAAAAAGAAATAGAAAAGTTTGTAAAACGGACTGCGGAAGTGTTATCTGCCTTAAAATACTATCCAGACATGTTCCGCCCTTCTCTTAAAAGAAAGAACGTTCGGATTGCCCTGCTCAATAAACATACCCAAATGGTCTATCACTATAAGCCAGGGAGAAAACAGATAGAAGTATTACTATTCTGGGGCATGAAACAAAATCCTGCAAAGTTCAGGTACTAACGCCAGTAAGAGTTCCCAGCTTCCCCAAAAAATAAGAGGTTGTTACAAAGAAAAAGCCGCATGGAAATGCGGCCTTTGTTAAGAATCTTTCGATTCTGTAACCCCCAAAGAAAACATCTTTATGGATCCCGTTCTACCAGGGGTAAATAAAACGGTTGTTGTTTTATTATTTTGCCGGAGCTATCACCTTACTTATTTGCTCGTTCCCATTCACGTCCACATGACGGAGCCGGTAATATTTTGTGGCATCCCTGCCCTCCTTTATCTTTTCCATGTATTGATACCTGTCTCCGGGCTGATCGGGATCAGGGCCCAATACGATGGCAATAGTTGAAAAATCCTTACCATTATTACTGCGCTGAACCTGCCAGTAATTGGTTGCAACAGCGCCGTCAGTCGCCCATTCAATAATAAGTTTTGCATCTTTTTCATACACAGTAAAACTGGTAATATTAATGGTTGGATTACTCAAAGATGCCTGTGCTCCTGCATTACAGAAAATAAATACTGCAAAAATAAGCGGGCAGATAATCTTTTTGATACCACTCATTGTTTTATTAAAGTTAATTATTCAATCAAAAAAAGAATAAAAAGCCTGACAATGAATATTGGATTTTTAGAAAGGAAGCTGCCGGACTTTTTTAAACCGGCAGCTTCCGGCAAACAGTTTTTTAAACCTGCCTGGGCCGGGTTTAGTTCTTAATTAATTTCTGGTTGCCAATTACAGTTCCGTTAATACTTAACCGGGCAATATATATACCGTTATGCAGGCCGCTAAGCCCGTCTAACAAGATACTGTTATTGCCTTTACTTATTGCTGATTGTTTGGATAACAAAGTTTGACCGTTGAGGTTCTGCACTTTTACTTCTGCAAAACCAATCGTTTCACTATTAAATTTTAATAGAGTAGAATTGGTGAAAGGATTTGGAACCGCAGTAGCATCCATTGAAGAATTCAACGCTTTTTCAATTACATAACTGCTGCTGTTACTGTATAATACCCCGCCGGTTTTATCAATGGCTTTTATTCTATACCAGATCGTTATAGCAGGAGAGCAATTCATTTTCCTGTCTTTGAACATACAAAGATTTGAATTTTCAGGTGCATCTAATACGAGGCCAATTGTAGAAAAATTACGGCCGTCCAAACTTCTCTCTACTTCATAATAATTGAATGCAGTTTTATCGGCCTGCCAGCTGATGAGCAGGTTTTGGCCCAATGGAGAAATGGATAATTCAGTAACAAAAACAGTAAATTTCTCTTTTTTAGCATTATCCAAAGAGATATTGCTACCTGCCTGAACTGATTGCAAACAAAGAAAAATAAGTATAGTAAGGAAAATACTTTTTACAACTCCTGAAAATAAAGGGGAAAGCAAGCGCTTTAATGAAGTAAAATTAATGGTCATTTCTTAGTGGTTTGAGGTTTCAGAAAATGGCTTCTATGGATTTTGACGTAGGGTTTTCACCCGGACCAAAATTGGATGGTTCTTAAAAGGAGGATGGAATTTAAATCTGAAAAAAAGAATAACCGAGGTAATCGCCATTCATAATTTCAGCACAAACATAATAACTGTTTTTGATATTCCAAACTATTTCCACCGTAAATTTACTGCCATTTAGGTGGAAATACTCAAAAACGTCAATTTGTTAAATAATCTTAATATAGTTCTTATAACAAGGATAGATAATTTCTAACACTACATCAAAATATTTGATAAAGATTTATTTTGGTAGCAATTCGTTCAATTTTCTTGAATAAAATAGCAGTTCTAATACTTATTCTTTATCGTTATTAATGGCTATAAAAGCCTATCCGGCGGGCCAGTAGCTTAGTTTGAAAAATTTGATCTAATTGGGCCCATACCGGTCAGCCCTGGCTTTTAAGCAATAAAATATCATTTGTACCTTTAAACCTAAACTTTCATCATGAAAATAATAAAATCCACCTTGTTGCTTTTGGCCTTCTTCCAATTCATGCATATTCCCTCAAGGGCGCAAAGTCAAAAAGAAGCTGATTTTAAGAAAACAAGCGATGGTCTGCTGGAAGCCATTATAAAGAAAAGCTACAAGGAGATAAATAAATATATTAATCCTACCTATGGCGTTTATGTCATGTATTTTGAAAGTGCACAATACGACTCATGGAACGTTGTAAAAAAATTAAATGATGACTATTCACCAAATATCGGAAACATGTCCCTGGCAGACATGAAAAAATATCCCCTCACATATGGCAAACTCCCTGCCTTCGATTGCAAGAAGGGGTGGAACAAAAAAGGCTATTTTGCCGACTCTGTAGGAAAATATAAACCAATTAGCTCAACTCATAACCCCGGCAAAGGTTACGCCCGCGCTTTGAAATTTGTTGAACAAAACAGCCGCAAACTGATCTTCACCGGCAATAAAGGCGGCTGGTTCATTTTCTATATGTCTTACATCAATAATAAATGGTGGTTCTCGATGATAGATTGGTGGACCGGGAACTGTCCCGGAGACAATTGACTTTGAATCTTTCCTAATGGTTGCAAAGGAGAACCTGTACATTTCTCCTGTAAATCCTCCATCTCGATCATAGAAAGGTTTACTGACAATTTAGCTGAAAATAAAAGCATATCTTAATTATTGAAGGATCCCACTATAAGAACTATTGATCCCATAAAACGACCGATTAAGAAAGATCCCCGACAAGCGCTCAGAAAAAGAAAGGATCCAGGGAAAAACGACTAAATGGGATAGTGAGATAAGGTAATATAAATTATTTAATGAACTTAAATATCATATATACCAGTTAATTAATTATTTATCAGCCAATTTTGACATGAAATGGTAAAATATAAAACTGCTCTTTTAAAACGTGATTATTTTAGCTTTTTATGTAAATTATTAAGCCATTAGCCACTAGTAATAAATTAAATAAAAACCATAATATATTAATTAGCAATTATTAATACACAATATGTATAACTAAATAAATTGGACTGCTAAATATTGTTATTTGATAAAATAAAGGATACCAATAACTAATAAATTGAGTTAAATTTCCCATTCCTTTTAATGGGAATGGCCAAGAACTTCCCACAGACCAATTCCAAAATTTTTAGAAATTTCCGTCTCCCCTTCCCTCCTGCTCATAAAAATACTTTTCTTCGGTGAAACTGCCAAAATAGCACTTTACTATTTTTTTGCTAAACTCCTTCACACAAAAAATCCCCGGTTTGGGTCGGGGATTTTGGTTGCCGGAAATTAGCTTTTGATCAGGGACTATTTTTGATCGAGTCTGCTCGATATGTACTATCCATTGATTTTATCATCCGATTTAACTGCGCTGGGGTAACCGATGTTTTGTTTATAGTCTCAATCCTTTTTCGCTCCATCTCCTGCTCTTTACTTTCCCGATTGTTGCAAAATGATAGTCCTGCAGTCAGGAACAGCAATAATATAAATCGCATATTTGTTGTTTTAATATCCGTCACTAATGTCTAAAATGGTCATCTTGAAAGTAAATATTCTTCCCACTTTTATTGTGGGAAAACTAACCTCTTTCCGCTTAAATGGTTTCCAATCATATTCGGGATGTTCGTCCTTTTTATAGGGCAAATTTGCATTTGTGATTGTAAAATGATTTGTTGGATCTACCAATAGATTAATGTCTCCTGTTATCACTTCTCTATATGGCCCACTTGCGGTTTTTGCATAATAGAAGAAATGGTTTTTGTCGGTGGAGAAGTTTAATCCGGTATTTGCTGATTGCCCTGGCTCGATATTATACCAGCCCATTGTTTCCATTCCTTTAAAATCCCCTGTTTTCTGCTCCCATCCTATGCATACATAAATAGGAACCGTTAGATCATTTTCAATAATTAACTGGGAAAACCCTTTGCTGCCAATAATTGACAGCAAAATGATAAAGAATACACGTTTCATAAATGATAAATTTAGAGTTGCCGACGGGCCCCTGGCGGCAGGTTTGGGAATAAAAAAAAGCGCGGGACACTTAACTTTCGTAGTCGAGGAACCGCGAAGTACCCGTATACAGAAAGCATAATATCCCACGCTTTTTAGGCGTGAGCATTAATGCTTTTTCTCTGTATACTTTGAAAATTTCGCGGTTTTCGACTATGAGAAAAGCTAAACGCTAATATTTTTTACCTACCAAATGTACAAAAAGAACATTTCACGGTTTGTTTTTAAATACAAAACATTACTATTATCTTTAAAACCCTTCTCGATTTTTTTGAAGCAGAAATGCTTAGGTGGAGTTCTCGGTTAGTTGTTTGTTCATTCTTGACTATTACGGTTATTGGATGGATGAAACTCAACAGTTATCAAAGCTGTTGATGTAAAAACTATCATGATAAACAAAAAAAAGGCCAGGGTAATCCTGGCCGTTATCGCCGATATATTGGCGGTAATCGAGTTTGTGGTCGGTATCTATTTACTTTTCTTTAAGTAATTTGGATACTGATAATGGCGGAGACTTCACCCTCCGCTTTTCTATTATAAAAATACGCTTTTATTTTAGTTTTTCTTGTTTTATTTTTCACTTGTAACGGCCACTCCAGCCGGGTTTTAGTATAAAAATCTACAACAAAACATTAACAGAGAATATTTTTATTTCGTATATACAATATATACCTTTATAGAACAAAACAGAAAAGACTATGGCACGTTCAAAAACAAGAGAAACCGGGGAGATCAGGAAACTGATTGACCTGGACAGCGATACGATCAAAGCAATCGCTAAAGACGCAATAGACCGGGATCTGGGTGGGTTTAAACCCAACGCAGAAAGGATACTCAAAGAAGCAGCAGAAAAAATAAAAGTTAAAAAATAAGACAATGTTACCCCAATTTAATAGCCTACAGGAATTAGCAGTACGTTTTTCAGATGATAACGTCTGCAGGAAGTATTTGGAAGAAATGATCTGGCAAGGAAACCCAACCTGCCCACACTGCGGTCAAAACAGGCCATATAGCCTTAAAGACGGCAAAACCTATCGCTGCTCAAACAAAGAGTGCAAAAAAGACTTTACAATAACTGTGGGAACAATTTTTGAAAACTCCAATGTTCCGCTTTCAAAATGGTTTCTGGCCATTTACATCGCTACAAATCACAAAAAAGGTATTTCTGCCCGTCAATTAGCAAAGGATATAAAGGTGGGTAGGTCTACCTCATGGTTTATGCTTCACAGGATCAGGGAAATGGTAAGGCCAAAACAACAACCTATTTTAAAGGGCGAAGTTATGATCGATCATACCTACCACGGTGGTAAGGAAAAGAACAAAAGCAAGTTCAAAAGAATGCGGTCACATGAATACTACGGTGGTGAAAGAGTCAATGATAAAATACCGGTATTCGGATTAGTAGAAAAAAACGGTGATGCCGCTATGGTCGTTGTCCCGGATTCAAAAGGAGAAACAGCAACCCCTATTATTCTCCAGTTGGTTAACCAGGACACAGTTATTGTAAGCGATGGCGCAACTAGCTTTCACGGGCTTGAAAATGATTTCCAGGGCCATATCATTGTAAACCATGCCCAGGGTGAGTACGTGAATGGTCCATATACCACCAATCACATTGAATCGGTATTTGCCCTTTTGAAAAGAACGATCTACGGTACCTATCACAATGTAAGCGGAAAGCACTTACAGAGGTATTGTCAGGAAAGTTGTCATCGCTACAATACGAGAAAGCTAAAGGATAACCAAAGGTTCATATATACTTTGCAACATTCAGAAGGCCGTTTGAAATATGATGATTTAATTGCTAAAAAATAATAATTTAGCGTCATGGACAAAGGAAAGAAGAAAAAAGAGGAATTTGTAAAACTGGATATGTCCTTTGAGGACGCAATGCGATTAGCAATGAAAACCCCTCCACTCATGACTATGGATTTAATTCTTAACGAAGAACAGGAATTACGAGACCATGAAACTCCAATTGCTTATTCAGGTAGGATAATTCAATTTAGACAAATGTTTGTTCAGCCCGATACTGAAAGGGTCCACAATTTTTATATTGAGATAAAAAGAACGGCTAATGACATTAGACGCTTGATTCCTGCTTATCGTCCAAGCACTAATTCGTATGCTGCCGTTTTCACCGAAAGTGATACTGACCAAGATCCCTGGTTCCAAATAAATGATAATGAAAAAGTATTTTTAACACTTAGGGTGTTGAATAAAGATATTGAAACAAAAGTAGCATATTGTAGAGTTGCATTTTCATTGCCAGTTCGCAGTAATAGTTAAGCGTACTTTTGAATATTAAATTGCGCTAATAAATACGCAACTTCTATTACCTCTCCTTTATCATTCTTCCTGTGCCTTTCATCATATAAACCCGTTATACAACCAGCTTCGAATATTTTCTGCATTGTTTCCTTAGAAATTTCTAAGCCATATACTTTTAGGTAGGGAATAAGATCAGTTATGGTCAAAGCCAGTTCTCTTTCCTCGGGTATTCGATGTATACTCAAATTACTTGCACAGGTGTCAGGATCGTGATGAGCGTATCTTATCCTGTCTAAAATTAAATATGCGGCCCTGGCTATTTCTTTTGTATTTATATTATCATTTTCTGTAACTGTTAAATGGTCGGGGTTTGGCTGGGCCTGATCTTCGATACCAGGTACAGATATTGTTTTTTCTTGCATACAATCTTTTTTTATAGCGTTTGAAATTTTATAATGTATTAATATTTGATAAAAAAATTGTTAAATCGGCTTGTGGGAAGTTCTTAGCCATTCCCCTTTTAATCTATCTCTTGGCTTTTCACTTTCTTGCATTAAATTACAACCTGAATAAAACCAGCATGAAAAAGAGAAATTCCCTACTCCCCCTTTCACTCATTGCAATAATATTGGTTGTGACATCTTGTCGGGCTCCGAAAGATTTAGAGTACCGGGATTTTAAGAATATGAAAATTGAAAAGATTGGTTTTGGGTCTTCCACAATTAAACTTGACCTCATTTATTATAATCCCAACAATTTTGGTTTGCAGTTAAAAACAACTGACCTGGATATTTATATAGATGACAATTACCTGGGGCATACCGCCCAGGATTACCAGATAACCATTCCCCGGCGAGGTGAGTTTACCTTGCCGGTTCAGATTGACGTAGACATGAAGAATATTTTTAAAAACGCCCTGAGCACTCTGTTAAGCCAGGAGGTAAAGGTAAAAGTTACAGGTACAGTAAAATTAGGAAAGGCAAATATTTATAAAACCTTCCCGGTAAACTATGAGGGCATGCAGAAATTCTCTGTTTTCTAAAAAAACGTGGGGCTTTGCGAGCAGCAGATCTATTGATCTTCCTTTAGATCATCCTTTTGGCACAACGGGCTTGGGAATTTCAACCGGTTTTTTACATTCTTTGGGCAGGTGTTTATAAGCAAATTCATCCGCTTCAATATCATCCGCGTCGTAGCCCAGGTTGGCAATTGCCGTTTTAATATTTTCCAATGTTGTTCTGTCCGTTAACCAAGTAACCGTAATGATCTTCTTTTTCAGGTCAACTTTTACTGAAGTGACCCCGTATTCGTGGCCGACATAAAATTCAATGGTTTCCCTGCATTTATCACATTGAATGGAGGGTGTTTTAATTACTGCCTTATCCGATACCTTGATCTGTGAAAAGCCTGCAGATACCATCACCAACAAGGCCAAAAGACAGAGGGTTATTGATTTCATCTCGTTGAATTTGAATTAAAGTTATTAACGTATTGTACTATTAATCTGCCGTGCAGGCAGTCTGCGATTTTCTATTTTAGAATCGCTGATTGATTTGATGGGGGCTGATTTCGCTGATTATTTGCTTCGCAAATAGTATACCCCAGATGACTTCGTCATCTCTCAGCGAAATCACTATTTATCATATTAATCAGCGTTTTTTTAGGTTATGTATATAGGATACCGGGATATTCAATAGCACAACACATTAAAGTTATTATTTTCCCGTCCAATTTGCAGGGTCATTCCGCCAATTTAACAAGGTTTTTTGCTGATCGGCAGAAATAATGCCCTTCTCAATGGCAAGATCAATCAGGATTTCATAATTGGTTAAAGCCAGGTAGGGAATTCCTGCCTCCTGGAATGCAGTATTGGCCACAACAAAGCCATAAGTAAATATAGATACCATACCAACCACTTCTGTTCCTGCAGTTTTCAACACATCACAAACCTGTAAACTGCTTTTACCAGTTGAGATCAGGTCTTCAATAACCAATATTTTTTGGCCCTTTTCATAGAAGCCTTCTACCTGGTTACCCAGGCCGTGTTCCTTTGGCTTGGGGCGTACATAAATATATGGCAGTTTAAGCTGGTCGGCTGCCATTGCGCCCCAGGCAATACCTGCAGTGGCAACACCGGCAAGCATTTCAGCCTCCGGGAATTTTTCAAATATCACACTGCACATTTCGCTTTTTATAAAATCGCGTATATAGGGAAACGATAATATCTTCCGGTTATCACAGTAAATGGGGCTCTTCCATCCACTTGCCCAGGTAAAGGGTTCTTGCGGGCTTAATTTTATTGCATTAATTTGTAAAAGCTTTTCAGCTACTGCTTTTTCATTGGTCATGTGGCAAAAATAAATAAGATAGTCCGACTACGTTCACTATCCCAATATTTTTCCTTTTGAACCAATGCCTGCCTCTATAGAACTAAAGACTAAAATATCTTTATGCATATCAAAATTTACTTTGGCGAAAAGCCTGTTTTTCTTTGTGATGAAATTGACAAGGAGTTGAATGAAATACTGCATCATCCTGATGCCATCTTCGTGGATGAAATATCAACCCGGGCGATCAAATCTCTTTTGCATGAGATAAAAAAAGAGGAATTCCATGCCGGTGTACTCTGGTACAGCGATCTGGATAAATTACAAAAGGCCTTCTTTAAAAATTTTACCTTGATAGAAGCTGCGGGTGGCATTGTACAAAACAATGATAAGGAAATGCTTTTTATCTTCCGCCTGGGAAAATGGGATCTCCCGAAGGGCAAGATGGAAAAGGGTGAAAAGCCGGATGACTGTGCCAAAAGGGAAATAACTGAAGAAACGGGTATAAAAAATTTAATAGTTAAGAAAAAAGCCGGGGAAACCTGGCACAGTTATGATGAATTTGGAAAACATTTTTTAAAATTGACTCATTGGTATTACATGACCTGTGAAGATAAACAGGAACCAAGGCCGCAGCTGGAAGAAAATATCACCGCTGTAAAATGGGTGAAGACAAAAGATATTGCAGCGCCTTTGAAGAATACTTATCCATCGATAAAAGATATACTGGAAAGCTTTTTCGATACCCCCTGACCCGGAATATTGATACTGGATACCGGATACACTCTGAAACATTGAAGGGCTTTTCGTTTATAAGACACCTATCTGGTATCAAGTATGTAGTATCAAGTATCAAGTCGGTTTTTTTAATATCGCTACGGTCAACCGGCTGATACAGACCAGTTTTTCATTATCATCATGGATCTTTATGTCCCAAACATGTGTAGATGAACCAAGGTGTAAGGGAGTGCAGGTAGCCGTAACATAACCCTCCTTTGCACTGCGTATATGATTAGCATTGATATCGAGGCCTACACAAATAAATTTTTCATTGTCCATCACATAATGAGATGCAAGACTACCAATGGTTTCGGCCAATGCACAACTGGCACCCCATGTAATAATCCATACGGTTGTATGGTGCGGTGATCAACCGGCATCTTCATCTTCATGTAATCATCACCGATAGCAACCCATTCCATTCCCAGGTAGGCTGCCATTGTTCCCTGCCCCAGCGGAATTAAACCCGGCACAGCCAGCGATTTATTGAACCAGATATACATGTATTTTTAAGGATTGAATGATACCAGGGAATTATTTCTCTTTTGCAATGGACCGGTTAACTACTTCCGGTAAAAATTGCGACACATTTCCCCCGTTCCGCAGCACATCACGTACAAGTGTAGACGCTACAGAAGTGTATTGCGGAAGGCAGGTGAGAAATATGGTCTCAACATTATTTGTAATGCTCCGGTTCATATCCGCAATGGCTTTTTCGTATTCAAAATCATTTACGTAACGGATGCCACGCAAAATAAAATTTGCATTTACTTTTTTACAGCAGTCCACAGTTAAGCCATCATAAGCCAGTACTTCCACTTTTTCATTGCCTTTATAAATTTCCTGCAGCCAGCCTACCCTTTCTTCTTCACTGAACATTGGTGCTTTATTGATATTTCGTCCAATACCGATCACTAATTTATCGAACAAAGGCAGGGCCCTGTCAATAATATCGGTATGGCCCAAAGTAACGGGATCAAATGTGCCGGGGAATAAACAAATACGTTGCATGCTATAGAATTAAAATAAGTGGATAATTGATAATGGGTTAATGGATAATGTTTTTAATTCAAAACACTCTTCTGATTTTTAAACCATTTCAATTTTCAGCATTCTCTATGTCTTTAAAACATTATCAATTATCAATTAACCAATTATCCATTAAATCCTCCGCTTACTGGTTATTACACTGGCAATAAGCATTTTCAACAATTCTTCACAATCCTTATTCAGTGATTCATACATTTTTTTTGTTATAAACTCAGTAGCCACTAATAAATCAAGCCAGTATTTTGATTCATTTGCTTCTTTTAATCCAATACTAAGCTTATGTATAAAATCTTTTGTACTTTCAGCGTGTTCCGCCTCTCTGATTATTGCTCCTATCGATGTTCCGCTTTTTATTAATTGCTGTGATAAAATATACTCTCCATATTCTTTTTTAAGAAATTTATACAAATTCACAATTCTAACAGCAAAATCAAAACTCTTGTCTTTTAAGATATTCGCTTTCATGGGTGATCAATTTAGGGGATTAAAAAAGTAAAAATAATATTTTAGTTGATAATTGATAATGGATTAATGGATAATGTTTTTAATTCGTAGCTAACCTAAAATTTTCAAACCCTATCAATTATCAGCGTACTCTCCGTCTTAAAACATTATCAATTATCAATTAACCCATTATCAATTAGCTTTTCGTTCCAGACAACAGGTACAACACCGCCATCCTCACCGCCACGCCGTTCTCTACCTGCTGTAAAATAATAGACTGGTTACCATCGGCCACATCACTGTCGATCTCCACACCCCTGTTGATGGGGCCGGGATGCATGATCACAATTTCTTTTTTTAAACCATCCAGTAATTTTTTACTTACCCCGTAAGCGAGGTTGTATTCCCTCAACGAAGAAAAAAGAACCTGGTTCTGTCGTTCCAGCTGAATTCGCAAAACATTGGCCACATCACACCATTCCAGTGCCTTCTTCAGGTTGTATTCTACTTTTACATCAAGGGCTTCATGGATGTATTTCGGAATCAGTGTCGGCGGTCCTGCAACCATCACTTCGGCCCCCATCTTCTTCAATAAATAGATATTACTCAGTGCAACCCTTGAGTGCATGATATCTCCGATGAGCACCACTTTTTTTCCTTCCAGGTCATGTAGTTTTTCCTGTATGGAAAATGCATCCAGCAGGGCCTGTGTTGGGTGTTCATTTATTCCGTCACCGGCATTGATGATGGCAGCAGGAATATGTTTGGCCAGGAAATGCGGTGCACCACTGGCGCTATGGCGCAACACTACCATGTCCACCTTCATGCTTAAAATATTATTTACTGTATCCAGTAAGGTTTCTCCTTTTGAAACGGAAGAATTAGAAGCAGAAAAATTAATGGTATCCGCGCTCAGACGTTTTTCGGCCAGTTCAAATGATATTCTTGTGCGGGTGCTGTTCTCATAAAAGAGATTCACAATGGTAACCTCCCTGAGCGAAGGGACTTTTTTTATTGGCCTTTGTAAAACTTCTTTGAATTGGCGGGCAGTGGAGAGAATAAGGGAAATATCTGCTGCAGAAATATCTTTAATGCCCAGCAAATGTTTAGTAGATAGTTGCATTAAAAAGCAAAATTAAAGTTTTTTTGCCACAGATTTACACAAATTATTTCCCGCAGATATCGCTGATTTTTTTTGCCACAGATTACACAGATTTACACAGATTTACACAGAAAAATACAATTAGTGTTTTGTATACTGAAAAGTCGTTTGACTTATTATACTCTTCAAGTCTCCCATTCGGGGAGATTTAGAGGGGCCTGCCACAGACTTGCCTACCGGCAGGCAGGTTACACAGATTTACACAGAAAAAATACTAAGCAGTTATAAGGATCACATGTTTTTTATCATCATTATCTTTAACCAGTTTTACTTTATCTGCTTTACCCGTTGGTAGGGTCATTCCAACATAATCGGCCTGGATAGGAAATTGCCGGTGTTCTCTCCTGTCGATCAATACGCAGAGTTCTACTTTTGCCGGGCGGCCATAGTCCAATAATACATCCAATGCGGCTTTAATGGTTCTGCCGGTAAAAAGTACATCATCAATCAATACCACATTTTTATTTTCAATAGAAAAAGGAAGGTTCATGATATCGGGGGCCAGTATTTCTTGTCGGATATCATCGCGGTAAAAAGTAATGTCCAGTTGCCCGTATTGAATTTTTTTTGCAGGATCATTTTGCTGCAGGCAGAAAACGATCTCATCAGCCAATGCTACCCCACCCTGCTGAATTCCTATAAAAGCAACTTCATCCAACTGCGGATATTTTGATATGATCAGTTTTGATAACTGTCCGATCTTTTCAACAAACTCATTATTATTAAGTACCACTTTCATTTGAACTTAAATTTAAGACAGATCATACGGGTGTGTCAGACCGGGTGTACTTTATCGGTCAGACGGAGACCGTCAGACCGGGTTTTACTTTTCCGCCAGGAAAGGATAACGGTAATCCGTAGCCGAATTAAAAGTTTCCTTGATCGTTCTTGCACTTAACCAACGGTAGAGGTTCAGTATTGAACCCGCTTTATCATTGGTACCACTTCCCCTGGCACCGCCAAAAGGCTGCTGGCCAACTACTGCACCCGTAGGCTTATCATTGATATAAAAATTACCCGCGCTGTGACGCAATTTGTTTGTAGCCAGTTCCACTGCAAAGCGGTCCTGTGCAATCACTGCCCCGGTCAATGCATAGGGAGATGTGCTGTCCACCAGTTTCAATGTTTCTTCATATTTATTTTCATCGTATACATATACCGTGAGTACCGGGCCGAACAATTCTTCGCACATCGTTACATAATGCGGATCGCCGGCTTCAATGATCGTAGGCTCAATAAAATAACCGTTTGTTTTATCGCAGCCGCCACCTACCCATATTTTGGCGCCGCTGTTTCTTTTCCTTGCATTTTTGATATAAGCTTCCAGCTTATCAAAACTTTTTTCATCGATCACTGCATTGATAAAATTAGTAAAGTCTTCCACCGTTCCCATCTTCATGGTCTTCACCTGTTCCACCAGTTTCTTTTTTATTGTGGCCGCAAGGTTGGATGGGATATATGCCCTGGATGCTGCAGAACATTTTTGACCCTGGTACTCAAATGCACCCCTTGCCAATGCAGTAACAACCACATCCGGATCGGCACTTTTGTGTGCGATCACGAAATCCTTTCCGCCGGTTTCGCCCACAATGCGTGGATAGGATCTGTACATACCCATATTCTTCCCGATCGTTTCCCACATTTTATTGAAAACACCCGTGCTGCCAGTAAAATGAATTCCTGCGAAATCGCGGTGATTAAACACCACTTCACCGATCGTTGGACCGTCGATAAAAACCAAATTGATCACTCCATCCGGCAGACCGGCTTCTTTTAAAACGCGCATGAAAAGCTGGGCGCTGTACACCTGTGTATTGGCGCATTTCCACACCACTACGTTTCCACACATCGCCGCGCTGGTGGGTAAATTACCACCAATGGCCGTAAAATTAAACGGGGTCAATGCAAATACAAATCCTTCCAGTGGCCGATACTCCAAACGGTTATGCATACCCGCACCGCTGATGGGTTGCTGGCGGTAAATATCACTTAAAAAATGAACATTGAAACGAAGGAAGTCGATCAGTTCACAGGCAGCATCGATCTCGGCCTGGAAGCAGCTTTTACTTTGCCCCAGCATGGTAGTACCGTTAATGTATGCACGGTATTTACCTGCCAGCAGGTCGGCCGCTTTCAAAAAAATATTGGCCCGGTTCTCCCAACTCATATTGGCCCACTTATCTTTTGCTTTCAGCGCCGCATTTATTGCTTTGGTTACGTGTTTGGCCTCCCCCGTATGAAACTGTCCCAGCAAATGTTTTCGCTCGTGCGGGGGGCGCAGTTCCACTGTTTTTCCTGTTCTCACTTCTTCCCCACCGATGTACATGGGTATATCAATTGTAGTAGACTTTAATTCTTTTAAAGCGGCTTTCAGGGCTATCTTTTCTTTGCTTCCCGGTGCATATTGTAAAACCGGTTCATTCACCGGCATGGAATAATAAAAATCTCCGTATTGCATACAACATTTATTTAGGATGCAAAGATAGGAAAGGGATTTCGGTTTTTGGTTTGGGGTTTTTGGTTATGAGCAGCCTGATAAGTAAAAGTAGTTATTCGATTGGCAATAGGCAAATGGGCAAATTTAGTTGCCAGGTATTTTAAAATTGGGAGAGAAAAAGCAATGAATTTATAACTGTTTTGCAAAAAAAAATTGTCAACCATTTTAAAAAACAGAAAACCGAAAACCCCAAACCCTAACTCTTCACTTCTTTTTTATTGCATAAAGGTTACCCTGATATTTTCAAATTTCCCTTCTGTAAAATGATGTGTTTGGGCGAATGGAGAACTTTTTATCGCAGGGTCAAAACAGGTCTCGCATTCCATATCCCCTTCAAATGTTCCGGAAATAATGGCTTGTTTTAACGGGCCATGCGAAGGCGCGTCTTCCCATTTGGAAATGCTGAGTTTAAAACTGCCTTCCTTCCTGTTACCATAAATGAATTCCCTTTTGGTCTCATCTTTCCGGGCAAATTGTGCAGTGGCATTGGATACTGCACCTGTTGTTCCCGGGGTAAAATTTTTTACCATGATCATCATTTGATGCCTGTAGGTATCAGGAGCAATATATCCGAGTAAGTAAACATTCAGGATCCTGTCTTTATTATAAAAGATCGCTACATGTTTGCCATCATCACTGCTGCCGCCCGAAGTAATTGCTGGCTGGCCGTTCAGCATAAATGAAGCAGTACCGCCCATCCCGGGAGTGGCCGTTTCTTTTTTAGCGGGTTCGGTAACTGTTGATGTGGAATTGCTTTTTGTGCCGTCATCCGTTTTGCCGGAATTGCTATTGCAGGAAAACAATAAAACCGAAACTGCCAATACGGGTTGAATGATATTTTTTTTCATTGACATAAATATTAGAAGTGTAAATTATTAAAAAATGATAATTTTTTTATGAAGACATGGAATTATTTTCCAGCCATGTTAGTGGTCGTTTTTAGTATTTCAATTAACTTTTTCAATTCTCCATTTTTGGTTGTCGCCGTTTACAAACTCCTACTGCTGTACATTGGTTCCGTTATCATATGCAATAAAGAAAGAACGGTAGTCGGCCCACACGATCCCCTGTTTATCCACAATAACTTTATTGCTGGCACCATAGGGTAATTTATCCTGTTCATTAAATAAATTGAATACCGACCTGTTGATATCAAATTGCAGCAGCCCCTGGTAGGTGGTGATCCATAAATAATTATCCTTTCCTGCTGTAATATCAAAAAAAGAATTAACCGCTATACCCAAACTGTGATTGCTTATTTTACCGGCAGAAAACTGTTTTACAAATTTTCCGTCGGCCGAAAAACGGTATAGCCCATTTACATATTCTATAGCATATATGTTCCCGTTAGCATCCTCCGTCAGCGCCGGTACAAAGTTCAGGTCCATTTTATCAGCACCTTCACTGAATTTGTTATACCATTGTGCGTGTTGCGTTTGCGTGTCATAACGGCAAAGCCCCTCTCCTTTTGTACCCATCCAAATTGCCCCATGACTGTCTTTGAATAAACTGATCTTTGTGCTGTTACAATCGCATTTCCCATCCTTGAAATAAGCGCTGATATCTTTTACCGCGCCTGATAACGGGTTCCATTCATACATGGAACTGCCATTGGCCAACCAGACCAGGTTATCGCTTACCTGCAACAAGGCATTAATTCCGGTTTCCTTTAATGGCAGCGGTTTTGCCGTGAGCGTTCTGTTCTTTTCATTGTAAACAAATACAGCATTGGAATTGGAACAACCAATAAAATATTCAGCAGGGTCGGCCCTGTCCTGGATAAAACAACGTACTTCTGCAAAAGGTATTTTTTGCTGTTCGGTGATACTGAAATAAGACTGGATAAACTGTTCATTGAATCCGCAAATATCGATCCCGTTAGGTCCATAATACCATACAACCTGCTGGGTGGAGTCAAAATATAAACCTAAAAAAGTACGCTGTGTAAAATTGATCTTGCAGGAAAATGAATTGTACACATCCTGGCGGTAGGCAGTAAATTGTTTTACAACTGTATCGAATGAATACAAGGCTTTGGGAGTAGCCATCCACAGGAAAGGCCGCCTCCCGCCTGCATCACTGATCATCTGGATACAATCGCAGAGGTTGTCCGTTGATCCCCTGGCATCAGGTTCATATAAAAACTGTTGTACATTACCGTTAGCAGGATCAAAATGCAGGAGCCCGCTGTTGAGGGTGGTGCACCAGATACTATGGTCGTCATTTTCAAGGAAAGAAGTGATGGAATTCAGGTCAGTTTTATTTTGAAGCAGGTTACCGAATTTTTTATACGTGCCGGTATGGATGTCATAATCAAAGAATTTGCCGCTGCAACTTATCCAGTAATAGCCGTTCCTGCCCTCGTAAATGGCAAAGATCTTAAGTTCCTGCTCATCCCGGTAAAAATTAAGCTCCCTGGTCTGATGGCTGTTGATATTATACAGCAACAGGGGTTTGCCCGATTGGTATATCCATAAATTATCTTTGCTGTCCAGCAAAAATATTTTCCTCAACCGTTCTGTTGGTTTTGTTTCACCGGGCTCACGCAAACGGGTAAATGCATTTTTTTTATAATTGTATTCAAATACGCCCCTGCTGGTACCAATGAACAAGCGGTTGTCTTTTGCCATGGCCAGTGAAGAAATAAAATTATCGGGCAGTGAAGTACTGTCGCCGGGCTTATTCCTGAATACATACATGGAACTGCCATCATAGCGACATAGCCCCTCGTTGGTACCGATCCACATATATCCAAGACCGTCTTTTACAATTGCCGAAACCTGGTTCCCGGGCAGGCCGGTACTCATATCAAGGTGATGAAATTTAAGGTCTGCCGGCTGCGTCATTCCTGCAATACAGGACATCATCAGCATAGCCATTACCAGGTATTGTTTAAAAGCAGTATTCATCAATTAAAAGGGATGCAATAAATGTAATGAAATTTCCTATACTATTTTTTCATTCAGTGCTTTGGAAACAGCCTGGGTGCTGCTGCTCACGTGCAGTTTGGCATAAGTACGTTTAAGGTGGGTGCGTACTGTTTCGATACTGATCTTCATTTCAGCAGCAATCATTTTATAACTCAGCCCTTCGGTTAAACATTTCAGCACTTCTTTTTCTTTTTCAGTGAGTTCGTATTCGGCCTGTTTTGATTTTTTTGCGCTGAAGTAGTTCAACACCTTTCGGGCAATCGCCGGCGTCATCGGGCTTTCTCCATTTTGCAGTTGCTGCAAGGCCTCCAGTAATTTATCAGGAGAAGAATTTTTCAGCAGGTAACCATCTGCCCCGGCGGTAAGCGCGGCAAATATCTTATCCTCATCTTCAAATACAGTGAACATCAATATTTTCACAGATGCATTTGCATTCTTTGCCAGTGTAATTCCTTTGATGCCATTCATCACGGGCATATCAATATCCATCAGTATCAATTCGGGTTGATATTCCAGTACATGTTTATCGATCCCGGCGGCATTCGGAAATGCTGCTAACACATCAAACCCGCCGCTTATATTCAACAGCGTTACCAGCCCCTCACGCAGTTTTTGATTGTCTTCGTATATGAGTATCTTAACCAGGAATTATTTTTTACGAAAGTACAGATAAGAATGGAATGCGGAAGTACCATAAAAGGGGGATGGGAAGGCTAGTCGGGAGTCGCGCGTCGGGAGTCGGGAGTCGGGAGTCGGGAGTCGGGAGTCGGGAGTCGGGAGTCGGGAGTCAGGAGTTCTGAGTCTTCATAATTGTTAATCCCTTTGTTTTATTATACTCCAGACTCTGAACTCGTAACTCTGAACTCCTAACTGGATTCTTCCTTCTCCATCATCAGATACGCTTTAATAAATCCATCCAGTTCCCCGTCCATCACGGGACCTACGTTGCCCACTTCATAATCGGTACGATGGTCCTTGATCATTTTATAAGGATGAAAAACATAACTCCGTATCTGGCTGCCCCACTCTATTTTTTTCTTGGTACTGTTTTTTGCATCCAACGCTTCCTGGCGTTTACGCATTTCTTCTTCGTATAAACGGCTTTTGAGCATGGACATGGCTTTGTCCCGGTTCTCTCCCTGTGTACGTGCCTGCTGGCATTCAATGATGATGCCGCTGGGTTTATGGGTAAGGCGCACGGCGGTTTCCACTTTGTTCACGTTTTGTCCGCCACTGCCCCCACTGCGGAAAAATGCCCATTCCACATCGGCGGGATTTACCGCGATCTCGATCGTATCATCAATTAACGGGTACACATAAACGCTGGCGAAGCTGGTATGTCGCCTGGCATTACTATCGAATGGGGATATACGCACTAAGCGGTGCACACCACTTTCGGCTTTTAAAAAACCATAGGCAAAAGGCCCGTCAAATTGATAAGTACAGGTCTTGATGCCGGCTCCGTCGCCCCATTGCCAGTCCAGTTCAGTTACGTTCCAGCCCTGCTTTTCGCCGTACATGCGGTACATGCGTGCAAGCATCTCGGCCCAATCCTGGCTTTCGGTGCCACCTGCGCCGCTATTGATCTGCATCACGGCAGGCAGGGCATCAACAGGTTCATTGAGCGTGCTTTTAAATTCCGCTTCATCAATAGCGGTATTGGCTTTTGTAAAAGCTTCCTTCACTTCTTCTTCGCTGGCTTCGCCTTCTTTCCAAAACTCAAAGAGTATGGCAAAATCCTCCATGGCCGTTACTACGGCATGGTACATATTCACCCAATACTCATTAACCTTTGTTTCTTTTAAGATGGAAGTGGCCCGGGCATTATCATCCCAAAAACCCGGCGAAAGCGAAAGTTGTTTGTCATTGGCTATTTTGGCTTCACGGTTCCCGACGTCAAAGAAACCTCCTCAGGACCAAGACACGGTCTCTCATAGTTTTTAATTGCTCTGTTGTCATGGCGCAAAGGTAAATGAATATTGAACATGAAGCAAGGAATTTTGAAAGATCGAAAGACTTCCGAAGTTTTTAAAACTTCGGAAGTCTGTAACCTTGTTCCCTATTTTTTATTTTATAACTTTAAAGCATAGTTTAGCAGGCCTTACAATGAAAAAATATTTTTTTTTACTCCTATTCCTTCTTTCTTCGGTTAGCCATTCCCGTGCCCAATCCCGTGACAGCGCACTTATCAATAGGCTCCTCCATAATATAGCAGCCGCACAGGTTTCCACAAACGGGGAATTTATTGCAGGATGCTTCCCTTCCTTCCGTGAATGCGTTGGCATTCCGCACAATTACCAGCCCGACAATAATATCTTTTATACCGCCCTTGCTGTATTTTCCCTGCGCAATATGTACCCGGAGCTTAATGCAGAAAATAAAAAAATGGCGGCACAGATCATAGAAAATGCTCAAAGGGCCTTCCCTTTTTACAAGGATAAAGGGGGCAACCCCTATTATAGGTTCTGGCCCACAGGCAAAGGGATCTTTCCACATAGTTTTCTGCTTAAAAAAATTAACATGATCGACATGGGGCAGGATGCGGATGATGCGGTGATGAGTTTAATGGCAACTGATGCAAATGAAAGCACCTGTGCGATACTAAAACAAAGAATGACCGAAGTAAGTAACCTCAGCCAAAAAAAGATCAGCAGCACCTATCCCAGGTACAGGAATATTCCGGCTTACAGTACCTGGTTGGGTTCAAAGATGAAGCCCGATTTTGATCTTGGCGTGCATTGTAATATCCTTTATTTTATGCTCGACAGAAAATTGCCGCTTATAAAACAGGACAGCGCCACCATTCAGCTTCTTGCAGAGATACTGCATCACAGGGATTATATGAAAGCGCCTGTGTATATTTCCCCATACTATGTCAAACGTGCTGTGTTAATGTATCAAATTGCAAAACTGATGGGGCGTTTCTCCATCCGTGAATTAGAGCCCTACAAGGCACAATTAATTACAGATATGCAAAAAGAATTAAGGAAAACAAATGACTTGATGGAAAAGATCATCATCAGCACTTCATTGTTGCGGCTGGGCGCAAACCCTCCGCTGGTAAATGTTACCGATATCAGCGCATTTGAAAAAAGTGGCGCTGATAATTTTATTTTTTTCCAGGCCAGGGCGGCTTTTTTTTATTCAACACCTTTAAAACAGATATTCCTTCATTGGAGCTATATGTGTTATTATTTTTATTGCCCGGCTTATAATAAGGTGTTGTGGCTGGAATATCTGGTGGAAAGAAATAAATGATTCCCCTTGCATCTTTTCAGGTTATTGCATATTTTACGGCAATAAACTCATTAAATATGAAAAGATTAATTATTACGCTTATTGCTGGTATGGCAATATTCATGCAATACCATTCCTACGGACAAGATATCCCGGTAAACAAATTTGACAAAAGGGGCATTGAAGTGATCAATAATTTCATGCAGGCCCTTTTAGATAATTCGAGTGATGAAATGGCTGTCGCAAAAGCAGCGATGCCTTATATTCATGCTTCCGAATATGATAACAGCGGCACCAATCTAAAACGTGACCGGCTTGACTATAGTTTTAAAAAAGCCTGGCAGAATGCAAAATTCTACAAAGTACCGGTATCGGTTACACGCATACAAAGACAGAACCTCACCGCCATCGGCTTTGGCGCTACAGCACAGAAAGGCATTTCTTATAAAGTATGGATCGCCAAAAAGGCAGGCGTAAACGGAATGCCGGCTCCATTAAATGTTTTCTTCCCGGCCGACGGCTCCGGACCTACGTTAAATTATTACGGAAGTCTGTAAGAATGAACATCCACATCATCCAACACGTCGCCTTTGAACCGGCCGGCATGATCGGCAACTGGGCGGAAATGCGGGAGTATCCCGTTACCCATACTTATTTATTTGAAAAAAATATTTACTGGCCATCAATAACAGACATTGATATGCTGATAATACTCGGTGGGCCAATGAGCGTTGATGATGAAGATAAATTTGAATGGCTGAAAGCAGAAAAGGCTTTTATCAAAGAAGTAATAGCATCCGGTAAAATAGTACTGGGTATTTGCCTGGGTTCGCAACTACTGGCCGAGGCACTTGGCGCCAAAGTATATCCAAATAATGAAAAAGAAATTGGCTTCTTTCCTGTAACCAAGACCTGGGAAGGAAAACAGGATGAGATCTTCTCCAACTCCCCCGAAAGCTGGAATGTTTTTCACTGGCACGGCGATACATTCGGCCTGCCGGAAAATGCCGTGCATTTATTTGAATCACCCGCGTGTAAACACCAGGTTTTTCGTAAAGGAAATTGCACAGGCATCCAGTTCCATCCCGAAGTGGATACTGCTTTATTAAAATCCATGATCGACCATGAAAGACAGGAACTGGTGAAAGCGGCTTATGTACAAACTGAAAAAGAGATACTGGATAAAGATGTCTCGGAAGAAAACAGGGCACCACTGTACAATTTTTTGACGCGACTAACTCAATAAATATTAAATGTAAAAGTTGAGGAGTTCAATAGTTTAAAGCGTTTGCCATTTGAGAAGCTGCTCAACTTTTACATTTTACATTTATTGTTTTAAATTTTACATTCTCAATATCTCATTTCATAATAGTTATAAACCTGCTCACAGAAGTATAACCAATATAAGAATACCCGTTTGTAATTCTCGCGCTTGCTCCTATCGTAAACGCATAAGCGCATTTTACCGGTGGCACCCAAACACCCGATGCCGGGGACGTGTGACCCGTCACTCCTGTCCAGTTACCCAATGCAGTAACATAAGAAGCAGAATCTATCGTAGCACCTGCTCCATCTCCCCATCCCGCACTAACAGCCCATGCCAGTAAATTACCGGATGGATCATTCGCATCAAAATTAATGGTAACGCCATCTGTTGGGCCGGTCATGGTAACAATATCACAGGCAGCCACTGCGCTTCCGCCATGCATGATATTGTTTACTTTAACTATTGGAAGGGTATTATCAATCAACAAGGTTAAAGTTTGTGCCGGCGTGGGAACTTCCACATGGGCAGCATTATAAAACTTTACCTGGAAATTATGTACCGCATTGGTCAGTTTACTGCTGTCAAACTGGAACAGCAGGTCATGAATTGAATAATCAACTCCAGGATCCTGGATAGCATAAAAATTAGACGCATCCGGTCCGTAAGAATCAAGAACATAATCGGCGGCAGGAACACTCCAGTGATAATTATACCATGCCGTCCTGAATTCAGAATAAGCGCCTGCCCCTTCACTATGGAATACTTTTATATACCTTGCTCCGGCACCCCATAAAGCAACCCTGTTTGGTGCATTTCCAATGATGTTCAGCAAGCCACCGAATGCTGCATTTTGTACTGGCACAAAATACAAAGGATCGGTAGTTGCCCTGCCTGATGCATTTATTTTAGTAGTTGGGATCAGGCCAACGCAACCAATTACCGGGCCCTGTAAAGCAACATCCACCACAGGTTTGCGTGAAAAGTAAAGGGTATGCAGGTTGGTAAAGCTTTGCCAGAAATTAGGCGGGGTATTATTTTCCTGCGGAGGATTGGAAGAATGTACTTTAATGCCGAATTTCGTAAATGGAGCCCACCACCAGGGTGATAAAGACACATTCAGATCACTCAAAGAAAAACGAAACTTCCAGATGCGATGGGAAGCTGCCGAATTCGGGCTTGCTTCAAATGCAGTCATACAGGTACCGCTATCCTGGCTTAACCCTGTCCAGGTGCTAGGTGCAAGGTACCATTGCCTTCCTAATTTATTGGGAAAGCCGGGATATTGTCCATAGTTACTGTCTACATTCGGGGTAATATTACCATCACGGTTCCTGTCGAAGGTGAACCAGAAATAATCACCCGTTCCCATATCATTACCGGTATCCCCTGTCATATCAAGCGCTGCATAAAGAAATAACGCGTCATTTTTTACCATTAAAAAACCTCCGGGTATCGACATCTTACCCGCATTGTCCCAAATCGCATCACTTAACCCATTAGTTAACAGGATGGGCAATTGTGCCCATGTTGAATTGATTATTGCCATAACAAAAAAGTTTTAGGTTTCGCCTACTCTGATAAACCTTTTCGGCTTCCGGTTTGGCCATTGCTTTTATTAAGGAGTACGATAGCCATAATTCCCTGGGGTGTTTGATCGTTTTGGTTTTGGAGAAGTGTTGAATAGTTTAATGCCTACTCTGGTCAGTTTTCGGCTTCCCTGTTATATATACAAGAAAGTTAATACAAGATTTTTATTTTTGCAAGTTAAATTTTTGCTAAGGTGAGAGGGGAAGGATGAGTTGTTATGAATGGATAATTGGTTAATTGATAATTGATAATGTTTTAAGGACGTAGAGAATGCTGAAAATTAAAATGACTTAAAAATCAGAGAATGGATAATGCACAGCATCCTGCGGATTGGTTAAATGATAATTGATAATGTTTTAACGATGAAGGTTATGCCGGGAATTGATATCATTTGAAAATTGGAAGGCAGTTACGAATTTAAAACATTATCCATTAACCCATTATCAATTATCCATTATTTAATGAGCTGGTGTAGCCAAAGGATCCTCCACGCCAACCGGAACGATCCACATTTCATAAGATGTTTGTTCCCGCTTACCCTCTGTGCTGATCTTGTACCTGGAAGTTGGCAAACCGTACTTTGTTAAAGCTGTTTTCATGATCTTAGCCATTTCTTTTACTGCAGCGCCGGCAGTGGCATTTTTACCGGGATATAAAAAGATAACGGCCTGGGGTACCTGCGGCTCATAGTAGGCAGACATAATATCTCCGGCAAATTTATTGGCTTCATCAGTGAATAGTTTTGCCGTGGTATAATCACCCTTGCTGTGAAGTTCTGCTGCAGGCGCGGCAGCATCTACCGAACTGGTAGATGAATAATAGGTTCTGCAATCCCTCGGGTAACCTCCCAGGTCAACTGTTGCAGTAACACTTTGTCCGGCTAGCCCCTTCGTGTTTACCTGGATAACAGCAGTACCCTGCCCGCTTTCAATACTGCCCGCACTGACGGACCAGTTATAACTAACACTGACACCTTGTTTCCCCCCCGATACATTTGCAATAAAAGTAAGGCTTTCCCCATCTTTAACACTGCTGGGTGATGATACGGATAAAGTGGGACAATCCTGTGCATATACATTATTCAAAAGAAAAAAAGCTGTTGCAAATAAAAATGTCATTACTTTTTTCATTGTAAAAAAATTTAGTCCTGGGAAATTCCCAAACATAAAAATATAATAATCCCCGGCTTTTTTTATCCGTATCAGTGGGTATTTTATTTTATTGTGAAGATGCTTACCAGGGTTTTGTTTGAAAACTATTGAACTTGTATTTGGAATTATAATAATATCTTTTTACATTAGTATGCCAAAAAAACTCACCATGCCAGATCAAAACTCAACATCCCTGTCAAAAGAAAATCTTGATTTGATCACAAAGAATCTCAGCAGTACATTATGGCTGGGCCTTGCAACGGGTTTTATAGCCATCATAGGATACACGCTCAATCTTCATATGGCTGGCTGGAAATTGTTATTTCTCTGTATCCTTATTGCCAGTGCATCTTATATATCAGGTTTTTTTCTTGGTTTTCTTTTTGGCATACCCAAGCGAAACAATGATAAGGAATCGGCATATAATTTAAGTACCAACTTAGTTGACATTTCGGACTGGTTAACAAAGATCATTATCGGCCTGGGCCTGGTAGAGATGAGAAAGATACCGGGAATGCTGGAATCGGTGGGTGCCTATATACAAAAAGCGACCGGTGGCGAGGATTCTTTAAAGATATTTTCAGTTTGCTGCATTGTTTATTTCAGCATTTTTGGTTTGTATTACGGCTACAATTATATGCGGCTGTTCCTTTCCGGCCAGTTCAAAGAAGCCGATGATAATTTATAGCAAAGGCAAATAAAACTCACAGAAACACAGGAAGTATTAAAAGTTAACCAGAATCTTTCACCTGATAATATTGATCCCTCTGAAAAGAAAACACTCAACATTGATCCCTTTGCAAAGAAGACTCTCAATGAATATGATCAACTCTTAAAAAGTACAAAGACCGAAGATGATTACACTTTTGAAGACTGGTACTATAAAGGCATTGGCTCGTACGATAAGCAGGAGTATAATAAAACCATCACGTACATGAAAAATGCTTTGGAAAAAGATCCCAAATCCAATAATGCCCCTGATGCCTGGTTGTATATCGGTTTATCCTACTATAATCTGAAGCTCTATGATAAGGCCATTGATGCCAATAACAAAATAATCAATGATTATAAAGATTACCAGTACTTATACCTGGCCCATTATAATAACGGCACTTATTACTCAGAGCTGGGGTCGTATGAGAAAGCCCTTGCTGAATTTGATATGGCAACAACCATCAAAGCCGATGATGTGAACTCCTGGAATAATAAAGGATATACTTTAATAAAATTATTACGTTATGATGATGCCATTGATGCACTCAACAAAGCGATCGCACTCAACCAGCTCTTTGCCAATCCCTGGTATAATAAAGCAAGTGTATATGCCCTGAAAAATAATAAACCCGATATGATCAGCAGTTTAAAAAGAGCAATCGAATTGGACAGTAAATTTATCAATACCGTAAAAACGGACACCAATTTTCAAAGTTTCTTCAATGATGAAGAATTCATTGCGCTTTTACAAAGTAATTAACCCGGCTTTTTTTGTTCCACAAAGTTGCGCAAAGAAGTCACAAAGAGCACAGAGCGTCTCTGCGAATTTTCTGCCTTCTTTGTGGGTCTCTGTGTTAATAATTTGCCGCAGGCAAATATTCCAAAATCAACTTTAATTCTTTTATGATAAGGTTCGAACTGGCGGCAGTCATCCCGGATAAAATTATTGCTAAAAAAGCAGGTCAGGAATATGTGGATGGATAAAATATAATACATTTACTCCCTAATCAAAAACAGCACAATGAAAACAGTGAACAAACTGATATTACAAATGCTTTTGGCATCAGCATTTTTTTCCTGCAATAATTCAACTACGAAGCCGGGACAAACAAATGATACACTGGTAACCCCTGCAGATTCATCTAAAAAAATTGCAGTAATTAAAAATGCGGGAGATTCATCAAAGGAGAATGCAATGTCTGTTACCGCCATGTTTATTGACTTTACATTAGGCGATGCTTCACATTTTACTTTTAAGGATCAATCAGGGAAAACCTGGGATTTTGCAGATAACGAGGATTCAACTTATAAATTTGCCCAGGAACTTCCTAAAAATAAGTCCAATGCAACGAACCAGGGATGGGGATCAGACAAAACATTACAGGGAAAATGGTTCAATATTAAATATATATACAGGAATCAACCCGAATATCCTGATGGGCCAATGGCGAAGGTGCCCGTTATTATTGAAGCAAAATTAAAAATGTAAAATATTAAACGTAAAATGTAGAAGTTTCGGAGTTCAATAGTTTAAAAAGCCTACGGATCTTCGGCTGCCCACCTTTTACATTCAACATTTATTATTCTTCATTTTACATTTAATTTACCTATCCCACCTGTTATCCGGCAACTTACCCCGCTTATAAATGATCAGCCCATTCAAAAAATTACGCAGCACCTGGTCGCCTGCTGCCACGTAACCGGGATGATCCTCGTTCCTGAAAAGATCGCCTAATGCACCTTTACTCATTTCAAAATCTGCCAGCGAAAGTATTTTTATAATGTCTTCGTTACGCAGGGATAGTGCAACCCTTAATTTTTTAAGTATGTCGTTATTGGATAACATTCGCCTGATTTTTTTGTAAAAACAAATACTACCTAAATATAATACTATTCCTTTAAGACAATTTTTACAACTAATACCGCATATTTAATCATCGTCCGTGCAACAAGGGTCATCCAGGCAACCTTTGGGCTCATTTGTCCGTTGTAAAAGAAGCAGCCGGATGCATCGGAAATCAAATCACGGGAAATAAAGAAAGGAACAATTTATTTTATCATAATTTAATAGGAATATTCTGCCAAAGAACACATTAAACCACGTACATTTAGCCTTATCTTTATTGTTTTATAAACAAGGCAGAAGCAAAGGTTTAAAATGCCTGACCAAAAAAAATGCCGGTTTATCGCTACATATCGCAATTCCTGTTAACCGGTTCATTACTATGCGCAGTAAATTTTTCTGCCAAAGCGCAAAACTGCCCCCCGAATATTGATTTTGAAAAGGGCGACTTTTCCGGATGGACCTGTTACACCGGTTCGGTAGCATCTGTGAATGGTGTAAATGTAATTTCAATCACTCCTTCAGGTGGCCCGGTTTTTAACAGGCACACGATGTATTCCGCTAATCCCGGCGACGGTCTTGATGAATACGGCGGCTTTCCAAGAAATTGCCCTAACGGAAGCGGCCATTCTATCAGGCTGGGCAATAATGAAGCTGGCACACAGGCGGAAGGAATATCTTATGACTTTACCATTCCTGCAACTGCAAATATTTACAACCTTATCTATAATTATGCTGTGGTATTCCAGGACCCGGCCCACCTTCCATCTGAACAACCCCGAATGGAGATAGAAATCACGAATGAAACCGATGGTACAGTGATCTACTGTTCATCATTTACTTTTTTCCCCATCGGCTCTGCGCTCCCGGGCTTTGAATTATCACAAAACCCAGATGGTGACACACCGGTATGGTTTAAAAGATGGACGGCAGTTTCAATCAATCTGGATGGTAATGCGGGAAAGACCATCAGGCTTTTTTTTAAAACTGCCGATTGCACTTTCCGAAAACATTTTGGATACGCTTATATTGATGTGAATACTGAATGCAGTGATAAATTTGTAGGTGCCGATTTTTGTCCGGATGATACCGCAGTGAATGTTACGGCACCATACGGCTATCAATCTTATACCTGGTACAACAGTACTTTTACACAGCTTCTTGGAACAGATCAAACACTTACTCTTACACCTCCACCTGCTGTAGGTACTTCACTTGCAGTGATATTGGTTCCTTATAACGGGTACGGATGCCTCGATACTTTGTACACCCAATTGTCTGATACTTTAAACTTACATGCAAATGCAGGGCCCGATCTTGTTTCATGCAATCACGACCTGGTTCAATTGGGCACCCAGCCTAAAGCCGGGTGGGTTTACCATTGGAGTCCCCCAACGGGTTTAAACGACCCGGACATAGCGAATCCACTTGCCAATCCGGATATCACAACTACCTATGTGCTTTCCCTCAGGCACAATGGAGGAGGATGCTTTAGTACAGATACCGCGGTAGTAAAAGCAGATAACATTGATAATTCATTGCAACTAATAGGCAAACCAATGTGGTGTATTGGCAGTGGCGACAGTACCGTTTTAAAAGTTGTGCAGGCCGATAGTATTCAATGGTTCAGGAATGATACAGCGATCACGGGAGCCACTAAAACAATATACAAAGTAACGCAAACGGGTACTTACCATGCCCTGCTTATTCATTTTACGGGTTGCATCTTAGCTACCGACGACCAGTACGTAAATATTTCTTCCATACCTGTTGCTGGTATTTCTGTTAATAACAGTGGACAGTGCCAACTCAATAACAAATTTATTTTTACAAATAACAGTACCAATGCTGTAGGCGCAATGGAGTACAAATGGTATTTTGGAGATGGTGACTCAGCAACTACCCGAAACGTTACACATAGTTACAAAAGCCCCGGTATCTACAAAGTGGTAATGATGGTGAACAGTAATACCATTTGTGCCGACAGCAGCAAGGTCACCATTAATGTGTATACCAATGTCATTTCTGCTTTTAAAATTGACCCCGTATGTATAAATTTACCCGTGCTGCCGGTAAATAATACTATTGAACCAGGCACATCCCCGGTTAGTTATTTATGGAATTTCGGTAACGGGCAAACATCTACACTTCGTAATCCGCCTGCACAGTTTTATCCAACCGCGGGAAATTTTATTATAAGTTTGTCGGTCAGTTCCGCAGAGTGTCCATTCCCCTTAAATGTGCAAAAACGTTTTGTATTTGTAGATGCGCCAAAGGCAGCCATTAATAACCCGGTACAGATCGCCGTTATTAATTTGCCACTGACCTTACAGGCAAGGCCATTTGGCGATAATGTGTTGTGGACGCCCGCCACCAGCCTGGATAACCCTGCAAGTTATACTCCCGTATTCCTTGGTGCCAAAGAACAATTATATACAATAGAAATAAGAACAAACTCAGGTTGCGTTACAGTAGATACGCAACTGGTAAAAATCAATAAGAGTATTGAAATTTATGTGCCCAATGCATTTACTCCAAATAACGACAGCAAAAACGATTTTTTACGCCCGTATATGATCGGTATTAAATCACTTACTTACTTTAAAATATTCAACCGATGGGGACAGTTGCTATTTGAAACGCATGATGCAGAAGAAGGATGGGATGGCAGGTTTAAAGGCGTACCTCTTGAAATGCAGACTGTGGTATGGATGGTAGAAGGAATTGGGGTGGATAATAAAGTGTACAGGGCAAAGGGAAGCAGTGTGTTGGTGCGATGATAATGGATAATTGATAATGGGTTAATGGATAATGTTTTAAATTCGTAACTCTCTCCGTTTTTCAAACCATATCAATTTTCGGTATAATCTTCATCTTTAAAACATTATCAATTATCATTTAACCAATTATCTATTTTTCAAATCATATCCATTAACCAATTATCCATTAAATCACATCCCCAATGAAAATATAAAGAAATGCTGTCCCTCCCACGTTTTTAGCACCACATTATTTTTACCCTGCATTTCATTGAAATCCTGTAAACCTTTATCTTTTAGTTGTTGAATTCTTTTAGCCACGTTCAATCCAAAATAAGTTATGGCAGGATAATTAAAATGGTGAGCCTGGTGAAGGCCAATGATCATCAGCCCGTCAGAAAGAATAGCATAAGGATAAGGAATTTTCGTTTGGCTCTTTACGGTAAACCCCAATTTTTCCCAAAAAGCAACAGATGTGTTGATATCCTTAACGATATGGCAAAATTCTCCAAACACGCCGCATTGTTTATTGGGATATTTATCAGCAGCGTTATAATCGGTCTGTTTCATCGTAAGCATTGTAACTCCTGTTGGCTGCTGAAAACCACCAAGATTATTGGCAAGCATAATGTTGAAACCATCGGGGCTTTTGATATAGTATCTTTTGATCTGGTCACCGGCTCCTGGTTTTTTATCAAATACAATACCGTCCTTCTCTAATTGTGCCACTGTTTTTTCAATATCATTCACATAATAAGTAAGGCCGATATAGGGTTCCGGATCTTTCCGCATCATGATCAGCAAACTGCCATCACTTACCTGTGCCCATGGAACAGGAAAGGTATTGGATGCAATTTTTGGGAAGCCAAGCTTTTCGTAAAATGCCACAGATGAATCCAGGTTGGAGGTGGTAACATATACACAGGCTACGTTGCCCAGTTTTGATTGGGTATATCCTACAGTTGAAAATATAAAAAAAATGATTAGAAAATAAAATCTTTGATGCATAAAATTATCTTTAGGTCTTACGAATAATTGATAATTAAGGATTACTCACTTGAATATCCTTCCAAAAAAATCCTGCATATCTTTCCATGATGCAGTATCGGCTGCGGCATTATACGCTATTGGCATTTTAAACTGCTCTCCCAGTTTTGTAGCATTGGGATTAGTAAAAGCATGGGTGGAACCGGGATAGGATTTAAACGTATAGTCGGCACCGATAGAATCCATCTGCTTTTTAAAAACAGCTACTTCTTCGGGTTTTACAAACTGGTCATCTGCACCATGGCATACCAGTATTTTCGCTTTCAGTAATGCTTTATCAGCCGGCACACCCACCAGGTTGCCATGAAAACTTACCACACCTTTCAATGGCTCTCCCAGTCTTGCCATATTCAACACCATGGCGCCACCAAAGCAATAACCAATGGCTGCTATCTTGCCGGTATCGGCCTGTGCATATGTTTTTATCTTTGCCAGCGCCGCATCAAATCGTGCTTTAGCCATCGCTGGATTGGTGTAAAAAGGCGTGGCCAGTTTACCCGCTTCATCGGGGTTATTGCCCATTTTTCCATCTCCATACATATCAATGGCAAAAGCAAGATAGCCCAATGAAGCCAATTGCCTGGCACGGCTTTTTGTATAATCATTCAGTCCCCACCATTCGTGTATGATCAATATCACGGGACGTTTTGCTGAACTGCCCGAATCGTAAGCCACAAAGCCGTTGAGGCGGGCGCTGTCGGATTGATACCCAACGTTCTCTTCTTTGATCATGGAAGTTTTTATTTTTTGATTTGATGAATCACTGTTGCAGGCTATAATTGAAAAAGTCAACACAGGTAAAGCAACAAAAAATAATTTATAAAGTGGCATGGTACAAAATTTTAAATGGTGTTGTATAAAAAATAAAAGTAAAGATCATAAAAAAACGGGGCAGGTAAAAGAAATATTTTTCATTCTTTTACCGGCATATTCTACAGCGGGGCAGGGATAAAATAAATGGGATAGCGGAGAAAAATGAGCATGGAATAAACAGTGCAACTAAGTTATTCCGTTTGCAATAAAGGAAGAATTGCATCCAGGTTAACCTTGTTTATATCAAATGGGGTTAAGGAGTGATTGATGAACGCCGTGGTAAATTTCCTTTTATTGAATTCCGTTTCAAATTTTGAGTGGGAGTTGGATATCATGGTGATCAGTTCTTTCTTATCGATCACATCAGCGAGGTCGATCACATAAGAATCCTCGGCCACATAATTCAGGTATATCTTATTATTGACTGTAAACAGGTTGGTGAACCGGCAGGCAATGCCCTTTTTTGTCCCAGCCCGTTTTTTTATCACATTCAAAGAAGTGGAATTGCTTACTTCCGTTCCGCTTTCGGCAAGATTGCCTGGCGTGAGGTATATCCATTCCACCACAACCAGGGGAGTTTGTTCGATCATTTTTTTGATTGATTTTTTAAAATAGCGCCCGGCTTATATTTCAAGCCTTTCCAGGACCAGCAGCGCTTCCATCATTTTATTCCAGGCATTGGTCCACTCGTCTTTTGCAGCATGCACTTTTTCGTGGTGATCTTTTTTTATATCTCCCTTTGTTTTTAAATACTCATCTAATTTTTCTACCGAAGCTTTATGCAATTCGGCCAGTTTTTCTTTATGATCCATTGTATTTTTTTTAAAGTAATGTTTATAAACGAATAAAAATAAGATATGAGGAATTAAGAATAATAAAGTTAAGCAGTTCAATTGTTTGAAAAGATCAAATTATATAACGTCCTGCAACCTTTCTGATTTCTTATTTTTTTTCCTTATTTCTTATTCCTCAATTGGGAATAATAAAAAGCGGTACCTGGCTATGGTGTAAAACTTTTTCGGCAACACTTCCCATTAATAACTTATCGATCCCCTTGCGGCCGTGCCTGCCCATCACAATAATATCAGCCTGCTCGTCTTTGGCAACTTTTAAAATAGTATCTCCAAAAGCGCCTTCTGCCACCATTGTTTTAATGGAGTCTTCTCCCAGGTGTTGTTTTGTCTGGTCAAGAAAGCGGGTTGCCTCTTTTTTTAATGCATCCTCAACCATTTCGGGAATATGCGGATCATTGAACCCGGTAAAGCCCATGATCGGTGAATATTCCATGGAGGAATAATAAGCAGGCTCGGCGATTACATGCAGCAATATAACATCCGCGTCCATTGCTTTAGCTAATGCATACCCCATTTCTGCAACTTTTTCTGCAGAGGGGTCATAATCGATTGCGATCAGTACTTTTTTCATTTTTCTGGAATTTTATATAAAAGAATTTTTGCTGTTGAATAGTTAACACAATAAAGATGCCAGTTAATAAAAGGATACAGCATGCCGGATTCAGTCATAAGTTATCAGTTTCAAGGGAGCAGCAGGTTGGTGGAAAATTACTTCAGGTAAAGGTATGACTTCCAGAATTATAAAAAATGCGGCCTTGCAGCTTGTAGGTTCATACAGGTTTTTGCTTAAAAATAGTTACCAGTATCTCATACAGTTCCGGGTGTTTGCTTTGTAAAAGATCGGGGCGTTTAAAAAAGTATTCTGAGACAACAGCAAAAAATTCGGCCTGGTTGGTAGCGCCGTAAGGATTAATATCAGACTCATTTGTCATGATCTGTTGAATCGTTTCATGTATTTTGTTGAGCCATGGTAAGGTCATTTGCCTGGATAAAAGGAACTCCGGGATGCCATCCACAGCACCATCTGTTTTATCAATGAGGTGTACAAATTCATGAATGGCAGTATTCTCTTTCCCTTCTGAATTTTCAAAGCCTGCTCTTAATTGTTGCTTTGAAAGGATCATGATATTTTGGTATGCGCCGCTACCTACCATACCAAGTATATCGCGGCCATGGCCTTCCTGTTTAAATTCATGATCGAAAGCGTCGGGGTATAACAATACTTCTTTAATATTGATATATTCCCAATCAGGAAAGCCAAAAATGGGAATGATGGCGCCGGCACCTATCAAAACTTTATCCAGGTCTTCCACGGTTGTATGTACGCCTGTTATTTTTACTTTTGATAAAAAAAGTTGCACCCGGTTTTCAAATTCTGTTTTCTTTGAATGCTCTAATTGCCTGTAAAATTCCACTTTTTCGTTTAACAGTAAACGGTAGTGCGGTGGTAATGGTTCAGCTGTTACCGAACGATGCCTTTTTACATAAAAAATGATCGCAGGCAATCCCAGCACTGCGGCTAACAATAAAATGATCAGGATGATATTCATACCAGCTATGAATATAGGAAAGAATTTTAAACCAGAGGGTCCGAAAATGTATTAGCCATAGCATAAATTGAATTAAATTTACAATATGGCATTCATCGATTATTATGAAACCCTGGGCATTCCAAAAACTGCAACAGCAGATGAAATAAAAACAGCCTACCGCAAACTGGCCAGGAAACACCACCCCGACCTGAACCCGAACGATAAGGAAGCCAATAAAAAGTTCCAGCAGATCAATGAGGCCAATGAAGTTTTGAGTGACCCTGAAAAAAGAAAAAAATACGATACTTACGGTAAGGATTGGACGCACGCGGAACAATTTGAAAAAGCAGGGCAGTCACGGCAGCAATACACAGGAAGCGGCGGACAAGCCTATTCCCAGGGATTTGGTGATGATGATTTTTCTGATTTTTTTAATTCTATGTTTGGCAGCCGGGGCGCTGAAGGCAGGAGCAGCCAGGTAAAGTTCAGGGGACAGGATCTTCATGCCGAATTGAACCTTCCGCTCAGCAATGCATACACCACGCAACAGCAAACGCTGACGGTGAACGGAAAAAATATCCGTATTACCATTCCCGCCGGTATCGAGAACGGGCAGGTCATTAAATTAAAAGGTCATGGAGGCGCGGGCGTACATGGCGGCCCGGCCGGCGACCTGTTTATCACGTTTATCATTAACAATGATACAGCGTTTAAGCGTAACCGGGATGATCTGTATCTTACCGTTGACCTTGACCTGTACACCGCGGTACTCGGCGGCGAGATCACTATTGATACACTGGGCGGTAAAGTGAAACTCAAGATAAAACCGGAAACACAGAACGGAACCAAAACAAGATTAAAAGGAAAAGGGTTCCCCATGTATAAAAAAGAAGGCCAGTTTGGTGACCTGTACATCACGTATAACATCCGGATACCGACAAACCTAACTGAAAAGCAAAAAGAATTGTTCAGGGAATTAACAAAAACATAATATAAAAATAACCGGTATGCAAACAGAAGAAATGGTACCAGTCAATACCTTTTGTATTCATCACCATGTTGATTTTTCATTTATTGATTCATTGCAACGCTTTGGATTAATTGAGGTCATTACTGTTGAAGAAACCACATTTATTCCGGCAGACAAAATAAATGAACTGGAAAAATTAGTGCGTTTATATCATGAACTTGATATCAACCTGGAAGGAATAGACGTGATCACCCATTTACTGGACAGGGTAAAAAAAATGCAGGAAGAGATCATCTCCCTGCAAAACAGGCTCAGCCTGTATGAACCAGGGGAATATCCCGTTTTATAAGTTATTTGCGTATAATTACTGATCCCCGCTATCCTGTGTATAATTTCTTCCCGTCAACCCTTGCAAATTCCCATTCTTATTTGTAGTTTAAGGGCTGTTATATTCTGAGCCTTATTTTATTAAATTTTAAACTTAATACACATGGAAAAAGATCAGTCAACCCCTTCGCCCCGCCGTAAATTTTTAGGGACCATTGCTGCAGGTGCGGCAGCAATCGGGCTTTCTACATTTGCCTCACCGTTAGCAGCACACGCAGGCAAATTAGTTTCTTCGGAAAATGATCATTCCGATCCGATGGATCCCGATGCATGGTTCAATAAGATCAGTGGTAAACACCGCATTGTATATGACGTAACCGCGCCCAAAGAGGGGCATGAATTAATAATGCCATTTGCCTGGTCAAAAGTATTTTTATTGACGAATGCTGCCACAGGCACACCCGAAAAGGATTGCGGTGTGGTAATGATATTGCGGCATAATGGCATTCCCTTTGCAATGGAAGACCGGCTTTGGGCAAAGTATAAATTCGGTGATGTATTCAATATCAAGGATCCCGGCACAGGGGCTTCCTCTGTTCGCAATATGATGTGGAAACCTAATCCCGCTTTTAGTGTACCCGGTCTTGGGCCAGTACCTATCGGCATTAATGAACTACAGGCCAGCGGCGTGATGTTTTGTGTTTGCGATATGGCGCTTACTGTTTTCAGCGCAGTGGTTGCAGATAGCATGAAGATGAACAAAGACGATGTTAAAAAAGACTGGGTATCAGGCATCTTGCCTGGCGTACAAATAGTACCATCGGGTGTTTGGGCTGTGGGGCGTGCACAGGAACACAAATGTGCATATTGCGCAGCAGGGTAAGCGTAAACGTTAGTAATCATTTAATAAAAGACAGGTACGGGTTACTTGTCTTTTTTTATTTGGTTTTTTATTATTTCAAATGGCCCATATTTATGTTGCAAGGCAGTAAAACCATCGGCATAAGGCCCAAAGGGAAAATCATAAGGTTTGGCGGCAATTTTTGGCCAGTCGTAGGTAAAGAATTTTTCGGGGCGTTGCTGCGAGTTGATGTATGCCGCTACATCCCAGGCTTCTTCGTCAGAAAGCACGGGGTCCTGCTGCACTGCAGTGAAGGGCATATTGTATTTAATATATCCAGCCAGCCGGGACAAGCGATAGATACCAGCACTCACATTATAACTGTGCGCTCCCCAAAGCGGGGGGTAAAAATATGCCGATGAATCTGCTTTAAATAAGCCTTCCCCGTTTGCCGCATGACAGTTTGTACACTTGTTTGCGTACACCTGCTCACCGTTGCCAATAGACGCAGCTCTTGACAGCAGGGTAATATCGGGTATGCCCATTCCTTTTAATTTCAGGTCTTTGGCAACCCCCTTGCCCAGCCATACAATATAGGCTTTCATCGCCTTCATTTCTTTGCTGAGGCTATCGAGCCTTTCCCCGTTCAAACTTCTTTCCATACATTCATTGATGCGGAATTCCACCGATTCCCTCCTGCCGCTGCGCTCCCGGAATTTCGGGTACGTGGAAGCTACCATTGCAAAACAATTTCCATTCAGTCTTGTACCGGCTTCCAGGTGGCAATTCTCACAGTTCATCCCGTTACTGATCTGTGCAATAACTCCTTTGGGGCCAAGGTATTTTGCTGTGTTGATGATCAACTCTCTTCCATAACGTATCAGGTTGGCTTCGGGTGTGGGTGACAGTGAGTCGATATCGGGGACATCCCATACTGCAGGATCATGTTCCAGGGTATATTTCCTGAAACCGGGCAGGGAATAATAAAAGATGACCGCTCCGGATACGATCAGGAGCAGGCCGATGATAATATAATATTTCAGAAAATTTTTACTCATTCCTGCTGGTTAATGTACGCTGTTTTTCATTAATTCAAAAACATTGCATGGTATTTGTTAATTAAAAAACTTAATAGCTTAATGGAAAAATAATTGATGTAGCCGGTAGAGATACCAATACAACAAACATTAACTCATTTTTTTGAATGACGTTTTTTTTAATGGCTACCTTTGTCAGCAAAATAAATAAAATTTTGAGAAAAACGGGAACAGTGGTACGAAGTTTTTTACTGGTAATCAGTATATGTCTATTTACTGTGGGCCCGGCCATTGCTTTTCACAAAATCCCCGAGCCATCCGATTCTTCGGTAACCTCTACCCGGCAGCAAGCCATTGCATTCATTGATAAAATAAAAGCGTTGGAGCCCAGCCCTTACTGGCCAAATATCAAACCCGCACTGTTTCTCGAAAACCTTAGATCAAATGTGCATTATCCCTTAAGCATTTATCCAGGCATAGAAACTAATTTTTGTGGCTATGTCGCATTAACTTACCTGATGTTGCAGGATGACCCGCTGGGTTATGTAAAATTATTGTTACAATTATACAATGATGGAAAAGCTGGTTTTGGTAAATGCACATTTGACCCTTCCCCGGAAGTTAAAAAAGCTGCAGGTAAACTCAGGTTTAAAGGCGCCTTGGATATACATCCCGCGGAGCAAATGTGGTTCCTGAGCCTGGCCGACCATTTCAAAGGTTATGTGAATTTTTTTAACAGGAAGTATGACCCCGGAGATGAAGACAGGTTTTGGGCATCGGTTAATTACGCCAAGTTCAACCGCATGGTAAAAAAGCTGTTGAATTTTGAAGTGCATAGCAGGGGTTCTGATCTTATCCGCCCGCATACCAGTGGCCTATACGATTATATCACTGAAAAAATGAAGACCGGTATCGTGGTTTTATACATCAACAACAGGATATTGCACAAAAAAAAGTTAGAAAAAATAAAACTGGCCGTGCCCACGCATTTTATCATCGTGCAACAGCTTATCAAAGTGGATGACCTGGTGACCCTGGTGTATTGGGATTATGGACACAGGACCTTACGCCAGCTTAGCCCCTACTCCCTGCAGAAGATCGTTTTTGGAATTACTCATTGCACAAAAAAAGAAGCGAATGAATAATAAGATAATGAGTGGCTTATTTTCTGCCGGAGTTATGATCCTGTTGTATTCCTGCACCGGAAAAAATATCTCTTCCAATTATTATTATGAACACCAAAAAGTATTGGAGGAGATCCATCAATCGTATAAAGAACTAAACCAGTCAAAACCTTTTAATATTATTTTCACTGATAAAGCTTTCAGGACAGTATCCATTGAGATCATCACTGATACCCTTTCCTATATCTATGATTTTGCCGTTCATGAACCAAGGCTAACGGATACTTTACGCAAATATCATTTAAATGCAGCCGGCATTACCCGCCTCATCGATCAGATGTATTCTATCCGCTGCACCTGGGTAAATAATTTTGATTATTATGTGGATGACAAAAAAAAATTACTCATATTGATGTCCATAAAACCGGTGGCACTACATCCTATTTTAAGTTATAAAAAATATTATATACTCACTTTTTTTTCGCAACCCCAGCAATTTGATGAGAAAGGAAGGTTATTGGATAAAAGAAGACTCCGCAGGCTCCGTAAAATAAACGGGGAAGTATTCCATAGGATAAATGATAAGGTTTGCTATGCCATTTCGGGGCAATTCAGGTGATCAGGTTAAAATACCCGGTTTAGGTTATTGTTTAAAACAATTTCAATCAGTACATTTAATTATTAAAACCCCCGCTATGCGCCGCTTTATATTGCTTTTATTGTTTGCAGTGGTAACAGCCAGTTTGACTTTTGCACAGATAACAAAGAAAGACCGTGTCACCGCTATATCAACTATACGAGATCACAGGACGGATATGATCGCCTCTTCCACGCTTAACCGCGACACGATCCCGATCAGCCGCTATAAATATTACAAGATAGATGACAGCAGGTATAAAATTTATTTAAATTCAGTCGTTAATAAGGATTCTGTAAAACTGCTGAAAGCAACTGCACAGGATTGGACCGAATATGCAACAGCATACGAAAATTTAAAAAGATCATTTGCAAAGAACGCCTATAATAATGTACAGAATTACATTGATACAACTATTGATTTTAACGAACTGAAATTGCTCAATCAAAAATTTTTGCCCCATACGGCTAAAGTGTGCCTGCGCCAATTAACATATAATATTTCGTTATTAAACCAATTGCTGGCAAAACCCCTGAACGAGAAGGCCGACCTGCAGCTATTAACCTCTGTGATGAACAATATAAATACCCTGGTAGCTACTTATATTGCCCCGATCGGTACCACATTTGCAATTAGAGAACTTTTTTTACCAAATCTCCGGATAAAAGTTTTTGGAAAAGACAGGGTTGAATTGAACAATGCCCAGTGTTATTTTATTTCCAACAAGACCTGCCGGGACATTGCTTGCATGACCTGTTTGCCCGCAATGGATCCCTGTGATGCGGGCAATATCAATGCGATCATTGGCAAAGCGGATATCAGCTATGATTGCGCCAACCCGGTTGCCATCAAGGTCAATTTCGGGCACTATCACATTTTTGTGATCAGCAGGAGCAAGATCGTTTTTTCTGAAATGAGAAATATTGATGAGAATTCCATCGCATCGGCAGAAAATAATGAAATAAAAATATTTCTTCAATAAATGAATCACAGTCATGATATTGTATAAATAAATATTATGTATTATATTTAATTCTTAAACTTTGCTGATGCGCCTGATTGTAATACTTTTTTTGTTTGTATTTGCAACAGCGTATTGTGCATTTTCACAGATCATAAATCGGGATCAATCAAGATACAGGGATACCGCCAGGATCATCCGTAATCAACATTACCTGGTAGATAGTTCCAAGAATCGACTAATTATAAACCAGCATAACATTGAAAATACCGCAAGCCCAACGAATACCGCAATACCTATCATCCAGAATACCAATGGTGATTCGATAAAATTGCCAAAGGCAGATGCCCGGGATTGGGCAGATTTTGCATCTGCACATGACAACTTAAACAGCATATTACAACAGGATCCCTACAAGAATGTGCAGAATTATATAGATGTCGACAATGACCTGGTAGACCTAAGAGCGATAGAGGAAAAATATTTGGACCGCACTGCCAAAGTGATCCTGCAACAGTTAACAATGAACATCACGCTTTTAAGCCAGTTACTCGCAAAAAAGCTGACCGATACTGTTGACCTGAAGCCGGTAAAAACCGTTATAGAAAATATAAAAGGGCTTATTGATGATTATGTTAGATCAGTTGGCGCAGGAATTATGAGGGGTGATGTCCCTCAAGTACCACTGCGCATAAGGGTAATTGGAAAAGATCAGGTTGAGCTGACCAATGCATAGTGTTATTTTTTAGCCAGGAAAACCTGTGGGGATTTTGCCTGCATGAGCTGCTTGCCGGCAACAGGGCCATGCGATAATGAAAAGATCAATCTCATTATCACCCAGGCGGATATTTCTTATGATTGCTCCAACCCTCATAACATCTTGTTCAGTTACGGGCACTTCCATATTTTCGTTATCAGTAATGATAAGATCATATTCTATAAATACAAGGACATTGACAGGAATGACAGAGCAGCAGTTCAGGCGGGTAATAATGAATTAAAAATAATGATCGAATAAATGAGATTTGAAAACTATACCGCTTTGTTGAAGTCTGCCATCGCAGTGATCGTTTTTTTATTTGGCGCTTTCAGCGGATTCCTCCTAAAATTTACTCCACCCGACCCATCTGATGAATTGAATATCCCCATTGGCATTGCACAATTCCTTTCACTGGCTATATTGCTATTTGTTTCGCTGTTGTGCAATTACCAGGCCACCAAAAAAAAGGCCGACCAACGGAAATTTGTAAGGGTATGGTTATGGATCGCCGGCACTTTGATCATTGCTTTTGCTGTGTCCGGTATTGTGTATTATGGTAATATAAAAAAACACACCATCCGCCAATCCGACTGGGATGTACGACTGATCAGGGGTTCCGAACTGACAAAGGATTCGAAAGAAATCTGTAAGGAAGATAAACAAAACAGTTCGGACGCGGATTGTGAAAGCTATTTGCTGTACAAATATTATAACAGCAATGAGATCATTGATAAACATCTTTTATGGACAGAAGAGTCTGTTAATTCGGCCACGATGACATTACTCATCAATTATATCATTGTGATAGTGAGTATATCCGGGCTTTTATTTTCAATGGTGGAATTGTTATCATGGAGTATGTTCAATAAAAAGAAAGACGCCGTAGCAAGTAAACCCGTGAAAGCCGATGATCCGCAATAAAAATGTAAAATGTAAAATAATAAATGTAAAATATAAAAGTTGAGCAGCTTTTATACGGGGTGAAGATTTTAAAGTATTGAACACTGAAACTTTTACATTTTGCGTTTTACATTTATTATTTTACATTTAATCTCTTATTTCACCTTTCCCAAAACAACATCTTCAGTGCAAAAAGCGCGATGAGCAAGCTCATTATATATCTCACCCATTGCTGGTATTTCTCATTTTTTAAAAAAGCGTCAGTGGCAAAGCCTGCAAAGAAAACTACTACAAAGTTGGTAACCATACTGCCCAGCATCTGCAATCCGCATAGTTCCAGGTTCTGCAATAAAATATTTTTTTCATCAGTATGAATGAACTGGGGTATCAGAGAAAAATACAATAACGCCGTACCCGGGTTGAGCAGGTTGCCGATGAGCCCGCTGATATAATATTGTTTCAATGATCTATGGCCGGCATTCGGATCACCTGATTTCCAGCTAATGGTTTTTAAATTCTTCCAGGCCAGGAAAAGTAAATAAGCAATACCGAAGTAACGCAATACATCCAATGCGTGTGGCGAAGCAAGCAGCAATGCGGATAACCCTAATATGATAGCGGTAATATGAAACAAAAAAGCCGTGGTAATGCCTGCAACTGTTACCCAGCCTGCCTTGCGCCCGTATTCAAAAGTATGGGTAAGATACAACATCATGTTTGGCCCCGGCGTAAGCGCAAAACCAACAACAAAGGCCATGTACAGCATCAGTTCATTTAATGACATCGTGCGTAGAACTTTTCCTGATTTGAATTGATTCGGTGGTAACCTGTTCAAAGCGGTTATCATATTCCTTATTGAGGGTATTCATCATCCTGTCCCACCAGGTGAAATATAACCCGTAATTACCATTAAAATACTGATGGTGCATATTGTGATTCACTGATGTGTTGAACCATTTAAAGAACCAGTGCCTGTTAAATCCTTTTGGAAATATTTCGAAACCTAAATGACCATACACATTATATAAAGTCATAAAGATCAAAAAAGAAAAAAGATGGATAAAATGGATCGGGATGGTAAAAGCAAATACATAAATGATGGCTGATTCGATAAAAGCTTCGGTAGGCTGAAATGCAAAAGATGCCCAGGGTGATGGGTTGGTGCTTTTATGATGCACTACATGAAAAAAAGAAAATAGCCGGGGGTTGTGCATCAACCGGTGCGCCCAGTAAAAATAAGTATCATGCATAATGAGCATGACAGGAAACACAAGCCAGAAATAAAGCATCCCATGCTGATGAATATTCCTGTAGATAGTGGTGTATGGTTTTATATGACTGTTATTTAAAACCAATGGCGTGGCCGCGAAGATGATAAAAGTGAGGAATGAATAAAACACCTCCCTCCTGTAATCAGCACCCGAAGGCCAGCGCTTTTGAATTTTTGCAAACAAGCGCCGGTTTTTAAAAATAACATAAAATAACAGGAAGGCCAGTCCCCCAATAACAAGATAACGAAGTGAAGTGAGTATAAAAATATACAGGACCTGGCCCCATGTATCAGTTGGAAGAAACATATTGCTTGGATTTATATTTTATCATTTCGTTAATATTCAAAATAAATTTCCGTGGCTCCGTATCCGTATAATTGATTGTATTGATTCACGAATGACTTTACTTCCTTTTTCAGCCGCAGGATCTCGTGTATCTCATCCCTGAGCCTGCCCACACCCACACCATGTATCACGGTGAGGGTTGGTTGATAATGCGCCACCGCCAGTTCATAGAACTTTTCAAAGGCCTTTAACTGCAAAGTTAACATTTCAAAACTGTCGAGATGCGACCAGCTATCCGTAAGTTTTTCAATATGAAGATCAACCACGCTCCTGGCGGGTTCCATGTTTTGTTTTATATGATCTGCGTTGTAGATCCTGAACCCTGCATTGCCCAGCTTACCCAGGTCTACCTTTTCTGTATTTACCTTATCCGGGTAAATTTCGAATAAGGGATACATGAATGTAGGTTCGTTTTTCAGGCGTATCTCTTCTATCTTTTTAAATATTTGTTTAGCCTTCAGCTTCAATGAGGTTTCGTAATAAGGCGCTTTTTTTTTATCGGATACTTTCAAAGCAAATTCAAAATCAAACCTTGGGCTGTCGCTCAGGTCATCAAATTTTACATCATGCAGGTAAAAATCACTTAAGGGATCAATGGTATTCTTTAATTGAAAATCACTTTGTCCTGCGATCATAAAATTATAAGTAAAAGTATAAGCTGTTTCATTTTGATTGATGAGGTACAGTTTGAATTTCTCCACCACATCATCATCAAAGATGTCTTTATGAAATACGGGCAAAAAAGAAAGGAGTACGCCATCCCCGGTCTTTTCTTTAGCCGGGGTTTTTTCCTTCCGGACATGGTCAATAAAAATTTTCTTCTTTGGTACAATTTTTTTTTCGGTAAACATTTTAAAGTAAGGAAAGTCGATCTGGTCCATATAGGCAGGAAAGCGCACGCCTTGCACTTCTATCATCACCATTTTTTCGTTCATGATCTCCACTACTTTGCCTTCTTCATTGGTAAGCAGTACAATTATTTTATCGCCGGGTTCGTATTTCATTTGTCTGAACGGGGATTTGGGCAGATTACAGGAATGAATTGGATTAAGTCATGAAATAAAGATAATGCAGATGACATAGTTATAAATTATAGAATAAAAATGTCGCACAAAGGTACAAAAGTACAAGAGTGCGACGCCACAAATGTTGAGCAGTGTTACTGCAGCTGGTTACAAAATAAAACTTCCGAAGTTTTAAAAACTTCGGAAGTTTATCATTTGTTGTTAAAGCATACGCTACACGGGCGTGACTTTTTTATTTGCAAGTTTACTGTGGTGCTGGCTATAAAAGAAATAGATCACCAGGCCGATGATGAGCCAGATAATAAAACGCAACCAATTCGTAGTGCCTAATTCCGTCATCAGGTAAAAACAGGATAACAATCCTAACACGGGTATCAGCGAAAAATTCCGGAGATAGCTATACACTGTAATAAGCACGGTGAGCACAACAAATGCAAAATAGGGTATTCTTTCACGGAACACCTGCCCCATGGTGAATTCCGGGTGATCGGGATCTGTTAACCCAAAGAAATTTTTAAAGAATCCCGGGAACTGCAATTGCACAAAAATGACCGCTGCTATCAATAACGCCGGCACAATAAATTTTCCGTTTACATAAGGTACGCGGAACCTGCCTGCTTCTTTTTCCTTGCGGGGAAGCATCAGGATCCCGCCACAAACTAAAATGAATGCGAAGAGTGTTCCGATACTGCAAAGATCCGTTACCAGGGCAGAGTCAAGAAATAATGCGGGTATCCCAACCACGAGGCCCGTAAGAATAGTAGAGAAGGAGGGCGTTTTAAATCTTGGATGTATCTTGGAAAATTTTGGCGGCAATAAACCATCGCGGCTCATACTCATCCATATCCGGGGTTGCCCTATCTGGAAAACCAGGAGTACCGAAGTGGTGGCCACTACCGCACTGAGTGCAATGATCCCGCCAAGCATGTTCAACCCCCTTTCATTAAATGCATTTGCAAGAAAATCACTGGTGTTGAGTTTTGTATAATTCACCATTCCTGTAAGCACTAATGCGATCAGTATATACAAAATGGTACAAATGATCAAGGAATTAAACATGCCCTTGGGCAGGTCGCGCTGGGGATTCTTGCATTCCTCAGCCGTGGTAGAGATCGCATCAAATCCAATGTAGGCAAAGAATACAGCGGACACACCTTTCATGACACCGGAAAAATGATTGGGCATGAACGGGCTCCAGTTGGCAGGATTTACATAATAGAATCCTATTGCAATTACTGCAAGTATGACCAGCAATTTAAAGGCAACCATGAGATTGCTGCTTGTTCGGGATTCCTTTATTCCGCGGTACACCAGCCATGTGATCAGCGCAGTGATGAGTAAGGCAGGCAGGTTTAAAATGATGGGCAATGAACCAAGATGTGGCGCATTCATCCAGGTATTATGCAGGGTTAGAAAGTCGCCTGCGCCTGCGTCGTGCTTAGACAAAAGGTCCAGGTATGTTGCACTTCCATTCTTAGCTTCCAGGAAACTCGTAGAAAGAAAGTCGGGAATATGAAGTCCGATATTTTTCAAAAAGCTTGTAAGGTTTCCCGACCAGGAGATGGCCACGGTAACATTTCCTACAGCATATTCCATGATCAGGTCCCAGCCAATGATCCATGCAATGAGTTCTCCAAATGCTACATAAGAATAGGTATAAGCGCTCCCGGAAACAGGGACCCTGGAAGCAAATTCTGCATAACACAATGCTGAAAAACCGCAGGCAACACCGGTAATGATAAAAAGAATAACTACACCGGGCCCGCCGTCGAAACAAGCCCTGCCTACTGTACTAAAAATACCTGCTCCGATAATCGCAGCAATACCCAGGGCCGTAAGGTCACGCACTCCCAATATTCTCCTCAAACCCGAAGCATGGTCTCCCTCACCAAAGCCTTCGGCGGCATCCTTTAAAATAAGATCTGTATTTTTCTTCCTGAAAAGTTGATTTGCCATCAGTCAGTTGATTTTTGAAATAGTAAATTAAGAAAATATATTTACTTAAAAGAATTACAAAAATAAATACTGAAGAATGTGAAACGAAACAAACCTGCAAACAGAAATGCTATGAAGCCGGCTATTCAATTATTTATCTCTGCTGATCAAATACTCCGCCAGTTCCATCAATGGTTTTTTTCTTACAGAAAGTACGGCTGTATCTTCGAGGTGCTGTAAAGCGGTTTGAAGGTATTTGTCTTTTAATGATCTCGCCCAGTCGTCTGCTTTGCAATCTTTGAATACCTGTAATACTTTTTCTATTTTATTTGCAGCATTACCACTCATTAATTTTTTTAATTCATCAGCCTGGGCAACCGAACCTGATTCCATCGCGTGGATCAGTAAAAAAGTTTTTTTATTGGCAAGGATATCGCCACCTAGTTGCTTGCCGAATTTTTCGGGATCGCCGAAGGCATCCAGGTAATCATCCTGCACCTGGAAAGCAATACCAAGGTTCCTGCCAAATTCATACAAATGATTTTGATTGCCTTCTCCTGCCCCACCCAAGATGGCGCCCAGCTTAAGACTGGAAGCCAATAGTACCGATGTTTTCAGGGTGATCATTTGTACATATTCATTCATGCTCACTATTTCTCTTTTCTCATAATCCATATCCAGTTGCTGGCCTTCACAGACTTCTTTGGCTGTTTTATTAAATACCTGCACGATGCGTTGTGATATGTCGGTTTTTATTTTATTCAGATAATCGTATGCGGTGACTAGCATCACGTCGCCGGCTAGCAGCGCAGTGGACTCGCCATATTTTGTGTGCAGGGTTTGTACGCCGCGCCTTAACGGGGCTTTGTCCATGATATCATCATGTACCAACGTGAAATTGTGGAACAATTCAATGGCTGTGGCTACCTGCCATGCATCGGGGTTTATTTTATCAAATAATTCGTTCCCCATCAATACGCAAACGGGCCGGATCCTTTTTCCGCCAAGCCCCAAAATATATTGTGCTGGATCATACAGGCTTTCCGTATGTGTGGGAAAATGCCGGACATTGAATCTTTCTTCAAATAGTTTTGATAGTTCCGTAAATGAAAACATAACACGAATTAAAACGAATTACACGAATTTTTAAAAGTCCAGTATTTACTTTTTATTTTTCTTCTTATCGAAAACCTTAACTGTGGAAGGCTTACCGGATGAACTCTTTGCTCCTTTTCCAGGCACCCATTCATAATCCAATTGCCGTTTGCTTAAATTGGCGGCAACCACTTTTATCTTCACGAGGTCTCCCATCCTGAATTTTTGTTTGGTGCGCAACCCCACCAGTGCATAATCGGTTTCATCCAGCCTGAAATCATCATAATCACTCAGGTCTCTCACAGTTACCATGCCTTCGCACTTATGTGCAACCGTTTCTACAAAAAAACCAAAGGAAGCCACACCACTGATGATGCCATCGAATTCTTCGCCCAGGTAATTTTGCATGAACTCTACCTGTTTGTATTTATTGCCTGCCCGCTCGGCCTCCATGGCCTTGCGTTCCCTGTCGCTGCAGTGTTTGCATTTCTCCTCCATTTTTTTATCCGTCTTCAGGTTCTTTTCCAGGCATTCCTGTAAAATACGGTGCACCATCACATCCGGGTAGCGGCGGATGGGTGAAGTAAAATGGCAATAATGTTCAAAGCCCAGGCCATAGTGGCCAATATTTTCAGAAGTATACACCGCCTTCGACATGGTTCTTATACCCAATTGTTCCAACACATGCTGTTCGGGTTTGCCCTCCACCTCTTTCAGTAATTTATTAAAAGAAGCCGCCACGGCCTTCTCATCGTGCATATCGAACTTGTACCCGAATTTTTTGGCAAATGCTGCAAAGGGTTTCAGTTTTTCATCATCCGGTGTATCGTGTATGCGGTAGGGAAAGGGAATGGGTTGTTTATTGATCTTTATTTTAGAGATATAAGTGGCGATCGTTCTGTTAGCCAGCAGCATAAATTCTTCTATCAGTTTATTCGCATCCTTGCTTTCTTTAATGACAATACCCACGGGTTTCCCTTTTTCATCCAACTGAAAGCGCACTTCCTGTGATGAAAAATTAATGGCGCCGTTGCGAAACCGTTCCCTACGCAGTTTTTGAGCCAGGTCATTTAATAACACGATGGGTTTGGAATGCAGGCCTTCTTTCTTTTCAATGATATCCTGTACTTCTTCGTAAGTAAAGCGGTGGTTACTGTGTATGATGGTCCTGCCGATCCAGCTGTGTTTTACTTCGGCCCTGTTATCGATTTGGAAAATTACGGAGAAGGTATATTTATCTTCATGCGGCCGCAATGAACACAATTCGTTGGATATTTTTTCGGGCAACATCGGGTTTACCCTGTCGGGCAAATACACGCTGGTGGCCCTTTCATAAGCCTCCTTATCGAGGGCAGTACCGGGTTTCACAAAATGACTCACGTCGGCAATATGTACCCCGATCTCGTAATAGCTATTGTCTAAATTCCGGATCGAAATGGCATCATCAAAATCTTTGGCGTCGGCCGGGTCGATCGTAAAGGTTAAAATATCCCTGCAGTCTTTTCGCTTTTTGGCTTCTTCGCGGCTAATGTTCTCCGTTAGTTGAGCCGTTTCATCCAGTACCTCCTTTTCAAAAACAAGCGGAAAGCCGCATTCAATTAAGATCTCCTTCATCGCCATATCATTTTCATCCTCAGCTTTCAGCACACCGACCACTTCTCCCTGAGGTTTCTTATCTCCCTTGTCCCATCTCAGTAATTTCACCACAACCCTGTCATTATCTTTCGCGCCATTCAGTTTCTCTGGTGCAATATAAAAATCAGGTATCGGTTTTTCGGAAGCCGGGATAAAAAAGGCGAAATTCTTATTCAGTTGAATATTTCCGATAAATTCAGTTTGTTTGCGCTCGGCCACATCCATAACGGTGCCCTCTATCCGCCTGCCTTTTACAGCACCTTTGGAAATTTGTACCCGCACGATGTCTCCGTGAAAAGCCCGGTTAAAATCGTTTGGGCGAACGATAATATCTTTTTCCAATCCTTCCACAATTACATAGCCCATTCCGCTCCGGGAAATATCCAGCTTACCTTTTACAATGCTTACCTGGGATGATTTTTTTTGGGAGGATGTTTTTTTATTCATATTCTTAATGTCTGTGGCATTTTTTGCTACCAGCTATATTTCTTTGCTCAACATCGTTGTGTCACTCACTTCAGCATTTGTACTACTATGAAACCTGGAATCGGAACAGCGCATAATTTTGTAATTCTATCTTCCGTGCTTCTGTGTCTCTGTGGCAATAAAAATCCCCTGCAATGTACCAAGAAATTGCTACATTCGGCTAAATGAACGTTTGTGCCTCCACTCACAAATTCTCCACAAAAAATTATCACCAGGACGATCCTGATCCTTTCTTTGGTAAGCCTTTTCAATGATGTGGCCAGTGAAATGCTGGTACCGGTCATGCCGATGTTCTTAAAAAATATCGGCTTTACTGTATTGGTCATTGGTATACTGGAAGGTGTTGCAGAAGCCGTTGCCGGGCTCAGTAAAAGTTATTTTGGAAAACAAAGTGATGTATCCGGAAAGCGGTTGCCATTTATACAGTGGGGATATGCATTAAGTGCTATCAGTAAACCATTAATGGCCTTTTTCGTCTACCCGCTATGGATATTCTTTGCAAGAACACTTGATCGTATAGGAAAGGGAATAAGAACAGGCGCAAGAGATGCCTTACTCAGTGATGAAGCAACTCCTGAAACCAAGGGCCGGGTTTTTGGTTTTCACCGTGGCATGGATACATTGGGGGCAGTGCTGGGCCCTGCCATTGCATTGGTATATTTATATTTTTATCCCGGGAATTATAAGACGCTTTTTTTAATTACGTTTCTCCCGGGTATCCTGGTTATTCTTTTAACCCGCTTAATAAAAGAAAAGAAGAAAGCGCCTGTCCAATCACCACCAGCCAATTTATCCTCCGTAACTTTAGCGAAGGAAAACCATCAACGATCAACCACCAACCTATTTGCCTTCATTTCTTACTGGAAAAAAAGTACCCCGCAATACAAAAAATTGGTAACGGGATTGCTGCTTTTTGCCTTGTTCAACAGTGCAGATGTTTTTCTTTTACTTAAAATGAAAGAAAGCGGGTTGAGCGATACTGTGGTAATAGGAATTTATATTTTTTATAACCTGGTCTTTGCAATAACGGCTTATCCACTGGGCATTCTTGCGGATAAGCTGGGGCTCAAAAAAATTTTTATCCTGGGCTTATTCATTTTCACGGTAGTATACGCAGGTTTTGCACTGAACAATAACCTGGTGATCTTTATTTTACTTTTTTTCCTGTATGGAATTTACCAGGCTGCCACAGATGGCATATCCAAAGCATGGATCAGCAATATTGTGGATAAAAGGGAAACAGCCACCGCAATCGGTACCTATACCGGGTTTCAAAGTATTTGTGCATTGATCGCCAGCAGCGGTTGTGGTTTGTTGTGGTATCAATTTAATTCGACGGTTTGTTTTTTGGTTACAGCAGGAGTTACCGTGATAGTGATCATTTATCTTGGTTTCATTGCCGTTGGCTTAAGCCAACGGCAATGAAGAAGCAATGAATCGGCAATGAAAGATTTCCTAACTTTAATACAAATATTCATATGCATTCATACGAAACAGTTGTTGCCGCGCTGAATGGCTTAAAAGCAAGGGGATATAACCTGAATTTCAATATTGCATTTGATACCATCAGGTGTGAAGAAAAAAATATCTGTTTAAATCCAAATGAATTTGAAATTGTGGAAGTGTACCGGTTTGAAGGAAACAGCAATCCTGATGATGAAGATGTGGTATATGCCGTGGAATCAAAAGATGGTACAATTAAAGGAGTGATCACAAGCGCTTTTGGTAAGGATGCCGATGCAGCCTCTACTGAATTGCTTAAGAAACTATCCATGCATAAAGATCAGGTGTGAGATAACTTACCGAAAATAAAGACAAAATTACTAAGAGTGCAAAGGAGAAAATAAGAAGAAAAAGGTTAAGTAAGTTTCTCCTTTGAACGCTTAGCCAAAAATATAGTAAACCCATCAGCCATGCCAAACTTACTTGACCGCAGAAATTTCATTCAGACATCGGCACTTGCAGGTATGGCGCTTACACTCCCCAACACGGTAAGCGCATGGGGCTCCTCCAAAAAAGAAAAACTGCGTATAGGCATAATCGGTAGTGGTTTCCGCTCACAGGAGCACATGGGGAATTTTTTACAAAGGGATGATGTGGAAATTACCGCGATCGCTGATCCACAGCAAAGAAGTGTGGATGAAGCCGTGGATATCTTTAAAAAATATAACCGGCCTGAACCTGTGGTGTATAAAAACGGTGACCACGATTATAAAAATTTACTGAAGCGGGAAGATATTGATGCCATGGTGATCTGCTCTCCATGGGAATGGCATATGGTACAGGCCATCGATGCCATGAATGCCGGAAAAGCAGTGGGCGTGGAAGTGTGCGGTGCATTGAAGTTGCAGGACTGCTGGGATGTGGTGAATACATCGGAGAAAACAAAAACGCCGCTGATGATGATGGAAAATGTATGTTACCGCAGGGATATCATGGCGGTGTTGAATATGGTGCGCAAAGGAATGTTCGGCGAGTTATTGCACCTGCAGGGCGGCTACGAACACGACCTGCGAGGCGTTTTATTCAATGATGGGAAAACGGCCTATGATAGTGGTGTGGAATTTGGAAAAAATGCCTACAGTGAAGCACAATGGAGAACCAATCATTATGTGAACCGTAACGGTGAACTGTACCCGACGCATGGCCTGGGGCCTTTGGCCGTTATGCTCGATATCAATAAGGGAAACCTGCTCACTAAATTATCTTCAGTAGCCACAAAATCAAAAGGATTGCACCGGTATATCGTTAATCATCCAAAGGGCGGGCCCGACCATCCCAATGCAAAAGTAAAATTTAAACAGGGCGATATCGTTACCACACAGATACAAACGGCCAATGGCGAAACCATCGTATTAACACATGATACTTCTTCCCCACGTCCTTATAATTTAGGTTTTCGGGTACAGGGCACTAATGGATTGTGGGTAGATAATCATTCGGGTGAACTGGATGCCGGATTGATCCATTTTGAAGATAAAAGTAAAAAGCACAGCTGGGAAAATACAGAAGCATATTTGACAGAACATGATCACCCATTGTGGAAAAAATATGGGAAAAAAGCCGAAGGCGCCGGCCATGGCGGCATGGATTTTTTTGTGGACCATGCGTTTATTGAATGTGTGAAACGCGGCGTAAACTTTCCGCTTGATGTGTATGACCTGGCAGCATGGTACAGCATTACACCACTTAGTGAAAAAAGTATAATGGAAGGCGGGCAGTTGCAGAACATCCCGGATTTTACCAGGGGAAAATGGAAAACGAGGAAACAGGGATTTGCGTTTAACGATGATTATTAACCCCCTCCGCCCCCTGAAGGGGGAACCATGGAGGAGATTGAAGCGAAGATTGAGGACGATGATATATGAAAAATAAATGTTTGTAACAAAAAACACACAAATGCTTAACAGAAGAAAATTTTTACACCTTACAGCAATCACGGCTCCTTTACTTGCCGTAAAAAGTTCCTTTGCTAACGGTCTTGCAGAGACGACAAAACCGATTGTGATCTCCACCTGGGACAGCGGCATGGCAGTAAATACCGAAGCCTGGAAGATCTTATCCACAGAAGGAAGGGCATTGGATGCCGTAGAAGCCGGTGCCAGGCAAATTGAAGATACCATCAACTGCTGTGTTGGTTTAGGTGGTTACCCCGACCGGGATGGGATTGTAACGTTGGATAGCTGTATCATGGATGAACACGCCAATTGCGGTGCTGTAGCAGGTTTGGAAAGAATAAAACACCCGGTATCCGTGGCAAGAAAAGTGATGGAAAAAACCCCGCACGTGATCCTGGTGGGTGCCGGTGCTCAACAATTTGCACTCGAAAACGGGTTTACACTGGAAAGCAGAACTTTATCGGAAGATGCAAAAAAAGCATACGCTGAATGGTTGAAAAAAAGCGAATATAAACCGGTTATAAATATAGAAACCAGGAAGACCAATGGCCCCTTTGCGCCAAAGTTTTTTGAAAACGGATCCCCCAATCATGATACGATGGGATTGATTGCAATGGATAATAATAATAACATATCCGGTGCCGTTACCACCAGCGGAATGGCTTTCAAATTGCATGGCCGGGTGGGCGACTCCCCGATCATTGGCGCGGGTTTATTTGTAGACAATGAATTTGGCGCAGCTACTTCAAGTGGAGTGGGCGAAGAAGTGATCCGGATTTGCGGAACTCATTTAGTTGTGGAGTATATGCGCCAGGGTTATACCCCGGAACAGTCCTGCCAGAAAGCAGTGGAAAGAATAGTAAGAAGAGACAAAGAAAAAGCAAAAACACTTCAGGTAGGCTTTTTAGCCATGAATAAAAATGGAGAATACGGCGCTTTTGCCATACAGAAAGGCTTTGTATTTTCAGTGAAGAGTAATAATGAAAATCAAATCCATCAATCAAAATATATATTTGCCTAAATCCCTAAAGGGACTTTGGAGTTCAAAAATTTAATGGCTACAAGTAAAAAGTGAGCAATGCATGTACATACTTCAAAAGCCCCTTCAGGGGTTTGGGGCATGAATTTCAAATTAGAAGTCATTGGCTTTAACATCGAAAGCTGCATGCTTGCTCAATCTGCGGGCGCTCATCGCATTGAATTATGCGATAATCCCCCAGAAGGCGGCACCACGGCATCTTATGGTTTTATTAAAGCCGCAAGGGAAAAATTACTGATCGATCTTTATCCTATCATCCGTCCGCGTGGCGGAGATTTTTTTTACAGTGATGCAGAATTTGAAATAATGAAAACAGATGTGCAGTTGTGTAAAGAACTGGGGTGTAACGGAGTGGTGACGGGAATGTTAAATGCTGATGGAACTGTTGACAAACCGAGATGCAGTCAACTGATTGAAATCGCAAATCCCCTGGGTGTAACTTTTCACCGGGCATTTGACAGGGTTACAAAGCCCCTCCTAACCTCCCCGAAGGGAAGGGGCCTGGACCCAACTAAACCGGAGTTTTATTCCCAGGCATTAGAAGATATTATTGAGATCGGTTGTGAAAGAATTCTTACTTCTGGATTAAAACCAACTGCATTGGAAGGGATCGATGCAATTGCTTCATTGATCAGGCAGGCTGGTGACCGGATCATCATTATGCCCGGTAGCGGTGTGCGCGCGGATAATATTATTGAGATCGCTGAAAAGACCGGTGCTACTGAGTTTCATACATCTGCAAGGATGAATGTGGATAGCAAAATGAAATGTACAAATAAGGCAATGAAGGAGAATTTAAGATCGGTTACTGTTGATGCTGATGAGATAAATAAAATCATCACTAACCTAAAAGGCTTATAAAGATGAAGATCAGCAAAATCAGTATAATCCTGCTAATCACGGTTCAGACAATCTCTGCTCAGAATATTTCGCTTGAACTCAACAGCAAATGGCAATTCCATAAAGATGGAGAAGCCAAATGGTACAAAGCGACTGTGCCGGGTACCGTACATACAGATCTGTTAAATAACAAACTCATCCCCGATCCTTTTTACCGTGATAATGAAACCAAACTGCAATGGATCGACAAAGCCGATTGGGAATACAAAACCATTTTTAATGTGGATGCAAAAATATTCATAAAGAAAAACGTTGAACTGGTTTTCGATGGCCTGGATACTTACGCTAACGTGTACCTGAATGGACATTTGATTCTACAGGCAGATAATATGTTCCGGGGATGGACAGTGAATGTTAAACCCTATTTACAACGATCAAATAATGAATTAAAAATTCATTTTGCATCAGCACAAAATAAAGTGGATAGTATCGCCAAAACAAGGGTGCCACTGGTATTGCCAGATAACAACCGGGTGTATGTACGGAAAGCGCAGTTCCAGTTTGGCTGGGACTGGGGGGCGAAATTTGCAGGCTGTGGAATTTGGAAAAAACTGAGGCTGGATGGATGGGATAATTTCAAAATAAACAATATTCAAATTAAAGTCGATTATCACAAGGATACTTCCATTGTACATTCAATTATTAATTTAACCGGTACCATTGAGCGTGATTACAAGAAAACTATTATTACTGAACGGGTAATGGAGCAGGAGGGCTTAAGCAAAGGTATCGTTTACCAGGATAGAGATACATTTGATCTGCCTTATATGGATGATGAAAACTGGTTCCGTTATAACCAATCTGTAAATTTATTTCATTCAATAAAAACAAGGGATTATCTTTTTGATCCAATTGGTAATGAAAAGAAATATTACCAAATTACTTTTAAAGTGACAAAGGGTAGTGTGCTGATTGAATCTGCTACATGCAGGATCACGCTAAGGGATTTACAACTCATTCAACGACCCGACCCTGTGGGTACATCCTTCTACTTTCAGCTAAACGGAAAACCCATTTATGCAAAAGGTGCCAATTGGATACCTGCCGATATCTTTTTACCTAGGGTTAAAAAAGAAGATTATCGAAGGATGCTGCAAATGGCCAAAGACGCCCACATGAATATGCTTCGTGTATGGGGCGGCGGGGTGTATGAAGATGATGCATTCTATGATTACTGTGATAAAATGGACATCATGGTCTGGCAGGATTTTATGTTTGCCGGTGGCATGTATCCCGGTGACGAAACATTTTTTAACAATGTAAAGGAAGAAGTAAAATATCAAATTGAAAGATTACGCAATCATTCCTGCATCGTATTATGGTGCGGCAATAATGAAATTGATGAAGCTTGGAACAACTGGGGCTGGCAGGATCAATTCAATTTACATGGAAAAGATTCTGCAAGGATCTGGGGCTATTATAAAAGGTTATTCGAAGACAGCCTGAAAAAATGGGTGAATGAATTTGACGGTACAAGACCCTATATTTCATCCTCTCCCATGCATGGATGGGGACATGAGGAGAGTTTCAAAGAAGGCGACAGTCATTACTGGGGCCTTTGGTGGGGACTGGAAGACTGGGAAGCATTTGAAAACAAAACAGGGAGGTTTATAAGTGAATATGGCATGCAGGCCATGCCCAATATAAACACCATAAAAAATTATACCGATCCGGCAGACAGGTTTTTGTATTCACCTGCTATCCGATCACATCAAAAAGCAAATGATGGTTTTAAAAAGCTGAATTATTATTTAAGCCACTATTTCATTGATTCGGCGAAGATCGATAAACTTAGCCTGGAGGATTACGTCTATTTAACACAATGCCTGCAATATTATATTTTAAAGAACAGCATTGCCGTTCAACGAAGCAAGTATCCAAAGAATATGGGCACATTATTATGGCAGTTGAATGATTGCTGGCCCGTAACAAGCTGGAGCATCTCTGATTATTCAAGAGAGCCAAAAGCAGGCTGGTATGCGGTTAAAGAAGCATACAGGGATGACGTGAAGCCGATGAAGGATGCTGTTTATCCGAAGGATCTGAAGTTGGGGAAAGCGCTGGTTACCTTTACACGCAAAGGAAATAAACTTATAATTACAACCAATGCAGATGCAAAATATATACAACTATCAGGGGATGACAGTACGTCTGTATTCTCTGATAATTATTTTGATTTAATAAAAGGAGAAACAAAAAGTATTATGCTTACAAAAGATAACATTACAATTATCAAAATAAAAACGCTGTACGATGTTTTAAATGCTCAATAAAGTACAAAGGCCGAAGTAGCCGTCATTGCGAAGGTATTTTTGCCTGAGGCATAAAAATACCTGAAGCAATCTGCCGAACAGGGCTGGGATGACTAAAGGTATACAGTACAAGAGAGATTATTCTTTCTCTTTACTAAAGAGAAAGAATAACAGAACAAGTTCACAACGATGTTGAGAATAGAAATACAGTCGGTACCAAAAATATTAAGAACGGAAACATCAGCATAACCGCTTTATTGAACATTTATGAAACGAGCAGTATTATTTTTACTTATTACAGCATTGTCACAATTGAGTCTTGGGCAAAAACACACATTCTCTTTAAGTAAAAATGATTTCCTTTTAGACGGCAAACCCTTCCAGATCATCAGCGGAGAAATGCACCCGGCAAGGATCCCGAGGGAATACTGGCAACAGCGGATACGGATGGCAAAAGCTATGGGATGCAATACCATCGCGGCTTATATCTTCTGGAACTACCATGAGCAGAAAGAAGGCGTTTTTGATTTTAAAACGGAAAACAGGGATGTGGCTGCGTTTATCCGTACCTGTCAGCAGGAAGGCATGTGGGTGCTGCTGCGCCCCGGTCCCTATGTATGTGCAGAATGGGATTTTGGAGGAATTCCACCTTATCTTTTAAAATATCCTGATATTAAGATCCGTTGCATGGACCCCAGGTATATGGCTGCTGCCGAACGATACATCACGCACCTGGCAAAAGAAGTTGCACCGCTGCAATGCATCAATGGCGGGCCGATACTGATGGTGCAAATTGAAAATGAATATGGCAGTTATGGTAATGATAAAAATTATCTGGAAGAACTCAGGAAAATATGGCTGAAGAATGATATTAAAGTTCCTTTTTATACCGCTGATGGCGCCACCTCATTTATGCTGGAAGCCGGGCATGTAAAAGGCACAGCCATCGGTCTCGACAGCGGCAGCAGCGATGATGATTTTGCTCAGGCCACAAAAGCGGATGGGGATATGCCTTCATTCAGCAGTGAAACTTATCCCGGCTGGCTTACCCACTGGGGCGAAAAATGGCAGCGTCCCGACACCAATCACCTGGTAAAAGAACTGGAATATTTATTGCAACACAAAAGATCATTTAATCTTTATGTAGTGCATGGCGGCACCAATTTTGGTTTTACCGCAGGGGCCAATGCATTTGCCGAAACACAATACCAGCCTGATATTACCAGTTATGATTATGATGCACCCATCAATGAACAGGGACAGGCAACTCCAAAATATTTTACCCTGCGCAACCTGATCGCTAAATATGTTGATCATAAAATCCCTAAAGTGCCTGGTGCAATACCTGCGATTGAGATCCCGCCTGTAGAAATGAAATACGTGACCACCATCTGGAATCGTTTACCCATTCCCGTAAATAGTGTACAACCCAAACCAATGGAGGCATTTGATCAAAACCAGGGATTGATATTATACAGGACTACTCTCGTTGGGCATAAAAGCGGGAAACTCACGATTACCGAGCCACATGATTATGCATTGATCTTTTTAAACGGAAAACTCATCAATACTGTTAATAGAGATAGTGGTAACTGGACCGTCACCCTGCCCAAATCAAATATCGCCGATCCCACGCTGGATATCCTCGTGGAAGGCATGGGCCATATTAATTTTGCCCAGTTTATGATTGACCGAAAAGGGATAACGGACAGGGTTACACTAAACGGCATGACATTGATGAACTGGGAAATTTTTTCATTGCCCATGGACCCCAAATTCGTAACAGATGCTGCCACCCCCGATCGTGGCGTGGATGACAGGAACGGCATGTTCTTTAAAGGTAGTTTTACATTGACAGAAACCGGGGACACTTACTTTGATCTCAGTAAATACAAGAAAGGAATAGTGTATGTGAATGGCCATAACCTTGGCCGGTACTGGGATATAGGGCCACAACAGCACCTGTATTGCCCGGCATCCTGGTTAAATAAAGGGCAAAATGAGATCATTGTATTTGATCTTTTACAAAAAAAATCAAAAGAAATCAATGGAGTGAAATACCTGGAATAAAGTCGGCCACCCGATCCCGGGCTGGCGGAGGATCTAAAGCTGTTTTCCAAATTCAATGAGCCTTTGTAATAACTTGACCTGGTTTCCGGCACGAACAAAATTATGCCCTTCATATTTTGCACCGTAATACACATCATTGTTGATATGATCAGTTAAAAAACGGATGGCCTGCATATAGATCATGAACTTACCGGCATACAAAAAATAATTTTTTTCTACATCATACAATTCCTCCCCCATTTCAGTCCGGTAACCATCCACGATCGCTTTATAAAAATCTTTGCGGATCATGATCTTTGAAAAGTCCTTTTCTTCCTCGTTTACCGGCGATAAATAGGTACGCATCATATCTCCGAGGTCGCTGATGAAATAACCCGGCATCATCGTATCCAGGTCTATCACACAAAGCCCTTTATCATTTTCATCAAATAGTACATTGCTGATCTTTGTATCATGATGGATGCATCTTAATTTAAAATCAGGCCGGCAATATTCAAATTCCCCTGCAATTATTTTTTGACGGCTGATATATTCAATTAAATATTTTGACCGCAATATTCTTTCTTTATTCCCGGTTTGTAAAGCATGTTCAAATTGCTGATAGCGGAGTGTAAGGTTATGAAAACCGGGCAAGGTAATTTTCAATTGAGAAAGATCGAGCCGGGACAAGCGTTTGGTGAGACCTGCAAACTGTTTTGCAGCCTCATAAGCCTGCCCGGGATCTTCCACCACATCAATGGTATGGGCATCACGGACAAAAGGAAATATCCTGAAATATCCTTCTTCGGTTTTAAACAAATCTTTACAGGCTATCGTTTGAACAGGCTCCACAAATAAATAGCCCGGGTGATATTGTTTAAGGTGATCCGAAATAAGACGGATGTTAAATGCAATATCTTCCGGTGTTTTGAAAACTTGTTGGTTTATTTTTTGCAGGATAAACTTTTCAGATCCTGCTTCCAGCAACCAGGTACGGTTGATCAACCCATTACCAAATGGGCGGATGACACAGTCCTTTTCATCAAATCCATATTGCAATAAAATATTCCGCATTATCTGCTAAATTCGCACAATTCAAGCAATTAGTGTAATTCGTGGAACTAAGAAAAGAAATATTAAAAGAGCATTCCAAAGCACAATGCACAAAGATCGTGAAATGGGTGGGCAACAGCCAGCAGCGTTTTGATGAACTCTTCAGTTTATTTTTAAATGATGAATACCGCGTGGTGCAAAGGGCTGCGTGGCCGGTAAGCAATGCCGTTATGGCATACCCGTCCTTCATCAACTCGCACTGGAAAGAACTTATTAATAATCTGAAGAAACCCAATCTTCATGGTGCAGTAAAACGCAACAGCATCCGCCTTTTGCAGGATATGGAGATACCCAAAAAACATCATGGCCAGTTAATGAACATTTGTTTTACCTACCTGGAATCGCCCACAGAAGAACTTGCCGTTAAGGTATTTTCCATGACGGTGTTGGGTAATCTCGCCAAATCATATCCCGAAATAATTCCCGAATTAAAATTATTGATCGAAGACCAACTTCCTCACCAGACGGCGGGATTTAAAAGCAGGGCAAAAAAAGTATTAAATATGATTGGATATATGTAGTTTTTGGGTTTTATTCTAATCAAGTTATGATAGATTTTATAAATAACTTAAATACTATAAACTTAAGAGAAAGTAAGATACTCTAATTCAAAAAATTCTCTTTGTTAGGGTTTCCTTGAAAAAAGTATACTTATAATGAAGATAGGGTTATATATTTGTATATAACTTCACCTATGATACATTTTTACGCTTACTTTTTTTCTTAATTCAATACGCAATTGAGTTTTGTCAATTACTTAACAATCTTTATTTTCACCAAATAGAAACATATTCAAAGCCTAATAAATGTCAATTAAAAATCTTTATATAAAAGAAATAGTTATCGATAATTATAAATCTCTAAGAGATACTAAAATAAATCTCCAATTTGGATTGAATATCATAATTGGCAAAAACGGAGCAGGGAAATCAAATCTGTTACAATTTATTTACTCATTTATTAACCGTAACATTTTTTTGGGTAATTCAAGAATCACAAGAAATTTAAATCCCAAGTTTACTGTTATAATTGAATACCTCGAAAACGAAAGAGTCATTGAACTTTCATTAGCATTTCAAAAGAATAAAAATACTGAAGAAAATTTAATTCCTGAATTTGCATTTACACATACAATAACATTAAATAAAAAAGTAGATGGTAAAAAAACTATTAGCAATAAAAGTATAATATTTAATGAAAAAGAACGTCGTAAATCTTTTTTAAGAGAAGAGGAAACAATAAAAGAATTAGAAATACTTAGACTACTTAGAAAGACATTTATTAAATTCAATTTCCCATCTGAAATATCTTGGGTAACAAAGCCAAATAGAATAACAATTGATATTGATAACGATATTAGTTTTGAAGATTATTTTTCTGAATTAAACCTTTTTGCAAAACTAGAAGGTACAATAGAATATGATTTTTTTCAAGAACAAAAGCCGAAAAAGAAGTTAAGAGATATAGAATATTTAAAGAAAAATTTATTATCCCATATATCTAATTACTTTACTGTAATTCATATAAATGATTACTTAAATAAATACACCCCTATTAAAGAAATACGACTTAATCCAAACATTAATTTTTATAAAGCAGAGAATAATATTATTATTGAAAATTTAATGATTGATTTTTTAATTGACACAGATTGGGTACCATGGTCTTATTTGTCTGATGGCTCAAAACGATTATTTTATTTAATTACAGAGATATTAACTGCTAATATGGGCATTATTTTAGTAGAAGAGCCAGAACTTGGAATACATCCTCATCAACTCTATAAAGTTCTTGATTTTCTAAAAGAACAATCAAAAGATAAACAAATTCTTATTTCTACCCACTCTCCAATTTCCTTAGATATATTGGAAGAAAATGAATTATCTAGAATAATAATTGCTAAATACGAAAAATCATCTACTCAATTTTTAACCTTAAATAAAAATCAAATTAAAATAGCGAAGCGATATATGAATGAGATTGGAGAATTAAGCTATTATTGGTTACATTCTGATTTAGAAAATGATTAAAGTAGGTCTAATCGGGGAAGACCCCAATGATACAAATTCAATCAAGAATTTAATTTCTCAAAAGCATGGGAAGAATTTTGTATTCAAACAATTAATTAAGAATAAAAAGGGATATCAATTAGATAATAAAAATGTTCAGAAAGCACTAAAAATTCAATTTGAAGAATATAAACCAAAAATTGTTTTATTTATTAGAGATGCTGATGCTCTTGAAACAGAGAAAGCTAAAATAAATAAGGTAATCAGTTGGTTTATAAAATTAAATATCGTAGTAAATAATAACGGAATACTTCTAATAAATATTTATGAATTGGAAGCCCTAATTTTAGCAGATATCGATACTTTTAATAACTTATATAAAACTAACATTAATTTTACGGGTAATGTTGCTTTTAAAAAAGAGCCAAAAGAGTTTTTAATCTTGAAAACGAGGAATAATAAAAAGAAATATTCAGAATCTGACTGCCCCGAACTTTTTAAAGAGTTAAGATTTGATACAATCACCCAAAATTGCAAATACTTTTCAGATTTTATTGTTGAATTAAAAAAGGCTGCGAAAATTAAGTAGCATTCGGATACATTTAGTCGCTTATAATTCATCTGTCCTCAATAAAACATAATTTCCAAGAGTGTGAGACCAGTGAAATATAACAAACATTTATAGTTAGGTAAAAAAGTATTTTTTACCCCAATTTTATTTTTTTCAAAACTGATATTTTAGAACCTTCTGCTACAAAAACGGAATGGGGCCTAGCTTGTTCCAATGCAGCAAAATCACTGCCATATAAAGCGCAAAAATCGCAATCCACCAGGTAGTTCTTTACCGGGTATACTTTCCATGGAGGATGCTGCACATGATATTCAAATGTAGTGGTATCATTGTATTTTGAATATCCCCAGTAATGTTCGGCAATAAATTCTTCTTCACTGCCGGCTTGCATAAGGGCAGCCGGAGTTTCAATTGACGCTTCCAGTTTATTCCATTTATTCAGGTGCTTCCAGTGATACCCGAGGTGTATTTCCCCGTTTCCAGGATGGAAGAAATGGCTCATTTTCTTAGTGCTATATCTTTCATGATAAATAGTATTGGCAACAAAACTAATGGCAGGTTTTGGTACGAACTCTTTTATAAAAACCGTGCCGCGTTTCCATTCGCCATGATCGTTATACCTCACATAAAAACGGAGGTTCACTTCTTCAAAATTTACATGAAAAGGGATCTTTAATCCCCGCAGCCTTGTATCCGTAAACATAAAGCCAACAAGGCTTACATATACATTGCCGTGAAATTCATCAAGCACTGTTTGATGAGGCAGGTATTGCTGAAGCACGGCGGGGTCAACGATATAATTCGCCATGATGAGGTGCTTCCATGTGGCTGTTAAAAATTTCGATGACATTACTTGAAAGCCACAAGCTGCAAGCTTCAAGGGGGTAAATTTTAAATTCAGAGAGCCTTTCAATCTTTCAAAGCTGCACCAAATACGTATGCTTCTCCCTTGTAGCTCAGCGCTTGTGGCTTATAACTATTTTATTTTTTTTTCTTTATAAAATTCTCTAAAGATCAAACGCAAATTCTGGTCATACGTGAAATAATTATACAGCCAGTTGCAAAAAACAAAAAAACGGTTCTTCACTCCCAATATCAGCATCAGGTGAAGCCCCATCCAGATCATCCACGCAAAGAAACCTCCGAAATGTAATCTGGGCTTTGGAACATCCACCACCGCCAGGTTACGCCCCACTGTGGCCATGCTTCCTTTATCATTGTATACAAATTCTTCGAGCAGTGCATTACTGCTTTTCATTTCAATGCGCCGCAAATTTTTTGCAAGCATATCAGCCATCTGCATAGCTACCGGAGCCACCTGTGGATGGCCCTTGGGCCACGCAGGTTCTTCCATATAAGCCACGTCTCCGATGGCAAAAATGTTATTGAAACCATCTACCTGGCAATGCCTGTCCACCCTGATTCGGTTTCCCTTTGCGATCAGTTCCGGGCTGATGCCATCGGGCACATTGCCTTTAATACCAGCCGCCCAGATCAGCATAGCGGTATCGATCGTTTCGCCGTTTTGCAATACCGCCCTTTGCCCGTCATAATCTTTCAACAATGTATTGGTCATAACGGTAACGCCTAACTTCTCCAGGTAACGCAATGAATCTTCGGAGGATCTTTCACTCATGGCTGCCAGTGTTTTACCCGTACCTTCCAGGAGGTATATTTTCATTTTGGTAAAATCCAGTTCCGGGTAGTCCTTCGGCAATACAAAACGTTTCATATCAGCAATGGCGCCACTGAGTTCCACGCCTGTGGGGCCACCGCCAACAACAACGACATTCATCAGTCGCTGCAGTGCTGTAGCGTCTTTTGCACTTAATGCATCTTCAAAATTGTGCAATAAACGGTGTCTTAATTGCAAGGCCTCCACCGTGCTCTTCATCGGGAATGCATTATTCATCAGCTGCTGGTTGCCGAAAAAATTCGTATCAGCGCCGGTAGCGATCACCAATGCATCAAATTCAAATTCACCTATATCAGTGATGAGTTTATTTTCAGCAGTCAGTATCTGCTGCACTTCCGCCATCCTGAAGCGGACATTTGTACTTTTTTGAAAAACCTTGCGCAGGGGAAAAGAAATATTACTCGCATCCAGTCCTGCTGTAGCCACCTGGTAATACAGGGGTTGAAACTGGTGATAATTGAATTTATCGATCAGTGTAATGTCAAACCCGGGTTTGTTATTGAGTTTGCGTGCCAGCCTCAGTCCGCCAAATCCTCCACCGATGATTATAAGTTTCATATAAGATGATTTACCCCCTCCGCCCCCTAAAGGGGGAACTTTGGACTTCATTATTTTGAACCTCTTGTAATTTATTGAAGAGCTGAACAATGATTATTCTATTACTCTACAATAGCATCATGATTTATAAGTTATTAGGGTCCAGGTTCCCCCTTGAGGGGGCGGAGGGGGTGTTTCAATACAACATCCTCACCTTTATCGTTCCCTTCACTTTCCTCAACAGGTCCAGTGCATTTTTACTCAGGTTTTTATTTACATCCAGCACCACGTAACCGATCGTATCATTGGTTTTGAGATATTGCCCCAAAATATTTATTTTATGTTTACTGAGTTGCGTATTGATCTCGGAAAGTACGCCCGGTACATTATGATGGATATGCAATATACGGTGCGTACCTTCCTGCGGCGGTAATGCCAGGGCGGGGATAGTGTGTGAGCCGGTGCTGATGCCCTTTTCTAAGTAATTGAATAATTTATTGCTCACATCATCACCGATATTGAGTTGTGCTTCCTGCGTGCTGCCACCAATATGTGGCGTTAGTAAAACATTACTGAGCCCCTGTAACGGCGTAGTGAAGGGATCACCGTTCTTTTCGGGTTCCACGGGAAAGACATCTGCTGCGGCACCGCTCAAATGCCCGTCCAGCAAGGATTGGCGCAGGGCCTGCAGGTCAACCACTTCTCCCCTGGCATAGTTGATCAGGATGCTTCCTTTCTTAAAATGCCGGAGCATTGTTTTATTGATCATGTTTTTTGTGCCCGCCAGGTCGGGTACATGGAGGGTAACAATATCGGATCTGCCCACCACAGACCTTAAACTTTTTTTATCTTCTGCATTGCCCAACGGCAACTGTGTTTCCGTATCATAAAAAATTACTTTCATACCGAGGCTTTCTGCGAGTACGCTTACCTGTTTGCCTATATTCCCGTAACCGATAATACCCAGCGTTTTCCCCCGCAGTTCATAAGCGCCACTGGCTTCTTTCAGCCAAATACCCTCATGCGCTGCTTTATTCTTATCCATAATTTTACGGATCAGCATGATGGAAGCTCCGATCACCAGTTCCGCCACGCTCCTTGTATTGCTATAGGGCGCATTAAAAACAACCACGCCGTTTTTTGTTGCGGCTTTTAGATCAACCTGGTTCACGCCAATACAAAAACAGCCGATGGCCTGGAGCTTTTGCGCAGCATCCAATACTTTTTTGGTGATCATTGTTTTGCTGCGGATACCCAGTAAATGCACGTCCCTGATGGCAGCCATCAATTCCGCCTCACTCAATGCCCCGTTCATCTTTTTAACATTGGCATAACCGGCATCATTAAAATGCTTTACCGCCACATCACTGATATTCTCTAAAAACAGGATATTGATCTTCTCTTTGGGGTAGCTTGTTAATTTTTTTTCTGCCATGACATTACAGCGTATTTTGCACAAATATATTTGATATAAGTTATAATATTTTATGATACCGGCATTTGTTCTTTGTGGCATCATCGTTGCACAGTTTACCCCGATTCGTTCGGGGCAATCCCGTCGTCGGCAGTACTGCTATGTAGCACTGGCGTTCATCATGATCAGCCTTTCCGCCTGTAACTATTCCGCTTCCAAACAAATTGCCGGTGTGGATTCCATTCCCCGTTATGATCTTCCTGCCCCGCAATCCATTTCAACAACAGAAAGCAGTCGCATCCGGAACGCCTGTGAAATGTGGTACGATACAGCCCTGAAACAAAATGGATTCAACGGCGGCATGATCGTTGCCAAAAAAGGCAATATCGTTTTTGAAAAATACAACGGTACAGTTCACTTACCCGGTACCGATAGCATCAATGCAAATACACCGATGCATATTGCCTCTACCTCAAAAACCTTTACCGCGATGGCTGTATTGAAATTGTGGCAGGACGGGAAACTCAGTATCGACGATGAATACAGCAAGTATTTCCCCGATTTCAATTATCCCGGAGTCACTATCCGTACTTTACTGGATCACCGGAGTGGCCTGCCTAACTACATTTATTTTATGGAAAACCTGGGCTGGGATAAAAGCAAAATGGTAACCAATGAAGACGTGCTGAATTATCTGATCACCCGAAAAGCAGAACTGGAAAACATTGCTGCACCCGATACGCATTTTTCTTACAGCAATACCAATTATGCATTGCTGGCTTTATTGATCGAAAAAATATCCGGTAAAAAACTTCCTGAATTTTTAAAACAAACTTTTTTTATCCCGCTGCAGATGAAAAACACTGTTGTGTACAGCCTGCCGGATATAAAAAAAATGAACCCGAGTTACGATTGGAGGGGCGGAATAATGACCATTAATTTTTTAGACGCTGTGTATGGAGATAAAAATGTGTATACCACGCCGCGTGACCTGTTGCTATGGGACAGGGCATTAACCAGCGGCCTTATTTTTAAACCCGAAACATTGGAACAGGCTTATGCCCCTTACAGCAATGAAAAACCTGGTTTAAAAAATTATGGCCTTGGCTGGCGGATGAATATTTATCCGGATGGTAAAAAAATGATCTTTCACAATGGATGGTGGCATGGCTGCAATGCTGCATTTATCAGGCTGTTGCAGGATTCCGCTACGATCATTGTGATCTCAAATAAATTTAACCGCGCGGTGTACCACGCAAAAGTATTGGCCAGTATTTTCAGTGAATACTACAATACAGAAGAAGATGATGAAACGGAAATTCTAAAATTACCCGAAACAGACAGCACTTCAAAATTTATCAATAAAGGCTTACCCAACCCAAATTCATCCCGTAAAGACTCCATGCAAAACCACCTGTTCAAAGACAAAAGTCCCGGAACAAATAAGCTGGTTAAAATAAAAAAGAAGCAGTAATATGGCTTTTAAACATCATCACGTTTTTTTTTATTCACTACCAGATGTGGTTAAAGTGCATAAATTAAATAAAATAAACGGCCATTCTTTTGTCATTTCTGTATAAATAACCTACTTTACATTTACCAAAAACTTGCTATATGACAAAACTTGCTATCCGGCTAACAGCATTGCTGTTGCTATTCATTCCGCTTTTTATACAGGCACAAACAACGATCACCGGCAAAGTGGTCAATAAAAAAGACAACAGCCCCGTTGCTGATGCTACAGTATTGGTGAAAGGTAAAGGTTCGGGCACTAAAACAGATGCCAATGGAAACTTTACAATCAAAGCCAATAAAGCTGATGTGCTTGTTATCAGTTCAGTGAATTTCATTTCCCAACAGGTAAAAGTTAAAGAAGCCGGCTTTATCACTATCTCCATTGAGCCTGCCGAATCAACAATGGGCGAAGTTGTTGTTACTGCAATGGACATAAAACGAAATCCCAGGGAATTAGGTTATTCGGTTCAAACTGTAAAGGGTACCGATATTCAACAAACACAAAGGGAAAATTTTGTAAATAGCTTACAAGGAAGGGTGGCAGGACTTTCTGTTACACCCACTACCGGTGCTGCAGGTGCCTCCTCGGGTATAATTTTACGTGGTTTTAATAGTTTGTCCGGCACCAACCAGCCCTTATTTGTAGTAGATGGTATCATCATAGATAATCAAACCCTGAACTCCAACTCACAAAGTGGTACTGGCATTGGCCTTGCCTCAGATGGTAATAACAGGAATAATGATAATACCAATCGTATTGCTGATATCAACCCAAATGATATTGAGTCCGTAACTGTTCTAAAGGGGCCGGAAGCAACAGCACTGTATGGCAGCCAGGCAAGTTCCGGGGCAATTGTAATTACTACAAAAAAAGCAAAAGGCACAAATGGGAAAATATTAATAACTTATGATAATAATTTCCGCTTCCAGAAGATCACACGTTTTGTACAGGTAAATAATGATTATGGTCCGGGTACAAGTAATAATGTACCTACCATTCCATCTGCATCAGTAACTGGTTCTTTTACCTCATTCGGACCTGCATGGGCTCCCGGGACTACTTTGTACGATAACCTTCATAATTTTTTCCAAACCGGGTTTTCACAAACCCATAATTTAAGTGCGGAATTTGGAACCAAAAATGTTTCCTTCCGGGCTTCGGGCCAGGTTTTTGATGACCATGGAGTAGTACCAGATAACACTTATAAAAAGTATAATTTTAAAATTTCCAATACCACTAAAATTGGTAAATACGTAACCATTACGCCAACCCTGGCATACATCAGCGCTGATAATCTCAGGCCACTTAAAAGCTCTACCACCACACTTGCTTCCGGCGGATACCTGATAGAATTATATGAATGGCCGGCCAATATGGATATTACAAACTCCCAGGATGCATCAGGAAATAAACAATTTACTTTTAATCAAACAAACCGGAACAGTGATTTTGACAACCCTTTGTGGAGCGCTAAAAATAATCGGAGCGGTGATAAACTTACCCGTGTGATCTCTACTCTTGGAATTGATATTAATCCATTCTCCTGGTTATCTTTAGCAGGCAGGTTTGGTTATGACACTTATAAGGATAACGGGTACTTATTTATTAACCCGGAATCTTTTATACTTACTGCCGCAACAGGCGGGAGTTTAGATAATTATTACAGGAAATATTCAGGATACAATCATACCATCACCGCCACTGCAACTAAAAAAATACACGATTTTACCGGGAGGCTTTTAGTGGGCACCATGTGGCAGGATCTCGAAACAAAACAATATGGCATATATGGCACAAATATAGTTGACTCTATCACCAAGCTTGGCATGTATAAAAATGGGAATTTAGTTTCGACAAACGATTTTAACCTGAACGATAGTAGTATTACTTCCGTTGGTAGCAGGTTGCGTTTGCAAAGAGCCAGCCAGGGCTTACCCAATGAAAGTATTTTCAGGGAACTTGCTTTTTTTGGCGAACTATCTGTAGCGTATAAGAATTATGCATTTCTTACTTATTCTCATCGCTTTGAATCTGCTTCCCCGATTCCTGCAGACAACAGAAATTATCATTATCCGGGTGCAAGTTTAAGTTTAATTCTTTCTGATATATTCCCTGCCCTAAAAAAAGGTAATATCCTTAATTTTGCAAAACTGAGAGGTTCCCTGGCAAACACCGCCCGTTTAAATGATCCTTACTCAAACCAGCGGGTTTTTGTACAAAATTTCAGCAGCACCACCTTGCCCTTTACCTATACTTTGAGTTTTACAAATAATTATCCTTTCCTGAAACCTGAAAAACAAAAAACCTATGAGGTTGGTACTGAATTAAGGTTCTTAAAAAATGCCATCTCCCTGGAAGCAGCTTATTATAATACACTTAATACAGATCAGATAGCGCAGGGATACCGTGCCAGCTATGGAACAGGCGCGGTGTTAAATACACAAAATGCCGCTTCACTGCGTAACGAGGGTGTAGAGATTACACTGAATTTAACTCCGATAAATAAAAAGAATTTTAACTGGACGGTGAGTTTTAATTTTAACCACGTATGGAGTAAAGTGCTGACCCTGCCGGAATCCATTGGAGTATTAAATGACTTTTACAACTCTGATACTTATATTTCCAATGTAAGGGGTGGGCTTATCAGGGGACATTCAACCGGAACCATTACAGGTTCACAGTACACAAGAAATAATGCCGGGCAAGTTCTTATAAACCCATCAACGGGCATACCGCTAATCAATACAGGTACCAACACATTAATCGGCGACAGAACTGCACACTTTACCTTAGGAACGCTGAATACCTTCCATTATAAAAACTGGAGCTTTAGTTTCTTATGGGATCTAAAAGTAGGTGGGGATATTTATAATGGCACCGAACAACTGCTTACTTACCTCGGCAAAAGCCAAAGGACGGCTAACCGCAGCACCCCTGTTCTTATTAGTGGTGTATTAAATGATGGCCTGCAAAATTCGTCAACACCTACTGTAAATACACTGGCGATTGTTCCTCAATATCTGAGTAGTTACTATTCTTCTTTACCGGATGAGGAATTTATCCAAAAAAATGTGAACTGGTTTAGATTGAGAGACCTGACCTTAAATTATATGCTCCCGGAAAGAATAGTGAAACACCTCAGAGGATTTAAAGGGTTAAGTGTTTTTGTAACAGGAAGCGACCTGGTACTCTTTACAAATTATTACGGGGCTGATCCTGCTGTAAACGCAAACAATCCGGGTACACTTGGTGTGGGTGGATATGGCATGGACCTTGGAAGCACTTCTACACCTTTGGGAATAAGTTTTGGATTAAGGGCAAATTTCTGATCATGTTTTAATAAAAAATAAAAATCTTTATATGAAAAATAAAAATTTAAAACCGTTAATCTTTCTTGGTGCATTTTGCATATTTGGTTTGGCATCTTGTAAGAAATTAATAAATGACGCATATCAAAATCCTAATTCGCCGATAGTGGTACCGATTGAAACTATACTACCAGGTGTAATTGGAGGCTTTACCGCTTTCAATTCCGCAGCCGGTACAAATTATGGTGTACAGATCGACGATGTACTGCTTGGACGGTATGTCCAATACTGGGGGTCTACAACCAACGGAGAAAATTATGGTGAAATGGGCGGCACAATTGGTAGTGATAACACGGGAGGAATTTGGGCTACTTTCTATTACGGCCAGGGGCAAAATTTAATTGACATCATTCAATGGGGTACCCAACAGCAAAAATGGGATTATGTGGGGGTTGGTTATGCCATTAAAGCATGGGGCCTGCTTGAATTAACTAACCAGTATGGAGATGCGATTTTAAAACAGGCATTCGATGTCAGTTTAACCCAGTTTTTGTATGATACGCAACCTGAGTTTTATGACAGTTGCAGGGCCAATTGTTATGCGGCATTAGCTAACCTGAACAGAACAGATGGGAATGTGAACAATGCAAACCTTGCTCAAGGTGATGCCTACTTTAACCAGGGCAGCATTGATAAATGGAAAAAATTTGTATATGGTACCCTTGCCCGTTCCTACATTGATCTTAGTAGTAAAGCAATTTTTACTACCAATGGCTATGCTGATTCTGCCATTAAATATGCCAACCTTGCCATGACAAACAATAATGATAATGCGATGGCAACCTTTTCTGTTGCCAATACCAGTAATGGCTTCAACAGTTATTTTGGTCCTACCCGTTCAAATATGGGTACCGTGCGGCAGGGAGGTTATATTGCAAACCTGATGTCTGGCGCCAATACCACTGCATTCACTGGTGTAAGCGATCCCAGAACCTGGTATATGCTTAGTGAAAATTCTCTTGGAACATTTAAAGGAGTATCTCCATGGTTAGGAGTTACAGAGTACCTCAGCGGTTCTACGCCTACGGCTACTTATCCCAAGAATTTTTGGAGAAATCCTACACAAAGTGCTACAACAGGAACAAACGACAGCGCCCGCTATGTATTTGCTAATGGGGGTCCATGGCCAATGATGACGGCATCTGAAATGCAATTTGTGATTGCAGAAGCCGCCTATCGCAAGGGTGATAAAACGACCGCACTTGCTGCGTATATAAATGGAATAAGCCTGGATTTTGATTTGATGATCAATACTTATTCAGCTAAGGTGGCAGTGGCTCATCAAATAACGCCTGCCATGAAAGCTGCATATCTTGCAAATCCTGCCATAGTACCTGCTACACCTGCCGGCTTAACATTGACAAGAATCATGTTGCAGAAGTATATTGCCTTGTTTGGTTGGGGAACTCACCAAACCTGGATCGATATGCGCAAATTTCATTATATCGATATAGATCCTGCTACAACAAAGCAAGTGTATGCAGATTTTACACCACCACCTACCAGCCCTATTAATTTCCTGATATCAACTAACAATGGTAAATTGGTTTACAGGTGCAGGCCAAGATTTAATTCAGAATACCTGTATAATATTCCTGAACTAACAAGGATTGGAGCGTTAAATTCAGATTATGATACTTATGAATGCTGGTTCTCGATGCCATAAATTATTAACAAGAAAATAAACTATAATGAAACTTATAAAAATAATCATTTTCAGCCTGGGTGTTGCAGGGGTATCTTCTCTATACCTGTCATGTACAAGGGACACTCCCCAAATAGCATTGCTTTCCAGTCCTGCGGCCACTGCGCAGGTTTTTAGCGCTACCGTAAAAGCAGCCCGCAACTATGTTTATGTAGATGCGGTTCCGGTTTCAGGAGCCGCAATTGCCTACCAGGGTGTATTTCCCGGTACTGCTTATGCCTTTAATGTAATTGCTGGTTCACATACTTTTTTAATAAAAGATACCTTACCCGCAACAACACAGGTTCCCCTTAGTTTTACTCAGTCTCTGGACGCAGGAAAAAACTATACTATTTTTACGTATGATACCATTACCAGTGTTAAACAACTCACGGTGGAGAATACTATTGTTATTCCCAAGGACACGACCTGCATGCTTCGTTTTGGAAATTTCATTTATAATACTGCAGCATTACCCAATGTAGATGTGTATTCGTTCAGAAGAATACCCGGCACGCCGGTCTTTGCAAGTACAGCTGTTTATAATAATGTAAATGTATTTGCTCCTTCCTTTGCAGGCAGCACACCCATATTCACCAATGTAGCCACTGCAGCAGTAACACCATTTGTACCGTATGCATCCGGCTTAACAGACACTTTATATGTATTTGCCACGGGCACCACTTCGCCTTTGATTGCCAAAGGATTTGTTACAAGTTTAGTACCAACCAGAAGTTATACCTCCGTGTATAATGGCAGTTACAAAGGTGCGCTTGCTGCACGTGCGGTTACCGTTTTTGCAACATATTGACCAAGTAAGGTTTAAGGGTTTAAGGGTTTAAGGTTTAAGGGTTTAAAGGTCTGAGCGTTCGCAAACCTTTAAACCCTTAAACTTTTTAAACCTTTAAACGAATCGGGCCGCTTAACTAACCCATTCGCCTACCCGAAAAACAGGTAACATAATCCTATGGAAGTAATGATGCCTACCAGGTCGGCCAGGAGCATGGCACCTACCGCATATCGTGTATTCCTAACCGATACTGCCCCAAAATAAACAGCAATAACATAAAAAGTAGTATCGGAAGAACCTTGTAAGATACAGGATAAGCGGCCTGCAAAAGAATCTGCGCCAAATGTTTTCATCGTATCCACCATCATTCCCCTGGCTCCGCCCCCACTGAATGGTTTGATCAAAGCAGTGGGAATGCCATCCACAAAACGGGTATCAGCACCCGTTGCGGCAACCAGGCTTTTTATGCCATCTATCAACATATCGAAAGTGCCGCTGTTGCGCAACATACTGATGGCGACCAGCATTCCTACCAGGTAAGGAATAATACGTACAGCTGTTTCAAAACCACCTTTTGCCCCCTGAATAAAAGCATCAAACACATCGATCTTTTTATATATCCCGCCAATAATGATCAGCAGAAAGATCAGCAGGATCAAGCCATTGCTTAATACGCCCGAAAAAGATTGTACCCCATCTGCATTCAGCGACCTGATATAGATCACCATTAATGCGATGAGGGATGAAATACCTAAAACCCAGGTCATGATCACCGGCGTAAACACTTTTATTTTTTGCCGGAAAGAAACAATGAACATCGCTGCCATGGTGGCGATAAAAGTGGCGATCATGCAGGGTATAAAAATATCGGTAGGGTTTGAAGCCCGGGTAGTTGCCCTTAATGCAATAATACTAACCGGTATTAAAGTAAGCCCGGATGCATGCAAACATAAAAACATGATCTGCGAATTGGATGCCCTGGATTTATCCGGATTAATTTCCTGCAAACTTTCCATGGCTTTTATACCAAACGGTGTTGCTGCATTATCCAATCCAAGTAAATTGGCCGAAAAATTCATCATCATATGCCCCATTGCAGGATGCCCTTTTGGAAGATCGGGAAATATCTTTGAAAAAAATGGGCCAATGATCCTCGATAAAAGCCTTATCCCGCCTGCTTTTTCGGCAATACCCATGAAACCCATGAAGAGGGCCATAATGCCTATCAATCCCAAACAGATATTCACTGCACCTTTACAGGTTTCAATAATGCCATCAAGAGGTTTCTGTAACCTGTTCGATACCTGGTGATAAGTGAACAATCTTAATGCAGGAAATTTTTCTTTTAAAATTTTTACCGAGTCTGCCCGGGGATCATCAGTGATTAATGTATTGGCATCCGCTGGCTTGTCTTTTCTTTTATATGCAAATTCATCTACTCTTTTTGAAAAGCTATCAATAGTTGGATAACCTGCATTGGCTGGTGTTCCGATAGCATAATAATTATATACATCATCCGACTTACCGGTAACCATCCTGCTGAAAATATCACGCTGACCGTCAATCACAAAACATTTTATCCCTGCCACCATTATTGCGATAATGATAAATGCCGACCAAATTCTGCTGAGTGCCATGAATGACAGTTAAAAGTTAAGAGTTATGAGTTCAGAGTCAGTCCGGGATCAAACCTGAGCTTTTCTGATTTTTGATGTTTGAAATTAGTGTTTTATTTCAAATACGGCATATTTCTGCGCCAGCTCCCCGATATACCCTGGCATGCCCAACTAAAGGACTGTTCCGGGATCATAAGTTACCTGCATGCTGGCAGTTCCTGCACTGTTCCCTGATGTTAACGTGGCAGGTAGGAACTGAGTAGGAACTGAGTAGGAACAGAGTAGGAACAGAGCAGGAACAAGTGGCTTCCGGGTATATGGTAGTGGTTGAGGATATATAGAAAGGATATATCATTCCAACCCTTACCTTTGCAGCCGTTTAAGAAGTTGGCGGTTTGCAGTGGGCAGTTTGCAAGGGGCATTAAAGTGGCCGCTGCAAACTGCCCACTCATAACTCGTAACTCATAACTCGTAACTAAAAAAACATGGCTTTAAAAGCAGGCATCGTAGGATTACCGAATGTGGGCAAATCAACATTATTCAATGCAGTAAGCAATAGCGCAAAGGCACAGGCCAGTAACTATCGTTTTTGTACCATCGAACCCAATGTAGGACTGGTGGATGTTCCCGATGAAAGAATTGATAAACTGGCAGAACTGGTGCATCCCGACAGAACCGTACCTACACAGATCGAGATCGTGGACATTGCGGGACTGGTGCGCGGGGCCAGCAAGGGTGAAGGCCTGGGAAATAAATTTTTGGCGAATATCCGTGAAGTGGATGCCATCATCCAGGTGATCAGGTGTTTTGAAGATGAGAATATTTTAAGGGATGAGGGGCCCATCAACCCGGTTTCCGATAAAGAGATCGTGGAAACAGAACTGCAATTGAAAGATATGGAGAGCGTGGAAAAGAAATTGTCGAGGACAGAAAAAATGCTGAAGACCGGCGACCCCAAATTAAAAGCAGAGTACGAGGTATTGGTGAAGTGTAAACAACAGCTCGAAAAAGGAAAAAATATTTCATTGCTGGGTTTATCAAAGGAAGAAAAGAATGCCGTCGCAGATCTTTTTTTATTAACGGATAAACCAGTATTGTATGTGGCCAATGTGGATGAAGCGTCTATGCATACCGGTAATAAGTATTCGGCTCAATTAATTGAATCGGTAAAAGATGAAGACGCCCAGGTGATCATCATGACCAATGCCATTGAAGCGCAGATCGCCGAGTTTGACAATCCGGATGACCGTGCTATGTTCATGGAAGAATATAAAATGACCGAGCCTGCCCTGGACCGCCTCATTCGTTCCACGTATAAATTATTAGACCTCTACACCTACTTTACTGCCGGCGTGCAGGAAGTGCGGGCATGGACGATACACAAAAACTGGAAAGCGCCACAGGCTGCAAGTGTTATCCATACTGATTTTGAAAAGGGTTTCATCAAAGCGGAAGTGATCTCCTACAAGGATTTTATTCAATATGGCTCCGAAGCCGCATGCAGGGAAAATGGCAAACTGCGCATTGAAGGAAAAGAGTATTTGGTGCAGGATGGCGATGTAATGCATTTCAGGTTTAATGTGTAATTAGGAATGGAAAATATTAAATATTGAATGTAAAATGTAAAAGTTGAGGAGTTCAATAATTTAAAAGGGTTATAAGCTCTAAAAGCTGTTCAACTTTTACATTTTACATTTATTATTCTACATTTTACATTCAATAAAATTCATTCTAATTAAAAAGGGCCTCAAAAATAGCCCAATAAAAAAGGACTTCATAATCGAAGTCCTTTTTTATTAATTCAAAAAATATTTTTTATTGTGGAAATAAAACCTGGTCGATCTTATGCAATGTACCATTAATAAAATGCTGATCGCTGGTGCCGCCTGGGTCCGGCGTTGGATTGATCGCAATATTAGATGCGGTGACATTAGCAACACCAACGCCTTTCACTGTTGCAGAAGTGATCGTAGTTGGGCCTGTGAAAGTTACTTTCAGCGTCACTCCCGGGTGCGAAGGAATAGCGCCATTGAATAAGGTAGGGTATGCTGTTGCAGTAGTAGGGAAATTATTCAGGAAGGCACGGCCTTGTCCAAGAATATGATATACTACGATGCCTTTAACAGATAACGTTGTTACAAGGCTGCCTCCGAGGAATGAAATATAGGTAGCGTCTGGTTGTGCATTGTTGATAGCACCGCCGGTAAGAATTGCTACTGCATTTTTCATTGCCTGGTTGCTTGGAGCAAAAACAGTAAGGTTTGGGCCGAAATTACTTAACGCCCATGTCAGGCTTGAAGTATTTGTGGAAGCCAGTCCGCTATCCGCACGCTGGATAGCAGCTTTGAATATTGTCAGGTCAGGATCACCATTGGCTGTTGGAGGAAGAGGATCCAGGATTCTATTCGACAAATACCTGGAAGGAGGTGCAGTTGCCAATGCAATTTTATAAGCCACACCATTAACCGCTGGTATATCCAATTGTGTGATCGGTACATTATTCAGCCAAAACCCGTTACGATTACTTGGAGACGTGGTTAATCTAACCAAAGCAGTTGCCGGTGAAGGAGGCAATGGGTTATAGATCGTTGGATAAGCAAAATTCGGAAAGAAAGTAGGAATACTGGTTGAACTAATAACCTGCGGAAGAATATGATAGCTTACAATTGCTGTTACAGAAGTTGCCGGCAATGCATTGATCACTGCCAAAGATAATCCTGATGCAGTCATTGCTGCGTCATTGGGTATGAACATCGTAAACCGCAAGGAGGTAGTAGCCAGTGTGGGCAACAAACCAGCCTTCACCACGGCTGCTTTAAATATAGAATAAGTGGGATCATCGAGCAAGTTTGCCAATGTGGGTGTAGTTCCCTGTACAGGTGAAGCAGGAGAAACCAGTTGCTCCACTTGCTTGTTACAGGAAGATAAAAATAAAATCATCATTGCTGAAACAGCCAGCAATAAACTGATCTTTATTCTTTTTGTGATATATTTCATACTCAAAGTTTTAATTTTTGTTTAAGTGATGTTTGGATTCAATTTTATTAATACACATTATACCCGAAACTTACATAATACAAACCACCTATTTGTGAATTACCGATAGCATTATAATAGTATTGGTTGAACATATTTGTAGCGCCTAATTTTATGATCGATTTCGTTTTAGGTAATTTCAGGCTGATCTGTGCATCCACCGTTTGAACAGCCGGCAAATTACCGCTTGCAAAATCAGCATTGTAGTAATAAGACTGCTGGTACCTGTATGCTACGTTAAAGCCTAAACGCTTTTTCGGTCCAAAACCGGAATTACCAAAATTTACATTCCCTTTGTATTTGGGCGAGTTAAAATCAGCAACGAAACCTGCAGGAACATCTTTCAGGTTATCTGAAGATATATTTGCACCAACGGTAAAATTACATGGCAACCTGTAATCAAAACTGAATCCATATCCGAAGGTTTTCACCTTATCCCCTGAATTTACCGGTAAAGAATACCTGTAACCATTCAGCGTATCAGCTAATACAACCGTAGTGGCTGTTAAAGATTGCACAAACACCTGTCTGCCAAGAAATTTTTCATATTTTCCAAAATAACCATACAGGTCTATGAGCAGTTTCCCTTTACATAACAAACCTTTCCATCCTCCTTCAAAAGAGGATAATGATTCTGGTTGCAGGTTAACAGGACTATATGGTGCCAGTGTTCCTTTTCTTAAGCTCTCATAATCATACAGTGGTTTGCCTGCAAAGTTGAAAAAAGTTTTAAACGACGGATCGCCGCCGATCAGGCGAACATTACTTCCCACAACAAGATTAATATATTGTTGCTGGTTGGAAGGGAACCGGTAAGCTGTTTGATAGGAAAAGCGGAAATCGGTATTTGGACCGTATTTAATAACTGCGGTTACCCTTGGTGTATAGCGGCCCTGAAAATTTTCATTTCTGTCATACCTGCCCGATGCAGTTAATGTTACATTTTTAATTACCTTACGGCTTGCCTGTACAAAACCACCAAACTCTGCAATTTTGATATGTCCAGTAGAGTCAGCAAATAATGTTCCTTCTGAATTCAACACATATTGCTTGTAATTGCCACCAACCAATACGTCTATACCGGCAATTTTCCGGGCAATATTCGAAAAGTTATAACTTCCTTCAAGAACATACAGATCAGATTTATCCACTAATAATGCGCCTCCCTGCGAAATTGGCCTTGCCCTTAAAGAATCAAAAACTGCTTTAAAGCGTGCACTGGTTGGCAACAGGCGGTTAGCATCTACAACGAGTCTTGATTGTGCCTGGGCTGCTGAATCCTGTACACCGCTTAACCTTAATGCTAAATAATTTTGTGCGTAAGTAGAAAACCAACCGGTGGTGCCACCACTTGGAAACCAGGCTTCATTCAATAAACGTGTGGCAACCGTTGTATTATAAGATTCGCCGGCATTTTCCTGAGTGGTATATGCCCTTACCATCCATTGCTTGCTATTCACTTCTAATTTATACTGGCCCATTTTAAAGCCTTTCAAAGAATACCTTTCACTACCGGTATATACGGTGTTACCAGTTCCCCAATAAGCAGCAAAAACCGCTTCTGTATAAGAATTGAATTTATAATGCAGTGAAGTACCCAGTTTAAAATTAACTGTATTGGGATTGGTCACTTCCTTTTCGGTATAGCCTGTACGGGAAACATTTATTGGTGCCCCGCCATTTAATGTATCGATAAAATTTTTAAGGAAGGGAGCAGCACTGGCGCCAATTGAATTTAGCACTGCAGCCCTGATATCAGTAGTGGTTTCATCACCATACACATTGATACCATCATAATTAGGGTCGTTTGCCCTGTTACCGGCTTTAACAAAACCACCGGTAGCGGCCCTTTGATAATCCCGGTAATCAACACCCTGCCAGTCTTTAGCCTGTATTAATTCTGCATTTATTTTAAAAGCAAATTTTTCAGAGCATTTCTTTGCCCATCTTAAATTCCAGTCATGATATGAAGTTGCATTTCTTTGGCTTCTGTCGGTATTCATGATACCTTCTTTAACCGAAAAAGAAAGGCCCTGGTATTTAAAAGGATTCTTACTGGTCATTAATAAAGTACCGTTCATACCACCGGATCCATAGAGTGCAGATGATGCACCGGATAATAATTCAAGATTATCCACATCTAATTCGCTTAAACCAACAATTGCTCCAACTGAAAAATTGAGGCCGGGAGCCTGGTTATCCTTTCCATCCACCAATTGATTGAACCGGGTATTACCACTTGAATTAAAACCACGGGTTGTTGGCGTTACAAAGGTCAGTGAAGAAGTGGTGATGTCTACACCTTTAAGCGTAGATACTATATCATAAAAATTTGCTGCCGGAGAATTCCGGATAGCAGCTGCACTTATTCTTTCGATGGAAACCGGCGATTCCAGTATTCTTTGTGGAACCCTGCTGGCAGAAACTACAACCTCCTGTCCCAAAGAACTGGCAGTTTTGAATTCTACCTGCACCATGGGAGAGCCCTTGCTTACGGTAACTTCCTGCAATTCATATCCTACCGATGATATCAGTAAAGTAACAGGGAGGCTTTTTACCAGTATCTTAAAGTTTCCTTTATCGTCGGTAAAGGTTCCGGTTTCGGCCCCTTTGATAGTAACGGAAACAGCTCCGGCACCCTCTTTGGTAGTGCTGTTTCTTACATTACCGCTGATGGTCACATTTTGTGCAAAGGCTGCAATCGAAAGGATATTCGCCATTAAAAAAGGAACCAAAAAGCTTTTAACTTTTCTCATATCTCGTTGTTTTGGTTTTTAAATATTTAGCAAAATAAGCATTGTTATTTTTAACTGGAAATTTTATTTCTAACCAGTTGTTGAAATCTTGTAGTGGGCAAATTTAGGGTTTTAACATGGTTGATGGTATTTTAGCGGTATGGCAGTTTTTAAATTCCCGGGACAAACCGGTTTTTACAAGGGCAAAGTAAGAGATGTTTATTCAATTTCCAACAAATTTTTAGTGATGTTTGCCACCGACCGCATCTCTGCTTTTGATGTGATCCTTCCGGCACCAATCCCTTTTAAAGGACAAGTATTAACACAAATTGCTGCTTATATGCTGAATGCCACAAAGGATATTTGTCCAAACTGGCTACTGGCCACGCCTGCACCCAATGTCAGTATCGGAAAAACATGCGAGCCTTTTAAAATTGAAATGGTGGTAAGGGGTCACCTAACGGGACACGCCTGGCGAACATATGCTGCCGGAAAAAGGGTACTGTGCGGAGTAAAACTTCCTGAAGGAATGAAAGAAAATGATCCCTTCTCCTCTCCCATTATTACCCCCAGTACCAAAGCTGCAGAAGGACATGATGAAGATATCACCGCTAAAGAAATTATTGCGGGTGATCTTGCCTCTAAAAGGGATTGGGATACTTTATGCGACTATGCACTGCAATTATTCAATAAAGGTAAAGCGATCGCCGCTGACCAGGGATTGATCTTAGTGGATACCAAGTATGAATTTGGTAAGATCAGGGATGAATCCGGTGATTACCGGATTTACCTGATGGATGAGATCCATACACCCGACAGCAGCCGTTATTTTTATGCAGATGGATTCGGGGAAAGGCAACAAAAAGGCGAAAGGCAGAAACAACTGAGCAAAGAATTTGTCAGAGAATGGCTGATAGAAAATGATTTTATGGGGAAGGAAGGGCAACAGGTTCCTGCAATGAGTGATGAATGGATAACCACTATTTCTGCACGCTATATTGAATTATATGAAAAGATCACCGGGCAAAAATTTATGCCGGAAATATTAAGTGATGAAGAAACAGAGAAAAGGATACTGGCAGTGCTGAAGAATATTATCCCGGGATAAAACGGCAAATTCATATCTTAGTATATCTTTAAACAAAAGAAAATATTTTTATGGCATGAAGTTGGCTTAAAGATATATGACATAATCTAAAATAGTTTACATGATGCGGACAGTACAAAAAATAGCGGTGATGATTATTTTGATCATGATCACATTGCAATCGGCAGCACAAAAGGCCTTAACACTTAAACAGGTCAATAAACGCCTGAATGCCTCTCAGAAAAGTTTCGCAAAAATGCTGGACAATAATCCAATGAACAAAAACGGCAAAGCCGTATTAAGCCGTTTTATTACCACAGAAACGGATAGCCTGCAAAAAATAATAAAAAATAATAAATCTTTAACCGCTTCAGAAAAAATACTTGCTTTGAACTGCCAGTGTTATTTATTGGATACTTTACAGACAGAAGTTGCCAATAAAACATTTGACGTAAATCTTATCCGTGAAAGCCGGGATAATTTTATTCCGCTCTGGCAAACATTACTTTCAAAAAACTCCGGAGATGTGATCATGATGCCATTCGGGGCGCAAACAGCCGGCTTAATGGCTGCTGTTTTCAGGGATTACCCTCAGGCCGATAAAATTAAAGATATAGCCGCCCTGAAGATACTTGAACATACTCCGGAAAATATCATGCAATTTTTAAGCAAGAACATCAACTTTAGCCTGCGGGATTCTCTGATCTTTATTTGTGCAAATACTCAACCGGAAAGATTGATCAATTTTGTAACCGGGTCAAGGGTGGAAGAACTTTTAAAAGTGATCCGGCAAAACAAATCTCCCCTGGTGCAAACTCTTTTATCCATTGCGAATGAAAAAAACCTGAAAACCTATCTTCCATTTGTTGTTCAAATAATGGAAAAGAAACTTACCCTTGCCGATATTGATAAAGCCCGTACACAACCCAGTCAGTACTTTCAGTTAATAGTAGACGCGGAAATAGCCAACAGGGCAAAATTAGATGCAGGCATCGTTCCATTGTATCGTGTACCTACAAGGCAATACCTGAAAGAATATGCGAAAATGTTTTATACAGATGTGATCAACAGCCTGCATGAAGAACCCAAGGAAAAACTTCGTTATTATGTTTTGGATGATCTGCGGCCGCAGGATCTGTACTTCGTGATTTCCAATGGGGAGACGGACTTGTATACCAGCAGTTATTTATACACGTATAAAAGGCTGATGGCTAACTTCGAAAAAACAAGTTCCGATTCATTGTTTCGTCTGGTAAAATATGATCAGTACAGGAAATTTTTACTGATGGCCGGGCGTTATAATACCTTGTCTTCATTCATGCAGCAAATGCCGAAGGACATGAGTATCAGTATTATTAAAAGAATGATGGGTGGCCTCGAAAGAAATGATGAAACTGACAATGGCCTGGAAGCAACCATAAACGTAGCCGAAACATTCCCGGGGATTGTAAAAGATAATAACCTGTCGGCACTCACTACCCAGGAAATTACAAATAATTATGACCGCTGTGCGAATATTCCCAACCTGTATGGAATGAAAGTGTATACATTACTGACAGAAATATTCAAAGCGGTAAAAAGCGGGCAGTTGGAAAATGGAAAGGATCTTCCTCCGGAGCTGACAGCATATTTTAAAATTGCTCATACCGCATTACGCGAAAAAAACGGGAAAATAACCCAGTTGGTACTTTTTTATGGGGATGATGATGGCAAGAGTTCTTTTGCCAGTTTCCTTTCCAACTTCAGTGACGCTTCACAATGGTCTACTGAAAGAAACCAGAGTTGGATAACGATCAAATCAAAAAAATTATACCCGGTTGTCATCTATGCTAATTTACCTCTTAATAATGATGACGGTTCTGATATAAAAGCCCAGGATTCACTGGTTGGCTTTTTAAGAAGTCAACAGATCGAACCTCATATTCTTATTCACAGGGGACACAGTTATCACCTGGCAAATAGTATAAAATTGGTTACTCCGGTTACCCAATTGGCAATTTTGGGCTCCTGCGGAGGGTACACAGAGATTTTCTCATTACTTGAAAAAAGTGCACAGGCCCAGGTGATCTCAACAAAACAAATAGGGTCTAAACAGGTGAATGAACCTTTATTAAAACTCATTAATGAAAAATTATTGAATGAAAAGGACCTTGATTGGTCTGACCTTTGGGTACAACTGGATAAACAATTCCTGCCCAATAAGCTGGTGTATGATTATTTCCAGGAATATGTGCCACCTTACAAGAATATTGCATTGCTGGTGGCCACACTTTATAATCAGTCTCAGATGCAATGATCAGATCCTGTTAGGGTATGATTTATTGAGTTGATTTTAAAATATAATTGTAAGTAAAATACTGCCAATAGCGGTCATTTTGAGGGGTAAATTCTATTGTTAATAATTTACTAATTGCCAAAAAAATGACAAAAAACATATAATTTTTTACTCAAAATAAGTAGCTTTGTAGCGTACTAATAAAGGATATTTTAAATATTTTTTACAAGTTGAATCCAATTTTTATAATGCTTTTGGCGTTTACTATAAAAACCGGTAAAATATGAGAGCAGTTATAAAGTTCTCTTCTATAATTATTTTATTTAATGCATCCCTGCCTGCAATCAGTTCTGCTTTGCAACAACCCCTTGCTGTTTTTGCTAAAGGACCAATATCCAATATAGCATCCTCTATCTCCGCAGTAAATGATACTACTGTTGCAATTATAAGAGATACCTCATTCATGCAGATCAATACCAAGCTTAAGGCTGCTGCATTAAGGTTAAAGCAAAGAACAACCGGTCTGGCAGAATATGTTACAACCAATGGTTTTAATACGGATTATTGCTTCATGGTTGATATGTCGATCCCCTCAGGAAAAAAACGTTTTTTTGTTTACAATATTAAAAAGGATTCTGTTGAATTTACTTCGCTGGTATCACATGGCAGCGGTTCATATAAACCTGATTGCAATGATCAGCTCACGTTTTCCAACCTGCCTAACAGTTTAGCTACATCAATCGGCAAATATAAAATAGGCACTTCTTATTACGGAACTTATGGATTATCCTACAAATTATTTGGCTTAGACAGCACTAATAATAAGGCATACGAACGCGCTATCGTATTGCATTCTGATAGTTATGTACCCGAAACAGAAACCTATCCCCGCCACATATATGAGAGCTCAGGCTGCCCGATCGTTTCCCCCAATTTTTTAGCAGTATTGGGTAAGTATATCAATACTTCCACTAAGCCGGTTTTGTTGTGGATCTATAATTAATTGATTGGTTGAATTGCTCAATGGTTAAATTGTTATGGGGGGCTGTAGGTTAGTTAACTCTTTTCAACAATTAAACAATTAAGCCATTAAACATTTTTCTCTTCTATTTTTACAAAACAAACAGCCGGCAATTCCACTTTTTTAAATTCCCCGGTAGACTTATCAAAATACCGGAGCAGCACATAACCATCCTTACCGATACCAGTCACTACCAATTTCATTTCTTTATCAGCCTTAAAACCTACCAGGTCGCCAATTTGAAATTCTGTTTCCATGATTCTTTTAGTTTATAGTTTTAGTTGTGAAGCCAGTTTCAATATTTTTCAAAAGAAATGTACAACATTATTCCAGTTGCCAGGCCATTAAATATGGAATTCAAATAATTCGCAGGATTCCAGTGGCCAGACAACTATTTTTCATTCAACCTTGGCCGTAATCGTTGTTTACTTTTATTGAATACCATCATGCCTTTATCCATGCCCTTGCGCAATTCCTTCTGTTGTTCCAAAGGCAGGTTATACAAGTCCTGGCATTTGGCACTGCAACAACCATCATACTTCGCTGCGCATTCTTCGCATTGAATAAAGAGCAAATGACATCCGTCGTTTTTGCAATTGGTATGTGTATCGGCGGGCTGGCCGCATTGGTGGCACAGGGCGATGATATCGGCTGTGATCCGCTCTCCCAGCCTGTCATCAAATACAAAATTCTTACCAATGAATTTGCTTTGCAGCCCTTTTTCCCGCGCCTCCCTTGCATAATTGATGATGCCGCCTTCTAAATGAAAAACATTTTTAAATCCATTGTGGAGCATCCAGGCGCTGGCTTTTTCGCAACGGATACCGCCCGTACAGTACATGATGATATTTTTATCTTTTTTATCCTGCATCATACTCACGGCCATGGGTAGTTGTTCACGAAAAGTATCGCTGGGGATTTCTATTGCTTTTACAAAATGCCCCACTTCGTATTCATAATGATTCCGCATGTCGATCACGACGGTGTCCTCATCAGTTAACAGTCCATTCATCTCTGCTGCATTTACGTAACGCCCTTTGTTGTTCATACTGAAACGGGGATCACTGATCCCATCCGCCACTATTTTTTCCCTTACTTTTATTTTCAATACCCAGAAGGAACGCCCATCATTATCAACAGCTATGTTTAACCGTATTCTATTCAATGGTTCGATGGAATGCAGATAAGTTTTAAGGGATTCAAAATTACTATCGGGTACACTTACCTGTGCATTAATGCCTTCCCCTGCAATATAGATCCTTCCGAAAACCTTTAATGCGATTAATCCATTATACAACTCATCCCTGAATAGTTTTGTATCGTTTACCTGGAAATACCGGTAGAAGGAAATAGTTGTACGATGTTCCGTTTCGTCGTACAATAACTTTTTCAACTCCGCCTGGGAAACACGGTTGTGTAGTACTGGCATAAATTTAATTTGATCCCTTTACATGGTTTGACGGTCCCCGTCTGACCATATTTTTCGGAAATCGTGAACCGGTCAGACGAGGACGTCAGACCGGGTCAAAAGATTGGATGCTTGCAGGCAAACCAAATTTCTGCGCAAAGATACATCCTGATCCTTATGATAATATCAAAAACAATCTTTACATTAGATTTCTAAAACCTGATAAAATGATTATCCTTCTGGTTATTCTTGGAATTATTGTACTCCTCGTAATTTGGATCATCGGTGTGTACAATAGCCTGGTGAGACTTAGAAACACCCGTGAAAATGCATTTGCGGATATTGACGTGCAGTTAAAACAACGCAATGACCTTATCCCGCAATTAGTGGAAACCGTGAAGGGCTATGCGTTTCATGAAAAAGATGTTTTGACAAAGATCACGGAAGCCCGCTCTGGTGTAATGAATGCCACTACCATTGACGACAAAGTAAAAGCGGATAATCAACTGACCGCTGCATTGCAGGGACTGAGGGTACAAATAGAAGCTTACCCCGACCTGAAGGCCAACCAGAATTTTATGCAGCTGCAGGAAGAAATTGCTGATATTGAAAATAAACTGGCTGCCACACGCAGGTATTTTAATGGCGCTACCAAGGAGTTGAATACCGCTATTGAATCTTTCCCGGGCAATATTATCGCCGGCCGTTTTGGTTTTACAAGGCAAACCATGTTTGACCTCGGTACAGACAAAAGAGCCCAGATGGACGAAGCACCTAAAATCAATTTCACATCATGATCGAATACAGGGGTATTCAAAGCCAGCAACGGCGCAACAACTCGAACTCCCTTTTTTTACTGGCCCTGTTCCCCATCCTGCTGTTGGGAATGTTTTGGGTGATCGTGTTTTTTTTGAATCAAAGAGGAGGAGGGAATATCAATTTTTTTACGCAGGCTGCCCCTGCCGTGCTGGTGGGCATAGGGCTTTGGTTTTTAATTGCATGGAACATTAACGGCAAACTCATCCAATGGGCTACGGGTTCAAAGCCATTGGAAAGAATGGAAAACAAAAGGGTGTACAATATCATTGAAAACCTGTGCATCGCCAACGGCATGAAAATGCCTGCGGTATTTGTGATCGAAGATGATTCACTCAATGCTTTTGCCAGCGGCATCAATGAGAGCACGTATTCGCTTACCCTTTCCCGTGGTATTATCAATAAACTGACTGATGAAGAACTGGAAGGCGTAGCCGCACATGAGTTAACGCATATCCGTAACCGTGATACGAGGCTCCTCATCATCTCCATTATTTTTGTCGGCGTATTTTCTTTCCTGGCCGAAATGGCGTTCAGGAGCATCCGTTTTGCCGGGCGGCGATCAAATAAAAATACGGGCGCTATTATTCTGGTGGTAGTGGTGGTATCGGCCCTGGCCTATTTCCTTTCTCTTTTATTGCGGTTTGGTATTTCCCGCAGCCGGGAATATATGGCAGATGCAGGAGCTGCTGAAATGACGAAGAAACCTTATGCCCTCGCCAATGCGCTCAAAAAAATAGCCGAAGATCCCTGCATAGAAGCAGTGCATAACCGTGATGTGGCGCAGCTTTTCATCAATAACCCCGAACCTGCACAACCCAGGGCATGGAATAATTTATTTTCTACACACCCGCCCATTGAAAAAAGAATAGAATATCTTAACCAGTTCGTATAAAGGCCAGTGGCAAGTAGGGAAAGGCTAGTGGGTTTGAACTTGCTACTTCCCACTCACCACTACCCACTTCCCACTTCCACTAAAAAGAAATAGAAACATTCCTATTGCGTGTATTGGTCCTGATACTGCCACCGATTATCCCTCCCGTACCAATGCGGATACCCGTGAGCCCTTTTTTCCCGTTCACATAAGCTGCTACAAAATCAACCCGCACAATCTTAAAAATATTTTCAAGCCCGGCAAATACCTCCACATAGTTATTGTTTGTATTTACATAAAATGCATTACTGCCGGCAACAAGGTTCCAGTTCAAACGCCTGAATAAGGGAATTTTATTGGTGAACAAACCATTAAAATGATGCTCCAGGTGTCCAAAGGAATAAAAAGATGATATGGTGCTGTTGGCATAATATTGTGCCAGCTGAAAACTGTTCACATATTCACTTGCCCTGTTGGTGCGGTTTCCGTTGAAATGCTGGTAATCCTGGATGAATACCTCTTTTGTGTTGAGAAAGCCGCCGATACCGATCTTATATTTCAGATCTCCGGCTAGTTTGAAATTCTTATCATCGTTGATGGTAAAACGCCATTTATCAAAATTCACATCACTGCCAAAAATATTTTCTATCCCTTTTGTATAGTTAAAACTGAATGTGGGGAATTTTGATCCTATCGGGAACTTGCGTTGTGGAAATTCAATATAACGTTGCCCCGGTTTTATACTGATATCAAAGCTTACAATAAATGCTTTATGCGGGGTGAATTGTGATGCAATTTTCTCGTAGGGATAATTGGGCGTAATGTTGATTGAATCTTTCTTAAAGAATGTATAATTGGTAGTGTTGTCCAAAGGTCGTCTGTCTTCATACAAAGCATTGACATTAAAACGTAGCCCGCTTTCATAACGCTTATTAAAACTGATACTCCCAAAATAATTTTCATAGGTCTTCATAAAATTATCGCCCTTAAGCAACGTATTGATACTGTTGGTGAAGGCCGATATCGGGTTTTCTTTATTGAACTGGCTCACCCTTTTGCCACCGGAAAATGTCCAGGTCTGCCGTTTTAGTTTTTTATCGGTTGCCCAGTCCCGGGTACGGAAAATAATATCAGCCCATGCATTTAAATGGGTGTTGCTGAACCCATATCGCAGGTTAGGCTGTATGGATAAATTGGTCTTCCATTTTTTCAAAAAATGATTGTAGCTCGAATTCAGGTTCAGCACCAGCCCCTCTGCCGGATTATATTCCAGGCCTTTTACAAGAGATTCTATTCCCCAGGAATAACTATTGGTCTTACTGTAATGCGTACGATGTATCCCTTTCCAGAATACATTATACAGTTTTAGTTTCCCCTGCCGTTTATTAAGGGAATCCACTGATACCTGGCTCCTCACGGAATCCTTTTGTTGCTCGTAAATACTATCCTTCACATGGTAGTCCTTTTTTTCTTCGGGTTCCAGTGGCACCGGGCGGATGCTATCCCAATAGGCCTTTGGCCTTTTGTTCACGGCGGTATCATACTTAATGATCACCTTGTTAAAAAAATCTTTTTTAAACACCGGGTTGATATTGTAACTGGAATATACATTTACAAAATTCCCAACTGCATCTATCCCTAACTGTTTAAAATTAAAATGCAGCACCTGGTTCTTCACTCTCCACACATCATTGCTTACGGGTACATATATCTGCGTTATTTGCATGGTATCCAGTAGTTCCAACTGAGAAGTTTTAACAAGGGTAAGGTCAAGGCTGTGTATGCGCCAGTCATCTTCCGTAATATTGATGATCCCCGAAAATAAAGGTTCGTATAATCGGCGGGGCGTTACCCGAATGCTGTTGATCTCCTTACCGTCCTCAAAAAAACTACCCAGGAATTTATATTTATAAAAACCGATCGCCCCGTCGGCAATGGGCGAAATGAACCCTCTTGGATTGAGGCGTTCACTGAATATGGACACATTATTCTGGTACATACTGATAAAAGTGGGAAAGGTGAAACCAAAACTACCGCTACCGCTTACACGACTGCTCAGCACTTCCATTTTAAATTTATCCGGTTCCTGCGCATGGATCTTTGCAATGGATTCAGATAAATAAATAATGCCCTGCCCCGAAGAATCAAGCCCCATATCCTTCCTGTCGGCATCGGGGACCTTTTGGCCCAGGATCCTTTTGGGAAGAGTGCGGAGTTTCATAATATCCTTGGTATAGAGATCGCATTCAAAACCTTTTACCTGTTTATTGTAATAGGGCCTCTTTTTAATTGCCTTGCGGATGATGGCATAAGCCGGGTCTTCTGCCCCGCTTTTAACCACCACGGTACTCATTGTTAATTTTTGTTCGGAAATGATGAAATTGATCTCTTCATCTGTTGCAGCAATGACCACTTTTTTTTCCTGCTTCGTATAACCTACGTGCTGACACACCACGATATAAGTGCCCGGTGAAACTGCAATAGAAAATTTTGCTTTGTTATTGGCACTTGCACCGATGGATGTTCCTTTTATGATGATGGAAGCATAAGGCAGGAGGTCGCCCTTATCAGTAAAAACAGTACCATAAATTTTTTGGGCAGAGGAATGAATAAAGGATAAAAGAAATAAAACAGTGATAAGTCTTCTCATAAATACATTTGCGTTACAACGAAATTAACCGGGTTTTTGTTACTGAAAGATTAAAGTTAAACGCTGCTCTATTCTATACTTTGCTCTTTCTTAAATAACTCCCGGTTAATGCTGCCATCCCCGCTACCAATGCACCTATCAGCCCGGTTGCCAATATCAGCAAATACGGATTGTCCATTTTTAAAACAAGAAGGGATATCTTATGTGCCAGGATGTGTTCATTATTCTGACTTATCCAGAAACTTAACCCACCCCATAATAAGAACAAGGCCAGGAAAGCTGTAAGAAAGGCCTTACCGGGTTTCTGCGGAATTAATGCAGCTACGATAAATGCAACAATGGCAATACTCCACCAGGGCAGGTAAAGACATGACACAAAACTTAATAATGCAGTGAGTATAAGTGAGATGATGAATTTCATTTTCAAAAAGGTTTACCTCACCCCAACCCTCTCCTGAAGGAGAGGGAGGATGATTTCGTTTAATTTATTAAATTTCCATTCTAAAATTACTTGTTTTACCCACTTGCCGCTTGTCATTTGCTGATTGCCTATTGCCTATTGCTTATTGTCCATTGCCTATTGCTTATTCTCCATTGCCTATTTACTAAAACTCATCTTCCACTTCACCCTTGCATCCTTCTCCTCTCCTTTGGCCATCATCCACAATTGATAATATTTCCCGGCAGCCCACTGATCCACAAAATTATCATAGTATTTACTTCCGGGATTGCCACTTTGTCCACCAGGATAAACGCCCCAGGCCTCGGTTTGTGATGTAAGTTGTACGATCATCCGCCAACTGGGGCCGTGTACTTCTTTGGCTGCATTGATAGTATTTATTCCGCCTCCGATGGGCAGGTTAGTCCTGCTAAGTGCGGGTATCCGTAACAGGTGGGTAATGGCAGTGCCTTTGAATTTTTCCCAATCCAGTTTTCCATTGGCTTCGGCTTTTTTTAATTCGGCCGATGTTTTCTTAAAAGCTGCCGTCACTTCATCAGCCAGTGTTTCTTTTTGGGGTGTGGAAATATCGTCTAAAAATTTATAGGCAGAATCCTTTAGTAATCCTTCTATCAAAGTACCGCCAAAAGGGCGCAGAATCACCTTGGGAGCTTTTGCATATTCATCACTGTATACCGTGTCCAGAAAATCCTTCCAGAATATTTCAAACACCGTAGCGCCTTTTGAACCCACATCATTTCTCAGGTCCCATTGCTTCAGCAAGCCGAAATATTTTTTTTCATCAGCATTCAATTCATTTTCTTTCATATGCTTTATCAATAGGGGCAGTATCGTGGCCGCTGGCATATTATAATTATCGGTTTGCAGGGCCTTCATGTCATCGACTGTAATATTGTTCATTACTGCAAGACGCTTGTTGATGGTTATGCCACGGTATGGAGGATAATCCCTTCCCAGATAATAAGGATAGGATTCATCAACAGGTTTTTGATTGGCACTGCTGACAAAACCACGTTCCGGATTGTATTGATAGGGTACTTCATCCTGTGGTATCATACCCTGCCACAAATAACTGGTATCCGTACCCGGCATCACAAAATCTCCCTGGCCCTTCCATTTGGCAGGCCAGTCGCCCTGTGTGCGAATGGCTATATCCCCGTTCTTGCAGGCAAAGGCGCAGTTTTGTCCGGGTGTGTGCAGGTTGGTAACAGCTGCCGAATAATCGGCATAATTTTTTGCATGATTCAGCATGGTGAATATTTTCAATTCATTGCTGGGGTCATGTGCTTTCCATCGAACAGCATAATATTTATTGTTGGTATTCCTTCCACCACTAAAAGATCTATCATACATCACCGGGCACCAGTCATTTCCTAACTGCACATACGCAACTGAATCAATAAAATCATTTTTACCTTTTATTTTAATGGTATCCACCCTGAACTTTGCTTTTTTCCATTCTCCATTAAAAAAATATTCCTCTCTTTTAGCATCTTTGAATTTTATTTCATAATAATCCCTCACATCCCTTCCCCCATTGGTAAAACCAAAAGCACAACTGTCATTAAAGCCAATGATAACACCGGGCGCTCCCGGAAAACTGGCGCCATATGCATTAAAACCAGGCGCACTGATCTGCATCTCGTACCATAATGAAGGCAGGTTAAGCCCCAGGTGTGGATCATTGCAAAGTATCGGTGCGCCGCTTTTTGTTTTTTTTCCGCTCACCGCCCAATTATTACTGCCATTATCCCTGTCGGGCTTTTGTTCTTCAGTAAAAGCGAGGTCCTTATTATTTAAATAAACCGAATCAACTGAGCCCGGAGCTTTTGGAAAAATTGTTTGCTTTGGAAAGGGCGTACCTTTTGGGATCACCGGGTCCAATGAATCCTGTATTGCGGGAAATAATTTTGCAAAATCATCTGCGCTGAAAAAACTTTTGGCATTCGTCATTTCAAAATCATCATCATGTCCGGCTAAATCCAGACTCATATATTTTAAGAACAATGCGGTTTTGAGGTTGGTCCATTTTTCAGGTTTATAACCCAGCATCTTATATTCAAGGGGCAGTTTGCTTTCCGTTAAAGTTTCGATATAGGCATTCACGCCTTCGGTGTATGCATCACATTCAGCTTTCACTGCTTCATCTTTTTCCATTTCTTTTTCAGAAATTTCTGCGGCATATACCATTCCAAGCCGCCTCATTGTACGGTCAAAATCTAAAATACGCGGATCCTTATCTCCTACAATCTCACTAAGCCTTCCGGCAGCAGCATGTGTTTGAAATTCCATCTGCCAAAGCCGAAACCTGGCATGAAGATATCCCTGTACAAAATAGGCATCGTTTTCCTGTTCGGCAAAAACGTGTGGTACCAGGCGATCATCGAGGTACACTTCTACCTTACCATGTAGTGAAGGAAATTTCAGGTCGGCAGAATAGTTTTCGCCGGCAGGTTCTGCATTTTGCCATACCCCGTGCTGTGGACTTAATAACTTACCCAATGGCGCAGGTAAAACAAGATCAGTATTTAATAGCACTACCAATCCCGAAGTAATAACTGCTGATGCTATGAATGGAATGATTCTCATAAAAATAATTGTTGCTGTAATGTAAGAAACCTTCTTTAACAAACTGCATTCAATTATATATTTTTGCAGCCTATGAGTGATACGATCGATATAAAGAATATTCTTGGTTTAAAATTGCCTACCGATCCACGTTGGGTTAACCTTGCTGGTATGGGGCTGGAAGAGATCCTTACCGATCATGCCTATTGCGAACAAAAAGCCGCCACTACCTGCATTTCACTTATTCAACGATACCCCGACAGGGAGGAAATGGTGGAAGAACTTTCTTCGATCGTTACTGAAGAATGGGGACATTTCAGGATGGTATTGGCCGAATTAAAAAAAAGAAACCTGCATTTGGGCAAACAGCGCAAGGATGAATATGTAAATAAGCTGTTGGAATTCCAAAAAAAAGATGGCAGTGTGGAAGACAGGTTTTTAGACCGGCTTTTAACCATGGCATTGATAGAAGCCAGGAGTTGCGAACGTTTTAAACGATTAAGTGAAGGATTGAATGATGCATATATGCGTAATTTTTACAGGAAATTCATGGAGAGTGAAGCCGGACATTATACTTTATTCATCAATTTATCGGAGTTGTACCTGCCAAAGGAGAAAGTAAGAAAGCGCTGGGATGAATGGTTGAAATATGAAAAGGAAGTGATGAAAGAATTAGAAATACGGGGAGACCGGATACATTGACCTCAAACACCCCCTCCGCCCCCTAAAGGGGGAACCCAGGTGCTCAAGAGTTGAAGTAGCTTTTATATATACATGGCTTTAAGCCAAATTGAAATAGTTTAACTCTTCCTCAAAATTAATATAAGGATATTGCCGTTGTAATTTTTTTACCTTGTCTAAATTTGTTTGCAGGAATTTTTTGTGTAGTTCAGAACCAGGATTGAATGCCTTGTGATTTTTTGCTGCATTCATGCTGTTGAGCTCTTTCATCAATGACTGCGATGGCTCATCAATGCAGGTTGCAATGAATTTCTCCCAAACATAATTGGTGGCGGCATAGTTGGGATGCACCATGTCTTCAGCATAGAAGCGGTAATCCCGCAGGTCGTCGATGATCAATTCATAAGCAGGGAAGTAAAATGAATTGTTGTCTTGCATAAGCTGGTGAACAGCATGGATCAGGGTTGCCTTGCTGCGGTTATTCTCTACAAAACCATCCCTTAAATGCCTTACCGGGCTGATGGTATAGATCATTTTTACTCCCGGGTTGAATTGCAATACCTGCTCCTGCATGTTTTGAAGTGCGGTACTAACTTCGTCTATACTTAACAGTCGTTTATTGAATTTATCCGTGGGCACTTTATGACAGTTAGCCACAACTGATTTGTCATCCAGTTCATATACAAAAGCAGAGCCCAGCGTGATCAGCAACCAATCGGCCTTTTTTATAAAATGATGCGCTATGGATTGCGATTCATTTATCATTTGAAGGCAGGCGTCTTTATCCGGATGAGAAAAACGGCTATGATGCTTCCAACTGTTCCAGCATTCATTTTGATAAAAGAGGTCTGCATCACAGTATTGCTTATTCTCAATATAAGATGATATGGATCCCGCAATACTGATAGGATTGAATAAAATGCCGTTGGGATTATCCAGCACGGAAAATTTATGCTGTGCCAGTTTATTGCCGATCTGTTCGGTAAAGCAGGAACCGATCAGTAAGAGTTTCTGATTATGGTTGATCCTGTTATCAAATGGTCGCGGGGTAAATTCTAAATGGAAATCCATGAAGTAAAGGAAATATTAAATTTTAAATATTAAATTTTAAATGTAAAAGTGTACCAGCTAAATGAAAATTTCAGTTGCTATCCTGCTACATTCTTTTAATGCTTCTTCGTCCAGGTTGTTGAGTAAATTCAATTCATTAAAATATGGGATCATCAGTTCGGTATCCATATTGCCCACTAATTCATCATTGGCCATCGGGCATCCGCCGATCCCTTTTAATGCTCCGTCAAATCTTCTGCAGCCGGCATTTAATGCCGCATCCACTTTATCTTTCCAGTTAGCCGGGGCAGAGTGAAGGTGTACGCCAATTTCTATTCCCGGCAATGAATCCACCAGGTATTTTGTGATCCGCTTTACCTGTTCAGCAGTGGCTAACCCAACCGTATCTGCCAGTGAAATTATTTTGATATCCATGGCTGCCATGCTCTTTACCCGCTCAAAAACAATTTCTTCATTGTACAAATCCCCGTAAGGATTTCCAAAACCCATGGAAATATAAATGACCAGTTGTTTTTTATTTTTTATGCAAAGGTTTTGTATGGCTTCTACCCTTGCTAAAGATTCCTCCATAGTGGAATTGGTATTTCTTTTTTGAAAAGTTTCAGAAACAGAAAAGGGAAAACCGAGATAAGTGATCTCATCATACACAACAGCTTCTTCAGCCCCTCTTTCATTAGCCACAATTGCAAGGAGCTTTGTTTTGCTGGCTCCCGACTCCAGACTCCTGACTACTTCACTGGTATCCGCCATCTGCGGTATCGCTTTTGCTGAAACGAAACTGCCAAAATCGATAGTGTCAAACCCAGCTTTCAATAATGCGTTGATGTATTCGATCTTTTTTTCAGTAGGAATAAAATGTTTCCAGCCTTGCATCGCATCGCGTGGACATTCAATGAGTTTGATTTTATTATTCACTGTCATAAAAGTCCAAAGGTAGCTGGTATTATTTAGCCATTGCGCGGTATTCGATGATCTTGTTGCGAAGCTGGTTGAAAAATCCTGCTCTTTCTTTTTCTCCCACCCTGCTGATCATGGTTGATTTTTTCATCAGGTTATCCATGTTGCCATGCATGGCATCATTAAAACGCTCATCTTTTGTAGCTACAAAAAACAGCACACTGTGGTTGAGAAAAGTGATACGGCTATCATCCAACTCAGCAAAGAAGGTATTGTCACCCAATATCATTTCATTTACAAACATCCGGTATTCTGCTGAGCTGCTAACGGGCTCGGTTCCGAGAGTGAATTTTAAGCCAAGGTCAGCCTGTTTTTCAATATGATTGATCAGTTCTTCCAATTTGTTATAAAGCAGGCTTACATCTTCAATATTTTTAAAAGTGCCCGATTCCCTATAAAAATTTATCTGTCGCAGTGTAGGGTTAATACTTTCTACATTCCATATCTCTGTCATGGGTATTTTGTTATACACATCAATGATCTTCTTACCGGCGGCAAGAAAAGGAAGATACGTGGGGTCATCAAATGCAAACTTAGCTCCTTTAAGATTTTCATCATGCAAAATGGATTTCATCCAAAAAAAGCATTTAAAGGTAGCCAGTTCCATGATCTGGAAATGAACAAAAGGTGAAATATCCTTCAGCAGGAAGTAAAGATGCCGTTTTTTAAAACTATTGAAGAATTCGAAATTTCTCAATACTTCATTCAGGTAGTCTTCAAAAACCGTTTTGGATCCCGTATAGATCTTACCGGAAAAGATAAACGCATCACTCTGCAGGTGCAGGAACTGGTCGAGCGAAATTTTATAATGACCGCATAATATTTTTAATTCTTCGAAAGCGATGGCTTTTTCTCCCCTTATCCTACGGTAAGCACTGTCATTACTGATATTCAGCAATTCAGCCACATCGTCCACCATCGATATATGCGGGGGCAGGCTGTTCCTGACATGCTGGAAGAAAAGCACCTGGATATTTGTTGCCTCCATATTACTGGTTTTGTTTAGTAAAAATTGCCCTTAAGAAAACTTGTTTTGGTAATTACTGCAAAATAAGTAAACAATCCTGGTATTTTTTGCAAAATATCTTCAGGGGCTATTTAAGGCAACGCCGCATACTCGGTTCTTACTAATCTGCAAAAAGGGCTTGCATGTATCAATTAGGGATCGGCTTTATGACAGTTTAGTTTTGGGTTGTTATTCAAAATCTCATCTACCTAAAAACAAAGATCATGATACTATTTCTGGTTTATATTCTATTAAAAGAATACAACAATCAAAGCGGAGTAAGGTCAGGTGTACAAATAAGTAAATTCCTGAAATACCGTTTCCAAATCATTTTTGTGAGTTTTCTGATAATACTCCTGTTGTGTATTCCAATATTATCAAAAACTCAAACCCTGCAATTGAATTATAAAATAATAAGGGGTGGGGATGATATCGGTTGGATGCGCCTTGAAAAAAATATTGATGGGATTTCATCAAAGATGATAATGGTTTCTGAAATAAAAACCCGGATCATCGTCCGGATCACGGTGTCTGCAAAAGAATCTTCATTTTTTGAAAACGGGCAACTGATTTATTCATCACAGTTGAGAAAAACCAACGGCAATACAAAACTGGATAAACAAACAAAGTTTGTAGCGGATAAATATGAAGTATCGGAGGATGGTGAAAAGAAAAAACTGGAATACCAGTTTATAGGCACAAACCTGTTGAGCCTTTATTTTCATGAACCTGTAGGTATAAACTTCGTGTATTGCGATAACCAGGAATGTTATACCCAAATAATAAAAACAGATGATGGTGGATACAAAGTGAAGTTACCGGATGGTAACAGCAACTGCTTTTATTATAGCGGAGATATCTGCACTAAAATAAAGGTTGACCACACATTCTATTCAGCAGAGATCATTCTTAATCCTTAAAACAGCAATAATGTACAGTTCAGATGCTTTATTAAAATATGCACTTTGTTACTCCATGATGTTTATTCTTACAGGGATAAGTAAACAAAATAAAAGTAACAGGCTTTTTGATACAAAAGGAATACCGGCAGCAAATGCGCGAAAACTTATAGGGTTACATGTTGCAGGGATAATATGGCTGGGATTAGTACCTGTTACCCTATTTAAACAATCCTTTAAAGCAATATTATCCGGTAGCGGCTCACCAAATTTTTCATGGTTATTGTTATTTGTTTTTTTATTAGCAATAATAATCCGAACCGGGTTCAGGGCAGGTCGTCAAATTCATATCAATCATGAAAACACCAATGCTTCATCAAATAAATTTCTCAACTATTATTTCCCTGTAAGGATATTATTCCTCTGTACGTACGAATTATTTTTCCGTGGTCTTTTACTTTTTGATTGTATAAAATGGTTTGGCATTTTATCCGCCGTCATACTTACTACAGGACTTACCGTTTTGATTCATGTATTCACCAACAAAAAGGAAATGTGGGCCTGTATTCCTTTTGGAATACTGGTCTGCACCTGTTGCATTGCCATACAAGCAGTATGGCCGGCTATTGTATTACATCTTGCACTATCCATGTCCTATGAAATACCTCCTGTTAATCAATTTTTGACACAATTAAAATCTATCAAATGAAAATTCTGGTCACAGGAGCAACCGGTTATATTGGCCATCAGTTGGCAATTACCCTGGCCGAACGCGGTAATGAAGTACATGTGTTGGTAAGAAATCCAGGTTCAATCAATGTGCCCCTGCATAAAAACATCCGGGTTTTTACCGGCGACATTACAAACAGGCCATCCATCACAGCAGCTATGCGTGAATGTAAGCAGGTATATCATACTGCAGCAAAAGTAGGTTTATGGGCCAAAGACTCCTCTGTTTTTTATAATGTAAATGTGAAAGGCACCCGCAATGTATTGGATGCAGCTTTGCAAACGGGTGTAGAGAAATCGGTTTTTACCAGTACCTGCGGGGTCATTGGGCCATCACTTAATGAACCGATGAGTGAAAAAGATCCGCGTATCATGGGATTCGGGATCGAATATGAGTTAACAAAAAAAATGGGAGAAGATATAGCCTTCCAATATGCGAAGGAAGGAATGAATATTGTGGTAGTGTGCCCGTCAAAAGTATATGGACCCGGAAATATTTCTTATTCGCTTACGATTAACACCGTTATAGATAAGTTCCTGAAAAAAAGAATAGTCTTTATTCCTTCACCAGGTACATATAAGGCCAGTTTTGCATTTATAGATGATGTCATGAACGGGCATCTGCTCGCCATGGAAAAAGGAAAAGGCGGGGAGAAATATATCCTGGGAGGAATAAATATTTCATACCAGGAATTCTTTGATCACATAGGTAACCTTTCTTCCTGCAAGGGACATATTATACGGCTTTCAAAAAATACAATTAAAGGATGGGCTCTTTTACAACAGTTGAATTATAATATCACCGGCACTCATCCCCGCTTTACGGTAAGGGCAATAGATCATCTTTTCAGCAATTATACATTCTCCAGTGAAAAAGCGGTCAGGGAACTCGGATACCGGATCACTCCATTGGAAGAAGCATTAAAAAAAACAATTCACTTTTTAAAAAATAAACCCCGTGCGTAACCATCTTTATACGTTAATAACCGGTGCCAGCGAAGGATTTGGTAAAGCCCTTGCCATTGAATGTGCCCGTCGCAAAATGAATCTTATACTGGTGGCACTACCAGGTCCGGAGTTGTATTCACTCGGTGATTTTATTAAACGAAATTATTTCGTTGATGTAATAACCATTGAAAAAGATCTCTGTAAAGATCAAAGCTGTATAGAGTTATTCAATGAAGTAAATGCTTTGAAGTTACAGGTGAATATGCTCATCAACAATGCAGGTATCGGCAGTACTGTATTATTTGGAGAAGGAAGCATTACACTGTATGAAAATCAAATTAAACTGAACGTACTTGCCACTACACTGATCACACGCCTGTTTCTTGAAATGCTGAAACGCAATGGTCCTTCTTATATTTTGAATGTGGGAAGTATGGCCTCCTTCTTCTACTTACCCAAAAAACAGGTTTATGGTGCCACAAAATCCTTTATTTATTTTTTCTCAAAGAGCCTGCGCAAAGAACTAAAGAAAGACAACATCCATGTAAGTGTTTTATGCCCTGGTGGCATGAACACCAACCTGGCGCTTACATTGATGAATAAAACCGGAAATTACCTTTCACGCTTATCTATTATGGATCCCGAAAAAGCAGCGCCTGTTGCCATTGATGGTTTGCTAAAGAAAAAAGAAGTGATCATTCCCGGCAAGCTGAATCAATTCTTTATGTTACTTGATACCATTTTACCGGAATTCATCAAAAGAATTATTACGAATTACAGCATGAAAAAAATTGATCCTAATAGCCAGTTCATCAGTTCCCTGCCCAAACCGGTCGTTCTTCACGGATCTACCCGGGCTGCCTGATATTATTGATGTTAAAAAACACATTATTCGTATTAAATATTAATAAAAGAGTCACTAAAAAAATCATACTGCATGTTCAATTATGATACCATCGGAGTTTTTGTATTATTAGCAGCCTTCTTTACAGAATTCATATTAATACTGCTACATAAGCCCGACAAAAAACTGGTGAAAGACATAATGGCTAATCTTTCACTTGGGCTATGTGTCATAGGGATTGGTTTGACTGAAAAAGTATTGGCTTTTAGTTTTTATTCCCTGGTTTATCGTGTCGCAATTTTCACACCCCACTTGTCCCTGTGGTTATGGATAGCAGGTTTTTTTAGTTGTGATTTTTTTTATTATATCTATCACAGGCTTGGACACATAACCCGGATATTCTGGGCAGCACACGTAACACATCATTCATCCAAACATTTTAATCTATCTCTGGGATTGCGAACAAATTTCTTTCATCTTTTTTACCGTTTCCTGTTTTGGTCTCCGTTGTGTTTTCTTGGCTTCCCCCCCGAAATGGTGCTGTTATTTGAGTCTATCACCGCCATTCAAAATTATTTGATCCACACTGAAAAAGTCGGAAAGCTTGGTATACTGGATTGGATCTTCAATACCCCGTCCAATCACCGGGTACACCATGCAAGCAACCCGGAATATATTGATAAAAATCTTGGCGGCACACTTATGATATTTGATCATTTATTTGGAACTTATGCAAAAGAAACTACTGTTCCTGTGTATGGTATCACGCATAATATTGACACACATAACCCGGTTAAGATTTTACTACACGAATATGCACACATAACCAAAGAATTTCCGAAGATCAAAGGCCTTTCGGCAAAATTGCGTTACTTATTCTCCCGACCTCAATAAATAATTCAGCGAATGCAAAATTCAATTATGAATTAGTTGCCGAAAGGCGATTTTCTTGGGTGCATTTCAAATTGTCGCTTCCATTTGGTGATTGTGGTCGGTGGGGACACCGACCACGGCGGTCCGCCCAGGCTGGTGTCC